>Ga0209164_1000041_pt1 | contig 385128 bp, 374 predicted proteins | sample MTBNYHSulfiMetaG_FD_187458 | JGI IMG/M metagenome (GOLD analysis project Ga0209164, IMG submission 187458) | Enrichment culture microbial communities from rom New York Harbor, USA that are MTBE-degrading - MTBE-NYH (New York Harbor Sulfidogenic)... | ecosystem: Environmental > Aquatic > Marine... | reverse complement strand
TGGCACCCGGACGAGACGATTGACACGGTGAGGGCGCTGGGGGCCTGGATGACCTGGAAGTGCTCGGTGGTGGAGCTGCCGCTGGGCGGAGGCAAGGGCGGGGTGACGTGCAACCCCAAGGAGCTGAGCGAGGGAGAGAAGGAGCGACTGGCGCGGGCCTACATTCGGGCCATCTGGACGCACATAGGTGTGGACCAGGACGTGCCGGCGCCAGACGTGTACACGACGCCTCAGATCATGGCCTGGATGATGGACGAGTACGAGACGCTCAGGGGAGCGCACCATCCTGGGGTGATCACGGGCAAGCCGATAGTCATCGGGGGCTCCCAGGGCCGGGGCGACGCCACGGCGCGTGGGGGCATCTACGTCACCCGGGAGGCGGCCAAGGTGAAGGGCCTGGAGCTGAAGGGGGCCTCGATGGCCGTGCAGGGTTTCGGCAACGCTGGCCAGCACGCGGCCCGTTTGGGCCAGGAGGTGCTGGGTATGAAGCTGGTGGCCGTCTCTGACTCGAGGGGCGGAGTGTACAACGACAAGGGTCTGGACGTGGCCGAGGTGATCAATTACAAGCTCAACGAGGGCACGCTGGAGGGCTTCTCCGGAGGGGAGGCGATCAGCAACGCGGATCTTCTGGAGCTGCCGGTGACGGTGTTATTCCCGGCGGCCATGGAGAACCAGATCACGGGCTCGAATGCCGGACGGATCAAGGCCAAGATCTCCTGCGAGCTGGCCAACGGCCCGACGACGCCCGAGGCGGACGAGATTCTGGCGCAGAACGGGGTGTTCGTGCTGCCGGACTTTCTGGCCAACGCGGGCGGGGTGAGCGTGTCGTACTTTGAGCAGGTCCAGAACACGTACAACTTCTACTGGAACCTCCAGGAGGTTTACTGGCGCTTGGACGACAAGATGACCAAGGCCTTCCACGAGGTCATGGGCATGCACGAGCGTCAGAAGGTCAACATGCGGCAGGCGGCCTATCTGGTCAGCGTGGCCCGTGTGGCCGAGGCCTGCAAGCTGAGAGGCTGGGTCTAAACTGACCTGACGGGCGGACGCGGCCTCTGCCTGGCCGCGTCCGCCCTTTTAATCGAAAGTCGGCGGCATGAAGTTCCTGGAGATACCCAAGAACCTTTTCCGGCCGGGCAGCGGCCATTCGGCCAGGTGACCGCCCCGCTCCGTGGCTGGTCCAAGGCTCCTCCTCGCTCCTGGACAGAGGGCGGGGGTCCTTTCAACAGGCCAACTGTCTGGCGGTCGTTTTTCTGTTAAGTCTTCCACGGTTCCTTTGATCCTTTGGGGCCAAATGCGGTATTCTCGGGGGGCAAGGTGGACGCGTATCCGGAAGACAGCCTTTTGCTCCGCCTTGAAGGGTCCACGGCCATGATCACCGCCACCAGCCCCGAGGAGGTAAACGCGCTAGACAGCGGTATGCGGTCCCGGCGGCCGAACCGGAATCATTCACCCTGGACCTGGCCCGGACCATCCGCCAGAAGGCCCATCTGCCAGGGAGAGGGAGCACTCAAGAGATGCTAAACAGCCCCGGCTCAAAAGAGACGGGTTTGGCTGCCCGCCAGTGCCGGATTCAACCCAGGCCCTGGCCTGGTCCCGGGCTGGCCGGGAGCCGGGAGTCAAGGCCTTTTCGGGGCGGCCGTGAGTATTTAAGCCGGATTCGTGGGCCTGAAGGCGGCCGGCCGGGTTAGCCGCTAATTGAGGTAATTCTTACAACTTGAGAACTAATGCGGAATTACTTGACATGCATCCCCGATGCATCCATTCTGTATCCAGATCGATTGCCGACTTAGAATCAGGCTTCAACGGCCTGGCCAGTCGACCCGGTCGCAGAGTGCATGTCCAGAGAAATGCCCGGCTTCTGCCCGCCGGGATCGAGGTCGGGCGCGGGAACGGCTTCAGAAGAAGAGACTATTTCAACCAAGGGAGGCGCAGCAAATGGCAAAAATGGACGTAGCCATTACCGGAGTCGCCGGAGCGACCGCGTTCGCGCAGGTGGCCCAGCAGATGGCCTACAAGATCCTTGAGGGTCACCCCTACTTCAATCTAGCCGCCTTGATCGCGGACAATCCCGAACACGTGGGCAAGCCGGCCGCCGAGTGCATGACCTGGTACGGGCCCCAGGACTGTCCCCAGGCCCTGGCCAACATGACCATGGTCGCGGCCAACGCCGAGGCCGCGGCCAAGTTCGGCGACATCAAGCTGGTCATCTCGGCCCTGCCGCCCTGGGTGCCCAAGGAGCTGGACACCGCCTTCTGCCAGGCCGGCATCCCGGTGCTCAGCGAGTCGCCCCTCTACCGCTTTGAGGCCGACGTGCCCCTGGTCGTGCCCGAGATCAACTCCGACCATCTGAGCATTCTGGATGCCCAGAAGAAGAAGCGGGGCTGGAAGAGCTACATCGTCGCCAACCCGGTCTGCACCGTGACCATCATCTGCCTGGCCATGAAGCCGATCATCGACGCCTTCGGCGTCAAGAGCTGCTTCCAGGTGACCATGCAGGCCATGTCCGGGGCCGGTCCCAAGGGCCTGGCGGCCATGGACATGGTCGAGAACATGATCCCCTACATCGGCAAGGAGGAGGAGAAGCTGGAGAAGGAGGGCCCCCGCATTCTGGGCTCCGTCGGCGACGGCGTGATCGTGCCCAATCCCATGCCCCTGAGCACCTCCTGCAACCGCATTCCGGTCCTCTACGGCCACACCGCGGTCATCTTCGCCGAGACGGCCAAGCCGGCCAGCGTCGAGGAGGCCAGGAAGGTCTTCGCCCAGTGGCAGGGCCAGACCAAGGGCCTGAACCTGCCCAGCTCACCGCCCGAGCCGATCATCGTCATGGACCAGGATGACCGGCCCCAGCCACGGATGGACCGGGCCCGCAACAAGGGCATGAGCGTCTGCGTCGGCCGGATCAGGCAGGACCCGGCCTTCAAGCAGGGCCTCAAGTGGGTGGTCATGGGCGACAACTTCGTCCGGGGCACGGCCGGCAACACCATCCTCAACGCCGAGCTGCTCTACGCCAAGGGCCTGCTCTAGAGTTCCCGGAGGGGAGGACCGAGGCATGGAGATTTTAGGGCGTCACAAGACCGGCGAGATCATCACCGTCAGGGTCGACCCGGGGGAGTGCCTCCAGGCGACCCTGGAGAAGGTGGTCAAGGATCTGGGCGTCAACGCCCTGGTCCTGACCGCCGTGGGCAGCGTGGCCGAGGTGGCCTTCGCCAATCCCAAGTCTCCGGACAAGAAAAACATTGAGGTGGCCATAAATGAGGTGACCGGTCCTTTTGAGCTCATGTCCCTGGTGGGCGGAGTGGGTCCGGCTCACGCTCACGGCAAGGGAGAGAGCCACCTCCACATCGCCGTGTCCGGCCATGACGGCGCGGTGCTCGGCGGCGGGCTTAGATACGGGACCAAACCCTGGTTCCCGATCCAGGTTCAGCTACTGGTTCACGACTGAGGCGGGGCCGACCTCGTTCCGCCTGGCAATGAATGAAAGAGAAGGGAAAAGGGGGTTAAGTATGAAGGTCAAAAAGACCGCCATTATCCTGGGATGCCTGATCCTGGTTCTGGCCCTGGGGGTTACTCCGGGCTTCGCCAAGGTCAAGTTCATAACCATAACCTCTGGCCCGGTGGGCGGGACCTATTACATCCTGGGCGGCGCCCTGGCCGACCTGCTCAAAGACGTGGTCCCCGAGGCCAAGGTCACGGTCACCACCGGCGGCTCCCTGGCCAACATCTCCAAGGTCCAGGGGGGCAAGGCTGACCTCGGCTTTACCATGGACAGCCTGGTCAATGAGGCCCGCCAGGGCATCGAGGCGTACAAGGACAAGGGCAAGCACGACAAGGTCCTGGGCCTCACCTACATCTGCGACATCTACATGAGCCTCTTCCTCCTGCCCCAGGACAGCCCGATCAAGTCCATCGATGAGATCAGGGAGAAGAAGATCCCCATCCGGGCCCTGACCTCACCGCGGGCCAGCTCGCCCTCGGTGGCGGCGGAGAGAATGCTGGGCGCCTACGGCATCACCTTCAAGGACATCGAGTCCTGGGGCGGCAAGGTTAACTTCGTCTCTTACGCCGAAGCCAGCTCCCTGCTCAAGGACGGCCACGCCGACATCTGGGTCGGGCCGATAACCCCGCCCCTGCTGGAGGTGACCACCACCAAGAAGATGAAGCTCCTGCCCATCAAACAGGAAGTGCTCAAGACCCTCAAGCAAGAGTTCAAGTATGGCATGGCCATGATTCCCAAGGGTTACTGGGAGTTCATCCACGAAGACACCCCGACCATGACCGAGGCGATCATGATCATCGTGGCCAAGGATCTGCCCGAGGACGTGGTCTACAACATCACCAAATCCATTGCCAGCCACCCGGACGTGGTCCGCAACGTGCACCGGATGTACAAGGACTACGATCCCAAGAAGGGTTGCGAGTTCAGCGGCACGCCGATGCATCCCGGCGCGCTCAAGTACTTCAAGGAGCAGGGTATCTGCAAGTAGGTTCAAATTCGAGGCTGTGGTTCTCCGTGAGAGAAACGGCCTGATAATGACCTGATCAGGAGAGGCTGGAGCCTGGATACGTTTCCTCTCTCCCGCCTCTCCTCACGGTTGGCTCAGGGAGCGGACCGAACGTGGCCGAGAATAAGTATTTTCGCTGGTTTGTCGCTATCTGGTCAGTGGCCTTCGTCCTCTTTCACTTCTACACGGCTATCTTTGGGGTATTCATCGCCCAGGTCCAGCGACCGGTCCACCTGACCTTCGGCGCGGTCCTGGGCCTGCTGATCCTCCCGGCCAGGAAGGGCAAGGGCCCGGGCTGGTCCAACCTGATCCTGGCCGCATTCTGTCTGATATCGTTCGGCTACAACGTCTACGACTCTCACACCATCACCCTCCGTCAGATCCTGGTCGATCCCCTGACCCTGTTTGAATACCTCATGGGCGGGATCAGCCTTCTGCTCATCCTGGAGATGACCAGGCGGGCCGTGGGCGGGGCATTGGTCTACGTCGCCGCCGGGGCGTTGCTCTACAACTTCATCGGCCCCTTTCTGCCCGACGTCGTCGCCCACCAGGGCTTCTCCGTGGCCGACGTGATCGACTACCTCTGCTTCGGCCTGGACGGGGTCTACGGCCTGCCCATCGGGATATCGGCCACCTACATTTTTCTTTTCATCATCCTGGGCACCTTCATGGAATTCAGCGGCGTGGGCGATCTGATCATGGACGTGGGCAAGCTGGTCGCCGGCGGGGCCAGGGGCGGGCCGGCCAAGATCGCCGCCGTGTCCTCGGCCTTCTTCGGCTCGGTCTCGGGCAGCGCCGTGGCCAACGTCTACGCCACCGGCGCGGTGACCATCCCGATGATGAAAAAGATGGGTTACCCGCCCCACATCGCCGGGGCCGTCGAGGCCGTGGCCTCCACGGGCGGCCAGATAATGCCCCCGGTCATGGGCGCGGCCGCCTTTCTCATGGCCGAGGTCCTGGGCGTACCCTACCTGAGCATCTGCAAGGCGGCGCTGATTCCGGCCGTCCTCTACTTCGGGACCCTGGTCCTGGTCCTGGACTACGAGGCGGCCAAGTCAGGCATCAAGGGTCTGAGCAGGGAAGAGGTCCCCCGGCTGCGCGACGTGATGCCCCGGATTTATCTCCTGGCGCCCATGGTCATTCTGGTGGTCGTCCTGCTGCTGGGCTTCACCCCCTTCCGGGCCGCCTTCATCGCCATCCTGGTCACCCTGGGGGTCAGCTTCTTCCGCAAGGAGACCCGCTTCACCTGGGCGACGTTCCTGGAGGCCATGATCGCCTCGGCCAGGCGCGGAGTGATGATCGCCGCGGCCACCGCCGCGGCCGGAGTGGTCATCGGGACCATCAGCCTGACCGGCGTAGGCATCACCTTCTCCAGCATCGTCATGTCCCTCTCCGGCGGCAACATGGTCCTGGGCCTGATCCTGGTCATGGTCTCCTGCATCGTCATGGGCATGGGCACGCCGACCACGGTCTCCTACATCATCGTCGTCACCCTGGCCGCGCCGGCCATGATCGAGTTCGGCTTCTCGGCCCTGGCCTCGCACATGTTCGTCTTCTACTTCGGCATCCTGTCCATGATCACCCCGCCGGTGGAGGTGGCCGCCTACGCCGCGGCCGACATCTCCGGGGGCGACCCGATCAAGATCGGCTTCTCGGCCTGCCGGATAGCCATCCTGGCCTTCATCGTCCCCTATTTCATCCTCTTCGACCCGGCCCTCCTGATGGACGGGCCCTGGGCTAGGGTCGGCTACCGCTTCCTGATCACCTCGGCCGGGACCGTGATCCTGGCCGGAGCGATCACCGGCTGGTACTTCAACCGGCTCAACATCGGCTTCAGGCTCTTCGCCTTTGTCGCGGCCATGCTGATAATCTCGCCGGGGTTAAAAAGCAGCCTGGCCGGCCTGGTCATGGGAGCTGCCCTGACCATTTACGAGATGCATCTTAAGCGGCAGAAGCTGTCCCCGGCCGCGAGCGGGACTCGGGCCGGAGGCGGTTGATTGTTCCGTTGAAAAACCTTGGCCGCGGACGCCTGGCCCGTCGGCGCGGCTGATTTCTGAGGACGGGCCCCAACAAAAGGAGGTTCAGATGGGACGGACTCTCTTGGGCGCGCCGAGAAAGGTTCCCACCAAGAACGCCCAGTGCGTCAAGGTGGGCCAGGTGCTCTACACCTCGGGCGTTCCCTTTGACTGGAACACGGGCAAGATCGTGGGCAAGACCATCCAGGAGCAGACCAAGCAGACCATGGAGAACATCAAGACCACCCTGGTGGCGTCCGGCTCCTCCATGGACAACATAGACAGGTGCACGATCTTCACCACCAGCACCGACAACGTGGCCGGCCTGAACGAGGTCTACTACACCTACTTCCCGGCCGACTCCACGCCAGCCAGGGCCTGCATCATCACCGGCCTGGCCCATCCGGATCTGATGCTCGAGATCGAGGTCACCGCCCACGTGGACTGAGGTCCAGTCAGATCAATCCCTTCCGCGACTCCAGGGCCGGGGGCTGGCAAAAGGCCGGCTTCCGGCCCCTGGTTTGCGGGAATGAGGGAATCTGACCTCTCCCCGAGCCCGAAGGCTTGGGGACAGTTGACCCTTCATAACCGTACATCCTCAGAACAATTTATTGCTAACCTATTAATTAAACAGTAATTCATGTGGTGTCGGGGCCGCGCCCCCAACACCAGGCCGCAGGCCAGGACAACCCCAGGCCTGGCCAAAGGGCCGCTGTCTCCGCATCTCCCACCTGTGACCTGGAATTCCCTCCAGCCGGCCGACCGCCGGCTAGGACTTGAGTCAGGTTCGCTTGTTCAGGGAACAGGCGGCCGGGGAAGAGGCGCCCTCGGCTTGGGGCGGCTTGGGGCTGACCGGCCGGCCGCAGGAAGGGCACTCCACCCCCTGCCGGGCCTCTCTCGGCCTCAGGAACAGCTCGAAATCCCGGCCGCACTCGGAACAGTGGAAGTCGTACAGGGGCATCGAGGACCTCCGGGCGACCTCAGGCCAGGCCGTAGTTGCGCCGGAGATGGAAGCGCTCGATGACCGCCTCCAGGGCCTGGAGCTTCTCCCGGCCCAGCCCGGGCAAGGGCGGGCGCGGGTTGCCGGCCGGCAGGCCCAGGAGCTTGACCAGGGCCTTGGTGGCCACCGGATTGGTCGCGGAGTAGGCCGCCTCCATGAGGGGCAGGTAGTCGAAGTAGAGCTCCCTGGCCCGGACCACGTCCGCCCAGTCGGCCCAGGGCTTGGACAGCTCGGCCATCTCCCGGGGGGCCAGGTTGCCGGTCACGTTGGCCGTGCCGTGGCCGCCCAGGCCCAGGGTGGGGATGATCAGGCCGTAGTTGGGGGCGTCGCAGCAAAGGAGCCGGAGCCTCTCGGCCCCCTCCCGGACCGCGGCCAGTTGGGCCACGTCGGGCATGGCCTCCTTGTCGGCCACCAGGTTGGGGCACTCCTCGGCCAGGCGGAGGATGGTCGAGGGGGCGATGTTGACGATCACCCGGGCCGGGTTGTTGTAGATGGCCACGGCGATGTCGACCGAGTCGCAGACGGCCTTGAGATAGCCGTAGACCGCCTCCTGGGGCGGGGCGATGTAGGGCGGGACCACGGCCATGACGCCGTCGGCGCCCTTGTCCTGGGAGTAGCCGGCCAGCTCGAGAGTGGCGGCCGTGGAGCCGCAGGTGACGCCGACGAAGACCGGGATCTTGCCCCGGCAGTAGGGGACCAGTTCGGCGATGATCGCTTGGCGCTCCTCGAAGCTCAGGGAGGTCGCCTCGCCGGTGGAGCCCATGAGCAGGAGTCCGCTGGTGCCGTTGGCGGCCTGGAAGTCGACCAGCTTCTTGAAGCCGTCCAGGTCCAGCTCCCCCCCATCGTCAAAGGGGGTGATCAGCGCCACCCAGGAACCCTGGGGATGGATCAGCTCTCGGCCCATCAGCAACCTCCTCGCCGGACGGATCGTTATCATTGTGGCGGTATATTACCGGACAATCGACCGGGCGCAAACGGGCCCTATCCGAAATATGAAATGAGCCGAGGCCGTCCGCCGGCTCAGGGCATCATTTCCCCGGTGGCCGTGTCGAAGACGCGGACGCCCCCGTCGATGAGGAAGAGCTTGACGGTCTTCTCGTCGGGGGAGAGGACGGTCTGGCCGGCCTCGGGCTTCTGCCAGAAGTAGTGGGAGGCGGTTCTGATGATCCGGCCGCGGTCGCGGATCAGGTCCCGGACCAGGTAGCGCCTGACCTCCCGGCCCCGCTGGTAGAAAGCCAGGGCCAGGTCGGACAGGCCGGCCCAGTCCCTGGCCCAGGGGCCCATCCGGATGAGGCCCCGGCCGTCGTTGAGGAGATAGACCTTCCGGGCGAACCAGTCCACGGTCCAGAGAACCTGGCCGCTGTCCTTGCTCCGGGCCGTGCCCCTGCCCTGGTCGGTGTCGCCGACCGGCCGGGCCGGGACCAGCTCCAGGACCACGCTCCCGTCCGAGGACTCGACCGAGTAGGTCCGGTTCAGGGCGGGCGTGTCGGCCCGGACCAGGGCCGGGGCCAGCCAGGCGGCCGCGGCCAGGACCAGGACCACGCCGGCCCCGAGGCGGCCCCGGCCGGAGCGGGCCGGGCTCACTTGAGCCACTTCAGCCTGCCCCCGGCCCACTCGCCGATCTTCTCCTTCAGGCCGGTGTGATAGTAGTCCAGGCGCAGTTTTCTCTTCCAGGCGCTCGGCCCGCCGGGACATTCCTTTTCCAGCATGAGCGTCAGGGTCTCGGCCAGCTTTTCCATCAGGAACTTCCTGTCCTTGTGGCCCTTGACCCAATTCCTCATCTCCACGGCCCCAAGGATGAGCCCGTCCTTCTCGGAGTATCTCATCCGGATCTTATCGCTGTAGGAGAGCAGGGGGTAGTAGATGGAGTCTCTCTGAGGCCTGGTCTCGCCGTAGATGTCGCGAGCTATTTCGATCTCCATCTCCAGGCCTTCCACCAGCAGCTCTCTTTTGACCCTGGTCGTCTCTTCGGCGATCCTGGTCAGCTTGTCTTCGGAGGCCTGGCCGGCCGCGCTCGCCGGGGCCAGGAGAACGGCTCCCCAGCAAGCCAGGGCAATCCAGGAATACCTGGCCAGACCAGCTCTCACCGCCAGACCTCCACGCTCTGAGCCGGCCGGGGGGAGATCATGCGTCCGGCCGGCCCGATCCGTCCGGGATCAGAATAGCACCTGGAAGCGGCCGGGGGCAAGGCGCCCCGGCCCCGGCCGTCAGGGGGACTTCCGGCCCAGCCGATCGGCCAGGGCCAGGACGGTGTTGACGTAGATGTCGCTGTGGTTGTACTCCCAGAGCACCTGGCGCCGGCCGGCCCGGTCCAGGCCGGGCCGCCAGCCGAAGGCCAGCAGGTAGTTGGCCAGGCTGTGGACCGCGTCCGGGACGTTGAAGAGGTCCACCCGGCCGTCGCCGTCGCCGTCCGCGCCCAGGAGCAGGGCGTTGGAGGGCATGAACTGGCAGAGGCCGAAGGCGCCGTAAATCGAGCCGCGAATGGCCAGGGGGTCCAGCCCGTTCAGCCGGGCGTACTCCAGGAGGGCCTTGAGCTCCCCGAAGGCCCAGTCGGCCTTTTCCAGGGCCTTGGCCCTGAGCCAGTCGAGCTGTTCCGGGGTCGGTTTGAGCTCCTTGATGAGCGGTTGGAGCTTGTCCGGATCGACCCCCGAGGCCAGGCTGGCCAGGCTGACCAGGACGCCGCGTTCGCCCAGGAAGCGGCCGCAGCGGGTCTCCACTTCCAGTATCGCGGTGGCGATTTCCCTGGGGACGCCGTACTTCTCCTCGACCGATTCGAGCAGCCCGAGGTGCTCGGCCAGGAAGCGCTTGGCCTCGGCCAGGGGCCCGGGGTCGAGGTAGCCCGGGTAGACGGACCCGGGGGCGGGCGGTTCCTCCTGGGGCGGGGCGAAGTTGAGCTTGAACAGGGCCCGCAGCTTGTTCTCCAGCGGCCCGGGATCGAACCTGGCCTCGGGCCGGGCGAAGAGGGCCCGGACCTCGGCCTCGTCGTAACCCTCCTGGATGAGGCGGTCTTCGACGTCGTCCCAGTCGCCGGCCCAGGCCGGGGTCGGACCGGGCCGGGCCAGACCGAGGGCCAGGAGGGCGAAGAGGAGACAGAGTCTGGCCAGCCTAGGCAGCATTGACGGGCAGCACGTCCGGCCGAGGGCCTGAATATTGAATTGGGCTTACCGGGGTGCGAGAGGGGGGAGTCGAACCCCCACGGGTCACCCCACAGGATCCTAAGTCCTGCGCGTCTACCAGTTTCGCCACTCTCGCCCGGCCTTCTTTTAGCCGTTCCGGGCCGGTCAAGTCAACCGGCCTGAGAGAGTTTGAGACGCCTCAACCAGCGGCGGTTGAGAATTTCCTTGAGCCCGGCGTGCTCCGCCGCCTCGAGGCCCGGATCGCCCTGGATCAGCCCGAAGGCGGCCCGCCGGGCCCGGTCGAGGAGGCGGCTGTCGGTCATCAGGTTGGCCAGGCGGAAGTCGGGCCAGCCGGTCTGGCTGGTTCCCAGGAACTCGCCCGGACCCCGGAACTGGAGGTCGGCCTCGGCGATCTTGAAGCCGTCGTCGGTCGTCTCCAGGAGCTTGAGCCGCTGGCGGGAGGGGCCGCTGGCCTCGGAGATGAGCAGGCAGGCCGCCTCGCTGCCGCCGCGGCCGACCCGGCCCCTGAGCTGGTGGATCTGGGCCAGGCCGAAGCGCTCGGCGTTCTCGATGATCATCAGGGCCGCCCGGGGCACGTCCAGGCCGACCTCGACCACGGTCGTGGCCACCAGGACGTCCACCTCGCCGCCGGCGAAGCGCCGCATCTCCTGGGACTGGGCCTCCTTGTCCAGGCGGCCGTGGATCAGGCCGAAGCGGAGGCCGGGCAGGGCGGCCCGGAGCTGGGCGTAGCGCTCCTCGGCCGAGACGAGCCCCTCGCCCGGCTCGATGGCCGGCAGGACCACGTAGGCCTGGAGGCCCCGGTCGACCGCGCCCTGGATGGCCCGCCAGGCCCGGTCCAGGCGGCTGGGCCGGAGGAGGCGGGTGATGACCTGGCGGCGTCCGGGCGGCTTCTCGTCCAGGACCGAGACGTCCAGGTCGCCGAAGAGGGTCAGGGCCAGGGAGCGGGGGATGGGCGTGGCGGTCATGACCAGCAGGTGGGGGTTGAGGCCCTTGTTGCTCAGGGCGGCCCGCTGCATCACCCCGAAGCGGTGCTGCTCGTCGATGACCACCAGGGCCAGCCGCTCGAAGCTGACCTTGTCCTGGATCAGGGCGTGGGTGCCCACGACCAGGCCGATCCGGCCCTCGGCCAGGCCCTGGAGGCACTCCCGCCGCTCCCTGGCCCCGAGCCGACCGGTCAGAAGGCCCAGGGACACCCCGGCCGCCTCGGCCTGGGGGGCCAGCCGGCGGTAGTGCTGCTCGGCCAGGATCTCGGTCGGGGCCATCAGGGCGGCCTGGCGGCCCGAGCCGGCCGCGGCCAGGAGAGCCACGACGGCGACGATGGTCTTGCCCGAGCCCACGTCACCCTGGAGGAGGCGGCTCATGGGCCGGGCCTGGGCCAGGTCCCGGGCCAGTTCGTCCAGGACCCTCTCCTGGGCCCGGGTCAGGTTGAAGGGCAGGGCGGCCGCGACCCGGCGCCTGACCTGGTCAAAGGTCTCCAGGGCCGGGGCCCTGCGGTCGCGGTGCTCGCGCCGGCTGAGGGCCAGGCCGGCCTGGAACAGGAAAAGCTCGGTGAAGGTCAGGGTCCGGCGGGGCAGGCCGTCCAGGGAGGCCTCCTCCTCGGCCTGGGGAAAGTGGACCCGGCGGAAGGCCTCGGCCAGGTCCAACAAACCCTCCTGCTCGACCAGCCCGGCCGGCAGGGGGCTGTCCAGCCGGCCCAGTTCGCCCTTCAGGATCGTCCGGATGAGCCGGCGGAAGCTCCGGGCCGAGAGGCCGGGGATGTCGCGGTAGACCGGGACGAAGCGGCCCAGCTCGGCCGCCTCGTCCTTGGGGTTGACCATCTCGGGGTGGACCAGGACCGGCCGGCCCTGGAAGGTGTCCACCCGGCCGGCCAGGGTCAGCTCCTGGCCCTGGGCCAGGCCCTCGAAGGCGGCGGCGCTCAGCCCGAACCAGGTCGCGGTCACCCGGCCGCTCTGGTCGGCCAGGACCAGATGGGCCGGGTGGCGGCCCTTGAGCCCCTTTTTGAGGCTGACGATCCGGCCCTTGACGACCGCCTCGCCGCCCGGGGCCAGGCGGCCGATGGGCGTCAGGCTGCGGCGGTCCTGGTAGCGCAGGGGCAGGAAGAAGAGGGCGTCCTCCAGGGTCTCCAGGCCCCGGGCCCTCAGTTTTCTGGCCGTGGCCGGACCGATACCCTTGACCGTCTGGATGGAGGCCAGGAGACGCTGGAAGCTGCCCCTGAGCATGGCTGGATAATAGGCCGGCTAAAGTGGCCGGGGCAAGCGCTTTGAGGTTGACAGAGGGCCTAGGCGGCCTTACATTCAGGCGGTCATTGGTGCGGCCCATCCTGATCCGTCCAATTTGACAGCGAATCCAGTGGAAGAACGTCTAGGAATACTGGAAATAGTTGACAAGGGCTTCGGCTTTCTGCGCCAGCCTGAGCAGGATCTCGCTCCGGCCGGCGACGACGCCTACCTGCCCCGGAACCTGATCCAGAGCCTGGGTCTCAGGCTGGGCCAGGAGGTTCTGGCCCAGGTCTCGCAGGCCGGCCGGGGCAAGGTCGCGGTCAAGAAGGTCCTCTCGGTCAATGGCCTGGACCCCGAGGCGGCCCGGCAGCTGCCCCAGTTCCGGAGTCTGACCTCCATCGCGCCCAACCAGAGGATCAGGCTGGAGACCGGCCCGGAGCCGCTGTCCATGCGCCTGGTCGACCTGATGACCCCCATCGGGCGGGGCAGCCGCGGGCTGATCGTGGCTCCGCCCAGGACCGGCAAGACCACCCTGCTCAAGCAGATGGCCCAGGCGGTCAGCACCAACCACCCCGACGTCAGGGTCACGGCCCTGCTGGTGGACGAGCGGCCGGAAGAGGTTACGGATCTGCGCCGCTCCATAAAGGGCCAGGTGATCGCCTCATCCCTGGACCAGGCCGCCGATCGCCACCGGCGGCTGGCCGAGCTGGTAGCCGCCTCGGCCCGGTGCCAGGTTGAGGCCGGGGAACACGTCTTCCTGATTCTCGACTCCATCACCCGCCTGGCCAGGGCCTTCAACGCCTCGGCCAGGTCCGGCGGCCGGACCCTCTCCGGCGGCCTGGACGCCCGGGCCATGGAGATCCCCCGCCAGATCTTCGGCTCGGCCAGGGCGACCGAGGAGGCGGGCAGCCTGACCATCATCGCCACGGCCCTGATCGAGACCGGCTCGCGCATGGACGAGCTGATCTTTCACGAGTTCAAGGGCACGGGCAACCTGGAGCTGGTTCTGGACCGCAAGCTGGCCGACGGCCGCATCTGGCCGGCGGTGAACATTCTGGAGAGCGGGACCAGGCGGGAGGAGCTGCTCCAGGATCAGCTGGAGAGCCGGGGGGCGGCCCTGCTCAGGCGGGCCCTGTCCAGCCTCCACCCGGCCCAGGCCGCCGAGAGGCTCATCTCCTTCCTGGAGGCCCACCCCGGCAACAACTCCCTTCTCGAGGACGTGGTCCGGGCCGCCTGAGCGGTTGACGGCCTTACGGAGCGATGATAGGCTCTCCGGGCCGTGAGGGTCAGTTTCGTCTACAGTCGAGCCTTCAGCCGGTTCAACTACGGGCCTACCCATCCCCTGCGCGTGGAAAGACTGCCCCTGACCGTGGCCCTGATCGAGGCCTACGGTCTGCTGGATCATCCTGACCTGGACTGGCAGGAGGCCGAGGCGGCCGACGAGGCCGACCTGGTGCGCTTCCACGACCCGGCCTATCTGGCCGCCCTCAAGGAGGCCAACCAGGGCCACTACCACAACGGCCTGGCCGCCTTCGGTCTGGGTCCGGGAGACAACCCGGTCTTTCCGGGCGTCTGGGACTGGTCGCTCCTGGTTGCCGGGGCCAGTATCCGGGCGGCCCGGAGCGTGGCCGAGGGCCGGGCCAAAATCGCCTTCAACATCGCCGGGGGCCTCCATCACGCCGGACCGGCCAGGGCCTCGGGCTTCTGCTACCTCAATGACGCGGTCCTGGCCATTCAGGTCCTCCTGGAGCAAGGCCTCAGGGTGGCCTACCTGGACATCGACGCCCATCACGGCGACGGGGTCCAGAACGCCTTCTACGACACTGACCGGGTCCTGACCGTCTCGCTCCACCAGTCGGGCCGGACTCTTTTCCCGGGCACGGGCTTTGCCGGCGAGCAGGGCCGGGGGCTGGGCCGGGGCTACTCGGTCAACCTGCCCCTGCCGCCCTACACCGACTCCGAGATATACCTCCGGGCCTTTGATGAGGTCGTGCCCCCGCTGCTGCGGGCTTTCAAGCCGGACGCCCTGGTCAGCCAGCTGGGGGTTGACGGACTGCATGGCGATCCCCTGGCCAACCTCTGTCTGACCGACCGGGTGGTGACCCGGGTCTGCCGGACCCTCCGGGAGACGGGCCTGCCCTGGGTCGGCCTGGGCGGGGGCGGCTACCACCTGGTCAACGTGGCCCGCTGCTGGACCCTGGCCCTGGCCGAGATGCTGGGCCTGGAGCTGCCCGCGGAGCTGCCGACCCTCTTTCTGGGGCGGATCAGGGATTACTCGCCCCGGCGCCAGCTCCTCAGGGACGAGGATCAGCTCGTCTCCCCCTCGGCCAGGCGGCGGATCGAGGAGGAGGTCAGGCGCCAGGTCGAGATCATCCGGGAGAGCGTCTTCCCTGTCCACGGGCTGTGAGAATGAGGCCGGTCTTTGTCTGCCAGCAATGCGGCCAGTGCTGCCACGGCGAGGGAGGCATCTTCCTGACCGGGGCCGAGTCCCGGATCATCGCCGCCCACCTGGGGCTGAGCCCGGCCGAGTTCGAGGCCGCCTACACCTCGCTGCGCCACGGGCGGCCGGAGATCAGGACCGGGTCCGACGGGGCCTGTCTCTTCCTGGACCGGCAGCGCTGCGCCATCCATCAGGTCAAGCCCGCGGCCTGCCGGACCTGGCCCTGGCTGGGCGGCGCCCTCAAGGACGAGCAGGCTTTCCTGGCCCTCCGGAACAATTGCCCGGGCATCGACCCCCAGGCCGGCTGGGCCGAGTTCAAGTCCGCCTACGAGGCCCTCAGAAATGAGGCCGGGCGGGATTGAGCCGTCCGGGCCGGCTCCGGGCCGGCCGGGGCTCGGGGCCCTCCTGAGCCTGACCGGCCGGCTCAAACTCCTTCTCGGCCTGGCGGCCGACCTCTTCCTGCCCCGGCGCTGCCATCTCTGCGGCGCCTTTCTCGATCCCGAGGCCGGCCAGGAGCTCATCTGCCCCAACTGCCTTTCCAGGCTGGTCCGGCCCCGGCGGCCGGCCTGCCTGGTCTGCGGCCGGCCTTTTGACTCGCCCCTGGGCCAGGACCGGGTCTGCGAGAGCTGCTTTACCGAGCCGCCGGCCTACGCCGCGGCCCGCTATCTGGCCGAGTACCAGACGCCCCTGGCCGAGGCCATCAGGAGCTTCAAGTACGCCGGCCGGGTGGAACTGGCCGCCTCCCTGGGCGGTCTGCTGGCCGGCTTCGAGCCCCAGCCCCCCCTGCCGGCCCGCTTCGACCTGATCCTGCCCGTGCCCCTCCATCCCAGGCGGCTGAGGCGGCGGGGCTTCAACCAGGCCGCGCTCCTGGCCCGGCGCCTGGATCGCCTGGGCGAAGTGGCCGACGGGATCCTCGTCCGGCAGAGGCACACCGAGCAGCAGACCGGCCTTAATGCCCGGCAGCGCCGGGAGAACGTCAAGGCCGCCTTTGCCCTGGTCCGGCCGGACCGGGTCCGTAACAAAGAAATCCTCATTGTTGATGACGTATTGACCACGGGGGCCACCGTGGAGGAGTGCGCCCGGACCCTCCGGCGGGCCAGGGCCGGGGCCGTCTACGTTTTGACCCTGGCCCGAGTTGTGGGCTTTTGATCATTTTTTTCTTGCCCTGAGGAAAAAGGAGTGATAATCAGCTTAGATATCAGGGTGTTGATTGGGGGGGCACCGTGCTATTCGAGGGGGTCAAGCGGGAGCGACGCGACCAGGACGCCCGCAACTGCCTTTGGGCCGTGGGCGGCGGCAAGGGCGGCACGGGCAAGAGCCTGGTCACGGCCAACCTGGGACTGTCCCTGGCCAGGATGGGCCACCGCGTCTGCCTGGTCGACGCCGACCTGGGCACGGCCAACCTGCACACCTTCCTGGGTCTGGAGGCGCCCCAACGGACCCTGTCCGACTTTCTGGAGCGCAAGGTCGAGCGGATCGAGGACCTGATCGTCGGCACCGAGAACAGCAACCTGGCCCTCATCTCCGGGGCCAGGGACGTGATCGAGGTGGCCAACCTCAAGTTCGTCCAGAAGGTCAAGCTCTTCCGCCACATCCGCAATCTCGACTTCGACTACGTCCTCATCGACCTGGGCTCGGGAACCAGCTTCAACGTGGTTGACTTCTTCCTGATCGCCGACTTCGGCATCTTCGTCGCCTCGCCCGAACCCACGGCGGTGGAGAACACCTACCGCTTCATCAAGAGCTTCTACCACCGCCTCCTGTCGCGCTCGATCAAGAACCACAACCTGAAACAGATGGTCGCCGACGCCCTCAAGGGCCGCCGGGGCCGGCCGGTCCAGAACCCGGTCGAATTGCTCGACGCCATCGAGGCCGAGAAGCCGGAGATCGGCCTCAAGGTCAAGCAGGAGATCTCCTCCTTCAGGCTCAAGCTGATCGTCAATCAGGTCCGGACCGCCAGCGACTTCAAGGTCGGCCGCTACATGCGCTCGGCCTGCCTCAAGTACTTCGGCCTGCAGATGGATTTCGTCGGCTCCATAGTCTTTGACGACAAGGTCTGGCAGTCCATCAGGATGCGCCGGCCTTTTGTCACCCAGCACCCCAATACCATGGCCGCCCAGAACATCCGGGCCATCAGCGAGTCTTTACGCAGCGACAGCCAGATGGCCTTCGGCCGGCTGGTTGACCAGGGGCTTGACGCTCGGCAGCGGGCATGAGGAACTACGAGAGGCAGAACTATTACGAGCTCCTGGAGATCGGCCCCGAGGCCGGCCTGGATGAGATCACCCGGGCCTATCACCAGGCCCTGGAGGCCTTCAACGTCGATTCGGTGGCCATCTATTCCCTCTTTGACGAGCGCGAGCGCGAGACCCTGGTGACTCGGATCGAGGAGGCCTTCCGGGTTCTCTCCCACGTCAGCTCCCGGCGGGAGTACGACCGCCAGCTGCTGGCCCACGGCTTCCTCTCGGCCGAGCTGGTCCAGAACGGCGGACTGGACGAGGAAGAGGAGATCGAGCTCATCGAGCGCCACGCCATCCAGCACCGCCCCTTCGACCCCCTGGTCCGCTCCGACGGCGAACCGCTTCATCTCGGCCAGGGCGAGGTCCTCAGGGGGGCCGACCTGAAGAGGCTGCGCGAGAGCCGGGGCGTTTCCCTGGAGGACATCTCCACCCGGACCAGGGTCAGCCTGGCCGCCCTGGAGGCCATCGAGGCCGACCACTACCACCGCCTCCCGGCCAGGATCTACATCAAGGGCTTTCTGGAGGCCTATTCCAAGGCCCTCATGCTCGATGGCGACCTGATCAGCCGGGCCTACCTGGCGGGCATGAGCCGCTGAAAGTGTACACCCCGGCCTATCTGGAGAAGATCGTCGGCCCCGAAGTGGTCCGGGAGAGGTTTTCCCCGGCCGCCCGGGGCTTGAGCCGCCTGGTCTTCACCAACGGCTGCTTCGACCTCATCCACACCGGGCACACCCGCTACCTGGCCCAGGCCCGCGGCCTGGGTCAGGCCCTGGTGGTCGGGCTCAACAGCGACCGCTCGGTCAGAGCCCTCAAGGGTCCGACCAGGCCCCTCCGGCCCCAGGACAAGCGGGCCGAGGTCCTGGCCTCCCTGGCCTCGGTGGACTACGTGGTCATCTTCGACGAGGACACGCCGGCCCGGCTGATCGAGGCCCTCCAGCCCGACGTGCTGGTCAAGGGCGGCGACTGGCCGGTGGAGAGGATCGTCGGGGCCGAGGGCGTGCTCAAGCGGGGCGGCCAGGTTCTGTCCCTGCCCCTGATCGAGGGCGAGTCGACCACCGGCCTGATCGAGCGGATCAAGCGAGCCTGAACCTCCCGGCCGAGGCCAGTCCGCCCGGTTGCCCCCGACTCATCCGACTCAGAGCATGAGGCCGGTGAAGTTCCTTCCGGGGTGGCTTGTCTCACTCTATAAGAGTGACATTTCCAACATATCGCTACAAGGTGCATTTTCGTTTAGCTAACGCATTGAAATATAGGACGGTTGACCTGGAGGCGGAGAGTAGGGTATGCTCTCCCCAATTGGTAAGAGCCATGAGTTCAAACCCCCTTGGTTTTAATCGTCCGCTCGAATCTGGTTCCGGAGAGGGGTAAGAGGCGACGTTGTCCGTTCATCAGAACATTGAGAGGCAAAGTGAGACTGAGGTGTTTAGGGCGGCGTGGTTCCATGAAAAAACCAGCCTGAGGACCTCGCTCGGCGCTAGTCGCTGTCACCGCAAGTCTTCCTGACAGAAAAATGAAGCGTTACGATATCATCAGCTCGGCGGGCATTGGCCTCCTCGGGCTCCTCGTTATTGCGGGCGGCCTGGAGCTTGGCTTCGGCCAGTGGCAAGACCCCGGCCAGGGATTCATGCCTGTCCTGGCCGGTGTCCTCCTGTCCTTCCTGTCGGCTTTATGGCTGGTCATGACCATCATGAAGCGGCAGGATCTGACGGCCGCGAAAAAATTTTTCGCCACGGCCAGGAGCCCCAAGAACGTTGTAGTGGTCTTGCTCTCGCTGGTCGGCTACGCGATTCTCCTGCGGCCTCTGGGCTTTGTGATCACCACCTTCCTGTTTCTGCTGTTCCTGTTCCGAGCCATGAAACCACAGCGATGGTCAAAGGCCGTCTTGACGGCCCTGATCGTCTCGGCCGCTTGTCTGATTCTGTTCGGGATACTTCTGCAGGTTCAATTCCCGGAAGGTCCCGTCAGCCTTTACGCGATAAGAAAATGGATCTACTGAGCTCGTTCTTCCACGGCCTGGCCGTCGCCCTCCAACCCGGGAACCTGCTGTTCTGCCTGATCGGCGTGCTAGCCGGAACCCTGATCGGCGTCCTGCCCGGCATCGGCCCCTTGGGGGCCATCGCCCTCCTCCTGCCCACCACCTTTTTCCTGAGCCCGGTGGCGGCCCTGATCATGCTGGCAGGCATCTATTACGGGGCCATGTACGGCGGGTCGACAACCTCCATCCTGGTCAACATACCGGGCGAGGCGGCCAGCGTCATCACCTGCCTCGACGGCCACCAGATGGCCAAGCAGGGCCGGGCCGGCCCGGCCCTGGGCATATCCGCTTTCGGTTCGTTCATCGCCGGCACCATTGCCGTCATGATGCTGATGTTCGTGGCCCCGCCCCTGGCCCGTTTCGCCCTGCGTTTCGGCCCCCCGGAGTATTTTTCGCTGATGCTCCTGGGGTTGACCGTCCTGGTTTACCTGGCCAACGGGCCGATAACCAAGGCCCTGATGATGGCCGCCCTCGGGCTCATCCTCGGCGTCATCGGCACGGACCTCATCACCGGGCGGCCGCGCTTCACCCTGGGCATCACCGAGCTTGAGGACGGCCTCAACATCATCCCCGTGGTCATGGGCCTCTTCGGCGTTTCCGAAGTGCTCATCAACGTGGAAGACATCGTTGAGCGGCAGATCAAGAAGACCAAGATCCGCGGGCTGCTGCCCAGCCTGCAGGACTGGAAGGACAGCATCAAGCCCATCCTGCGCGGCTCTTTCCTGGGCTTTTTCCTGGGAACGCTCCCGGGCGGGGGGGCGCTCATTTCCTCATTCGCCTCCTATGCCGTGGAAAAGAAGCTCTCCAAGCACCCCGAGAAGTTCGGGACCGGGGCCATCGAAGGCGTGGCCGGACCTGAGAGCGCCAACAACTCCTCCGCTCAGGGGGCCTTCATCCCCCTTCTGACCCTGGGCATTCCCAACAACGCGGTCATGGCCCTCATGCTCGGCGCCCTGATCATCCACGGCATCAGTCCCGGCCCCCTGCTGATGAAGGAGAATCCGGATATCTTCTGGGGCGTCATCGCCAGCATGTACATCGGCAACCTGATGCTCCTGATCCTCAATCTCCCCTTCATCGGGCTCTGGGTCCAGGTCCTCAGGATCCGGTACAACCTGCTTTTCCCGCTGATACTCATCTTCTGCCTCATCGGCGTTTTCAGCGTGAACAACAGCGTCCTGGACATCTGGCTTATGATCGGCTTCGGGGTCATGGGCTACCTGGCCAGGAAGTTCGAGTACGAAATGGCCCCACTAGTCCTGGCTCTCATCCTGGGGCCGATGTTCGAGGACGCCCTGCGTCAGTCAATGATCCTCTTCGACGGCAATCCGCTGGTCTTCCTGACGCGGCCCATCTCCGCCGTTTTCGTGATCGTCGCGGCCCTGCTTCTGCTGAGCACGCTCGTGCCCTGGATCAAGCAGCGCAAGCACTATCTCTCGGAGGAGGATTGAGCCGGCGCGCCCTGGCCGGCCTCGGCCGGCGGGAAGGAGGTTTGGTTCCACCCTGTCCCCAGAAGGACTTTCTTTCACCGGCCTCTGCCTAAGCGGTTGATCGGTGGCCCGCCTTTCCAGCCACGCTTCATCAGCCAGATGCTCTAGGCGCGGCAGGGAAAGAGGGAGATGTTTGGCTTTGACTGAAGAAGGAGGTTGATCGTGAGAACGAGTGGCAAGTTTTTAATGGCTCTTGTCCTGGCCGCAACCCTGGCCCTGACCGGCCAGACCGCCCTGGCGGCCGGATTCCCCGACAAACCGGTTGAGCTGTTCGTCTGCTTCGGGGCCGGCGGGTCCACGGACACTGTGGTCAGGGCGATGAGCGAGCAGCTCAGCCAGAAGCTGGGCGTCCCGGCGGTGGTCCAGAACAAACCCGGCTCCGGCGGGCAGGTGGGAGCCCAGTACTGCGCCAAGGCCAAGCCGGACGGATACACGGTGCTCGTCCTGAGCCTCTCTCACCTGCTCAGAATGGCCATCGATCCGGAAGGAGCGGTCGATATCTTCAAGGACTTCGACATGGTCGGCCGCTACGTCAATCAGCCCCTCATGCTGGGCGTGGGCAAGGACTCTCCCTTCAACTCCGCGAAGGAAATAATCGACTACGCCAAGAAGCATCCCGGTGAACTCAAGTACGGTTCGGCCGGCATCGGGGCCACCAGCCACATCGCCTGCGAGCAGTTCGTCAAGGCGGCCGGGCTGGATATCAAGCACGTGCCCTTCAAGGGCGACGCCGCGTCGGTGACCGCGACCATGGGCGGTCACGTGGCCTTCACCGTGACCGGACTGCCCGTGTTCGGACCCAAGGCCGCTTCGGGTGACATCAAGCTCATGGCCGCTCTCAGCACCGAGCGCATCCCCGAAGCGTCGAACGTGCCCACCTTTACCGAGCTCGGCTATCCCAAGGTGGTCATGTACAGCTGGTTCGGCTACGCCGTTCCCAAGGGGACGCCCAAGGAAGTGATAGGCAAATTGGCCTCGGCCATGGAGCAGGCGATCAAGGATCCCACGACCATGAAGAACTTGAAGAACATCCAGTTCAACGAATGGTATCTGGGACCTGAGGAAATGGACAAGTTCGCCCACTCCGAGTATGAGACCTTCAAGAAGGTGGCCGACGAAGCCGGAATCAAGATCGGCAAGTAGCAGCCAACAACAGCCAATGAATGGAGTCCTTGAGCATGAAGGATTCACTGACAATAGGAACCCTGGCGGTGAAGAGCGGGGACAAGAACTTCGGTCCCCTGAAGGTCGCCTCCCGAGCGGACGGCTCGGACATCTTCGTCCCCCTGATGGTGGTCAACGGCGCTGAGGACGGTCCTGTTCTCAACATCAGCGGCGGCTGTCACGGCGACGAGTACGAAGGCATGGAGGCGGTCAGAAGGGTCTACCGGAAGACCGACCCGGCCAGGCTCAAGGGCGCCATCATCGGCGTGCCCGTCATCAACTTCTCGGCCTTCGAGACCGGACGCCGGGTGAGCGGCTACGACCTGGGGAACCTCAACAGGCACTTCCCGGGCAAGGCCGGAGGATTCTTCACCGAAAACCTGGCTCACGTCTACTTCACCGAGGTCGTTTCCAAGGCGGATTACGTCCTGGACTTCCACGGCGGCGGCAACATCATGGTCCTGGCCCCGATGGCCATCTATCGGGATATCGGGGGTGAGGATGTCGCCAGGCGGGCCGAGACCCTGGTCAAGGCCACGGGCATCGAGCTCGTCTGGAAGGGAAGCGGCGGCTGGACCGGCCCCATCTCCCTGGAGGCCCAGAAAACCGGCGTCCCGGCCGTGACCGTGGAAATAGCCGGGGAGGGGCGGTTCCGGGAAGAGGTCGCTCAGCGGTTCGAAGCCGTGGTCCAGAACGTTCTCACCTCCCTGGGCATGATCGAGGGGCAGCCGGATCTCCCCGGGGAGATCACCCGTTTCCAGGGCACGTTCATCAACTCCCGCAACGGGGGGTTCTACCAGCAACTGGTGGAGCTCAAGGAGATGGTCAAGGAGGGCGACCTGGTCGGGACGATCAGCGACGTCTTCGGCCGGACCATAGAGGAGATCCGGGCCCCCTTTGACGGGATAGTCTGCTCTAAGCGAACCATGGGCATGATCGAGCCCGGCGGGTGGACGCTCATGGTCGGGAAACTGGTCTAAACTCGCTCACTCAGCGGGCGGCCCGGCTCGGCCGGGCCGCCCGCTTCTTTTACACCAGCGCGATGCCCTATCCGCCCCTCAGCGGCGGCTCTCTCCCAACTTAGGAATGATGTTTAGGTGGTTCCGTCTGGCCTACTGCCGGTTTACGGCCGAGTGGAGCAGATTGTAAACGTTTTCCCCGAAGTAGGGAGAATACATGTTGCGCGGGCACGACACGGTGAAGAAGGAATTGACTCCGTTGGCGTAATTATGCCCGTTGTAGATCTCCACCCACGGTCCCCCGCTGCAGCCTTGGGTCAGCCCGGAACCCACGGCCACCGGAGCCGGGGTGCCCCAGGCGAGAAGATAACCGCCGTAGGCGGACTGATTGATTACCAGCCGCCTGCCGTCAAAAGGAGACCTCGCTGGATAGCCGTACTGCTTCCACCACTTGCTCCTGGGCTCCAGGCCGGTGCGGTAGCCCAGCCAGCCAAGCCTGGTTCCCAGGTTTTCCTGAAGAAATATCACGGCCACGTCCAGCCGCTTGTCGTCCCCGTACAGGGCGCCCTGGAAGGTCTGGAAATAGGCGGCCGCCCAACGGCCGTAGGGCTCCGCCCCGTAACGGTAGGCCGGGATGAAGATGACGTTGCTGTACCACTGACCGGACCCGTTGCAGACGCAGTGGGCCGCGGTCAAGACCAGGCGCCGGTTGATCAGCGACCCGCTACAGGTGGCCGCGCCCTGGCTGGTTCGAAAAAATAACTTGCCCACGACCCGGTTGGGATAGTTCGTGTAATTGGGCGGGTAGGAAACGTTGTAGGAGGACGCGGGACAGGACAGGTCCTTTACGGCTGGCGCGGTGAGGGGCCGAAGCATCCGGTCCTGGGAGTCGCAGTCGGGACAAAATGGCGGCGACCAGCGCGGCGTGGCCGGTCCCTTCTCCAGCGGCGGCAGCGACTTGGCCGGAGGCTGATCTGTCTTCATCTCCCTGGGGTTTTTAAGGGCCTCCTCCAGGCGCTCCGGCGTCCAGAATTCTTCCGCGGCCTTGAGATCTGTCTGCGGTTCGCTCCTAACCAGGGCCGTGGGGTTTGAGTTCGCGGGCGAGGGTTGGGGTGTCACCATAAAGAGCGATAAAAATATCGTGAAAATTAATTTCGTTCTCATGGCGCCCATCTCTCTGCGAGTCTTGATCTCCGAGATAGATCAAATTACCATATACGCTAATCTGAAGCAAGAAATATACGTTCTGGTGGGTTTAAACAGAGGTGTTTCCGAAAGCCGCTAGTACTTCTCCTGGAACCAGTCCAAGATGTAGTGGATCAGGGCCATGGCGCTGAAGAACAGGCCGGCGTAGATCAGAGTATGGCCCAACCGTGAGACCGAGAGCCAGCCGTAGCCCGAGCCCATCAGGCTGAGGCAGAAGCCCAGGACCCAGCAGATCATCTTGAATTTGCCGAAGATGCTGGGCCGGATGGCGAGCTGGCGCTGGGGGGGGCTGGCCCCGAAGACGCGGTAAGCGAAGGACAGGACCGGGATGACCACCAGGTGCCCCTCCAGGACCAGCATCCAGAAGATGACCGTCTCGGTGATCAGGCCCCGCTGCCAGAGCACGATCAGGTTGGCCAGGGTGAAGAGCTTGTCCGCGATCGGGTCCAGAGCCGTGCCCAGGGGGGTTATCTGGTGGCGCTGGCGGGCGGTGATGCCGTCCAGGCCGTCGCTCAGCCCGGCCACCAGGACCACCCAGAAGATGGTCTGGGTAGAGATCTGGTAGAGCTCGGCCACGGGCAGGAGGAGGATGATGGCCAGCCTGAAGCTGGTCAGGTGGTTGGGGTGGATCTTGGCCGGGACGAGCAGGGCGACCTTGCGCTCGTAGGCCTCCTTGGCCGCGGCCAGCTTGGTGCGGATGAGCGAGGCGGACATGGTTTGGGAAATTAGCCCAAGGGGGAGGGGCCGTCAAGGCGGGCCCCCGGCGGCCGACCGCCTCTAGGCCCCGCCCTTGTCCTCCTTGACCGGCTTTTTCTCGGCCGGTCCGGCCGGCTGAGCCTGGCTCTCCTCGGCCACCCGGGCCCGGGAGGTCAGCCAGCCCTTGATGTCGCCGAAGATGCGGATCTTGTAGAGAGTGCCCTCCACCGGGACCAGGTCCTGGCTGAACCAGCCGTGGACCAGGCCCTTTTCGGAGCGGAGCAGCTTGGGGTCCATCTGGATGAAGCCGTAGAGGGGCAGGCTCGACCCGGACTGGCCGCGCTTGGCCTCGATCTCCTCCCGGCTCAGGATCGAGACTCGGATCTCGTCGCTGCCCTGGTTGGGAATGGTCGGGATGATGAACTCCCGGCCGGGCAGGACCTGGCCGTAGACCCCGGCCCGCATGTTGTAGAAGGCGGTCAGGTAGTCCACGGTCCAGGGCGAGGGCATCTCGTCCCGCCTGACCTTTATCTGGCCGCTCTTGCGGGCCCGGCGGTAGACGATCTCCTGGCGGCGGTGGTCGAAGTCGCGCACCGCCCGGAAGAGCTCCTTGCCGATGATCACCTCCTCTTCGAAGTGGTAGGGGACCAGGCGCTGGGCCGCCTGGTCGAAGGTCATGAAGGTCCGGTAGCTGTCCCGGCGGAAGGCGGTGAAGAGCCCGATCAGGCCCAGGGTCTGGCCGGCCACCTCGGCCAGATAGCCCCGGCCCTGGCTGAGGCGCTGGAAGCGCATGATGACCGTGCCCACCCGGTCGAACCACCAGAAGCTGATGTCGAAGTTTAGCTCCTCGCCGACGAAGAGCCGGTCCGGGTGCCAGGGGGGCAGGGCCAGGGCCGGCCCGGGGGAGTAAAGGCCCCGGCCGGGCCAGGTCAGGCCGGCCAGGCCGGCCAGGACGAGTTTGAGGAAGCCGCGCCGATCCATGGCCTCAGCCGTGGGTTGGGCCTTGCCCGGAGTCGGAGAACCTGTTAAATCTTGAGCGCACAGTGCTCCTCAAGCGCCCGTAGCTCAACGGATAGAGCAGCGGCCTTCTAAGCCGCAGGTTGCAGGTTCGAGTCCTGCCGGGCGCGCCATAAAATCAAACACTTACGTCATGCTCCTCATCCGGTTTGGGTAACTTTAGGTAACCCGCTCCCTTTAACACATTTGCCGGTCTCTGGATAGAACTTGAGTGGCCGGCCGGCGCCTAGGGCTCGGCCGGTCCGGTGAAGCAGGCCGCGGCCAGGACGGCCAGCAGGCCGGTGGCGCTCAGGAGGATCGGTCCTTCCTTGGACGAGCCTTCCTGGATCAGGCGGCCCAGGGGCAGCAGGCCCAGGTGCAGGCCGGCCTGCTGACTCCACTGGCCCAGGGCCTGGCCGAGTCGAGCCGCAAAGTCGGGCCGGTTCCGGGTCAGGGACTCCTTGAGCAGTACCTTCAGCCGGCCGGCCTCGGCCCAGGTGAAGGCGGCCCCGGTCTGGACGGCCTTTTCCAGGAGCGGCTTGAGGTCGTCCAGGCTCTCCGGGCCGAGAGCCTCCAGCTGCCGGGCGATCCGTTGAGCCAGGCTTTTATCGTCCCCGGGTCCGGCCTCCTCCCCGGGAGCCTCCCGGCCCGGTTCGGCCGCGGCCAGGAGCTGGTGGAGGTTGGTCTCGACCTTGGCCAGCCCGGCCAGAAGGCCGGCTTGCTCGAGGCCCTCGGCAATCAGCCGGTCCAGGTCGGCCGAGCCTATCCTGATCTGGAGCCAGGGCTGGTCCCTCCTCAGGACGCCCCGGAGCTCCCACTCTCCGGGATGGGCCCGCTCCAGGGTCCCGACCCATGCGGCCGGCCGGTCTTGTTGGGGCAGGAGCCAGAGGAGATCGTACGATTCAGGCGTTGGCCGGCCTTCCCCCTCCGGCCAGCGGATGAGGCGGCCGTCGGCCGGCCGGCCGACCCAGGTTCGGACCGCTTCGGCCTGGTCGAGGCGGAGGCGGGCCCCGGCCAGTCTGGCCCCGGCCGTGAGGCAGCCGGTCAGCCTGGCCTCTTCCAGGTTGGCCTCCCTCAAATCGGCTCCGGCTAGGGAGGCTTCGCTCAGGTCGGCTCCTTCGAGAGAGGCCCGGCGCAGGTCGGCCCGGTTCAGGTTGGCCCGATTCAGGTCGGCCCGGCTCAGGTCGACTCCGCTGAGGTTCTGGCCGCGCAGGTCGGACTGGCTGAGGCTGGCCCCTCTCAGGCGGGCCTGACCCAGGTTGGCCCCGCCCAGATAGGCCCAGCCCAGGTTGGCCCCGCTCAGGTCGGCCTGATCCAGATCGGCCCGGTCCAGATTGACCTGGCGCAGGTCGGCCTTGTTCAGGCTGGCCCCCTTGAGGCGGGCCTGACTCAGGTCGGCTCCGCTCAGGTTGGCCCAGCCCAGGTTGGCCTGGCCCAGATTGGCTCCGCTCAGGTTGGCTCCGCTCAGGTCGGCGTGGCTCAGATCGGCCTGGCTCAGGTCGGCCCGGCTCAGGTTGGCCCCGCGCAGGCTGGCCCGGCTGAGATCGGCCCGGCTCAGGCCGGCCTCTTTCAGGTAGGCCTGATGCAGGTCGACCCCGCTCAGGCCGGCCCGGCTCAGGCTGGCCCCGCGCAGGTCCGCCCCTCTCAGGTAGACCCGGCCCAGGTCGGCCTTTCGCCCGCCCCGGCCGTCCAGCCAGGCCTGGTGGTCGATCAGGATCTGTTTCAGTTCCGCGGGAGTGACGGTGCGGAGATTTTCTTCAGCCACTTGCCGGCCTCCGCCTCGTCCGGGACGGGCTCGGCCCAGGGCCGGCCCGACCGTCTTCTGTTCCGGTTCAGCTCCCGTTGATGTACAGGGTCCAGCTGTAGGTCCCTGATCCGCCCGCGCCGATGAAGGGCTGGGTTATGGTCGCCCCGTTCCTGATGGGGAAGCTCAGAGGCCGGGTCGGCTGGGTCTGGGTGCCCAGGGAGACGGTCCGGGGCGCCTGATCCGGGCAGTAGTAGGTCAGGGACAGGCGCCAGACCTCGTTGAGGGTGACGTTCATCTGGGTCCCCCTGGTCCCGCCCAGGGTGACGCTGCACGGCCCGCCGCCGCGCACGGTGCAGGGACCGGCCGTGCCGGTGGTGGTCACGGTCACGTTGCCCGAGCCGCTGATCCGGCCGGTGGCGGCGACGTTGAAGGGGACGCTGCCCGTGGTCGTGTTCGTCTGGGTCAGACCGGTCTGGTTGAAGGTAATCCGGTGGTTGTACCGGATCGAGTAGGCGCCCCGGCTGGCCGTGGACACGGTGTAGAAGGAGGGGCAGGCGGCCACGCCGATGGTCGTCTGGGCCCGGTGGCTGGTGCCGTCGGCGTTGCGGGTCCACAGCGCCCCCTGATAGGCCCTGGCCCCGTAAGTCGAGCTGGAGGCCTTGACATAGACGTAGCGGGCCTGGGTGGAGTTCCAGCGCGGGCTGCCGGCGTAGAGGTCGCTCAAGGACGTGGTCGTGCCGTTGGCGTTGAGGCGGTAGATGCGGTGGGAGCCGCGCCGGTCATTGTCGGCCTGGAAGATGATCCGGCCGTTGGACGATCCCCGGCTGGGCGTGTAGTTGTCGCCCAGGCCGTTGAAGATGGCCGTCAGGGGCTGGGCCGTGTCGGAGACGGGCAGGCGGAGCAGGTTGCACTTGGAGCCCCTGGTTCCGGTCGGGGAGGCGCCGAAGAGGATGTACTCCTGGAGGCGGCCGCTGGCCAGGCGGACCTGGAAGACGTCGAAGCCGCCGTCGTAGAACCAGCACCAGTAGGTCCGGCCGCCGAACATGACCGTGCCCGTGCCGCCGCTGGCCGGGACCCGGTAAAAGGCGTGGGCCGACGAGGCGCTGGACGAGCCCCAGTAGTAGATTTTGGTCCCGTCGCTGGACCAGGCGATGGACCGGGCCGGCACCCGGTTGCCCAGGGCCCGGCGGTTGCGGCCGTTGATGTCGGCCACGTAGATGGCCCCGCTGACCTTGCCGGTGTAAGCGACCTTGGTTCCGTCCGGCGAGACCCGGGGCATCCAGGCGTCGCCGCTGATGGTGATCAGCTCCTGGCCGTGGTCCGGCGTGTCCAGGCTCTTGGTGTAGATGGCGAAGTTGCCGGCGGCGTTGTTCTTGTAAGCATAAATCAACCTCTCCTCGGCGCTAGCCGGCAGGGAGGTCGCCAGGACAATCAGGATCCCGGCCAGAAACGGCCAATAACGTCGAAACATGTCATCCTCCTGAACGGGGGGCTTCATTCAGTTTAGGCGGCCCGGGACCTGAGGTCAAGTCGCGGCCGGCCCTTGACTTGGCCGCGCGGTTGTCTCTATGGTGCAGATCACCAAACGCGGTCCCCAGAGGGAGTTATGGACAAGGAGAACCAGTACCTCGTCGACGCCATGAGCATCAAGAACACCTGGATGCTCTTCAAGGTCATCGCCGAATTCGTTGACGGCTTCGAGAACCTGGCCCGCTGCCAGCCCGGAGTGACGGTCTTCGGCTCGTCCAGGGTCAGGCCGGGCGACGAGGTCTACGCCCAGGCCGAAGAGGTGGGCCGCCTCCTGGCCGAGGCCGGCTACGCGGTCATCACCGGCGGCGGTCCGGGAGTGATGGAGGCGGCCAACAAGGGGGCGGCCGAGGCCGGCGGCATCTCGGTCGGCCTGCCCATCAAACTGCCCCACGAGCAGGAGACCAACCCCTACGCCAACGTGGTCGTGGACTTCCGCTACTTCTTCATCCGCAAGGTCATGTTCATCAGGTACGCCCAGGCCTACGTGGTCCTGCCCGGCGGCTTCGGGACCATGGACGAGCTCTTCGAGGCCGTGACCCTGATCCAGACCGACAAGATCAAGCCCTTCCCGGTCATTCTCCTGGGCCGGGACTACTGGTCCGGGCTGGTGGACTGGATCAGGCAGACCATGGCCCAGAAGATGGGCATGGTCCGGCTGGAGGAGATGGACATCGTCCAGATCATGGACGACCCGGCCGAAGCGGTCAGGCTCATCAAGAAGCTGGTCGTCATCTAGCCTCGTCCGGGCGGCCGGCCGCGGCCCCGGCCAGGGGCGGAAAGGCCCCTGGGAGAGGCGGCCCTTGGCGATTGACACCCCCTGATAATGGTGTTAATTTGCGGCCAGTAGAGAAAGGGAGGCAGGTATGTTCGGTATCGGCGTACCCGAGCTGATTATAATACTCGTGATAGTTCTCATTATATTCGGTGCGGGGAAATTGCCCCAGATCGGCGAAGGTCTGGGCCGGGGGATCAAGAATTTCCGCAAGGCCACCTCGCACGAAGAGATAGACGTCACCCCCAAGGAAGGCGAGGCCAAGGACGGCCAGAAGGACAAGAAGGCTCCCGAAGACAAAGGTCAGGCCTAGGCTTTTCCGCTTGACAAGCGGCGGGGCGTCGGGGTAACTGGCTTTTTTGATCCGTGCGCTTGTTCTGATCTTCACGTGTTCATGGCCCGCGGCTCCCGGCCGCGGACCTTTTGATGGGTCCAACACCCCCGAAGAGGCGCTATCTCATGAGCGAGGCAAGCAAGGCTAGGCCGAAAAGCAGGGGCGGGTTGATCTTTTTCCTGGCCGGTTTCGTCTGCATGCTCGTTGTCGGCTGGTTCATCTTCCCCCTGGCCCTCTACTCGACCAAGACCCAGCCGGTCAGCTTCTCCCACCTCAAGCACCTGGAGACGGCCGGCCTGGAGTGCCAGCAGTGCCACGGCTTCCGGGAGGACGGCACCTTCATGGGCACGGCCAACATGACCGGCCAGGCCGACGGGGCCTGCCTCAACTGCCACGGCGACACCCAGGCCATCCAGGGCGAGGATCCCCGGGAGACCGCCTTCCTGGAGGAGTACGTGGCCAAGGGCGTCACCCACATCGACTGGCTGGTCTACGCCAAGCAGCCGCCCTGCGTCTTCTTCCCCCACTCGATCCACGTCAAGCTGGCCAAGATCGACTGCCAGCACTGCCACGGCCCCGTGGCCGAGCGGGACAAGCCGCCGGTCTACCAGCGGAATTGGATCTCTTCTTACTCGCGCAACATCTGGGGGCACAACATCTCGGGGCTGACCAGCAATCCCTGGGAGTCGATGAAGATGAGCGACTGCGCGGATTGCCACGAGGAGCGGGGCGCCTCCAGGGCCTGCTTCACCTGCCACAAGTAGCCTGAGGGAGCCAGAGATGAGGCTGGATCGTCGCAATTTCCTTCAGTTCGCCGCCGGTGCCGCGGGCGGATTCCTTCTGACGCCGATCAACTGGAAGTTGATGGACGACGTGGCCATCTGGACCCAGAACTGGTCCTGGGTGCCCGTGCCCGAGGACGGGGCCAGGGCCTACGCCGCCACGACCTGCCAGATCTGCGGCGGCGGCTGCGGGGTCCGCGTCCGGCTGGTCAGCGGCTCCAAGTCGGGCCAGCGGGCGGTCAAGATCGAGGGCCAGCCCAACAGCCCCCTCAACCGGGGCGGACTGTGCGCCTGGGGCGTGGCCGGGCTGCAGTACATGTACCTGGAGGAGAACCGGGTCCCGGGCCCGATGAAGCGGGATCCCAAGATCAGCGCCTGGACCAGGATCTCCTGGGACGAGGCCCTGGACATTCTGGCGGCCAGGCTCAAGGAGCTCAAGGCTTCTCCGGGCAAGGTCGCCCTCCTGAACGGCCGCAAGCGCTCGACCGTCAACCGGGCTCTCAGGCAGTTCCTCTTCGCCTACGGCTCGCCCAACTACCTGGAGCTGGCCGACGGCGGCGACGCCCAGGAGATGGCCAGCCGGATGGTCTTCGGCCAGCCGGTCCGCTACGGCTACGACCTGGAGCGGGCCGAGGTGATCCTGAGCTTCGGGGCGGCCCTCCTGGAGGGCTGGGGCTCGCCGGTCAGGCTGCTCCGGGCCTTTGAGCTGTGGCGCTCCAGGGAAGGCGGGACCACGGTCATTCAGGTCGAGCCCAGGGCTTCGGTCAGCTCGGCCAAGGCCGACGTCTGGCTGCCGGCCAGGCCGGGCAGCGAGGCCGACCTGGCTCTGGGCCTGGCCCAGGTCCTGGTCGCCCAGGAGCTGATCAGCCCCGAGGCCAGGCAGGCCCAGGGCTTTGAGGCCCTCAGGACCTGGCTCAACCAGAACTACAGCCCGGCCATGACGGCCAAGGCCACGGGCCTGAGGCAGGACCAGATCGTCGAGACGGCCAGGAAGTTCGCCCAGGCCAAGAAGGCCGTCGCCCTCTCGGGTCTGGGCCAGGGCCGGCGGATGGAGCCCCTCCAGCTCGCCTGGGCGGTCCTGGTCCTCAACTGCCTCAAGGGCAACCTGGGCCAGCCGGGCGGCCTGTTCCTGACCCCTGACCTGCCCGGGCCGGAGCTGCCCCAGGTCGGCCGGCCGGCCGGCCGGCGGGCCGACGGCCTCCAGGCCGGGCCGGTGAGTCTGCCCCGCCTGGTCGAGGCCGAGGACAAGCCGAACCTGCTCATGCTCTACCAGGCCAACCCGGTCTTCAGCGGGCCGGAGCCGGCCGCCTTCAGCCGCTATCTGGACGAGGTCCCCTTCAAGGTCAGCTTCTCGTCCTTCTGGGACGAGACGACCCGGGCGGCCGACCTGGTCCTGCCCGACCAGGCCTACCTGGAGGGCTGGGGCGACGTGGAGACGCCGCTGGGCCTGCCCTACCAGAGTCTGGGCCTGTCCCGGCCGCTCCTCAAGCCGGTCTACGAGACCAGGGCCACGGGCGACGTCTTCCTGGAGCTGGCCCAGCGGCTGGGCGGAGGCGTGGCCGAGGCCCTGCCCTACAAGACCTACGAGGCCATGATTCACAACCGCCTGGGCGTCCTCCAGGGGCTGGGCCAGGGCCGCTCCGGCCAGGAGGCGCCGCCGGCCCCGGACAAGGTTCTGGCCGCCGGGCCCGGAAAGGGCTTCGGCTCGGCCGAGGAGGCCCTAGCCGCGGTGAGCGCCAGCGGCGTCTGGTACTCGGTCCCGGCCGGCCGGCCCCAGGGCGGGCTTAACCTGGCCCCGGCCAAGGCCAAGCCCGGCCGCTGGCCCGAGGAACTCAAGGGCGACGAGGCCGGCTACCCGCTCCTCCTGGTCGCCTTCGAGTCCTTCCGGGTGGCCTCGGGCTTCTACGCCAACCCGCCCTTCGTGACCAAGCTCCTGGACGACGATTTTCTGCTCCGGCGGGACGTCTTCGCCAGCCTCCACCCCTCGACCGCGGCCCAGGCCGGGCTGAGCGAGGGCGACGAGGCCCTGCTCAAGACCCCGGCCGGCCAGGGCCGGGTCAGGGTCCACGTCACCGAGGGGGCCATGCCCGGGGCGGTCTTCCTGCCCCTGGGCCTGGGCCACCAGGCCTTTGATCCGACCCTCAAGGACAGGGGGGTCAACGCCGCGGCCCTGGTACCGGCCCTCGAGGATCCCTGGAGCGGCCAGCCGATCGAATACCTGGCCCGGGTCAAGCTCGCTAAGGCGTGAGGTAGAGGATGAAAGCGACCCACGACGACAAACTCCTCTGGGGCATGGCCATTGACCTGGACAAGTGCACCGGCTGCGGCGCCTGCTCCGTGGCCTGCCAGGCCGAGAACAACATCGGCTTCAAGGGTCTGGCCGGCTGGGGCCGCCTGAACCTGGTCGCCGACGAGTCGGACAAGCTCAGGTCCATCCACTGGCTCAAGATATACCGGGTCAACAACGGCAAGCCCTTCCCCGACTACCGGGAGGCCTATCTGCCCCGGCCGTGCATGCACTGCGACCACCACACCCCCTGCGTCTCGGTCTGCCCGCCCTCGGCCACGACCCGGGACGAGGAGGGGGGCATCGTCAGCCAGATCTACACCCGCTGCATCGGCTGCCGGTACTGCGTCGCCGCCTGCCCCTACCACGCCCGGAACTTCAACTGGTTCGACCAGCACTTCCCGCCCGGCAGCGAGAGCTACCTCAACCCGGACGTCTCGGTCAGGATGCGCGGCGTGGTCGAGAAGTGCCACTTCTGCCACCACCGCTGGATGCTGGCCAAACAGAAGGCGGCCCATGAGGGCCAGGACAGGCACAAGGTCACCTACAACACGGCCTGCGCCGAGGCCTGCCCCACCGGGGCCATCGTCTTCGGCAACCTCAAGGACCCGAACTCGGAAGTGGCCAAGTGGTCCAAGAGCCCCCGGGCCTTCCGGCTCCTTGAGAAGCTGGGCACCCAGCCCAAGGTCTGGTACCTGACCAGCCAGGCATGGATCAGACAGTGGGGCGACAACTACCTGGAGTCGGAAAAGGTCAGCGCCCAAAAGGGCTAGGCACGGAGAGAGACCATGCTGGACAGGATCCCCCTGGATTTTGACAAGGCCCTCTACCCCGCAGGAGCACCCCGGGCCAACGTGCTCAAGTTCTCCCCGATCATCCTGATCGGCGGGGTTCTGCTCCTCTACGGGGCCGTCGGCGCGGTCATGTGCCTCTACTTCGGCCTGAATCAGACCGGCATGAACGATTACTTCCCCTTCGGGCTGTGGATCGTCTTCGACCTGGCCGTCATCGCCCTGGGCGCCGGGGCCTTCTTCACCGGCTTCCTGACCTACTGGATCAACCGGAAGCAGCTCAAGGACGTCATCAACGCCGCGGTGGTCATCGGCTTCATCTGCTACTCCGGGGCCGTGGCCATGCTGGGCGTGGACATCGGCCAGCCCATCCGGGGCTGGTTCATCTTCTGGCACGCCAACGTCCACTCCATGCTCACCGAGGTCTCCTACTGCATCACCACCTACCTGGTGGTCCTGATAATCGAGTTCCTGCCCACGGTGATCGAGAACCGCCAGCTTAGCAAGATCAGGGAGAACCGGCTCCTGGCCCACAACTTCCACGAGTTCATGTTCATCTTCGCCGGGGTGGGCACCTTCCTGTCCTTCTTCCACCAAGGCTCCCTGGGCGGTATGTTCGGCGTGCTCTACGCCCGGCCCTTCGCCTTCCGGGAGGGCATCCTCATCTGGCCCTGGACCTTCTTCCTGTTCATCTGGTCAGCCGCCGCGGCCGGGCCGGCCTTCACCACGACCATCGTCTCCCTGACCGAGAAGATCAGCGGCCGGAAACTGATCCCCTTTTCGGTCAAGCAGTTCTACGGCAAGATCTGCGGCTGGATGCTCCTGACCTACATGATCGCCAAGAGCCTGGACACCCTGGCCTGGGCTTTCTCGACCCTGCCGCGCCTGGGCCTGACCTTCTCTGACCAGTTCGCCGGCGGCCCATACGGCGCCTGGCTGATCTGGGTCGAGCTGTTCCTCTTCGGCTGGCTGCCGGCCCTGGCCCTGGTCAACTCCAGGGTCAGGCAGAACCAGGGCCTGCTCCTGGGGGCCATGATCCTGGCCTGGGTGGGCGTGATCTTCAACCGCTTCACCTTCATCGTGGTCAGCCTGGCCATTCCGGTGCTGCCCTTCGAGAAGTTCCAAGGTTACATGTTCACCTGGCCGGAGTTGGGCATTGCCGCGGCCGTGATCGGTTACGGCATCATCGTCTACGGCCTGTCGTACCGCTATCTGCCCCTCTTCCCCAGGGAGAAGGAACTCAACCCGGCCTGAGGGCGGGAGGAAGGTATGCTCCCCTTCGTCTTTGAGTGGCACTGGGACATCGGCCACATCATTTTCTTCGGCCTCTTCTACGGCACCCTGAGCGCCGTGGGACTGGGGCTGACCATCGTGGCCGGCAAGACCGTCTGGGACATATTCCGGGGCCACGACGTTCACCACTAGAGGCCGGTTCGAGGATTCGACGGGCCGGAAGGCCGCCGCGGGGCGGCCTTCCGGCCCGGCCGCGCCTGGCCCCAGGCGCCGGGAGCGCGGCCCGACCCCTTATCTAAGGAGACTGATTGTCCATCAAGGCCGTCATCTTTGACTGCGACGGCGTGCTCTTCGACTCCCGGCAGGCCAACGAGGCCTACTACGGGGCCGTGGCCCAGGCCATGGGCCGGGGGCCTCTTACGGCCGAGGAGATCGAGTACGTCCACGTCCACACCGCCCTTGAAGCAGTAACCCACATCCTCCGGGACAGGCCCGAGATGATCGAGCGGGCCCAGGAGTACCGCCAGAAGATGGGCTACAGCGACTTCTTCGGCCTGATGGTCCCGGAGCCGGGGATTTACGACTGCCTGGAGGAACTGAAGCCCCTCTACCACCTGGCCGTGCTGACCAACCGCTCGGACACCATCGGCCGGGTCCTCGAGGTCCACCGGATGGCCGGCTACTTCGAGCAGGTCGTCTCCTGCCTGGACGTGGCCCGGCCCAAGCCAGACCCCGAGGGCGTCTTCAAGATCCTGAGCGCCACCGGACTCCGGCCCGTGGAGGCGGTCTACGTCGGCGACGCGCCCAGCGACGCCCTGACCGCGGCCCGGGCCGGCATTCACTTCATCGCCTACAAGAACCGGGACATCGACACCCCGATCCTGATCGAGCACTTCATTGAGCTCAAGGCGGCCCTGGAGTGTCTGTGAGGGGGATCGGAGTTATTGGGCTTGCTTGTTGGGGGTAAGAGCATATATTATATCTAGCCCAGCCAGGGCTCAAGGAGCAGGAGGAAGTGGCCCAGCTTTATCCGATTGACCCCAAGGAACTACTGGCCCTTCAGGACAAAGACAAGGCCGTGTCCACCCTGGCCCGGATCTTCGAGGACGAGATCCTGGACCAGCTCGACGACATGGACAGCAACGGCCTGCTGGTGGACGCCCAGGTCATCGAGGGCTTCCGCCAGGAACTGCTGGACGAACTGAGCGGTCGCAGCGGCCGTGAGATCGAGATCTACCAGGAGGCGGTCGAAAAGGCCATCCTCAGGGTCCACGGCATCCGCGAGACCAGTCATTAAGAGCTCCCCGATCATGGCCGCGCCGACCGAGCCGGCCGGTCGCCGGAGCCTCTTCCTCAGGCTTTTCCGCCTCATCGCCGGTTGGATTCTGCTCGTGGTCGGCTTTGCCGGCCTTTTTTTGCCCGTGCTCCAGGGCGTTCTGATGATCGCCGCCGGCCTGGCCCTGCTCTCGGGCGAGAGTCGGTTCATCAAGCGCCAGATCGATCGGGTCAGGCCCTACTTCAGGCTCTGGCGCCTGCGCTACAACGCCTGGCGGTCCCGCCGCCGCGGCCAGTCGGGAGGAACGTCATGAAGGTGGTGGCCATCAACGGCAGCCCTCGCCAGGGCGGCAACACGGCCGTCATGATCGGCTGGATCCTTAAGGAGCTCGAAGGCGAGGGCCTGGAGACCGAGCTGGTTCAGCTGGGCGGCCGGACCATCCGGGGCTGCCAGGCCTGCTTCCAGTGCTTCGAGAACAAGGACGGCCGCTGCGCCTTCGAGGAGGACGCGGCCAACGAGATCATCGCCAAGATGGCCGCGGCCCAGGGGGTCATTCTGGCCTCGCCGACCTATTTCGGCGACGTCACCGCCGAGATGAAGGCCCTCATCGACCGGGCCGGCTTCGTCAACAAGGCCAACGGCCAGATCTTCCGGCGCAAGGTCGGGGCCTCCCTGGCCGTGGCCCGGCGCCACGGCAACGTCCACGTCCTGGCCACCCTCAACAACTTCCTTCTGGCCAACCAGTTCATCGTCCCCGGGACCGACCACTTCAACACCGGCTTCGGCCGGAACAAGGGCGAGGTCCTCGAGGACAGGGAGGCCCGGGAGACCATGGGCCTCCTGGGGCGGAACATGGCCTGGCTGCTCGATAAAATAAACGGCTGACCGCCGCTGTTCCCCATCTCCGTTGCCCGACGGAGGATCAACCCGTTTTCCCGGCCGTGGCCAAGGTCTGACCGGAAGATCCGCAGGAGGGTTTGATGCCGCCGAAAGGGACTGCCCCGAGAGCCAAGGGGGACGAGGATCTGGCCAGATACGTCGATCTGGCCGGGAAATTGGGCCTGCTCGACGCCCTGATCATTTCGTCAGAGGACCTGTGCTTCGATATACGGGCCCTGCTCAAGTGCCGCTGGGGCTGCGACGACTGCTACCTCCACCGGCCGGGCCAGGTGGCCAGGGGGCTGACCTATGAGGAAGGGGTGGCCGCGATCAAGGCCTACAAGCGCCTCCTCCTGGTCCACGCCCACGACAAGCGGCTGCTGAACAAGGCCGTTCTGGAGATCGAGCGGGCCGCCTTTCTGGACGGCCACTACTTCGCCTTGGCCCTGTGCAACTGCGGCCTCTGCCCCGAGTGCGCGGCCCTCAAGGGCGAGGCCTGCCCCCAGCCCGAGAAGGTCAGGCCCTGCGAGCAGGCCTTTGGTCTGGACGTTTACCAGACCGTCCGCCGGCTGGGCCTGCCCTGCCAGGTCCTCCAGACCAGGGACGATGTTCCTGACCGTTACGGGTTCGTCCTGATCGACTGATCCGAGCCGAGGAGAGTCGGCTTTGATGACGGGGCCCGCTCAGGCGGGCCCCGCTCTTCTCAGATGGTCGCCGTCCCTTTGAGCCCCAGGGCGCCCCTGAGGGCCTCGAGCATGCCCAGGTGGCGCGAGGAGTGGCCCACGTAGAAGACCAGGTCCTCCCCGACCGTGCTGGGGCCGGCGGCGCGGAGCTGGCTGGGCAGTCCCAGGTGACTGGCCTCCAGGTGGGCCACGGCCTCGTCGGCCGCGGCCATGGCCCGGCGGCCGTAGTCCAGGAGAGCCTCCTTCCCGGCCAGGCAGACGTCGGTCTCCATGCCCTGTCCCGCGGCCAGCGGCCCCAGGCTCTCCGGGCTGTGACCCCACTTGGCGGCCAGGTTTTCGGCCAGCCATATCTGTTCGCCCCGGCCCTCGCGGCCGGGGCGGCCGGCCTGGAGGATGTCGGCCCAGCGGGCCAGGTGCCAGAAGTGCCAGCCCGGGCAGGGCGCGTCCGGGCCGGGGAACCAGGACAGTTGCTCCTCGGTCAGTTCGGAAGTGACGGCCAGGGCGAGCTTGTGCAAGGTCGTCACCTGCTGGACGAGCGCCTTTCCCAAGTCAGCCACGTGCTTGCCTCCCTCGATCGGTCTTTGATCCAACTTGAAGCCCCGGCCCGGCTGGCCGGGCCGCCTTCAGACGAAGACCTCCTTGGCCGCCTGGCCCAGGCGGCCGATGTCCCGGGCCACCCGGATGCCGGCCGCCTCCAGGGCGGCGATCTTGTCCACGGCCTTGCCCTTGCCCCCGGAGATGATAGCCCCGGCGTGGCCCATGCGCTTGCCCGGCGGCGCGGTCAGCCCGGCGATGAAGGCCAGGACCGGCTTGCCGAAGTGGGCCTTGATGTACTCGGCCGCCTCCTCCTCGGCCGTGCCCCCGATCTCGCCGATCAGGACCACGCCCCTGGTCTTCTCGTCGTCCTTTAAGCGGGCCAGGAGATCGATGAAGGACTGGCCGATGATCGGGTCGCCGCCGATGCCGATGCAGGTGGACTGGCCCAGACCCTGGCGGGTGAGCTGGTCGACGACCTCGTAGGTCAGGGTCCCGGAGCGGGAGATGACCCCGATGGAGCCGGGGGTGTGGATCGGGGCGGGCATGATGCCGATCTTGCACTGGCCCGGTGAGATCAGGCCGGGGCAGTTGGGTCCGATGAGGACCGTGCCCCGGCTGTCCAGGAAGTGCTTGACCTTGACCATGTCCAGGACCGGGATGCCCTCGGTGATGCAGACCACCAGCCTGAGGCCGGCCTCGGCCGCCTCGACGATGGTGTCCGCGGCCGCCGGCGGCGGGACGAAGATGCAGGAGGCGTCGGCCCCGGTGGCCGCCACCGCCTCGGCCACGGAGTTGAAGATGGGCCGGTCCAGGTGCTTCTGGCCGCCCTTGCCCGGGGTGACTCCGCCGACCACCTGGCTGCCGTAGGCGATCATCTGCTCGGTGTGAAAGCTGCCCTCCCGGCCGGTCATGCCCTGGACGATTATCCTGGTCCGGCCGTCTATCAGAATGCTCATGAGGCACCTCCGGCCTGGGCCGCGACCAGTCTGGCCGCCTCGGCCATGTCCTGGGCCACCTGAAAGCTCAGCCCGGAGTCGTTGAGGATCTGGCGCCCCTGGTCGACGTTGGTTCCGGAGAGGCGGATGATCAGGGGGGCCTTGAGGCTCAGCTCCCTGGCCGCCTCGACCAGGCCCTGGGCCAGGACGTCGCAGCGGAGGATGCCGCCGAAGATGTTGACCAGGATGGCCTTGACCCGGGGGTCGGCCAGGATGATCCGGAAGCCGTTGACGATCATCTCCTTGCTGGCCCCGCCGCCCACGTCCAGGAAGTTGGCCGGCTCGGCCCCGGCCTGCTTTATCAGGTCCATGGTGGCCATGGCCAGGCCGGCGCCATTGACCATGGCCCCGATGTTGCCGTCCAGCCGGATGTAGTTCAAACCGTGCTTGTGGGCCTCCCACTCCAGGGGATCGGCCTCGGCCTGGTCGGCCAGGGCGGCGATGTCCGGATGGCGGAAGAGGGCGTTGTCATCCAGAATGAACTTGGCGTCGGTGGCGACGAAGCGATCGTCCTTGGTCAGGACCAGAGGGTTGATCTCCAGGAGCGAGGCGTCCACCTCCCAGAAGGCCTTGACCGCCTGGCCCAGGAGGGCCTGGAAGGGTTTGAGCAGGGCCGGCTTGAGCCCCAGGCCGAAGGCCAGCCGGCGGGCGACGTGGGGTCCGAAGCCCAGGATGGGATCCAGGCCGAAGCTGAGGATGGCCTCGGGCCGGCTGGCGGCCACGGCCTCGATGTCCATGCCCCCGGCCGTGGAGGCCAGGATGGTCACCTTGGCCTGGGCCCGGTCGACCAGGAGGGAGAGATAGTATTCGGCGGCGATTTCCAGGGCCTCCTCGACCAGGACCAGGTTGACCCGCCGGCCCTCGGGACCGGTCTGGGGGCTGACTAGAAGCATGCCCTTGATCTTCCCGAAGGCCTCCTCGGCCTCCCGGGGGCTGTTGACCACCTTGACCCCGCCGGCCTTACCCCGGCCGCCGGCGTGTATCTGGGCCTTGACCACGCCCCGCCCGCCTAGCTCGGCCACCAGGCGGCCGGCGTCTTCGGGGCTCTCGGCCAGACGACCCCTGGGCACAGGCACCTGGAAGCGGCGGAGCACCTCCTTGCCCTGATATTCATGAATCTTCATCGGATTCTGGACCTCCCTTTCAAGAATCGGCCACTAAAGGTAGACCAAACACCAGGTCTTGGCAAGATCAGACGGCCTTGTGCCCTTAGTGAAATGATTGCCGGTCCCGGACGATGCTCGTTCATCTGGCGATTTTTTCTGCTCAAGACGCTTGGTTAATTTTTGTTTCGTCCAGACAGGCGCTCCGGCCGGCCTGGAGATCATCAGGGGTGGCCAGGGGAGGCCTGGTCGGTTGGGCTGAAAAAGGTGGAGGCCAGTTAAACCGCTTGATTAAATTCATTATTCACCCGGACAGGCACCCGTCCGGCCTGGAGATCATTAGGGGTGGCCAAAGGCGGCTTGGTCGGTTAGGCTGAAAAAAGATCGAGGCCAGGCTCAGCGCCGGCCATGAAGTAAATCAGTAATGAAGGGAGGTAAGAAATGATCAAGAGAGTAATCTTCTTGTGCTTGGCCTTCTGGGTGGCTCTGTCCCTGGGGGGGCTGGCCTGGGGTGAACAGAACGACATAACCATCTCGGAGGGCAAGGAGTTCCTGCCGGTCAGCGGCGAGCCCCAGAGCCTCTTCACCACGTCCTCGGTCGGGACCCTGCAGGGGGCCTGCGGCAGCACCACGCCCGGCAGCACCAACTGGGTGTATTATTACGAAACCCCAACCCGCAAACACGGCCTGGTCCTGCGCGTCGACACCTCGGCCGCCGGTTTCACGACCACGCCCCTCTACTTCTGCTCCCTGGGCGGCACGGCCAGTCATTGGGCCGCCCGGGCCCAGAACGCCATCTACCACCCCTCGCCGACCTGGTTCCAGGTAGTCCTGAACTTCGAGGACAACGCGCGCATCACACCGGCTTTCGCCAATGCCAACGGCTGGCATCTCAACTGGCTGGGCATCGTCTGCGGCGGCGGCAGCTCCGACCCGGGCGGGAGGGGCGACATCTCCTTTGTCCTGACCTGGACCCACTCCGGCTCCAGCCGCTCCGAGGGGCCGGACATCGACATGTGGGTGACCGACCCGAACAACTACACCCTGAGCACCTCACGGAACGGTTACAGCCTGGGCCCGACGCCCAACGGCGGCCGGATCGACCACGATGACCTGGGCGGCTGGGGCAGCGGCGACGGCGGCGGGCCGGAGCGGGCCTACTGGCCCACCGGGTCGGCCTCGAGGGGAACCTACCGCTTCGGGGTGAGGTACTACCAGGGCACGGGCACGGCCGCCTACACCTTTAGGGTCTACGTAGGGACAACGGCGGTCCGCACCTACACCGGGTCCCTGACCCGTTCGGGCAGCGCCATCACGGTCGGGAGCTACTCTTACTGATCGCCTTGCGGCGGCGGTCTCGATCCGGGACCCAGACCCTGGATCGGGATCAGGCCGGCCTGGCGCCCTCGCCTGAGTCTGAACTGGCCTGAAGTTCCGGGATTCGGCTTCGACTCCGACTAGCTCGCGCTGCTGGGCGTCTCGGCCCTGGCCCATTCCTGGTGCCAGGCGGTCACCCGCCGGATGAAGTGCTTGGTCTGGCGGGGCAGCCGGTCCGGGCCCTCGCGGTCGAGCCGGGTCGGGCCCCAGTTGTAGGCGGCCAGGGCCAGGCTGAGGTCGTTGTCGTAGCGCTTCAGGAGCCGCTTCAGGTAGCGGCAGCCGCCAGCCAGGTTCTGGGCCGGGTCCAGGGGGTCGTCCACGCCCAAAGCCCGGGCCGTGTCCGGCATGAGCTGCATCAGGCCCAGGGCCCCGGCCCGGGACTGGGCCAGGGGGTCCAGGCCGCTCTCGGCCAGGGCGACCGCCCTGACCAGGGTCGGCTTGAGCCCGAAGCGCCTGGCCGTTGACTGGATGAGGCGGTCAATATCTTGACGCGAGATTGACCGGGAGGCTGGCGGCTCCGGGGACGGGGGGACCGCCTGGGGGGCCTCGGTCTCGACTTCTCGTGGCCGGAGAAGGGGCGCCGGCGGCGGGGCCGGCCGGCTGAGGAGCAGCTCGGCCGCGGCCCGGCCCACCGCACCCAGGCCGGGGGCGACGGCTTCGGCGGCCAGCGAGACCGCCTCGATCGGCCTGGGGTCGGGTTTGAGGGACGGGGGCTCGGGCACCGGACGGGTCAGGGAGTTGATCACCCGGGAGGCCTCGAGCTCCTTGACCAGCCAGTCAAAGCCGGGCTTTTTCTGGTCCCTGGCGGCCTGGAAGCGGGGTATGGGCAGCGAGATCCGATTGACGATCACGATCGGTCCTTCCCGTTGATGGAGCGCCGGGGCACCTCCTGAAAATGCAATTATCCTGCCAGCAAGACGGCCAGCCCGGAGACTGGAAAACTAAATTTTGTTTGACACAAATAATTGTTGTTTGCGTTGGCGAAGGTGGGTAAAGTGAGGGGAAAGTTTGAGGCGAGGAGGAGAGATGGCCGAGAAGTTCGGGGCGTACTTGGAGCGCTTGAGAGGCGGGGAGACGCGTAAGTCCGTGGCCGCGAGAGCCGGGATCTCATCCGAGTATCTCCGCCAGATCGAACGGCTGGGCAAGATTCCCCAGCAGGACAAACTCCTGGCCCTGGCCAGGGCGCTGGACCAGGAACCCAAGGAGTTTCTGTACCGGGCCCTGGAAGAGAGAAACGACGAGGCGGCCAGGGCCCTGCAGAGCGTCAAGCCCCGCTTTCCCCGGCTGCGTCAGGCTCTGCTGGCCAGGCTGCGCGGCCAGGGCCGGGAGCAAGTGGCCGCGGATCTGGTCTCCCTGGAGCTGGCCCCCCAGGAGCGGCTGGCTCTGCTGGTCTGGGCCGGCATCCATCTCATGGACATAGAGGGCCTGGAGCCCGAGGCGGCCCGGGCCAGGGCCAAGCAGCTCCTGGTCCGGCCCGAGTTCGTGGACGAGGTCCTGGCCGACTATATTGCGCGAAATCTCGTGTCGTGGGAGGTTGATTCCGAGATCGGGCAGCAGACGTACCAGGTCGCCTCGGCCAGGGTCGAGGAAATCCTGGAGCAGATGGTCGAGTTCCTCTTTCCGGCCGGCGGCTCGATCAACGGCAAGAACGCCGCCCTGGCCCGGGAGATCGCCGAGTTGCTCGAGGACGAGGAATTCGCGGCCCTGTTTCACAACCTGAAGAGCTACCGCAAGCTGAGTGAGCGGGACAAGGCCGACATCAGGTCTCTCTGGGAGGTCGCCGGCACCATGGTCAAAGAACGGCTTGGCCGAACTCAAGCCAAGGAGGCTAGCTGAAATCCCATGCCCTTGACTGAGGATCTTGTCAGCCGACTGGAGAGCGAGATCGACGGCTTCAACCGCCGACCCCTGGGCCTGGAGGACCTGGAACGCCTCTGCGAAGCGGCCGATGTGGTCCTGGTCTTCCATCCCTTCCCCGGGCAGGGGATCCTTTTCCGGCGCCACGGCCGGCCCGTCATCGCCGTCAACCGGCGGCTGAGCCCGGGCCACGCCGTGTTCGTGGGCTTTCACGAGTACTTCCACCATCGCTTCCATCCGGGCTCGGTCCACACCTACATGGCCACGCCCTACTGGCTGGACAAGATAGAGCTCCAGGCCTCAATTCTGGCCGCCCTGGCCGTCCTGCCCACGCCGCTGCTGGTCGAGGGGTTGGCCAGGGGGGAGCCCCTGGCCGAGCTCTGCCCGGCGCCCAGGTACATCCTCGATTTCAGGCTCCAGGTCCACCGCGGTTACGAGGATCTGCTCCGCCAGCGCAAAGTGGTTTGACTGACCGGCCCCTGAGCCCTTATCTTGCCTCAGAGGGGCTCTAAGGTGATTGAAGTCGTCGGTCTGGGTCAATGCAGCGTCGATTATCTGACCCTGGTCCAGGACTACCCGCCCGAGGACAGCAAGCTGGAGTTCGAGGGGCTGACCGTGGCCGGCGGCGGCCCTGTGGCCACGGCCCTGGTCTGCCTGCGCCGTCTGGGCTGGCGGACGGCCTTCATCGGCCGGGTGGGCGGCGACGGCTTCGGCCGCTTCATCCGCCAGGGCCTGATCGAGGAGGGGGTGGAGGTCAGCTTCCTGGAGACCGGGCCGGGCGGCTCCTCCCAGTTCGCCTTCATCCTGGCCAATTCCAGGTCCGGGAGCCGGACCATCTTCTGGACCAGGGGCGACTGCGGCGAGATCTGGCCGGAGAAGGTCCCCGGGGACCTGATCCGCCGGGCCAGGGTTCTCCACCTCGACGGCCTGATGGCCCGGGCCTCCCTGGCCGCAGCCAGGCTGGCTCGGGAGGCTGGCCTGAGGGTCGTCCTGGACGCCGGGACCCTCAGGCCCCACTCGCTCGAGCTGGCCGGGCTGGTCGACGACCTGGTCGTCTCCGAAGCCTTTGCCCGCGACTTCGCCCCCGGCGCCGAGCCGGCCGAGGCGGTCGAGCGGCTGCTCGAGCTCGGGCCCCGGGCGGCGGTGATCACCCTGGGCCGGCGGGGCTCCCTGGGAAGCGAGGGCCGGGGGCTGGTTCGCCAGCCCGCCTTCGAGGTCGAGGTCGTCGACACCACCGGCGCCGGGGACGCCTATCACGGCGGCTACATCCACGGCCTCCTGGAGGGCTGGGACCTGGCCCGGCGGATGCGCTTCGCCTCGGCCGTGGCCGCCCTTGACTGCGCCGCCCTGGGCGGCCGGGCCGGGCTGCCGGACCGGCGGGGGGCGGAGGCCTTCCTGGCCCGGGCCAGGGAACTGACTTGACCGGGGAAGGTATGGATCGTGGCCTCGGGGATTAGAAAAGACGCTCTTTACTGGCTCAGGGACCACCTGGCCCCGGTCCTGGCCGGCCGGTTTTACCGGCTTTATTGCTTTTTGGTCCGGGCCGAGATCAGGGGCTGGGACAAGGTCGAGGCCTGGCGGGCCAGGGGGCCGGTCATCTTCGCCCACCTGCACGGCGACGATATGGCCCTGCTCAACCCCTTCCGCCGCGAGGGGCTGACCCTGATGGTCAGCCGCTCCAAGGACGGCGAGCTGATGGACCGGGGGGTCCGGCAGTTCGGCTACCGGACGGTCAGGGGCTCCGGCTCGGAGAGGGCCGTGGCCGGGCTCAAGGAGCTGGTCCGGGTCATCAGGTCGGGCGGCTCGGTGGCCCTGGCCGTGGACGGCCCGACCGGCCCCCGCGGCGTGGTCAAACCCGGCGTGATCGCCCTGGCCAAGCTGACCGGGGCGCCCGTCTTTGCCGCGGGCGTCTTTGCCCGGCGCAAATACGTCTTCCAGGGCACCTGGCACAAGACCTACCTGCCCCTGCCTTTCTCCAGGGTGGTCTTTTGCTTCGACGAGCCGATCCTGGTCCCGGCCGACGCCTCCAGCCAGGTTCTGGAGCGGAAACGGCTCGAGGTCGAGCAGGAGATCGAGCGCCTGTTCGAACTGGCCGGCCGGCCCCAGGCCTGAACTCAGCCCGAAAGCAACCGCCTCCCAGCGACCGACCGGCCGAACGGCTCGGTCCTTTTGACGCCGGCTCAGGGCCGGGTAAAATTGACCTCAGACCCAAGGCCGGAGGAGGTTCGAGATGGGCAATTGGAAGTGCACCAAGTGCGGCTACACCCTCCAGGCGGCCACTCCGCCTGAGAAATGCCCCGAATGCCAGGAAAAGTGCGAGTTCATCGACGTGACCTGGTACGTGCCCGAGTGCGGCGGGCCGGAGAGCGGCAACCCCGATCCCAGGCTGGGCTGAGACTTTTCGGCCGCCCGATGAAAAATCCCCCGGTCCGGCCGGACCGGGGGATGCTTGCCCTCAAGGCTTAACGCCGGCTCAGCTGGCCTTGATCTTGGCCACTTCATCCTTCAGGGCCGGGACCACGTCGAAGAGGTCGCCGATGACGCAGTAGTCGGCCTTGCTATGGATCGGGGCGTCCGGGTCCTTGTTGATGGCCACGATGACCTTGGAGGAGGACATGCCGGCCAGGTGCTGGATGGCCCCGGAGATGCCGCAGGCGATGTAGAGGTTGGGCGAGACGACCTTGCCCGTCTGGCCGACCTGATCCGAGTGGGGCCGCCAGCCGGCGTCAACGGCCGAGCGGGAGGCGCCGACCACCGCGCCCAGGACCTCGGCCAGCTGCTCCAGGACGTTGAAGTTGGCCGAGTCCTTCATGCCCCGGCCGCCGGAGACGATGATGTCGGCCTCGGTCAGGTCCAGCTTGGCGCCGGCCTCCTTGAGGACCTCGACCACCTCGGTCCACTTCTGGCCCGTCTGCGGGCTGACCGCCTCCACGGCCGCCTTGGCCGAGGCGTTCTCGCTGACCTCCATGACGTTGGGCCGGCAGGTGGCCATCTGGGGCGTGCCCTTGGCCGACTCCTCGACGTAGACCTTGCCGGCGTACATGGGCCGGGTGGCCACGAGCTGGCCGCCCTCCATCCGCAGGGCCGTGCAGTCGGTGCTGTAGCCCACGCCCAGGCGGCCGGACAGGCGGGCGGCCAGGTCCTTGCCCTGGAACGAGGCGCTCATCAGGAGCACGGCCGGCTGGCCCTTCTCCACCAGATCGGCCACGGCCGCGGTGTGGACCTCGGTCAAGTAGGGCTCGAACTCGTCGCCGTCGGCCACCAGGACCTTGTGGGCCCCGTAAACGCCCAGGCCCTCAGCCTTGCCGACCACGCCCTTGCCTAAAAGAACGCAGGTCACCTCCTGGCCCGAGGCCTCGGCCAGGCGCCGGGCCTCGCTGAGGCACTCGTAGGTGACTTTTCTTATCTCGCCGTCCCTGGTCTCGGCGACCACCCAGATGCCGCTAGCCATAATCTACCTCCTAGAAAACCTTGGCTTCGTTGTGGAGCAGATCGGCCAGCTTGGCCGCCTTCTCTTGGGGAGTCTCGCCGGCGATGGTCTGGCCGGCCTTGCGCTGGGGCGGCGGCGTCATCTTGATCACCTCCACCCTGGACCCGGCCGGACCGGTCTGGCCGGCCTCGAGGCCCAGATCGGCCAGCTTCTTGTTCTCCAAAGGTTTCTTCTTGGCCTTCATGATGCCCGGCAGCGAGGCGTAGCGGGGCTCGTTGAGACCTTTCTGGGCGGTGACGACCGCCGGCAGGCTCGATTTGATGACCAGGGTCTGGCCCTCGATAGGCCGGTTGGCCGTGATGGAGCCGTCACCGATCTCGAGCTTGTTGATCACGGTTATGACCGGCAGGCCCAGGAACTCGGCCAGCATGGAGCCGAGCTGGCCGCGGTCGTCATCCACGGCCCGCTGGCCGCAGAAGATGATGTCGTGGGGCAGGCCCTTGATGGCCGCGGCCAGGACCCTGGCCGTGGCGTAGGAATCGCCGCCCACGGCCGCCGGGTCGTCGATGAGGACGGCCTTGTCCGCGCCCATGGCCAGGGCGGTCCGCAGGGTCTCCGTGGCCCGGGTGGGACCGACCGAGATGACGGTCACCGTCCCGCCCTTGGCCTCCTTGATGCGCAGGGCCTCCTCAACGCCGAACTCGTCGTAGGGGTTCATGACCCACTTGATTTCCGACTCGTCAATGGACTTGCCGCCGGCGCCGACCTTGACCTGAGTCTCGGTGTCGGGCACTTGTTTCAAACAGACGATCAGCTCCACAACCGCTCCTCCTTGTTTTCTAAGCCACCACGACCTTGGAGCCGGCCTCGCCCCGGGATCCCTGGTTCAGGATGATGCCGGCCAAAAAATACTGAGAAATCTGCTTCGCCGCGAACTCAATGGAGTAGGCCCGGCGGCTGGACAGAACCCAGTAGCGGGACATCTCGTCCAGGGCCCCGAAAAAGGCCCGCTTGGCCACGTCGGGATCGGCGTCGGACCGGAAGACTCCTTCGGCCTGGCCCTCCTTGAGAATCGAGGCGATGATGTCCAGGTACTTCAGAAATTTCTCGTTGCGATATTCCTTCATGAACTTGGACGACTGGCGAACCTCTATCTGCAGGATCTCGGCCACGTCGCGATGGGAGGCGACCAGGCCCAGATGGGTCCGGGCAAAGGTCTCCAGTTTGAGGACCGGATCGGTCAGCCCGACCAAGGCCTCCTCCATTTCCTCGAGGACCCGGCCCATGGCCTCCTCGAAGAGGGAGATGAGGATGTCGTCCTTGTTCTGGAAGTAGAGATAGATGGTTCCGTCGGCCACCTCGGCCTGGTGGGCGATCTCCGATACCTTGGACTGATAGAATCCATTGGCGGCGAAGACCTTGAGAGCCGCGGCCAGAATGCGCGCGTGCTTGTCAGGGCTCTTGCCGCGGTTGAGCTTGTTCGAGTTGTTCATTTAGCGGCCTCGACCCGGGGCTGGAAAAAATGAATGACAATTCATTCACGCCCTCTATCACGCGGCCGGAAAGGGTGTCAAGGGCTTTTTGGCAGCGGTTGACATCCCAGGCGGTCTGGCTATGATGTCCAGAGAGTCCACCGCCATAGAAACGCAACGCGCTCCTTGGGGCGCAAGGGGGTGAAATGTTCAAGAAGAGCGACGATTCAACCAAGCCGATGGCTGAGCCGGAGCCGATGATCTCCAGGCCCCCGGCGCCCAGGGTCAGCCCGCCCTCGAACGCGGCCGTCATCGGCCGGTCGATCATCATCAAGGGCGAGGTCACGGGGCAGGAAGACCTGATCATCGAGGGCATCATCGAGGGCCGGGTCGACCTCAAGGACCAGCACGTGACCATCGGGCCCTCGGGCCGGGTCCAGGCTGAGGTGGCTGCCCGCCAGGTGACCATCGAGGGCGAGGTCGCCGGTAACATCATCGCCTCTGAAAAAGTGGTTCTGACCAAGAACGGCAGCCTCATCGGCGACATCCAGGCCGCCCGGCTGAGCGTTGAGGACGGTGCCTACCTGAAGGGCACGGTCTCGCTGGCGCCCCGGGAGAAGGAGAAGCCCATTTCCCTGGCCAAGCCTCCGGTCGGACCGGCGGCCGGGCCGATGTCAGGACCGATGCCCGGGCCAAAGCCCGGACCAATGGCTGGCCCCAAATCCGGTCCTGGCGGCAAAGAGGCGGCCGGCATTTAGATCATGGATTTGGCACTCCAGGACCAACTGGACCTCGAGGCCTTTACCTCCAACTGCATGCCCCAGTTCATCCGGCGCCTGAGCCGGGTCGAACGGCCCCTGGTGCTGGATCTGGGCCCGCTGAGCAACGGCAATCTCGGCTTCCTGGCCGGGGAGCTGGGCTACCGGGTCAGGGTGGAGGACCTCAGCCATGCCCGGGCCGGTCCTCTGGACCAGGCCGCGGCCAGTCTGAAGCTGCCCGAGGGCCGCTTCCTCGGCGTTCTGGCCTGGTCGCTGCTGGAGCAGTTGGATGAGGAAGGGGCCAGAAGCCTGGTCAAGAGGCTGAGGAGCGCCCTGACGCCGGGCGGTCTTCTGATTGCCTTTTTCAGCGGCCGCGCCGGGGTCGAGGCGCCGGTCCAGCAGTTCAACTTCATCGACTCCCAGCGGCTGATCATCCGCCAGACCAGGCGCCGGGCGCGCCGCCGGGATCTGGCCAACCGGGAGGTGCTCGAGCTCTTCCAGGCTTTCGAGTCCGTTCAGTCCTTCATCCTGAAAAGCGGCGTCCGGGAGTTTCTCTTTCGCCGGCCCGGAAGGATGAGCTGGTCGGTCGGCCCGTCCTGAGAAGGCTCGATGCAGGTGTTATTGCACATCTGCTGCGGGCCGTGTACAGTCTTCCCGCTCAGGTCGCTGAGGGAGGAGGGGCTGGCGGTGAGGGGTTTTTTCTACAATCCCAACATACAGCCTTACACCGAGTTCAGGCAGAGGCTGGCCAGCTTGGAGACCTATGCCGCGAGCCAGGATCTGTCCCTGATCGTCAGGCCGGACTACCCCCTGGAGGAATGGCTCAGGGCCGTGGCCTTCAGGGAGTCCGATCGCTGCGCCCACTGCTACCACCTCCGGCTCTCGGCCGCGGCCCGGCTGGCCAAAAAGTCGGGCTGCCCGGCCTTCACCACGACCCTGCTCTACTCCAAGCTCCAGAAGCACGAGCTGATCAGCCAGATCGGCCGCTCGGCCGGCCGGGAGGCCGGCGTCGAGTTCCTGGACCGCGATTTCAGGGTCGGCTGGCGGGAGGGTCAGGAGGGAGCTAAGGCGGCCGGGCTCTACCGGCAGCAGTACTGCGGCTGCATCTACTCCGAGCGGGATCGCTACTTAAAGCCGGGCCGCGGCCGGGCCGGGCTGGCGGAGGGCCGGACTTGACCGGATTGATCAGCCTGGTGGGCACCAAGACCATCAACCTGGTCCAGGAGGCCGGCCGGATTCAGATCTTCCTTGTCCAGGCTCTCTGCCGGGCCGTGGTGCCGCCCTTTCGCTGGTCCTTTATCCTGGCCCAGACTCATTTTCTGGGCGTGCGCTCCTGGCTGGTCATCCTCCTGACCGCCCTGTTCACCGGCATGGTCCTGGCCTATCAGGGGGCCTACACCCTCCGCCTCTTCGGCGGCGAGGGGCTGCTGGGCTCGGGCGTGGCCCTGGGGCTGATCCGCGAGCTGGCCCCGGTTCTGAGCGCCCTGATGGTCACCGGCCGGGCCGGCTCGGCCATGGCCGCCGAACTGGGCATCATGCGCATCAGCGAGCAGATCGACGCCCTGGAGACGCTCAACCTGGAGCCGATCAAGTTCCTCATCTCGCCCCGCATAGTGGCCTCGGTCCTGGTGGCGCCGCTCCTGGGGGGCATATTCGTGGTCGTGGGCATCATCGGGGCCTACATGATCGCCGTCCACCTCCTGGGAGTCAACGCCGGCATGTTCTACGACGGCATGGTCCAGAGCGTCGAGGCCGACGACCTGATCATGGGCCTGATCAAGTGTCTGATCTTCGGGGTGACCATCGGCGCGGTCTGCGCCTACAAGGGCTTCTTCGCCAGCCGCGGCGCCGAGGGCGTCGGCCGGGCCACCACCGACGCGGTGGTCATGTCCTCGGTTCTCATCCTGGTCTGGGACTACGTCCTGACCTCGATCCTGATGTGAGCCATGATCGAGTGCCGGGAACTCCACAAGAGCTTCAACGGACTCCAGGTCCTGAACGGCCTCAGCCTGAAGGTTCCCCGGGGCCGGATCACCGTGGTCATCGGCCGTTCGGGCGGAGGCAAGAGCGTCTTCATCAAGCACCTGGTCGGCCTGCTCAGTCCGGACAGCGGCTCGATCGTGATCGACGGCCGCGAACTTACCACGGCCAGGGGCGCTCAGCGGAGCGAGATCAAGGAGCTTTTCGGCATCGTTTTCCAGGGCGGGGCCCTCTTCGATTCCCTGACCGTGGCCGAGAACGTGGGCTTCCCCCTCAAGCACAAGACCAGGCAGAGCGAGGCCGAAATCCAGACCCGGGTCGAGGAGCTCCTGGAGCAGGTGGGCCTGACCGGCTTCGAGGAGCGCTATCCCAGCCAGATCTCCGGCGGCATGGCCAAGCGGGTCGCCCTGGCCAGGGCCCTGATCCTCAGGCCCCAGATCATGCTCTTTGACGAGCCCCTGACCGGTCTGGATCCGGTGACCAAGAACAACGTCATGGACCTGATCGTCCAGGTTCACCGGCACTATCAGTTCACTGGGGTCGTGGTCAGCCACGACATCCCCGAGGTCTTCGAATTGGCCGACCACGTGGCCATGCTCTCCCAGGGCCGGATCATCATCGACGGCACGCCCGAGGAGGTGGCCCAGAGCCGGGAGGCTGAGGTTCGGTATTTCATGAGCGGCGGCAGGGAGCAATCATGAAAAAGAGGCGTCTGGAGCTTAGCGTGGGCGTTTTCGTCCTCATCGGGGCGGTCTGCCTGGCCTACCTGACCCTGGTCCTGGGCCGGGTGGGCGGCCTGGGGCTGAACGAGTACCCGGTTTTCGCCGAATTCGATTCGGTGGAGGGCCTGCGCGAGGGCGCCTCGGTCGAAATCGCCGGCGTGCCGGTGGGCCGGGTGGGTCAGATCGCCCTGGTCGAGTACCGGGCCCGGGTCGAGGTCAGGTTGTCCGCCCACATCAAGGTGGACACCGAGGCCATCTGCTCGGTCAGGACCAAGGGCATCATCGGCGAGAAGTTCATCCGGCTGGAACCTGGCGGGGGTACGGAGTTCGTCAAGCCCGGCGGCCTGATCAGGGAGACGGTCTCGGGCGTGGACCTCCAGGACCTGGTCAGCCAGTTCATCCACGGTAAACTCTAGAGGCCGGGTTCGGACGCGAGGCATGCCGCTTCGCCCCGGCCGGCTGGACAAGGGGGCTCGATGCCAAGCAGGGTCCTGGGCTTCATGGTTCTCAGCCTGAGTCTGTTTCTCCTGCCGGCGCTGGGGGCCGGGGAGACGGTGCGGATCGACCTCAAGACGGCCGTGAGCAAGGCTCTCCAGGTGAGCCCCGAGCTGCAGCAGGCCCAGGCGGCCATGCTCTTCGCCGAGGCCAGGCTCCAGGAGGCAAGAGGTTACCGCTATCCCCAGATAGAGGCCGTCGGCCTGCTCGCCCCGGCGCCCAACGCCGAAGGCGATCAGGTCTACTCCCCGGACAAGGCCAACGAGCTGCACGGCCTGGGCCTGTACACCCGCCTCGACATCACCGCCATCCAGCCGCTTTACACCTTCGGCCGGCTGGAGGAGAGCCTCAAGGCGGCCGACAAGGGCATCGACGTCGAGAAGGCCGGCCGGGACCTCAAGACCTCGGAGGTCGTCTTCAAGGTCCACGAGTTGTACTACGGCCTGACCATGGCCCGGGAGGGCAAAGTCCTCCTGGACGAGGTCCTGGAGCTCCTGGACTCCTCCCGGAAGCGGACCCAGAAGCTCCTGGACGCGGACAGCCCCTCGGTCAGCCCCATGGACCTCTACAAGCTGGATGTCTTCGAGGGCCTGATCAATAATCTGGGGGCCGAGGTGATCAGCGGCCTGGAGCTGGCCCAGCGGGCCCTGGCCCGGGTGACCGGCCTGGACGGCCAGAGCCTGGAGCCGGCCGAGCCGCACCTGATGCCGGTCAAGGTCAAGATCGAGAGCCTGGCCAGCTATCAGGACCAGGCCAACAACCGCCGGCCCGAGATGCGCCAGCTCAAGGAGGGGCTCCAGGCCCTGGACTCGCTGGTCGGCGCGGCCGAGGCCGAGCGTCTGCCGGTCATCTTCCTGGGGGCCTACTTCTCTTACGCCTGGGCCCCGGACCGGACCGACATCGACAACCCCTTCATCGTCGACGAGTTCAACCACGTCTGGGGGGGCGTCGGTCTGGGCGCCCGCTTCCAGCTCAACTTCGGCATCACCCAGGGCAAGATCGCCCAGGCCAAGGCCGAGAGGCTCAAGTACAAGGCCCTGGAGAGCTTCGCCCGGATGAATCTGCCCCTGGAAGTTTCCCAGGCCTATCTCAAACTCAGGCAGGCCGACCAGCAGATGGAGGCCACGGCCCAGGCTTACCGCGCGGCCAGGCGGTGGCTGGTGGCCGCTTCTAGCAACTTCGACATGGGCGTGGGCCCGGTCAAGGAGGTGGTCGACGCCCTGGAGAAGTACGTCACCCAGAAGGCTCTCCACTTCAAGGCCATCCACGACTACAACGTTGGCTGGGCCCGGCTGCTCAAGACGGCCGGAGCCAATTACACGGGGGTGGAGTGATGGCTCGGGCTGTAACCCTTCTGATGGCGGTGGCGCTGCTGCTGACTCCCCTGCCGGCCAAGGCCGGGGGACCGCTCGACGAGATCAAGGCCTCGGTGGATCAGCTCCTGGCCGCAGTCAAGGATAAGAGCCTGGAGGGCCAGGCCAGGCAGGACAAGCTCTGGTCGATCATCAATCAGCGCTTCAACGACGGCGAGATGACCCGCCGGGTCATGGGCCAGAACTGGGCCAAGCTGAACCAGGCCCAGAAGGACGAACTGATCGGCCTGTTCGCCGAACTGCTCAAGCGCTCCTACCTGTCCAAGATCGAGGGCTATTCCGACGAGGAGATCGTCTACGACAAGGAGCGCATCGAGGACACCTTCGCCCAGGTCGACTCCCTGGTCATCCACCGCAGCGAGAAGATCCCGCTCAGTTACCGCCTCCTCAAGATCCAGGACAAGTGGTGGGTCTACGACGTGATCATCGACGGGGTCAGCCTGGTGGCCAACTATCGCCGCCAGTTCGCCAACATCATCCGCCAGGAAGGCTACGACGCCCTGGTCAGGAAGCTCAAAGAAAAGAAGGCCGAGGAAGAGACCCTGGAGAAGGCCGGCTAGATCAGGGGGCCGGGAGGCCTCTACCGACCTGAAAAGACTGCCGTGGCCGAGCTGACCAGCCTCGTGGAAAAGACCCTGGCCCGGGCCGGGGTCGGCCCGGGGGCCGGCCTGCTGGTGGCCTGCTCGGGCGGGCCCGACTCGGTCGCCCTCCTGGATCTGCTCCATCTTCTGGCCCCCAAACTCCAGCTTATTCTGAGCGTGGCCAGCCTCAATCACGGCCTCAGGCCCGAGGCCGGCCAGGAGGTGGCCCTGGTCGAAGGCCTGGCCCGGGAGCGGGGCCTGGCCTTCTCCACGGCCACGGCCCGGCCGGCGGACTTCCCCCGCGGCCGGCCCAGCCAGGAGGGGGCCCGGCTGGTCCGGCTCCGCTTCCTGGAGAGGGCCCGCCGGGAGGCCGGGGCGGACTGGATCGCCCTGGGCCACACGGCTGACGACCAGGCCGAGACCGTGCTCATGCGCCTCATCCGGGGGGCGGGCCTCAAGGGCCTGGCCGGCATCCCCCTGGCCAGGGGCCGGCTCGTCCGGCCCCTCCTGGACCTGACCCGGATTCAGATCCTGGACCACCTGGCCCGGCGGGGCCTGCCCTTTGTCCGGGATCCCTCCAACGAGGACCGGCACTACCTGCGCGCCCGGGTCAGATTTGATATTTTGCCCCTGCTCCGGGAGGCCAATCCGGCCGCGGGCGCGGCCCTGGCCCGTCTGGCCGAGATGGCCCGCTCCGAGGACGAGCTCCTGGATGAGCTGGCCGGGGAGAGGCTCGACTGCCTGGCCGAGTCCAGTCCCGGCGGCCTGTCCCTGGACGCGGCCGGCCTGGGCGGCCTGCCCCAGGCCCAGGCCCGCCGGGTGATCCGCCAGGCCTTGAGCCGGGTCAGGGGCGACCTGCGCCGCCTCAGCCTGGACCACGTCGACCAGATTTTGGCCCTGACGGCCAAGAGTTCGGCCCAACTGTCCCTGCCGGCCGGCCTGGCCAGGCGCGAGGGGACGCGGCTGATCCTGTCGGGCCGGGCAGGGGAGCCGCCCCGGGTCCTGGAGCCCCTCGAGATCCCGGGCCCCGGCCGCTACGAGCTGTCCACCGGCCAGCGGCTGGAGGTGAGCCTCATCGAGCCCCCGCCGGCCATGGAGGCCGCCCCGGACCAGGCCCTGCTGGATCCGGCTGGCCTGGTCTGGCCGCTCCTGGTCCGGCCGCCCCGGCCCGGCGACCGGATCAGGCCCCTGGGCCTGGGCGGTTCCAAGAAGCTCTCCGACCTGTTCATCGACCGCAAGGTCCCCCGCTCCCGCCGCCCCCTGACGCCGGTGGTGGTCAGCGGCGGGGAGGTGGTCTGGGTGGCCGGCCAGGCCTTGAGCCGCCTGGCCGCCCTGAATCCCGGCAGCCGCGCGGCCCTCAGGCTGAGGCTCATCTCCTGAACCACTTGAAATCTCCGGTCATTGCGGCTATAGTCAATTCTCAACCAGGAAAGGGAGTGAGAGTTTGAGTCCCTTCTACAAGAATCTGGCCCTCTGGCTGGCCATCAGCCTTCTGACCGTGCTCCTGTTCAATCTCTTCCAGAGACCGGGCCGGATCGAGGAGAAGCTGAGCTATTCAGATTTCATCGCCCGGGTGGAGCAGGGCGAGGTCGTGGCCGTGACCATCCAGGGCAGCAACATCCAGGGCCTGACCGCCGAAGGGCGCAACCTGGCCACCTACGCCCCTGAGGACCCCCAGCTCCTGCCCCTGCTGACCCGCAAGAGGGTCAAGATCTCGGCCAAGCCGGACGAAGAATCGCCCTGGTACATGACCGTCCTGGTCTCCTGGTTCCCCATGCTCCTCCTGGTGGCGGTCTGGATCTTCTTCATGCGCCAGATGCAGATGGGCGGGGGCAAGGCCCTGACCTTCGGCAAGTCCCGGGCCCGACTCCTCTCCGAAACGGCCGAGCGGGTGACCTTCGAGGACGTGGCCGGGGTGCAGGAGGCCAAGGAGGAGCTGGCCGAGATCGTCGAGTTTCTGCGCGACCCCAAGCGCTTCACCCGTCTGGGCGGCCGCATCCCCAAGGGCGTGCTCCTGGTCGGCCAGCCGGGCACGGGCAAGACCCTCCTGGGCCGGGCCATCGCCGGCGAGGCGGGCGTGCCCTTCTTCTCCATCTCCGGCTCGGACTTCGTCGAGATGTTCGTCGGCGTGGGGGCCAGCCGGGTCAGGGACCTCTTCTCCCAGGGCAAGAAGCACGCCCCCTGCATCATCTTCATCGACGAGATCGACGCCGTGGGCCGGCACCGGGGCGCGGGCCTGGGCGGCGGCCACGACGAGCGCGAGCAGACCCTCAACCAGCTCCTGGTGGAGATGGACGGCTTCGAGAGCAACGAGGGCGTCATCCTCATCGCCGCGACCAACCGGCCCGACGTCCTGGATCCGGCCCTGCTCAGGCCCGGCCGCTTCGACCGCCAGGTGGTCGTGCCCCTGCCCGACATCCGCGGCCGGGAAGAGGTCCTCAAGGTCCACACCCGCAAGACGCCGGTGACCGGAGAGGTGGACTACTCCATTCTGGCCCGGGGCACCCCCGGCTTCTCCGGGGCCGATCTGGCCAACATGGTCAACGAGGCCGCCCTTCTGGCCGCCCGGCGCAACGCCGACGCCCTGGACATGCGCGACTTCGAGCAGGCCAAGGACAAGGTCCTCATGGGCGTGGAGCGCAAGTCGGCCGTGATCTCGGACCAGGAGAAGCGGGTCACGGCCTACCACGAAGCCGGCCACGCCCTGGTGGCCAAGCTGATCAAGGGCACCGATCCCATCCACAAGGTGACCATCATCCCCCGGGGCCGGGCCCTGGGCCTGACCCAGCAGCTGCCCGTGGACGAGAAGCACACCTACGCCCGCCAGTTCCTGATCAACAACCTGGCCGTGCTCCTGGGCGGCCGGGTGGCCGAGGAACTGATCCTGGCCGAGATGACCACCGGGGCGGGCAACGACCTGGAGCGGGCCACCGATCTGGCCCGCAAGATGGTCTGCGACTGGGGCATGAGCGATAAGCTGGGCCCGCTGACCTTCGGCAAGCGGGAGGAGGCCATCTTCCTGGGCCGCGAGATCGCCCAGCACCGCGACTACTCCGAGCAGACGGCCCAGCTAATCGACGAGGAGGTCAAGCGGCTGGTCACCGAGAACTACGGCCGGGCCAAGGACCTGCTCAGCCGCCACCGCCAGACCCTGGAGAGCCTGGCCCAGGCCCTGCTGGAGCGCGAGACCCTGGAGGGCCGGGAGGTCGACGCCCTGGTGGCCGAGGCGGTCGAGGCCGAGTGGGGCCGGGACCAGGTCGAGGGCGGACCGGCTTGAAGCGGCCCGGCTTCGACTGGGCTCTGCCCGGCGGCCGGCTCAGGCTGGACGGGCGGACCCTGCTCATGGGCGTGGTCAACGTCACGCCCGATTCCTTCCACGACGGCGGGCGCCACTTCAGCCCGGAGAGGGCCCTGGAGCGGGTCTGGCGCCTCATCGAGGAGGGGGCCGACGTCATCGATCTGGGCGGCGAGTCGACCCGGCCCTTCTCCGACGGGATCAACGAAGAAGAGGAGCTCAGGCGGGTCCTGCCGGTCATCGAGGCCCTGGCCGGCCGGTCGCCGGTGCCTCTGTCCATCGACACGGTCAAGGCCGGGGTGGCCAGGCGGGCCCTGGAGGCCGGGGCCGGGATAATCAACGACATCTCCGGGCTCAGGGCCGACCCGGCCATGATCCCCCTGGCCGCCCGGACCGGGGCCGGGGTGGTTCTGATGCACATGCGGGGCTCGCCCAAGGACATGCAGCTCAGGACCGACTACCAGGACCTCATCGCCGAAATCAAAGCCGAACTTAACTCGGCTCTCGAAGCCGCCCTGGCCGGCGGGGTCCGGCCCGAGGCGGTGGTCCTGGACCCGGGCATCGGCTTCGCCAAGAAGCCGGAGCACAACCTGGAGATCATTCGCCGCCTGCCCGAGTTCCTGGACCTGGGCCGGCCGCTCCTGGTCGGCGCCTCGCGCAAGTCATTCACCGGCCTCGTCCTGGAGGGCTTCGGCCTGGCCCACCAGACCGAGGACCGCCTCCTGGCCAGCCTGGCCGCGGCGGCCCTGGCCGCCTTCCAGGGAGCCCACCTGATCAGGGTCCACGACGTGGCCGAGACCCGCCAGGCCCTGGCCCTGGCCGACGCCGTCAGGGAAGGGGCCCTGCCCGAGTTTGAGCGGAGGGATTAGCCGGCCAATGGACTCGCGCAAGCTTTTCGGCACCGATGGGGTCAGGGGGGTGGCCAACATCTATCCCATGACCACCGAGGTGGCCATGCAGCTGGGCCGGGGCCTGGTCTACGTCCTCAGGCGGGACGGCCAGCGGCCCAAGATCGTCATCGGCAAGGACACCCGCCTCTCGGGCTACATGATCGAGAACGCCCTGGCCTCGGGAATCTGCTCCATGGGAGCCGACGTGGTCCTGGTCGGGCCGCTGCCCACGCCGGGTCTGGCCTTCATCACCTGCAACATGAGAGCCGACGCCGGAGTGGTTATCTCGGCCTCGCACAACCCCTTCCAGGACAACGGGATCAAGATATTCCAGGGCGACGGCTTCAAGCTGGACGACAAGCTGGAGGCCGAGATCGAGCGGCTCATCCTGGGCAACCACTACCCCGACTTCAAGGTCACGGCCGAGGCGGTGGGCAAGGCCTTCCGCCTGGACGACGCCACCGGCCGCTACATCGTCTTCCTCAAGCAGAACTTTCCCCTGAACCTCTCCCTGGTCGGGCTCAAAATCGGTCTGGACTGCGCCCACGGCGCGGCCTACAAGGCCGCCCCGGCCGTGCTGAGCGAGCTGGGGGCCGAGGTGACCCTCATCGGCTGCAAGCCCAACGGCCAGAACATCAACAAGAACTGTGGCTCCCTCCACCCCGAGCGGATCGCCCAGGTGGTCAGGACCAGGAACCTGGACCTGGGCGTGGCCCTGGACGGCGACGCGGACCGGGCCATCTTCGTCGACGAGAAAGGCCGGGTCGTCGACGGCGACCACATCATGGCCATCTGCGCCAAGGACATGGCCGGGCGCAGGGCCCTGAGGAAGAAGACGGTCGCGGCCACGGTCATGTCCAACCTGGGCCTGGAGGTGGCCCTGCAGCGGCTGAGCCTCCGCCTGATCAGGACCAGGGTCGGCGACCGCTACGTGGTCGAGGAGATGCGCAAGCGCAACCTCAACCTGGGCGGCGAGCAGTCGGGTCACCTGGTCTTCCTGGACCACAACACCACCGGCGACGGCATCCTGAGCGCCCTGATGGTCCTGAGCGTCATGCTCAGGGAGAGCCGCTCCCTCTCGGACCTGGCCGGGATCATGGAGACCTATCCCCAGGTCCTCCTCAACGTCAAGGTCAAGTCCAAGCCGCGCCTGGGCGAGCTCCAGGACCTGCCCCGGGCCATCCGGGCGGCCGAGCAAAGGCTGGCCGGCAAGGGCCGTGTCCTGGTCCGCTACTCGGGCACCGAGCCCAAGCTGAGGATCATGATCGAGGGCGAGGACGAGGCGGTCATCACCGGACTGGCCGACGAACTGGCCGAGACGGCCCGGCGGGAGATCGGCTGAGGGCCGGCCCGGAGAGGCCTTCTCCAGGGTTGGCCCCTCTCTTGACCCGGCCGGGAGAATGGGCTTAGCCTTAGGCGGGATTCGATCATGCTTCTAGCCTTGGACGTGGGCAACACCAACACCGTCGTGGGCCTGTACGACAAGGGCCGATGGCTGGGCCAGTGGCGGACCCGCCTGGCCGCCGGGGCCACGGCCGACGAGTGCGCCGCGGCCCTCAGCTCCCTCCTCGGACTGGACGGCTACTCCCTCGATCTGGTCAAAAAGGTCGGCCTGGCCTCGGTGGTCCCGACCCTGACGGCCACCCTGCGGGCCCTGGCCCGGGGCCGGCTCAGGATCGAGCCGGTCGTGGTCGGCCCGGACACGGCCGGGATCAGGCTGGGCTACCACAACCCCAAGCAATTGGGCGCCGACCGCATCGCCGGGGCGGTGGCCGCCTGGGAGCGCTTTCACAGAGCGGTGATCGTGGTCGACCTGGGCACGGCGACCAAATTCGACTACGTCTCGCCCGAGGGCTGTTTCGAGGGGGGCGTCATCGCCCCGGGGCTGATGGTCACGGCCGAGGCTCTCTTCAGCCGGACGGCCCAGCTGCCCCAGGTGGACGCCCTGCAGAAGGTCGAGGCGGTCCTGGCCCGGGACACGGTCTCGGCCATGACCGTGGGCCTCTTCAGGGGCTACGTCAACTTGATCAGGGGCCTCCTGGAGGAGCTCAAGGCCGAGGTGGGCACCCGGCCCCTGGTGGTGGCCACCGGGGGACTGGCCCCGGTTCTGGCCGACCAGGCCGGCCTCTTCGACCGGGTTGAGCCGGATCTGACCCTGGAGGGGATCAGGCTGATCCTGGAACGCAACCAGGCCCGGCCTCAAGCGGCCGGGCCTGGGATTGCCGGCGGAGTTCAGTAGGCTAGGGTGTCCCAGGGCCAGGTTCGGGAGCGGTTGTTCCGGTTGTGGGCTTCCAGGCGGGCGGTCAGGTCGACCAGTTCCCAGAAGGAGCCCCGCTCGTTGCAGGCGGTCAGCTCCTGGGCCATTTGCTGGGCCTCGTCCGGGCTGGCGAAGCGGAAGACCCGGTCGTTGAACAAGACCTGCTGGCCGTTGATCTGGGGGTGGCGGGAAAGGAATGACATGTTCGGCCTCCTTGCCGGACGCGCTGGGCCAGCTTCCCTGCCGGCCCGATCTGACCGACTTATCGGCCTGAAAGCGCTGGAGCTGAAATGATAACAGAAGTGAGACGCTTCCAGCCGCTTCGGCCCGGGGCGGCCATCGGCGCTCCGGCCGTGGCCTCGCCGGCCAATCCGGAGCAGATCGCCCGGGGCGCGGCCGTGGTCGAGGCCCGCGGCTTCCGCCTGGTCCTGCCCGAGCCCCGGAGAGGCCCCTTCGCCTATCTGGCCGGCTCTGATCGGGTCCGGGCCGAGGAACTGGAGTGGATGCTGACCGGCCCGGAAGTCGAGGCCGTCATCTGCCAGCGGGGCGGCTACGGGGCCATGAGAACGGCCCAGGAGCTGGATCTGGCCCGCCTGGCCGGCGCCGGCAGGCCCCTGGTCGGCTTCTCCGACGTCACCGCCCTCCTGGCCGGCCTCCTGGGCGAGGGTCTTTGTTCGATCCACGGCCCCAACCTGGGCTCCCTGGCCGAGCAGAGCCCGGCCAGCCAGGAGCGCCTCTTCAGGATCCTGGCCGGAGACTGGGCCGGGACGGAGCCCCTGGCCGGCCTGGGGCTGGCCGGGCAGGGGCGGGCCGAGGGCTTTCTGGTGGGCGGCAACCTGACCATCCTGGCCCATCTGGTCGGCACCCCCTGGCAGCCGCCCTCGGCCGGCGGGATCGTCTTCTTCGAGGACCGCGGCGAGAAGCCCTACCGGCTCGACCGCTGCCTGACCCATCTCCTGGCGGCCGGTTTCTTCGAGGGCGTCCGGGGGGTGGCCGTGGGCCGGCTGGACGGGGTCGAGCCCGAGGAGATCCGGGCCCTGGTGGCCGAACGCCTGGGCCGGCTGGAAGTGCCCATCCTGGCCGGTCTCCCCATAGGCCACAACGGCGAGAACATGGCCCTGTTGGTCGGCGGGCGGGCGGCCCTGGACGTAGAGGCCGGGTTGCTCATCCCCCTGGCCGAGCCGTGAGTTGGGCGGCCGTCCAGGCCGGCCTGGAGGCCGGTCTGGCCGAGGGAGTGGCCACGGCCGCGGCCCTGGTGGTCGGCCGGCGGGGCGAGATCCTCTTCCAGAGCGTCCTGGGCCGGCTGGACGACGAGCCCGAAGCGCCGGCCGTTGACGAAAAAAGCCTGTTCGACCTGGCCTCGCTGACCAAGCCCCTGGCCGCCACCCTGGCCTGCCTGGGGCTGGTCCAGGCCGGACGGCTGGAGCTGGGGGCGCCCCTGGGCCGCTGGCTGGACCTGCCCCCGGACAAGGCCGGCCTGACCCCGGCCCACCTCCTGGCCCACACCTCGGGCCTGCCGGCCTGGCGGCCCTTCTACCGCGACCTGGTCCAACTGCCCTGGGCCCGGCGCCAGGAGCGCCTGGCCGAGCTGGTGGCCCGGACGCCCCTCGAGGGCCGGCCCGGCCGGCAGACAGTCTACTCCGACCTGGGCTTCATCCTCCTGACCGGGCTGATCGAGGAGCTCTGCGGCCAGAGCCTGGCCGAGTACCTGGCCTTTGACTTCTACCTGCCCTTAGGGCTGGGCGATGACCTGGGCTTCGTCGCCCTGCCCGACGGGCCCGGTCCGGCGGCCGGCCGGTTCGTGGCCAGCGAGCGCTGCCCCTGGCGGGGCCGGCTGCTCCGGGGCGAGGTCAACGACGAGAACGCCTGGGCCGCCGGCGGCCTGGCCGGCCAGGCCGGTCTTTTCGGGACGCCGGCCGGGGTCTTCCGGCTGATGGACTGGCTGGCCGCCTCGGCCGAGGGCCGGGCCGAGCCGAGGCTCCTGGAACCCTGGGCCGCCCGGCTTATCCTGGAGCGGCCCTTCCCGGATCAGCCCCGCCGGCTCGGCTTCGACGTGGCCGCGCCGGAGAACCCGGCGGCCGGCCGGCTGGCCCGGAGCGACCTGATCGGCCATCTGGGCTTCACCGGCACCTCGCTCTGGCACCGGTTAGGCGACGGCCTGAGCGTGGTCCTGCTGACCAACCGGACCATCTTCGGCCGCGACAACGACCGCATCAGGGCCTTCCGGCCGCTCCTCCACGACCTGGTCGACGCGGCCCTCCGGGACCGGAAGGGCCGCTCTTGAGTCTCCCCAGGCGGCCGGTCTCGGGTTATGATGGCCCGGGCGACGGAAAGGAATAGCCTCGATGAAATCGCGCGAGCGTTTGATCTTCGCCCTGGACACCGATGACGCGGCCCGGGCCCTGGACCTGGTCGCGGCCCTCAAGGACGAGGTCGGCTGGTTCAAGATCGGCCTCCAGCTCTTCACCGCCCAGGGACCCGACCTGGTCCGCCGCGTCCGGGAGCTGGGCGGGCGGGTCTTTCTGGACCTCAAGTTCCACGACATCCCGGCCACGGTTCGGGGCGCCCTCAAGGCCGCGGCCGCGGCCGGGGCCGAGATGGCCACGGTCCACGTCCAGGCCGGCCGGGCCTGGCAGGAGGCGGTGGCCGCGCCGGGCCTCCAGGTTCTGGGCGTGACCGTTCTGACCAGCCTCTCGGCCGCGGATCTGGCCGAGTTGGGCCACGGCCGGGTCGATCCCTCGGCCCTGGCCGCCCAGCGGGCCGAGCTGGCCCGGCGGGCCGGGCTGGCCGGGGTGGTCTGCGCCGGCCCGGACGTGGCCCTGGTCCGCGGCCGCCTGGGTCCCGGCAGGCTGATCGTCTGTCCCGGGATCAGGCCGGCCTGGTCCCTGGTCGCCGGCGACGACCAGGCCCGGGTGACAACGCCCGGCCAGGCCCTGGCCGCCGGGGCGGACATGATCGTCGTCGGCCGGCCCATCAGGGACGCTCAGGACCCGGTCGAGGCGGCCAGGCGGGTGGCCGCCGAGCTGGTCCAAGGTTGACTTTGTGGCTGAATGTGTTAAAATATCAATAAAATGGGTTTGGGCCCAGCGCGGGGCGGCCGCCGGGTACCCGAGGCGAGCTGGATTCGAGTGACTGAGAAAAAAAAGGACAAGCCTCCGGTCAGGCCGCGCCATCGTCGCTGGCCCTGGGTCCTGCTAGGGGTTTTCGTCTTCTTCCTGGTGGCCGGCGTAGGGGCCCTGTGGGTCGGATACGTCTATTTCTCCTACGACCTGCCCAAGCTGGACCAGCTTTCCGATTACAGGCCCAAGATCATCACCCGCTTCTATTCCGACGACGGGACGGTCATCGGCGAGTTCTTTCGCGAGCGGCGGGAGGTGGTGCCGCTGCAGCGGATGCCCCAGCACCTGATCAACGCCTTCGTCTCCGCCGAGGACTCCAAGTTCTTCGAGCATCCCGGAGTGGACCTGTGGGCCATCCTCCGGGCGGCCCTCCGCAACATCGAGGCCGGCCGCATCGTCCAGGGCGGCTCGACCATCACCCAGCAGGTCTGCAAGTCCTTTCTGCTGACCCCGGAGAAAAGCTACCGCCGCAAGATCCGCGAGGCGATCCTGGCCTATCGGATTGACAAGAGATTTACCAAGAACGAGATACTCTACCTCTACCTCAACCAGATCTACCTGGGGGAGGGCACCTACGGCGTCGAGGCGGCCGCCCAGTCCTACTTCGACAAGTCGGTCGAGGATCTGAGCCTGGCCGAATCGGCCATGCTGGCCGGCCTGCCCCAGGCGCCCAGCCGCTATTCGCCCCGCCACAATCCGGGCAAGGCCCGGGAGCGCCAGCTCTACGTCCTCCACCGCCTGGTCGCCGAGGGTTACATCAACCAGGACCAGGCCGATCAGGCCGCGGCCGAGAGAGTCACCATCAAGACCCACTGGCCCAACGCCTTTGACCAGGCGCCCTATTTCGTCGAGCACGTCCGCCGCCTCATCGAGAAGAAGTACGGCACCAAGACCCTCCTGGAGGACGGCCTCAAGGTCTACACCACGGTCAATCTGGGTCTCCAGGAGGCGGCCCAGGCCGCGGTGCTCAAGGGCCTGGCCGACCTGGACAAGCGGGAGGGCTATCGCGGCCCGGTCGAACACCTCAAGCCCGGGGAGATCGACCGCTTCGTCAAGGAGCTGAAGTACCGGACCACCGAGACCGACCTGGCCCCGGAGAGGCTTCTGGGCGCGGTGGTCCTCCGGGTCGGTCCGGAGATGGCCTTCGTCCACCTCGGCCGGGCCGAGGGGATCCTGGAGCTCAAGGACATGCGCTGGGCCCGCCGGCCCAATCCGGACGTGCCCTATTACGCGGCCCGAGTGAACGACGTGGGCCAGGCCCTCCTGCCCGGCGACGTCATCCTGGTTCGGATCCTGGAGAAGTCGGACCAGGGCCGCTGGCGGGTCGCCCTGGAGCAGGAGCCCTTCGCCCAGGGCGCCCTGGTCTGCATGGAGTCGGCCAGCGGCCAGGTCAAGGCCCTGGTCGGGGGCCAGGACTTCAACCGCTCCCAGTTCAACCGGGCCACCCAGGCCAAGCGGCAGCCCGGTTCGGCCTTCAAGCCCATCATCTACGCCGCCGCCCTGGACAAGGGCTTCACCCCGGCCAGCATCATCCTGGACTCCCCGGTGGTCTACAAGATCCCGGGCAGCAAGGCCTGGCGGCCGAGCAACTACACGGATAAGTTCTACGGGCCGACCACCGTCCGCACCGCCGTGGAGCAGTCCCGCAACGTGGTCACGGTCAAGATCGTGGATCAGATCGGGGTCGACTACGTCATCGACTACGCCAAGAAGCTGGGCATCGAGTCCACCTTGACCCCCAACCTGTCCATGGCCCTGGGCGCCAACGAGGTCACCGTCCTGGAGATGGTCAGGGCCTACTCCACCTTCTGCAACACCGGGCAGAAGACCGAGCCGGTCTTCATCACCCGCATCGAGGACCGCAACGGCCAGCTCCTCGAGGAGGGGGCCCTCCAGCAGGAACGGGTCCTTGAGCCGACCACGGCCTACATCGTCACCAACCTCATGGAGGGCGTGGTCCAGCACGGGACCGGCCAGCGGATCAAGGCTCTCAAGCGGCCGGTGGCGGGCAAGACCGGGACGACCAATGACCTCAAGGACGCCTGGTTCATGGGCTTCACCCCTGACCTGATCACCGCCGTTTGGGTCGGCCACGACGATCACTCCTCCATGGGCAAGGGCGAGACCGGCGCCAGGGCCGCGGCGCCCATCTGGCTGGATTTCATGCAGACGGCCACCGAGGGGCGGCCGGTCCGGGGTTTCTCCCCGCCCGAGGGTGTGATCTTCGCCCGGGTCGAGCGCAAAACGGGCTTGCTGGCCGGACCGGACTCGCCCGAGGCGATCCTGGAGTGCTTCAAACCCGGCACCGTGCCCACCCGCCGGGCCCAGGAGGGCCCCAGCCCCAGGCCAGCCGATTTCCTGAAGCAGGAACTGGGCGGCTAGGCGGCCCCTGGTTCTGGGGCGGCTCCAGACAGACCGGAAGAATTCAGGCTTCGACCCCTCAAATCAGAGGGGGAGAGCGTTGTTTTCCCTCGGTTGCAATTTAGCCGGGTCAGGGTTAGAATTGAGGGAAATATCCCAAAGGAGGTACACAACAATGAAGAAGACCAGCTTAGCCGTCTGTCTGGGGGTTTGGCTCGCCCTTCTGGCTGGGTCAGCCCTGGCCCAGGACAGTGTAGAGAAGAGCTCGGCCGCCAACCTGTCAGGCTCCTGGTTCGTCGTCGGGACCGAAGTTTTGCGAGGCAGCAACGAGCGGACCAAGATTTATTACGCCCAGGTCAACTTCGGCGGCGCCGGCAGATTCCTGTCGGGGCGGGTCTACTATCCGGTCGACAGCAGCAACCCGCTGATCGTCTCGGCCCAGCTGAGCGTGGGCGCGGCCGGAATGGTCAGAGGCAACCTGACCAGGGGCGATGGCTCGATCCTGGCCCTGACCATGGCCCACTTCGCCCGCGACCACAACGAGATCGTGCTTTACGGGGTCAGGACCTCGACGACCGGGATTTGGGACACCATCGAGACCTGGGCGCACTACTAGCCTTTTTACCTGATCCCTGACGGCGCTGGCCCCGGCCCCGGGTCGGAATTCGTGGCTGGGCGGCCAGGATTGGGTTGAGTTTTTCCGGTCCACTCAATATTGTGTTAGAAAAGGCATGGTTGTTATTCCGGCAGCGGCCTGGCCCCGGGCCAGGGCTGGTTCGTCTATTTGGGCCGTGTGATGTCTGTTGTCCCCACCAGCCAGTCGGCCATCGTCCGCAGCAGTGGCGAGCGCCTGGAGGCCATGCTCGGTTCCTGCGTCGGAGTGACTCTTTGTGATCGCCAGACCGGGGTAGGCGGGTTGATCCATCTCCTCCTGCCCGAGCCGGCCACGGCCGAGAGCGATTGGCTGCCCGAGAGTTACGCCACCACGGCTCTGCCCAGATTCATCGCCGCCGTTGTCGAGGCCGGGGCCAAAAAGAACCAGCTGGAGGCCTGTGTGGCCGGCGGGGCCCTGATGGCGCCGCTGTCCACCATGGACGTGGAGCTGGACATCGGCGGCCGGACCGCCGAGGTGGCCGGGCGGATTCTTGAGCGGGAGAACATCCCGGTCGTCCGCTCCGAGACTGGGGGCTATTTCTCCTGGCGCCTGACGCTCGATCCCCAGACCTGGGAGACGACCATTGAGCCTATTCTCCCTCTCGAGGAAGCGGCCTTGCCTCCGCCGGCCATGCCGGAGCCGGAGGTCATTGACCGGGCCATTCTCCGGACCCGTCCCGTGCCCCAGATCGCCTTGAAGATCCTGCGCATGATCGAGGACGACAACTACCGCCTCGACCAGGTCGCCCAGCAGGTCCGTCAGGAGCAGGTCATCAGCGCCAGGTTGATCACCCTGTGCAACTCGCCCATGCTCGGCCTCAGCCGGTCGGTCGATTCCATTGACCGGGCCCTGGTCCTGCTGGGCGAGAAGAAGCTGCTCCAGATGGTTCTTTCGGCCTCGATGGAGGTCTTCCTGACCAGTCACGGCGGCTACTCGCTCTGCCGGGGCGGCCTTTTTCAACACTCCCTGGGCGCGGCCCTGGCCGCCGAGGAACTGGCCCGGCTGACCGGGGCCGTTCCTCCGGAGACGGCCTACACGGCCGGCCTGCTGCACGACATCGGCAAGACGGCCCTGGATCAGTTCATCGGGCCGCGCTATCCTTTCTTTTATCGCCTCACCCGCGAGAGAGGCCTGAGCCTCGTCGATGTGGAGCGCAAGGTCCTGGGCGTGGATCACGCCGTGGTGGGCGGCCGGCTGGCCCGGGTCTGGGGTTTGCCGGAAAACTTGGTCGACACGATCACTCACCACCACCAGCCCGAGCAGGCCGCGGTCAATCCGTCCCTGGCCAGCCTGACCTACCTGACCGACGTGATCATCTCGTCCTTCCAGGTGGGGCTGGAGCTGGGCAACGCCCACGGCGGCCAGCTCATGGACAGCCTCAAGGTCCTGGGCATCGAGGCCGGCAGCTTTCAGGCGGTCATCGAGCGGATCTGGGGCCGGGTGTTCAACCCCGGCTCGGCCTAATTCCGGTCAATCAGAGGGGCATTGGCCCGGCCGGGCCACCGGCGGCAAGAGCTTGCATCAAACAGGGGAGCCCCGCCTAGCGGGGCTCCCCTGTTGTCAACGATACGGTCTCTGGTTGTCTCTAGGCCTCCACCCAGTCCAGCCCCAGGTCGACCAGTCTGCCCCGGGTGGGCCGGCCTTCCTGGTCCCAGCCCATCATCTGGTAGTAGAGTCCGATGGCCTGGTGGAGCTCCTCCCGGTCGATGGCCTTGCCCTTGAGCGGCCCCTCGGGCAGGGGCTCGTGGAGGCGCCGGAAGAGGCGGTCGTCGGCCGGACCGAAACCCTCCCGGAGATTGAACAGGCGGGCCATGACCTCGGAGCGCTCGGCGGCCCGGAGGAACTCCCACAGGTCGGTCTCCCAGCCGGTGATGGCCTCGACCGCCTCGACCAGCTTGGGATAGCTCAGGGCGAAAAGCGGGGCCACGGTGAAGTTGCAGACGCCCAGGGTGTTGTTCATGGACCAGGTGAAGCGGAGCTGCTTGAAGAGGGTCACCTTGGCCTCGTCCAGAGCCAGGGGCTGGGCCGGCTCCACCAGTCCCAGGGGCTTGATCATGCTCACGGCCTGGCCCTGGAAGGCGACCTCGTGGGGCGACTCGATGTGATCGGCCCCGGTGGGCGAGAGGGCGAAGGAGAGCCCGACCCCGGTCTTGCCCCTGGGGTCGTGGAAGGGGATCTCCTGGCCCTTGATGTGGAAGCAGTATTCCTCGGAGCCCCGGCCGATCTCCTCGGCCGCCCGCTTGACCCCCTTGGCCAGGATCGCCCCCAGGCCGCGCTGGTTGATGATTTCCTCCAGGAGCCAGAGCATGCCCTTGGCGTCGCCGAACTTGACCGTCCGGCCGCCGGCGTCGGCCCCGGTCAGGATGCCGTTCTCGAAGCACTCCATGGCAAAGGCGATGGACGCTCCGGCCGAGATGGTGTCCAGGCCGAAGCGGCCGCAGAGCTCGTTGGCCTTGGCGATGGCCGGCAGATCGTCCACGCCGCAGGTCGAGCCGAAGGCGGCCAGGGTCTCGTACTCGGGCCCGCCGTAGAGGGGATCGACGTCGTAGGGATGCTCCGGAGTGGCCTGGTGGGCCACGACCCTCTTGCAGCCCACGGCGCAGCGGTAGCAGGTCTCCCGCTTCTGCAGGATCGTCTCCTCCATGGCCTGGGCCGAGATCTTGTCCGCCCCCTCAAAGACGCCGCTCTGGAAGTTGCGGGTGGGCAGGATGCCGCCGCCGTTCAGGGCGGCCACGAACATGGGCGTGCCGTGCTGGCTCATGTTGATGTTGGGGCCGTGCTCCCTGATCCGCTTGTTGTGCCATTTGACCAGGCTCTTGACCTTGTCCGGGTCGGCGAAGGTGAGGCTGTCCGGCTCGCCCCGGACGACCACGGCCTTGAGGTTCTTGGAGCCCATGACCGCGCCCAGGCCGCTTCGCCCGTTGGCGTGCTTGAGCTCGTTCATCACGTTGGCGAAGAGGATCAGCCGCTCGCCGGCCGGGCCGATGGAGGCGATCCTGGCCTTGGGCTGGCCCAGCTCCTGGCGGATCTTCCGGGCGGCCTGGCCGTTCTCCAGGCCCCAGAGGCCGGTGGCGTCGCGGAGCTCGACCTGGCCGCTGTTGATCCAGAGGTAGACCGGCTTGTCGGCCCGGCCGCGAAAGACGACGGCGTCGAAGCCGGCGAACTTGAGTTCGGGGCCGAAATAGCCGCCGGCCTCGGCCTCGCCGAAGCCGCCGGTCAGGGGGGACTTGGCGGCCACGGTGTAGCGGCTGAAACCAGAGAAGGGCGCGCCGGTGATGACGCTGCAGGCGAAGACGAGGACGTTTTCCGGCGAGAGGGGGTCCACGCCGGCCCTGATCTCCTTGAGCAGGTAGTAGGAGGCCAGGGCGCTCCCGCCCCAGTAGGTCCGATACCAGGACTCGGACGGCTCCTCGATCTCCCAGGTCCGCCTGGTCAGATCGACGTGGAGAATCTTGCCGTTGTAACCGAAGGGCATGGGGCAACCTCCTTGATAGGAAGCCTGACGCACTTCAAGTGCGTCGCCTGGATTGCTCCGAAATCTTACCAGACGCGACGGCCTCCGACAACAGAGGCCGGGGCGGTTCAGTCGCGAGCCATTATCCTGGCCGCGATATCGTCACCGACCTGACTGGTCGAGGCCCGGCCGCCCAGGTCCGGAGTCCTGATCTGGCCCTCAGCCAGGTTGTCGGCCACGGCCGCTTCGATCAGGCCGGCCGCCTCATTGAGGCCCAGGAAGTCGAGCATCATCTCGGCGCTGAGCACGGCGGCGATGGGGTTGGCCACCCCCCGGCCGGCGATGTCCGGGGCCGAGCCGTGAACCGGTTCGAAGAGGGAGGGGTATTCCCGGGCCGGGTTGAGGTTGGCGCTGGGGGCCAGGCCGAGGCTGCCGACAATGGCCCCGGCCAGATCGCTGAGGATGTCGCCGAACAGGTTGGTGCCCACGACCACGTCGAACTGCTCGGGCCTGATGACAAAGTTCATGCACAGGGCGTCGATGTAGTACTTGTCCACCTTCACGTCGCCGTAAGAGGGGGCCACCTCGGCCAGGACCTTGTCCCAGAGGACCAGGCCGTGGCGGAGGACGTTGGACTTGGTGGCCAGGGTCAGGTGCCGGCGGCGCTGCCGGGCCAGCTCAAAGGAGTAGCGCAGGATGCGCTCGATTCCGGTCCGGGTGTGGACCGCGGTCTGGAAGGAGAACTCCCGCTCCAGCCCCGGCTTGAAGGTCGCCCCGGCGTCGAAGTACTCGCCCTCCGAGTTCTCCCGGACCACGACGATGTCGATCTGGCCCGGCTCCTTGTCCCTGAGCGGCGAGACCACGCCCGGCCTCAGCCTGGCCGGCCTCAGGTTGACGTAGAGCTCGAAGTCCTGGCGCAGCCGGATCAGGGGCACCTGGGAGAGGTTGTCCGGCTGGATGTCCGGGTGGCCGATGGCGCCGAAGAGGATGGCCTCGAAGTCCAGAAGGGTCTTCTGATAGTCCTCAGGGGCCACCCGGCCGGTCTTCTGCCAGAAGCGATGGCCCCAGTCGAATTCGGTGAACTTGACGCCGAAGCCGCAGGCCGCGGCGGCGGCCTCAACGGCCTTGACCGCCTCCCGGATCACCTCCGGGCCAATGCCGTCGCCGGGATAAAGAGCCAGATTGTGTTCGCCCACCGGAAAACCTCCATCCGCGATTTTTACCGCCCTGGCCAACACGGGCCGGGGCGGTCAGAAGTCAAACGATCCCAGTCTTATCCCAGAAAACGCCGTCCAAAGCAAACATTTCCAATCCCCGGGGGGTGGGCCGGGTTCTCCCGGGCCGGGGCCGGGGTGGCGAATTAAAAAAATTACCCCCGGATAAACGGACGCACAACCTGCTTGTCTCGGGGAAACTTGGCGAGTTATACTCTGCATGTCAGCGTCTTTCCAGGGTCTGTTCAAATTGGTGAGAAAGGAGGTGAATCCGTTTCGACCTGGTTTTTTGGCTCCCTTGGTGGCGAATCCGCCGGACCGGCCGATCAGTTGGCCGGTAGAAAAACTTTCCGGCCCGGCGGCCGAGTCAGGGTTGACCAGGGGTAGCCTCGCGCTCAGGGGTTGGTTCAGCCTTTCACTCCGGTAGCGGAGATGTCTCGAAGTTACAGCGGCTGGCAGGGACCACCGGCTCTGGCCGGAGCTTCGATAAGACCGGCCGTCTTTGAGATGGGCTCCGGGTGGTCTGGCAATCGGCAGTCACTCTTATCGACAAGGAGGTAAGCGGTCATGGGTGAAAAGAGGAAAGACCTTTCCAGAAGGGATTTCATCAAGACCACGGGCGCCGGCCTGGCCGGAGCGGCCCTCCTTTCGGGTTCCTTGGGTTCCATGGCCAGCAAGGCCTTCGCCGCGGTCACTCCGCCGGACCTGGCCGTGGAGAAGGACATCGAGCTCAAGGTCCTCCGCTGGAGCCCCTTTGTCGCCTCGGACAAGGAGGTCTGGGAGGCCAACACCAAGAAGTGGGAAGAGGCCACGGGCAACAAGGTGATCACCGAGTACCTCTCCTGGGAGGACGTCAGGCCCAAGGCGGCCATGGAGGCTTCGGTGGGCGCCGGCCACGACCTCATCCTGGGCTGGCACGACGACCCCTTCCTCTATCCGGACAAGCTCCTGGACGTGACCGACATCGCCGAGTACCTGGGTAAGAAATACGGCGGCTGGGAAGACGTCTGCGTCAGGTACGGGACCAATCCGGCCACGGGCAAGTGGATCGACGTGCCCATGGGCGGGCCGGGCCAGGCCATCTGCTACCGCAAGAGCTGGGTCAACGAGGCCGGCTACGACGAGTTCCCCAAGGACATGAACGGCTTCATCGAGTGCTCCAAGAAGCTCAAGGCCAAGGGGCATCCGGTCGGCTTCGCCCTGGGCCACTCCGTGGGCGACGGCAACAACTTCGCCCACGGCTTCCTGTGGGCCTTCGGCGGCAAGACGGTCAACAAGGACAGCAGCCCGGCCATCAACAGCAAAGAGACCAGGATGGCCCTGGACGCCATGAAGGATCTTTACGACAACGCCATGATTACAGGCTGCGCCTCCTGGCTGGACCCCCACAACAACAAGGCCTATCTGGCCGAACAGATCTCGGTGACCAACAACGGCATCAGCATCTACTACGCGGCCAAGGAGAAATTCCCCAAGGTCGCCGAGGACACCTACCATCAGTCCTGCCCGGTCGGCCCGGTGGGCCACCCGACCGAGCTGCACCTCTTCGACCCGGCCTTCATCTTCAAGCACACTCAGTCCCCCAACGCGGCCAAGCACTACCTGATGTTCATGCTCGAGGACGGGCAGTGCGGACCCTGGCTGACCGCCATGCGGGGCTACGTCAGCCCGGGGCTGAAGGCTTACAAGAACCTGCCCGTCTGGACCGCCGACCCCAAGCATACGGTCTACCGGGACTGCATCGCCAACATGCAGTGGAACGGCTTTGAGGGACCCATCGGTCCGGCCTCGGCCGCGGTCATGGCCGAGTACGTGGTCGTGGACATGTTCGCCAACTACTGCGCCCGGGGCATGTCGGCCGATAAGGCCATTGAAAGGGCCGAGAGGACCATCGTCCGGGCCTACAAGAAGTAACTGCTCCGCCTGAGGCGGGCGCCTGAAGGGTCTGGCCGGCCCCGGATTCGCCCGGGGCCGGCCAGACCAGAGTCCTGCCGTCGTCATCGGGCCCAACAGAGCAGGAGGCAGTCGAGTGGACGCAGTGGCCGCTAGAGAGCAGATCGTGGCCGCGCCGGGCTTAAAGGAACGCCTCTCCCGGGCCCTGGACAACCCGACCTTCCTGGGATTCCTCTTCGTCGCCCCAGCCGAGCTGCTCCTGCTGGTCTTCCTGGCCTATCCGTTTTTTTTGGGTTTGTGGCTGGGCTTCACCGACACGGTCGTCGGCCGCGAGGGCCACTTCATCGGCTTCGAGAACTACGCCGACCTCCTGGACGACCCCACCTTCTGGCTGACGGTCTTTAACACCTTCCTCTACACGGTGGTGGCCGTCCTGCTCAAGCTGGTCCTGGGGGTCGGCCTGGCCGTAGTCCTCAACCGCGACTTCAAGGGCAAGGGCCTGGTCCGGGCCATCGTCCTCCTGCCCTGGATCATTCCGACCGCCCTGAGCGCCATCTGCTTCTGGTGGCTCTACGACGCCACCTTCAGCGGCATCTCCTGGGCCCTTATCAAAATGGGCCTCATCGACAACTTCATCAACTTCCTGGGCGACGGCTGGAACGCGCGCTGGTCGCTCATCGCGGCCAACGTCTGGCGAGGCATCCCCTTCTTCACCATCGGCCTCCTGGCCGGGCTGCAGACCATCAACCCGGACCTCTACGAGGCCGCCAACCTGGACGGGGCCGGCTCCTGGGCTAAGTTCCGGCGGATCACCCTGCCTCTCCTGACCCCTCTCCTGACCGTGGTGACCATCTTCTCGACCATCTGGACCTTCGCCGACTTCCAGCTCGTCTGGGTCATCACCAAGGGCGGGCCGGCCGGGGCGACCCACATCTTCGGGACCTTGTCCTTCCAGCGGGCCATGCAGGGGGGGCACTTCGGGGAGGGCGCGGCCGTCTCCAACTTCATGCTGCCGATCCTGGTCGCCTGCGTCTTCATCGCCTTCATGTTCCTGAGAAAAGAGGACTGAGACATGGTTGGCGAGCGCGCTGCCGCCAAGGCCGCCAAGTTCTACGTACCCCTGGCGCTCTACTTGATCTTCCTGCTTTTCCCCTTCTACTGGATGGTCAACACGGTCTTCAAGTCGGACAAGGAACTCTACGACCTGGCCCTCAACCCCTTCTACGTCCACAGCGCCACCCTGGAGAACGTGGTCCACCTCTTCACCAAGACCATTTTTCTCCGCTGGATGGGCAACACCTTCTTTGTGGCCATCCTGGCCACCCTAATCTCCCTGGCCGCCAGCCTGCTGGCCGCCTACGCCATCCAGCGGCTCAGGTTCAAGACCTCGGGCCCGACCGGGGTGGCCATCTTTTTGGGCTACCTGATCCCCCAGACGATCCTCTTCATCCCCCTGGCCCACATCATTTTCAAGATCAGGCTCTGGGACTCCCTCTGGTCCCTGGTCCTGACCTATCCGACGTTTCTGATTCCCTTTTGCACCTGGCTTTTGATGGGCTATTTCAAGTCCATTCCCAAGGAGATGGAAGAGTGCGCCATGATCGACGGCGCCAGCCGGATCAAGATCTTCCGGAAGATCATTCTGCCGCTCTGCCTGCCGGGCGTCCTGTCGGCGGGCATCTTCTGCTTCACCCTGTCCTGGAACGAGTACATCTACGCCCTGGCCTTCATCTCCACGACCCACATGAAGACCGTGCCCATCGGCCTGGTCACCGAGCTGGTCAGGGGGGACGTCTACCACTGGGGCCCGCTCATGGCCGGCGCGCTCTGCGCCTCGCTGCCGGTGGCCCTGGTCTACTCGTTCTTCGTCGAGCACTACGTCGCCGGCATGACCGGGGCTTTGAAGGAGTGAGCGATCAATGGCCGAAGTTCGACTGGAGAAGATCTGCAAGCGCTTCGACGAAGTCGTGGCCGTCGACGATTTCAACCTGGCCATCGAGGACAAGGAGTTCGTGGTCCTGGTCGGGCCCAGCGGCTGCGGCAAGACGACCACCCTCAGGATGATCGCCGGCCTGGAGGCCATCACCAGCGGCAGCATATTCATCGAGGACCGCCTCATCAACAAGCTGCCGGCCAAGGACCGCAACATCGCCATGGTCTTTCAGAACTACGCCCTCTACCCCCACATGACCGTCTACGAGAACATGGCCTTCGCCCTGGAGATGCACCGGCGGTCCAAGGAGGAGATCAGGCAGCGCGTCCAGGAGGCGGCCGAGATACTGGGCATCCAGCACCTTCTCAAGCGCAAGCCCAAGCAGCTCTCCGGCGGGCAGCGGCAGCGGGTCGCCGTGGGCCGGGCCATCGTCAGGAAGCCGGAGGTCTTTCTCTTTGACGAGCCGCTCTCCAACCTGGACGCCAAGCTGAGGGTCCAGACCAGGGTGGAGCTGAAGAAGCTCCACGAGCGGCTGGCCACCACGGCCGTGTACGTGACCCACGACCAGGTCGAGGCCATGACCATGGGCGACCGGATCGTGGTCATGAAGGACGGCTTCATCCAGCAGGTCGGCTCGCCGCTCCAGCTCTACAACGCCCCGGCCAACCGTTTCGTGGCCGGCTTCATGGGCAGCCCGGCCATGAATTTCTTCCCGGCCGAGCTGGCCGCTTCGGAAGGGATTCTGGCCCTCCAGGCGGCCAGCTTCAGGATCGACCTGCCCCCGGAGAAGGCCGAGAGGCTCAAGGCCTACCCGGAGAAGAAGGTCATCGTCGGCATCAGGCCCGAGGACCTGCCCCTGACCGGGGAGCACGTGCCCGGCCGGACCATCCCGGCCACGGTGGAGGTGGTCGAGCCCATCGGCAGCGAGACTTACGTCGACGTCAACGCCGGCGGGATTCCCCTCATCGCCGGCGTGGGCCGCAACACTCCGGTGGAGGCCCACCAGAACATCGTCCTGGAGCCGATGATCGACTGCCTCCACCTCTTCGATGCGCGGGACGAGAAGTCGATTCTTGCCCGCGAGTCAGGGCTGGCCTGTTAAGATAGGCCATGGCCTTGACAGTCATCCCTCCCGGCGGCCGGCCCGAGCGCCGGGGAGCCCCGGACCAGGATCAGGCCCTCCAGGTGGCCGTCGTCGCCGACGATCTGACCGGCGCCGCTGACAGCGGGGTTCAGTTCCGCCAGGTCTTCGAGAGCGTCTTCCTCCTGCCCCACCGGAGGCTGGCCGAGGGCCAGACCCCGGCCGGGGCCGCGGCCATCTCGGTCTACACCGATTCCCGGGCCCTGCCGCGGCCGGAAGCTCGGGCCAGGCTGGCCGCCCTGGCCGCCCAGCTCAAACCTCTTGAGCCAAGGTGGACCTACAAGAAGGTCGACTCCTGCCTCCGGGGCAACATCGGGGTCGAGGCCGAGGCGCTCATGGAGGTCATGGGCTTCGAGCAGAGCTTCATCGCCCCGGCTCTGCCGGCCCAGGGCCGGGCCACCCGGGACGGGCTCCATCTGGTCCACGGCGTGCCCGTGGCCGAGACCGAGATGGCCCGCGATCCGGTCACCCCGGTCAGGGAGTCGAGCCTGGAGCGGCTCATCGCCGGCCAGACCCGGCTGGGCGTGGCCCACGTCGGCCTGACCGTGGTCCGGGCCGGCCAGGAGGCCCTGGCCGCCGAGGCGGCCCGCCTCCGGGACGGGGGCGCCCGCCAGCTGACCTTCGACGCCGTGATCCAGGCCGACCTGACGGCCATCGTCGACCTGGCCCTGAGCCGCCCCGGCCGGACCCTGCTGGTCGGCTCGGCCGGCCTGGCCGAGAGCCTGGGCCAGCGGCTGAGCCGGGGCCGGACCGTCTCGACGCCGGCGGCCGGGCTGAGCCTCCGGCCCGGCCGGCGCCATCTCCTGGTCTGCGGCACCGCCTCGGCCAGGACCTGGAGCCAGATAGACCGGCTGGCCTCGGCCCGGGGACACGTTGTTCACACTCTGGAGGCGGGCCTGCTGGCCGACCCGGCCAGGGAGGCCGAGCGCGAGGAGCGGGCCGGGCTGATCGCGGCCGGCCTGGCCAAACGGGACGCGGTCATCCGGATCGCCCGGCCGGCCGAGGCGGACCCGTCCGGCCGGGCCTGGCCGGCCAGGGAGGTGGTCGCCGGGCTGGGCGGCCTGGCCGCCCGGGTGGTCGCGGCGGCCGATCCGGCCAGCCTCTTCCTCTCCGGCGGCGACACGGCCACGGCCGTGCTGGAGAGCCTGGGTGCCCTGGGGCTGAGCCTGGAGATCGAGGTCCGGCCCGGGATGGTGGTGGGCTCGGTCCTGGGCGGAGCCTGGCCGGGCCGGCCGGCCGCCTGCAAGCCGGGCGCCTTCGGCGATGACGACTATCTGATCAGCCTGGACGACTACTGGCTGAGACTTCGGGAGGAACAGTTAAGTGAGTTCTGTTGAACGCCCCATCCTGGGCATATCCATGGGCGACCCCGGCGGGATCGGCCCGGAGGTGACCCTGAAAGCCCTGGCCCACGAAGAGATCTACGCCCTCTGCCGGCCCCTGGTGGTCGGCGACCTGGGCGTCCTGGCCGAGATCCGCCGGATCTCGGGCCTGGACCTGGAGCTGAATCCGGTGGCCAGCCCGGCCGAGGGCCTCTACCGGCCCGGCCGGGTCGACCTGCTCGACCTCAAGAACCTGGCCCCGGGCGAACTGAGGTACAAGACCGCCACCGCGGCCCAGGGCCGGGCCTCCTTCGAGTACGTGGCCAAGGTCATCGAGCTGGCCCTGGCCGGCCAAATAGACGGCACGGTCACCGGCCCGATCAACAAGACGGCCATCAACGCGGCCGGCTTCCACTACGCCGGCCACACCGAGATCTACGCCAACCTGACCGGGACCAGGGACTACGCCATGATGCTGACCGACGGCGACTTCAGGGTGGTCCACGTCTCGACCCACGTCTCCTTGAGGGAGGCCTGCGACCGGGTCAAGAAGGCCCGGGTCAAGCGGGTCATCGAGCTGACCGACCAGGCCCTCAGGCGGCTGGGCCTGGAGGCGCCCCGCCTGGGCGTGGCCGGGCTCAACCCCCACTGCGGCGAGGGCGGCATGTTCGGCGACGAGGAGGAGAGGGAGATCGCCCCGGCCGTGGCCGAGGCCCGGGCGGCCGGCCTCCTGGTCGAGGGCCCCATCCCGCCGGACACGGTCTTCTCCAAGATGAAGGGCGGCCAGTTCGACGCCGTGGTGGTCATGTACCACGACCAGGGCCACATCCCCATGAAGCTCCTGGGCTTCCAGTACGACGACAAGACCGGCGCCTGGGGCAGCATGGCCGGGGTGAACATCACCCTGGGCCTGCCCATCGTCAGGACCTCGGTGGACCACGGCACCGCCTTTGGCAAGGCCGGCGAGGGCCGGGCCAACCCCCAGTCCATGATCGAGGCCATCAGGCTGGCCGGGCTCCTGTCGCGACGCTGAGGGGCCTGCCCGGCCGGGTCAGATCGGGGAGACCTCGACCAGAGGCAGGATGCGCTCCACCTCGGCCCGGTGGCAGAGCTCGGTGCCCGGGGTTTGGGCCGTGGCCGTGCCCGCGGCGCAGGCCAGCCTGAGGCACTCGACCAGGTCCCGTCCCTGGGAATGGGCCAGGATGAACCCGGCCACGGCGGAGTCGCCGGCGCCCACGGTGCTCTCCACCTCCACCGGCGGGGCGGCCGCCTTGATCTGGCGCTCCTCGGTGGAGAGGATTATGCCCTCCTTGCCCCGGGAGACCAGGATAAAGGGGATGCCCTTGCGGTGGATCTCCTGGCAGCCCTTCTTGATGTCCTCGTCGCCGGCCAGTTCCCGGCCCAGGAGCCGGGAGAGCTCGTAGGCGTTGGGCTTGATGCAGGTGGGCTGGTAGTCGATGGCCTGCTTGAGGGCCGCGCCGTCCGTGTCCAGGAGAACGAAGGCCTCCTTCTTGCGGCCGGCCAGGATGAGCTGCCCGTAGAGGTTGGGCGTCACCCCCCGGGGCAGGCTGCCGGAGAGGACCAGGTAGTCCATGCCCTGGAGCTGGAGGACGTGCTGGTAGAGCTGGCCGATCTCGGTGGCCGAGATCTCCGGCCCGGCGGCGCTGATGACGAACTGGCGGCCCGAGGCCTTTTCCTTGAGGACGATGTTGGTCCTGGTCTCGTTGGAGATGCGGGTGAAGTCGGTCGTGACCCCGGCGTTGATGAGGAGGCCCTCCAGGTTGAGCCCGTCGTAGCCGCCGGCCCAGCCCAGGGCGACGCTCTTGCCGCCCAGCTCGCTGATCACCCGGGAGACGTCGATGCCCTTGCCCGCGGCGTAGAGGTTCTCGCTCAGGACCCGGGTGGTGTCGTCCTCCAGGAGGCGCTCGACGTTGAGCAGGCGGTCCAGGGCCGGATTCAGGGTCAGGGTGTAGATCATTCCTTCGGCCTCGCGCTAGCGCCGCCTGATCCGGCTCACTGCAGGACGGCGTAGACGGTGTAGCGGCCCACGCCCGAGGCGGCAAAGTGAGTCACCCGGAGGTAATAGTTGCCCGGGTTGACCTGGCGGCTGATCCGGAAATTGACGCCGCTGCCTTCGTCGTCGTCGTAGGCGATCTCCAGGCACTGCGGCCCGAGCAGGTGGCCGTAGGTGTCGATGGCGCCGGTGGTGTAGACGGTCAGCCGGCCGGCCCTGGGGACCTGGATGCGGAAGTAGTCGTTCTCGCCGGGATAATCGATCCGCTGGGCCGAGCCGCGGCCCAGGGTCAGGGGCAGGGCGTAGAGACAGCTGTTCCCCTGGGCGGCGCCGTTGCCTTCGGCGTAGACCTGGGCCCCGCCGCCCAGATAGAGGGTGTAGGAACCGGTCACTTCCCTGTCGAAGGCCCTGACCCTGAGGTAATAGTCGCCTTGGGGCAGGCTGCGGCTGATGGAGAAGTTGGTCTCCAGGCCGCCGTCGTCGTTCTCCTCCAGGAGGCGGCAGGAGGAGTTGTAGAGGTAGCCGTAAGTGTCGATGGCGCCACTGGTGTGGGCCCTGAGGGTGCCGCCGGTGAAGCTGAAGCGGTAGTAGTCGTTGTCACCCACGGAGCCTAAGGTGGCGAAGGTGCGGCTGTTGTAATTGATTTGCCTGGCCGAAGCGCAGGTTGAGCCGGCGTCGGCGCTGGGCGGTGTCTGCCCGCCGCCTCCTCCGGCCGAGACGCAGGTCGCGGTCAGGGTCCCCGAGGCCCCGTACCCGGTGGCCGCGGAGCGCAGGACGATGTACCACCAGCCGGCCCTGGGGTTTTCGTGGCTGCAGGTCTGCGACGCCGAGCAGTCGTAGACGGTCAGGGTCGGCCAGTCATCGTAGCGGGTCAGGAGAGTCAATGAGCCGGAGGAGTCGCTGACGGCCACGGTCAGCCGCCGCTGGTTGGCCGGAACCTGGAGAACGTAGTAGCGGGCCTGGTTCTCCTCCATCCTGAAGCTGACCGGCTGGCCGCTGGTCAGAACCGAGTAGCCGTAAGAGGTGGAGGCCTTCCCGGCCCCCGCCGGCTCCCCCCCGGCGGCCGGGGCCGGTCCGATTCCGGCCGGGCTGAATAACAGCCCCAGGCCCAGGGCCGCCAGCCCCAGCAAGGCCAGAACCCGGAATGAACCGGGAGAGGCGCCCCTCGATTTGCCTTGCCCTCTGGCCATGATCACCCCCTTGCCCGTGTTTAACATACCACAGGATCGGAGGTCAGGCCAAACGGGCGACTGAGGCGGCCGCTCCCGGGCGGTCAGCGGGCGGTGAAGCCGCCGTCCACCGGGAGAGCCGCCCCGGTGATCCAGGCCGCCTCGTCCGAGACCAGGAAGGCGGCCGCCTTGGCCACGTCCTCGGGCAGGCCGATCCGGCCCAGGGCGTAGTCGGCCAGGATCTGGTCCAGCCGGCCCTCGGCCTCGGCCTTGGCCATGGCGATCTTGACTCGCTCGTTCATGACCATGCCCGGGCAGAGGCAGTTGACCCGGATGTTGAAGCGGCCGTAATCCAGGGCCATGGACTTGGTCAGCAGGCTGACCGCGCCCTTGGAGGCGACGTAGGCGGCCCGCTCCCTGAAACCCACCAGGCCGAAGGTGGACGAGGTGTTGAGGATGACGCCGCCTCCCTGCTCGATCATCAGGGGAATGACCGCCTTGGAGCAGCGGTAGATGCCCTTGACGTTGACGTCCTGGACCTGGTCCCAGGCCTCCTCCGGGCAGTCGGCCAGGCCGGTCCGGGCGGGGACGGGGTTGACCCCGGCGTTGTTGAAGAGGATGTCGATCCGGCCGTAGCGGGTCACGGTCTCGGCCACCAGCCGGGCCACGTCCTCCGTCGAGGTGACGTCGCCCTGGACAAAGAAGCCCTCTCCCCCGGCCTGCCTGATCAGGGCCAGGGTGTTCTCGCCCTGTTCCCGCCTGCGCCCGAAGACGGCCACCCTGGCCCCTTCCTGGCTGAAGACCACGGCCGAGGCCCGCCCTATGCCGGAGGTCGAGCCGGTAATTATAGCTGTTTTATCTTGCAGTCTCATGTCTCGCTCCTTTGGCCGTTGATTATAGACGACGCCGCCCCGGGCCGGCCAGCCCGCTCGTCAGGGCAGATGGTGAACCCGGCTGTGCTGAGGCCCAACCCGGCCGATGACCCGTCTGATTTTTCTCGGCGCGGCCAGCCAGATGGTCACCGAGGCCAGGGCCGTGCTGACAATGGAGATGATGAAGACCAGCCGGTAGCTGCCCAGAAGATCGAACAGGAAGCCGCCCAGCCAGGGGCCCAGGGCGTTGCCGATGCCGAAGCCGAAGACACACATGCCGTAGATCAGGCCCAGGCCCTTCTGACCGAAGATGTCCAGGACGCAGGCGGCCATTATCTGGGGCCCGATCCCGCCGTAGCCCAATCCAAGCAAGACGGCGTAGACGTACAGCCAGAGGACCGGGGTCTCGGCCGTGATCAGCAGCAGGACGATGAAGCTGATGATCATCAGCTTCTGGGAGAAGATCCAGACCTGCTCCCGGCCGAATCGGTCCGAGGCCGCGCCCGAGATCATCCGGCCGGCCGCGGCGAAGACTCCAGTCAGGCCGAAGACGGAGCTGACCAGCATCTTGTCCATGCCCTTGTCCACCAGGTAGGCCACCTGGTGGACAAGGACGCAGTACAGGCCGGTGGCGTTGAGGAAGCAGCTTGTGAAGAGCAGCCAGAACTTGCCGGTCCGGGCGGCCTGGGCCATGGTCCAGGAGCGCGAAGCCCACTCCCGGTCGACCACCCGCCGGTCCTCGGCCTGGTCGAGCGGGTCTGGCTCGGCCCGGGCGGCCTTGTCGGGGGCGGGCTTGTCCGGCGGGCGGTCCCGCAGGAGCAGTCCGGGGATGACGAAGATGAAGCAGAAGATGATTAGGCCGAGAATCACGTAGGCCCAGCGCCAGGACAGCCGCAGGATCAGGTACTGGGACAGGGGCACCAGGACGAGAATGCCGATTCCGCCCCCGGCAAAGGCGAAACCCATGGCCGTCCCGCCCCGGGAGCCGAACCAGCTGATCAGTATCCGGGACTGCGAGACCGTGCCCACGAAGCTGAAGGCGCTGGCGCTGAGCAGTCCGTAGGACAGGTAGAACTGCCAGAGCTGGGTGACCCGGCTGTTCAGAAAAAGGGCCAGGGTATAGAACAGAGCCCCGACTATGATCACCCGCTTGGGGCTGAACCGGTCGACCAGGACCCCGGCCAGGGGGGCGGCGATGCCGGCCACGATCATGTTCAGGGAGAAGATCCCGGCCGCCTGGGCCCGGCTCCAGGAGAAGTCCTCGAGCAGGGCGACGAAGAAGACGGAAAAGGTGAACCTCTCCCCGAAGGCGATGGCCAGCGAGACAAAGGAGACGGCCAGGACCACCCAGCGGTAGGATTTCAGCCAAGGCGGCCGCGGCACTCTTTGACCTCCCGGCCGGCCCTGAATCCGCCGGTCCGCGCCTCAGGTCTGGGCGCTGGCGTTCTCCTCGAAGACCGACAGGGGGATCGGCGTGAGCGGCGGCCTGAGCCGGAGGTAGCCGATCTCGTCGACCGGAATGCCCTGCTGCCTCATCATCTCGGCGACGATGGATTCACAGGTCCGGCCCTGGCAGGGGCCCATGGAGCTCCGGATCCGCTTGATCTCGTTGATGTTGCGGAACCCCTTGGCGATTCCGTCCAGGACCTGCCCGGCGGTGACCCTCTCGCAGCGGCAGACGATGGTGTCCTTGTCCATGATGCTGAAGAGGCCGTCGCGGGGGGCGAAGATCTGGTTCAGGAGCTTGGTGTAGCGGTTGATCCGCTTCTTCTCCTTGAACAGGGACTCCAGCCGCGACTCCCGCTCCTTCTGGGAGATGCGGCCCAGTTCGGCCAGGATGTCCACCGCGGCGATGCGGCCCTCGACCTCGGCCAGATCGGCCCCGCCCACCCCGGCCGAGTCGCCGGCGGTGTAGATGTCGGGCAGGCTGGTCCGCATGACCTCGTCCACCTCCGGCCGCCAGAGTTTCTGGACCGGATCGTAGACGTGCTCGCAGCCGCACAGCCGGGTCAGCCTGGCCAGGGGCAGAAAGCCGTAGCTGACGGCCAGGATGTCGGTCTGGACCTTCTTCTCCGTGCCGGGGACGGGCCGCCAGTCGCTGTCCAGGCGGGCCAGGCTGACTTCCTGGACCCGGCCCTCACCGGAGGCGGCGATCACGGAGGCGGGCCGGTGCGTGGGCACCGAGCCCTTGATGACCGGGAAGAGGTAGGACAACGCTTCCCGAACCATGCCCTTCTGGCGCATGATTGCCGGGATCAGCTTGCTGGTCTCGCTGGTTTTGGTGGCGTCGCACAGGGCCACGATCTCACCGCCGGCCTTGAGCAGGCTGGCCGTCACCGAGAGCAGCAGCGGCGAGGCCCCGGACAGGACGAAGCGCTTGCCCGGCAGAACCCGCTGCTGGAGGAGGAGCTTCTGCAGGCCGCCCACGGTCATGACGCCGGGCAGGGTCCAGCCCGGGAAGGGGATGGACCGTTCCATGGCCCCTTCGCTCAGGATCATCTTCCGGTAGCCGACCAGGTCGATCCGGCCCCCCTGGAGGAGGGCGACGCTCTCGTCCTCAAAGAAGCCCCAGGCCAGGGTTTCATTGAGGACGGTGATCTTGTCGCGACAGCTGTCGAACTGGCTGATGAGCTGGCGGCCGGCCTGGTACCTCAACCCCAGGAAGCTCTCGTCCTCCAGGGCGAACTCGGCCGGGGGGCGGCGGTAGACCTGACCGCCCGGCGAGGGGTTCTCGTCCACCAGGGCCACCTCGGCCCCGCCTCGGGCCAGTTCGACTCCGGCGGCCAGACCCGCCGGTCCCATGCCGATGATTATGACTTCGAAGCGCCGATTCATTCCCGCTCGCCCCTCTCGTGATGCTGGCTCTCCACCCGGCAGCCGTCCGACACGGGCGTCTTGCAGATGCGGACCCCTCTGACCCCGTTGACCGTCATCAGGCAGGAGTGGCAGAGGCCGATGTTGCAGTAGACGCCCATGGGCTGGTCGTCGATGGTCCGGGACACCAGGCGCCCGGCGGCCAGGAGAGCCGCGGCGATGGTCTCGCCACGGTAGGCCTTGATTGGCTGGCCGTCGACTATTATTTCCACCTCTTCGCCCCGTTTGAATCCGTCATCCAAACGAGTCCCCGTGGGTTGGTCGGGCATGGTTGAATACCTCCTTGGCCCTGATCCTTCTTCCCGGTCCGGTCTCAAGCTTTCGGGTCCCGGCGGATGCCCTCGAACCTGGTCCAGCGAAAGGCGCTCAGGTCCAGAGAGGGCTTGCCCTCGACCAGCCATTCGGCCATGAGCTTGCCGATCATGGGCCCCAGGCAGAAGCCGTGACCCGAGAAGCCGGCCGCCAGATAGAAGTTCTCCAGGTCGGGGGCCCGGTCCAGGATCGGGATCGAGTCCGGAGTCCAGTGGGTCAGGCCGGCCCAGGAGCGGATTACGGTCACGTTTCTGAGAAACGGAAACAGCTCGGAGTAGCGCCGGCCCACGTCCTGGAAGGCCTGGAAGGTGGTCCGCTTGTCAAAGCTGTTGATGGTCTGGCTCCTGACGCCCATGTGGACCTGGCCCTCGATGGCCTGCCGGAGGTAGCCCAAGTCGAAGCTGATGAATTGCCTGAAGGTCGGCGGCAGGGCTTCGGTGACGACTATCTGGGACCGGCAGATCCTGATGGGGAAGTCCAGGCCGATCCAGTTGCAGACGGTCTTGGCCCAGGGGCCTGCCGCGTTGACCACCAGGGAGCCCCGGTACTCGCCCCGCTCGGTCAGGACGGCGGTGACCCGGTCGCCTTCGACCTTCAGGCCCGTGACCGGCTCGTATTCCCTCAGCTCGGCGCCGGCCCGGCGGGCGGCCCGGGCGATGGCCTTGGTGGCCAGGAGGGGGTTGGCCGTGCCGTCGGTGGGGCAGTAGGTCGCCCCCATGATGGGCTCGTCCTTGGACAGGGCCGGGGCCAGTTCCCGGGCCTCCTTGTCCGTGACCCACTGGACTTCGAGGCCCATCGCCCTTTCCCATTCCGGATTCCCGAAAAAGGTCCGGTGCTCCTCCTCGGAGGTGACCAGGCGCAGGTTCCCGCCCACCCGGTAGCCGACGTCCCAGTCCAGCTCGTCCTTCATGTTGGCCCAGATCTTGACCGCCTCCAGGGCCAGGGGGAGTTCGGCCCGGTCCCGATTCTGCTGCCTCACCCCGCCGCCGTTCCGGCCGGAGGCCTCCTCGCCGACCCGGCCCCGCTCCAGCAGAGTGACCGCCAGGCCTCTCTGGGCCAGGCGGTAGGCCATGGAACAGCCCATGATCCCGCCGCCGATGATGACGACGTCAGCGCCTTTTCCGCTCATTGCTCTTCCTTTTTCCGCTGCCGCGGAAGCCGCCCGAGATTGACGGTCAGTCCTCGACTATTCTGCCCACCTGCAGCGCCCAGTCACCCGGGTTGACGGTGGGGAAGGTCCTTTTGGAGGAGACTATCCCGTCAAAGGGAGCCCTGATGGTTTCGACGACCTCGCCGAAGAGGTCTTCGATGGTCGCCAGTTCCTGGCCCTCCTTGACTCGCTCGTGCAGCCCGACCTTCTGGGTGTACAGGCCGCCGACGTTGCAGTGCAGGAATGAGCCCTGGAACATGATCAACTTGTCGGCCGTCTCGGGCTGGCCGTCGATCATCTTGTAGGTTTTCATGACGTTGCCGATCAGCTTCTCGAAGTCCTGGACAATGGGCTCCAGGCAGCGGCCCTCGCCGCCGGCCTCCACGGTCAGGGCCGGGATGCCCTTTTTGAGCGCCTCTATGGTCACGGTGCCGCCCCAGGTGCCGCTGCCCTTCCAGATGTATTTCCAGCCGGTGGCCTTGGCCAGCTTGAAGGCCTTCTCGGTCACCTCGGGCCCGCCGGGGTTGGTCCGCCAGATGACCTGGTGGCCCATGATCTGGATGTTGCCGCCGCCGTGGAGGTCCATGACCATATCGGCCTTGTAGACGACCTCGTTCAGGTAGATGTGGGCCAGCCGCTCGGTGATGAAGCCGGTGGGGTTGCCCGGGTAGACCCGATTCAGGTTGGTGTGGTCGATCCAGCTCTGCCTGGTCCCGGCCTCGTAGGCCAGGACGTTGATCACCGGCACGCCCAGGAAGACGCCCCGCAACGCCTGAGGATCAAGGGCCTTCCACCACCGCCTGATGGCCACGCTGCCCTCGTACTCATCGCCGTGGCAGCCGGAGGAAACGTTGAGCGCCGGGCCGTCGCCGGCGCCGTTGGCGATCATCACCGGGATGTATATCTGGGACCCGTCCGGCCGCCGGCCGATCTCGACTCGGCCGCACTGCTTGTCTCCGGGTTCAACCTTCATGTTCCCCACTTGGAATATCTTGGGCATTTTCAGCTCCTCCTTCGGATTCCCATCAGGCCGTCTTTTTGAGTTCCGTCCCGCGGCCGGCCGCGGAAGCTTACTTTACGGTCGATTATCGACATTGTAATATCTAACCACTGGCCGCGTCAAGGGCCGAGAGCCGGATGGTTGAGCCGGGCCCGGGAAGGACCCAAACTGAATAGTCTTGACTTAGAGCCGCCGGCAAAATATTTTGTGTCGTCTGGAGGTAGCCATGAGTGAACTCAACGCCAAGATCAAAGGGATGCGCATCCAACCGGTTGGTCTCGTGGAGCAGGTCTCCCGGGCCCTGGCTGACGCCATCCTGGAAGGTCTGCTCAAGGGAGGCGACCAGCTGATCGAGGCGGAGCTCCAGAAGCAGTTCGCCATCAGCCGTTCACCGCTCAGGGAAGCCTTCCGGGACCTGGAGAAACAGGGCCTGGTCATCATCGTCCCCCGGAAGGGGACCTTTGTTAAAAACATAACCCGCAAGGACATCGAGGACTACTACCCGGTCCACGCGGTTCTGGAGGGCCTGGCCGCCCGGCAGGCCCACGGCAAGCTGACCGATGAAGACCTGGACGAGATGGAGCAGGAACTGGAGGGCATGAGCCGCGCGGCCGAGAAAAGGGACTCCAAGGCCCACGTGGAGCACCACCGGCTGTTTCATTTAATTTTCACCAACGCCTCCGGCAACGAGATCCTGATCAATCTGATTCAGAACCTGCGCCTCCAGGGCACCAGGTATCGCTACGTCTACCGGCGGACAAATGAATACTACGCCGAGAGCCTGGACACCCACCGCCAGATACTGGACATGTTTCGCGACAAGAAGGCCGATCCCGGCGAGGTCGAGAGGTTTGTCCGAAATCATGTCGAGGTTTTCGCCGACCGGCCGGAATGGGAGTTGTGAGCCGTCTCTCTGAGGCCCGACCCTGAGCCGGTCTCCGCTTGACCCGGACCCCTCAGCTACTTCGAAGTCAGATTCCAGACCGCGTCCCAGGCCTCTTTGGGCTCGCTCAGAAATTGCCTCAGGCGTTTGGCGTAGGCCCGGCAGGCCGAGTCTTCCTGGATCTCCTCAAAGACCTTCAGAGCGGCCGAGCAATCGCCCAGCCGGCAGAGTTCCAGACCCTGATGGAAGGCGGCGCAGGCGTCGGCGTCAACCTGTCCGGCAAAACCCAGCGGTTCGAAGACCCGGACCGCGTTGGCCCGGCCGACCACCTTGATCGAGCCCAGTTCGCGGCCGGAGAGATGTTCCTTGACCTGCTCCCAGGTGGCCTCGGAGACCATGAGCCCGGTGCCGAAGACCTTGTTGGCCCCTTCCAGGCGCGAGGCCAGGTTGGCCGCGTCGCCCAGGACGGTGTAGTCGAAGCGGCTCTTGGAGCCCAGGTTGCCGACCACCACCGGGCCGGTGTTGATGCCGACGCGCATGAAGAGAGGCGCGCCGGCCTGCTCCTGGAAGTACTCCCGCCGCTCGACCAGGACCTGCTGGCAGCGCAGGGCGGCCCGGCAGGCCCGCAGGGCGTGGTCGGGTTGGTCGAGGGGGGCGTTCCAGAAGGCGATGATGGCGTCGCCCTCGTACTTGTCCAGGGTGCCGCCCTCGTCCAGGATGATTTCGGTCATCTCCGAGAGAAACTCGTTGAGCAGGCCGGTCAGTTTGGCCGGATCGAGCCTCTCGGAGATGGAGGTGAAGCCCTGGAGGTCGGAGAAGAATATGGACAGCTCCCGGCGTTCGCCCCCCAGCTCCAGCCTCTTGGGGTCCTTGACTATCTGTTCGATGACCAGCGGGCTGAGGTACTGGCCGAAGGCCCGCCTGATGAAGCGCCTCTGGCGGCCCTCGGTGGCGTAGTTGAGAACCGCGGTCCCCACCAGGGCCAGGGCCGCGGCCAGTTCCGGGGCCACCACCGGCCACCAGATGGCCCGGCTGTAAACGGCCCAGCCCGCGGCCACGGGCAGGGTCAGGAAGACGCCGAAGGCCAGGACGTTGTGCCAGGCTCTGGTCCCGGCCGCGCCGGCCAGGCCGGCCAGCAGGCCGAGGATCAGGGTGGCCAGGGCCGCGGCCGTTCTGGGGGCCGGCCTGACGAAGTCGCCGGCCAGAAGGTTGTCCAGGGCCGTGGCGTGGACCTCCACCCCGGGATAGAGGGGCGAGGCCGGGGTGGACTTGAGGTCATGGAGGCCCGGGGCGGTGAAGCCGAAGAAGACGTAGCAGTCCTTGAAGATATCGGGCTCCTTGATGGTCGGCGGCTGGCCCTCCCTAATTTGCAGCTCGGACTGCATCACCGCCGCGGCCGAGTACTTGGCGTGGGTTCCCGGCGGACCCCGGAAGTTGAGGATGGCCCGGCCAGAGGCGTCGAGGGGCACGGTCCTGTTCCCGACGTGGAGCCGGCCGGGCTCGATGCTGAGGCTGGGCCGGTCGGCCGTCAGGTAGGCGGCCAGGGCCAGCGAGGGGACTGTCCGGCCGTCAAAGACCCTGAACAGGCCGGCCCGGCGGACGACCTGGTCCGGTTCGGCTTCTTCGGCGACGTTGCCCATCAGAGTGACCGCGGCGGCCACCTCGGGCACGGGCAGGGCGGCCCGGCCGGCCGCGACTCCTTCTCCGGCTTGGGCGAGCCAGTCGTCCAGACCGGCAATGGTTATGGTCTTGCCGGCCAGCTCCGGGGGCCAGGCGGTCGCCCCACCGGTCTGCTTGCCCAGGACCACGGCCCCGGCAAAGGGCGGCCCCTGGCTGATGGCCTGGCCAAGGGTCTGGTCGTCGCCCGGAATGTTGGACGGTTCGGTGAAGATGACGTCAAAGGCGACCGCTCTGGCCCCGGCCCGGGCGCAGTACTGGATGATGAACTCGTAGACCTGGCGAGGCCAGGGCCAGGACAGGCCGCTCTCCTCCTTGGCCCAGTCCAGGCTGGCCTGGTCGAGGACGATGAGCTTGACCCGGTCGCTGGTGGCCGCCGGCCGGGCCAGCTGGCGCACCCGCCAGTCCCAGGTCAGGTTTTCCCAGCGTTCGAGCAGGCCGGTTGCCCCCAGGACCAGGCAAAGAAGCCCGGCCGCCGCGCCCAGGAGCAGACCTTGGATTAACCTTTTGAGCATGGGCTCAGCCAGTCAGGGCTCGGTCGTGGACCGGGACCCGGCCCGTGACTCCGCGGAGTCCCGGGCCGGTCCTTTTGAGGCGTTCCGCCTACTTGCAAGCCTTCTGGAACCTGGCCGTTCTCTGGGGAGCCACGGAGGGGCACTCCTGGCCGCCGATCCGGCTCTTAGCCTCATTGATCCGATCCTGGGGATCGGGGTGGGTCTTGGCAAAGCCGGTGCTGGTGGGCTTGAAGCGCTTCTTCATTTCGCCCAGAACCCGGATGAGGCCCTGGGGGTCGTAGCCGACCCGGCTGACCACGGTCAGGGAGGCCAGATCGGCCTCGCCCTCCTGCTCCCTGGAGTAGCCGCTGACCATCATGGTTTCGACGATGTCGCCCACCGTGCCTTCCAGGAGGCCGACCAGCTTGCTGACCTGCCCGCCCACCAGGGCCTTGGTGCCGGCATCGGCGAATATCTTGGCCACCTCCATCGACCGGCTCTGCTTGATGGCCTTGAGACCGTGCTGGTACTGAACGTGGCCGATCTCGTGGGCCAGCACGGCGGCCAGGTCGTCCTCGGAGGCGCAGCAGCCCAGCAAGCCCCGGGAGACCAGGATCAGGCCGCCGGGACAGGCGCAGGCGTTGATCTCGCTGGTGTCCAGGGCCAGGAAGTGGTAGCCGCCGAAGGTCTGGGGCCGATCCGAGGCCAGGGCCAGGCTCTGGCCGACCAGGTTCAGATACTTGTTGACGGCCTGGTTGTCCAGGGGCTTGTACTTGGCCAGGACGTTGGCCGCCACGGCCCGGCCGATGTAGTACTCCTGTTCCGGGGTGATCTCTTCGGAGGCCTTCTGTACGGCCTTGCCCATCTTGACCGCCGTATCCTTGTGCTTGAGGACCTTGCCTATATTGAAGCCGGCCCTGACGACACTCGGCTGGTCAGCGGGCGTATCGCTCTGGAGCCAGGTCCCGGCTAGGGCCAGGCAGAAGCAGGACCCGGCTAGGAGGAGGCCCGTCCTCAGCCAGGCGGCCCCGGCCCGGCTAGTGGCCCGGTTCATTTTTGGTCCCCGTTCCGGGAGATGCTTCAGGCTTGGCGATCTCATACTTCACCTTCTCCATCGGCTTCAGCTGACCGGCCTGGACAAAGACCACCAGTTCCTCGCCGGTGCACTGATAATCCTTCTCGGCCTTGTCCACCCAGGCATAGTTCAGCTTGGGGTTCTTGGAGCGGTACTTGGACTCGACCTCGGCGTTGAAGCCCTTGCCGGCCAGGGTGAGCTCTTCGTCCGAGGCCTTCACCTTGGCCTGTTTCTGACCGGACTGGAGGACGATCTTTTTCTCGCTCAGGGCCGAGTTGTGGAGCCAGCCCTGATGGCCCCCTGAATCGGTCGCGGCGACCCAGGGACCCTCGCTGCCAGAGGTCGAGACCTGGTCGCCGTAAGTCAGGGTGGCCTTCACTTTGGACAGAAAATGCGGCTTCTCCCGAAGCTGCGCCTGGCGAACCTGGACGCTCATCATCTGGCCCGCGGCCCAGGCGCCGGCCGCGAGACCCAGAAGGCAGACGAGCGCTATCACAAGGCGTCTTCCAGGCATGGATTCAACCACCTCCTGTACAGGATTCACTTTAAATAATACGCGTTTTGAGGGCGACAGGCAAGCCCTAAGCTCCTCTCGCGTTTGTCGGGCGCCCCGGTCCAGCCCAGGGGCCACTTTCTATCAGCGGATTAATCTGCTACAATAAAATATCAGTATTCTCAAGGTTGGATCTTCGTCCGTCCTGGCTGAGTCCTTAGCGCCGGAAGGATCCAATGAAACGAGCCGCGAGCGCAGTCCCGGGTCTGTTTCTTCTATTCCTTTGCCTCTTTCTGGATCCGGCCCAGGCCGGATCCATCTTCAACAACTACGAACACCAGGACGGGACTTTCAGGCCCAGCCTGACCCGCGAATTCGACCGGGTCATCCTGGGGCATCGCTCCCAGCGCACGGTCCTGTCCTTCCGGCTGAGCCTCTACGGCCGGGCCGGCCGCAACCTGCCCCTGCTGGTCCAGGTCCACGAGTGGGGCGGCAGCTTCACCCGGGAGGAGGATCTGGCCAGCTACGTGCCCCGGCCGTACAACTTCGTCATGCTCTACTTCCAGTACAAGCCCTCCACCGGGAACGAGGACGACTGGTGGTTCGGCACCCACTGGGGCGGACTCTGCCGGATGTGGGCCCACCAGGCGGTGATGAACATCGTCAGGCAGGCGGCTAGTGGTAGTCTGGTCTCCCAGAACCTGTCCGGAGTGACCATCGATCCCCAGCGGGTCTATCTCTTCGGCCACAGCATCGGCGGCACCGGGGCCTGGCAGCTGGGCGTCCGCAACCCCGACGTCTTCGCGGCCGTGCACGCCCACGCCGGTTTCGCCCGCTTCACCCCTCCGGTGGGCCCCTTCCAGGGGCCCTTCGAGCAGGACATCGTCGGCCGGCAGGGCCAGGGGGTCAGGATCCAGGCCCCCAACGGGCGCTCCTACTCGGCCCGGGACTATTCCAACCTGGCCTGGTGGCTGACCAACTACCGCCGGCCCGGCTGGGAGACGCCCTTCATCAGCTTCAGCCACGGCCTGGCCGACGACACCGTCCCGGCCGCCTCGGGCGGGGACCTGATGCGGCCGGTGATGGACAGCCAGAAGCGCGGCTTCTTCTACTACCGGCACAGCGGCGGTCACTCCGACGCCTGCTTCGTCCAGATGAACTGGCTGTGGAACTTCCGCCGCAATCAGAGCTTCCTGGCCTTCACCAACCGCCAGGGTTACGGGCTGGCCCCGGATCGGACCGTGGACCCGTGGCGGATGGGCGGCGTCAACAACCTCTACGCCCATGGCTGGGACCCGGCCAGCATCGTCGACCGGTCGGACCTCTACCAGGTCCGCCTGACCGGGGTGGGCCGGGCCGACGTGACCCCGAGGCGCCTGCAGCGCTTCCGGGTCACGGCCCAGGGTCGATACCGTTACTGGCTGAACCAGAGACAGGGCGCCGGGACTGCGATCAGGGCCGACCAGTCCGGTCTCCTGACCGTGCCCGGAGTGCCGGGCGGCCGCCTGCTCATCATCGCCCCGGAAACCTGAACGGCGGGTCAGCCGAGGCCGCCGCAACCTGGGCGCAACTCTCTTGAGGAATGGGGGAAAGCATGAGATGGCCACTCATCGCCGGGCTGGTTCTCGTCGCCGTCCTGATGACTCAGCCGGCTCTGGGCCAGAGCGGTTCGCTCAACGTCAGGCTCCAGGTCTACAACCCGGCCGGCGCGGCCCGGGTGAGTGAGCCGGTCACCGCCGGCCTGCCCCTGCCCCGGAGCCTCAACCTGACCCAGGCCAGCCGCCTGCGCCTGGTCGACGCCGCCGGCCGGGCCATCCCGGCCCAGTTCACCCCTCTGGCCCGCTGGGGCGGGGCCCCGGCCAGCGGGGCGGCCCCGATCCGCTGGGTCCTGGTTGATTTCCAGGCCAGCGTCGGGGCCAGGCAGACAATGACCTGTTACCTCAGGGACGGCGGCCCCGGCCCCCAGCCGGCCAGGCCCCTGAGGGTCAGCCAGACGGCCAGCCACCTGGTCATCAACACCGGCGCGGCCGAGTTCCGCGTCAGCCGGGCCGACGGCGGCCTTACCGGCCCCGGCCTGAGCTCGCCCCTCTTCGGCCGGGTCCGTTCCGGCGGCCGGGACTACACCACCACCGGCCCGGTCACCCTGAGCCTGGCCCTCCAGGGATCGATGCGGGTCTCGGTCAAGGTCAAGGGGGCCTACCGGGCCGGCGGGTCCAGGCTGGTCAACTACACCAGCCGCTACTGGTTCTACGCCGGCCAGTCCCTGGTCCGCCTCTTTCACACCGTGGAGAACCCCAACCTCGGCCGCCTGGGTGGCGAGGGCCAGCTGACCTGCTTTGACATCGGCTCGGCCGGCAGCCTCAGGCTGAGCGATCTGTCGCTCATCCTGCCAGCCAGCCTCGGCTCGGGGCTCAACTACCAGGCCGGCGGCCAGGGGGCGGCGGCCACGGGCGGCCTGAGCGCCGACCTGGTCCTCTACCAGGACTCCAGCGGCACGCCCTACTGGAACCACTTCCCGACCCTGAGGGACTGGAACGGCCAGCTTCTGAACACCCGGCCCCGGATGCAGTCCTACGTCAGCTTCCGGGGCTACCGGACCAGCCTGGGCGGGGGCGTGGTCAACCGGGGCAACCAGGCCGCCGGCTGGCTGCGGCTGAGCGGCTCAGGGGGGTCCCTCACCATCGGCGTCCGCGACTTCTGGCAGAACTTCCCCAAGGCCCTGCGGGCCAGGAGCGGCGGAACCCTGGAGATCGGCCTCTTCCCGGACGAGTTCGGCCCGGCCGACTACGCCTTCACCCTGAGGGCCGGAGAGCACAAGACCCACGAGGTTTATCTCTCCTTCGGCGGCGGGGCCCCAGCCTCCCTGGAGGGGCTGCTCGCCCGGGCCCCGGCCGAATGGTACGTCTCCAGCCAGGCCCTGGCCCGGACCGCCCTGCCCAACCGGGCCGCCTGGCCCGAGCACGAGCGCTACATCGATTACCAGCTCGACACCGCCCCCAACCGGGTCGGCTACGAGCAGTACTTCCCCAACCTGCCCGCGGCCATTGAGCGGACCGACTTCTACGGCATCTTCGACTACGGCGACTGGCCCCTGGACTACGAGGGCTATCACGCCGCGCCGCTGAACTGCAAGTACGACAACGACCTGGGCCTGTGGCTCCAGTGGGCCAGGCGCGGGGACAGGCGCTGGTTCCGCTTGGCCGAGGCGGTCGACCGCCACGTCGCCGACATCGACATCCTCCACACCCTCCACAGCCCCCGCCACTGGAGCGACGGCATCGCCTTCGGCCACAGCCAGCACGACGAGGACGGCTTCACCAACCCCCACCGCAACGTCAACAGCGGCAGCACCGACACCGCCTTCGGCGTGCCGGGCCTGCTCCTGACCTACTACCTGACCGGCTACGAAAAGGCCTGGGAATCGGCCCTGGAGCTGGCCGACTGCGTCGAATGGCGTCTGCGCAACGACAGCCACCTGGCCCGGGCCTTCCCCGGCTCCACCGGCGAAGGCTACGCCCTGGGCGACGGCCTCTACGAGGCCGGCTGCCGCCTGGCGGCCAACTCGCTGATGATCGTCAACGCCGCCTACCGGGCCACCGGCACCCGCCGCTACCTGGCCGCGGCCGACGCCCTGGTCAACTGGGCCCGATCCAGCAATCAGCCCTACATCAACGGCCCCAACGGCCAGAACCGAATGATGCGGCCCTGGATGCTGAACATGTACCTGCGCGCCCTGGCCGATTACCTGGACCTGCGCCAGGAGTACGGCCTGGCCGACGCCTTCAACGGCCGCGGCTCATACCTGGCCTACGCCAACTGGCTGAGGAGCTACCCCTGGATCGAGCTGGCCGCCATCGCCAGCGGCGGCCGGGCGGCCTATCCCTATGAGTGGTGGTTCGACAACCGCCGGGGCGTGGCCGGCGATGACAACGACAACGGCGACGCCTCAATCAACAACTGGCTGCTCCTGGGCGCCGACGCCCTGGCCTACGCCTACGGCCTCAGCGACGAGGACGACTACCTCAACCGGGCGGCCAAGCTGTTCAGGGCCGGCAGCCACGACCCCTGGTACGTGGGCGACCCGAACATCTACGCCGAGGCCAAGGAGACCATCAACAGCACCACCTTCGGCCACCGCTTCCTTTACTTCTGGGCCCGGCGATAGCCGGCTCCGGGGGGCTGGTCACCCGGCCGGCAGGAACTTGGGCGGCAGGCCGGCCAGTATCTGGGGCAGGGGGGCCTTGAGGATGACGCAGGTGGCCGTGCCAAAGGCGACCAGCCGGTCCGACTCGGCCTCGATGAGCCGGGCCTCGGCCAGGCCCAGGATCCGGCCGACCTTGATCGTCTCGGCCTTGGCCAGCAGGGTCTGGCCGGCCGGGATGGGGGCCAGGTAGTTGATCTTGAGCTCGGCCGTGGTCATGGTCGAGCCCTCGTCCACCTCGGTGTAGACCGCCCAGAAGGTCGCCGCGTCAATGATCGAGGCGGCCACTCCGCCGTGGGCCCGCTCAAAGGGGTTGAGGTGCTTGGTCTGGGCCGGGATCCTGAAGACGGCCCGGCCGGGGGTCAGCTCCTCCAGCTCCATGCTCAGGAGCTCGAAGTAGGGGGCGTCCCTGAGGACTACCTTCAGGCCGGCCACGTAATCGGGGTTGAGGGCGCGGGCGGACATGGGCGCCTCCTTTTCTTCAACCGGCTGGGGTCTGGGTTGTCCTGATGACCGTCAGGAAAGAAGCATAGCCCAGCCGGGCGCTCATGGCCACCCTAGATTGTGCGTCGGAGCCGGCGAAGAGGAGGTGATTTAACATTTAACATGATAATATTGCGAGAAAAATGGATTTCAGGAGATATCCCCGCAAATCACCGGCAAAACCGCTGATCTTTTGAGTCATTCGACCTGATTCTACGCCTGGCACGTCGCTATTGGCGTTAACTGCTTCAGGGAGCGAGATACCTTACAGCTACCTCGTTATGGAATTGGTCTTAATGTGGGCGAATTATCTATCTATAATAATAACTTACTTGACTTCGAGCCGCCGGCTTGATATGGGATTCACGGGTGTTACTATGTAGTTACTATGATGTTGTACGCATCGAGTGGTGAATCCGGTTCCTGATGATAGATTTTTTTAGTTGCCCCCGTTATTCATCTCCTCGTCCAAGGCGACTCAGTCGACTCGGTGATCGGCCATTCCTTTACTCTTCCCAGGCAGGAAAAGCGCAGGAATGAAGACATTCATTCTTGCAGAACCCTGTTTCACCCCAGCATTCCTCAAGGCGTCGCGCGGCGCTGTAAATGGTAAGGACCAGGACTTGAGCGGACTATCAGGGCCTCGGCGCCCCCGCCGGCTCAGCCCCCCGTACTGAAGAGTTAACTGCCACTCAGGGATATGGCCCAAGAGCCATCGAAACCGCTTCCGAGGTGGAATATGGATCTTCGTTCGCGCCGGCTGTCAGCGGCGGCCGCTCTCCTGACTTTGACCGCTTTTCTCCTTTTATCTCCTTCCGCCTGCCTGGGCACGGGCCAGGCCGATCAGTCCGCCACGGCCAGGGTCAGGGCCGCGGCGCTCAAGTTTCCCCTCAGTTTCGTGCCCAACCAGGGGCAGGCCGATCCCTCAGTCAGGTTCACGGCCCGGGCCCGGGGTCACCGTTTCTTCGTGACCTCTGAGGGAGCGGTCATTTCCCTCCGGCCGGGCCGCGGCTTGCCGCCGGGGGCGATCCGGATGAGCCTGGCCGGGGCCGACACCCAGGCGAAGGGCGAAGGCCTGGACAGGCTGCCCGGGCGGGTCAGCTACTTTCTGGGGCCGGACCCGTCCGGCTGGCGGGCCGGCCTGCCCACCTTTGGCCGGGCGCGGATGGGGGAGGTCTGGCCGGGGGTTGACCTGGTCTACTACGGCCGGGAGGGGCGGCTGGAGTTCGACTTCGTGGTCCGGCCCGGGGTCTCGCCCGGGGTCATCCGGCTGGCCTTCAGGGGCCAGGAGGGCCTCGCCCTCAACGGCCGGGGCGACCTGGTCCTGAAGACCAGGGGGGGTGATGTGGTTCTCGAGGCCCCGGTCTGCTATCAGGAGTCGGCCGGTGGCCGGCGGGACCTGGCCGGCCGCTTCGTGCTCTTGGCGGCCAACGAGGTCGGCTTCGAGGTCCAGGGCCGGGACCTGAATCGAACATTGATCATTGATCCGGTCCTGACCTGGGCCACCTACCTGGGCGGCGCGAGCGATGAATATGGCAAAGGCATCGCCGTGGACTCCAGCGGCGCGATCTACGTGACCGGGTATACCCAGTCCGACGGCTTTCCGGGCACGGCCGGGAGCGCCATCCAGGCCGCCCGGGCGGGGGGCTATGACGCCTTCGCGACCAAGATCAACGCCGGGGGCACGGCGATTGTCTACTCGACCTACCTGGGCGGCGCGGGCGGCGAGCGGGGCTATAGCATCGCCGTGGACTCCAGCGGCGCGGCCTACCTGGCCGGGTCTACCGAGTCCGACGGCTTTCCGGGCACGGCCGGGAGCGCCATCCAGGCCGCCCGGGCGGGCAACATTGACGTCTTCGCGACCAAGATCAACGCCGCGGGCACGGCCATCACCTGGTCAACCTATCTGGGCGGCACGAGCGGTGAATATGCCTACGGTATCGCCGTGGACTCCAGCGGCGCGGCCTACCTGACCGGGTATACCGGGTCCGACGGCTTTCCGGGCACGGCCGGGAGCGCCATCCAGGCCGCCCGGGCGGGCAACAATGACGCTTTCGCGACCAAGATCAACGCCGCGGGCACGGCCATCACCTGGTCAACCTACCTGGGCGGCGCGGGCTACGATCAGGGCAACGGCATCGCCCTGGACTCCACCGGCGCGGCCTACCTGACCGGGTCTACCGAGTCCGACGGCTTTCCGGGCACGGCCGGGAGCGCCATCCAGGCCGCCCGGGCGGGGGGCTATGACGCCTTCGCGACCAAGATCAACGCCGCGGGCGACGCCATCACCTGGTCGACCTACCTGGGCGGCACGAGCAATGATTATGGCCGCGGCATCGCCGTGGACTCCTCCGGCGCGGCCTACCTGACTGGGTATACTGGGTCCGACGGCTTTCCGGGCACGGCCGGGAGCGCCATCCAGGCCGCCCGGGGGGGGAGTGGTGACGCCTTCGTGACCAAGATCAACGCCGGGGGCACGGCCATTGTCTACTCGACCTACCTGGGCGGCGCGGCAAATGATGATGGCTACGGCATCGCCGTGGACTCCTCCGGCGCGGCCTACCTGACCGGGCCTACCCAGTCCGACGGCTTTCCGGGCACGGCCGGGAGCGCCATCCAGGCCGCTCGGGGGGGTGGCAATGACGCCTTCGCGACCGAGATCAACGCCGGGGGTACGGCCATTGTCTACTCGACCTACCTGGGCGGCGCGGGCAGTGATTATGGTAACGGCATCGCCGTGGACTCCACCGGCGCGGCCTGCGTGACCGGGTATACCGCTTCCAACGGCTTCCCGGGCACGGCCGGGAGCGCCATCCAGGCCGCCCGGGTGGGCAGTACCGAAGCCTTCGTGGCCAAGATCGGCCTCTCCTCCTCCTCCGGCGGGGCGGACGACTCCTTTGAAAGCACGGGCGGGACGACCGACCGCTTCGGCGTCCCGCCCCTGGTCAACGGCCGGGCTCCCCGGGTCGTCGGACCGGGCGGCGGCCTGCCCAACCCCCTGAGCCCGGGCCAGGCCCGTTCCTTCAGGATCAGCCTGCCCTTCTCCGTGGGCCAGGATTCGACGGGGGTGGCCGGCGAGCTCAGGCCGGCCGACAGCTCCATCCCCGGCCTGATCCTGGGCTGGACCCGGCCCGGCGGCGACCAGAACAGGTGGTGGCTGCCCCTTGAGGCCACGGGCAGCCTGGCCAACGGCATCGCCTGGACCACCAGTCTCAAGAACTACTACGGCCGCTCGACCCTAGAGTTGGACTACACCCTGCCCGCCGACTTTCTGACCGGCCTGGGCGCGGGCCGCCACACCGTCTCCTACTGGCTCATGGACCAGGAGCGCAACTGCTCCAACCTGCGCCGGGAGTTCTTCCAGGTCGGGGGCGAAGCCAGCCTCACCGGCCAGCCGGCCCTGGCCGGGCTGGCCTCCAGCCTGACCCTCAAGGTCATGATCTTGACTTACAGCTCCAGCGACTGTCGTTTGAGAAAGCTGGAGACCGGGCAGTGCCTGATAAACTCCGGCCGGGGCGCGGTCAACCAGGAGGCCATTGACGAGGGCATGCTGGAAGTGTCCCTGCCGACCAGCGTCACCTCGCGGATCGTTATCACCTCGCCGGACTGCCCAACCGTCACCCTCAGGGCCGAGTTCAGGTCCGGCTTCCTCTACCTCTACGACGAGGGCGACAACGACCGGGCCGTGACCTACTACCTCAACCCGGACGGGAGCTATGCCCTGGAGTACTACCGCAACCGGGTCCACATCACCAACCAGGGCGACTGTCTGGGCCCGGTCCTGGGGTTGATCTATCACCGGGATTGATTGAGACGGAGGGGGCGGCTCGGCCGCCGGGCCGCCCCCGCCGTTGATCAGGGCCATCTCATTCTGGCGGGCTGGGGCCTGTCCGCCCGCCCCGGCCCCTGAAGTTGATTCCCCTTCCCGGCCTTGATAGACTGTCCTGGGAGCGGTGGTTCAGGGACCTGCTTCAAGGCTCGGAAGCGGACGGCCATGAAAGCCAAGCCTGACGATATCCCGGCCCGGCGGGAGGGCGACTGCGCCATGAGCCCGCCTCAGGAGGCCCTGGCCCCGGCCCAGGGCCCGGCCGGTTCCGGCCGGGAGCGGCCCGGCGACATCAGGCGCCTGGTCGAGTTCCTGGAGCTGATCCTGGACAACGTCTACTCGGGCATCATCGTCTGCGACCGCAATAGCCGGATCATCTACATGAACCAGGTCTACGCCGAGCTCCTGGGCACCGACCGGCACCGGGCCGTGGGCCGGCCCATCGAGGAGTACTTCCCCAACTCCCAACTCCCCCGGGTCATGGCCACCGGCCAGGCCGAGCTGGGCCAGCGCTGCGGCCTGCGCACCGAGGCCCCCCTGCTGGTCAACCGCATCCCCTTGAAGCGCGACGGACAGACCATCGGGATCATCCTCCAGACCATCTTCCGCGACTACCAGGCCTTCACCGACCTGCTGGCCCGGCTCAACCTCCTGGAGCGCGAGGTCAAGTACTACAAGGAGAACCTGGGCAGCGTCCTCTCGGCCCGCTACACCTTCGACTCCATCCTGGGCCAGAGCCAGGCCATGGAGGAGGTCAAGCGCGTCTCCAGGAAGTACGCCCGGAGCGAGGCCCCGGTCCTGATCCTGGGGGCCACGGGCACGGGCAAGGAGCTGTTCGCCCACGCGGTCCACACCTTTTCACCGCGCAGCTCCGGGCCCTTTGTCTGCGTCAACTGCGCGGCCATCCCCCGCGAGCTCCTGGAGTCGGAGCTCTTCGGCTACGAGTCGGGCGCCTTCACCGGGGCCAGCAAGAAGGGCAAGCCCGGCCAGATCGAGCTGGCCCACCAGGGCACCCTCTACCTGGACGAGATCGGCGACCTGCCCCTCAACGCCCAGGCCAAGCTGCTCCGGGTCCTGGAGAGCAAGACCCTGGACCGGCTGGGCGGGGTCAAGTCCATCCTGGTCGACTTCCGGCTGGTCGCCTCGACCAACCAGGACCTGAGCGAGATGATCGGCCGGGGCGAGTTCAGGGAGGACCTCTTCTACCGCCTCAACACCCTGACCGTGACCATTCCGCCCCTGTCCCAGCGGCCCGAGGACATCCCCCTCCTGGTGGCGAGCTTTCTCAAGGCCCTGGGCAAGGCCGAGGTCAAGGTCAGCCGGGCGGCCCTGGAGGCGCTCCAGGCCTACCCCTGGCCGGGCAACGTCAGGGAGCTCAAGAATCTGGTCGAGCGGGCGGTCAGCCTGGCCGAGGGCGAGGTCATCGACCTGGAGCACCTGCCCCAGAAGGTCTTCGGTCTGGCCGGTCCGGCCGGCCCGGTGTCCGGATCTCCGGACAGTCTGCTGACCGCGGAACTGGCCCGCTGCGAGAAAGGCCTGCTGGAGCGAACCCTGAGCCTGACCGGGCGCAACATGTCCAGGGCGGCAAAAATATTGGGTATTTCCAGATCCACCCTCTACGAGAAATGCGGCCGGCACGACCTGATCTAGGCTCGGCCGGACTCTCACTGTCCGGAAAGCCGGACATGTCCGAATTTCAGGACAGCCAGAGCCGATCATAGGGGACCCGATCACCCCTTCTCTTCCATCGATTTCAGCTCCGGCCGCCTTTTTACGACGGTGATCCTGGATAGATAGCCGATTGTCCTCCTTCCGGGGACCTCCAGGGGGAGGGGTGGCACCTTTCTTGTAGCGGAAACGAACAGACCAGAGGCGGCCCTGGCGGCCCGGGCCGCCGCGGCAGTCAGGCCCGAGAGGAGTGAGCCCTATGAACCCGATACGAGTCCCCAGGGAGGAGTTCATCGTCCCGCGCTGCACCGGGGCCTGCCCGGCCGGAGTGGACGTGCCCCGCTACATCCGCGCCGTCAGGGACGGCCGGTTCGACGAGGCCGTGGCCGTCTTGCGGGAGAAGCTCCCCCTGCCCACGATCTGCGCCGACGCCTGCTTCGCCCCCTGCGAGGACGTCTGCGCCTACAGGCAGTTCGGCGACCCCATAGCCATCAGGGCTCTCAAACGGGCCGCCGTGGACAGGGGCGGCCCGATCTGGAAGGAGCGGCGCCGCCGGGCCAAGCCCTCGGGCAAGAAGGCGGCCGTGGTCGGGGCCGGGCCAGCCGGCCTGACCGCGGCCTACTATCTCAATCTGGTCGGCCACGAGGTAACCGTCTTCGACGCCTTCCCCAAGCCCGGGGGCATGATGCGCTACGGCATCCCGGCCTACCGCCTGCCCGAGGCCCGGCTGGACAGGGACGTCAGCGATATCCTAGAGCAGGGCGTAATCTTCAAGGGCGAGACCCTGATCGGCCAGGACCTTAGCCTGGCCCAGCTCAAGAGCGACTTCGACGCCGTCTTCATCGCCTCCGGGGCCAACTCCAGCGCCCGCATCCCCCTGGAGGGCTCGGACCTGGCCGGCGTTCTGTGGGGCTGGGAGTTTCTGCGCGACGCGGCCCTGGGCCGGTCCTTTGACCTGGGCCGCCGGGTGGTCGTGGTCGGCGGGGGCAACGTGGCCATTGACGTGGCCCTGACGGCCAGGCGCGTGGGCGCGGACCGGGTCGACCTCTTCTGTCTGGAGAAGCGCCAGGAGATGCCGGCTCACCCCTGGGAGGTCGCCCTGGCCGAGGAGGAGGGCGTGGTCATCCACAACTCCTGGGCGCCCCGGAAGGTCCTGGGCCGGGACAAGGTCAGGGGCCTGAGCCTGATGAGGTGCCTCTCGGTCTTTGACTCGGCCGGCAATTTCCACCCGGTCTACGACGAGGAGACGACCGACAAGATCGAGGCCGAGACCGTCATCCTGGCCGTGGGCCAGGCCGCCAGGCTGGAGTTCGTGGCCGGCGAGGGGAAGATCAGGGTCGAGCGGGCCCGCATCGCCGCCGACGAGGCCAGTCTTGTTACCGGCGAGGCGGGTGTCTTCGCCGGCGGCGACGTGGTCACCGGGCCGGCCTCGATCATCGGGGCCATTGCCCAGGGCCGCCGGGCCGCCCAGGCCATCGACCGGTACCTGGGCGGGCGGGGCGACATCTCCGAGACCCTGGCCCAGCCGGAGAAAGAGGTCCTCCTGCCCGAGTTCGCCCCCCGGATCGAGCCCCGCCGCGAGATGGCCCACCTCAAGGTCTGGGAGAGGGCCGGGAACTTCGACCAGGTCGAACTGGGGCTGAGCGACCAGGAGGTCGCGGCCGAGGCGGCCCGCTGCCTCAATTGCGACGCCCGCCGCTTCGAGGTCGTGGTCAACACCGAGAGCTGCAAGGAGTGCGGCTACTGCTTCGAGGTCTGCCAGGTGGGCACCTTCGGACCGGCCGAGGGCTTCAACGTCAAGGGCTACCGGCCCATGGAGTGCAAATCCTCTGACTGGTGCGTCGGCTGTTTCAAGTGCTTCTTCGCCTGCCCTGACTTCGCCATCGACGTCAGGGAAGCGCGCGCCTGAGACAGGGGAGGATCGGGTAATGAAAAGGTTCTTGGAGACCGGAAACTTCGCCATCACCGAGGGGGCCATCCTGGCCGGCTGCCGCTTCTTCTGCGGCTACCCCATCACCCCGGCCACCGAGCTGGCCGAGGCGATGAGCAAGAGGCTGCCCCAGGTGGGCGGGGTCTACCTCCAGGCCGAGGACGAGTGCGGCGCCTTTCACCTCTGCATCGGGGCCTCCTTGGGGGGCATGAAGGCCATGACCGCCACCTCCGGCCCGGGCTTCATCCTCTACGCCGACCCCTTCGGCTGGGCCCTGGGCTGCGAGATGCCCCTGGTGGTGGTCAACTCCGGCCGGGTCGGCCCGGTTTCGGGCATCACCGGCGCCCCGGGCCAGGGCGAGTTCTACCTGACCCGCTACCCCACCCAGGGCGGCAACTTCGAGTGCGTCACCCTGGCCCCCAACTCGGCCCAGGAGGCCATGGCCATGGTCGTGGAGGCCTTCTACCTCTCCGAGCGGCTGCGCATGCCGGTCACGGTCCTGGCCGACCAGCTCATCACCGACGGCTTCGAGGACATCAGCGTCCCGGAGAATGAGGCCGAGATGGCCGAGATGGGCTTCAAGGTCTGGCCCAGGAAGACCCATCCCGGCCCGGACTTCTACCCGGCCACCGACGCCCTGGACATCCCGCCGGTCCAGATGGGCCAGAACACGGGCGGCCTCTGCTCGGACTGGACCCCGACCGAGGAGGGCTACGACATCGAGGAGGTGGAGGCCCACCACAAGCACGCCTACCGCCTCATCTACAAGGTCCGCAACAACACCGACCTCTTCAGCCATCTCTACGAGAAGAAGCACCTGGACGACGACCCGGACCTGGTGGTCGTCTCCTACGGCACGCCCTCGCGGGTGGTCAACACCGCGGTGGAACGGGCCAGGGCCGAGGGATTGAACGTCGGGGCCCTGAGGCTGATCAACCTCTGGCCCTTCCCGGACGAGCACTTCCAGCGGCCGGCCAAGTACCTGGCCGTGGAGCTCAACTGGGACGGCGAGCTGGTCCGGGAGGTCCAGCGGGCCGCGGCCGAGGGCTCCGAGGTCCACTTCCTGGGGGTCTGCGGCGACCTGCCGACCATCCCCGACCTGCTGGAGGTCTTCGAGAAAGTCCTCAAGAACCAGCCTCTGGAACGCCGGGGCTGGCAGTTGGAGGCCTGGTGATGGAATACAAGTCCTCCGGGTTGATCGACAAGTACTTGAGAACGCGCAAGATCCCCTCCACGGCCTGCTCCGGCTGCGGCCTGGGGATCAACCACAAGATCGTCATCCAGGCCATCGCCGAACTGGGCCTGGAGGTGGCCGACGTGATCTGGGGAACCTCCATCGGCTGCGCCGGCCGCCAGACCTTCGCCACCTGGAAGGGCGACGGCTTCGCCGGGACCCACGGCCGGGTCTACGCCATCGCCCGGGGCCTGCGCATCGCCCTCAGGCCGGAGCAGAAGATCGTCCTGACCGTGGGCGACGGCGACGCCTTCGGCATCGGCCTGCTCCACCTGATCCACTGCGCCCGCTCCAACGCCGACATGACCGTCATCGTCAACGACAACCTGGGCTACCAGTCCACCGGCGGCCAGTTCGGCTTTACCACCCCCCAGGGGGCCAAGACCGACTCCAGCCCCTACGGCATGTTCGAGCACAACCTGATGAGCGAGGGCATGGACGTCATGCACATCCTCAGGGGCGCCGGGGCGACCTTCCTGGCCCGCCACGTGGCCATGGACGGCCCGGCCGCCGTGGAGAGCGTCAAGAGGGCCATCCTCAACCGGGGCTTCTCCCTGGTCCACATGCCCTATCCCTGCCCGACCAACTTCGCCTCGCGGCACCTGGGCTCCCGCGACCAGGTCAACATCTACCGCTGGATCAAGGACCACGCCGCGCCCCTGGGCCAGGAGCAGGAGGACACCATCTGGGCCACCGGGGTCTATTACGACGCCAGCAATTCCAGGCCCGAGTTCTCCGAGCACGTCTGGAATGTGGTCGAGAAGATCAGGAGGACGGGTGCGTTATGAAAGACAGGCTTGAAATCGTGGCCAGCGGCTTTGGCGGCCAGGGCGTGGTCCGCCTGGGCCAGGTCATCGGCGAGGCGGCGGTCAAGCAGGGGCTGCACGTGACCATGCTCAAGAGCCACGGCACCGAGATGCGGGGCGGCTACGTCCGCTCCCAGGTGGTCTTGTCCAGGAAGACCATCGACAGCCCCATGTGCGAGAACCCCGACCTCTTCGTCGCCCTGTCCTCGGCGGCCTACAACCGCTTCAAGAACACGGTCCCGGACTCCGGGCTGATCCTCTTTGACCCGGCCTTTGTCGACCAGGTCGACACCGGACTCAAGTGCCGCCAGAAAGAGCTGCCGGCCAAGGAGCTGGCCCTTCAGAACTTCGGCCGGCCCATCTTCGCCAACTCCATCGCCCTGGGGGCCATGGCCAGGCTCCTGGAGGGCGACTTGGCCAAGGACCTGATTCTGGAGAGCATCCTGGAGGTGATCCCCAAGTTCCACCAGGAGAACCGGGACGCCTTCGAGGTGGGCTACAACTCGGTCTAGATCCCGGGCCCGGCCCCCGGTCTCCCGGGGGCGGAACCGGTCAGGAGGTGGGTGATCCAAGCGCCCGGCCCCAGCCGCGGCCGGACGATTGATCCGGGAGTCGGTCCCGTCTCCGTGAAAGCGACGGGGCCGCCGGGGAAGTCTTTACCCCGGGCCGATTTGAGCCGGCCCCCGGCCCGCCCCAGTCCCTCTCCCGTAAAGGCCCGCCAGCGGGCCCGTTCCCTCTCATTCCTTAAATCCTCCACCAGAAACCCGATCCTCAAGCCAGGGAGCTGAAGGCTCATGCGCACCCTCAGACATCACATCGACCGACAGGCCCAGGAGCGGGGGGACCAGGTCTACCTGATCGCCCCGGAGCCGGGCCTGGAGATGACCTACGCCCGGCTGAGGCGGGACTGCCTCGGCCTGGCCTGGAATCTCTCCCGCAGGGGCATCGCCAAGGGGGACAAGGTCTCCTTCATGATGGGCAACGGCTTTCAGACGACCAGGCTCTTCCTGGGCGTGATGTACGCCGGAGCGGTCATCGCCCCCCTGAATCTCCAGGCCCAGCCCTCGCAGCTGGAGTACGTCCTGGACCACTCCGACACCAAGCTGGTCTTCGTCGTGGCCGAGGAGGAGGCCCGGTTGAGAGAGGCCCTCAAGGCCGTGGCCCGGGACATCGAGGTCCTGGTCATCGACGTGGACGCCCAGGAGATCTTCCCCGAGGAAGCCCCGGCCGGCTTCGAGCCGGCCGAGGTGGCCGAAGAGGACCCGGCCCTGCTCCTCTACACCTCGGGCACGACCGGCCTGCCCAAGGGCGTCATCCTGAGCCACAAGAACATGGTCGCCGGCGGCGAGTACGTCAGCCTGGCCCACCGGCTCAGCCCGGCCGACCGGGCCCTCTGCTCCCTGCCGCTCTACCACATCAACGCCGAGGTGGTCTCGGCCATGGCCCCCCTGATCAGCGGCGGCTCGGTGGTCATGCCCCACCGCTTCTCGGTCTCCCAGTTTTGGCCGCTCATCTCCGATTACCGCTGCGCCTGGTTCTCGGTGGTGCCGACCATCATCTCCTACCTGGCCAGCGGCACCGAGATCCAGGGCCAGGGCTACTGCCTGGACCAGCTCCGCTTCGGCCGCTCGGCCTCCTCGGCCCTGCCGCCCTCGCTGCACAAGGCCTTTGAGGACAAGTTCGGGGTGGGCATCGTCGAGACCATGGGCCTGACAGAGACCGCGGCCCCGGTCTTCTCCAACCCCCTTGACCCGGCCGGGCGCAAGTACGGCTCGCCGGGCCGGGCCGTGGGCAACGAGGCCAGGATCGTGGACAAGACCGGCCGGGAGGTCCCCCGGGGGACCAGCGGCGAGATCATGATCCGGGGCGACAACGTGATGAAGGAGTACTACAAGGCCCCGGAGATCACGGCCCAGGCCCTGGAGCCGGACGGCTGGTTCCACACCGGCGACCTGGGCTACATGGACGAGGACGGCTTCGTCTTTGTCACCGGGCGGCTCAAGGAGCTGATCATCAAGGGCGGCGAGAACATCGCCCCCCGGGAGATCGACGAGGCCCTCTACAAGCACCCGGCCGTCCTGGACGCGGCCGCGGTGGGCATCCCGGACGATCAGTACGGCGAGGAGATCCTGGCCTGCGTCACTCTGAAGCCCGGCTCGGCCTGCAGCGAGGCCGAACTGAGGGAGCACTGTCTCAAGCATCTGGGCAAGTTCAAGACTCCCAAGATAATCAGACTCCTCGACGAGCTGCCCAAGGGCCCGTCGGGCAAGATCCAGCGCCTCAAACTGCGTGAAATAGTGGGTCGCTGAGGGCGGGGCCCGGCCGCCCCCGGGCCCCGGGGAAGGAAGACGCCAAGTGGCCGAGTTCATCCAGTACTTTCCCCAGGCCCTGACCCCGATGAACCTGCTGGTCCTGGTCCTGGGCGTGATCGGGGGTCTCTTCCTGGGGGCCACGCCCGGCCTGAGCCCGACCATGGCCGTGGCCCTCCTGGTGCCGTTCACCTTTCACATGGAACCGGACGCCGGGCTGATCCTCCTGGGCGCGGTCTACACGGCCACCGTGGCCGGCGGGGCCATCTCGGCCATTCTGATCAACATCCCCGGCGCCCCGGCCAACATCGCCACCCTGCTGGACGGCTACCCCATGGCCCAGCAGGGCCACTCCCAGCGGGCCCTGTACATCTGCTTCATCTCCTCACTGGTCGGCGGGCTCTTCGGCATGCTGGTCATGGTCCTCTTCACCCCGCCCCTGGCCAGGATAGCCCTCCAGTTCGGCCCCTCGGAGATGTTCTGGATCGCCATCTTCGGCATCACGGTCATGGCCGGACTGGCCTCGGGCTCCATCTTCAAGGGGCTCATCGGCGGCATGTTCGGCCTGCTCGTCTCGACCGTCGGCTACAGCCCCATTCTGGGCGTGCCCCGCTTCGTCTTCCTCGACGTGCTCACCGGCGGGGTGGCCATCGTCCCGGCCCTGATCGGCCTCTTCGCCATTCCCCAGGTCTTCTCGCTCATGGAGGGCATGGGCCAGCGGGTGGTCAGCCAGGTCGAGTACAAGCCCAGGCGGGGCATCCTCCTCAAGACCTTCATCGAGAACCTCAAGATGGTCAAGGTCTTGGGCATCGGCTCGGTGGTCGGCTCGATCATCGGGGTCATCCCCGGGGCCGGCGGCCAGGTGGCCGGGCTGATCTCCTACGACCAGGTCCGAAAATTCTCCAATAATCCAAAGAGCTTCGGCCGGGGCAACCCCGAGGGCGTGGCCGCGGCCGAATCGGCCAACAACGCCATGGTCGGGCCCTCGCTCATCCCGCTCCTGACCTTGAGCGTGCCCGGCTCGCCCACCGCGGCCGTGCTCCTGGGCGGGCTGCTCATCCACGGTCTCTTCCCGGGGCCGGACCTGTTCCGCTCCCACGCCGACGTGACCTACACCTTCATCGGCAGCCTGGTCCTGGCCCAGGTGGCCATGTGCGTCTTCGGGATCATGATGTCGCGGTACTCCTACAGCGTCATGCGGGTGCCCAACCTGCAGATGATCGCCGCGGTGACCATCCTGGCCGTCTACGGCACCTACAGCGTCCAGAACAGCTTCGATGACGTCATCGTCATGTTCGCCCTGGGAACGCTGATGTACCTGGGCCGCAAGGTCGGCTTCTCCGGGGCGCCGGTGGTCCTGGGCATTATCCTGGGGCCCATCGCCGAGGACAACTATCTCAAGGGCAGGCTGATCGCCGAGACCGACGTGGGCCTGTTCAACTACTTCTTCACCGGGTACCTCAACCTCATCATCATCCTGCTCTGCGTCGCCTCGGTGGCTTACAGCATCTACGCCGAGATAAAGGCCCAGCGCAAGTTCAAGCAGGCGGAGGGCTAGGCCGATGGGCAAGGACACCCTGGTCGGCGCGGTCTGTCTGGTGGGCTCGGGCGTCCTCTACTGCACTCTGGGACTGATCGAGGACGAACGGGCGGCCATCTTCCCCGGGGTCCTGATCATCGCCATGGCCGTTCTCTCGGCCCTGCTGCTGGCCCAGGGCCTCATCCTCAAGAGGAAGACCGCCGCTCCGGGCCGGGCCTATCCCTGGGGCCGGTTCTTCCTCCTCTTCGGCCTGATCGTGGTCTACTTCGCTCTCATGGAGAGCCTGGGCTTCTACGTCTCGGCCTTTCTGTTCTTCCTGGCCGTGGCCTTTATCCTGGGCCGGGCCGAGCTGACCAAGCGCCGGGCCGGCTTCAGGATCCTCGGCTCGGCCATCTTCGTGACCGTTCTCTACGTTCTGTTCAATCTCATTTTGGTCGTCCAGACCCCGAGAGGGCTTTTATTCTGACGCCCGAAGAGAAAGGAGGGCGCCGGGCAACAACCGAAGCGGCTGTCGGCTCATCCGATCGTTTTATATTAACCGAGGGTTAAGCAAAGGAGGGGACATGACAAGAGTCAGGTCTTCGCGGTGGTTGGCGGGACTGCTGGCCCTGGTCCTGGTCGTGGGGCTGGGCTCGGTCGCCCTGGCCGAGTATCCGGACAAGCCCATCAGCATGGTCGTCTCCTACTCGCCGGGCGGGGCGACCGACTTCCAGGCCCGGATCGTGACCATGATGGCTGGCGAGGAGAAATACATGGGCCAGCCCATCGTCATCATCAACAAGCCCGGGGCCGGCGGCCAGGTGGGCTGGAACTGGATCGTGGAGAAGGGCACCAAGGACGGCTACACCATGACCGCCTACAACGTGCCCCACTTCATCGCCCAGTCCATCGTCTACAAGACCAAATACAGCATCAGCGAGTTCGAGGCCGTGGCCAACTGGGGGGCTGACCCGGCCGTGCTCATCGTCAGCAAGAACAGCCCCTTCAACAGCCTTGACGACTTCATCAAGTACGCCAAGGACAACCCGGCCAAGATCACCGTCTCCGGCGCGGGCATGTTCGTCGGCCACCACATCGCCTTCCTCCAACTGGCCAAGGCGGCCGGGATCAAGATGACCTACATCCCGGAAAAGGGAGGCGTGCCGGCCCTGCAGTCGGTCATCGCCGACAAGGTCAAGGCCGGCTTCAACAACCTCTCCGACGCCTTCCGCAGCCAGGACCGCCTCAAGATCCTGGCCATCGCCGACCTGCAGCGGCACGAGTTCCTGCCCGAGGTCAAGACCTTCAAGGAGATGGGCGTCGACGTCGACGACTCCAGCAACAACTTCCGCGGCGTGGCTCTGCCCAAGGGCGTTCCGGCCGAGGTCGTGACCAAGTGCGCCGAGGTCTTCCCCAAGATGTTCGGCGACCGTCAGATCGTCAAGAAGATGAAGGAGACCGGCTCCCCGGCCCGGATCCTCAACCGGGAGCAGGTGACCAAGATGTTCAAGGAGCGGGAGGCCTATCTGACCGGCCTGCTGGCCGAGCTGAAGAAGAAGTAAGCGCCACCGTCCGGGGGCCGGGACACCGGCCCCCGGGGCCAAAATCAGACTAGCCCCTTCCGAAGGCTATGGCCGCCTTACCTTTCCCCTGGCCAGCGTGAATGAACCTTATCCTTCCCCAAGTCTGAAGACTTGGGGCACCCTGGGGAGATGGATTCACAAACTGAACTTTAAACCGTATAAATTGTGGCGCCAGGGCCGCGTCCCTGGCGCCAGGCCGCAGGCCGGGAGTAGCCCCGAACAAGGCGAACCGGCCGGCCGGGCCGTGTTTGGTCGCTTCGCGATGGCGTCAGGGACGCGGCCCTGACGCCACGGGCCTAAGCAAGGGCCGCCACTAATTACCTCGGGCTCGGGAGGCCCGAATTTCCCCAAGCCTGAAGGCTTGGGGCATCCTTGAGTTTGACCTCACGGAGACGGAGCAACCCTCTTCAAGTAACCAACCATTATACAGTATGTTGGTGGTGTCGGGGCCGCGTCCCTGACGCCAGGCCGAAGGCCAGAGCCTAGAGCTTAACCTCCTGATACTCGTTCTGGCAGGGCTGGCCGCAGGCCACCTGGGCCTTGAGCCGGCTCAGGTCAAAGATGAACGAGCCCAGGGTGGCCATCTGGGCGTGGGCGGGGTCGGCCGGGTTGACGTGGCGGCAGATGGACGGCGGACCGCTCTGGTGGTCGGCCAGGATCTCCTTGAGGCCTCCGGCGTCCCACTTGTCCCGGCCGGCGATCAGCTCCCGGATCCTCTCGAGCCGGACCGGGCTGTCCGGGATGAGGGCCAGGCCCATGTCCCGCTGGGCCAGGGCCGGGTCGCAGAAGTGGTTGGTGTGGACCACGGCCCCATTGGCCGGCTGGATCTGGCCGACCGTCTCGGGCGTTGTCTCTATGCCCAGGATCGCGCCGCCGGCGTCGGCCAGGAGGAAGTGGCTGGACGAGGCCCGCCGGGCCTGGAGGACCAGGTCTCTGGCCTGGGCCACGTCGGCCGCCCTTTCCAGGACCAGGCGGAGCAGGACGTGGACGGGCAGCCCGATCTGGACCCCTCCGGTGAAGAGAATGTTCATGGCCACGCCCAAGCCGTGCTCGTTGAAACCGATCTTGGCTACCTGGCCGGCCTCGCAGAAGGTCAGTATCCCGGGTCCCTGGGAGGGCTTGATCCTGAACAGGGCGGCCCTGGCCCTGATCTCCGGCTTCCAGTCCCAGTTCTGGGCCAGGAGGGGCCGGCCGTCGGCGGTCCGGGCCCCGCTGAGGCCGATGGAGGTGCACTCGCCGGCCAGCTGGTCGGGGTAGACCAGCTCGGTGCGGACGTTTATGGCCAGGATGGTCTCCAGGGAGACCCCGGCTCCCTTAGCCAGGCCCTCCATCTCCTCGAGCAGGTGGGGCGCCTCCTTAGCCAGGAGCGGCTTGAAGAGGCTGGCCAGCTCCAGGATCCGCTTCTCCTCCAGGCCGGCGTAGCCCCGGATCAGATCCCGGTAGGTGGCGAAGTTGTCCTGGATTTCCCGGGCCAGGGCCCGGCCGTGGGCCAGACCCAGGTCAAAGGGCTGGCCGGCGAGATCGATCACCCGAAAGCAAGCCATGCTTCGCTTCTCCTCTTAGAAGTTCGGGTCTGCCCTGGGGCCCGCCCCGGACGGGGCGGACGTTCGAATTCAAGTATGCTATTGGCTAACTAGGACTGTCAACACGGGAGGCCGACTTCCAGGGGGCGAACTTGAGGAGCAGGAGCAGGCCGGGCAGGGCGATCAGGGCGCAGGCGATGAAGAAGGCCGGCCAGCCCAGGCCCTTGGCCAGCCAGCCGGTCGGGGCCGAGGCCAGGACCCGGGGCACGCCCATGAGGCTGCTTAAGAGGGCGTACTGGGTGGCGGTGAAGCGCTTGTTGGTCAGGCTGGCCATGAAGGCCACGTAGGCGCTGGTGCCCATGCCGGCGCTGAGGTTCTCGAAGGCGATCACCGCGGCCAGGCCGGCCAGGCTGGGGCCCAGGTGGGCCAGGACGGCGAAGCCGGCCGTGGACAGGGCCTGGAGGCCGCCGAAGATCCAGAGCGAGCGGTTGATGCCCAGGCGGAGCATCATCAGGCCGCCGGCCAGGCTGCCGACGATGGTCGCCCAGAAGCCGAAGAGCTTGACCACTGCCCCGATCTGGGTCTTGGTGAAGCCGATGTCCAGGTAGAAGGGCGTGGTCATGGCGCTGGCCATCTGGTCGCCCAGCTTGTAGCAGAGGACGAAGGCCAGCATCCACAAGGCGCCCCGGCGGCTGAAGTACTCGACAAAGGGCTCGATGACCGCCTCGCGGAGGCTCCGGGGGGCGCCCTGGGGCGACGGGGGCTCAGGGGTGAGCAGGGTGGTGACCACCCCGACCGAGAGGCAGGCGGCCATGAGCAGGTAGACCAGCCGGAAGGGGATGTGGTCGGCCAGGATCAGCCCGCCGCCCGAGGCCAGGAGCATGCCCACCCGGTAGCCGTTGACGTAGAGCGAGGAGCCCAGGCCCAGCTCCTCGTCGGCCAGGTCCTCGCGACGGTAGGCGTCGACGACGATGTCCTGGCTGGCGCTGAAGAAGGTGACGAAAAAGGCGGCCAGGGCGACCAGCCAGGGGCTCTTGGAGGGGTTGGTCAGGCCCAGGCCGGCGATGGCGGCCATGAGGGCCAGTTGGGCCACCAGGAGCCAGCCCCGCCGCCGGCCCAAAAAGGGCGGAGTGAAGCGGTCCAAGAGGGGCGACCAGAGGAACTTGAGCGTGTAGGGCAGGCCGACCAGGGCCATCAGGCCGATGACGGTCAGGTCGACCCCCTCCTCCTTCATCCAGGCCTGCAGGACGCTGATGGTCAGCAGGAGCGGCAGGCCGCAGCTGAAGCCCATCACGCCCGAGACGAGCATGCGGCGGGAGAGGATGACTCTGATGATCGAGGGCATGACCGCCTTGCGCCTCCCCTGGCCTGAGCACTGTAGCAGAAGAGGCCGGTCCGACCCATTACTTTCTGGACCGGCGTCTTCGGGTTGACGCCGGGGGAGGCCTGCTCTATGTTCGGCCCCGGGACAGACTGAGGGAAAGTCTTTTGAGATGAGCCGCGCCCGAATCCGCCTCTGCCTGGCCGCCCTCCTGGCCGGCCTGACCCTCTTCAGGCTCTACTACGTCCAGACCATCCCCCTGGCCGCGGACGAGACCAACTACTGGCAGTGGTCGCGCCACCTGGCCTTCGGCTACTTCGACCAGGGGCCGCTGGTCGCCTGGGTCATCCGCCTGGGCACCTGGGCCCTGGGCCAGACCGAGCTGGGGGTCAGGATCACGGTCGTCCTGCTGAGCCTGGGGGTCAGCCTTCTCCTCTACGACTTCTGCCGCCGCCTCCTGGACGACGAGGCCCTGGGCCTGATCGTGGTCCTGGCGGCCAACGCTTCGCTTCTCTTCGCCGTGGGGGCGATCGTCCAGACCTACGACACCCTGCAGGCCTTTCTCTGGCTCCTGGGCCTGGAACTGGCCGGCCTGGCCGTGTTTAAGGACCGGCCTTGGGCCTGGTACGGGGCCGGGGCCGCGGCCGGGCTGGCCATGCTGGCCAAGTACTCCTCGGTCCTGCTGCCGCCCCTGCTCTTCGCCTTTCTCCTGGCCAGCCCCAGGCACCGCTTCTGGCTCAAGCGCCGCCAGCCCTGGCTGGCCGCCCTGCTGGCCGGGCTGATCTTCAGCCCCAACCTGATCTGGAACGCCCGGCACCACTGGGTCGCCTTCGCCTACACCCTGGGCCAGAGCGGCAACGGCTTCCGCTTCGCCAGCCCGGAGTTCCTGGCCGTCCAGGCCGCCCTGGTCGGACCGGTCCTCTTCGGCCTGGTCGTGCTGGGGCTGATCCTGGCCTGGGGCCAGGCCCGGCGGGGCGACGACCGGCAGGCCTTCCTGCTCTGGACCTCGATCCCGGTGCTGGTCCTCTTCTTCCTTTTCTCGATCAAGACCAGGGTCCACGGCAACTGGCCGGCCCCGGGCTACCTGGCCGGCCTGCTGGCCGCCGGCCTGGCCCTCAAGCCGCGGCTGTCCGCTTCAATACCCTGGCGGCGCTGGGGGATCGTGGCCGTGTTGAGCGGTTGCCTGCTGGTCGGCCTGGCCCTGTACCACGGCCCCGTCCTGCGGGTCATCAAGCCCGCCCCGAAGTCAGACCCCACGGCCGAGATCTACGGCTGGCCCGAGATGGGCCGGGCCATCGGCCAGGTCCTGGCCGACTGGCCCGGGCCGAACAAGCCCTTCATCTTCGGCCTGCGCTACCAGATGGCCAGCCTGGCCGCCTTCTACACGCCCGGCCAGCCCCGGACCGAGGGCCTCTACCTGCCCGGCCAGCGCCTCAACGCCTACCTCTTCTGGACCGATCCCCGCCGGCTCAAGGGCCGGGACGGCCTGGCCGTCATCGACGTCCACCGGGACAAGCGGCCCGACCTGGAGTATCTCTTTAAGAAGGTGACGCTTCTGAGGGAGCTGGAGCTCAAGGGCCCGGCCGGGACGGTGGTCAACCGGGTCGCCCTCCACTACTGCCAGGGCTTCAAGGGCCGGGACGCCCGGCCGGCCGAATTCCTGGAACCCTGACTAGCGGCTCAGTCAGGCGGCCAGGCCTGGCGCCTCAGCCGCCAGGCGGTCCTGAGTCCGGCCAGGAGTATGGCCGGCCTCAGGGTCGAACGGCCGGCCGAGCGGTCGACGAAGCGGATGGGCCTCTCGCCGACGTGGAAGCCCAGCCTGACCGCCCGGAGCATGACCTCCTGGAGCATGGCCGGCCCGGGGCTCGAGAGCGAGGGCAGGTCGATGGCCCGCAGCAGCTCGGCCCGATAGGCCCGGTAGCCCGAGGTGGCGTCGCTGACCGGCAGGTTCAGGATCAGGCGGAGGTAGAGGTTGGCCAGCCGGGTGATCAGGCGGCGACTCGGCCCCCGGGAGTCGCTCCCACCCGGGACCCGCCGGGAGCCGACCACCAGGTCGTAGTCGGCCAGGGCGGCGACCAGGTCGGGCAGGTGCTCGGGCCGGTGGGAGCGGTCAGCGTCCATCTCGACCACGGCCTCGGCGCCTAGTTCCAGAGCGGCCAGGAAGCCGTCCCGGCCGGCCGAGCCCCGGCCCCGCTCGTGCCGTCTGAGGAGGAGGTGGACCTCGGGCCGGCGGGCCATTAAGGCGGCCACCTTCTGGGCCGTGCCGTCCGGGGAGTCGTCGTCCACGACGAGGACGTGGAAATCAGCCAGACCCAGGTCCAGGAGCTCCTGGAGAAGGGGCTCGATGTTGTCGGCCTCGTTGTAGGTCGGCAGCATGGCCACCAGGCGCACCGATTCCTCCCCTGATCGAACCCTGGGTTCGAGGCGTCAAGGTAGCACCCGGCCCCGGGCCTGGCAAGCGGGGGTCGGCCCGGGTTTGAAAAGCCGAGCCCGGCCTGCTATCTTGGGTCAGTGGCTCATTTACCCCACAGACCGATTCTGAGATCTTCTGTCCTGGTCGCTTTGGCTCTGGCCGGGCTCCTCTGCCTGGCCCAGTCCGCCCCGGCCGGCCAGGTCTTCATCGGCCGGGTGGTCGGGGTTCCGTCCGCCGACAGCCTCTACGTCCTGCCCCGGACCGGACCGAGTTCCTCGGGCCGATGGCTCGGCCCCAGGATGGGGTCCGTTCAGGTCCTGGTCCAGCTCTTCGGCGTGGACGCCCCCGAGGAGGACCAGCCCTTTGGCGTGGCCGCCTGGGGCTTCACCAAACGGCTGGCTTCGGGCCAGCTGGTCAACGTCGAGGTCCGAGCGAAGCAGGGCCTGGACCGGGTCAAGGGCGTGGTCCGCCTGCCCAACGGCCGCCAGCTCAACCGGGAGGTCCTCCAGTCCGGAATGGGCTGGTGGCTCAAGGAAGAGGCGCCCAACGAGGCCGGCCTGTCCCTGGCCGAATCGGCGGCCCGGCAGGGGAGGGTGGGCCTGTGGTCCCAGGAGAAACCCCTGCCGCCCTGGGAGTGGCGGCGGCTCAAGGGCCGCTGAGGCGTAACGTGGACAGCGAGATCAGGCGGAACAAGGCCACCGGCCAGTGGGTCATCTTCGCCCCGGGCCGGGGAGGCCGGCCCTCCGACTTCGCCGCCCGGCCCGCCGAGAGCCAAAACCCGCCCCATCGGGACGACGACTGCCCCTTCTGCCCGGGCAACGAGTCCAGGCTGTCCTCGATAATCCTGGAGCTGAAAGGCCCGGACGGCCGGTGGCTGACCAGGGTCATCCCCAACAAGTACCCGGCCCTGACCCCGGACGGCGACACCGGCCGCGTCCAGCGGGACATCTACCTGACCATGCCCGGCTACGGCCGCCACGAGGTGATCATCGAGAGCCCCGACCACGACGGCCACCTGGCCCGGATGTCCCTGGAGGAGCTGGGCGCGGTGGTCGAGACCTATCACCGCCGTTACGTGGAACTGATGAGGGAGCACGGCAACCTGATGGCTCTCATCTTCCGCAACCACGGCCCCAGGGCCGGCACCTCGCTCCGCCACCCCCACTCCCAGATCATCGTCACCGGGCTGGTGCCCCACCACGTCCGCTGGCGCGAGGAACAGGCCCAGGCCTACTTCGATCGCCGCGGCCGCTGCGTCTACTGCGACATCCTGGACTTCGAGATCCGGGACCGGAAGCGGGTCGTCTTCGAGAACGGCTCCTTCCTGGCCCTGGTCCCCTTCGCCGCCGAGGTGCCCTTCGAGGTCTGGATCATGCCGACCAGTCATCAGGCCTGCTTCGGTGACCTGGCCGACGGCGAAAAGGCCGACCTGACTGCGGCCCTGAGCGACGTCCTGGGCCGGCTGGACAGCCGGCTCAACGATCCCGACTACAACTACATCATCAACACCGCGGCCCGCTACAAGGCCGGCGAGCCCCAGCTGCACTGGTACCTCCAGATCAGGCCGCGCCTGGTCACGGCGGCCGGCTTCGAGATCGGCTCGGGCATCCACATCAATCCCAGCCTGCCCGAGGCGGACGCCGCCTTCCTGAAGGGCTGAGCCGGGCCGACTCGGTCCGAACAGCGAGCCGAACAGAATCAAGTTATGAGCGACCAGCCCTCAGGCAAGCTCGGTTACTGGTCGGTCGTGGCCATCGGCGTGGGGGGCATGGTCGGTGGCGGCATCTTCGCCGTCCTGGGCCTGGCCGTCCAGCTGGCCCGGGGGGGCACCCCGGTGGCCTTCCTTATCGCCGGGGCCGTGGCCCTGGTGACTTCCTATTCCTACGCCAAGCTGACGGTTCGCTTCCCCAGCCAGGGGGGGACGGTCGTTTTCCTGGACCGGGCCTTTGGCGGCGGATTCCTGACCGGCAGCCTCAACGTCCTTCTCTGGCTCAGTTACATCGTCATGCTCGCCCTCTACGCCTTTGCCTTCGGCAGTTACGGGGCGACCTTCTTTCCGGCCGGCCACCAGGCCCTGGTCAAACACCTGCTCGTCGCCCTGGCCATCCTGACGCCCACGGCCCTGAACATGCTCAGCGCCGGAGCCATCGGCAAGGCCGAGACCTACGTCGTCGCCACCAAGATCGCCCTCCTGGTCCTTTTCCTGGCCGCGGGCCTGGGGGGCGTCCAGATGCCCCGCCTGGAGCCTCGGGCCTGGGCGCCCCTGGTCCAGATGGTCGCCGGGGGCATGATCATCTTTGTGGCCTACGAGGGCTTCGAGCTCATCGCCAACGCGGCCCAGGACACCCGCGACCTCAAGGTCGTCCTGCCCCGGGCCTATTACTCGTCCGTAGTTTTCGTGATCCTGCTCTATTTCCTGGTCGCGGCCGTCTCGGTCGGCGGCCTGGCCCAGGAGAAGATCCTGGCGGCCCAGGATTACGCCCTGGCCGAGGCGGCCAGGCCGGCCCTGGGCAGTCTGGGTTTCAGGCTGATCGCCGCCGCGGCCCTGCTTTCGACCTTTTCGGCCATCAACGCCACGCTCTACGGGGCGGCCCGCCTGAGTTACACCATCGCCAAGGAGGGCGAGCTGCCCGAGTTTCTGGAGGACAAGATCTGGAACCGGCCCCTGGAGGGCCTCCTGATCACCTCGGGTCTGGCTCTCCTCCTGGCCAACCTGGGCGACCTGTCCAGCATTTCGACCATGGGCAGCGCCGGATTCCTGCTGGTCTTCGCGGCCGTGAACGCGGCCAACCTGGTCCTGGCCAGGCAGACGGCCAGCCGCGCCTGGCTGAGCCTGCTCGGCCTGGTGGCCTGTCTGGCCGCTCTGGCCGCCCTGGTCTGGCAGACCTATTCGACCTCTCCCGGTCAGCTCTGGGTCCTGGCCGGCCTGGTGGGCGGGTCGGCCGCGGTGGAGGCCGGTTACAGGCTCTTCAGGGGTCGGGAATTGCGCCTGAGAAAATAGCCGGCCGCCCGGCCTAGGCCGGGCGGCCGTTTGACTGAATGGCCCGGTCGGTCCGCTCAGGCGGCCGGGGCCGGGGCGATGATGGTCGTGCCCGGAGGCGGGGTGAAGACCCGGGTGCCCAGCTCCTGATCGAGCATGAACAGGCCGCCCCGGGCCTGGTCGACCAGCTTCAGCTTCTGGACGACCCCATCGGCGCTGGACTCCTCCTCGACCTGCTCGGCCACGAACCACTGCAGGAAGTTGTTGGTGGCGTGGTCCTTCTCCTTGATGGCCAGGTTGACCAGGTCGTTGATCCGGCCGGTGACCTTCTGCTCGTGGGCGTAGGCGGCCTCGAAGGCGGCCAGGGGCGAGGCCCACTCGGCCGGCGGGCCCTCGACGGGCTTGAGGGTCACCCGCCCGCCCCGCTCGGCCACGAAATTGTACATCTTCATGGCGTGCAGGTACTCCTCCAGGGTCTGGGCCTGCATCCAGGTGGCGAAGCCCTGCAGGTTGATGCTCTTGAAGTAGGCCGACATGGCCAGGTAGAGGTAGCCCGAGTAGAGCTCGGCGTTGATCTGATCGTTGATGGCCTTTTCAATCTTCTTGTTGAGCATTGCTTCCTCCAATTAGGCTCGTTAGAGCTCGGGTCCGGGGCCGCTCAGGCCTGGACCAGCTTCCGGGCCGCGCTCAGGGCGGCCTCGTAGTCGGGCTCCTGGGCTATCTCCTTGACCAGTTCCAGGTAGCGGAGCACGCCCTTCCGGTCGACGACCAGGACCGCCCTGGCCAGGAGACGCAGCTCCTTGATGAGCAGCCCGTAGGCCAGGCCGAAGGAGGCCTCCCGGTGATCGGACAGGGTGACGACCCGCTCCACCCCGGCCGCGCCGCACCAGCGCTTCTGGGCGAAGGGCAGGTCCATGCTCACGGTCAGGATGACCACGTCCGGGTCCAGTGAGGCGGCCTCGCTGTTGAAGCGGCGGGTCTCCAGGTCGCAGACCGGGGTGTCCAGGGAGGGGACCGAGCAGATGACGACCACCTTGCCGGCGTAAGCCGAGAGCTTGACCGGCTGAAGGTCGTTGTTGAGGGCTTCGAACTCCGGGGCTTTGGCCCCGACCTGGGGTTGCGGGCCGACCAGGGTCAGGGGGCTGCCCTTCATGGTCACGCCGCCGGGCTTCTCTTTCATCCGACTCTCCTCCTTCTCCCCCGGCCGGATCCGGGCCGGGAGCTGCGGGCCTTTGGGCAATGACGATCAGGGAATGAGGCCGTTTCTTCCGGCCGATCTTGTGAAAATCTAGGACCGCTCCCCCGGGGTGTCAAGGCCGGGGGAGGTCAAATCTCCTGGAAGGGCCGGAAGGGCAGGAGCCGGTTGAGACTGATGGCCTCGGGCGCGACCCGGGCCTCCAGGGCGAGCATGACTACTCCCCGGGCCAGGGCCTGGTCAAAGAGGCGGGCGTAGGTCGGATCGATGTCCCTGGCCGGGGCGAAGGAGCCGGCGTCGGAGCGCTGGACCAGGTAGATCTGGGCCGCCTCGAAGCCCTGGGTCTTGAGGCGGATCAGCTCCTCCAGGTGCTTGGCCCCCCGGGCCGTGACCGCGTCCGGGAATTGGGCCTGGCCGCCCCGGACCAGGGTCACGTTCTTGACCTCGACGAAGAGGGGGCCCCGGGGCCGCTCCACGACCAGGTCCAGCCGGGTGCCGGGGCCGGTCCTGACTTCGCGCCGGACGGCCGTGGCCCGGTCGAAGAGCTCTAGGGCCCGCCGCTCCGCGGCCAGGCCGACCAGCCGGTTGGGGGTCAGGGTGTTGATACCCACCCAGCCGGCGGCGCTGAGGCGGATCATCTCCCAGGTGAACCGGGTCCGGCGTCCGGTCGAGGCGGCCGGGGAGAGGAGAACCGGCGCGTCCTCCTCCAGACAGCCCAGCATGGAGCCGGAGTTGGGGCAGTGGGCCTCGACCGGTCGGCCGTCGTCCAGGATCACGTCGGCCAGGAAGCGCTGGCGGCGGCGGATCAGCCGGCCGGGGATCAGGGGCCAGGGGAATTCGAGGCGAACCTCGGTCAGGTTGCTCCGGGGACTCATGGGTCAACCAGTTTAGGCCGGCCGTTCATGGGAGATTCAATATAGGGTCCCGGCCGGCTTGGGTCAACGCGGTTGACCTCCGGCCGGCCGAGACCCTAAGATCAGGGCTGGAGTCAGCCGGAGGAGGAGAATGAGCCCCCGGATCAGCCAGCCGGTAGAGCGCCCCATCTTTCGGGAAGAGCAGTTCTTTGACCAGTGGTGGATCAAGGTGGTCATCATAGTCCTCTGGCTGGTCTGGCTGTCCACGGTCGGCCGGGAGCTCTACGCCGAGTTCCGGCCGGGCCGGCTGGCCGGCGGCCAGCCCAAACCACTGCTCGGCCTGATCCTGGCCGGGCTGCCCTCCCTGGCCGTCCTGGGCGCGGCCACCTGGGCCCTCCTCCGGGTCAGGCTGATCCTCATCCTGGACCGGGTCGGCCTGCAGGTCAGGTTCTATCCCTTGAGGCCGAGGACCATCCGCCTGGACCAGATCTCCGCCTGGCAGTCCGTGGTCTACTCGCCCCTGAAAGACTGCGGCGGCTGGGGATTGCGCTACGACAGGCACCACAAGAGGCGGGTCTACAACGTCAAGGGCAACCTGGGCGTGGAGCTGGTTCTGGCCGACGGAGCCAAGCTCCTCCTGGGCTCCCAGCGGCCCAGGGAGCTTGTCGAGGCCCTGGCCCTGGCCAAGGGAACGGCCTGAAAAGCCACCTCCTCGGCTTGTTGACACCCTCCGGAGCGTCTGGTAGATCAGGATTCGGCGGAAGTGGATAGCTCGCTGGTGGGGCTCCCGGACTTCAAATCCGGTGAGGGGCGTGAAGAGCGTCCCTGGCGGGTTCGATTCCCGTGCACTTCCGCCAGAATAAAAAACAAGGGATTAGGTCCTGTGCCCGCCCCTTCTTCTTGGTGGTGATGGTCCCTGAAACATAAAATGCGCCCGTTAGTCTGCCTGCCGATCCTGAAAGGACCTCAGGACAATCAGGCCGCGGGTCTTTAGGCGTGCTTGTCCACAGGCTCAATCGCCAGGTTGCCGGTCTGCAGCGTCCTTGATTTCACCAGCGCCTTTCAGCTTCTCCGACCAGATCAAACGCAACAGCTCCAAGTCCTCTGAATAGTTTGATTTTGACTCATCTTTGTCGTATTCCAGGCGTTCCAATATCTCGAAGTCAAAATTGCTTCCGCCCTGCTCATTCCACTCATTTTGGAGGGCGCGATTGGGGTGGGATCCCACCCCAAGCTGGAAACGATATCGGCTCATCAAGGCATTCATGTTTTGGCTGGAATAAAGATAGCAACTCCCGCTCACCCTGGATGCAATCCTGAAAACACCCATTTCCGGCCTGGTGTTCCTGTACTTTTCTTTTAGTTCCTTTCTATTGTTCATGGATCAATAGCCCATTTCCGTTAAAATCCGAGACAGCGTTTGCAGCCGCTCCCCAATCAGTTCATCATCGCCATGCAAGGCCTGATCAAAAAGCTGCAAGTCTTCTTCAATTTTTTCGTTGTCCACGCAGACCGCAACTGTCATGGCATCTCCCTGCAAGCCTACTCTGGCGATTTGCGGTTTGTTTTCATCGTAGAGCTTTTCATATCTGTAGGCTTCCCGGAAGTATCGCAACGCCTGGCAGACAAGAATTCCCAAGTCCAGGACTCGATGCAGGGGAAGCTCCTCGGACTGACGGGACCATTTATCGCCTGTATGCCTCCAAACCTTGGCGGATATTTCAACCTTTCCCCGGTCATTCCACTGGGCCAATCCCAGAGAAAGGCCCTTGGCGTCGGAATGGTTGGCGTATCGGCCGTCTACCTTCTCATAGTCTTCCACCGCGATGACCGGCTTGTGTTTAAGATGGGTGGGAATCGCCATGGTTTTCGCCCTCGCCTCGTATTAGTAACGCAGTAAATTAGTTGCGTACTAACCATATTACGCCGGGACGACCCTGTCAATAGCAGGGCTGATCTATCTGAAAATCCAAGGGTTGACCCAGATCGCTCCAGGTGGGCATCTTGCCCGGCGATCACGGAAGGTAATGGAAGGCTACCATGGATTGGATTGCGCCGTCTGAGTAAGGCGGCGGGTGGGTTCGATTCCCGTCCACTTCCACCAGCAATGCTGGGCCTCTCGGCCTGGTCCTTGATTTGTTTCAGCCTGGGCCTTCTAGGCCCGCCGCAGCCCCGCCATTATCGTATTCATAGAAAACTAGAGATAGACATACCTAATTATAACATTATAATGAAATGTTACTAATATTTCGACGAGCCAAGCCGCAAAATTTTTTAAGAAATATTTTTCTTGACATTATTAAATACCTTTGGTCGTATATCAATAGGTCGAACCTGGGGGCTTGTCTTCTTCCAGACGTGAGCCGTGAGTCAGAGCGGCTATCCGTCGGCAGTGAGTGGGGACCATGGGACCTTGGAATCGTAAGATTCAGCCCAAGACTCAACTGACCGACAAGGCCTACCAGGCCATAAAGGACGGGATTATCCACTACCAACTCAAGCCCGGGTCACCCCTGAGGTTGGCCGATTTGTCCCAAGCGCTGCAGATGAGCCAGACGCCCATTCGTGAGGCCATGATAAGGCTGGAACAGGAGCACTTCGTCCAGCGCTACGGAGCCAAAGGCTACATGGTCAAGACAATGGACGTCAGCGACGTCGAGGATCTCTATGATCTCAGGCTCATTCTCGAAGTCTCGGCGACTCGACAGGCGGCCTCCAGAATGAGCGAGGATGACTTGCAGCGGCTCTCGCAGACGCACCAGCAGGTTAAGTCCCTGGCCAGCGTGGGAAGAAAGGGGGAGGCTCTCCATGTGGAACAGGAGTTCCACACCGTCATAATGGAAGCTGGCAGTAATCGACTCTTGAGTGAAATGGGAAGGCTGATCCTTGATCGCGTCGTTATGATCCAAAACCTTAACCTCCTGACCTCGGATCGCCTGGGTGTGGCTCATGCACAGCACGAGGAGATCCTGAAGGCGATAGGGCAAAGAGACGCCGACGCAGCCGCGGCTCTGATGGCCAACCATCTGACCAGCGCCAAAGAATTCGTCATTTCACGGCTGAAAAACGACGAGGACATCCTTTCCAAGCTGTTGGTCGGCCCCCCCTTGACCAGCGCTGCCACAGGACCATGACACGGCCAGGCGGAGCGGGTCATGACGGGGCCATGCAGGCTGAGGAACTGATGATTCAAGGAGGAGACTGATGCCCCTGACCATACACCCATTAATCCCGTCTCGGCTGGCGGTTGAGTCCGGCCGGCTGACCTATCTGCGCAACTATGGCATCAGGAAATGGATTCCCTGTCCTTTCTATGTGATCACCGGCGCCGCCGAACCTGTCCTGGTCGACACCAGCGGTTCGGAGGAGGTCATGTCCAAGATGAGGATCGAACCCGTTAAGGACGTCATGAGCTTCGAGGATGCTCTGGCCACGGTCGGGTTGAGACCCAAGGACGTGACTTGCGTCATTCAGACCCATCTCATGTACGACCATTGCGCCAACGCCAAGCTGATGCCCAACGCCAGATTCGTCGTCCAGAAGAGGGAGTTGGATTTCGCTATGGATCCGCACCCCATGTTCGCGGGGGTGTATCAGCGGTCGCTGTTCGAGGGTCTGAAGTTTGAGGTCGTGGACGGCGATCACGAGCTCATGCCGGGCATTGAACTCCTCCTCACGCCGGGACACACTACCGGTGGTCAGTCAGTGGCCGTGACAACTGAGGCCGGCCGGGCGATCATCACCGGATTCTGTTGCACCCGAGAGAATTTCCAACCACAAAAGAGCCCGGCCTGGGTGACCGACCGTGTTCCCGAAGTGATCCCGCCGGGCATTCACACTGACATGCTCCAGGCTTACGCGAGCCTGGTTCGGGTCAAGGAATTGGCCGATATCATCGTGCCCCTGCACGATCCCGCAGCGGCGGGTGAGAAGCAGATTCCGGAGTAGCCGATCATGGACATACCCAAGTCCGTCAAAGTCGTCGAGGTTGGGCCCAGGGACGGGTTCCAGATGGAAACGGAGTTCATCCCCACGGACCTGAAGATCGAGATCGTCAACTCCCTGATTCAGGCCGGCCTGAGGCACTTCGAGGTGACTTCGTTCATTTCGCCAAAGGCCATCCCCCAGATGCGAGACGCCGCCGAGGTGTTGGCCGGGGTCACCAGGGTACCGGGCCTGCAGTTGACCGCCCTGGTCCCCAATCCCAAAGGAGCGGAGCGCGCCGCTCAAGTAAACCTCGACGCCATGGTCGTCTTCGTTTCGGCTTCGGAAAGCCACAACAGGGCCAACGTCAACCGGACCATTGAGGAGTCATTGAGCGGCTTTGATACCGTGGCTGAAATCGCGGCCAAGGCGGGCATCGGTCTCCGTGGCGCCGTGGCCACGGCCTTTGGCTGCCCCTTCGAGGGCGATGTCGCCCCGGAGCAAGTCGGCCGCATCATCGAGTACATGGGGAAATTGGGCATCAAGAGCGTCACCCTGGGCGATACAACCGGCATGGCCACGCCTCCCGTCGTGCGGCGGACGTGCCAGTATCTCCAGGAGACTTTCCCGGGCTTGGAACTCTTCCTCCATTTCCACAACACCCGGGGGATTGGTCTGGTCAACGCCTACGAAGCCCTTTCCATGGGCTTCACTCACTTCGAGTCCTCGGTGGCCGGCTTGGGGGGCTGCCCCTTTGCCCCTGGCGCTACCGGCAACATAACCACGGAAGATCTGGTCTACCTGCTGGATGAGATTGGCGTGGAGAGCGGCGTTAACCTTGCTGAACTGATAAAGGTGGCCAAGCGGGTCGAGGAGATTATCGGCCGGACCTTGCCGGGCCAGGTTATGAAATCCGGGCCGCGGCTTGAACTCAGGCCCATGCCCACGGGGAATAGTCAACAACGCTTGGCCAAGCCGCCTTGCTAGGGAGGCGAGCAGGGTAGCCGGACTGGGTTGGTCCTGTTCCGGAAATGGAAACCGTTCTGCAGGGAGGGATCATGAGGAAGTCAGTATTCGGGGTTATGTTGGCTCTTGGGTTGATTGCAATTCTGTGCTTGACCAGCCTATCCTGGGCCGCTCCACGCCAGCTCAAGCTGAACACCATCTCGGTCACCGGCAGCCCCTGGCACAAGGCCATGCTCAAATTCTCAGAGATAATCAAAGCCAAGACCTCGGGGGCCTTCGAGATTCTGGTCTATGCCGACGGCCAGCTGGGGAACATCCCTCAGAACCTGACCGGCATGCAGATGGGCACCATTGATATGGGCTATTTCGACTGCGGGGCGGGAAGCTATCTCAAAGAGCTGAAGGCCATGCAGATCGCCTGGTGTCCCTATTTGTTCAAGAGCAAGGCGGAAGCTCGCCGAATCTTGAACAGCCAAATGATCGCTGAATATCGTGATGCCGCGGCCAAGCAATGCGGCGTCCGCATGTTCGCCGTCGCCGGCGCCAGGTCGCCTCGGGCGATTCAGACCATCACGGGCCCGATCTGGAAGCCGGAGCAGCTCAAGGGCATGAAGATGCGCATGCCCGGCATACCGATCTTCGTGGAAACGGCCAAAGCCTTGGGCGCCAAGCCCACCGTGCTGCCCATGACAGAGATCTACATGGGGCTCAAGCAGGGCATGGTTGACGGCCAGGACAACGGATTTGATCTGTCCATCCCGCCGAAGTTCCACGAAGTGGCCAAGTTCTGGTCAGCCACTGACCACGCCTACTCGATGACGGGCTGGTACATCGCTGAGAAGGTCTGGCAGAGCATGTCCGATGATCAAAGGAAGACCTTCTTTGACGCGGCCATGGAGGCTGGCAAGCTGGCCGACGAGGAAATGGAAAAACTGGACCGCGAGTCCATTGACATCCTCCAGCAGGCCAAGTGCGCTTACACCATTCCCTACCGGGAGCCCTTCAGGGTGGCTCTGAAAGACGTCTACAAGCAATTCGAGGGCGACGTCTGGCCCAAGGGCTGGGTGGAGAAGATTCGGGAAATGCAGAAGTAGGCTGGGTCTAAGAAAGACCTCGCAGCCAAGATGGCGTGGTGTCACAGGCTAGCCTGTGACACCACGCCCGGTAATTCGAAATCGGACTTGAGGAGAGAACTCGGACGCCGGGTGGTTAGCGTGTAGCCACAAATACCAATAGAGAGATTAGGAGTCATGGCCAAGGCATTTGAATTCGTTCTCTTGTGGCTAGACAGGCTGTTGAGATGGTACATAGCGCTCCTGATGGCCCTGCTGGTCGGACTGACCTTTGTCCAGGTGCTGGCGCGTTATCTGATGCACGCACCATTCACCAGCACCCCGCAACTGGCGCGTATTTGTCTGGTCTGGTTGATTTTTATGGGTGCGGCCATGGCGGTGCGCTATGGCAAGAATATTCGTATTGAAACGGTGGAGCAATTTCTCCCGGCGCTGTTCAAAAGATACATAAATTTATTCTTCGATTTTCTTCTGCTTTGCCTGCTGATTATGCTTACGTACAAGGGCTATCAGCTCAGCGTCGTCGCCGGGTCGCAAATGATCCTCGGTACCCCATTCACTGGCAGGCTCCTGTACGCCTCTCTGGTTACTGGTTCGGCTCTGATGATCCTGTTCGTCGCCATCCGCCTGCTTTGGAAGCTAGGCCTTGTGGGCGTCCGCTTCCTGGGCTCGGAGGATTGAGATGGTAGTTCTTCTTTTTGGTTTCTTTGTGCTGTTGATGGTCCTGGGCATGGAAGTCTGCTTTTCCATGGTCTTCGCTTCCTGGCTGGGATTGATGCTCAAGACCGTTCGTCAAGTTGACGCCAGCATCATCCCCATGCGGGTGGTCGATGGCGTGGACATCTTTCCCCTGGTCGCCGTGCCCCTGTTCGTCCTGGCCGGGGAGCTGATGAACAAGGGAGGGATCACCCAGCGCCTGATAAACTTCTCGGTGGCCCTGATAGGGCACATCAAAGGAAGCTTGTCCCAGGTATCAGTGCTGACGAACATGATCATGGCCGGCGTCTCCGGCTCCGGAGTGGCCGATGCCTCGGCCACGGGGGCCATCCTCATTCCGGCCATGAAGGAAGACGGCTACAACGTCGAGTACGCGGGAGCGGTTATCGCCGCCGCCGCGACCATCGGCCCGATCATTCCGCCTTCTATTCCAATGGTGATTTACGGGATCTTGGGCAACGTCTCGGTCGGCAAGCTGTTCATGGCCGGGATGCTGCCCGGGCTCATGCTGGGACTGGGTTTCATGATCCTCTGTTGGATATTGGCTCGGCGGCGGAACTATCCCACCCGGATCAGGGCCAACTGGAAGGTCCGCTGGCGGGCTTTCCTGAGCGCTTTTTGGGCCCTGCTCATGCCCGTCATCATCCTGGGGGGGATAGTCGCGGGCGTGGTCAGCGTCACCGAGGCGGCCAGCCTGGCCGTGGTCTACGCCCTTATGGTGGGCATGTTTTTCTATCGGGAGATCAAGATTCGGGATCTGAAGGAGATTTTTTACCGGGCCGGGCTGACCAGCGGCGTGATCATGATCCTGCTGGCCGCGGCGGGGATATTCAGTTGGCTGCTGGCCGAATCAAGGGTGAACATCCTTCTGGGCGAGTACATCTTCGGCCTGTCCAAGGATCCGATCGTCGTTCTCCTGCTCATCAACCTGCTCTTGATATTCATCGGCTGCCTTCTCGAACCCTTGCCGGCCCTGATCATCTTTGCCCCGGCCTTGATTCCCATCGGGAACACGCTGGGCATAGATCCCATTCACTTCGGCACCATCATCGTTCTCAACCTGATGATCGGCATGCTCACCCCTCCAGTAGGCTTCCTCCTCTTCGTTTCATCGGCCATAGGCAAGATCCCCATGGGACCCCTGGTCAGGGAGGTGGCTCCTTTCCTGGCCATGTGCCTGTTGGTCTTGATGCTGGTGACCTTCTTCCCGCCCATCACCACGTGGATCCCAAGTTTGCTGGAGTTTTGACAACAAGAACAATAGAAGAGGGAGGGAACATGAGAAAATCACGTTTCGTTTTCCTAGTGGCCGTCAGCCTGCTTCTGCTGGTTGGCCTGAGCGGGCTGGCCTGGGCGGCTCCGCGCCAGCTCAAGATCAACACCATCTCGGCCACTGGCAGCGATTGGCACAAGGCCATGCTCAAGTTCGCCGAGGTCATCAAGGCCAAGACCGATGGTAAATTCGAGGTTCTCGTTTACGCCGACGGCCAGCTGGGGAACATCCCCCAGACCCTGAGCGGCATGCAGCTCGGCTCAATTGACATGGGTTACTTCGGCCTTGGCTCGGCCGTCTACCTCAAGGGTTCCGAGGCCATGCACGTCCTCTACGTGCCCTACCTGTTCAATAACAAAGAGGAGGCCATGCGCATCCTCAATGACAAGGTTTTCACCGACATCTATCAGGAGTTGGCCGTAAAGTCAGGCGTGCGCATCTTTGGGGCTTACGGCGCGCGCTCGCCCCGGGCCATTCAGACCATCAAGGGCCCGATCATGAAACCGGAAGATCTCAAGGGCATGAAGCTGCGCATCCCCGGGATGGACATCTTCCTGGCCACCTTCAAGGCCTTGGGGGTCAGACCGACCGCCCTGCCCATGACCGAGATCTACATGGCCCTCAAGCAGGGTGTGGTCGAGGGACAGGACAACGGCTTTGACCTGGCCATGCCGCTCAAGTTCCACGAGGTGGCCAAGTTCTGGTCGGCCACTGACCACGCCTACGAGGTCACGGGCTGGTTCATTTCCGAGAAGCTGTGGCAGAGCCTGAGCGACGAAGAGCGGAAGGTTTTCACAGAAGCCTCGCGGGAGGCGGGTGAACTGACCACGGCCCTGACGGAAAAACTGGACAAGGAATCCGTCGAGGAGGTCAAGAAGGCCGGTGGAACCTACGTCGTCCCGGATCGGGAGGCCTTCCGGAAGGCCCTGACCGAGGTGCACAAGCCGCTCGAAGGTAAGGTCTGGCCGGCCGGGATGGTCGAGAAGATCAAGGCCATGCAGAAGTAAGACCGTCCCTCGGATCGAGCCGGAGTGTCGGTGGAGGTGAAAGCGTGCTCCGCTTTCTAGAAAGGGCCCTGGGCCTGCTCCGCTTCCTGCTGCGCTGGTATCTGATCCTGCTCATGTCCGCCCTGGTGGTTCTGACATTTGTCCAGGTTCTGGCCCGGTATCTGATGGATTCGCCTTTCACCTCCACCCCACAACTGGTCCGCATTGTGGTGGTCTGGCTGACCTTCATGGGCGCCGCCGTGGCCATCCTTCAAGGCAAGAACGTGCGCATTGACACCGTTGAGCAGCTCCTCCCAGCCAAGATAAGGGATTTCCTGGGAGTCTTCTTCGACCTGGTTCTGATCGCCCTCCTGGTCATCATCACCGTAAAGGGCTACACGGTCTACGTCGTCGGCGGTTTTCAGGTCATCATAGACACGCCCTTCTCCTATCAGGTCATGTACTCCTCCCTGGTGGTCGGGGCCGGGTTGATGGCGCTGTTCGTTCTGGTGCGCCTGCTTTTCAAGCTCGGAGTGGTTGGCCAGGCTTGGATCGGCGGGTGGGATTGACGTGGTCGCCTTCCTGTTCATCGCTTTCATCGTCCTGATTCTCCTGGGCCTGGACGTGGCCTTTTCAATGGTTCTGGCTTCCTACCTGGGCATTCTGGTCAAGACCACCCGCCAGGTCGACGCGACCATAGTTCCCTTGCGGATGATCGCCGGGGTGGATGTTTTCTCCCTGGTGGCCATTCCCCTCTTTGTTCTGGCCGGCGAGCTGATGAACAAGGGCGGCATCACCCGCCGCCTGATCGATTTCTCCCTGTCCCTGGTCGGCCAGTTCAAGGGCAGCCTGAGTCAGGTGGCGATCATCACCAACATGATCATGGCCGGGGTGTCCGGCTCGGGCGTGGCCGACGCCTCGGCCACGGGCGCTATCCTCATTCCGGCCATGAACAATGAGGGCTATGAGCCCGAGTATTCCGGGGCGGTCGTCGCCGCCGCGGCAACCATAGGTCCGATCATCCCGCCGTCCATCCCGATGGTCATTTACGGGGTCATGGCCAACGTATCCATTGGCAAGCTGTTTATAGCCGGATTTTTCCCCGGAGTGCTTCTGGGTCTGGGCTTCATGGTCCTCTGCTGGATCTGGGCCGTGCGCCGGGGCTACCCCTCCCGGGCCCGGGCCACCTGGCGGCAGCGCGGCCGCGCCTTCATGAGCGCCTTCTGGGCCCTGTTCATGCCGGTCATCATCCTGGGCGGCATAGTCTTCGGCGTGATGACGGTCACCGAGGCGGCCAGCACGGCCGTGGTCTACGCCCTGGTCGTGGGGATGTTCATCCACCGCGAGATCGGCCTGAAGGAATTGCCCGAGTTGATCTTCCGGGCGGCCGTGACCAGCGGCGTGATCATGATGCTTCTGGCCGCGGCCGGAATCTTCGCCTGGCTCCTGGCCGAATCCCGGGTCAACTACGCCCTGAGCGAGTTTCTGTTCTCGCTGTCAAGGAACCCATTGACCATCCTGGTCCTGGTCAACATCCTGCTCCTGATAATCGGCTGCCTTCTCGAGCCTTTGCCGGCCCTGATCATTTTCGTCCCGGCCCTGATTCCCCTGGGTCATGAACTGGGTCTGAACCCGATCCATTTCGGCGCGGTCATGGTTCTCAACCTGATGATCGGCATGCTCACTCCCCCCGTTGGGTTCCTGCTCTTCGTCGTTTCAGCCATCGGTAAGATCCCCATGGGGCCGCTGGTCCGGGAAGTGGCTCCATTCCTGCTCATGTCCCTGCTGGTCCTGGCCTTGACCACTTTCTGGCCGGCCTTCACCACCTGGCTGCCTGGCTTGATGAATTAGTTGAGTCCGGCTCGATCGGAAGATAAGAGGAGACACCTCATGCCCCTGACTGGAATCAAGGTCGTCGATTTGACCCGGGTCATCTCCGGCCCTTTTTGCACTCTACTCCTGGCCGACATGGGCGCGGAGGTCATCAAGATTGAGACTCCGGGCAGCGGCGATATCTTGCGCGCTCAGGGAGTGATCAAGGACGGTTTGAGCTGGTACTACGCCGCCTTCAATCGCAACAAGAAATCCCTGACCCTCGATCTGCGCTCGGCCGAGGGCAAGGAGATCCTGGCCAGGCTCATCCGCCAGAGCGACGTGGTCATGGAAAACTTCCGGCCGGGCGTCATGGCCAAGATGGGCTTCAGCCCCGAGCGGCTCAAGGAGCTCAAGCCGGACATCATCTACTGCGGCCTGTCCGGCTTCGGCGTTGACGGGCCCTACGCCGACCGGCCGGCTTTTGACTTCATCGCCCAGGCAATGAGCGGATTGATGAGCCTCAATGGGCTGGAAGGGACCGAGCCGATGCGGGTGGGTATCCCCATCGCCGACCTGGTGGCCGGCCTTTACGCCGCCTTCGGCATAGTTTCATCTCTGGTCAGACGAGAGCGGACCGGACGGGGCGAGGAGATTCAGACCTCGATGGTGGACGGGCTGGTCAGCCTGTTCGCATACATGTCCGCCAACTACTTTGCCTCCGGCCAGATTCCGATCCGGACCGGCAACGACCACCCCATCGTCTCCCCCTACGGCCTTTTCCAGGCCAGTGACGGTGAGGTGGCCGTGGCTCCCAGCAATGACGCCTTCTACGAACGATTCCTCAAGGCTCTGGATCTGACCCACCTCAAGGACGACCCCGACCTGGCCACCAACGAACTCAGGATGGCCAACCGCCAGAAGATCAACGCCCTGGTGAACGAGAAGACTAGAACGCAGAGCAAGGCCTACTGGGTGGACAAGTTCAACAAGGCCGGAGTGCCGGCCGGCGTCATCCAGAACATGAAGGAGGTCTTTGAGGACCCCCAGGTCTTGCATCAGCAGATGGTTCTCGAAGTTGACCACCCCGGCTACGGGGCGGTTAAAATGGCCGGCTTCCCGGTCAAGCTTCGGGAAAACCCGAACCAGGTCCGCCGGCCCGCGCCCAGGTTGGGCGAGCACAATGAGGAGATATTGACCGGACTGGGCCTGAGCCCAGAAGAGATCGCCTCCCTAGGCGGCAAAGGCGTCATCTGAGGGGGCGAGCCAAGAGCAGCCTTATCATCTGCGCCCTTCCGCCCGCGCTGACAAAAAGGGGCCAGGCCGCAAGGCCTGGCCCCTGGTTTTTTACTAAGCCCGGCTTGTCCGCCGGGAACGGGCCGGAGAAGGCCGGCCGCCTAACCTCCCAGGCGGAGGAGGTCCCGGGCGATGATGAGCCGCTGGATCTCGGACGTGCCGTCGATGATCGGCCCGACGCGGTTGTCCCGGAGCAGCCTCTCCACCGAGCCGGCCCTCATGTAGCCCATGCCGCCGTGGATCTGCAGGGCCCGGTCGGCCACCCGGAAGGCCATGTCCCCGGCGAAGAGCTTGGCCATGGCCGCCTCCCGGAATATCCTCCGGCCCTGGTCGGCCAGCCAGGCGGCCCGATGGACCAGCAGCCTGGCCGCCTGCACCTCGGTGGCCATGTCGGCCAGCATCCACTGGATGGCCTGCTTGGAGGCCAGGGGCTTGCCGAACTGGACTCTCTGGTTGGCGTGGGCCACCGACATCTCCACCAGCCTCTGGGCGCTGCCCACCGCCGCGGCGCCGACGACCCAGACCCGGCCGATGTTCAGCATGTCCAGCATGGCCGAGAAGCCTTCCCCGACCTGCCCCAGAACAGCGGACTCGGGCACGCGGCAGTCTGAGAGAACCACCTGGCAGGTGTGGATGCCTCTCAAGCCCAGCTTGGGCTCGGGTTGGCCGACAAAGACTCCGGGCCAGTCGCGCTCCACCAGGAAGCGGGAGATCCTCCCCTTGGACGCGGCCTGGGGGTCGGTCACCGCGGTCAGGCAGAAGAGGCCGGAGATGTCCGCCCGGGAGATCATCACCTTGGTGCCGTTGATGATCCAGTCCCGGCCGTCCTTGACGGCCGTGGTCTTGATGTTGCCGGCGTCCGAACCGGCCTCGCTCTCGGTCATGACCGTAGCCCCGATCAACTTGCCCGAGGCCAGCAGGGGCAGGTAGCGCCGCTTCTGTTCCTCGGTCCCGGACTCGGCGATCCCCAGACTGCCGCCTCCGATCAGCCGGATGAAGGCCAGCCCGCCCTTGCCCAGTTCCTCGGCGACGAGGCAGGTCTCCAGGACCGAGAGGCCCAGGCCCCCGTACTCCTTGGGAATGCGCAGCCCGAAGAGCCCCATCTGGCCCATCTTGGCCACGAGCTGATCCGGCATAGCGTCATCCCGGTCGACCGCGTCGGCCAGGGGGTCGATCTCCTTTTCGACGAAGCGCTTGACCGAATCAGCGTAGGTCCTGACTTCTTCTGGAATGTCGAAATCCATGACTACCCCCGCTCACAAGGAGAGGACTCGGGCCCTTCGGCCAGGAGAATCAGGACAGCTCCAGGTAGGCGTCCACCACCAGGCTGCCCTGTCCCTCCGGCCGGACCAGAATCGGATTGATGTCCATTGAGCCGATCATGTCCCCGCAGTCGACGGCGAACTGGGACAGGCCCCTGATCGCCTCGACGAGGGAGTTCAGATCCGCCTTGGCCGAACCCCGGAAGCCCTTCAGGAGCCGGGCGCCCTTGAGGTCGTCGAGCATTTCCTGGATGTCCGCGTCCGCGAGGGGCGGAATCCCGAAGGCCACGTCGGCCAGGAGCTCGGTCAGAATGCCGCCCAGCCCGACCATGATCACCGGACCGAAGATGGGGTCCCGGTGAATCCCCAGGATGACCTCCCGGCCGGCCGGGACCATCTCCTGGACCAGGATGCCCTCGGTCTTGCTGCTGGCCGCCCGGGCCCTGGCCAGGACCTCCTCGTAGGCCGAGCTGAGGGTCGCCTCGTCCTCGAGTCCCAGGATGAGGCAGCCCTGGTCGGTCTTGTGGATGATCTCGGGCGAGAGGGCCTTGAGGGCCACGGGGTAGCATATCTGGCCGGCCAGGCCCCGGCATTCGTCCCAGGATTTGGCCAGCCCCTCCCGGGCGAACTTGATCCCGTAGGGCTCGAGCAGCCCGCTCAGCTGGAACTCGGACAGGGAGCGAGTCCCCTGCCGGCTGAATTCGGTCAGGGCCGCCCTGGTGGACTGGCTCAGTTCCGAGGGCCGGGCTAGCCGCTCGGGCAGGCCCCGGCGCAGCCGGCCGGCGTACCAGACCAGGTGGGAGAGGTTCTTGAGGCACTTCCCGGCCGAGTCAAAGGCGGCCACCCGGTTGGCCCGGAGGAGGTCCACCCCTTCGTCCCGGAAGGCGCCGGTGTAGAGGACCAGGTAGGGCTTGGGGCTCAGGTTCCTGGCGGCGATGATGGCCTCGGCCCTGGGCTTGAAGGACTCGGGCGGGGGCGTCACCGTGGCCACCACCGAGTCAAAGGCCTCCTCCTGGGCGAACATCTTCAGGCTGTCGACGAAGAGCTCCGGCTGGCGGGAGACCTGGCCGGTCAGGTCCAGGGGGTTCATCGGCGTGCCGAACTTGAGGACCGACATCTTTTCCTGGAGGGCCGGCGGCAGTTCCGGCAGGCTGAAGCCCAGCCGCTCGGCGTGGTCGGCCAGCAGGGTCGAAGCCCCGCCCGAGATGCCCAGGACGCCCAGGCTGTTGCCGCGGGGGAGTTCGTAGCTGCTGAACAGGAAGGCCGTGTCGATGAGCTCGTCGATGTCCTCGACCGTGACTATGCCGAGCTGCCTGAAGGCGGCCCGGTAGGCGTCGTCGCCGCCGATGAGGGCCGCGGTGTGGGCCACCGAGGCCTTCTTGCCGATCTCGGAGCGGCCGACCTTGAGGACCACGACCGGTTTGCCCTTGCGCAGGGCCTTTTCGGCCGAGCGCATGAACAGCTGGGCGTCGCGGATGCACTCCATGAAGACTATGACCGCCCTGGTCGAGTCGTCCTCGGCCAGGTAGTCGATGAAGTGGGGGATGCCTATCTGGCCCTCGTTCCCGCAGGAGATCAGGTAGCTGAAGCCCAGGCCCTTTTCCTGGGCCCGGTTGAACATGCTGCCCAGGCCGCCGCTCTGGCTGACCAGGGCCACGTCTCCCCGGAGGACCGGTCCGAAGCCGGTGTTGCCGAAGGCGATGATGTTCTGGCCCAGGTTGGCGAACCCGATGCAGTTGGGCCCCAGGATCGGGGCATTGTTTTCGTTGGCCAGCCTGACCAGCTCCCGCTGCCTCTCTTCGCCCTCGCGGCCGACCTCGGCGAAGCCGGCCGTGATCACGGCCAGGGCGCCGAATTTCTTCTCGAAGCACTTCTTGGCCACCGGAACCACGAGATCGCTTCTGACCTTGATGACGGCGCAGTCGATGCCCTCGGGCAGCTCAGAGACATCGGGGTAGCACTTGTACCCGCAGATCTCGTCGTAGCTCGGATTGACCGGATAGACCTGGCCGGCGTACTTGTGCTCCCTCAGCCTGGCCACGTGGTTGCCCGCGTAGACAGGCTTGCTCTCACCAACGACGGCGATGGATTTGGGGCAGAGTAGTCTTTTCAGATCATTGGCTTCTATCATGTTGCAACCCTTTCGGCAGTATTCATCTCATCCACATTTTCGGCAGCAACAAGGTTATTTCCGGGATGTAGGTGATCAGGACCAGGACTATGAGCAGGGGTATGAAGAAGGGTAAAACAGCTTTACAGACGTCGGTAAAGGATATCTGGGCAATGTCGGAGACGACGAACAGGCCCAGGCCGACCGGCGGGGTGAGCAGCCCGATCAGCAGGTTGAGAACCATGACCACCCCGAAATGAACGGGGTCGATGTGGAACTTCACCAGGGTGGGAATTATGATCGGGGCGATGATCATCAGGAGCGGCGTGGGATCGAGGATGCACCCCGCCATGAGGAGAAATATGTTGAGAATAATGAGAACGACCCAAGTCTCGGAGGTGAAGCCGATCAGCCAGTCACAGGCCAGCTGGGGCAGATTCTCGATCGTCAGGATCCAGGAGAAAATGGCCGCGTTGCAGAATATCCAGAGGATCACCCCGGTGTTGACCGCCGAATCCTTCAAAACCTGGAAGGCCTCTTTGAAATTCAGATCCCGGTAGAACAGACCCAGGAGAAAGGCGTAGACCACGGCCACGACGCCGGCCTCGGTGGGCGTGAAGACGCCGCCCAGAATTCCTCCCATGATGATGACCGGGGTCATGAGCGGCGGCAGGGCTTTCAGGAAGGATTGGCCCAGGCTCTTGAAGCCGGGGAAGGGCACCCGGGGGTACTTGCCTTTCCTGGACATCAAGTAGACCAGGATCATGAGCGAAACGCCCATCAGGAAGCCCGGGATGGCCCCGGCGACGAACAGCTCGGCCACCGATTCCTCGGCCAGCATCCCGTAGATGATCATCATGACGCTGGGGGGGATGATCGGTCCGATGGTGGAGGAGGCGGCGGTCACGGCCGCGCTGAAGGGCAGGGGGTAGCCGGCTTCCTTCATGGCCTTGATTTCGATCCGGCCCAGGCCGGCCGAGTCGGCCATGGCCGAGCCGGACATGCCGGCGAAGATCATGCTGGAGATTATGTTGACGTGGCCCAACCCGCCTGGAATGAAGCCGACCAGTTTTTCGGCGAACGAGAAGATCCGATCAGTGATCTTGGACTGGTTCATCAGGTTGGCCGCCAGGATGTACAGGGGAACGGCCAGCATGGGAAAGCTCATGAAGGTCTGGACCATTCGCTGGCCCTGGATCACCAGGGAGGTATCGGCCAGGAAAACCAGATAGAATACGGAAGCCAGGCCCATGGACGTCCCGATCGGCAGCCTCGCCAGGAGGAGGGCCAAGAATATGAGAACCATGACAACGCCGTTCATGCTTCCTCTCCCAGGGAATTACTGGTTCGCGGTGAGCCTGCGCTTGATATTGAAGATGGTGTATATCGACATCAGGGCCGAACACACGGGCACCGGCAAGCTGAATAGGGTCATGGGGAATTCGTAGGTGGGACTGGTGAACAGCCACTGCATGATGGCCAGTTTAGTGCCGGAGACGGTCATGATTATGAAAAACAGCAAGCTGAGGCAGTCGATGGCCACGGACATGATGGTCTGAACCCTGGCCGGCATCAGCCTGTAGAGCGAGTCAACGACGATGTGCATATCCTTTTTCGTGGCCACAGTCGCCCCGAAGAAAACAGTATAAATAAATATGATGATTGATATTTCTTCAATTCCAGCCGAGGACATGGAAATGATGTAGCGCGTCAGAACATCAACGAATATCAGGATGCAGATGACAGCCAGCATCAGGCCCACGAAGTTTTCTTCAATGTTCCTGAAAAAGGTCCTCATGACGACCTCCGTCCTGGTCAAGAGAGACGAGGCGCTTCAAGAGTTCGGACCTTGGCCGGTTGAACCCCGGAAGCCCGCATCATTCTTTATCCGGCCTCTCCCGGGCGAATACTTCCGCCGAGCGGCGGAGATGGGGGGAGTCAGACCGCCTCTCATCTCCGCCGCCGGGTCTGGAGTCTTACCGGCTCACTTGCGGCCTAGGGCCTGCATCATCTTCCCGTGCAGACCCTTGGACCAGAGGCCTTCGTCCTCGAACTTCTGGGGCAGGCTAGACGCTTTCTTGAGGAAAGCCTCCCGGTCGAAGTCCACGAAAACGTTGCCTTCTTCCTTGAGCTTGGCGATGGTTTCCTTGACCTCTTCCTTGGTCAACTCGGTGAAGTAGTCGCCCGCCTCGTGAGCCGAATCGCTGAGAATCTTCTGGATGTCCGGGCTGAGCTTCTGCCAGGTCTTCTCGCTGATGGACACGGTCAGGGGGCTGGGTTTGTAGTCGAGCAGGGTGATGTACTTCTCGATCTTGAGGAGCTTGCTCCTGTAGGTCTCGGTCAGCGGCCCCTCGGAGGCTTCGACGATGCCCTGGAGCAGGGCCGTGTACAGCTCGCCCCAGGAGACCCGGACCGTGTTGGCGCCGAGCATCTGCCAGGCCTCGATGTAGATCTTGATGCCCGGGACCCGCATCTTGACGCCCTTGAGGTCATCGGGGGTGCGAATCGGCTTCTTGACCGAGTAGAGGCTCCTCAGGCTGTCCTCGAAGTTGTAGGCCAGGCACCTGACGCCGACTTTCTTGATAACGCCATCGAACATGGCCCGGCCGGCTTCGCTCTCATAGGCCTTGAAGATTTCCTGGTAGGTGTTGAACACGAAAGGTACGTTGTAGTAACCGAAATCCTTGTCGAACTGGCTGTACCAGGCCAGGGATTCGTAACAGAGGTCCTGGGTGCCCATGGAGAGGGCCTGGAACTGGGCATTGGCCTTGCCCAACTGCTCGGCCGGGTAGACATCGACCTTGACCTTGCCTTTGCTCTTCTGGTTGACCAGCTCGGCGAACTTCAGAGTCGCCTTGTGCCTGTTGCCCAGCGGGCTGGCGATGTGGCCCGACTTGAGGACCAGGTCCTGTCCGATAGCCTCCGGCGCCGGCAGCAGGAAGGTCATAGCCAGGCAGGCAGCTAGCAGCAGCGCCAGTCCAAACGATCCCCGTCTCCTCATCATTGCCTCCTTTTATTGGTGAGATATTAAATTATCCACCCGTTTCAGCGCCCCAAAGACCACGTCCCATATTGTGTTATATTGATTCAACTACGTCATATACACAATTTTATATTGACTGGCGCCCCAAGATGAGTCAAGAACTATTTGGCTGAATGTGGAACTAAATTCCACTATGAGCAAATCCTTGGACCGCGTCCTGCCGGTCCAAGGATCGCGGCGGGCCGGGTCGAGTCCGGGGAGACCGGAAAGGGTTCGGCTCGCCCTGAAGGTTCCTGGATTTGGATGGCTCCGCCGGCTTGAAAGCCCCGGGTCAGCCAGGCCGGCGGTCGAATTGGTTGCCAAACCCGAGAGGTGACGCGTGACATCAGGCGATGAAATGAGAGCCGGCCCCAAGGGACGCATCCAATCCCTGGCCAAGGGCCTCCGGCTGCTCCTCATGCTCAGCTGCCAGAACCGGGCCCTCAGCCTGGACGAACTGACCCAGAGGTCGGGTTTCGGCCGGACGACCTGCTTCCGCCTCCTGCAGACGATGAAGGATTTCGCCTTCGTGGAGCAGGACCAGCGCTCCAAGAGGTACCGTCTGGGCAGCCGGAATATCGCCGTCGGAGCGGCGGCTATGAGCGGCTTCAGCTTGCGCAGTCTGGCCTGGCCCTACATGCAGCGCCTCCGGGACGAGACCAAGGAGACCGTCAACCTCTGCGTTCTCGTGGGCACAGGGACCGTCATCGTGGAGAGGCTGGACGCCGAGTACGCCCTGGCCAGCCGCCGCCGAGTCGGAACGAGCATGCCCACCTACGCCAGCGGCGGGGGCAAGGCCATCCTGGCCTTCCTGCCGGAGGAGTCGCTCGAGGATCTCCTGGCGAGAATGGAGTTCGTCCAGTACACGGAGTACACCACCACCTCGGTCGACCAGCTAAAGGAGGAACTGGCCAGGGTTCGGGCCGAGGGGATCGCCGTCTGCGATCAGGGCCTGGAAAAGGGTTTGGCCTCCATGGGCTGTCCCCTCATGGACCACACCGGTAATCCCATCGCCGCCATAAGCCTCTCCTTCCCCCTGAGCCGGCACAGCGTGGCCGCAGCTAAGAAGAACCTGGGGCCAAACCTCAGGCACGTCTGCCGGGAGCTTTCGGCCGCGCTGGGCTACCTGGACGTGGATTGATTCCGCTCCGGCCGCGATGGGGTGGGGTTCAGAGCCTGAGAAGAGGCGGAATCGTCCGGAACCTGGCAGGGCCGGCCGGAACCTGCTGAAGCCCCGCCGGGATCGGCCGCGCCCTTTTTCAATTCCGAACAGGACGCCGCCAAGCCTTCAGGCTGGTGAGGATTCGGTTCTCCCGCGCCCGCAGGACAACAGCAGGCGGCCCTGGATCTTGCCCGCGTTTCACATCCCGAGAGCTCGTGGCGCAATAAGCCGGACCAGGCCCCGCCGGGCTGTCGCCGCCCCGCCGAGGGGCTGAACCCGGCCACGATTCCGCATTGCCCCCAACAGGGATTCAAATCAGAGACCGGCTGGCCAGGCGAGGGCCTCTCCTCGCACCGTCTCCTATAACACCATTAAAACGACTTGACGGAATTTTACTTGACACCGCCCGCCCAAGTTAGTACGACTAACATATCAACCTATTAAGTGACTAACACAACGAAGAGGAGGTGGATCGGCTTGGCTCCGGTCAGAAAAAAGAAACTCTCGGACGCGGTCATTGACGAGATCAGGCGGATGATCGAGGCCGGCGAACTCAAAATCGGCCAGAAGCTGCCCGTGCACACGGAGTTCGCCGAGAAGCTCGAGGTCAGCCGGACGACCCTGCGCGAGGCCATGCACACCCTGAGCCTGATGGGCGTGGTCGAGCAGCGCTCCGGCTTCGGCACGGTCATCAGGGCCCCGGTCCCGGCCAGCTACCTCAGCGCCCTGCGCCTGCCCGAGCTGGGCGGACCGGAGGCCATCCGCGAGTTGCTGGACGCCAGGGAGGTGGTCGAACTGGGGGCCATGAACCTGATCGTGGCCAACGCCGCCGAAAGCGACATGGCCGCCATCGGCGGCTGCATCCAGGAGATGGAACGGGCCCTGGCCGAGAAGCGGCACAGCGACTACGTCAAGAAGGATCTGGAGTTTCACTTTCTGATCGTCCGGGCGGCCCACAACCGCTTCCTGGTCCAGATCTTCGAGAACCTCAGGGAGTCCATGGAGCAGTTCATGGCCCAGGGCTTCAAGATCGTTCCCGGCATGCGCGAGCAGTCCCTGGAGCAGCACCGCCGGATCTACGAGGCCGTGAGGCAGAAACGGCGGCGGGAGGCCTGGGAGGAGATGAAGAGTCACATCAATCACCGGAGAAAGATATTCGAGCCCATGCTGGCTCAACTGGACGCCTGAAAGGCCCTTGGATCGCTCACCCATAGACACGAGGAGGTTTTGGAGATGGGAAAGAGGGGAGTTGTCGCACTCATCGCCGCCGTGGCCCTGCTGCTGACCCTGCCGGCCCTGGCCCCGGCCAAGACCGTCGTCCTAAAAATGGGCGGCGTACTGCCGGCCGAGGACGCGGCCAGCAAATCCATGAAGGCCATGGCCGACCTGGTCGCCCAGAAGACCGGCGGCAGCCTGAAGGTCGAGGTCTACCCGGCCTCCCAGCTGGGCGACGCCATCAGCCAGATCGAGGGCGTGACCATGGGCTCCCAGGACATGTTCGTCGACGCCGGCTCCTGGCTGGCCCAGTACGTCCCGGACAAGCAGGTGGAGAGCCTCTTCTTCCTGTTCAATGACGAGAACCACTACAAGGCCTACCTGGACAGCGACGTCTATAAGGGCATGGAAGCCGTGTTCCTCAAGAAGACGGGCGTTCGGATTCTGGCCAACAACTGGATCAGGGTGCCCCGCGACTACGCCTCGAACAAGCCTCTCAAGACCGTCGAGGACCTCCAGGGCCTCAAGATCCGCGCCCCCCAGATCAAGGGCTACATCATGTCCCACCAGGCCCTGGGCTCCAGCCCGACCCAGATACCCTGGGGCGAGGCCTACCTGGCCCTGTCCCAGAAGGTCGTCGACGCCTGCGAGGGCCCCATCGACATCCTCTACGCTTCCAAGATCCAGGAAGTCTGCCCCTACTTCCTCATGACCGACCACATCCGGGACAACATCGTGGTCCTGATCAACGACAAGAAGTTCCAGTCCCTGACCAAAGATGAGCAAAAGGCCCTCATCGAGGCGGGCCGCGCCGCCGGCGAGGCCTATTCCAAGTCCCTGCACGACCGGCTCAACGGCGTCCTGGAGAAGCTCAAGGCGGCCGGGGCGACCATCACCCCGGTGGCCGACCGCAAGCCCTTCGCCCAAAAGGTCTTCTCCGCGGCCGAGAAGCTGGAGGCCGAGGGGGCCTGGAGCAAGGGGCTCTTCGAGAAAGTCAGGAACCTCAAGTAGCTGAAATAACATCAGGCTAGCCGCGCGGCCCCCGAGCCGGGAGAGGGTCGCGCGGCCGGCCCCAGGAGCGTCCGGGCCCGGGCCCGCTGGTCGGTTGAGCAAGGAGGAGGCATGAGATCGGACACGGTCAAGAAGGGTTTCGAGCGGGTGCCCCACCGGGCCCTGATGCGAGCCCTCGGGCTGAAGGACGCGGATTTCGACAAGCCCTTCGTCGGCATCGCCAACTCGTACAACACCTTCATCGTCGGCCACATCCACCTCAACGAGCTGGCCCAGGCGGCCAGCCAGGCCGTCTTGGAGGCCGGGGGGGTTCCCTTCGTCTTCGGCTCCATCGGCATCTGCGACGGCATCGCCATGGGCCACCCGGGCATGCGGTTCTCCCTGCCCTCCCGGGAGCTGATCGCCGACTCGCTGGAGGCCATGGCCCTGGCCCACTGCGTGGACGGCCTGGTGGTCATTCCCAACTGCGACAAGAGCGTACCCGGCATGATCATGGGCGCGGCCAGGCTGAACCTGCCCACGGTGGTCATCTCCGGCGGGCCGATGCTGACCGGCCGGATCGGCGACCGGATCATCGACACCAACACGGCCTTCGAGGCCGTCGGCCAGTTCAACCAGGGAGCCATCGACGAGGCGGAGCTGAGGGCCATCGAGTGCGAGGCCTGCCCGGGCCCGGGCTGCTGCGCCGGGATGTTCACCGCCAACTCCATGAACTGCCTCTCCGAGGCTCTGGGCCTGGCCCTGCCCGGCAACGGGACCGTCCCGGCCGCCCGGCCGGGCCGCCTGGAGCTGGCCCGCCAGGCCGGCCGCCGGGTGGTCGAACTCATCCGGGAGGACCTCAAGCCCCGGGACGTCATCACCCCCCTGGCCCTGGAGAACGCCATCGCCGCGGACATGGCTCTGGGCTGCTCGACCAACTCGGCCCTCCACCTGCCGGCCATCGCCCACGAGGCCGGAGTCAGCCTGGACCTGGAGCTGTTCAATCGCATCTCCGAGGCCACGCCCCAGCTCTGCCACATGTCCCCCTCGGGCCCCCACCACATCGAGGACCTGGACGCGGCCGGCGGGATAATGGCCCTGCTCAAGGAGCTGAGCCGAAAGGGTCTGATCCACGAGGACTGCCCCACGGTCTCGGGGCGGACCATCGGCGCCCTCATCGGCCAGGCCCGCAACAGAGATCCCCAGGTCATCCGGTCCCTGGAGGCGCCCTACCGGCCCACGGGCGGTCTGGCCGCCCTCTTCGGCAACCTCAGTCCGGACGGGGCCATCGTCAAGCGCTCGGCCGTGGCCGAGGACATGCTTTGCCACAGGGGGCCGGCCCGGGTTTTCGACGGCGAGGAGGCGGCCTACCAGGCCATCCTGGGCCATCAAATCTCACCCGGCGACGTGGTCGTCATCCGCTACGAGGGGCCCAAGGGCGGCCCGGGCATGAGGGAGATGCTCCAGCCCACCTCGACCATGGCCGGCATGGGCCTGGACCGGAACTGCGCCCTGATCACCGACGGCCGCTTCTCCGGGGCCACCCGGGGCGCCTCCATCGGCCACGTCTCGCCCGAGGCGGCCGCGGGCGGACCCATCGCCCTGGTCGAGGAGGGCGACCTGATCGCCATCGACATCCCCAACCACCGCCTGACCCTGGAGGTATCCGAGGCGGAGCTGGCCCGGCGGCGGGCTGGCTGGTCTCCCCGGCCTCCGGCGGTCAGGGAGGGCTGGCTGGGCCGCTACGCCCGCCTGGTCACCTCGGGCAGCCGGGGGGCGGTCCTGGAGTGAGCCGCCCCCGGCGGCCCGTCAACCCCGGGGCAGGAGATTGCAGGAGTCAGCCATGCTCAGGATCATCCCCTTCATCGACTGGTTCGTCCGCTGGGGCGAGCGGCTCATGGTCAAGGTCGGCGCGGCCCTGCTGACCCTGATCGTGGCCGTCATCTCCGTCGGGGTCTTCAAGCGCTACGTCCTCAACGCCCCGCTGGTCTGGACCGAGGAACTCTCGACCTTCCTGTTCATCTGGGTCTCCTTTTTAGGCGCCGCCGTGGCCTCGGCCCGGAAGAAGCACATCCTCGTGGATCTGCTGGTCAACCGGCTGGGGCCGGAGCGGCGCCGGGCGGCGGCCGTGGCCCTCAACGGGCTCATCGTCGTCTTTCTGATCCTGGTGGTCATCGGCGGGGTCAAGCTCCAGCCCATCACGGCCACCCACGCCAGCGTGACCCTGAACATCCCCAAGAACTGGTACTACCTGCCCGTGGTCCTGGCCTGCTTCTACATGGGGGTGCTTCACATCGGCGAACTGCTCAGGGCGGCCTGGCCCAAGCTGGATCGGGCCTGAACCGGAGGCTGAGCCGGGAAAGGGAGAGAGGTCGGACCAGTGTTCACCGTCATTTACTCATTGGGACTCTTCATCATTTTTTTGCTTCTGGGCGCGCCGGTGGCCTTCTGCCTGGGCCTGCCCATCATCCTCTACCTGATCCTCAACCAGGCCACGCCCCTGGCCATGATCCCCCACCGCATGACCGGGACCCTGTTCACCTACGTCCTCATCGCCCTGCCGGCGTTCCTGCTGGCCGGCCGGATGATGAACACTTCGGGAGTGACCAACCGGCTCCTGGACGTGGCCATCGCCCTGGTGGGCCGGTTCAGGGGCGGTCTGGCCTACGCCAACGCCCTGGCCAGCTGCCTCTTCGCCTCCATGTCCGGGACCTCGGTCGGGGACGCCGGCGGCCTGGGCCAGGTCGAGATGAAGATGATGAAGGACGCCGGCTACCGCCTCGACTTCGCCGCGGGCATCACCGGCGCCTCCTCGGCCCTGGGCCCGGTCATTCCGCCCAGCGTGGTCATGGTCATCCTGGGGGCCACGGCCGAGATATCGGTCGGCCGGCTCTTCCTGAGCGGGGTCCTGCCCGGCATCGCCCTCCTCATCGCCCTGATGGTCAGCATCTGGGTCCGGGCTCACCTGACCGCGGAGGGGCGAACCTGGCAGATCACCCGGGTGACCTTGAGGCAGGCCCTCCGGGCCCTGGCCCGGGGCGTCCTGCCGATGCTGACCCCGGTGATCATCATCGGCGGCATCGCCTTCGGGGTGGTCACCCCGACCGAGGCGGCCATCCTGGCCATCGATTACGCCGTCCTCCTGGGCCTGATCTACCGCCAGATGAGCTTCAAGAGCCTCTGGCAGACTCTGGAGGAGACGGTGGTCATGACCGGCGTCTTCATGTTCATCATGGCCGTGGCCGGGTTCTTCACCTGGGTCATGACCAGGGAGGGCCTGCCCCAGCTCATCACCGGACTGATGAACCCCCTGATAACCTCGGGCAACAGCACCATCGGCCTGGCCATGATCGCCGTGTTCATGCTGGTCATCGGCCTCTTCCTGGACGCAACCCCGGCCATCCTCCTGGTCACTCCGACCCTGCTGCCCGTGGTCAACGCCCTGGGCATAGACCCGACCCATTTCGGGATGGTCATGATCATGGCCCTGGTGACCGGAATCATCACCCCGCCCTACGGCATGTGCCTCTTCGTCATGAGCGACGTGGCCGGCATCTCGGTGGCCCGGGTGACCAAGGAATCGGTCCTCTACCTCCCGGCCATGCTGGTCGTTCTGACCCTGGTGGTCTTTTTCCCCTGGATCAGCACCTGGCTGCCGGAGCTGCTCCTGGGCGTGCCCAAGTGAGAGCCCGGGCCCGAACTTCGAACTCGCCAGCCTTCAAAGGATACAGTCCATGACTCACCGGGAACGAATCCTGACCACGCTCGAGGGCCGGACGCCCGACCGCCTGGCCTACACCCCCAGGCTGGACCTCTGGTACAACGCCAACGCTCCGGCCGGAACCCTTCCGGCCAGGCACGCCGGCCGCTCCCAGGACGAGATCTCCCGGGCCGAGGGCTGGGCCCTCCACAAGGTCGCCCCGGACTTCCTCAGCCCCGGCCGGCCCGAGGACGTCCTCCACCGGGCCCTGGGCCTCTACAACCTCAGGGAGATGGTCTTCAGCTTTCACCTGCCCGCGGACGTGGCCGTGGAGGTCGCCCGGGAAGGCGACCGGACCAGGATCACCTACCGCACCCCCCGGGGGGCGATCCGGACGGCGACGACCTTTTCCGAGGAGATGAGAAAATCCGGCAACTCGCTGGCCTGGATCAGCGAGCCGGCCCTGAAGGGGCCGGAGGACTATAGCGCCTTAGGCTACATCTTCGAGAACATCGAGCTGCGGCCGGCCTTTCAGAGGTTCGGCGCCTGGCAAGAGGAGATCGGCCCGGACGGGGTGGCCTGCGCCATGGCCGGCCTGGCCGCCTCGCCCATGCACCACATCCAGCGCGAGTTCCTGGACGCGACCCAGTTCTACTACCACTACAACGACCATAAAAAAGAAATGCGCGCCCTGGCCGAGAGCCTGGAGCCATATTACGAGCAGGCCCTCAAGCTGGTCCTCGACTCGCCGGCCGAGGTGATCCTCTGGGGGGCCAACTACGACGACATGATCACCTACCCGGCCTACTTCGAGAAGGAGATCCTGCCCTGGCTGCAACGGGCCTCGGCCGAGATGGCCGGTCGGGGCAAGCGCATGCTCTGCCACTGCGACGGGGAGAACCAGGGCCTCTTGGACCTCATCGCCGCCTCTGGCATCCAGGCCGCCGAAGCGGTCTGCCCCTGGCCGATGACCAAGGTGCCCCTGGAGGAATACTACCGGCGCTGGGGCGAGAGGCTGACCGTCTGGGGCGGGCTGCCCTCCAACCTGCTCCTGGCCGAATCCGCGGACGAGGCGGAGTTCGACGCCTTCGTCGATCACCTCTTCCGGGCCGTGGCCCCGGGGAATCGCTTCATCGTCTCCATCGCCGACTGCGTGCCGCCCGGGGCCGTGTTCGACCGGCTGGTCCGCCTGGGCGAGCGGGTGGAAAAGGAGGGCCGCCTGCCCCTGGAGGCCGGCGCCTTCAGGCCTCTGCCCGGCCCGGGCCCGGAGGCCCGGCCGGCCGGCCGGCCGGGCCCGGCCCGTCCCCTGGAGGAGGCCTTCGGCCAGGTCCACGAGGACGTCCTCCTGGGGCGGGAGAAGGAGATCAGGCAAAACGTGGCCCGACTCCTGGAGCAGGGCTTCGAGGCGGCCGACATTCTCAGACAGGGCATGCTCTCGGCCATGGAGGTCATCGGCCAGCGCTTCGTCTCCGGGGACGTCTTCATCCCCGAGGTCCTTCTCTCGGCCCGGGCCCTCAACGGCGCCCTGGAGCTCCTGGAGCCCCACCTGGCCGCCCGGGCCGATAGGGGCGGGGGCCGGATCATGATCGGCACCGTCTTCGGCGACGTCCACGACATAGGCAAGAACATAGTCATCACCATGCTCAAGGGGGTCGGCTTCGAGGTCATCGACCTGGGCATCAACGTCCCGGCCGAGCGCTTCGTCCGGGAGGTGGCCGCCCGCCGGCCCAAGGTGCTGGGCCTGTCGGCCCTCCTGACCACGACCATGCCCCAGATGCGCACGGTCATCGAGGCCCTGGACGAGGCGGGCCTGCGCTCCCAGGTCAAGATCATGGTCGGCGGCGCGCCGGTCAACGACAAGTTCGCCCGTCAGATCGGGGCCGACGGCTACGCCCCCAACGCCGGCCAGGCCGTGGCCCTGGCCAGGCGGCTGTCCGCTGACTGAGTAAAGGAGGCTTGGATGTCCGCGACCCCCTGGAAGACCGACAAGTGGTTCGTCAGCCCCTGGAATTACGCCCCCGAGGCCGTGGCCTCGCTGGGCTTTCCGGATGAGATCAAGATCCACGACATCACCTTGCGGGACGGCGAGCAGCAGGCCGGGATCGTCTTCACCCGCCAGGAAAAGATCGAAATCGCCCGCAAGCTGGACCAGGTCGGGGTCCACCGCATCGAGGGCGGCATGCCGGCCGTCTCGCCCCAGGACGAGGCGGCCATCAAGGACATGGTCGCCCTGGGCCTCAAGGCGGAGATATTCTGCCTCTCCCGGTGCATGGCCGCCGACGTCAGGAAGGCCAAGGAGTGCGGCGTCAGGGGCATCTCCATCGAGATACCCAGCAGCGAGCACATCATCAAGTACGGCTACGGCTGGGAGCTCAAGAAGGCCATCGGCCTGTCCGTGGAGGCCACCCTGGCGGCCAAGGAGGCCGGCCTGTACACCGTCTTCTTCCCGGTGGACGCCTCCCGGGCCGAGATGAACTGGTTCCTGGACCTGATCGAGCAGATCTCCACCGAGGGGCACATGGACGCCCTGGGCGTGGTCGACACCTTCGGCGGCTGCGCGCCCCACGCCGTTCCGAACCTGATGTCCCGGATCAGGGCCCGCATCGACAAGCCCCTGGAGCCCCACTTCCACGACGACTTCAGCCTGGGGGTGGCCAACACCCTGGCCGCCCTGGCCTGCGGCGGCTCGGTGGCCCACACCACGGTCTCCGGCATCGGGGAGCGGGCCGGGAACACGCCCATGGAGGACCTGGTCCTGGCCCTGCTGACCATGTGCGGCCGGGACCTGGGCCTCAAGACCGAGATGTTCTGCGAGCTCTCCCGGTTCGTCCTGGAGCGGGCCGGGGTGACCGTCCGGCCCAACCGGCCCATCGTGGGCAGGACCCTCTTCCAGGTCGAGTCCGGGATCATCGCCAGCTGGATGCGCCTGACCGGCCGGGAGCACCGGCTGGAGCTGGTCCCCTTCGCCCCGGAGCTGGTCGGGCAGGAGGACGTCCGCCTGGTCATGGGCAAGAACAGCGGCCTGGACTCGATCCGGACCTGGCTGGAGGAGGCCGGCCTGGCCGCCAGCGAGGCCCAGATGCTGGAGATGGTCAGGCGGGTCAAGGACAGGTCGTTCGAGAAGAAGGGGCTCCTCAGCCGCCAGGAGTTCAGGGACATCGCCGCGGCCGTCCTGGCCGGGTGAGGTTTTTTTAGCTCGCCTTTTCGGCTGGCTCCGGCCGGCCGAAAAGGCCTTCCGTCCAGGCGCCGGCCCGCAAATGCTTGACACCGGCTCCCAGGTCTAATATTCGTCATATCCGCATCTTCCAAAAGAGCGAGGAGGCTGAGCCGCCCGGGCTGAGCCTTCAAGCCAGTCAGGAGGTCATGAGCCCATGATCAGCTTCGAACTGACCGACGAGCAGCGGCGCTGGCAGGCCAAGGCCAGGGATTTCGCCGAGGCCGAGATCAGACCCCTGGCCTGGAAGATCGACAAGGGCCTGATCAAGGAATACCCCTGGCCGCTAATGGCCAAGCTGGCCCAGGCGGGCCTCCTCTGCCTGGGCGTGCCCCGGGAGTACGGCGGCAGCGGCCTGGACGTCCTGACCACGGCCGTCATCGTCGAGGAGCTGGCCGCGGCCGATCCCGGGATTGCCTTCACCGTGACCCTGAACTCCTTCCCGGCCCTACTGGCCGCCGGCACGGAGGTCCAGAAGAAGAAGTTCCTGCCCCGGCTGTGCGACCCCGAGCGGCCCGGGCTGAGCGCCTTTGCCCTGACCGAGCCCAACGCCGGCTCAGACGCCGCCTCCCTGGCGGCCACGGCCCGGCGGGAGGGCGGGGAGTACATCCTCAACGGGGAGAAGTGCTTCATCAGCAACGGCGACCTGGCCAGTCTCTACACCGTCTTCGCCACCCTGGACCGGACCAAGGGCTTCGGCGGCATCACCGCCTTCCTGGTCCCGGCCGAGACGCCGGGCCTGCAGCGGGGCAAGACCGAGGACAAGATGGGCTTCCGCTCCAGCCACACCGGGGTGTTCGCCCTGGACCAGGTCAGGATCCCGGAGGAGAACCGCCTGGGCGAGGAAGGGGCCGGCTTCGGCGTGGCCATGAAGGTCCTGGACGTTCTCAGGATCCTCTCCTGCGGGGCCGTGGGCGTCGGCCTGGCCCGGGGGGCCTTCGAGGCGACCCTCAGGTTCCTGACCGGACGCTCCCCGGCCAAGGCCCTCCTGGGCCAGCAGGCCGTCTCCTTCGAGCTGGCCGACATGCTGGCCGCCATCGAGGCGGCCCGGCTGATGGTTTGGAAGAGCGGCTGGCTGATAGACAGCGGCCGGCCGGTGGGGACCATGTCCAGCCTGACCAAGTTCCTGGCCAGCGACCTGGCCCTGGAGGTGGCCCAGAAGGGGCTGCGCCTGGTCGGACCGCCGGCCTACTCGGAGGAGTTTCCCCTGGAGAAGCTGGTCCGGGACGCCAAGCTCCTCCAGATCTACGAGGGCACCAACCAGATCAGCCGCCTGGTCGCGGCCAGGGGCATCCTGGCCGCCTAGGCCGGGCTTGGGGAGCGAGGATGAGGATCATCGTCTGCGTCAAGCAGGTGCCCGACATCGCCGAGATCGAGAGGATGGAGACCGACCCGCAGACCGGCCGGATCATCCGCGAGGGGCTGCCCAGCATCCTGAACCCCTTTGACGAGTTCGCCGTCGAGGAGGCGGTCGTCTGGAAGGAGAAGCTGGGGGCCGAGGTGGTGGTCGTGACCATGGGCCCGCCCCAGGCCGAGGACGCCCTGATCCACTGCCTCAGCCTGGGAGCCGACCGGGCCGTCCTGCTCAGCGACCGGGACTTCGCCGGGGCGGACACCCTGGCCACCAGCTACACCCTGGCCGCGGCCGTCAGGAAGATCGGCCAGTTCGACCTGATCCTCTGCGGCCAGCAGGCCATCGACGGCGACACGGCCCAGGTGGGGCCCATGCTGGCCGAGAGGCTCAGGATCCCCCAGATCACCTACGTCAACAAGTTGGAGATCGAGGGCAAGCGCCTCCTGGCCAGGCGGGAGCTGGAGGACCGGGACGAGCTGGTCCGCTGCCGGCTGCCGGTCCTCTTGACCGTGGTCAAGGGGATCAACGTCCCCCGGGTGCCCACCTTCAGCGCCCTCAGTAAGGCCATGGAGCAGGACATCCCCACCTGGACGGCCGGAGACCTGGAGGCGGACAGGGATTGCCTCGGCCTGGCCGGCTCGCCCACGGCCGTGACCCGGGTCTGGACCCCGGAGCCCAGGGGCGGCGGCCGGGTCCTGACCGGACCGCCGGTTGAGGTGGCCAGGCAGCTGGCCTCGGCCCTGCTGGAGCTGCTGCCGGACTAGGGAGAGGAGAGCCGCTTGGGCATCAGGATCATCGTTGAGAACTGCACCGGCTGCCAGAAGTGCCAGGCCGCCTGCCCCTTCGGCCAGATCGAGATCAGGGACAAGAAGGCCGTCATCGGGGAGGGCTGCACTCTCTGCGGGGCCTGCCGGGAGGCTTGCGAATTCGAGGCCATCGAGCTGGAGCGGCCGGCCGGGCAGGGAACGGCCGAGCTGGAGGAGTACCGGGGCGTCTTCGTCTTCGCCGAGCAGAGCCAGGGCCGGCTCAAGGCCTGCGGCCTGGAGCTGCTGGGCGAGGGCCGCCGCCTGGCCGGCCAGCTCAACCAGGAGCTGGCCGCGGTCCTGCTGGGCTCCGGGGTGGCCGAACTGGCTCCGGTCCTCATCGCCCACGGCGCGGACAAGGTCTATCTGGCCGATGATCCCAGCCTGGCCGCCTACCAGACCGAGAGCTACACCGCCGTGCTGACGGCCGTCGTCGCCCGGCACCGGCCGTCAGTCTTCCTCTTCGGGGCCACCACCACCGGCCGGGACCTGGCCCCCCGGCTGGCCGCTCGCCTGGGCACCGGCCTGACCGCCGACTGCACCGGCCTGGACATCGAGCCCGGGACAGGCCTGCTCCTCCAGACCAGGCCGGCCTGGGGCGGCAACATCATGGCCACCATCAAGACGGCCAGCCACCGGCCCCAGATGGCCACGGTCAGGCCCAAGGTGATGAAGAAACTTGAGCATGACCCGGAGCGCCGGGGAGAGATCGTCCAGATTCCGGTCAAGCTCGACCCCCGGGGGCTGAAGGTCAAGCTCCTGGAGGTGGTCAGGCGCCCCGGCGAGTCGGCCCAGTTGGAGGAAGCCGAGGTGGTCGTCTCCGGCGGCCGGGGCCTCCAGGCCGGGGAGAACTTTGGGCTCATCGAGGAGCTGGCCGGGGTGCTGGACGCGGCCGTGGGCGCCTCCAGGGCCGCGGTGGACGCCGGCTGGCGGCCCCATCCCTGCCAGGTGGGCCAGACCGGCCGGACCGTCCAGCCCAAGATCTACATCGCCTGCGGCATCTCCGGGGCGGTCCAGCACCGGGTGGGCATGGAGAGCTCGGAGAGAATCGTGGCCATCAACCGGGACCTCGAGGCGCCGCTGATGAAGATCGCCGACTTTGCGGCCGTGGGGGACCTCTTTCAGATCGTGCCGGAACTGATCAAGGAGCTCAAGGCCGGCCTCAAGAAGCGGCGGTCCTGAGAGGCGGGACCGCCGGCCGGCCGTTGGGGAGGCGCTCGTGGAGACGACCTATCAACTCACCAGGAAGCAGGGCTTCTTCAAGAAAAACGTGGACAACCTGGTCAAGCAGCAGATCAGGCCCCTGGTGGAAGAGCTCGACCGCCGGGCCGAGTTCCCCTACGAGGCCCTCAGGCTCCTGGGTAAAAATCGCCTCCTGGGGCTCCTGGCCCCGCCGGAGGCGGGCGGCGAGGGGGCCGGCTTCCTGGACGTCTGCCTGGCCCTGGAGGGCCTGGCCAGGGCCTGCCCCACTTCGGCCCTCATCGTGGCCGTCCAGAACCTGGGCGTGAGGCTCCTGGCCGCCGAGGCCGACCCGGCCCAGCGCGAGAAGTACCTCCCGGCCCTCCTGGCCGGGGAGGCGGTCTTCGGCTACGCCCTGCCCGAGGCCTCGTCCCTGGAGCTGGGCCGGCCGCCGCTCACGGTCCGGCGGGAAGGGGAGGCCTTTGTCCTGGACGGATCCGGCTGCTTCGCGGTCAACGCCGACGCGGCCGAGGTCATCTGCCTCTTCGCCCGGGAGGGGGATTCGGTTCACGGCTTCCTGGCCGGCCGGGGCGTTAAAGGGCTGGAGGCGGCCCGGTCCGTCGGGACCAGCGGGGCCGAGGCCCGGAGCACCTGCCGGGTGGAGTTCCGGGACTGCCGCCTCTCTCCGGCCGACCTCCTGGGCCGGGAAGGAGCCGGCGCTAACCTCGCCGGCGAGCTGCTCAACCAGGCGGCCTGCTTCACCGCGGCCAGGGCTCTGGGCATGGCCCAGGGCGCCCTGGACTACGCCCGCCTCTACGCCAGACAAAGGGAGCAGTTCGGCCGGCCCATCGGCCAGTTCCAGGCCGTCCAGATGCTCCTGGCCGGCATGGCCGTCAAGGTCGAGGCCAGCCGGCAACTTGTTTATAAGGCGGCCTCGGTATTGGATCAGGCCGGCCCGGAGAGGCGCCGCTTCGCCTCCCTGGCCAAGTGCTTCGCCAGTCAGGCCGCGGCCGAGGCCTGCGCCGACGCGGTCCAGGTGGCCGGGGGCTACGGCTACACCCGGGACTACCCCCTGGAGCGGATGATGCGCAACGCCCACCTGGCCCAGCTCATGGACGGGGGCAACCAGGCCCACCTGCTGGCCCTGGCCAGAGGCTGAAAGAGTAGGAGCTTGGGCCGGGCCCGGACGGGCCCGGCCTCTCAGGCCGCGGCCATGTTGACGGCGCAGACCTTGTATTCCGGGATCTTGGCCACCGGGTCCAGGGCGGCCAGGGTCAGCTTGTTGGCCGCCGCCTCGGCGTAGTGGAAGGGCATGAAGACCACGCCCCGGTCGACCCTCTCCGTGACCGACACCCTGGCCGTGACCTGACCCCGCCGGGAGGCCAGCCTGGCCAGCCCGCCCGTCTCGAGGTTGTAGGCCGCGGCGTCCTCGGGATTGACCTCGATCTCGCACTCCGGGGCCAGATCGTTCACCCCGGCCGAGCGGCCGGTCATGGTCCGGGTGTGGAACTGGTAGAGGACCCGGCCCGTGGTCAGGATGAGAGGGTACTCCTCGTCGGGCAGCTCCTTGGGCTCCTGGTGCTCGATGGCGTGGAAGAGCCCCTTGCCCCTGGGGAAGCTCTCGTGGTGGAGGAAGCAGGTCCCGGGGTGGCTCTCCTCGGGGCAGGGCCACTGGAGGCTCTCCCTGATCAGCCGGCCGTAGCTGATCCCGGCGTAGGACGGGGTCAGGCCGGCTATCTCCCTGAAGATCTCCTCCGGGTCGGCGTACTCGGGCCAGCCCAGGTTCATCCGGGCGGCCAGGGCGGACAGGATTTGCCAGTCGGCCCAGGCCTGGCCCGGCGGCTCCACGGCCTGGCGGACTAATTGGACCCGGCGCTCGGTGTTGGTGAAGGTCCCGTCCTTCTCGGCGAAGCAGGCCGCGGGCAGGACCACGTCGGCCAGCTCGGCCGTCTCGGTCAGGAAGATGTCCTGGACCACCAGGAAGTCCAGCTTCTGGAGCGCCTTGGTCGCGTGGCCGCTGTCCGGGTCGGAGATGAGCGGATTCTCGCCCAGGATGAAGAGGCCCTTGAGCCGGCCCTCGGCCGCGGCCGGGATCATCTCGGTCACGGTCAGGCCGACCTGGTCGTCCAGGTGGCCGCCCCAGGCCGCCTCGAACTTGGCCCTGATCTCGGGGCTGGTCACCGGCTGGTAGCCGGTCAGAACGTTGGGCAGCCCGCCCAGGTCGCAGGCGCCTTGGACGTTGTTCTGGCCCCGGAGCGGGTTGACCCCGGTGGACTCGCGGCCGATGCTGCCGGTCAGCATGGCCAGGTTGGCCAGGGACTTGACGTTGTCTGTGCCGTGGCTGTGCTGGGTGATGCCCATGGCGTAGAGGATCATCATCCTCTCGGCCCGGCCCAGGACCCGGGCCGCCTCGATGAGCCTCTCGGCCGGGACGCCGCTGATCCGGGCGACCTTCTCCGGGGTGTAGCCCTGGACAACCTCCTTGAAGGCCTCGAAGCCCTCGCAGCGCCGGGCGATGAAGTCCAGGTCGGCCAGGCCCTCCTCGAGGATGACCCGCATCAGGCCGTTGATGACGGCGATGTCCGTGCCCGGCCGCTGGCGGAGCCAGAGAACGGCGTGGTCGACCAGGTCGATCCGCCGGGGATCGATGACCACCAGCCTGGCCCCGTTGTGGCGGACGGCCCGCTTGACAAAGGTGGCGATGACCGGGTGGGCCACCGTGGTGTTGGAACCGATGATCAGGAAGGCGTCGGCCCGCTCCATCTCGGCCACTGAGTTGGTCATGGCCCCGGAGCCGAACGCGGCGGCCAGACCGGCCACCGTGGAGCTGTGTCAGAGTCGGGCGCAGTGATCGACGCTGTTTGTCCCAAAGCCGGTCCGGACCAGCTTCTGCATCAGGTAGTTCTCTTCGTTGGTCACCCGGGCCGAGGTCAGGCCGGCCAGGGCCCGGGGCCCGCGCTCCTCCTTGATCTCCAGGAAGCGCCTGGCCACCAGGTCCAGGGCCTCGTCCCAGGAGGCCTCCCTGAAGCGGCCGTTCTCCTTGATCAGCGGGCTCTTGAGGCGGTCCTCGGACTGGATGAAGTCGTAGCCGAAGCGGCCCTTGACGCAGAGCCGGCCCTGGTTGGGCGGCACGCCCTCCACGCCGCTGACCCTGACCACCCGGCCGTCCTGGACGTGGAGCCAGATCTGGCAGCCCACGCCGCAGTACGAGCAGGTGGTGCGGACCTTCTCGGTTTCCCAGTGGCGGCCCAGGCCCAGAGCCTTCTTCTCCACCAAGGCCCCGACCGGGCAGGCCTGGATGCACTCACCGCAGTAGACGCAGCGGTCGTAATCGGCCAGGGGGTACCAGCCTTCGGGCTGGGGCCGGTCCTCCCGGCGGCCGTAGGGGGCCGGGATGGCCAGGTTGACCTGGACCTCGTTGCAGGCCGCGGCGCAGCGGCCGCACTGGATGCAGCGGGAGTAGTCGCGCCGGATGAGGGGGTGGTCGTCGTCAATGGGGAAGGGTCCCTCGGCCGGCTCGATCCCGCTGGTCCTGACCCCGTAGGCCACGACCAGATCCTGGAGCCGGCAGTCGCCGTAGGCCGGGCAGATGGTCTCGTGGCCGGTCCCGGACATGGCCTCCAGCTGGAGCTCGGTCCAGCGGTCGGGGTCGGACTCCAGGACGAAGCAGTTGTGCTGGCCCGAGGCGACCAGCATCTCCAGGATGGTCCGCCGGGCTTCGACGACCCGCTTGTTCTCGGTCTGGACCTCCATGCCCTCCTGGGCCGGGGTCTCGCAGGCGGGCAGGAGCCTGGCCGAGCCGGCCACCTCGACGACGCACAGCCGGCAGGACCCGGTGGGAAAGGCGTCCTGGAGATGGCAGAGGGTCGGGATCTGGATCCCGGCGGCCCTGGCCGCCTGAAGAATGGTCTGGCCGGCCTCGAAGCCGACCTCACGGCCGTTGATCTTGAGAGTCATGGCTTCCTTCTCTTCCCCTTGTCTCAGAGAGCGGCCAGGCCGATGCGGTAGCATCTCAGGCAGCGCTCGGCCTCCTGGTAGGCCTGGGCCGGCTCCAGACCGGCCTCGACCTCGTCAAAGGACTTGATCCTGACCTCCGGCGGCAGGACGGTCGGCCTGGCCCGCTCGGTCCGGCCCTGGCAGGACGGCTTCTCCTCCGGGACAAAGACGCCGGTCCGGCTGATGAGCTGGTCCAACAAGTCATATTCGTCGGCCCGGCACTGATCCTTCTCTAAGTACTGGGCTATGTACTTGGCCGCCCGCTTGCCCGCGGCCAGGGCGGCGATGAGGGTGGCCGGGCCGGTGACGCAGTCGCCGCCGCTGAAGACGCTGGGCTGGTTGGTCTGGCCGGTGATCTGGTCCACGACAAAGGTGTTCCTGCGGCCCAGCTCGAAGTCGTCCTTCTCGGGCAGGACGCAGTCAACGACGCAGATCTGGCCGATGGCCGGGACCACGGCGTCGGTCTCGATGGTGAACTCCGAGCCCTGGATGGGCACCGGCCGGCGCCGGCCGGACTCGTCCGGCTCGCCCAGTTCCATCTTGAGGCACTTCAGGCCGCTGACCTTGCCCTCGGCGGCCAGGACCTCGATGGGCTGGACCAGGTAGTGGAACTTGACCCCCTCCTCCTTGGCCTCCTCGATCTCCACCGGGTCGGCCGGCATCTCGGCCTCGGTCCGGCGGTAGACCAGGTTGACGTCGCTGAAGCCGACCCTCAAGGCGGTCCGGCAGCAGTCCATGGCCACGTTGCCGCCGCCGATGACCAGGATCCGCTGGCCTTCCAGGGGCTGGTTGCCCAGGGCGGCCTGCCTGAGGAACTCGATGCCGGTCATGAAGCACTGGTAGCCGGCGTCCTCGCCCTCGCAGCGCATCTTGGACGACTCGGGCGCCCCGGCGCCGATGAAGACGGCCGAGTAGCCCTGGGCGGACAGGTCGGTCAGGGTGACGTCGGTCCCGACCTTGACCCCGTACTTGATCTCGGCCCCCAGGCTCTCCACGATCTCGACCTCCCGGCGGAGGATCGGCCGGGGGAGGCGGTAGTCGGGGATGCCCAGGGCGGCCATGCCGCCCGGCTCGTCATTGGCCTCGAAGATGGTCGTCCTGTAGCCCAGGCGGCCCAGGTGAAAGGCGCAGGCCAGACCGGCCGGCCCGGCCCCGACCACGGCCACCTTCTGCTCCCGGGCCGGGGCCGCCTCGAACTCGGGCTTGACCCCGGCCTTGATCTCGCGGTCGGCGGCGTAGCGCTTGAGCCACTTGATGGCGACGGGCTCGTCCATCAGCCCCCGCCGGCAGTTGAACTCGCAGGGCCTGACGCAGACCCGGCCGATGGTCCCGGGCAGACAGCAGTCCCGGCGGACCGCGGCCAGGGCCTCGTCCCAGCGGCCGAAGCGGATCTTCTCCAGGTAGTTGGGGATGTCCACGTGGGAGGGGCAGGCGTTGATGCAGGGCGCGGTCACCCGGGCCAGGTACTCCCCCCTGGGGATGGGCCGGGCCTCGGACACCGCGGCCAGGAACTGCTTCCGGAAATGGGCCAGGGAGTCGATTATCGGCCGGGGCGCGGTCTGGCCGATGTCGCACTTGGAGGAGTCCTTGACCTGGTGGGCCAGGGTCTCCAGGCGATCCAGGTCGGCCAGGGTCCCCCGGCCCTGGCAGAGGCGATCCAGGATCCGGCTCATCCAGAGAGTGCCCATGCGGCAGGGGAAGCACTGGCCGCAGGATTCCTTGGCCGCCCGCTCCATGTAGGCCCGGGCCATGTCCACGACGTTGACCGAAGCCTGACCGACGACCAGGCCGTCCCAGCCCATGAAGGCCTTGAGCTCCCGTCCGTCGCCCAGCTCCAGGGCCGGCGGTTGGATATTGGCCTGGTCAGGACCGGGCGTCCAGGTGCCCCAGCTGGAAAAAATCGGCTCAGCCATGTCTCACCTTCGGCCGAACTCGGCCACTAGAACTGGCTCAAGAGGGGGCCGGTCCGGGCCGGCCCCCTGGTCTAGTCCCAAATTAAAAACGCTTCGGAGGGCCGTTGTCAAAACCTAAATTCAGCCGGCCCCCCGATTCCCAGGCCGGTCAAAGGCAATCGCGGTCCCGGCCGCCTAGAACCCCTTGAGGACGGCCAACTGGGCCAGGGCGTCGTAGCCGTACTCGGCCGCCGAGCCGACGCGGAAGTTCTGGGGCAGGCTGATCGGCGGCTCGCCCTTGATCGACTTGATCAGCTCGAAGGCCTTCTCAACCCTGTCCTCGTCGCCCTCTATGGAGAGGTGGACCGAGCCCTCCGAGCCTCCCACGCCGCCGGAGCCCAGATGATAGGCCTGCACCCCGGCCAGGATGGCCAGGGCCTGGATCTCGGTGATGACCTTGCCCAGGGGCACAGGAATCATCCGGGCCGGCAGGCCCAAGGAGTACTTGAAGTGATAGACGCCGCTGTGCTTGGCCGACTCCATGACCGAGGGGACCAGCTTCTCCAGGCTGGTGGGGATGATCAGCTCCGCGCCCCTGGGGGTGACGATCGGCCAGGCCATGCCGATGGTCCCGCCCTTGAGCGAGGAGGCGTAGGTCCCGGCCGTGCCTTCCGGATCCACGGCGTTGGCGCCCTTGATGAAGACGTCGCCCAGCCCGAACTTGAGGATCTCGACGTTGGAGTCGGCCCCCTCGACCACCTGGCCCTTGTTGATCACGTGCCAGGTGCAGGGGGGTGGGTCCGCGTTGGCGTTGGTCAGGCCATTGCAGATCAGGCCCAGGGTCTGGGCCGCCTTGGGCTCGATGGAGATGCCGAAGAGCTCCTCGGTGAAATAGGCGGTGGTGATGCCCCGGGCGATGATGATCATCCCCTTCTTCCAGGCGTTCTGGACCTCGGGGCAGGCCACCGTGGCCTTGGCCACCAGCCGCCTGGATTCCGGAGGGTTGAGGACGACCATGGCCGCGATCTGCTTGCGGTCCGGACTGGCTTTGGGAATCTCGACTTCGTAGAACATGTCAACCTCCTGGGCCGATAAGGCAGGCCGAGTGAGAGCTTGCCGCTGAATCACGTAGAATTATCAAATTTTGCCCGGCCGTCAAACCAAAAATCGCCCGGGCCGGTCAACCGGTCAGGTTCTTCAGCAGGGCCCTGAGCTTCTCCCCCAGAACGGCTCTGGTCCGGGCCAGGAACCTGAGGGCCAGGCAGGAGAAGATCAGGAGCGAGAGGTCGTTCTTCTCGCCCGGCCTGAGCAGGGCCGCCTGTCTGAAGCAGGCCAGGGCCTCGTCGTAACGCTTCAGCCGGGACAGGGTCGTGCCCTTGGCCAGATGGGCGTCGGCGTTGGCCGGCTGGGCCGCGATGGCCCGCTCGTAGAGCCCCAGGGCTTCCTCGGGCCGGTCCAGCTTGGACAGGGCGTAGCCCTTCTGGGCCAGGGCGTGGGCGTAGTCCGGCTGGGCGGCCAGGGCCCGGTCGTAAAAGACCAGGGCCTCCTCGTCCCGGTTGAGACGGGACAGGGACACGGCCATCTGGGTCAGGGCGTGGGGCGATCTGGGGGCGACCTTGAGGGCCTCCTCGAAGCAGGCCAGGGCCTCCAGGTCCCGATCGAGCTTGGACAGGGAGACTCCTTTCTGGATCAGGCCCAGGGCGAAGCGCGGTGCCAGGGCCAGGGCCTTCTCGAACAGCTCCAGGGCCTCCTGGTCCCGGTTGAGCTTGGACAGGGAGACGCCCTTCTGAGCCAGGGCCCGCGGGGACCCGGGCTCGCTCTTGAGGGCGGCCTCGAAGAGGGCCAGGGCCTCACGGTCCCGGTTGAGCTTGGACAGGCTGACGCCCTTCTGGGTCAGGGCGTGGGCGTTGCCGGGCTCCCCGGCCAGGGCCCGGTCGTAGAAGGCCAGGGCCTCCTCGTCCCGGTTGAGCCGGGAGAGGATGGCCCCGTAGTTGGCCAGGAGGAAGGGGGCCTCGGGCAGCCGCCCCAGGGCCTGATGCTCCAGGGCCAGGGCCTCGTCGAAGCGACTCTCCAGGCCGGCCGCCTCGCCCCGGAGAAAGAGGGCGTAGGCCTCGTCCCCGGCTTGCTCGGCCTGGCCGGCCACCCGCCGGGCCTCGGCCGCCGCGGCCAGGGGGTCGCTCAGGGCCAGGGCCTGGACCTCATTGAGAATCAGCCTGCAGGTTTCAGCCTTGTCCGGCATGCCCCCTCGACCGGCCAACGCTCGGAATAATTATAGTCTTGATTTTACCCGGCCCCAGGCGCCCGTCCAGGCCTCAAGCCGGCCCCCAGGGTTTATGAAAACGGCGGCGTTTCGGAAAAATCATGAAGCCGCCCCCATGTGGCGCCGGGGCCGCGTCCCCGGCGCCAGGCCGAAGGCCAGTGATCAACCCCAGGCTCACCCTCCTGGGCAATGCCCCGGCTTTCTCAGACGCGCCCAACAAGGGGAGAGTCGCCGCGGTCGTTGCTTGACTTCAGCTAGTGGCTGGGCGTGGTGTCATGGACGCGGCCATGACACCACTAAAGAAGAGGGATTACGGCAGGTTATCTGCTTAAAAAAGATAAGATCAGCCACAAGTGTGGCGCCGGAGCCGCGTCCCTGACACCAGGCCGCAGGCCAGGACAGATCTCCGGGGGAGAACGCCCTCAGGCCTCGTCCTCGACGTAGTCCTCGTCCTCGTCTTCGTCCGGGGGGCGATTGACCGACCAGCTGGGGTGGGTGAGCTGCAGCTTGGCCACCTTGTAGTTGAGGGCCCGGCGGGAGATGCCCAGCAGCTTGGCCGCCTCCTTCTGCACCCAGCCGGTCCGCTCCAGGGTGTCCAGGATGAGCAGTCGCTCGGCCTGGGCCAGGGTCAGGCCCGAGAGGGCGAAGCGCTGGGCCTGGTCCTGCGGCCAGCCCGGGCGCGGCAGGGGCCGGCTCTTGGACTCGTCGATGTTGAGGTCCTGGGGCCGGATGATCGGACCCGGGGCCAGCAGGGCGGCCCGCTCTATGACGTTCTTGAGTTCCCTGACGTTGCCCGGCCAGCGGTAGCGCTCCAGGCTCTGGAGGCTCTCCTCGGCCAGGGTCAGGGGATCCCGCTTCAGTTCGCGCAGCGAGCGGGCCAGGAAGAAACGGGCCAGGGGCCGGATGTCCTCGACTCGCTCCCTGAGGGCCGGGATGTGGATGGAAAGGACGTTGATCCGATAGAAGAGGTCCTCCCTGAACCGGCCGCCCTCCATCTCGGTCTGGAGGTCCTTGTTGGTCGCGGCCAGGATCCTGACGTCGATGCGCTTGGTCTTGGACGAGCCCAGGCGTTCGAAGCTCTTTTCTTCCAGCACCCGCAGGAGTTTGGCCTGCATCAGGGCGTTCATGTCGCCGATTTCGTCCAGGAAGACCGTGCCCCCCTCGGCCTGCTCGAAGCGGCCGATCCGGTCCTTGATGGCCCCGGTGAAGGCGCCGCGAACGTGGCCGAAGAACTCGCTCTCCAGGAGCGGGTCGGGCAGGGCGGCGCAGTTGACCTCGACAAAGGGCTTGTCGGCCCTGAGCGAGTTGAAGTGGATCAGGCCGGCGAAGAGGCCCTTGCCCGTGCCGGTCTCGCCGGTGAGCAGGACCGAGTGGTTGCTCTTGGCCACCCGGGCGGCCAGGTTGAGCAGGCTGATGATGGCCGTGGAGCGGGTGACCACGTTCTCGGGGCGGTAGACGATGTCCTGGGTGTGGCGGAGGTACTGCTCCGAGTGGGACAGCCGCCGGCTGGCGATGATCGCCTCGGCGCAGGCCGCGACCCGCTCGGGCGGGGAATCCGACTCCAGGACCCTGTCCGGGCTGAGCTTGAGCCCTTGGGCCAGATCCTCGAGCCCGGCCGCCGGCGCCAGGATCAGCGGCTCGGCCGGCTTGGCCTGGCTGATGAGCCGGCCCAGGGCGGACAGGTCGAGACCCTGATCGGACATCCGGTCCACGAGGAGGAGGTCAACCTCCCAGGTGGCGAGATGCTCCTCGGCTGCGGCGGGATCGGCGGCCCTCAAAACCTCGTGGCCGGCCTCGACCAGGCTCTGGCTGAGTCTGTCGAGGCTGGGCCTCTCGCCTAAGATCAGAAAAGTGGACAAAAACAGCCCCCCTGTGCGAGACATACCATACCACACATGAATTGGCTTGGGTAACGAAAACGTACTTTACGCCCCGGATGGGCCGGGGCAGCGAGGGCGGCCGTGGCCAGAGTCGAGGAGCGAACCTACCGCCGTTCGGTCTCGCCGGCCGGGCTGATCACCTTCCGGGTCGCGGTCAAGGAGACCGATCTGCTAGTCTCGGCCGAGCGGGATGCGAGCCGGGAGACCCTGGCCGAGATCCTGACCCAGCGGCGCTACATCGAGGAGCGCCTTAGCATCCAGCCCGAGTTCCTGACCTCCCTGGAACCCCTGGTCCCGGATCCCTTGGCCCCGGGCGTGGTCAGGGACATGCTCGAGGCCGGACTGGCCGCCGGCGTCGGCCCCATGGCCGCCGTGGCCGGGGCCCTGGCCGGCCGGGTCGGCGCGGCCCTGAGGGGCTTGAGCGGGGAAGTGATCGTGGAGAACGGCGGCGATCTCTTCCTGGCCGCGGCCCGGGATCTCCAGGTGGCCATTCACGCCGGCCGCTCGGCCCTGAGCGGCCGCCTGGGGCTCAGAATCTCCCGGGAGGACCAGCCGCTGGGCGTGGGCACCTCCTCGGCCACGGTGGGCCATTCCCTCTCCCTGGGCCGGGCCGACGCGGCCACGGTGGTGGCCCAGACGCCGGCCCTGGCCGACGCCCTGGCCACGGCTCTGGGCAACCGGGTCAGGACCAGGCGCGACTTGGCGCCGGCCCTGGACTGGCTGGCCGAGCGGCCGGGCGCCCTGGGCGGGCTGGTCGTCCTGGCCGGAGAGGTGGCCGCCTGGGGGCGGCTGGAGGTCATCCGCCTCTGAGGCCCGGGACGGCAAAGGCCTTGTCTTCTCGGCCAAGACCGCTATAATCTCGGAAAACCTGGTCGGTCCGCCAGGCGGTCCAGGCAACCTGCAGGAGTCGGCCGCCAGCGGCCGAGGTAGCCTCAATGGTCATCGCCGTTCTATCCGATACCCATCTCAATAGCCTGGATCTCGATTTCACCGCTTTTGTCGAGGCCATCGCCCCGGAGGTGGACCATTTCTTTCACGTCGGCGACGCGGTCTCCCGGGCGGTCCTCGATTTTCTGGGCTCCTTCTCCCTGACCGCCGTGGCCGGCAACATGGACCCGCCCGAGATCGCGGCCCGCTGGCCGGCCAAACGGGTGGTCGAGCTTAGCGGGCGCAGGTTCGGGCTGATCCACGGCTGGGGCTCGCCCCTGGGCCTGGACAAGCGGGTCCTGACCGAGTTCAAGGACGTGGACTGCATCTGTTTCGGCCACTCCCACCTGGCCCTGATGCGCCAGGCCGGGTCGACCCTGCTCTTCAATCCCGGCTCGGCCAGGCGGAGCTTCGGGCGGGCCGGCAGCTACGGGCGTCTGACCGTCACCCCGGCGGGCGTCAGCGGGGAGCTCCTGCCCTTCGGGGCCGGAGGCTGAGGCATGGACAATCTCTGGGCCCCCTGGCGCATGGAATACATCCTCGGCCAAAGCCCCCGGGAGGGCTGCATCCTCTGCCCCGGCCCGGACAGGACGGCCGACCGGGAGCGGCTGATGCTCCACGTCGGGCCGCTCAGCCTGGTGATGATGAACCGCTACCCTTACAACAACGGGCACCTCCTCATCGCCCCGGTCAGGCACGTGGCCGATCCCCGGGAGCTCAGCCCGGCCGAGACGGCCGACCTCTGGGCCAAGAGCCGGGCCGCCCTGGACTGCCTGGACGAACTGATGTCGCCCCATGGGTTCAACGTCGGCCTCAACCTGGGCAAATCAGCCGGGGCTGGCGTGGCCGAGCACGTTCACCTGCACGTGGTGCCCCGCTGGGAGGGCGACACCAACTTCATGACCACGCTGAGCGAGGTCCGCTCGATCCCGGAGCACCTCCTGGCAACCTTTGACCGGCTTAGGCCTCTGCTCGCCAAAGCCCTGGGGGAGGCTTGAATGCGCTACCTCAAGATTGTCGTCGGCGCGCTGCTGATCATCGTGGCCGTGATATTTGTCATGCAGAACGATGATCTCCAGCGCCGGGCCAGGCTCACCTTCAGCCCTTACTCCATCATCGAGTCTTTGAGCCAGGGCCAGACCAAGACGGAGACGGCCGGGGGAGAGCAGGCCCCGGCCGAGTCGCCCCAGCCGGGCGGCCTGTCCGTGCCGGTCTACATCCTCTTTTTCATGGCCTTCTTCGCCGGTCTGATCGTGGCCGCGGTTTACGGCCTGGCCGAAAAGTACCGGCTCAAGCGCCTGGTCAAGCAGGCGAACACCCGGCTGCGGGACCTGGAGGAGGAGCTCAGGCAGCTCAGGACCATGCCCCTCTCCCGGGCCGCTGAAAGCCTGCCCGAGCCCGAGGCCAAGCCGGAGCAGCTCACCGCGGCCCCGCTGGCGGGCGAGGGCGAGGTCGAGGACAAGGTCTAGTCCATGAGCGGGCAACTGATTGTCTCCAATTACGCCATCTCCTGGCCGCTTCTCCTGGCGGTCGCGGCCGTGGTCTGCCTCGTCGTCGGCTACCTGCTGGGGGCCTCCTTCTCCACCCGGGGCCTGCGCCTGGAGCGGCCCGTCCGGCGCACGCCCGAGGAGAAGGCCGTCTTCCTCAAGGGCATCAGCTCGCTCCTGGCCAACGACACCGACCAGGCCATCAAGGAGCTGACCAGGGCCGTGGAGCTGGACAGCGAGACAGTGGAGACCTACATCGCCCTGGGCCACCTCTTCAGGACCAAGGGCCAGTTCGATCGGGCCGTGGGGATCAGGCAGTCGATCATCGCCCGGACCAACCTGCCCAGGCAGGTCAAGATCCAGGCCCTCTTCGATCTGGGGGTGGACTACCGCAAGGGCGGCTTCCTGTCCCGGGCCCTGGAGGCCTTCGAACAGGTCATCGAGGAGGACCCCAACCACCTGGCCGCCCTGACCGAATTGGAGCAGGTCCTGGAGGAGCTCAAGGAGTGGGACCGGGCCCTGGAGGCCCAGCGCCGCATCGGCAAGCTGACCGGCCAGCCCAAACCCGAGGTGATGGCCCATCTCAAGGTCGCCCGGGGCAAGCAGCTGGCCCAGGAAGGCAAGCCGGCCGAGGCCAAGGCGGCCTTCAAGAAGGCGCTCTCCTGGGACGCCGGCTCGGTGGACGCCCTCCTGGCCCTGGGCGACCTGCACCAGTCCCAGGGAGAGATCAAGAAGGCCCTGGCCACCTGGCGCAAGATCGCCAAGGTGGCCCCGGCCCTCTGCTTCCTGGCCCTGGACCGGGTAACCGGCCGGGAGTGGGGGGCCAAGGAGGCGGCCCTGATCGACGAGTTCATCCTGGGCTGCGCCGCCGAGTCCCGAGACCCGCGGTCCTATCTCATCGCCGCCCAGCACCAGGCGGCCAGGGGCCAGGAGGAGCGGACCGTGGCCACCCTGGGCCAGGCCCTGGAGCTGGCCCCCTGCTGCCTGCCGGCCCATCAGGCCCTGGGCCAGATCCATCTCGATCAGGGCCACGTTGACGACATACTCAAGTCCTACAAGCAGCTGCTCGAGTGCCTGCCTGGCCTGGACCGGGAGTTCCAATGCGGCCAGTGCGGCTTCAAGTCGGCGGAGCTCTTCTGGAAGTGCCCCTCCTGCCGCCGCTGGGGCAGCATCACGCCGGTCAGTTAGGAGGTCATGGTCCCCAAGTCCAGCCCCATGCTCAGCCAGTACCTGCGCCTCAAGGAGCAGTACCCGGACTGCCTTCTTTTTTTCCGCATGGGCGATTTCTACGAGCTCTTCTTCGACGACGCCAAGGTGGCCGCGGCGGCCATGGAGATCACCCTGACCGCCCGGGGCAAGGACCAGGGCGAGCCCGTGCCCATGTGCGGGGTGCCCCACCACGCCGCCTCGGGCTACATCGCCCGCCTGATCGAGCAGGGCTTCAAGGTGGCCATCTGCGAGCAGCTCGAGGACCCGGCCAGGGCCAAGGGGCTGGTCGCCCGGGACGTGGTCCAGGTGGTCAGCCAGGGCACCTTCACCGATCCCGATTTCCTGCCGGCCAAGGAGAACACCTATCTGGCCGCGGCCGAGCCTGGCCCCCTGGCCGAGGGCAGATGCGGCCTGGCCTATCTGGACCTGAGCACCGGCCAGTTCGTGGTCCGGGAGGTGGACGGGCTCAGGAGCCTGGCCGACGAGATCGCCCGCCTGGGCCCGGCCGAGCTGCTCCTGCCCGAGGACTTCAGGGACGACCGCCGCTTCAACGACCTGGCCGCCGGGGCCGGCCTGGGCCCGGGCGGCCGGATCCACGTCGAGTTCCTGGACGGGAGCGACTTCGAGCGGCGGCGCTCCGTCGGCCGCCTCCTGGAGCACTTCGAGGCCCCGGACCTGGCCTCGCTCAAGATCGACCACCTCTCGGCCGGCCTGGCCTCGGCCGGGGCCATCCTGGCCTACGTCTCCCGGACCCAGAAGGTCAGGCCCGGACACGTCACCAGCCTGGAGGTGGAGGACCCGGGCCGCTTCCTCCTCCTGGACGACATCAGCCAGCGCCACCTGGAGCTGTTCAGGACTCTGACCGGCCAGCGGGGCCGGGGGACCCTGATCCAGGTCCTGGACAAAACCTCCACGGCCATGGGCGGGCGGCTGCTCCGGCGCTGGCTGGCCTGCCCCCTGCGCGACCTGGAGGCCATCAACCGCCGCCAGGCGGTCGTGGCCGCCCTGTTCGGCGCGGCCGGGCCCCGGGCCCAGCTGCGCCAGGCCCTGGGCCGGGTGGCCGACCTGGAGCGGCTGACCGGCCGGATCGTCATGGGCCGGGTCACCCCCCGGGAGGTCGGGGCCCTCAGGGACTCCATCAAGGCCCTGCCCGAAGTCAGGCAGGTCCTCCTGGCCGTGGGCGCGCCGGCCCTGGACGAGCTGGCCAGCAACCTGGACCGGCTCGAGGACCTGGGCGGCAGGATCGAGCGGACCCTGGTCGATGACCCGCCGATCGTGCTCAAGGAGGGGGGCATCATCAGGCCGGGCTGCTCCGAGGAGCTGGACGAGCTGATCAGGCTCAAGACCGACGGCCAGGGCTACATCGCGGCCCTGCAGGCCCGGGAGCGGGAGCGGACCCAGATCGGTTCGCTCAAGGTCGGCTACAACCGGGTCTTCGGCTACTACATCGAGATCTCCAAGACCAACCTGAACCGGGTCCCGGAGGACTACCACCGCAAGCAGACCCTGGTCGGGGCCGAGCGCTTCACCACGCCCGAGCTCAAGTCCTACGAGGAGAAGGTCCTCTCGGCCGGCGAGCGCCAGGTCAACCTGGAGCAGCAGCTCTTCGTCGAGCTGCGCGACGAGCTGGCCGCCTCGGCCGGCCGCCTCAAGACCACGGCCGGTCTGATCGCCCATCTGGACGCCCTGGCCTGCCTGGCCGAGACGGCCCAGGTCAATGATTGGCACCAGCCCTTGCTGGACGAATCCGGGGTCATCGAGCTCCTGGGCAGCCGCCATCCGGTCATCGAGGCGGCCATCGAGGGCGAGCCCTTCGTGCCCAACGACATCAGGCTGGACATGAGCCAGCAGCAGATCCTGATCCTGACCGGGCCCAACATGGCCGGCAAGTCGACCATCCTCCGCCAGGCGGCCCTGGCCGTGATTCTGGCCCAGATGGGCGGCTTCGTGCCGGCCAGGAAGGCCCGCCTGGGTCTGTGCGACCGGGTCTTCACCAGAGTCGGGGCCGGGGACGAGCTGGCCAAGGGCCGCTCGACCTTCATGGTCGAGATGGCCGAAACGGCCCGCATCCTCAACCAGGCCACGCCCCAGAGCCTGGTCATCCTGGACGAGATCGGCCGCGGCACCTCCACCTTCGACGGCCTGGCCATCGCCTGGGCCGTGACCGAGCACCTCCACGACCTGGCCGGGCAGGGGGTCAAGACCCTCCTGGCGACCCACTACCACGAGCTGGTCGAACTGGCCTGCCACAAGGACCGGGTCAGGAACTACAACGTGGCCGTCAAAAAGATCGGCCAGCGGATAGTCTTCCTGCGAACCCTCACCCCGGGCGGGGTTTCGCGCTCCTACGGCATCGAGGTCGCCCGGCTGGCCGGCCTGCCCCTCCAGGTCATCCAGCGGGCCCGGGATGTCCTGGCCGACCTGGAGCAAGGGGCGCCCAAGAGCCTGACCGGCCTGCTCGAGGACTCGGAGCAGCCCTCGCTTTTTGCCCCGGCCCGGCCTGACCGCCTCCTGGATCGGTTGGCCGAGATAGAGCCCAACGAGATCACCCCCCTGGAGGCTCTTAATTTGCTGGGCGAACTGAAGGAGCTGGCCTGATATGGCCGGGCGCGCCCATCGCGGCTGGCCGGGCCTGATCGCGGCCGGGGTTCTGGTCCTGGCCTTGCTGGCCCCGGCTCACAGCCGGGCCGACGAGGCCTGCTACCGCCGCTTGTTGGACTCGCCCTCGGCTTCGGCGACCAGCCTGGAGGACTGCATCCGGGTCCAGGGCGAGCTTTTTAAACGCCAGGCGGCCACGGTGGCCGGGGCCAAGTATCTCTATCGCCTGGGCCGCCTCTACACTCTGCTCCACCACCAGACCCAGCAACCGGCCCACCTGGAGGCGGCCATAGACCACTACCGCCGCCTGACCAATCACTACCCCCAGAGCAGCCTGGCCGACGACGCCCAGTACCAGATCGGCCGGCTCTTTCTGGAGGAGAAGAAGGACAAGGTCTCGGCCTACGCCGAGTTCCGCTCGGTCGAGGTCAAGTATCCCCAAGGCGACATGGCCCCCCTGGCCCGGACCGAGCTGGCCGGCCTGGACCGGGAGCTGATCGGCCAGCCCAAGGACCAGAAGCCGGCCGAGACCGCCCCGCCGCCCCGCAAGGATTCCTCAAAGACCGAGGAGACCTTTCCACCGGTCGAGCCGGCCCCTGGAGCCGGGTCAGCCGGGTCGCCGAGGCCGGGCCAGGCCGGCGAGCTGCCCCAGGTCACCGGGGTGCGCCACTGGTCCACCGCCTCATACACCAGGATAGTGATCGATCTGACCGGGCAGGTGCAGTTCAAGAGCCATCTGCTCAGGCCCGATCCCGATCTGGACAAACCGGCCCGCCTCTATCTCGATCTGAACCGGGCCAGGCTGGGTCCCCGGGGCGAGCAGGAGGTGACCATCGGCGACGGCCTTCTCAGACAGGCCCGCCTGGGCCAGTACGATGCCTCCACGGTGCGGGTGGTCCTGGACATCCAGCGCATCCAAGGCTTCAAGGTCTTTGCCCTGGACTCGCCGCCTCGGGTGGTTGTCGACGTGGCCGGCTCCAAGCAGGGCCTGGCCAAGGCCCCGCCTCCGCCCGGACCGGCGGCGAGCCAGGTCAGGACCAACAACCGTCGCCGCCTGCCCAGAGGCCGGGCCGAGGAAGAGGCCAGTCCGGACCTGACCAAGCAGCTGTCCCTGGGCGTCAGGACGGTGGTCGTCGATCCGGGTCACGGCGGCCGGGATCCGGGCTGCACCACCTGCCGCGACGGGCTGATGGAGAAGGACATAACCCTGGCCGTGGGCCGCAAGCTGGCCGAGAAGCTTAAGAGCCGGTTGGACCTCAAGGTGGTTCTGACCCGCGACAACGACCGCTTCGTGCCCCTGGAGGAGCGAACCGCCCTGGCCAATACGGCCAACGCCGATCTGTTCATCTCCATTCACGTCAACGCGGCCAAGAGCACGCAGCTGGCCGGTCTGGAGACCTACTTCCTCAACCTGGCCACCGACGAGCGGGCCATTCAGGTGGCCGCCCGAGAGAACGCCACTTCAACCAAGTCCATCTCGGACCTGCAGAACATCCTCAACGATCTCATGCTCAATACCAAGATCAACGAGTCCAACCGGCTCGCCTTTCAAATCCAGCGAGGTCTTATCGACAACCTGAGCCGCTACTACAAGGTCCGCAGCCTGGGGGTCAAGCAGGCCCCGTTCTACGTCCTCCTGGGCGCTCAGATGCCGGCCGTTCTGGTGGAGATCGGCTTCGGGACCAACCGGACGGAGTGCTCGCGGCTGAGTTCCGACAAGTACCTCGATCGCGTCGCCGATGGGATTAACCGCGGCGTTCAGAATTACATCCGCCAGATAAAAGGAGGCGGTTGATCAAGGTGCTGATAGGCCGCGGCCGGCTGTTTTAGGGGCTGGGCGGTAATGCTTGAAGCCCGTCGGTGGGTGTGATATATCTATTATCGGTAAAACCAGGTAACGAGCCTTGGGGCATGGGAACAGACAGCAACAGACAGATTGAGCCTTTTCATTATCACTTGCGCAAGGGTTATATCTTCGTCAATACCGAACCGTCACTGATCAGCGCCGTCCTGGGCTCGGCGGTGGCGGTCTGCATCTGGGATCGGGTCCTGGGCATCGGCGGCATGAGTCATTTCGAGTATCCCCGACCGGGACGCCTTGACAAACCCACGGCCAGATACGGCAGCGTGGCCGTGGTCGCCCTGATCAGAATGTTGCTCCAGATGGGCGCGCACAGAGAGAACCTCGAGGCCCTGGTCTTTGGCGGCGGCCACCGCTATACCTTTGCCGCGGACATGGGCCACTCCAACATCAAGGCGGCCCGGCGGGCGCTGAAAAAGTCATCGATTCCAATCATATCCGAGGACGTGGGCGGCTCACAATGTCGGCGCCTGCTCTACCACACCAGGACCAACGAAGTCCTGTGCATGAAAACCAGCAAGAGCCAGCAGGGCGACTGGTATCCTTACTATCTCTCTGGTTGAGCTGTCCCAGATTCTGTTCCGCGACTTCTCGTGTTCGTTCTCCAGTGATTTGCCCTCAAGGGCGAGAGTTGATTTACTAGAACTTATGGCCAGTAAATTATTTCCTTTTGCGATTTTGGCTTGACGAGAAGTATCTCATGGAGTAATATCACAACTCACACATACCGATATTGGATAAGCCAATGGCAGGAGAGGGGTCGGCCATGGTGGACTTGGGTCAGAGAATCCGTCAGGAACGTCAGGCTCGAGGATGGTCCTTGAAAAAGTTGTCAAGTTTGATAGGCGTTTCCATCATGACTCTGCAGCGGATCGAGACCGGGAAAGTCTCGCCCTCTATCGATTTGCTTTCTGAAATCGCCTATCAGCTAGGGTTGCCGGTGACCGAGTTCGTCTCAGACAAGGAGAGAACCCTGGTCCACCTCAAGGCCAAGGAGCTGGCCGCGAGCAAGCGGGGTCCGAGGAAGACGAGAATCGTCTTTCCTGAAGGTCTGGTGGCCGATGGTTTCGCGGTCTCTTACAATGACCTGGAGCCGGGTGGGGTTATCGACTGGGCTTCTGATCGGCGTTACGAGGGCTTCCACCTCCTGGACGGCCAGATCGAAGTGGAGTTTGACGATCGCAAGGTCCGCCTGCAGTCCGGCGAGACCATTTTCTACGATGCGCGCTTCCGCAAGAGAATCAAGAGCAACACCGGAGCCAAGGCCCTGGTGGCCTTCAAGGACTAGATAAGGAGGAGGGATCAGATGAGCGGCCTCGGTCAAACGATCCGCCAGGCCCGCAAGGCCAAGGGCTGGTCACTGAAAACCTTTTCCGAGAAGATCGGCATCTCGATCATGACCCTGCAGCGGATCGAGACCGGCCAGGTTTCGCCCTCGGTCAAGCTGATGATTGAAATCGCTTACCACCTGGGGCGTCCCATCACCGACTTCATCCAGGACAAGGAACGGACCCTCATCCGCCTCAAGGGCAACCGGATCAAGACCTGGGAGCAGGCCGGGGTGCAGATGACCGGCGTCTTCCCCGAGGGCGTCATCGAGGAAAGGCTGGGTCTCGGCCTGGCCGCGATCGAGGCCGGCCGTGAAGGGGACTGGGAGAGCGCCGACTACTACAAGGGCTACCATCTTCTCGAAGGCCAGGCGCTCCTGGAATTCGAGGATCACAAGCTGACCGTGAAGCCCGGGGAGACGGTCTACTTCGACGCTCGGTTCAGGCACCGGATCTCCAGCCCCAAAGGGGCCAAGGCGGTGGTCGTCTTCAGGCGTTAGTCTTGTCCTGTCCCCAGCAATCCCGGCCGGAGAGCGGGCCCGTTCGGACGCGTCCGCGCAACCCGGCGCCCACCGTGGACATAATCATTCACTGTCTCCAGGGCGGCCTGGACCGGGGGATCGTCCTGATCGAGCGGAGGAATCCTCCCCTGGGCTGGGCCCTGCCCGGCGGCTTCATCGACTACGGCGAGGCGGCCGAGGAGGCGGCCGTCCGGGAGGCCAAGGAGGAGACCGGGCTCGAGGTCATTCTATTGGGCCTGCTGGGCGTCTATTCCCGGCCCGATCGCGATCCCAGGCAGCACACCATGTCCACGGTCTACTGGGGCTGGGCCGAAGGGCGGCCCCAGGCCGCCGACGACGCCCTGAACGCGCGAATCTTCACCCGGGAACAGATCCCGAAAAACCTCTGTTTTGATCACGCCGAGATACTGGACGACTACTTCAGGCTGCGGGCCGGACTGGAGCCGCGGGCTCGTTGAGCCTTGATAACCAGGCCCGCTTGTGATAGATATGCCCCGCTGCGCTCGTAGCTCAACTGGACAGAGCGTTGGACTACGAATCCAAAGGCTGCAAGTTCGAATCTTGCCGGGCGCACCAAGAATTTCAAGGGGTTAGCGGTCTTCGCTGACCCCTTTTTTGTGCAGCATTTTACAGCAATCTGCAGCAGGGACTGCAGCAGGGACCGAGACAGGGGGCAAGGACCGAATGGCCCGCCTCTTGGCTTCAGGCAGCCGGTGGGTGTAATACCTTAGCATCGTTGCTAAATCACGGTGACCGGTCACCTCGGCCACCGCCGCGGGGTCCTGTTCCCTGGCCAACATGGTCGAGGCGGCCAGGTGGCGGGTCAGGTCGTAGGGTCTGATCCCCGTGCCTTCCAGCCCGGCGGCCCGCCTGATTTTCTCCCAGGCCTTGTTGTATGAAATCACCCGCCGGCCCCCCGGCCGGTGGACCACCCAGGGGCAGCCTACAGCAACATCTGCTGCATAGCGGCCCCGGGCCACGTCCAGGAAGCCGGGCTCGGCCGGGTCGAACTCCACAACCTTGATCCCGCCTCTCTTGCTCTGCTCTATCCTGACCCGAGACAATTCCCACTCGAAAGCCGCCCACCGGAGCTCGAAGACCTCCCGGCCGAATCGCAAGGCCAGGTTGAAGGCCACCGAGAGCGCCCAGCCGAACCACTCCTCTCCGCTCTCCACCGAAGCCGCCAGGACCCGCTCCAGATCGGCATAGGATCCGCGCCAGGTGAAGCTCCGACGCCTCAGCTTCTTGAACTGAGCCCAGGGATTGTTGGCGCAGAGGCCCTGTTCGACCCCCCAGGCGCAGACGGCCTGGACCATGGCCTGGGCCTTGTTGGTCGTGTTGGGCGAGAGATGGCGCATCCGCTCCCGCATGATCTCCAGGTCACGCTTGGTGAGCAGGTCAACGGGCTTCTCGGCGAACGGCTCGCAGTATTCGGCGACATACTTTCGGAGGGCCAGCCAGGTGCACCGGTGCGGCCGGCGGGACTCCAGGTAGGCCAAGGCCAGGGCGGCCAGGCTGATGTCCGCGCCTCGGGGCGCCTGGGAGCTTTCCAGGCTGGCCTTGAACTGGAGGGCTTCGGCGGGCGGCCCGTCGGCTCTGGTCGGCTGGAAGTAACGGTAGCGCCGCCGGCCGTCCTCCCGCCAGGCAACGATCCAGCGGCCATCAACTTGGCGTTGGTAGATCGAGGCCATGACGCGAGTCTAAGCACCTCCGCCTTGGCTGGTCAAGGTCGGCTCGCCTTGAGGGCCTTCAGGCTGTGGTGGTCGCGGGGGATGTCGGCCAGGCCAAGGAGGACACGGATGTGCTGGTCTTCCGGAGTCACGAGGTTGATTCTCGACTCACGCAGGCGCTGATCCCGCCGGATGATCAGCCGGCGTATCTCCTGGATCAGCTCCGCTGAATCAAGAACCTCGGCCATAGGACCAGCCTCTAGATCAAGTCCCTGATTACGTTGGCCGGAACCTCGAACAGGCCGAGCTCGCCCGGCCAGGGTCGTGGTTCGGTGAACTTGATGGGGTCGGCGAGTATCCAGTGCCACAGCCCGGCCTCAGCCCAGGGGCTGGAGTGGTCCCGGCACCAGCCCACCAGGTATGCCATGCCGACCAGGGCCCCGTGAGCCAGGCCGCCCGGGACCTGGATCCGGGGGAAGTGTTTCCGGACCCAGGCCTCTCCCGCCCTGTCGTGGGCCTTGGAGGCGTGAATCACCAGGGGGTCCTGGACCGTGGTTGATCGGGGCGTCCAGGTCCGGTTCTCGATGTCCTTGAACCCACCTACGATCAGCCAGGCCCAGGGCTGTCTGACGCTGAGGGCTTTCACTGCTTCCTCTCCTCCCTGGCCTCGATCACGGCCCGGTTGATGCGGTACATCCGCTCCAGGAGGCCGCCGGCGTCGGGGTGGTTCTCCTTGGCCAGGCGGCGGTAGGCCTGGTTGATCTCCTCCAGCGTGGCCTCGGGGGAAAGCCCCAGGGTCTCCCACCAGGGCTCGTCCTGGGCCGGTTCGGGCAGGGCCTTGAAGCCGGCGAAGGCCTGGGCCATCATGTCCGACGATCCCCACCTCTCGATTCCCCTGAGCGCCTGGACGGTCAGCCGCACGGCCTGGACGTTGTTCTCCACCCGGGTCCAGCGGTCGCAGGCAAAGACCAGTTCCCGGCCCCGCCACTCGAAGTAGACCGCCACCCCAGTGTCCTCGACGCAGCCCTGGCGGGCGTAAGGCAGGCCGTCCTGGCGGATCTGCAGGTTGCAGGTGATGGTCGGCCACTGAGCGCCCATGAGCCGGAGCTCGTCCTCGAGTCCTTGGGCCGCCCGGAGCAGGGGCGTATCGAACCGGCCCTTCTCGGGCGCCTGGTTGCGGGGCTGGCCGGCCGGCCACTTGAGCGGGTATGAGAAAGCCACGTTAACCCCCGTCAAAAAGCCTTCACGGCTCCTTGCCTCCATAGCCGGCCTCGGCCATCATCTGTACCCACTCCTCCGGCACCCCGGCGGCGATCAGCTGTCGCCTGGCCTCGGCGAACTCGGCCCTGGTCATCTGGTCATCCCTGGCCTCCCAGAAGGTGCAGGCCGGGTCTGACCAGCGCTTGTCCGTTCCGGGACCAAAACTGTCCCCGATCTGGGCGCACTTGAAGTAGCCCCGGCGGTGGTAGGTCCGGTCGCGGAACCAGAGGCAGTCTCGGCAGAGCCGGCCGTCCTCGACCAGGCGGGCAGCCCCGGGCACCTTGACCCACCGGCCCCGGGAGTCCCGGCGGACCGTGACCCTGGACCCGGTGGGCTCGACGTAGGCGCCGGGGAAGAGCTCGGGGTGCCCGCCCATGCCGTTCCCCTAGGCCGCTTCCCTGGCCTGCTGCTCGGCCTGGAAGGCCTCCCAGGCCGCGGCCATCTCCTCGTCCGTGGGCTCGTTGCCTCTCGGGAACACTGAGCGGACGTAGGCCGGATCGGGCCGGCCGTCGTCCAGGACCCGGCCCTCCTCCATGGCCGCCTTGAAGGCTGTCCTGAGCCGGTAGGCCCGGGCCTGGTCCACGAGCGGGTCTTTCTCGGTCTCGGCCGGCGCCGCCTCGTTCTCCGCCGTGGCGGGCTCCGGCTCCTCCGTGGCCTCGGCTGCCTCTCCGACCTGCTGCTCGGAGGTTTCCGGGGGGCGGGGCACGAAATCATCACAGGTAGGACGGCTGTCCATGTGGCGACTACCGAAGGGACAGTTTTCGGTTCTCCAGGCAGCACAATCCGCGCAGGTCGCCTTCTTCTCGGCCTCCCCGGCCGGCTCCTGGCTGTCCTGCAGGGGCAGGGCGGACTGGCGCTCCTTGTCGCTCATGGCCCGGCGCTCGAGCTCCTCCCCGTTGTCGGCCCGGATGACCAGAACCTCACCGGCCTGGTAATCGTGGACGACCCGGACCGAGACGGTCAGGTTCTGCTGGCCGGTGCGCAGCTGCTGGGCCAGCTTGTCCAGATCGAGCTCCACCGCCTTGATCTGGGCGTTGTAGTCGTCGGCCGCCTCCTTCTTGGCCGCCTCCAGGTCCCGCTTCTCGGACCAGAGCACCTTGAACTCGTCGGCCTTCTTGGCCTTGGCCTCGGGGTCAAGGGGCACGACGATGTCCCTGGTCTCGGTGCCGGCCTCCTCCGCCTTCGTCCGGGGCTCGGGCTGCTCCTCGGCCCCGGGCTCCTCTGCCTGAGGCTCCTGGGTCTCCTCGGGCTTGACGGGCTCGTCCTCCTGTGTGAGATTGCTTTCCAGGTCGCGGTCGTTTCGGACGTGAGGCGAGAGGGCTTCTTCGGAAGATGCACTCGTCCCCGCGACCGGTTCCTTTTTCATGTCCTGAGCATCAAGCTCCCCGTTGGCCGTCTCGGCCGTCTTCTCCTCGGGCATCGCCTCCTCCTGTCCAGGCTTGTCGATGACCACCAGCCGGGCGGCCACCCCGGTGGGGCGGTCGCCGTTCTTGAAGCTTCCCTGGGGCAACTTCTCGTTCTCCGCGCCCACGGCGATCAGCCAGGCCCTGAAGCCGGCCGCGGCCTTGTCGTTGCGGAAGAAGGGTCCCTCGCACATGATCGCCACCAGCCGGCCGCCGGGCCGCAGGCAGTGATAGGCGTGGCGGACGTGGTCGACGTCCTGACCGTTCTCGAAGGGCGGGTTCATGATGATCCGGTCGTACCCGCCCTCGTGGCCCAGGAAGTCCAGGCCGATGATCGGGTGACCCTTGGCCTCCAGGATGGTCCGGAGGTCCATGTTCCACTCGATGACCTTCAAGTCGGCCTCGGGGTGGGCTTCCCTCAAGACGTCGGCGATGTCACCCTTGCCGGCCGAGGGCTCCAAGACGGTCATGCCCGGCTCGATCCCGGCCGCCTCCAGCATCAACTCGACGACCGGCCGCGGGGTGGGGAAATAGCCGGGGATGTCCCGGCCGACCAGGTCGAGCTCCATGTCCCGGATCTCCCGGCCCGGGTCGGGTCCGGAGAGCCTCTGGTCGGCCAGGAAGGACAGGTCGCCGGCCGCCCGGTCGTACTTGTCCGCGTCGTCCAGGCCGGCCTTGGCCAGCCGCTTGCGGTCTTTGGCCGACTCCTCCCCGCCGCCGGCCGGGTAGGACGGGAACAGGAAGAGGGTCTCGATCTGGGCCCGGGTGCTGAGGCCGGTCAAATGCTCGGGCAGGTCGCCGGCCTCGTGGCCGTCGGCCAGGGCGTAGAGGGCGGCCTGGACCCGTTCCAGCCGGTCGGCCTCGCGGGCCATGGCCCGGATCATCCTGACCCGGCGCTGGGTCGGGTTCTGATCGGCCACCCCGGGGTTGCGCTTCTGCTCTATCTGGGCCGCCATCCGGTCAGCCAGGTCTCGCAACCGGGCGGCCTTGTTCGGGTCAGGTGTTCCCACGGCTTTCTCCTTTCCTCTTGTGACGGCCTCAGGCATCGGCCGCCTTCAGCGGCCCCAGGAGCCCGGACAGCTCGCCGGGCTGAAACTCGGGCCGGCGGGGCAGGGTGGGCCTGGGCCCCCGGAGCATCAGCCGGCGCAGGTTTCTCTTGACCCGGAGCTCGGGCAGGGCCGCCTCAAGCTGTTCGATGGAGGCGCAGCAGAACACGCCCAGGCTGATCGCCTCGCGCAGCTCCTCGCGCTGGCCCTCGGTCAGGTCGGCCGCCCGGAGGGTGGGGAATAGGGCGGCGTCGCACCTGGCCAGGAGGGCCCTGACGCCCTCCCGGTGCCGGGCGTCCCGCTCCGGGGTCAGGCGGGCCGGGTCCCAGGCCGAGGCCAGGTGGGGGACCATGGGGTAGACCTTGGGGCCCAGCCGCTCCCAGAGCTCGCTGGCCCGGGCCGAGGCCCGCTTGATGTTGAGGGCGACCTCGAACTCCGAGGGGGCCCTGAGAGGGCCGGCGACGAAGCAGAGGATCATGCCGCTTCCTCCATCGTCTCCGCCGGGTGGCGGGCCAGGAGGTAGCGATGGGCCGCGGCAATACTGCTCGTGTGGGGGTTTGTTCTGGCGACCAACCGGATCGACAGGAAGGACCCTCCCAACCGCTCGATCAGGTCAAGGATCCTTAGAAACTCCTCGAAGGTCGGCCGGTGGGCCTTGCCGGAGTGGCCGCAGAAGTCCTTGAAGGGCGGCTTGGCCAGGTTGGGCGACCAGGCGATCTCGAAACCCCAGCCTCTATTGTACGGGTCTCGAAGGGTCATGAATCGGCCGCCCTCATCCTCACCCAGGGGTATCGCCTCGTCGCTCACCGCCCAGAAGCCCTTGAGCTTCTGGTAGAGCTCAGCCAGTCTGTCGAAGTTCATGACCGCTCCCTCCTTGCTTATTGCAGCCAGGCCACCACCTGGTTCACCCCGCCACCGGCCAGGCCCGCCAGCCAGACCGCGCCCTGGCCCAGCAGCAGGCACCAGGCGACGAGCACGGCCACCATGAATCCGCCCATGATCCAGAAGACCACCTTGTCGCCCAGGGTCGAGCGCCGCGGATAGTTGACGGGGGCTGGATGACACATGCCTTCCCTCCCTAGAGCAGCTTGTCCTGGCCGCCGGCCGGCTTGCCGGCGCCGGGCTCGGCCTGGCCCCGGCCGGTCATCTCGGCCAGGATCTCCCGGGCCAGGTCCAGCTTGTCCGTGGTGATCTCGGCCAGGTCGGAGAGCATGAGCCGGCTCAGGAAGGCGGCCTCGTCCACGCCCCTGGCCCTGAGCTCGGCCGAGAGGGCCTCGACATCCTCCGGGCCGATGGGCCCGGGCTGGGCCTGGCCCTGCCGCTCCTGGGCGCCCATGGCCTCGATGAAGCTCAAGGCCGCCTTCTCCAGCCGGCCGGTCTTGTCCTTGTCCAGGTCGGCCAGGCTGGCCAGACCCACGGCCTCGAAGAGGTCCGCGGCCGGGATGCCGGCCTCCTTCAGCCGGGCGGCCACCCGGGCGCTGGGCCTGTCCGCGGGAGGCTCCTCCTTGGGCCCCTCGGCGGCCTGGGCCGGCTTCTGGCGGCCGTTGCCCTTGTCGGCCCTGGCCTTACCCTTCCCGGACCCGGCCGGCTGCTCCGCGGCCTTCTCGGCGGCGCCGGCGTGAGCCTGGTCCTCCACCTGGGGGAAGATTTCGTCCGGGCCCACCTCGCCGTCCCTGATCTGGCGGCCGATGGACCTCAAGCCGGCGATGTCCTCCCTGGTCCACTTGTCCTTGCCGACGCCGACGTAGGCGGCCAGGCGTGCCTCGGAGACGCCCAGGCGCTCGAAGTGATCGACCGCCCTCTGCCGGGCCTCGTGGAGGCCGACCCGGTCGATGGCCGAGAGCTCGGCCTTCTTGGCCCGCTCGACCACGGCCTGCATCAGCCAGCGGGGCATGGCCGTGTTGACCACGTTGCGGATGGCCTTGCTCTGGGCCAGCTGGAACTGCATGTCGGCCCAGCGGGCCTCGTCGTACTTGCCCGGGGCCGGCGTGGGCCGGTACTTGTAGGCCCGGGCGATGGTTGTCCCCTTCTCCAGGTCGATGAACCTGGGGGTGAAGACCAGGTGGGTGCCCCGGTCGTTGCAGTCCACGTCCAGGGCGCAGTTGCCCCAGAGGCGCAGCACGGCCATGGCCGCCCCGATGGTCGGCCCCTCGACTATCTTCCGGCCGCCGTCCTTCTCCTTGACGGGCCAGGAGTAAAAGAACTCCGAGCCGGCGTAGTCGGCCTCCTCCAGGGCCGCGGCGACGATGCGGTCAAGGTCCCGGGGCCGCTGGACGCCCACGGCGGTGTGATACTCGGTCCGGGTCTGCATCATGGTTTGGCCCTGGGCGACCAGGTCCAGGGGCGTACGGGCCGGCGGCTGGCGCTCCTCCAGGCCGGTGAAGATGGGGACCGAATCCAGGAAATCGGGATCTCGGGCAATCTGTGCTTTGCTCACTTCTGGCCTCCTTGTCCTTGGGGCGGCGCGCAAGGGCGCACCTTCTTGTGCGGGGGGATGAACTCGCAGCTCCACCAGTAGCCGCAGTACTTGGGGGAACAGACCCAGTGCCCCGGCGCGGCCGGGGGGAAGATGCCGGTCTCGACCATCCGGAGCATGAGCCGGAAGCGGTCGAGCAGGGCCGGCCAGTCGCCCTCGGTCAGATCCACGGCCACGGACTGGTGGGCCGGGGTCTGGGTGCTGACCAGGACCTCGAAGCTCATCCTGGCCGGCGGCCGGCCGAACCTCTCCCGATAGAGCTCCCGGTAGACGACCATCTGGGGGACGTGCTGGGAGAGGTTACTGTCACTCCACTTGCGGGCCCCGGTCTTGAGGTCCGGCACCCAGCCGCTTTCGTCAGCCACGTCGATCAGGCCCATCACGGGCACGGGCAGGCCCTCGGGCCTGACGTAGACCGGCTCCTCGACCAGGACCGGCCGGGTGATCCTGGGGGCCAGCTCGGCGTGGTAGAGCCTGGCCAGGCTGACGGTCCGGTCGATGCCCTCGGCGATCTGTCGCTTGGCCGAGGAGACCTCATCGGCCGGGAAGAAGACGCCCTTCCTGACCAGCCTGACGTAGTGGTCGCGGGCCGCGTCGGTGACCACGTCCAGGGGCTCGTCCTGGCCGGTCCTGAGCTTGGCCTTGTGATTGACCTCGGCCCCGTGGTGGACCCCGCCGCCTATCCTGGCGGCGATACCCGGCGGCCGGCGGTCGCCCTCAAGGTAGGCCCGGCGCCACTGCTCGGGGCACTTGGACCAGGTGCTGAAGCTGGAGGGGCTGATGTGCGGGATCATGACCTCACCGCCTCTAGCCGGCGGGCCTGGCGAAGGCTGGGGTGGTTGAGGGCGTGGATGAGCTCCATCATCTCCTTGATCAGGCCGTCGCAGTTGGTCCGGTGGACCTCGACCAGGTCTATCCGGCCGTCGGCCATGTCCTGGGACCAGGCGTCCAGGGTCTGGCCCAGCTTGATCTGGAGGTCCATGAGCTCCTTGTGGACGTTGCCCTCGTCCACCTGGCCCCGGGGTCGCTCGATGATCATGTGCCGGGGGCCGACCTTGATCTCCTCCAGGTCCGGATGGAAGGTCAGGAGCCAGGCGGCGTGGACCACGCACTCGGGCGGGGCCACGTCCACCTCGGGGTTGCAGTAGTCGCGCAGGGTGGTCTCGGGCCGGCCGACCATGGTGGCCAGGCGGCCGATGGTGGCCTCGTTGTTCTCGCCGATGACCACCCGGTAGAGGGCTTCCCTCGTGCTCCGGTGTCGCTTCTTGGCCCAGTCCGACCAGGGGGCAGGCATTTTCGCGTCGGCTCCTATCGTTTTCGGTATATGTATTGATTCCGGTGGTGTAACCTGGGCTCCATGACGATCCGGCCCTTCAACCGCGTCGGTTCTCCGCTGTCAGGCCCGCGCCCCGGCGGCGGCCGGCGAGGGGGGCCAGATGTCTTCCACGGTCACGCCCAGGCGTCCGGCGATCCTGGCCTTGACTCCGGGGTCGTCGGTGTGGCCGTTGACCACCCGGGATAGGGTGACGTAGTGGACGCCCACGGCCGCGGCCAGGGAGGTCCGGTCCAGCCCGGAAAGTGAGCAGAGGAGCCCTATCCGGTCGCTGGGAGAGCCGGGCATTGATCGCAGGATTGACCTGAGGGGGGCGTCCGGGTTAAGCTGCTTAGCGGGTTCCATCGGGGCCTCCAGGCTCGGGTGAATGCGGTTAGCTGATTAGGACAGTATACGCTCAGCGTTGATGTGTCAAGAGAAAATATGCGCTCAGGGTTGAATGGCTGAAAAGAGACTTCCATTCAATGAGTTACAAGCCTTGGCCGGTAGGTTGAGGACGGCCCGGGTCAACTCTGGGCGTTCAATGAGCGCCGTGGCGAAAGACCTCGGAGTGTCGCAGCCAACGGTGAGCAGGTGGGAGACCGGCGAATCAGAGCCCCCGCTAGAGTATCTGATTTATGCAGTCAAGAAGCTAGGTGCGACTTCGATTGACTTCCTGCTGACCGGCCAGGAAGCCCCCCGCCGGACCTCAGAACCGCCGAACCTTCAAATCCAGACCGTTCCCAGGTTCAAGCGCTTCGACAAGACATTCGCCTTCGAGCAATACGTCCCGGTCCGGCTGCTCAAGGACGCCGTCGCGGCCGGGGCGCCGGCCGAGATCAGGGAAGAGGACCAGGAGGGCTGGGCCCTGATCTACGCTTCCCGGGAGTGGCTGCCCAACGACCCGGAGAACTACACCTGCGTCCACGTCAGGGGCCTGTCCATGTACCCGATCCTGCATGACGGGGACATCGTGGCCATTGACCACGCCGAGAAGAACCCCAAGAGGCTGGACGGCAAGATGGTGGCCTTCCAGGTCAACGGCGGGGTGACGATCAAGTGGCTCAAGTACCTGCCCGAGCGGGAGATGGTGGTCGGGATGCCCGAGAACAAGGACGAGCTGGACCACCTGGTGACCCTACAGGGGGAGGAGATCGACACCGGGATCGTGGGCAAGGTGGCCTGGTGGTGGGCGAAGAGGTGAGTTCCTTGCCCTCCTGTGGTTGATCTTTGCCAGGATTTCCTGAAAAGTAGTTTCGGTAAGCGGCCTGATCGCCGGCGTGCTTCCCGCAGTAGTCTCTCCTTGAATAAAATCCTAAATTCTGAGTTAATTATTCCACCGAAAACAAGACTGGCTTGATCTATCTATACATGTTATAGTCATATAAAGCATAAAGCTTATTGAGCCGGGGGAATTTGATAGAGCCTCCCTGGCTGAGCAGCCTGGTCTTGAGGTTCCCTGGCTCTCCGGTCGTCATCTGAAAGCGAGGAGAGGTAATATGTGGCGGATAGGACCGTCAAGCCTTCGTTCTCGCCTGATCATCCTGGTTCTTTCAGCCCTGCTGCCTGCCCTGGGGCTGATGCTCTATTTCACCTCGGCCCATCGCCAGATCGAACGGGCCGAGGTCGGGCGGGAAGCTCAGATGCTGGCCAGGATGGCCGAGGCCAACCACCTGGGCCTGGTGGAGGGGGCGCGGCAGCTTCTCGTGACCCTGGCCCATCTGCCAGAGGTAAGCCGGCTCGACGGCGAGGCCTGCAGCCGCCTGTTCGCCCGGTTGCTGGAACATTCTCCAGCCTACCTCGACATCGGCGCGACCGACGCCCGGGGCCTGGCCTTTGCCAGCGCCGTGCCCAGGCCGCGACAGCGGGACCTGAGCGAGCGCCCCTATTTCAAACGGGCGCTGGCCGAGCGGGATTTCGTGGTCGGTCAGTACATCGTCAGCCGGGCCCTGGGCAAGCCGGTGGTCGATTTCGCCTACCCGGTCCTGGACGAGGCGGGCGAGGTGAGGGCCGTCCTGGTGGCGGCCGTGGATTTGAGCTGGCTCGGTCAGTTCCTGGCCCGGATTCCCAAGCCCAAGGACGCGACGGCCCTTCTGATCGACCGCCAGGGGGCGATTCTGGCCCGCCACCCGGACCCGGAGAAATGGATCGGCCGGGCTTTTCCCCAGGGAGCGCTGGTGAAGGCCATGCTCGCCCAGGGCGAAAGCGTCAAGGAGATGCCCGGCCCGGACGGGGTCCGGCGGCTTTACGCCTTCGCGCCCCTGAATGTAGGCGCGAACGATGAGCCCGACGTCTTCCTGGGCTTCGGCCTGTCCCTGGAGGCCGCCTTCGCCAGGAGCGAGAGGAACTTCCGGATCAGCCTCATCGCCCTGGCCCTGGTCGGGGGTCTGATCCTTCTGGGCGCCTGGTTCATGGGCCGGGCGCTCATCGCCAGGCCGATTGCCTCCCTTCTGGGCGTCACCGGGCGGATCGCCGGGGGTGAAATGTCCGCCCGCACTGGGCCGGATTACGAGCCGGGCGAGTTGGGCCAGTTGGCCGCCGCCTTTGACAGCATGGCCGAATCTCTCCAACTCCGCCATGAGGCTCTGGAGACCGCCAGTGAAAAGTTGAGGAGAAACAACCGGGCGCTCCGAACCCTCAGTGCCGTCAATCATGCATTGGTGCGGGCCACGGATGAATCGAAGCTGATAAACCAAATCTGCCGGATCGCGGTTGAGACAGCCGGCTACAAGATGGCCTGGGTGGGCCTGGCCGAGAGCGACGAAAATAAAACCGTGCGCCTGGCCGGGAGTTCCGGTTTTGAGGGGGATTACCTGGAAGATTGGTCGGTTACCTGGTCGGAAGAGGAAAAAGGCCGCGGGCCGACCGGGACGACCATTCGAACGGGAAAGGCCCATATCATTCATGACATCGCTGCGGATCAAAACTACAAGCCGTGGAGGGACAGAGCGCTCGCCAGGGGTTGCGCCTCGGCCCTGGGCCTGCCGCTGAAATCCGGGGACGAGACCTTCGGCGCCCTGGTCTTACTCGCCTCGGAAAAGGACGCTTTTAACGACCATGAATTCAAGATCCTATCCGAGGCGGCCTTGGACTTGGCCTTTGGGATCAAGGCGATTAGAACCCAAAAGGATCGAGACGAATACCTGAACGCCCTCAAGGAGAGCGAGGAGCGATTTCAAAGCCTGCTCAGGTCCGTTGATGACGTGGCCTGGTCCGCCAACTTGGATGGATCGGAATACGTGTATTTCAACCCGGCCTTGGAGAAGGTCTATGGCCGGTCCATCGAGGAATTCAAGCAGGACCCCGGTCTTTGGCTGGAAACCGTCCACCCGGAAGACCGCGCCAAGGTAACGGAAGGCGAGCAAAAACTTAAAAAAGAAGGGTCAGTCGTCCAGGAATACCGCATCATCAGGCCTGATGGAGAGGTGCGTTGGCTGCTCGATAAAAAGATGATCATCCGCGACGAAAGGGGCGACCCGGTTCGTCTCGGCGGCATCGCCACTGACATAACCGACCTCAAGAAGGCCGAGGAAGCCTTGCTCCGCCTCAATCGGGCTCTCAAGACCCTGAGCGAGTGCAACCAGACCCTGGTCAGGGCCGAGGACGAGGCCGAACTCCTCCAGCGAATCTGCGACCTGATCGTCGAGTTCGGGGGCTACCGCTTCGCCTGGATCGGCCTGCCCGTGGAGGACGAAGCCAAGACGGTCCGGCCCGTGGCCCAGGCCGGATACAACGACGACTACTTGAAGGGCGTGAAGATTACCTGGTCGGACAACCCGACCGGCCGCGGTCCGACCGGGCGGGCCATCAAGACCGGCCAGCCGGCTCTGGCCAGAGACGTCATGACCGATCCCGACTTTGCCCCCTGGCGCGAGGCGATGGGCCAGCGTGGCTGGCGGTCCACTCTGGGCCTGCCCCTGATGAGCGAGGGCCGGGCCTTGGGCGCCCTTACCGTTTACGCTGCCGAGCCCGACGCCTTTGACGCCGACGAAATCGGTTTGTTCGAGGAACTCGCCAACGATATGGCCTACGGGATGGTCGCCATTCGGACTAAGGCCGAGCGGGACGCCGGTCTGGAGACCTTGCGCTACCAGGAGTTTCTGCTGCTGGAAATGGGCAGGATTGCCAAGATCGGCGGCTGGGAGTTCGATCCGGCGACCGGTAAGGGAACCTGGACCGAGGAGGTGGCCAGAATTCACGATCTTGACCCCGACGAGGATACAGATCTCCAGCGCGGGTTGAGTTTCTACGAGGGCGAGTCTCGCTCGAAGATCGAGCGGGCGGTCAAGGAGGCCATCGAGCTGGGGAAGCCTTATGACCTGGAGTTGGAACTGGTCACCGCCAAGGACGTCCGCAAGTGGGTTCATGCCATCGGGCATCCAAGGGTGGAAAATGGAAAGGTCGTGCACGTGAGCGGTTCTTTCCAGGACATCACCGAGAGCAAGCGGGCCGAGGAGGCACTCCGGGAGAGCGAAGTCCGCTTCCGCGACATGGCCGAGCTTCTGCCCACGGGCATTGCCGAGTTGGATCTGGAACTGCGGCTGACCTACGCCAACCGGACCTGTCTGGAGATGTTCGGCTACGCCCGAAGCGAGATCGATGCTGGGATAAGCGTGCTGGAGCGCATCGGGCCCGCGGACAGACAGAGGGTTCTCCAGAACATTCAGAAGCTGGTGGTGGGTCGAGACTCAGGACCCCAAGAGTACTCGCTTCTGAGAAAAGACGGTTCCGAAATAGATATTCTCCTTAACTCCGGGCTTGTCACCAAGGAAGGGGAGGTGATCGGGATACGGTCCACTCTGCAAAATATCACCGAGCGCAAGCGGGCCCAGGAAGCCCTCAAGGCCAGCGAGGCCAGGTACCGGGCCATCTTTGAGCAGGCCCGGGACACGATCTATTTCACCACGCCCGAAGGGCGCTTGGTGGACATCAATCCGGCCGGCCTGGAGCTCTTCGGCTATTCAAAGGAGGAATTCAGGCGCAAGAATGTGACGAACCACTTCGCTGATCCGGAGGATCGGACGAAAATCAACGCCGAACTCGAGGAGAAAGGCTTCATCAAGGACAGGGAGGTCACTTTCCGCCGCGGGGACGGCTCGGAACTCATCTGCCTGGACACCGCCGCGGTCTGGCGCGACCAGGACGGGGCAATTCTGGGCTACATCGGCACCCTGCACGACGTGACTGAGATCCGGCGGGCCGAGGCCACCAGGGCCAGATTAGAGGATCAGCTTCGCCAGGCCCAGAAGATGGAGGCCATCGGCACCCTGGCCGGGGGGATAGCCCACGAGTTCAACAACGTGCTAACCCCTATTTTGGGGTTCGCCCAGATTGCTTACGAGGATCTGCCCGAGGGGCATCTGGCGCGCGGGAAGCTGGACCACGTTGTTAAGGCGGCCCGGCGGGCCCAGGAGGTGGTCCGTCAAATTCTGGCCTTCAGCCGGCAGGATTCCCGGGAGATGCAGCCCTTGCTCCTGGCCCCGGCCATCAAGGAGCCTCTTAAGTTGCTGAAGGCCTCCCTGCCCTCGACCATTGAAATAAGACAGGACATCGAGGCGGCCCAAGCCATGGTTATGGCCAATGCGACGCAAATCCACCAGGTGGTGATGAACCTCTGTACCAACGCGGCTCACGCCATGCATGAGAAGGGCGGAGTGCTTAGCGTTTCCCTGACCGAAGTTGAGGTAGGGACTGATCGAGCCGCCCGAAATCTGGATCTGAAGCCCGGTCCTTATCTGCAGCTGGCCGTCGGCGACACCGGAGTGGGCATAGAGCCGGAGATCATGAAGAAGATCTTCGATCCCTACTTCACGACCAAACCGCCTGGAGAAGGAACGGGCATGGGGCTGGCCATTGTTCACGGCATCGTCACCAGTCACGGCGGGACGATCACTGTCTACAGCGAGCCGGGTCAGGGGACCGTCTTCAATATCTACCTGCCTCGCATCGTCTCCGTGGACGAGGGAGTGTCCGAGGAAACGGCTGAGATGCCTAAAGGGGAGGGGCGGGTGCTCTTCGTGGACGACGAAGAGCAACTGGTCGCCTATGGACAGGAGCTGCTTGAACGTCTCGGCTATCAGGTCAAGGCGTTTACCAGCAGTCAGGAGGCTCTGGCGGCCTTCAAGGCCGATCCCGACGGCTTTGATCTGATCATTACGGATCGGACCATGCCCGGCCTGACCGGCTATGACCTGGCCGAGGAGATGCTGAAGATACGCCCGGACAAGCCAATAATCATGTGCACGGGCTTCAGTGAGCGGGACAGCGAGAAGAAGGCCAAGGCCATCGGCATCAGGGCAATCGCCCCCAAACCCATTCACGTCGCGAAACTGGCTGTGACCATGAGTAAACTGCTGAGGAATAAGACTTGAAACTCGTGGGACAACGCGCCGGTCCGGAGTTCATTCCGCAAAGCGTCTCCGGAGGCGTAGATGGAGGATGTTCTGATCGTTGACAAGGGTTTTGTCCTGATTATACGGAGAGAGGGGACTTCATCCGGTCGGGCTATGCTTGCAGACTGGGCATGGTCATTGGGCACTTCCCTTGAAGCGAAGGCGAACTCGGTCTTCATCCACAATCGCCAGACCGCCCCGGAGTCGATCCAATACCTTGGAAGCCAATAATGCTTCGACCGGCCCCTTGAGAGCGACCCATCTCTGGTCCTGAAGGCTGAAGACCACTATCCCGGCGTGTGTCCCGGGCGGAAACGCCCGAACGTCTCCAAAGTCAGCGTCAAAGGTCATCAACAGGCGGCCTTCGGCCGAAGCCGTCTTAATGACCAATTCATCCGCCGCTCCGGAAAGGCCTTCTTCGGGCACGGTCGAGACGTCGATTCCCGCAGATCGCAGCATGTTCGCCAAGGCCTGGGGCAGGTTTTCGTCCAACTTGATCTTCACGCGTTGAAGTCCGTGTGCAGGGGCTGGGATTCTTCGGCACGCGCCAACCAGGCTGCGTAAGCCAGAGCCGCGTTCACGTCTTCGCGTTTGAGCGTCGGGTATTCCCTCAAGATAGTCTCTGTGCCCTCACCGGTCTTGAGGTAATCGAGGATGACGGAAACCATGATCCGGGTGCCCTTGATGCAGGGTTTTCCATGACAGACCTGGGGATTGACGGAAATCCGCTCTTGCCAGTCGACCGCCGCCATGTCAAACCTCCTTTGTGCGCTGGCCCATCGCCGGCCTCTTGGATCAGTCCTGAACATAGCCTATTCTATGTCCAGCCTGCAAGGTTCCGGGGGAGGAGGACCGACTGGTGTTTTAAGGCTCACCAGTGCGCGGCAAAGTGTTTTGTGGCTCATGTTTCGCTGGAAGTGAGCCATAAAGCAGCGGGGATAAAGAAAGAGCTGGACCATATCACCACCATAGCAAACGCTCCCGATTGATTTAGGGCTTTAGTGAAGGCTTGACTCGGAGGCCGGCAACTGGTACAAAACCTCGGCACTTGTAAATATGTGCCGAGACTTTGTACCAGGAGACAGGGCATGGCAGGTCCGGCCACGGCCGTTGATAAGGTTCTCCGGCTGATTCGAGAACAGGGGGCTCTTAGACCCCGCGATCTTGACGTCCACGGCCTTCCTCGAAAGTACCTCAACGTGCTCTACCATCAGGGGCTGCTGGAAAGGGTCGGCCGAGGCATTTATGTGCCGACTGAGTCGGATTCGACGGAAAACCGAACAGTTGCAGAGGTCTGTAAGCGAGTGCCTGAGGGCGTGATCTGCCTGCTTTCCGCCCTCCGTCTTCATGATCTGACCACCCAAATGCCCCACAAGGTCTGGCTGGCCATTGACCGCAAAGGCTGGAAGCCCAATGAGCCAGGTCTACCCATCCAAGTGATTCGCTTCTCCGGCCGGGCCCTGACCGAAGGGATAGAGGAACGACTCATCGAAGGCGTAAAGGTCAAGGTCTACAACCCGGCCAAGACGGTGGCCGACTGCTTCAAGTACCGTAACAAGATCGGCCTTGATGTCGCCCTGGAGGCCCTGAGGGACTGCCGGGCCCGGGGCAAGTGCCCGGCTGACGAGCTGTGGCGCTACGCCAAGATATGTCGGCAGACCAGGGTCATGAGACCCTACATCGAGGCCATGTCGTGAGCCAGGGCAAGCCGAAGAACCTGGCCGCCTCGATCGCGCAGGCAGGGTAATGTCGCGAATCGTGTCGCAAACATGTCGTTAAGATCAGGGCGCCCCCAGATGGTACACTTTGCCCGTATTGAATAGTCACTCTATTCGGACACACTCCCTTAAGCCCAAGTCTTCGAGTATCTGCCTGAGGTCGGCTTCAAAACCCTGTGCCAGCTGCCCTTGAACGGTCACCGAGAACTCCACGCCTATCTTGACTTCCAAGCCGCTGCGCAGCTTGGGCAGTATCTTTGACCCTAGCCGATTCCAAATCTCCGATGGCACGTCGCCCCTAATCAGAAACGTCCGCATCCCTTCACCCGGCGGGGGCACGGGTTGAGGCTCAGGGTCAGGTACGGGACCTGCCTCAGGTTCAGGACCAGGCTCTGGAGGCACAGGGCTGGGCTCTGGAGCGGCCTTAAGGGTCTTGGCCTTGGCCTTCAGAAGCAGGAAGACACCAGATTCAAAGACGACTTCATCCAGATTAATAGGCTCGTTGAACCAGACACGCTGATATCCGCCATCTGGAGTTTGACCAGAGGCAAGCCCGAAATCTCCCTTGCCGACAAACTCAGTGATCTTGGCACGCAGAACTGCGTCCGGGTCCAAAAGACGAGTCAAGGAGCCGTCGAGGAAACTCTGGCGCAGACTCTTAAGTGGCCAGGCTCCAGAAGCCTTTAAGGCTGGCGGCCAGTTACGTTCAATATAGCCCGCGCCCACGGATTCGTTCAAGAGCGCCTGGGATTTCAGAGCCGTGATCACCCGGCCGCAGAGCGTCTCGCCGCTACTGGAATGCCCCGCCCCCAGGTCAATCACCTTGAGACCATCTGTCTCCTGTTTGTCGGATATAATCACAAACCGATAACCACCCCACACCTCGTCCTTGGTTGACTCCTCAGCCTCCGTCACTTTTGACTGCATTCCGGTCAGGTCTTTGCGGTCAAAGTCTCCGCCAAGGGTTCCATCGGCGATTTCTTTGGCCACCCGCTTCCAGGCCAGCCAAAGCTCGACCTTGTCGCGCAAATCTCGACCTGGTTTCTTCAGACACCAGACAAGAGACCCAGGGTATAGCCGCGGTGAATTCCCTCGCTGCTTGGTCCATTCCGCAATTCGCTGGCGCAGAGTGCCGTCCCCCGTCCAGTCAGATTCCGGATCCACGACGACCAGAGTCAGTTTCGGTGTGTCCTGAATGGCCGATCCATCATCCGGGAAATAAACTAGCGGAATGCTCGCGCCGCGAGTGAATTCCTTCTGGATCAGTACGCGCATGGCCGGCTTGATCTCTGATTCCCAATCCAGGGAAGCCAGCCGATCATTGACCACCTTTTTCATTGTGGGTTGATGGCTGATCCTGAAACCATCAGAGCCTACTGGCCGTATGAAGTAAGCCTTTTTCTCTAACAAGAAGGCCGCGTTGTCCACGGAAGTGGTGTCCACTTGCGGCTCACCGAGCGCGAAACGCAACTCGGGCAAATGGGCGACCTTATCCACCTGCCCGCCGGAAGATTCGAACAAGATTGCTGTCCCCACCCGGCGGTGGATGTTCCGGAGCGCTCCCTTGGTGTCGGCATCCAGAGCTCGGGCATGGGAATGAGCCCCAGAAATATCGGCTTCCAGAGCAGCTAACAAACGTGATTCCCCGATCTGGCTGAGGACCACACTCCGGAACTCCGGCACTTCTAAGGGAGCCGAGCCGAGAGTTATCAGCGGCTCGCGGCGCGCCTCGGTGAACCCCGTCCGGTAGGCCCATGAAATCCACTGAGCCAGCATGGCCAGCGTTCCCCGAGTCTGCTGGTACTGGGACAGGGCCTGCCATTTCCGCTGGAACACGGATAGCGTAGCCGGATGGAACGGATAGCAAGCCTCAAAGCGGCTGCGCAAGTATTCCCTGGCCTTTGTCTCGGTGGTCGACGTATCTACTGCCGTCCATTCACTCGGAAGCTGGGCCCGCCGTTCAAAACACCAGTCTGCGTATGCCTTAGAGACGTTTTTGCGAATACGGTCATTGCCTATGTCCTCGAAGAGGCGACGACGAACCACTTCACTGATCTCGGCCTCGTCGTTGGCGATGAGCGGCTTGGCCACCGCACCAACAACCTTGAGGATCTTCTCCTGCCACTTGATGTCCCAATCCGTCATCTCTACTTGGCTGCGAGGCAGGCTAACTACAGCAGCACGGTACTGCGTACCGACGAATCCGCGCATGATATTGTGCAAGAAAGCGTGAAACGGCTCAGCCAGCCACTTGTGGCGAGTAAGAGCATTCAGCACTTCATCAAATAAAAACAGGACAGGCTTTCCAGCTAGGGCGATCACCCGGTTTATGGACTCTGTCCCAGGAGGCGCTTGTTTTGCCGAAGGCCCGAGCGCCTTGACGCCTTCCTCACCAGCGATCTGACTGGCGATATCTATCCATGGCGTTTCTCGACCGTCCTGAGGGTCCCAAGCATTACCGACAAAGACCGCCACACTGGCTTCGGGCACTGTCTTGAGACCAGCCCCCGCGATCAGGTCCTTTACGCCAGGGTATTTTTCTGCGCTATCCCCATTCGTAACCAGGTGATAGAGCGCTGCCAACATGTGTGTCTTGCCGCCGCCGAATTGTGTGATGAGCGTTTGGACCGGGGCAGTGTTCTCGGTCTTTCCCGCGAGACGGCATAGCACCAGGGATGTATTTTCACATAGAGCACGGGTGAAGCAGGTTCGAGCGAAGAACTGGTGAGGGTTGCGATAGTCCTCCGGCGCAGTTCCCGCGACGACTTGCTCCAAGGCAATGGCGAACTCATCCGGATTGAACGAGCGGCCTTCCCGTACTTCCTTTCGCGGAGTGGCCACCTTGTGCCAGGGTTCCATGCACCTTACCTCAAAAATACTTTGTCTTCATTCATTCGTTATCTTCTTTTAGGAGAACAAGGCCTCGCAGCCCAACGAACTCCTCTTCGTATTTCTTGTACCACAAAGGTACTTCCTCCCGATCAGAAGCCCTGCTTCGTTGCTCTTCCTCTATAGCCTTGACATAACCTGGCGGGTCTTTAATGACCCTGATGTTATCAGTATCTCTTATAGATTCAGTATTTCCTATAGATAAGGTTCTAATGAGTCCGGCTGCTCGATATGGCAATGTATCTCCTGGATCGGAGTATCCTTCGCAGCACACTAGACATAACCATGGGTTGCAGTGAGGTTGTATGTCTTTAAGTTTTTTGGTATTGTTTCTTTGTGAAATTGATTTAACCACCCGAGCACTAGCAATTGAGCAACCCAGGTATGGTTCACGTGGTGGGAAACTCCCACAGTTCCAGATGGGGCTGTATGTTGCAGAAGGCCAAAAATTGTAAAAACAATACAATGCGGGCATTCCTTTTGCTTGAGCATCAGTTATTAATTTATTCATTTGTAGATTTCCGTTATTGTCTGATTTAAATAGTTGTTTGTACTCTAGGATTTTCGAGTTAAGAACCTTTGCCTGGACTCGGAAACCAAGATAGGCTCCATTGGCAGTAAGCCACCACTCCCAGTCGGCTCCAGTCCGGGATTCCTCATGCCGGGTGAAAGGTCGGCATATTACTTCAGTGGGATGCCATCTGGCCAATTCAAGGAGTAAAAAATCAGTAATTGATTCTTCTTTTAGTGGCATATTCAGTGAATATGCATCGCCCAGATTATGCCAGGTTTGTTGAGCAAGCCAAACGAACGTTCTACAGATCGGCCTTGTGATCATCTTCTTCACCTCGGCACTGCCAGGAGCATTGCGTCCAGGAGTCTCTTCTCATCACCGCCCTTTGGGTAGAGGGCCGAGAGGGAGTTGGCCAGGCGCAGGAAGTCCGGGCCGCGGTCTTGCTCGGCCTTGATGAGCGCCCGAAGGGCGTTGGTCTGCCCGCCGGCCTGAAGGAGCATGGCCGCGTGCACCCGGTCGAGCGTGGTTGCTTCATTCATTGCGCCGCCTTCAACGGCGGTGGGATCAACGGCGATCTTACGCCGGCCCCGTCCGCGGATCTTGGGCACAGGTCCTTCCTCTAGCTCGGGGAATAGCACCTGCTGGAGGTTCTTGACCGGATCGTGCTCGATCCATTCGGCTATCGTGGAGGCGCCTTCCTGGCCGAAGAGTTGTTTGGCTCGCTCGGAAACGGCCATCAGCCGCACCACGCCCTTCTTGGTCTCGATGATCCGGCCTTCCCACTTGGGAAGCTCGATGCCCAACGGTTGAGCGAAGCGGCGCACCACGTCGAAGATCAGGCTGTAGCCCTTGACTTTGCCCTTTGGGACCGTCTCCTCCTCGTCCTCGTCGCCTGAGTCCTCTTCTGACTCTTCATCAGGCGCGATACCAGAGCTGTTCTGGCCATTCGTGCTCTGGAGCGTCCAGAGGAAGAGGGCAGTCAGGCGGGCATCCTCTTCCAGTGCACCGGCCGCGCTATTGCGGGCCTTAGCCTCGGCCGTGCCCAGGACCTGTTCCAGGGCGATTCGGCCGACCACCTCCCAAACCTTTACCAAATATTCGGCCAGGCTGACCTCCTGGCCCTCGGCTGTCTCGACCTTGGAGTAGCGGCTGAAGATCTCCAGGGCCGGGCCGATGCAGGCAAAGACTAGATCCGCCCCACGGATGCCTTCGCCCTGGAGACGCTCCATCCAGTCGCCTACTCGCTTAGGTAGTTCACGCAAAACGTCGCCCCAGTCGCCCACTGGGGCATCTTCTGGGCGGGGACGGCAGACAAGGTGGACACTGGTGGCAAGGGCGGCGGATTCCCGTGCACGTAGGCGAGAGTATCGTTCAGTCGCAATAGGCCATGAACCCGTAACAGTCCAACCACCACGCAACATTCCCGAGAGGAGGGCTTCCCAGCCCTCAGTTGTTTTATGGGCGAAAACCACTGACCCAAACCCATTTGCTTTTAGTACACGACAACCTTCAGCGAAAGCAGTGAACATTTTATCTTCAAAGAATAACTTGTCTTTTGGTCGGCCATCCACCATCTTGGTTTTGTCTTGAACAATTTCTTGTTTTTTAGGAGAGAGCGGGTTGCTAGTATCAAAAGGGTCATTTAATAGTGAGTATGATTTAAGTATACGCTTGAATCTCACCAAGAAGAAATCAGAAAGATCAGAATAAGGAACAGCATCATAGTACGGAGGGTCGGTGAACCATACATCTGATGTTTCATCTGGAAGAGAATGACTTGAAGCGTCAATTAAACTAGGTGGCGAAGGCTTCGCCCCGTGTATATAAGTTGCTTCCACATTTTTTGATATGTTCTCCACAGATTGCAACACTGAAGCGCTTGAGTCACTAAGAAGATTACTTTCTGCAAAATCCCAGCCCATGGGAACAGCATTCCCTTTAAAGAGCTGGTTCGGACATTCAACTCCTACACTCCAATTGACGAGACTATTGCAACGATCTGACAGTTTTGTGCATATCATCGAGAGGAGTGGCTTCAGGCGTTCGATTTCGTTTTCGGTTGAAATATATCGAGATAACCAGTCAAAAATCAATTTCTGTCTTGCCGTAAAAAGCTCGCCCCATTTAAGCATGCCGTATCTTTGTACACGGAAGCCAAGGGTCCCAACGGTTGGCAGCGGTTCATCTGGCACTGGGCAGAGTTCCCTTTTGTCACTATGCTCCCATTTATCAAGTATTGATTGCAGTCGCTTCAGTGAATTAAAGATAGCCTTGTAGTCGCTTTCTTTGGGGAGTCGATAATGTCGGCCTCGTTCTCCGGGCCGTAAGGTAACGACGGCCAGAAGGCGCGCCCCGCCAATTCGCTGGCCATTCCCATCAAAGAACACGTCCGCCCCGCCCCGTTGGGCAGCGAGTTGTGCCCGAACCCGGTCGGGTGATAGGACTGTCCCGCAACAGAGGCAGGTGGCTCTGGCATGTGTTACCGTACCACCGGGCACATCCTTATCGACCTTCGGTTCGAAGATTTCGAACTCGACGTGGGGCGGCTCGCCGGCTGGTCGGACGACCTTGTACTTGAGCGCCCGCTTGCGATTGGCCTTCTTGGACAGCAAGAAAGAGCGCATAAGCGGGATTTCCGCCCCGCAGTTCGGCGACTCACACCGTGCAGTCCGCGCCCAGAGATAGGCGATTGGTGTCGCGCCATCTGGATCCTTTGGGTAGAACTCGGCCAGTTCCTTTTCGGCCTTCTCTTTGATTTCCTTGCCCACGCGGCGTAGTTCATCAGCCAGCTCCGGCCCGTGGCGCGGGATATCCTCCAGCATGACCTTGAGGATCAGGCAGGCTACCGGGTTGAGGTCGCTGGCGAAGATCTCACAGCCAAGGCGCAGAGCCTCCAGCGGGATCGACCCGCCGCCGGCAAAGGGGTCCACCACCAAAGGTGGCTCGTAGGCTGCCTCACCTTCTGGTGGCAAGTGAGCGGCCTTGACCAACGCCCGGCTGACTTCCAGGTAGGTTGGATTGGCGGACATGTCCCAGTTGGCGAAGTCGCCAATGAACTTAAGCAGGGCCCGGCGCAGGTCTTCGTCCGAGGGTCCGATCTGGCCCTGGACAGAGGGTAGCAACTCACGCGCCTTTTCCTTGAACTCGGCTGGGCAGTGCGGGTCGCATGGGTCCGGCCACAGCAAGCCCAAGAGCATGGCCCGGCAGGAGGCCAGAGGCCGCCGGGCCCACCACAGATGCAGCGTGCTCGGAAGGCCGTGACGAATGGACTTCTCCCTGATGGCGTGCTTGGAGACTTCCGCTATGGGAAAATCTACCTCAGCCAGGCGCTTGCACTCTTTTGGGATCATCAGTTTGTCCTAACTTGACTATTCTTCATGGATTAGAATCTGCCGAGAATCCATTATCACAAACAACTTGCAAAATCGATTTGCCCAATATAAGGCCACTATCAGCATCTATAAGAGAAACGTCTCAAAACCGCCAATGACGCAATATCTGCGCCTAAGAGCTTATTTCGATATGGATAATGATCGTAACTAATTCTCTTCATGGGGTCTTAGTGGGGACCACCCAATAGCTGCAATATAACGAAAACAGCTCCGGCAACCAAGGTGCCCCATAGCGCTTTTCTCCACGGCTTTACCCACAATCCAATAATACCTGATGACACTGCAAGGCAAATAGATGCTTGTAGACTGTAACCGTTGGGATGGTTCAGCAGCCAATCCCAATGCCAAATATTGTTGATGCTAAGAATAAAGATAAGGCTCAGTAAAATTGCTATAATGATGCTAGCGAATTTTGCTGTGTAGATAGCTTGCGCCTCTTTTTTTCGCCTGAGTCCCTCTTCAACCTTTCTCGCTTCATCCGCCTCGCTTTTCGCAGCCTCCATCTCTTTTAATTTTGCTTCAGCCTCCTTATGGAAGATGGAAAGCTCTTCGGTTGCCTTTTCTTTTTCCTGCATGGCTTCTCTTGTTTTAGCAAATTCTAGTGTAATTGCATATTTTTGCTCTTCAAGAGCCTTCTCGGCCTGCTCCTTGCCAGCTCGCAGAGTCTCAACCTGCCTTGCCAAGGCCGCATGTTCTTCAAGAAGAGCTTGATTTTCCGCTATAATGGCTGATTCTACTTGTGCTTGAAATTGCTCGTTATCCTCGCTCGCACGGAGAGCGTCAATTAGCATGCCATTTGAAAGTAACCTGGCTGCAGTTTCTTCGGGGAAGTCCTTATATGCGCTAAGGAGGCTCAACATCTTCGAGCAAGCCTTAGCCGCGTTACTTCCGATAGTCCTGAATTCTGGAATTGCGAAGGTCTCCGCAAATGACCGTTCAAAATCTTGGCTGGCAGGGATAAACGGACGAAGGATTTGCCATAATATATTTGGCAACACAACGGCTGCCAGAGTCTTCTTGTTTCGACTCGCCTCGTTGTCAAATCGATACAAAGTATAGTCACATGTTACAAGAAGTGCGCCGGCTTCAAGCGTGGACTGGGCACTGTTCCGGAGAGAGCGCACGCAATCTAGAACAGCAGCATCGTGAGCTATCAAGCTATGTGGTTTTTCCTTCTGGAGTCGCTCCAAAAATTCCCTGTACTCAGCTTCAAGGGCGGCGCGTTGCGACAGCCTATCAGCGGGCGGATTGTAGACGTTGATCTGCCGTGCAGCCAGAAGTTCATCTACGTGCTGATATGGCGATAAAAAAGAATCAACATCTATTCCAGTTTCTGCATTCTTTTGATGGTATTTAAGTTCAATGCCTGACATATATTGGGAGGTTGTGGCTGCCCGGCTGAGCGCAATCGGCCACTTATGCCGGCGGAGTATTTCGCCATAATGTGATATCGAAATTAGGAGCTCCTGGAGTGTTGCTGTATGATATTGTACTGTTATCGGTAGCGAGTGTTCAGCGATTGCTTCCAGCAACTCATTTGATAGCTCCACTAGGGGGTGCACGTGTAGATCGAGAATACCAAAAAGGAAATTAGTATCGCAAAATACTGAAAATGGCTTAAGCTTCTCGCGGAAACGTGCCGCAATTTTAGAGGAGACTGACAAAGAAAAGTAGTTGGCCGCTCCATCAGCGCATTCAGAAATAAACTGAGCTCTCTCTTTATTATTGCCAACGTTTGCTAAGAAACCAGAGATAGCTCGTCTGGCGAATTCCTGTTGAGTCTGGTCAAAATTGGATTGGACGGCCGCAGCAAGTAACGCTGACAAGCTTATGGCATACTCTTTTGGAAGGTTAGCTGATGGATCAAGAAAAGATGCAACCTGAATCCCATGACGTAGAAATGCCTTTGCAAGGTAGTCCAGCAGTGCGTCCCATGCGAGGTCTGCATTGAGTGTGGGGAATTGTCTTAGGATTTCATTTATCCATTGCATCCTAACCCGATCTTGAAGCAGTGAGGCCTGATCAATGCGTGCCTTGGCTTTGATCCGAGCATCAGGTGTGAGGACATAGATCATTTCCATTGGGCGGTGAACGCGTCCCTCAATTACCAGATGATCCAAAACTTCCTGGACCTGATGTATTTGAGCTTCAATACCAAACATAGTTTTCAAAATATATCCTACTTCATTAGCAGTAGATGTTTTTTCCTCCTCGAATGTTAATAACGTATTAACGATCAACTCCTGAAGGCTTTCGTTAGGGCTTTTTGTTTTCGCGATGGCAACTAGATTGCACATCTCCTGAATAGCAGCGCTAGGCACAGAAATCGCTATTCTCGGGCCTTCTGTTTCAAACATCAAATAAATCCATTATGAATATATCTGCGTCTTTGATAAACATTATGCCCAACAGAAGCCAAAGAGAAAGGGCGTCACGCAAAGCAGAGCAGCAACTAAAGGGGCTGATATTTTTGGGTCTGGACGATTGTTCAGACATGGGCCGGCCTTAATGTTGGTCCTCTTGATGAGACCCGGAATCTTCCTATACCACCATTGGCCTCGTCATGGCCCCCACTTCCAACCAGTAGTGCTGTACCTTGGTCACCTCATGCCAGGGAAAGCGCGCCGGGTCTTTGACCGGCTCCTGGAGCCTGGGCTCAGTGGCGCAGTTAGTGACGACGTACAGCCAGTAACAATCCCGCCGGTCCTCAGCCACCCGGCGCTCATTGGGCGTCAGCAGAATCGTTCCCCCAGCCTCGGCCAATCCCTTGACCTCGATGAGGCGCAGCTCGCCAGAGTTCAAATCCAGGCTAGTGACATCATAACCCAGGTTCTTCTCGTGCACGTCATAGACCTGCCGGCCCTGGGCCCTTTCGTGGTCCATGACCACCCGCATGGCCGTGGCCTCAGTCTCCAGGTTCGGCCGCATGCGGCTGACTTCCGGGGCCTCCCTGTCGGGATGGGGCAGGACGAGGACGCTGGCGATCCGGTCCACGGCCTGGAGGGAAAGCGACCTTTGCCTTTCTAACTCCTGCCGGCGCCGCTCGCGCCGGGCCATTAGCTCGGCGTGTCTGTTCTCGGCCTGGGCCAGGCGCCCCTCCGCCCCGGTCACACCCTTTTCCACCTCCTCGGAAGCCCGGCCTATCTCATTGTCCGCCCGCTGCAAGAGCTCAGTCAGGGAAAGTTCAACGTGCTCGGCGATGCGTCCGACTTCAGCCAGGCGCTCGCCCTTGGTCTCTTCCAGAAAAGGCAAGAGCGCATGCTCGTAGAGCCAGGCCGAGGCCTCAGCCGTGAAGGCGACGGCAGGGAGTGGCTCGGTCGCTTTAGCTGGCAAGAAGTTGCCAAGTATGCCCGGTTCACGGACGGCCGGCTCATCCCCTTCCCCTATCTCCAGGGCAAAGAGCCGTTCGTGAACCACCTGGCCGAGCCCGTCCACGACCCGGGCGCGGTAGAAGTCCAAGCGGGAAGGCTGCTCGTGCTGCAAGGAATAGTAACAGGCTCCGCTGGCGAATGGCTCATGGGCCTGCTGCAGGGTGTGCCGCCGGATGGCCTCGAAAAGAGGGTGGCCGGGCGTGACCCACTCCAGGTGATCCTTCTCTGCGGTCTCGCGATCGGTGGAACAGCGCGGGTATTTGTTGGCCAGGGGCGGCAGCTTCCAATCGGGGTCTTGCTCGTAGCGCTTTAACACGGGCGGCGTGCGCGCCGGCTCAAAGGCGTGGGGCAGGCTACCTATGGCCTTGAGTCCGAACGGGATTAGCTCGGCCGCCTCCCGTATGAATCGGGCGATGGTCTCCGGCACCACCCGCCGCTCCTGAGCCAGGGCCCGACGCTCGACCAGCATCTCCAGGTTCAGCTTCTTGGAGGCCAAGCCTTCCAGGGCGTTCTGGCAGATGGCCCGGAATCGCCCTTCGTCCACGTTTTCGAGGAGGCGCTCCTCCAAGTCGGCGTCGCCGAGCCTTCCGGCGTAGTATTCGCGGAGGACGCGCTCCACGTGAGCCGAAGGCAGTATCTCGCCGACAACGTTGAAGACCGCGTCATCGTCCAGGGCGTCTCTGATTTCCTGGAGCTTCTCTAAGAGGCGCTGAAGGACGTGGCCCTCGATAGTGTTCGTGGCCACGAAATTGAAGATCAGGCAATCCTTCCGCTGGCCATAGCGGTGGATGCGGCCCATGCGTTGTTCAAGACGATTCGGGTTCCAGGGGATGTCGTAGTTGAAGAGGATATTACAAACCTGGAGATTTATTCCTTCGCCCGCTGCCTCGGTGGCCGCCAGAACCTGAATTGCTCCTTCACGGAACTGCTGCTCGGAGTAAAGGCGGGTCCCCGGGTCATCTCTGGAGCCTGGTTTCATGCTGCCGTGGATGCAGCTGACTTTAAAGCCCCAGTCCTTTAGCTTGCCCAAGAGATAATCGAGCGTGTCCTTGAACTCGGTAAAGATGAGAAGACGCCTCTCCGGATGGTCAAAGAAGCCCTCCCGCTGCAACAGGTCCTGAAGCTTGGATAGCTTGGCTTCGGTACCCGATTCCTCAACAGTTCGAGCCTGTTCAGCCAGTTGGCGCAGTTCGGCGACCTCTTCTCTGACCTGCTCGGCGTCTGCCGCCAGTGTTATGGCCGCCAATATCTCCTCCAAACGCTCCCGCTCACTTTCCTCCATCTCCTCCAGGTCTTCCGGATCAGGAAGTTCTGGCGGGGCCAGGAGAGCCAGGGCCTGGGCCTTTTTAAGCCCCTCTTCCAGCCTTCGCGCCCGATTCTCCAGACTGTGCCTTAAGGCATAGGTGCTGGAGGTCAGGCGCCGCTGATACAAGGACATCAGGAAACCAACCGCCCGGGCACGTGGATCATCCCCGCGAGCCGCGGCCATAGCGCTCTGTCGTTTGACGAAACGAGTGACCTCCCTGTAAAGCTCGAACTCCAGACCGTCGATCTGGAAGTCCACCGTGTGAGGGATGCGGTTGGTGAAAATTTTTTCGGCCGCCCAGGTCCCATCTGGCTGCCGCTCGGGGAAGTAGACCATGGCTTCCTTGGTACGGCGAAGGTAGAAGGGCGCCCGGCGCTGTTCCATGGCCTGCCGTATTGATTTAACGTCGGCGTAAGCGTCCGCGTCGAGCAGCTGCAAGAACAGGCTGAAATTGACAGCATCGCCCTTGTGCGGAGTCGCGGTCAGGAGCAGAAAGTGGTCTGCTGTATCTCTTAGAAGCTCGCCCAGGGCATACCGGGCGGTTTTCCTCGAAGGCGGAGTCCAGGACATGCGGTGGGCCTCGTCCACGACAACAAGGTCCCAGTGGACCTGCCTGAGGCCGGGCAAGATGTCCTGCTTCTTGGCCAAATCGAGAGAGGTGATGATCTTGTTCTGCTCAAGCCACTGGTTGACGCCGAACTGATCCCGGATGTCAGTGCCTTTGAGCACCAGAAACTTCTCGTCGAACTTCTCCTTTAACTCCCGCTGCCACTGAAAGGAGAGGTTGGCCGGACAGACGATCAGCATGCGTTCGGCCAGGCCGCGAAGTTGCAGCTCCCGAATGAGCAGGCCCGCCATGATCGTTTTCCCGGCACCGGCGTCGTCCGCCAAGAGAAAACGCACCTGGGCAAGTTTGAGAAGATAGTCGTAGATGGCTTCGAGCTGATGGGGCAAGGGATCGACGCGGGATATGGAGAGGCCAAAGTAGGGGTCGAATTCGTAGGCTATACCGAGAGTGTAGGCCTGCAAGCCAAGTTTGAGCAAGCGTCCATCGCCTTTATAACTGTAATCGGTATCCGAGGCGGTGAGGTTTTCAAGGTCTGAGGTGGTGAGGGTTACCTTCCGGAAGCGTTCTGTCTGGAGGCCCACCAGGCCGAGGACCCATGTGCCGTCAGAACTCGTTCGGACGGTTTCAATCCGCATCGGCTCACTGAAAAGAGAACCTCTCAGTATTTGGCCTTCACGTAATTTTTGATTCACAGACATTATTTCCTCAAATTGCTAAAATCTTATTTCTCAGATACTGAAATCAGCTCAAGGTATCATACTGAACAATGCCCAAGGCAAAGCATAAACCCTTGGGAGCCGGCTAAGCAAGCCTCAACCGGAGAATCCACTTGACACCCGCCCCTTGACCCCCTATCCTGTGTCTGACGATCCGGGCGGCCCTTTATCGTGTGGCAGTGGAGGGACGCCGGTTCCGGGATCTCGTGGTGGTGTATCCCGGAACGTGCCCGTAGCCTAATCAACCGCGTCGGTTCTTCGGAAAGGAGAACCGATGGCGGTTTTATTTTGTCCTGCCTCTGAGTCAAAAACTTCCCATCAAATAGTCGTGATGGGGCTCGATCCTTCCCTGGTGAGCACCGGGGTGGCCGTGGTCGATCCCCAGGGACGGCCGGTCCATCACGAGGCCGTGGGCTCGCCGGCCGGCCTCGACCCTCCCCAGCGCATCCTGGCCATTGCCGACCGGGTCCTGGCCCTGGCCGCCCTGCACCTGCCCGCGGTCACGGTCATGGAGGGCCTGGCCATGGGCGGGGTCCAGGGCAGCTCATACCTCGACCTGGCCGGCCTGCACCACCACATCCGCTGCGTCCTGATCGAGCGGTTGCCCCTGGTCGGCCACGGGGTCAAGGTGGTCCCGCCGGCCAGCCTCAAGAAGTTCGTGGGCTCGGGCCGGCTAAAGAAGGACGAGATGCGCCTGGCCGTGTTCAAGCGCTGGGGGGTGGAGTTCCCGACTAGCGACGAGGTGGACGCCTACGCCCTGGCCCAGTGGGGCCTGGCCTTTCTTCGGGGCCAGGTGGACCTGGAGCCAGGACGCCAGAAGGGCCGGGCGGGGAAGGGGGGCCGGCGATGAAGTCCGAGTGGATCCTGACCGTGTTTGGGGCGGCCGGCGCGTTGGGCGCGGCCAGCGGCCGGCCGATCCTGGCCTGGTGGGCGCACCTGATCTGGTGCGGGGTCGACGTCGGTTGGATGGTTCATGACTGGAGCATCGGCCAGCACGCCCAGGCGGCCCAATTCGGCGTCTACCTGCTAGTCGCCGTGTGGGGGGTCTGGCGGTGGCGGCCTTCGAGGAGGAGGGCGGGGTGATGAAACGCCTACTGACCGTCCTGGTGGCCCTCTCCGTCGTATGGCTGGCCGTGGCGGCCGGCTGGAACGCGGTGGTGAACTACCAGGAGGCGATGGACCGGCCGGCGGCCGAGCTCATCGAACCTGCCTGGTTCAAGGGGCCGAGCAAGTGCCCGCTGAAGAGGCGATAGGGAGGAGCGTGGCGTGAACAGCGATATCAGGATCAAGCTTTCCTTCCGGAATCATCGCAAGACCGAGAAGCTTCGCCGGCGCCTGGGCGAAGGGGGCGTGCTGGCCCTCCTGTGGCTGTGGATGGACGCGGCCGAGAACCGCCCGGAGGGAGTCCTGACCGGCTACGACGAGGAAGACATAGCCATCGCGGCCGGCTGGTCGGGCGAGGCCAAGGAGTTCATATCAGCCCTGCTCGACACCGGCTGGATGGAGAAGGTTGACGAGGGAACCTACGCTCTCCATGACTACCAGGAGCATCAACCCTACGCCTCGGGGGCCGAAGAGCGAAAGATCAAGGGCAGGTACAATGCCTACCTGGGCCACGGCAACCTGGCCAAGGCAAGGGAACTGGAAGACCAGTACCCCTGGCTTGCCCAGGCCAAGGAGAAGACGGGGGAGCCCCAAGGCCAAGCCGCATCCCCCCAGGGGGCAACCCATGGGGACCCCACTGGCCCCCCCATGGCCCCCCCACCGGACCCCCCAAGGGATTCCCATGGGGGACCCCATGCTCCATCTCCAACTCCAACTCAACCCCCTAGGACTGGGGCTACAAAGGCCTCTAGTACTAGTTCTAGAACTAGGGGCTCTAATGCAGCTGTAGGGTCCGCACCGCCAACGCGGTCGGACCCGCCGACACCGCCAGTCTTCCAGATCCCCATGATCAACGGCCCGGACGGGCAGGAGAGGTCCTACCCGGTCCACCGGGAAGACATCGACCATTGGGCCAAGCTCTACCCGGCCCTGGACGTGGAGCAGTCCATCCGGAACATGCTCGGCTGGCTGGAGGGCCGGCCCGAGAAGCGGAGCGCGACCGAGAAGGGCGTCAAGCAGCGGCTCAACTCCTGGCTCAAGCGGGACCAGGACAGCGGGGGCACGCCCGGCGGTAAGCGGCCGCCGTCAGGGATACCGCCGGGCCGGGCCGGGGCCAACCTCCAGCGCCTCGACAGGCTGGCCGACCGGGCGCGCCTGGCTGAAGACGCCTTGGACGTGGGAGGCGAGACATGAGGTACGAGACCGCCGTGAACTTCGTCAAGATGCTGGTCGCCGCTTCGCCGGGCTCCGAGCTCCCGGACGAGTCCCTGGCCCTCTACGTCGAGATGGTCAAGGGGCTTCCCGAGGAGGCGGCCGAGCCCCTGGCCAGTCGGATCATCAGGACCCGGCAGTCGATCTACATGCCGGCCATCGGGGAGATCCTGGCCGAGTATGCGCGGATGGTCTGCCGGCTGCCCGGACCGGAGGAGGCCTGGGGCTGGGTGCTGCGCCGGGTGAACAATCAGGACGAGCGGCCCCTGCCCAACCCGGTCCAGCAGGCCCTCAACGACGTGGGTGGGGGCTGGGCGGTCAAGACAGAGCCCGGGCCCCATATCCGGCGGGACTTCATGGCCGCCTACCGGGCACGCCTCGACACCATCGTCAGGACCGTCCAGACCGAGGGCGTCAAGGGACTCCAGGCCCTTGGCTACCGGGAGCAGCCTCGCCGGATCGGGGCGCCGGCCCAGGAGGCCGGCGAGGCCGAGCCGCCCGTGTCGCGGGAGGAGGCAGTCAGGAATCTCCGCCGGCTGGCCGGCCTGACCAGGAGGGCGGGTCTTGCCTAGGAAGCGCCGCCTGATCCCGGCCGGCCTGCCGCCGCGGCTGTTGTGGCTCCTGTTCGCCTACTTCGAGTGGCGGGCGGGCCGGGAGTCGCCCAGGGGCGGCTGGCTGCCCGAGCCGCGCTTTGCCTGGCGCTGGGCCGGTAACGCCCTGGTGGCCGGCTCCTGGTCCGGGCCGGGCGGCCGGTGGCGGACCGGCCAGGCGGCGGTGGAGCCGATGATCCCCTGCACGGCGCCCAAGGGGGTGGGGCCCCTGGAGGAGTTCGGCTACGCCTTCGGGGCGCTGCCCGAGGCGGCCCGGGCGGTCCTGGCGGGGTTCGTGGCCAACTGCAACCGTCCCTGGCCGCCCAGGGACGAGGAGGAGGGCGAGGGATGGACGGGACTGCTTCAGGCCCTGGACCTGGGGCCCGGGGACTTCGAGAAGGCCTTGCTGAGCTCGTTCGAGCTGCTGGGCGAGGCGGCCAGGACAAGGGGGCTGATCGGATGAGCGAGCGGGAACGGGTTGACCTGGTGGTGGGCCTGGAGGCCATCGGCCGGCAGTTGGGCACGGCCACGGAGGACGCGACCAAGCGGCGGCTGGACTGGCTGGGGGTGCCCTACGCCCGGCTGGGGGATGCCCAGAGCGCCCCCGTCTTCACCACCCGGAGGCACATCCAGGAGGCGATTGACCGGGCCTTGGCCGAAAAAAATGAAGATCACCCCATGATCACCCCAACATTGGGGGTTGAAAAGGGGACCGAAATTGAGGCATAATCGCTATAGTTCTCGCGAGGCGTGGGCCAGGGGGAAATCACTTCCCGGCCACGCTTTTTTTAGCACACTGATCGTCACATCGTCAATCCAGGGGTCGCCCGCCGGGCGGCCTTTTTTATCCAAGAACCCAACCACGCCTCCTTGCCGGGTTGAGCCGGGGCCGCCGGGACCACCACCCGACGGCCCCGGCCATGGGGTCTTGCATGTCCACTTCCCTCGACATCCTGACCGTCATGGCCGAGGAGGTCTGCCGCGGGCTGCCGCCACACCGAGCCCGCGGCCAGGCCCGGCGGCTGGCCCAGATGGCCGGCCTGGAGGTGCGAGCCGTGACCAAGGACCCCAGGTGGCGCCGGAAGGGGCCGCGCGTCCTGGTCTGGATGGCCCAGGAATAGGGCCGGGGGAGGAGGCTGATCATGCGGCCCTGAGACAGAGGCGGCCCGGGGAAGGCCCGGGCCGGAGTGGAATCGAGTGGAGGGCCACCGGCCGGGGATGCCGCCCCGGACGGCGGCCGGATGAGGAGTTTAAGCCAGACATCCGACCAGGTGTTAACCCGACCCTCCCTGCCCCGCGGGGCGAGGGGGAGTATAGCACGGGGGAAGTCGGATGCCGCCAATCAAACCCTGGATACCCTGGATCGGGAGCAAGCGGCTGTTGGCCCCTAAGATAATCAGCCTGATCCCTGAGCACAAAACCTACGTGGAGCCCTGCATGGGGGCGGCCTGGGTCTTTTTCAGCAAGCCCAGGTCAAAGGTCGAGGCGGTCAATGACGCCAACGGCCACCTGGTCAACCTGTTTCAGGTGCTTCAGGACCGGTTCGAGGAGTTCTACCGGCGGCGCGTCTACCTGATCTCCTCGCGGCGGCTTTATGTCCGGTTCCTGGACCGCCTGAAGACGGGCCAGTGGCTGGACGACATCGACCGGGCGCTGATGTACTGGTACGGGCTCAGGCACTCTTTCAGGGGCGTTTACGGCGCTGGCTTCGCCGCGAAAAAATATGAGCCGGCCCCCAACCTGGAGATGGACGAGCTGCACGCCGTCCACGAGAGGCTCAAGCGCGTCTATGTCGAGAACCTGGACGTGGAGGCCTGCCTGAGGCGCTGGGACTCCCCCCAGACTTTCTTCTACATCGACCCTCCCTTCCCCATAACCAACACCCCCTCGGGCAAGGGGATGTACCAGTGCGACATGACCTGGGATGATCACCGCCGCCTGGCCGAGGTCTTGGAAGGGGTAAGGGGCTTGTGGCTCATGAGCAACGAGGTCCATCCCGGCATACGAGAGCTCTACCGGGGCTGCCACATCGAGACGGTGGAGGCCTCGTACCACTTCGGCACCCGCGCCGGCTCGCCGGCCGGCCACCGCCAGGAGCTCCTGATCGCCAATTACGCTTTGCCGAGGGGCGAGAGCTTCGGCAAGGGCTGGGTGCCGGCCAAGTGATCAGGCGGCCTTGGTCATGCCCACGGTCAGTTCAGAGCCCAGGACGCGGAGCGCCGCGGCCAGGCGGGGCAGCCTGGAGGCGTGGCGCGGATCCAGGAGCCGGCGAACCTCCTTCTCGTCGCAGCCCAGGCGCTCGGCCAGAGCGACCTTGCTGATGCCGGCCTGCCTCATGGCCAGGTAGAGGGCTGCCTTGGCCGCCATCTGGGGCGGCACGGGCACCCGGTATTGGCCCTTGCGGCATGCCGAGGGCGGGGGGATGTCATCCCCCCGGTTGATCCGCCCGGCCACGGCCTCCTCAAGAGCGTCCGCGGCCTCAACCAGGGCCTCTTCGACGGTGTCGCCGTCGGTGATTGCCTCGGGTACGTCCGGGAAGGAGACGACGAATCCCCCATCCTGCTCATCGGGAGTCAGGACGGCCGGATAGACGAACACAATCCTCATTAGCTGAGCGTCGGACGTCCATGTCAGGTTGTCAAGGGAAATACCGGACACTGATGTCCGCAGGCAAGGCTGCCCGCAAGCGAGATAAGCGGGTCCTTCCGGCCAGTTAGGGGCAACGGGTTGGGCAGCACCCCGGGCTTTGGTCAGTGACAGGCCCCAAAAACAAGGTTGACAGTTTACACGCCCGGCGGCCTGCCGGGCGGCCTTTCGGAGCAGCCGGGTGATCGGGATTCATGGCGCGGACCAAGCCGGGAATGACACAGTCCGAGTACGCTCGGCGCATTGGCAAGACTCGCCAGTATGTCAATAAGTTAGTCAAGCTCGGCAAGATACCGCTCGGGGCCGGCGGGCGCATCGATCCGGCCCTGGCCGACGCGGCCCTGGAAGTGGCCTTAGACCCGGCCCGTGAGGTTGACAAAAAGGGTCCCGGAGAGGTTGACAGTTTACAAAACGACCAGGCCGAGAGTGTCAACCAGTCCGGGGACCGCCAGAAGGGCGGCCTGACCTACCACCGCGCCCGCAGCCTCCGGGAGAACTACCGCTTCCTCCTGACCAAGGTCGAGTACCAGGAGCGGGTCGGCCACCTGGTCAGGCTCCAGGACGTCAACCAGGCCCTGACCGACGCCGGCCGGCTGATCATGAACCGGCTCCTCAACTGGCCCAGCAAGCTGGCCCCGATCCTGGCCGCCGAGTCGGACGAGCGGCGGATCAACGAGGTCCTGATGCGGGAAGCACGGGCGCTCCTCAAGGAGTTCCATGAGTCTCTTGGAGCCCTCAGACGGGTACGCGATAGCGGTTGACGCCCTCAGGGCCGGCCTGGCCCTGCCTCCCGAGTTCACCATCAGCCAGTGGGCCGACGCCGAGCGGGTCTTGAGCCCCGAGGCCAGCGCCGAGCCGGGCCGGTGGCGGACCGACCGGGCGCCCTATCTCCGGGAGCCCATGGACGCCATCTCGGACCCCCTGATCGAGTCGGTGGTCCTGCAGTGGGGGGCCCAGACGGGCAAGACCGAGGTCCTGCTCAACGCGGCCGGCTACTACGTCCACATGGAGCCCTCGCCCCTCCTGGTCGTCTACCCGACCGTGGAGGTGGGCAAGGCCTGGTCCAAGGACCGATTGGCCCCGATGCTCCGGGACACCCCGGCCCTCAAGGGCCGGGTCAGGGAGGTCCGGTCCCGGGACAGCGACAACACGGTCCTGCACAAGAAGTTCCCGGGCGGGCACATCACCGTCACCGGGGCCAACAGCCCGGCCGGCCTGGCCTCCCGGCCCATCCGGGTGGTCATCCTGGACGAGGTGGACAAGTACCCGCCCAGCGCCGGCGACCTGGGCGACCCGGTGGCCCTGGCCGAGTCCCGGGCGGCCACCTTCTGGAACCGCAAGTTCATCAAGGCCTCGACCCCGGGCCTCAGGGGGGCCAGCCGGATAGAGCAGGAGATCGAGGCCAGCGACCAGCGCAGGTGGTTCGTGCCCTGCCCGGACTGCGGCTTCGAGCAGGTGCTCATCTGGAAGCAGGTCCGCTGGCAGGACGGCGACCCGGACACGGCCGTCTACGTCTGCGAGCATTGCGGCTCCTGCTGGCCGGACGCCCGGCGCATCCAGGCTGTCCGCCAGGGCCGCTGGGTGGCCACGGCGCCCTTCTACGGGGTGGCCGGCTTCTGGCTCTCGGCCCTCAACTCGCCCTGGGTCAGGCTGCCCAAGGTGGCCAGGCGGTTCTTGCAGGTCAAGGACCTTCCCCAGCAGTTCAAGGTCTTCGTCAACGAGGTCCTGGCCGAGACCTGGGTGGACCAGAGCCACTCGGTCAGCGACGAGGAGCTCTACCACCGGCGCGAGGAGTACGGCCTGGAGACCCCTATCTGGGTGGGGGTGATCACTGCCGGGGTGGACGTCCAGGACGACCGGCTGCACGTCGAGATAGTCGGCTGGGGGGCGGACTGGGAGAGCTGGTCCCTGGACTACGTCGTCCTGCCGGGCGACCCGGCCGGCTCGGCCGTCTGGGAGGACCTGGACAGGCTCCTGACCCGGCGCTGGCCCGGCGTCGACGGGGTGAGCCTGCCGGTCCAGGCCGTCTGCGTGGACACGGGCGGCCACCACGGCGAGGAGGTCCACCAGTTCTGCGGCGCCCGCCTGGGCCGGCGGGTCCTGCCCATCAAGGGCAAGGAAGGCGACCGGCAGGTCTGGCCGGTCACGGTCAGCCGGAACCGTGGCGGCCGGCGGCTCTACATCGTCGGCGTGGACAAGGCCAAGATGAACATCTACGAGTGGCTGCGCCGGGAGGAGCCCGGCCCGGGCTACTGCCACTTCCCGACCCGCTACGGCGAGGCCTACTTCCGGGAGCTGACCGCCGAGCGGCTGGTCATCAACTGGCGGGGGACCAAGGCCTACCCGGCCTGGGAGCTCAAGTCCCTGGGCCGGCCCAACGAGGCCCTGGACTGCCGCGTCTACGCCTACGCGGCCCTCTGCCACCTGGTCCGGGCCAGGCTGGACCCACGCCGGGAGGTGGAGCGGCGGGCCAAGAAGGCCGGCGCGCTCCCGGCCAAGCGCGGCCCGCGGCTGGTCGCACCGCCGGCCTCGGTGGCTTCCGACCCTTACCTGTAGGGGGCGATCATGGCTGACCTGGCGACCTTGAGACAGCGGCTGGAAGAGGTCGAGACGGCCATCCACAAGCTGATGACCGGGACCCGGGAGGTCCAGGTCAGGATTGGCGACATGTGGGCCAACTACTCCGAGACCGGGCTGAAGGACCTCCGGACCTACCGGACCGAGCTCTTGAACCAGATAGCCTTGGCCGAGGGCCGGGGCGGCCGGCGCCGCATCCTGGTGGAGTTCTGAGCATGGCCCTGGCCGATCTGCAAGTTGAACTCGGAGTCGGCGTGCCCATCAAGGCCGCCGTGGCCCACCGGGGGGCGGACCTGGCCTCCCGGGAGCTGGCCTCCTGGCGGCCGGGCCTGGGTTCGGCCGACTCGGACCTGCTGCCCGAGCTGGACGTCCTCCGGGGTCGAGGCCGGGACCTGGAGCGCAACCACGCCGTTGCCTCGGGCGTGGTCCAGACCCTGGTCGACAACGTGGCCGGCACCGGACTGCGCCTCATGGCCTCCCCGGACTACCGCGCCCTGGGCCGGCCCAGGGAGTGGGCCAAGGAGTGGGCCCGGCAGGCCGAGGCCCTCTGGCGGGGGGCCACCGAGACCATCGACTTCGACGCCTCCCGGAAGCTTAACTTCGCCGGGGCCACGGCCCTGGTCTACCGCTCCAAGCAGGTCAACGGGGAGGCCCTGGCCCTGCCGCTCTGGCTGCCCCGCCGCGGCCGCAAGACCACGGTCCTCCAGATCATCGAGTCCGACCGGCTGGGCAACCCCTGGGACCTGCCGGACAGCGAGAGGCTCAGGGGCGGGGTGGAGATAGACGACTACGGCGCCCCGGTGGCCTACCACATCCGGGCCGCCCACCCGGGCGACGACCTCTTCGGCGGCTTCAGCCCACTGGTCACCTGGAAGCGGGTGCCGGCCTGGACGTCCTGGGGCCGGCCCCGGGTGATCCACGCCTTTGACAAGCACCGGCCGGGCCAGACCCGGGGCAAGCCCATATTCGCCGCGGTGATGACCGACTTCAGGATGCTGGACCACTACCAGCGGACCGAGCTCAAGTCGGCCATCGTCAACGCCATGATCGCCGCCTTCATCAAGACCCAGCTGCCCCAGGACGAGATACTGAACCTCTTCGGCGGCCAGGTGCAGGACTACCTGGACGCCCGGGCCGAGCACAAGGTCAGGCTGGAGGGCGGGGCCCTCCTGCCCCTCTTCCCCGGCGACGACGTCCAGCCCTTCATCCCGGGCCGGCCGCCGACCGGGTTCGGGGCCTTCATGGAGCACGGCTTCAGGTCGCTGGCCGCCGGCCTGAACGTGCCCTACGAGCTCCTGCTCAAGGACTTCAGCAAGACCAACTACAGCAGCGCCCGGGCCGCCCTCCTGGAGGCCTGGCGCTACTTCAACGGCCAGCGCCAGTGGCTGGTCCTCAACTGGGCCCAGCCGGTCTACGAGCTCTTCCTGGAGGAGTGGGTCAACCTGGGCCTGATCGAGGCGCCGGGCTTCTACGAGAACCGGGCCGCCTACGCCCGGGGCCGCTGGATCGGCCCGGGCCGGGGCTGGGTCGATCCGGTCAAGGAGGTCCAGGCCAGCGAGAAGCGCCTGGACGCCGGCCTGTCCACCCTGGCCGACGAGTGCGCCGAGCAGGGCCTGGACTGGGAGGAAGTCCTGGAGCAGCGGGCGGCCGAGCGGGAGCGCATGCGGGAGCTGGGCCTGCTCGACGCCGCCGAGCGCTCGGCCAGCCGGCCGGTGGCCGTGGAGCCGGAGAGGCGGGAGGAGGAGCAGTGAGGTTCGCCCATCTCAAGAGTCGCATCTTCAACACCCCGCTCCTGATCCACCCGGACAAGCTGACCGCCATCTACAACGTGGTCGCCCCCAGGTGGGGCGAGGACGGCCGGCTGGAGGTGGAGGCCCAGGTCACGGCCTTGAACGAGCGTCGGCCCGAGCGCCGCCTCTACCAGCTGACCGAGGGCGGGGTGGCGGTCATCCCGGTCCTGGGGACCCTGGTCCAGCGGGTCAGCGGGGTGGACGCCATGTCCGGCCTGATGAGCTACGGCCTCATCGGCGCCCGGCTCAACCAGGCCCTGGAGGACCCCGAGGCCCGGGCCATTCTCCTGGAGGTGGACTCCCCGGGCGGGGAGGTGGCCGGCTGCTTCGCCCTGGCCGAGCAAATCTTCCAGGCCCGGGAGCAGAAGCCGGTCTGGGCCGTGGCCAACGAGATGGCCTTCTCGGCCGGCTACGCCCTGGCCTGCGCGGCCGAGCGGGTCTTCCTGCCCGAGACGGCCGAGCTGGGCAGCATCGGGGTCATCGCCTGGCACATCGACCAGTCGGAGATGGACGCCAAGCGCGGCCTGACTTGGACGGCCATCTTCGCCGGCCGGCACAAGGCCGACTTCAACCCCCACGAGCCCCTCTCCGACGCCGCCCGAGCTCGGGCCCAGGCCGAGGTGGACGAGCTCTACAACATCTTCGCCCGGGCCGTGGCCCGCAACCGGGGGCTCTCCGAGGAGGAGGTCAAGGCCACCGAGGCCCTGACCTACCTGGGCCGGGCGGCCGTGGAGGCGGGCCTGGCCGACGCGGTGGCGCCCTTCGCCGAGGTGGCGGCCCGGTTGGCCGAGCGCGCGGGCGAGAGAGGCATTCCCGGCGGTTACGCCGCCGCCGACAACCATCACAAGGAGGGGATCATGCCCGACAAACCCACCGAGCAGGCGGCCGCCCAGACCGCCGAGGCCGTGCCCGGGGCCGATCTCGAGGCCGCCAGGGCCGAGGCCGCCAAGGCGGCCCAGGAGCGAATCGCCGCCATCCTGGGCCTGGAGGAGGCGCAGGGCCGGGACAAGCTGGCCCGCCACCTGGCTTTCCACACCGTTCTGAGCCCGGAGGAGGCCCGGGCCGCCCTGGCCGCGGCGCCGGCCGAGAAGGCCGGCCCCGAACCGGGGACCGAGTTCAAGGCGGCCATGGAGCAGGCGGCCGACCCGGGCGTCGGTCCGGACGCCGAGAGGCCGGCCGCTGACGAGTCCAGGCCGGGCAGCACCGCGGCCAACATGGAGCGCCTGCTCAAGCAGCGCGGGCTCCGCAGGGAGTAGGGGGTAAAAAGTGGCTACCATTAACGAGGGCAACTACCTGAGCGACGTGGTCAAGCACGAGCTGGACTCCCGGATGAGCCGGGAGGAGGTCGCCATCCTGGCCGGCTCCGGGGCCGCCCGGCAGCTCAAGCTGGGCCAGGTCATCGGCAAGCGGACCCTGGGCGCGGTCACGACCGTGGCCGAGACCGGCAACAGCGGCGACGGCGACGTGGGCACGGTCACCCTGGGCCCCAAGGCCCTGGCCGGCGATTACGTCCTGACCTGCGTGGAGGCCGCCACCGACGCCGGCCGGTTCAAGGTGATCGCCCCGGACGGCAACCGCCTGGACGACCTGACCGTCGGCGTGGCCTATTCGACCGACCACATCAACCTGACCGTGGAGGACGGCGAGGACGACTGGGCCTCGGGCGACTTCATCACCGTCTCGGTGGCCGCCGGCGACGGCAAGGTGGTCGGACTGGACCTGGCTGCCGAGAACGGGAGCCAGATCGCTTACGGGGTGATGATCGCCCCCGCCTCGGCCCCCGAGGGCGCCGACGGCCAAGGTGTGGCCGTGTTCCGGGATGCGGTCATCGCCGCCTCCAAGCTGGTCTGGCCCGACGGGGCCACCGAGGGCCAGAAGGAGGCCGCCCTGGCCCAGCTGGCCGAGCGGGGCATCGTCGCCCGGGCCGAGGAGTAGCCCCGGACCGGCAACCCAAACCGACCCCTGAGGGAGGCGCTTCGGGCGCCTCCCTTCTTTTTGGAGGAGGCCCAAAGTGCCCGAGTTGATTCTGGACATCTTCAACAACGACGCCTTCAGCGTGGTCGAACTGACCCAGGCCATCAACCTGGTGCCCAACAATTACGGCCGGGTGACCCAGCTCGGCCTCTTCAACGCCAGGCCCATCTCCACCACCACCGTGGCCGTGGAGTACAAGCAGGGCGTGCTCAACCTCCTGCAGACCGGGCAGCGCGGCGCGCCGGCCCCGGTCAACCAGGGCGGCAAGCGGCACCTCAAGACCTTCACCGTGCCCCACATCCCCCTGGAGGACCGGGTCACGGCCGACGAGATCCAGAACCTGCGCCCCTTCGGGGCGGCCAGCGTCCTGGAGACCGTCCAGAGCAAGGTCAACGAGAAGCTCATCGACATGGCCAACAAGCACTACATCACCTGGGAGTGGCTCAGGGTCGGGGCGCTTAACGGCATGGTCCTGGACGCCGACGGCTCGACCATCCTGGACCTGTTCACCGAGTTCGACGTGTCCGAGAAGGTGGTCGACTTCGACTTCGTCAACGCCGAGTCGGGCGAAGTGGTCGCGTCCTGCAAGGAGGTCCTCCGCCACATCGAGGACAACCTCCAGGGCGAGGTCATGACCTACGTCCATGCCCTCTGCTCGCCCGAGTTCTTCGACGGCCTGGTCGGCCACGACGACTGCCAGGAGGCCTACCGGACCCAGGAGGGCAACATCGCCATGCGCGACGACCTCCGCCGGGGCTTCCGTTTCCAGGGGATCGTCTTCGAAGAGTACCGGGGCCAGGCGACCGACCCGGGGGGGACCACCCGCAAGTTCATCGCCGAGAACGGGGCCCGCTTCTTCCCCATGGGCACCCAGGAGACCTTCCGGGAGTTCCACGCCCCGGCCGACTTCATCGAGACGGTCAACACCCCGGGTCAGCCGCTCTACGCCAAGCAGGCCCGCGACGAGCGCTACAACCGCTGGGTGGAGCTGCACACCCAGTCCAACCACCTGCCCATCTGTCACCGGCCGGCGGTGCTGGTCAAGGGTACCTTCACGCCGGCGGAGTCTTAACCCGAGATGGCCCCGGGGCGGCCCTGAGGCCGCTCCGGGACCCGGAGAAGAGCGACCATGACCCTCCAGGAGCGACTGGCCGAGTCGATTAAGGCCCGGATCCTGAGCCCGGACGGTTTCGCCGAGACCCACGAGGTGGAAGGAAAGGCCGTCTCCTGCGTCCTGACACCCCCGCTGGTCGCGCCTTCGGACCAGGCGGGCGTCTATACCCGGCAACGCTCCCTCTACGCCAGGACGGCCGACGTGGCTCCCCCGGAGCCGGGCCAGGCCCTGGTCATCGACGGGGAACGCTGGTCGGTCGAGTCGGTCATGGTCTTCCAGGACCTGGTCCGGATCAACCTCTACCGGAGCGGATCGTGATGCGGCTGAGCATCGAGCTGAACCAGCGGGACCTGGACCGGGCCGCGGCCGAGCTGGCCCAGGTCCGCCGCGGCCTGCCCCTGGCCCTGAGCCGGGCCCTTAACCGGACCATCACCGGGGTCCGGACCGACGCGGTCAAGGCCGTCCGCGCCGAGGCCGACGTCTCGGCCGGGCGGGTCCGGGACAACGTCAAGCTCTTCCGGGCCACCACCGAGCGCCTCAGCGCGGCCGTTATCGCCACCGGCCGGGACATCCCCCTGATCCACTTCAGGACCCGGCCGAGCAAGCCCCAGACCAAGGGCGGCCGGCGGCCGGCGATCGGGGTCACGGCCCAGACCTTCAAGAGCCAGGGCGGGCAGGTCTACCCCGGCTCCTTCGTCGCCCGGGTGCCCACCGGCCACCTGGGCGTGTTCGAGCGCAAGGGCAGGGCCAGGCTGCCCATCAAGCAGCTCTACGGCCCCTCGGCGGCCGACGCCCTGGACCGGGGCAACGCCCTGGAGGGGATCGAGCGCCGGGCCAGGATCAGGCTCCGGGAGCGGTTCGACCACGAGGTCGACCGCCTGCTGGGGGTCTGACCCATGCCCTGGCAACTGGCCCGGGCCATCCGGCAGCGCCTGGAGGCCGACCTGGCGAGTCTCTACCTGCCCTTGCCCGAGAGCGACAAGCTGGGCCGGCCCCAGGTCTGCCTGGGCGGCCTGCCCTTCAAGACGCCGGACAAGCGGGACCTGCCCTGCGTGGTCGTCCAGCCCCTGAGCGGCCAGGACGACGACGAGGACCAGCCCCGGCTGGCCGTGCGGGAGACCGTGGTCCGGCTGCTCTGCACCATCGTCGGCAACGAGGCGGACGAGCGGCCGGTGGAGGCCGGCCACCACGTCATGCTCAACCTGGTCAGCTGGTGCCTGGCCAGCCTGCGCCGGCCGGGCAACCTTGAGAACCGCTACATCCTGACGCCGCCGCTCACCTGGGAGTTCCGGGACGCGGAGGACGAGGAGGGCCGGCGGCCGCACCCCTACTACGTGGGCGTCATCGAGAGCCGGTGGCGGGAGGTCTACTCCAGGACCAACCTGACCCGGGCGGAAGAGGAGGAGATTCATGGCTCTGGACAGCCAGGTTAGAGAGGCGATGGACCAGGCTTTGGCCGCTGGCGAGACCACCGCGGACGGCCGGCCCCTGGTCGAGGCCCTTGAGAAGCGCTTGGGCCGCGGCGTCACCGCCGACCAGCGGGACGAGTGGTGGGGCCAGCGGGCCGAGCAGGAGACCGACGAGCAGAAGACCGAGGCCGAGCCGGCCCCGGCCGAGCCCGAGGCCGCCCCCTTGCGCGGCCCCGAACCCAAGCCCGGCGGGCCGGTCATGTGGGTCGGCCCGACCCTGAACAAGCCGATTCACGTCCGGCGGAACACCATCTTCCGGGCCGGGGTCCTGCCCCGGGACCTGGCCGGGCTCCTGGCCGAGCACAAGGAGCTCGAGGCCCTGGTGGTCCCCGTGGCCCTCTACCCGATTGCCAGGCGGGACCTGGCCGTCGCCTCCTCCCCCCTGGGCCGGGCGGCCAAGGCGGCCGCGGAGCTCGCCCAGCGGGCCAAGTAACCCGACTCCCCTGGAGGTTTGACCATGACCTACTTCCACCGCGTCCAGGTCTTCGAGGAGAGCACCTCGATCCTGCCGCCCCGCCGGATCAGCGCCGGCATCCCGGTCTGGCTGGGCACGGCCCCGGCGGCCAAGGCCGCCGACTTCAACAAGCCGCACCTTCACTACACCCTGGCCAGCTTCGCCGCCGGCCTGGGCGAGGTCGAGGACAACGTGGAGGCCTACGGCCTCTGCGAGGCGGCCAAGGTCCAGTTCCAGCTCTACCGCGTCGCCCCGGGCATCTTCATCCCGGTGGCCCACGAGACCGAGGTGACCGCCGAGGCCCACACCATGGCCGGGGATCCGGCCAAGATCACCCTGGACCACCTCCCGGTCAAGACCGGCTTCGAGGCGGTCAAGGACGAGACCGGGACCACGACCTACGTCCGGGGCGAGGACTACACCATCGACTGCGACACCGGCCAGATCACCCGCCTGGCCGACGGCGACATCGGGGCGACCGACCCGCTCAAGGTGGACTACACCTGGTTCGACCCGGCCACGGTGGACGCCGACGACGTCATCGGCGGGGCCGAGGCCGGGACCGGGCTCAAGACCGGCCTGGAGCTGGTCCACGAGATCCTGCCCCGCTTCGGCCTCATGCCCGGCACCATCGCCGCCCCGGGCTGGTCCCAGGACTCGACCGTGGCCGCGGCCATGGTCGCCTCGGCCGTGGCCGTGAACGGCCTGTTCCGGGCCTTCTGCGCCGTGGACCTGCCCACCTCGGTGGCCGAGTACCAGAGCGCTTCGGCGACCAAGACCAGCAACAACCTGACCGACCCGGCCATGGCCGTCTGCTGGCCCCAGGTCCTCTACGGGAGCGAGTCCCACTGGCTGAGCACCCACCTGGCCTGCCTCATGGCCCAGGTCGACCTGGAGCACTCGGCCGTGCCCTACAAGAGCCCGTCCAACGAGCGCCTCCAGATCACCGGGGCCCACGTCGCCGGCGCCGAGGTCTGGCTGGGCCACGACGAGGCCGAGTACCTGAACGGGCAGGGCATCGTCACCGCCCTCAACCAGAAGATCACCGGCCAGGGCTGGACCTGCTTCGGCAACCGGACCGGGGCCTACCCGGCCAGCACCGACCCCAAGGACACCTTTATCCCCATCCGCCGGATGTTCAACTGGGCCGACAACACCCTGATCCTGACCACCTGGCAGCGGCTGGACTTCCCCATCAGGAAGCGGCTCATCGAGACCATCGTCTTCACCCACCAGAAGTGGCTGGACGGGCTGACCGCCCGGGGCTTCATCCTGGGCGGGGAGATCGGCTTCGAGAGCGGGGACAACCCGGAGACCGACGTCATCGACGGCATCATCAAGTTCCGGACCCGGATCACCCCGCCGCCGCCGGCCCGGGAGATCGACTTCTACACCGAGTTCGACCCGAGCTACGTCTCGACCCTCTTCGAGTCCGAAGAGGAGTAAAGGGGGTAGACCATGCCCAATCCCGTACCCCACGCCCTGGTGGACTTCGCCGTCTACCTGGACTCCACCGAGCTCATGGGCATCGTGGACGCCACGCTGCCCGAGTTCGGCTACGTCACCGAGGAGCTGTCCGGGGCCGGCATCGCCGGCGTGGCCGAGGTGCCCATCGGCGGGCAGCTGAGGTCCATGACCCTGACCCTCAACTGGCGGAGCACCACCCGCGACGCGGTCAAGCTCCTGGCGCCCAAGATGCACACCCTGGACCTCAGGGCGGCTCGCCAGGACGTCAACGCCGGCAGCGGGGTCCTGGAGCGCCGGCCTATCCGGGTCGCCACCCAGGTCATGCCCAAGCAGGTCGGCCTGGGCCGCCTGACTACCGGCCGGCAGGAGGCCCCCTCGGAGTTCGAGGTCATCACCGTCCAGGTCTGGGTGGACGGGACCCTGGTCATCGACATCGACAAGATGAACTACAAGTGCGTCATCAACGGCGTCGACTACATGGCCGACGTCCGCACCGCCCTGGGCAAGTAGGGAGGGAGCCATGAGCAGCGAGAGCAAGAAGGCCGCCCCCAAGGCGGCCAAGCCGGTCAAGCTGGAGCGGCCGATCAAGGTCGAGGGCGGCCCGGACCTGACCGAGCTCGAGGTGGTCAACCAGGACATCACCCTGGCCGACCTGGCCGCGGCCAACCAGTGGGCCGAGGGCGACCCGGTCCTGACCGAGATCTACCTCTGGGGCCGGGTCTACGGCGTCAACCCCGAGGACTTGCGGCGCTCCCCGGCCAAGAACTACCACCTCCTCCGGAAGCACGCCCAGGATTTTTACTGATGCCACCGGGCGGGGTCCCGGCCCTCCAGGTCCCCGCCCTGGTGGTCGAGCTGGCCAGCGTCACCGGCTGGTCGGAGCGGGAGATCGTCAACCTGCCCCTGGGCAAGTTCCTGGACTACCTGACCGCGGCGAGAGAGCAGAGAAGGCATGTCTAAGTGGGCCTCCATCGGGATCAGGCTGCGCGGCGGCCTGGACCCTTCCGTGGGCAAGACCTTTGACGCCATAGGGCGCAAGGGCAAGGACCTGCAGCAGGAGCTGGGCAAGCTGCGCCTGGGCAAGCGCCTGACCGACGACGTGGTCAAGTACCAGGCCATGCTCAAGCGCCTCAAGGCCGCCCAGGACCGCCTGGGCCCGTCCAACGTCAAGCTCACCCGCCGCATCGCCGAGATACACGAGCGCTACCTCAAGGCCGAGCGGTCCGCGGCCAAGTACGGCATCCGGCTCCGCGACCTGGCCGGCGAGCAGGACCGCTACTCCCGGGCCGTGGCCAGGTCGGAAAGGGCCATCGCCCGCCAGGAGGCCCAGGCCCGGCGGCGGGGTGTCCGGAGGGAGGCCCGGGGGCAGATCCTCGGCCTGGCGGCCACCGGTCTCGCCCTGGCCCAGCCCGTTAGGAAGGCCGTCGAGTTCGAGTCGGCCATGGCCGACGTGCGCAAGGTGGTCAACTTCGAGACGCCCCAGCAGTTCAAGGAGATGGGCCGGGACATCCTGGCCCTCTCCAAGCGGATGCCCATGGCCGCCTCGGGTATCGCCGACATCGTCGCCGCGGCCGGCCAGTCGGGCATCGCCCGGCAGGACCTGCTCGAGTTCGCCGAGGCGGCGGCCAAGATGGGCGTGGCCTTCGACCTGACCGGCAGCGAGGCCGGCCAGATGATGGCCAACTGGCGGGCCGGCATGAAGCTGACCCAGCCCGAGGTGGTCGGCCTGGCCGACGCGGTCAACCACCTCTCCAACAATATGAACGCCCAGGCCCCGGCCCTGGGCGAGGTCCTCCAGCGCATGGGCCCCCTGGCCAAGTCCTCGGGCCTGGCCGTCTCCGAGACGGCCGCCCTGGCCGCGGCCCTGCTCTCCACCGGGGCTCGCGCCGAGGTGGCCGGGACCGGGCTCAAGAACTTCCTGGGCGCCCTGACCAAGGGCACGGCGGCGACCAAGTCCCAGACCGAGGCCTTTGACGCGCTGGGCCTGGACGCCGTGGAGATGGCCGAGCGGATGCAGTCCGACGCCAAGGGCGCCATCCTCGAGGTCCTGGCGGCCATCAAGGAGCTGGACGCGGCCGAGCAGCCGGCGGTCATCTCCGAGCTCTTCGGCGAGGAGAGCAAGGCGGCGATCATGCCGCTGCTGGCCAACATGGAGAACCTGACCCAGGCCTTCGACCTGGTGGCCGAGAAGTCCCGCTACGCCGGCTCCATGGAGGCCGAGTACACAGAGCGGGCCAAGACCACGGCCAACGAGCTCCAGCTTCTGGCCAACAAGGCCACGGCCGCGGGCGTGACCATGGGCGGGGTCTTCCTGCCGGCCCTCAGGGACGTGGTCGGCTTCCTGGGCCGGGGCGCCGAGGCGGTGGCCGGCTTCGCCGAGAAGCACCCCGAACTGACCAAGGTGGTCGGCTTCGCCGCGGCCGGCCTGTTCAGCCTCAAGGTGGCCACCCTCGGCGTCAAGTTCGGCCTGAGCGGCATCATGGATGCGGCCGGCCTGGCCCGGAGCGGCCTGGGCCTGGTGGCCACCGGCTTCAATGTCCTGAAGGCGGCCGTCATGGCCCACCCAGTCGGCGCCATCATCGCCGGCGTGGCCCTGGCCGCCGGCCTGATCATCGCCAACTGGGACAAGGTCAAGGGCTTCTTCCTGACCATCTGGGAGCCGATCAAACCCTACTGGGAGAAGTTCGCCGAATGGACCTCGGCCCTGGCCGACAAGCTCTTGGCCCCGTTCCGGGCAGTGGGCCAGGCCTGGGACTGGATGAAGCGGAAGACCGGTTTCGGCGGCGGGGAAGGGGACGAGGCTGCCCCGGGCCTGAACCTGGAGGCGTTCAAGCCGCTCATGCCGGCCGCCCCGCCCGGAAAGGACGGGGCCAAGGCCCTGCCCGCCATCAAGCCGGCCCAAGCCGCCGCTCCCGCTCCCGCGCCGGCTGCGGCGCCGGCGCCGGCCAGCCGGCCGGTCCAGGTCCTCCTGACCCAGAACATCAGCCTCTCCGGGGGAGCGGACGAGAACTTGACCCGCTCCCTGGCCGCCCAGGCCGGGGGCGAGTTCAAGGAGGCCGTGGCCAAGGCCATGACCGAGATCATGCAGGACGACCGGCGGCTCAGCTATGGCTACTAGGATCACCACCGTCCAGGGCGAGAACTGGGACGAGGTCGCCCGCCGGGCCTGGCCCGGGGCCAGGCAGCCCGAGCTCCTGCTGCATTACCTGGTCGAGGCCAACCCGGAGCACGTTGCCGTGATCGTCTTCTCGGCCGGGGTGGAACTGGCCGTGCCCGAGATCGAGCTCCCGGCCGACGAGCTGGACCTGCCGCCGTGGAAGCGAAGCGAGTAAGGCGGGCCGCCCTCAAGCTGGTCTACGAGGGCCGCAACGTCTCGGCCGACCTGGCCCCTTTCCTCCTGGGTGTGACCTACACTGACCACGCCCAGGGCCAGGCCGACAGCCTGGACATCGCCCTGGACGACCGGGACCGGCGCTGGCAGGGGGCCTGGAGCCCGACCGAGGGCGACAGGATCAGGGCCTGGATCGTCCTGACCGACTGGCGGGCCTCTGGCGACCGCTACGAGCTCTCCTGTGGCACCTTCGACATCGACGAGCCGACCCTGACCGGGTCGCCCGACCGGGTCGAGATCAAGGCCGTCTCGGCCTTGGTCAGGACCTCACTGCGCCGGGAGCGCAAGTCCAAGGCCTGGGAGTCGACCGGGGTGCGGCGGGTGGCCCAGGACATCGCCCAGGCCCACGGCCTGAGCCTGTACTGGGACGCCGAGGACATCAGGCTGGACCGGATCGACCAGCGCGACGAGACCGACCTGGCCTTCCTCAACCGGCTCTGCCAGGAGCTGGGCCTCAGCCTCAAGTGCGCCGAGGAGAAGATCATCGTCTACGAGGGCCGACGCTTCGACGCCCGCGCCCCGGTGGCCACCATCAGCCGGGGCCGGTCCTGGCTGGGGAACTACCGGTTCAAGGGCCGGGCAGGGGAGGTCTACCGGGCCTGCCAGGTGAGCTACTTCGACCCGGACGTCAAGCGGCTGATGACCAGCACCTATGAGCCCCCGGGCGCGCCCCAGGTCGGCCACACCCTCAAGATCAGCCAGCGGGCCACCAGCCAGGCCGAGGCCCGGCGCCGCGCCCGGAGCGAGCTCCGCCGCCACAACAAGCACCAGGTCGAGGCCGAGCTGACCCTGGCCGGCGAGCCTGGCCTGGTCGGCGGGGTGACCGTCCTGGTCGAGGGCTTCGGCAACTACGACGGCAAGTACTTCGCCGAGAAGGCCGTCCACAGGCTCGGGGAAGGCTCGGTCTACACCACCCGGGTCGACCTGCGCAAGGTGCTGGTCTACTGATGGACCTCCTGACCGAACTGGCCCGGCGGCTGGAACGCCTGGAGGCCGTGGTGGCCAACCTCAACCGGGTCGGCGTGGTCACGGCCGTGGACCAGGCCCGGGCCAGGGTCAGGGTCCGGTTCGACGAGGCCGACGGGGTGGTCTCCTACTGGCTCCCGGTGGGCCAGGCCAAGACCAAGGGCGACCGGGAGTACTGGCTCCCGGACGTGGGCACCGAGGTCTTCTGCGGCTTCCTGTCCAACGGCCTGGAGGCCGGGGCCGTGCTGCGGGCCCTCTACTCCACCCAGGACCCGCCGCCGGTCCAGGACAAGGACAAGTGGCGCATGGAGTGGTCCGACGGCTCCTACTTCGAGTACGACCGCCGGACCCACAAGCTGCTCTGGCACATCGCCGGCGAGGTCGAGCTCAAGGCCACCGGCAGCTTCACCATCAACGGCCAGCCCATTCACCTCAACCCGGAGTCCTGAGACATGCCCAAGGCGGTCAGGTTCGGAGACATTAGTTGCGGCCACGGCTGCTGGCCGCCCCGGCCCAATGACCAGGCCAGCCCGGACGTCTTCATCAACGGTCTGGGCGCGCACCGGGTGGGCGACCACTGGGAGCCGCACACCTGCCCGCCCATTCCCGAGACACACGACGGCCAGGCCGCGGCCGGGAGCCCCAACGTCTTCGTCAACGGCCGCGCCCTCTGTCGCGTCGGCGACCCGGTCACCTGCGGCGACACCATGTGCCAGGGCTCGCCCAACGTCTTCGTCAACGGGGAGTGAGCCGTGCAGCTTGGCACCCTGGGCGAGGTGGTCTTCGAGACCAGCGCCGAGGCCGTCCTGACCTGGGTCCGGTGGCGGGAGACCCACGAGGCCCGCTACGCCGCCCAGGACGTGATCGACGAGTCGCAGATCCTCCAGTTCCTGGGCACCAACCTGGCCACCATCGACCTGACCGTGGACCTCAAGCGGGGCCTCTGCGACCCCGAGGTAGAGCTTAACCGGCTCAAGGAGATGGTCCTCTCCGGGGAGGCCTCGCCCCTGGTGGTCAACGGCAAGTTCCTGGGCGACTTCGTGATCGAGCGGGCCGTCTGCGAGCGCCGGATCAGCGACCAGCGGGGCCGGCTGGTCACGGCCCAGGTCGACCTGAGCCTCAGGGAGTACAAGTGAGCGGCGAGATCGAGGTCCTGGGTGGCGACCCGGCCGAGGTGGTCTTCGGCGCCGAAGGCCGGGAGCGGACCCTCCAACAGGTCAGGACCGTCCTGGGCACCCGGGTCGGCACCGTGCCCCTAGACCGGGAGTTCGGCCTGAGCATGACCTTCCTGGACCAGCCCCTGCCCAGGGCCCAGGCCCTGCTCACCGCCGAGATCATCAGGCAGCTGCGCCGCTACGTACCCGGCATCGAGGTCACCTCCGTGGAGCTCGTCTCCGACCCCGAGGGCGCGGCCGACGGGCGGCTGATTCCCAAGGTGAGGTTCAAGGATGTCTCTGCCTGACCTGCCCGAAGTGGACTTCTGCGAGACCGACACGGCCGAGGTCGAGGCCGAGGGCATCCAGACCTACGAGCGGGTGGCCGAGGTCACCCTGCAACCGGGCGACCCGGAGAGGCTCTTCCTGGAGGGCAACCTCCTGGTCGTGGCCCAGCAGCGGCTGGAGATCAACGACTCGGCCAAGCAGACCTACCTGGCCTACGCCCGGGGGGCCCACCTGGACCAGCGCGGCGCCGACCACGGCTCCATGGGCCAGCGCCTGGCCGCCACCGCGGCCAAGGCCACCGTTAGATTCGAGATAGACGAGGCCCTGGCCTTCGACGTGTCCATCCCGGCCGGGACCCGGGTCACGCCCGACGGCGAGCTCGTCTTCGCCACCACCGACCTGGCCACCATCACCGCCGGCCAGACCTGGGTCGAGGTCGAGGCCGAGTGCGAGACGGCCGGGGCGGCCGGCAACGGTTACGTGGCCGGCCAGATAGACCAGCTGGTCGATCCCGTGGCCTACGTCACCGCCGCGGCCAACACGACCACCAGCCTGGGCGGCTCCGACGCCGAGTCCGACGACCGCTACCGGGAGAGGCTCTTCCTGGCCCCCCTGGCCTACAGCTCGGCCGGGCCCCGGGGCGCCCGCATCTTCTGGACCAAGAGCGCCCATCCGGACATCGGCGACGTGGACTCGGCCACGACGGACTACGGCGTCTACACCGTCTGGGTCCTCATGAGCGACGGCAGCCTGCCCGACCAGGAGGTCCTCGACCAGGTCGAGGCGGCCGTGGACCAGGACGAGCGCATGCCCGAGGGCTTCGAGGTCATCGCCGCCGCGCCCGAGGAGGTCCCGCTCGCCCTGGACCTGACCTACTACCTCTACTCCGGCTACTCCTCCCTGCTGGGGCAGATCCAGGCCGCTGTCAGCGCCGCGGTCCAGGACTGGGTCACCTGGCAGACGACCAAGATCAACCGCGACGTCAACCCCGGCCGGCTGGCCGCGGCCCTGCTGGCCATCGAGGGTCTCAAGCGGGTCGAGATCGCCAGCCCGGTCTACCAGGTCCTCGGCGGCGGCCAGGTGGCCCGGATCATCTCCTCGACCGTGACCTACGGGGGGCTGGAGGATGAGTAAGGCCCTGGCCCAGACCAGCCTCCAGGACCTGCTGCCCTCCAGCATCACCCGCGACGGCAAGGTCCAGGCCGCGGCCGAGGCCGTGGACGAGCAGCTCCAGGCCGTCCAGGTCCTCATCCCGGTGGTCCAGGGCCGGCTGGACCTCTCCGGCTTGTCCGACGCCGCCCTGGACCTGCTGGCCTGGGAGCGGCGGGCCGACATGGACTTCTACGACCCCTCGGCCTCCAGGTCGGAGCGCGAGCAGAAGGTCGCCGACTCCCTGCTCAACCGCCGGCGCGACGGGACCCGGTCCTCGGTCAAGGAGGTCTGCTCCGGGCTGGCCGGCGAGGAGTTCTTCGAGTACCGGCAGCGCAAGCGCTTCCGCCTGGGGCGGACCAAGCTGCCCGGCAAGCTCCTGGAGGACGAGAGGAGGGTCTTCCTGGTCGACCTGATTGCCGATCACGACCGGGTCATCGCCCTGGGGCTGGAGCGTCAGGACTTCCAGGAAGCCATCTTCATGCGCAAGACCGAAGGCTGCGTCCACCGGGTCAGGTTCAGGGGCTTCAAGCTGGGCCGCTCCCTGCTCGGCCTGGACCTTCTGAGATGAGAGGAGCGCCATGAGCGTTGTCAGCGACCGCATCATGACCTTCGCCGACGATGACGACCTGAGCCCCCGCCACGTCAACCGCCTCCAGGACGACGCCATCCTGGCCGCGGCCCAGTCGGCCGGCCTGGGGTCCATCCTGCACTACCCGCACGTCAACACCGGCGACAACACCCTGGCCCGCGTCGCCTCGGCCGACAAGGTGACCATCTCCACCGGCCAGAAGTTCTCCGTGGCCGGGGTCGTGTTCGACACCGGCGCCATCTCCAACCGGGAGATAGCCGTTCCGGACGGGTTCGACGGCTACGTCCGGGTCAAGCTCCCGGCCGGATTCGGGGAGGTGGTGGACGAGCAGGCCAATCCCATCCAGAGGAGCCTCGATCCCGAGTTCGAGCTTGTCACCGGCTCCGAGTCCGACTCCGAGGGGACAGGCGGCGGGCCGTCCAGCCCGACCAACATGCGCCTCTACCACATCGCCAAGGCCGACCCCGGCGACACTCCGACGGTCACGGCCTTCGCCAACAACGGCCACTCGGCTCTCCTGGGCGCGCTTTCCTTCATCACCGGCGTGGTCAAGTTGACCTCGAATGAAGCGATGGCGGCAAGCGCCACCACCGCTATCCCCTGGGACGCGATCCATTTGGAGACCGGTTTAGCAGCCGGGGAGACGTTCTGGTCGGCCGGCAATCCAACCCAGCTGATCGCGCCCGCCGGATATAACTTCGCCCAGCTGGGGGGCACCATCAGGCACGTGGCCACCTACGGGACTGACGCCGAGAGCATCCTGTACGTGAGGCAGGATGGCAGCATCAGGATAGCTGAGGCCAACCTCGGGAAGTATTCCATAGTCGGCACCTCAGTGATCACGCCGTGGATAGACCTCGGCGGCGCGAGCGCCTATTTCGAGCTGATGTACGAGGAACCGAACGGCACCTCCGGTGTCCAACTCCATCCCGATTCCCGGTTTTGGATCAGGGTCAGGAAGTAGGAGGCCGCCATGTGGGAAACGTGGGCCAACATCGAGGTCGCCCCGGATCAGGCTGCGGCAGTGGCCGAGGCCGCCGGCGCGGATCCCCATGATTCGGTGAGCTGCATCTACAGCGGCGGCCGGCTTTTCGTCCGGGACGTGGACCAGACCGCCTTGGGCGCCGCCCTGTCGGGCTATGACCCGCTTCCGGCCGCCCGCGCCGGGGCCCTGGCCGAGATCGACCGGCAGGCTGAGACGCTGCTCTCTGACTACGTGACCGACATGCTCGGGATCGACTCGATCTACCGGGCCAAGGCGGAGGAATCGAAGGCGCATCAGGCGGCCGTGGCAGCTGGGCAGGAGCCCGACCCGGCCGACTATCCCTGGCTGGCCAAGGAAGCCGAGGCCTGCGGCCGGACACTGGCCCGCCAGGCGGAGATCGTGGCGACCGCGGCCGCCCTGTGGGCCTCGAAGGGGCCTGAAATCGAGGCCATCCGTCAGGCCGCCAAGCAGGCCGTGACGGCCGCGGCTACCACGGCCGAAGTCCAGGCCGTCCAGGACGGCCTGACCTGGCCGGAGCCGACCTAAGGCGGCGGTCATCCTCTCCTGACTCACGGGCCTTCGGCCCGTCTTCCCCGGCAATCAGCGCAGGAGCGCTCAAACCCTAAAAAGTGAGGTGAACCATGTGGCAGTCGATCGCCAAGCTCGTCCTGGTGCCCATGATCCCGAGCCTGGTCAAGCAGGGACTGAAATACCTGACGGGCAGCATCGAGAACGGCATCGCCTGGCTGGAGGAGCAGGCGGCCAAGAGCGAGACCCAGGTCGATGACCAGTTCGTGGCCGTGGTCAAGGGACTGGTCCAGGAAGGCGAGACCGGGCCCGTCTGGGAAGGAATCGTCGCCGGGGTCCAGTGGGCCTACGGGATGGCCAAACAGGCCGGAAGCGACATCGCTACCAAGGTCGTCGAGACCGTGGCCAAGCAACTGAAGATCACCCTCTAGACGCTGCCCCCGGCCAATCGGCCGGGGGCGCCCCCGGAGCCAGGATGGGCATTCTCCAGACCATCGGGAAGAAGTTCAAGACGATCACCGCCCCAATCCTCAACATCCGCTTCTCCACCGGCGGGCGGAGGCTGGTCGAGATCGACTCGGTGGAGCAACCCATTGCGGCCAACGCCAAGAGGGCCTGGAAATGGCTGAAGAGAAACTGAGCGAGCATTTCAGCCGGCGGGAGCTGGCCTGCCGCTGTTGCGGCCGGTGCGAGATCGACCCCCGGCTGGTGGCCGCCCTGGAGGAGCTCAGGCGCCTAGCCGGTCGGCCGGTGGTCGTCACCAGCGCCTACCGCTGCCCGGAGCGCAACCGCCGCGTGGGCGGGGCCAGGAACAGCCTCCACGTCCAGGGCAGGGCGGCCGACGTGCGGATCCCCGGGCTCTCGGTCCGGGAGATGTTCGCTCTGGCCGAACGTGTAGAGGCCTTCAGTCGGGGCGGGATCGGCGTCTACCCGGACGAGGTCTTCATCCACGTGGACGTGCGCGGGAAGAAGGCCAGGTGGGCCCGGGTTGATGGGCGGTACACCGGAGTGGGAGAGGTCGGGCTATCGTGATCCGGAGAGCAGGTTAAGCAAGTTGGCCGGCTTCAAGCGCTCTGACGGACCTGCCTCCTGACCGCTTCACCCTTCTCGTGCTCAAAGGCCGCCAGATCGTGTTTGAGCTGCATGTTCAGCCAGACCTCGGCAGAGGTGCCGAAATACTGAGCCAGCCTCACGGCGGTGTCGGCCGTGATGGCCCTGCGGCCGTGCAGGATTTCGACTATGCGGCCGGAGTCCACCCCCAGGTCCCTGGCCAGGCGGTTGGCGCTCAGCCCCCGCTCGACCAGCTCGTCCCGGAGAATCTCGCCGGGGTGAGTTGGTATTCTCTTTTCCGTCATGGCTTACCCCTTGTGGTAGTCGGTTATCTCGACGTTGTAGACGTCGCCTTCCTGCCACTCAAAGCAAATGCGCCAGGGGCCATTAACCCGCATGGAGAATTGCCCCTTGCGGTCGCCCTTGAGGGCGTGAAAGCCAAGGCTCTTGAGGGCTGGAATGTCGGTCAGCCTCTCCACCGAGTCCAAGTAGTCAAGGCGCCGGAGCGCCAATCGCTCATCAAGCCCCAGGAAACGACCCTTACCCGTTAGGTGCAGCTTTTCAGTGGCCTTGTTCCGGTAGCTCTTTATCATGCTCAGAACATACTATGTGTTACATAGTATGTCAAGTGCAGAGACATGCTGATTTGGGCGCGTTAGAGGCGAACTGCAAGCAAGGCTATTCTTCGCGAAAGGATGGATCGTGCCTATTTCGAACGAGCCCTCACCGGGATTTTGGGCCTGGATCGCCAACGGGGCCCTGGGTGTAGCCCTGACGGTCCTGTCCTTCATCGGCTGGAAGCAGGTCAGCCGCCTCGACGACCTGGAGAAGCAGGCCGCCGACCTGAGGCTCTCCCTGGCCGCGGACGTGGTCCACCGCGAGGAGTGCAGGAATTGCCAGCAGGGCTCTACCCAGGCGCAGGCCAAGGCCTGGGCTCAGCTGAGGGCTGAGGTGAAGGAGAGGGACGACAGGCTCTTTCACGAGTTCCAGGAGTTCCGCAAGGCGACCACCGCCCACCTTGACCAGGGCCGCCGGGTGATGAGAGCCCTCGAACTGGCCGTCAAGAAGATCGACCCCGAGGCCAAGCTGAACGGGGAGGGGCCCTAGCCGTCTTTCTTCAGTTCAGGCTCCTGGGGCTGGGGTTTGTACAGCACATTGCTGCACGGTGCTGTAACTAATGTGGCTTAATAATGATTAGTTAAACCAAGAGACTTTTAGCCTACGAATCCAAAGGCTGCAAGTTCGAATCTTGCCGGGCGCACCAAGAATTTCAAGGGGTTAGCGGTCTTCGCTGACCCCTTTTTGTGCCTCAACTTGCGGTAATCCTCGGCGGAGACCCAGGGTCGGGGCAGAGATCGGGACAGGTTTCGGAACCGCTGAGTAGCCGCAAGTAGTTTGCAAAGCGGCCGCACGTAGTATGTAAACGGCGGTGTTAGCCATCCCAGAGAAACCTATCGGCCAAGGGACGGTCTGGGTAACTCATAGTTGGCAATGAGGAGCTCTGAAACCCGGCGGCGGCGGATTCCGGGGCGGTTGTTCAGCGTGTAGGTGACCTCAGGTTCCATGATCGTGAAGCCCTCGTAAAGCTTGCGGATCAAGGGGTCGTCATCATAACTGAGCAGCCAGCGGCCTTTGATCTTGCCCAGAGCCTCCCGGAGCCGACTGTGGTCGTCCAAGGTCATGGTGTGCTGATAGTAGCCTCGGCCCTTGGCGGTGGTGGTGATCATGTAGGGCGGGTCCAGGTAGAAGAAGGTCGCCGGCGAGTCCCACCGCCGGATGCATTCCAGCGCAGCCTGGTCGTTTATATAGACCCCCTTTAGCCGCTCGTGGATCTCCTTCAAGCCGTCCATGTCCAGGCTCTCGGGCGGGCGCGTGCGGGCGAAGCCCCAGCCGCCGCCGACCTGGGCGCCGAAGGACTGCTTCAGGCAGTACCAGAACATCAGGGCCCGCTCGACGTCGTCCTGCCAGTCCATTGTTTTCAGGCGGCGGACAAAGTCTTTGTACTCCCGCTCAGCGGAAATAAGGAAGATGCGCCGCAGGTAGAAATCCTGGAACCGGTCCCTGATCACCCGGAAGAGGTTCACCAGGTCGCCGTTCAAGTCGTTGAGGACCTCCACTTGCGAGCGGGGCTTGGCGAAGAATACCCAGGCCGCGCCCATGAATGGCTCCGCATAGACCTCATGCCGCGGAATCAGAGACACGATCCGCCCAGCCAGCGACCTTTTACCGCCGACCCAGGGAATGAACGACTGCATGATCCGACCTCTAGCGTGCTATACTCCCCCTTGCCCACGTGGGCAGGGAGGGTCGGGTTAACGCCTGGTCGGATGCGCATCTTTACGGGGTTCATCCGGCCGCCGGCGGGAGTTGCCGCTCTCACCGGTGGCCCTCCACTCTCTCACCATTTCCCAAGGCTATTGAGTCAAGGAGGGAATTGAGATGCCAGATAAACTGTATATTTCCTTCTTTCCTGCCTTTCCGGCGATTGACCCAACATGCACCAAGGAATTGCTTGATATTTGCACTGGATATGTTGCCCAAGGTGGTCAAGAGGTCTGCCTTCACATCAGCAGTTGGGGGGGGAATATTATATCTGGTTTCACCATCTATAACGAATTGCGAGCCTTGCCGATAAAGCTCACCACTCATAACGTCGGAAGCGTTAATTCCATTGCTAATATTGTTTTTTTGGCTGGCGAGACTAGATACGCTGCCCCCACGTCCACCTTCCTCTTTCATGGTACTTCCCAATATTATAAAGAAATAGATATTCGACGTCCGATATTGGCTGAGCACCTGGCTGCCTTGAATGCTGACGAAGCACGCATGCGTAAGGTCTTTGTTGAGCGGACAAAGCTCACTATGGATGAAATAAAATCTCTTATGGATTCGGGTGAGACCAAAGGCCCTGATTTTGCTTTGGATAAAGGGGTGATTCACGAAATACGCGAGCCTTTTATTCCGGCTGGTTCTACCATAATCCGGATACCAATTAAGCTCCCTAATTAGTGATTTCCTATTCCGCCACTCCCAGGGCGCGGTCGGCTTAGGACCGGACCAAAGGCCCAGCTTGGCGCCCTTGGCCGAGGCCTCGGCGTCGCGGTAGACCCGGGCGCGCGCCCAGGCTAGGCCATCCCTGACCAGCTCCTCGGCCAGATCCCGGCCGTTGGGCAGGGTCACCCGGGCGATGGTCCGGCCGTAATAGCCGATGGCCCGGACCTCCAGCCTGACCTCTTTTCCCAGAACCAGTCTCTCGGCCGCCCGGCGGGCCTGGTCGCCAAAGGGCTGGCTGAGTTCGGGGCAGTCGATTCCGGCCACCCGGACCGTCTCCTGGCGGCCATTGTGGGCGACTACCAGGGTGTCTCCGTCGATGATCCGGGTCACTTGGCCGGTCCGGGACTCCCCGGCCGCCAGGGCCGCGACCAGGGCCAGACCGACCAGGACCTCGACCGCGGCGATCACCAGGACCTGGCGCATGTACCGCCTGATCCGGGCCACGTTCCGGCTGGCCTGCTGGAGCTCAAGCACAAGATTCCTCATGGTTCCCTCCAAACCTTGAGCCTGCCCCCATCCTGCCATCAGACGAAACATCGTTCAGCCGCGGCCTTCCAGCCGCTTGCGGATCGGGATCAGCCCGCTGATCAGCTCGCCGTCGCCGACGGCCAGGATGGGCAGTTCCCGCTCGGCCAGGTCCACGGCGCCGTGAAAGGCCAGCCCGGCCAGGGCGGCCGGGTCGTCGCCGGTCAGGACCACCTCCCGGACGCCCAGGGCGGCCAGGTCGAGCCTGGCCGTCAGCTCCTCGCACTTGGTACATCCGGGCTTGGTAAAGAGGATCATCATGCCGCCTCCAGGAACATCGCCCGCTCGGCCGCCCGGCGCGTCACCAGGCCGGGCTGCACCTCGTCGCCGGCCCGGATCCAGTCGAACTCCTCAGCCGCCCCCCGGTAGTCCCCGCGATTGAGCTTCTCCAGGAGCCGAGATTTGGCCAGCTCGCCGGCGCCGACGTTGTAGACCAGGCTGACCAGGGCGGCGAACTGACGGTCGGTTAACGGCCTCTTGACCAGCCGCTCCACGGCCGCCTCGGCCTCGGCCATGTCGGCCCTCAGCAGGACCTCGGCATCCTCGGGAGTCACAGTCAATATGCTGATCAGGCCGGCCCGCCGGATGTAGGCCCGGAGCTGCTCGGTGGCTTCCTTGGGCCGGAGCTCCTTGGCCCTGATCCGGGCTTTCAGATCCGCGACCACGCGCCAAAATTCATCCCGGGCGGGCAGGCCCAGCTCCGAGGCGCGGATCACGTGGCCGTGTCCGGTGGTCAGCGCGGCGCCGGCGCAGAAATAGGGCAGGGCCTCGTAACCCTCGCTGAGCTTGATCAGGGCCACGCCCTCCTGGCAGGTCCGTCGGGTCATTCCTTCTGCCCCTCAGGACTTGCCCATGCCCCCGTGAAACAGCGGCGCCACGAGCTCGAGGGCGTCGGGCAGGCGGTCGTCAAGACGGTTATCCGTTTGTTTGACGAACACCCTGATCATCCCGATGTTTCGCGGCCTGGTGGCCCAGGTCAGGGCCATGACCAGGATTCCAAAAGCCATTCTCCACCACACGGTTAATCCTCCGGAGGAGGCGCCTTCCGGACGAGGGCGCCTCCTTTCCGCGATCTAGGCGGCCTCCAGGTCGATCTGAAGGAAGGCCGCCAGACCTTGCCAGCCGAGGTCATCGAGTTGGGACTCGGTTTCCTTCGCCTTCTCGTATGCCGTCTTGACCCAGCCTGCCACGAGCTGCCTCAGCAGGCCGATCAGTTGCGGCATCAGGGTTGGCAGTAAAGCCTTGAGGAGCTGTTCAAACGCCGGATTCATGAACTCACCTCCTTTCTTGGGTTGGTTTGGCGGCGCTATCTGCGCCGGCTGAGGTTTTAGGCCACAGCCGCGTCCGGCTGAACCGCTCGGCCAGGCGCCGGCGGAGCTCGGGCCGCCAGATCCGGATCATGGTCCGGCGGGCTATCTCGGCCAGGGCGGCTTTGTCGATCCGGGCCATGCGCCTCTCAGGCCTTCTGCCAGCTCAGGCCGTCCAGGATGGCCTGGATCGCGGCGACGTCGGTCGCGGCCAATACGGCCTGCTTGGCCGCCATGCGTGTGGCCTCCATAGTCCCGGCCAGGACCTGCCAGGCAGCCGCCTCGGCCGCGTAGACCTTGAGCTGCTCGGCCAGGGTCCGGCCGCAGGCCAAGGCCTCGGCCGCGGCGATGGGAAAATCGACGTCCTTTGGATCGGTCGGCTCGCCGGCGGCGATCCAGGCCACGGCCTCGCGGCGCTTGGCCTCATAAACTAGCGCCTGGCCGGGGATATCGGTCAGGTAGGGAGCCCTAGCCTCGCCGGCCCGGCGATCGATCTCCTCCAGAGCCTGTTCGCGCAGAACCGGGAGCGGGTCGTAGGCGGCCAGGGCGGCGGCCAGGTCCTCCTGGGTCGCGTTCCGGACGTGGAGCCGGCCGCCGCTGTAAACACAACTTGCCGGGTCGTGGGGATCCGCGCCGGCGGCCGTAGCCACGGCCGCGGCCCGGTCCGGGCCGACCTCGATGCTGGGCCAATCTTTCCAGGGCATGGGAGCCTCCTATTTCCTCAGCCAGATCCAGATGCAGCTACCGGCGGCGAGCTGGATGCCGGGGGTGTTGGCCTGCTCGTAGTAGACGAACTCGACATAGTCCGAGCCGCCGGTGACGGCCACCCAGGGCGATACGATGGTCGTGCCGACGATGTATTTCTGCCCGATATTGCCCTCGGCCACCCTGACGGACCCGTTCACTATGAGGTAGCCGGCGTTGTCATTGTCGACGTTGAGGTTGGTCGTATGCCGGCCCGTGAACCCAAACATCGCGTAGTTGTAGCCCTCCGGGACCATGATCCTGGTCGGGGCGCCGGCGAGCCAGAAATCATCCGCCGCCCCGCCCACGACCAACTTCACTGCGTCCCAGGACAAGACAGTCGTGGTATTCTGGCCGACCGCCTTGTCGCTGGTAAGCTCGACCACGCAGGTGACCAGAGGATTATCAAAGAGACCCGCGTGGCCGTTATTCTCATAGGGGGTGACCACCGGAGTTTCGCCGGCTCCTCCCTTGACCGCCTTGAGGACGATCATCTTGGTGGCCGTACTGGCCACCTCGCTCTCCTCCAGGGTCAAAGTGACGGTCAGAGTTCGGGTGATGGGGTCATCTGTCCAGTTGCTCATCAGGCCGCAGTTGGCGGCCACCTCGGCATAGAGATAGCGGGTGGCACTGTCGGGGATGGTTACGTTCCGGCTTTCCAGACCGCTGGTGTTGAAGGTCACGCCGCCCACGGTGAAGAGGACGTCGGCGTCCAGGGTGACGGTGTCGGCCGAGGTCGTGAAGCCCATTTTGTAATTGGAGGTGTGGATCTGGGGGAGGTGGTGCAGGTAGTGATCCTTGCTGTGGGCGTCGCTCAGCCGGATCAGGTCACGCTGCAGCAGATCCAGGAAGCGGCTGGGGACCTGCTGCTCGGCGGCAATGTCATGGAAGCAGCCGTTCTGGCCGCTCTCAGCCTGGATATAGCCATTGCTCATGGTCGTTTCCCCCTAAACATCCAGAAGGTCAAGGTCGGTCAGCGAAAGTGGATCATCGGCGTAAAAGCCGGTAAACCGCGCTACTCCCAGAGTGTGACCGCCCTGGACGTCGTCGATGATCCGCTGAATATCCGCCCGGGTATAGTCGGCATCCCGGGCCAGAGCGCCGTCAATGGCCACGAAGTAGCGGTAGACCTCCTCCTCGGGCTCAAGGAGGAGGTCCTTGTCGGTCAATGAGCCGGGATCGTCGGCCCTGAACAGAAGCTGCTCGGTGATCTCCGGCTGGTAGCCCAGAAGGATCTCCAGGGCCTCCCGGATGTCCAGCGGCCGGATGCTCCGGCGCAGCCTGATCGCGACCAGGAGCCGGGCGTTGCGCAGCTCGCAGCTTCCGGTCGAGGGCAGGGCGTAGAGCCTTTCCCAATCGGGCAGATCCCTCTCGGGACAGCGGAGCTTCCCGTTGACGATGGGCGGCAGGGCTGTATCGACCAGGGCCCGGGCCTCGACGTCCAGGCCGCCCATGACCTGACCCCTCACCGTGGCCTCGCCGGCCATGAACCCGTCGCGGCTGTAAGCCCTGGGCGGCAGGAGATTCAGGGACGTCCGCCGGTAGCTGTCCTGTGTCTCAGCCAGGGTCATCAGCTCATCTCCGTAATGTCGAAGTCACCAGCGATCAGCATCTCGATGGTCGATTCATTGACCGTGGCCTCGACGTTGGCCGCCGGAGTCGTCACGATCCTGTCCTCGACGCCCTCGACCAGGCTGATCGTGGTCTCGATCAGAGCCTTGGTCAGGCTTTCGCCAGGGGCGAGATCCTCGAACAGGGCGGCCAGGGCGGCTTCCACCCGGGTCTTGACCTCGGAGAAGTTGTAGCCGTCCGCGATCTTGATCTGGGCCGCGATGTTCGTCGCGACCGGGTCCGGAGCGTAAACTCCGGAGGCCTTGGCCGTGCAGGGCCGTTTCTCGTCGATCACGGCCTGGACCGCGGCGAGCAGGGCCGCGCTGGGCAGGCGGGTGGCTGAATCGACCACGACGGCCACGTCACAGGTGCCCAGGCCCCTCCTGAGCGGAAATACGTAGATGGCGTAGACCCCGGGCACGGACATGCCCCAGGAGACGTAATCGTACTTGTTGCCGCCGGCCGGCGGGTGGCGACGGAGCCAGAGGTGGCGGGCTAGAAGCTCGCCGTCGCTCTCGGCGTCGGAGCCGCCCGACCAGGCCGTCTCCACGCCGGCCGTCCCCGCCAGTCCGGTCGGCGGCGAGGTCAGGGTGAGCTGGCCCCCGGCCTGGAGATTGGTCGAGGCGCCGGCGCTGAGCGCAATGGCGGCCACCTCGGCCTGGCCGTCCGGGTCGATCACGCCCGAGGCGGTGGTGGCAAACAACTGCTCCTGCTCATCGACCATTTGCAGGCCCGAATCGAAAGCCGTCCCGGCCGCGCCGGTCAGGATTACCGTCCCCGAGGCGCTCGCCGCCGCCCGCCGGGTGATGTTGGTCGAGAGCAGGGCGTGCCGCTCCAGCTCGGCGGAGGCAGCGGTATCGGCGAAAATCTGGTCGAAGACCCAATGCTTCACGGCCCGCATGTCCTGGGCCAGGCCGGCCAGGACCGAGGCCTGGGTAAAGGTATCCGACCCCTCGTGGGTCGGCCGGCCGTCCTGGAGGCCGCGGTAGGCAGTCAGGATGGCCTGCAAATCCTCTTCGTATGTCACAACGCGGTAGGGCATCAGATCACCGGTATCCAGTAGTCAAAGGTGCGGCGCCGGCCGCCCGCCTCGATGACGGTGACCAGCAGGTAGAGCCAGCCCGTTCTGGGCGTGGCCGGCTGGACCTCCTGGACTGTGACCGACTTGACCCGGCCGGCCTCGATCATCGGGGCCAGGGCCTTCTCGCAGTCCTCGGATAGCTGTCGCCTGACCCGGGTCAGGTCCTTGAGCCGCTCCCGGTGCACCCGGCCCACGTTGGGCTCGAGGGGCGGCTCATACAGGACCTGGAAAATGCGCTTATAGGCCTCGTTGCCACAGCCGTCGTCCACCGCGAAATCGCCGCCGGCGGCGAGGGAGTAGTCGCCCGTGACCGGGTCTATGGCCCGCTCGCCCAGGACCGCGGATCTGGGGGGCAGGGAAAACCGGCGCCGGAGCCCCCAGTATGGCTGCACCTGGCCGGCGCCGGCGATGGTCAGGCCCGGGGCCAGCACTGCCGAGGCGCTGGCCGCCACGTTCGCCCCGGCTGTGATATCCAGGATCCGGCTGATAATCATCCCGGCGGCGCAGGAGACGGCCCCGACGGCCTGGAAACTAACGCTCCGGCTGAACTCCAGGACCCCGGATGGGCTGCACTGCCCCCCGCCCTTGAGGGCCAGGGCGACGGGAATTATCGACTTGGCGGATGGGGCGGCGTCGCCGGCGCCGGAGATGGTCAGGGATACTTCATGGATCGTGCTGGTCGAATACTCGAGATAGACGCCGTAGGCACTGTCCCAGGAGGACCAGACGCCGGCTCCGTCCTCGAACCAATCCTCGAAAACCAGCTCCGGGTCCGGGTAATAGCCGCACCAATGATAATCAACAGCGCTATCGTAGTAGGTGTAATGGACGGAACCGCCGGAGGCGCGCTGGCTGGCAATGCAGGGATAGTAATACTCGCCAGCGCTGAGGGCGAGATTGATCGCAACAGAGGAAAGCGTTTTTGAGGTATGAGAGCAGGCGTGGACGGCGGACGAGCCCAGGAGATTGCCCGGTATGGGATAACCGTGCGTCTCGGTATCACATTGATAGACGCAGCCCTGCCAATTCCGGGGCCCGGCCGAGACGCGATGGTAGGCATGGAGCGCGGTGACGGTATAGTTTCCGGGAAAGGCGGCGGTGTAGTCGCCCGTCCCGCAGAGCAGGCCCGTGTTGGCCTCCTCGGTCATCGGCTCGCTGGTAAAGCCGTAATAGGGGTCCAATATCACGGGGTAGGCGGCCGCGTTCAGCCAGTCGGCCGGAATGGTCACGGTCATTTTCCCGGACGGGGCATCGATATTCAGGTCGCACCACACCTCCTTGCCCTCGGCGTCCCTGGCCTTGGGGCGGTAGATGTGGGCGATTTTCCCGGTCTGGTAGCGGTTATGCCTCTTGCCGGCCACATAGACCGGATAAGAGCCGACCACCTCGGGCGGCCGGTAGCGGCCCCGATCCAGATCCGCCTGGGTCAAGGCAGGCTGATAAGGAAAGCGGAGATTATCGCTGAATTTGAGGTTGAACTCGATGACGTTGCTCGCGGGCCTGGCTGGGAACTCGATCTCCCACTCTATGTGATTATCCCCGACCGGATAGAACCTATGGACCCTGCTGCCCAGGTCGAGGGTCAGCCGGCCGTCGCTGAGGATCTCTCGTTGATCGCCGACCAGGTCCGGGCAGTTGATGTTCAGCCAGGCTTCGTTATTCCAGCGGCTTAGATTAAAGTTGGGGACGCACTTGCCCCCGGTGGATTCGTCCCGGCCGCCGATCCGGCTGGACCAATCAGCCCGGCAACGGGCGTTGGCGGCCGCGTCGACCACGTCGAAGCGGTACTCGCGGGCGCCCAATATCTGGCTGATGGCCGCGGACACTATTCCTCCGGCGGATCGACTATGGCGTCGTTGACCGTGAGCTTGAGGGTGTCGCCCGGATAGGCCGGGCGGGGGCCCTCCTCGAAGTCGCCCACGCCGAGCAGGGCGCCGTCTCCGCCGCCCTTGGCGTCGTCGGTGGTCTGCAGCGCGCCGGCGACAGTTATGGTGCCGGTAACGCTGAACTCGGCCGGCGAGGCGGCGTTGGAGATCTCGCCGGCCAGGGCCGAGCCGCCGACCCAGGCCGGACGGGTTGACTCGGAGAAGGCGGTCAGCTCGCTCCAGCCGCTGTGGCTGGCCATCGTGTCAGCCAGGGCCGCTGTCCCGCTGCCCTTGAGGCCCAGGAAGATCGTCGCCGTGTAGGATGAGCCCTTCAGGGCGGCCTCGAGGATGAAGTTCCGGCCCTCCGTGGGCATCAGGTTCTCGAGGGTCGCCTTCCAGCGGAGCGAACCGTCGGGCCGAAAGCAGAGCATCTGATAGGTATTGCGGAAGCTCATCTCGACCCTGGAGGCCGGCCTGGCGATCAATCGGGCCCTGACCTTCATGTTTCCGCCGCCCGAGCTCAACATGCTTTCCTCCTAAATAACCCGTATCCAGTAATTGAACGTTCTCACCCGGCCCCCCACCTCGGCGACGGTGACGAGCAGGAAGAACCGGCCCAACCTGGGCATCTGGCTCGGGGGCTCGACCTCCTCGACCTCGACCGATTCGGCCCGGCCGGCCTCGACCATCGGGGCCAGGGCCTGCTCGACGTCCTCGATGAGCTGACGCCTGACCTGATCCAAGTCCTTGAGCCTCTCCCGGCGCACCCGGCCCACGTTGGGCTCGAGGGGCGCTTCACCCAAGACCTGGAAGATCCGCTTGTAGACCTCGTTGCCCAGGCCGTCCTCTTCCGCGAAATCGCCACCGGCGGCGAGGGAGTAATCGCCCGTGATCGGGTCTATGGCCCGCTCGCCGACGCTCATGCCGCGACCCTGAAGTATGGCCGCCCCGTGGCCGCGTGGCCGCAACTGGCCAGGTGGCCCTCCAGGCAGACGTAGTAGGTCACCCCGCCCTGGATGATCCTGTGCTTGCTCAGGCCTTCGGCCATCACGGCGGTGCAATGGACCGCCGGGATCGGGCACGGCGGGTGCGAGTCAACCGGCGAGCCGATCACCCCGACCGGGTTGCCCCGGAGTTTGCACTTGGTCTGGAGGGGACGGATGATCCCCCCCGCCGTATCTTCACCCGTCCTGACAATGCCCCTAAGACTCATCTTCCAGCCCCGGAAAATCCTGAAAGTCGGGTTGCTCCATGTCGTCGTAGTAAAACTCCATATTGGGGGCGGCCATGACGATCTTGGTCTGGTGGTAGAGGGTCATCCGGCCTGTGGCGATCACCACGCAGTTGCCCTGGGCGTCATAAACACAGACCTCCCCCGGCTTCAGCTCCACCGGGCAGGGATAGCGCCGGTCCTCCTCGGCCACGGAGAAGACGTGGGCGCCCGAGCCGCCCACCGGGGCCAGAACCACCTCGGCGCCCTCGATGGGCCGGGAGCGGAAGCCGAAATGCTGGAACATCTCGACCTTCTGGAAACGCTCGCCCTTGAGGCCGCGGAACTGGCAGAGGGGCACCTTGGCCCAGCGGAGCAGGGACAGGACGCCCCTCATGGGCCAGCGCCGGCCGCGCTGGTTCTTCTCCCCGGCCCGTTTGACCAGTCCCTCGATCACGGCCAGACCCCCGGCAGGGCCAGGCGGAGCTCGGTCGTCCGCCCGTCCTGGTTGTCGAAGCGAAGCTCGCGGCCGGTGAGCAGGTAGTCGCCGGCCAGGCCCAGGTCATCGCAATCGACCCTGACCAGCTCGCCCGGCCGCCAGACCCGGCCGTTCTGGGCGTGGCCGGCCACCAAGGCCCGGAGCTGCCAGCCGGCCAGCTTGCCCCGGTTGAGCTCGTAGCGGGCGCGCTTCGTGGCCTGGGCCGTGTCCTCGATGTCCGGGTCGACGATCACCAGGGGCCGATAAACGCCCCGCCCGATCAACTCCTCGTCTTGCACGGTCTGGTTCTCGATCTCGCTGACGTCCAGGCCGCTGAGGTTATCCGTGCCCTGGTCCTGGCCCAGAACGGTGACCTGGGAGAAGCGCCGGCTCAGGTCCTCGACCAGCTCCAGTCGCATGACGTTGTTGCGGCCGGCCCGGCGCGGGTGGGTCGAGTGGTAGAGCCGCTTGCTCGAGCTGGAGGCGGTGGGCCGGCCGATGACCAGGGTCCCGTCCACGTCCAGCCAGAGGCCGACCTGCTGCTTCTCGGCCAGGCGGCTGAGCAGGGCCCAGGGCGTCTCGCCCGGGTTGACCTGCTCGTGCTCGAAGGGCTCCAGCGTCGCGCCCTGGACCCGGACGTTGGCCACGCCCAGGGGCGGGCAGACGTCCCGGGCGATTCTGGCCAGGTCGGCCTCATCCCACTCGCTGGGCAGGAGGCTGCAGTCCACCAGAGCCCCGGCCAGGTCCCGGCCGGTCACGGCCAGGCTCCGGCTGCGCTTGCTCACCACGGGCCTGACCTGGTCGATCCTCCCGGTCAGGACCAGCTCGCCGGCGACGAAGACCTGGCAGGGATCGCCGACATGAAGCTCGGCCAAGTAGCCGGTCTTCAGGGCGTCCAGGGTCAGGTTGAAGTCGTCGGCCGGGACGAACAGGTCGGCATCCAGCGAAATGCCCGACCACTCGTCGCGCGAGCGGCCGCCCACGACCAGCCTGACCCGCCCCTCATTCGGCATAGATCGTGATCTCCGTGCCGGCCGGGATGATCGGCGCCAGTCGCCTCAAGCCGGGATTGAGCTCGATGAGCTCCGTCGCCCGCTCGTGATCCCTGTAGAGTATGTGGGCCAGCAGGCGCACGTTCATGGCCCCGGGCACCTGGTAGATCATCAGATCCGGCCGCCGGCCCAACAGCTCCCGGCCCAGCTCGGCCACGTCGTCGGCCGCCTGGCGGAGCCCCCTGATCACGGCCTCGTCGGTTGCCCCGGGCCTCAGATCGGTGATGGTCCCCTGGATCAGCGACCGAGCCGCCGCCACGATCTCCTCGACCTCGGCCCTGGTCAGGGCGCGCTCCAGGATCAGGCCCACGACTCCTCCTCGGCCGGTTGGGCCTCCACGCCCAGGTACTCGCCGCTGAACGGGTTGCCGTCCTCGAGGGCCAGGCCGGCCTGGATCAGCTCCCCGGCGGCCCGGACGGCCGCGGCCGTCCCGGCCATGCGCAGGAAGCGCCGCCCCTCCTGGGGCAGGCTCCTCTGGAGGCCGGACAGCTCGAGGTCCATGTCCTCCAGCTCGTTCGTGAAGAGGCGGAAGTTGGCCCCGACCGAGCCGGGCGCGCCGATGACCGTCCTAGCCCTTTCCTGGACGGTATCCGCGACCTGGTCGCAGAAGCCGACCGGGGCGTCGATCCAGCTCCCGGCTCCGGAGGGCAGCGTGATTGCAACCCCGGTCCGGCGCTGGATCTCGGAGGTTACCTGGCCCAGGGCCCGGCGCGCCTGGCGCTGGGCGGCCAGGCCGGCCTGGCTGGCCTGATGGGCCAGCCGGCTGACCTGGCTCCGGGCCGAGGTCAGGCCGGTCTCGACCCGGGACTGGGCCCGGGCGGCCAGGCCGGAGGGGGACAGGCTGGGCAGCAGCCGGGCCGTCTGGCCGCTGGGCTCGTGGGCGACAAACTCCACGGCCAGCTCGGCCCAGCGGACCTTGGGCGCTTCGTGGGTCTGGCCGACCTGACCGACCACGACCTGCCGGGAGCCCAGGAAGGGGTGCTCCAGGGTGCCGGGGCCGGTCTGGTGCAGGGCCGCCAGGAAGGGCCGCAGGTTGGGGTAGTTTTCCCGGAAGAAGATGCAGCGCAGGTTGAACCTGGCCGCGCCCCGGCCCAGGTCCTCGACCTCCGCCCCGGCCCGGTGGGGAAACTCGTGGACGGCCAGGGCGTGGCTGAAGTTGTCCTCGTCCGCCAGGACGTGGAAGGCCACGCCCCGGTAGGAGGCGGCCTGGCCCTTTTCGGCTGCCCGTCTTATCTCCGGCCAGTCGCTCACAGCCCCTCCCCGCGCCGGAGCTGCCGTTCAACCTGATGCTTGGTCAGGACCTTGCCGCTCTCCGGATCGACCGTGACCGTGACGTTGACGTCGACTCTGGTGGCCAGGCCGCTGAGGGCCTCCAGCCGGGCGAGCACCCGGTCGCTCGCGGTGGCGGGCGGCGCGGTGTAGTTCCGGGCGGCGGCGACCAGCCTCTGCAGCTCGTTCTCTGACTCGGGTGTGCTCGGCGCGAATGTACGGCCTTTCAGCCCTTCGCGTTCCTTGAGGGCGGCCTCCATGCTGCCGTATAGATTGATCATCTCCCGCCAGTTCATCGGCTTGCCGCTGATGGTGCTGGTGGGCCGCTCCGTCTTCGGCCAGACTTTCTCCCAATGCTCCCGGGCCTTTGTCTCGGAATACTCGGTCAGCTTGGCGATGCCGTAGAACCCGGCCGCAATGGCCGCCACCGGCCCGGACGCGGCCAGAGCCCCCTTGCCCAGGCTCTTCAGGCGGCTGCCCAGGCGGGCCACCTCGGTCGTGGTTACGGCGACCGGCGCGCCGATCATGCCCCCCCCGGCCGGGCCGCCCAGGACGCCCCCGCCCAGGGCGCCCCTGTCCAAGCCGGCCGGCCAGTTGAGCACAAAGACCTTCTGGGCTTCGACCCCGGCCGCCTCCAGGGCCTTGGCCTGGGCCAGCTCGACCGTGATCGATCGCGTCCGGCCCAGGAGGGTGCGGAACAGGTTGCCTTTGAGCAGGCCGGCCAGGTTGCGGCCGTGAAGGAGGCCCTTGATCCCATAGGCTAGGGCCCCGCCCCCGGCCGCCACCGCCGCGGCCGGGAGGGTGTAGGCAAGACCTTTGTTGATTCCCGGATGCTCGGCTATGAACTCGCGGGTTTTTGTGATCAATCCGTCTATAGCGTGCGTCGCCTCCGCCAGGTCGGGCGTGATCGGATCGAAGATCTTGGCCAGGGTGGTAGCGATGTTCCCGCCCATAGCCTGAACCCTTTTATTGAGGCTCTTCATCTGCTCTTCGAGTTTCTGGAGATAGGTCGGGGCCTCGGCCAGGCGCTTTTTCATGTTCTCGACCGAGAACTCCCCTTGATCAAAAAGGCGTATGACCCTGGCGAACTGTTCTTTCTCGAAGATCTTGATGAGGATCTGCTTCTGTTTGGCCGGAGAGAGCTTGGCCAGGCCCTTCTGGAACTGGGGGATCAGCTCGTTCATGCCCTTGAGCTGGCCCTTGGCGTCGTAGACTTCCACCCCCAGGCGCCTGAGATACTTTCTCCGGCTGGGATCGAGCAGATTGGCATAGAACATCCGGATGGCCGTACCGGCCTCCGCGCCCTTCACGCCCTGGTTTTTCAGGCTGGCCAGGGCGGCCACCATCGTCTCGATGCTGTCGCCGAAATCGCTGGCCAGAGCCGCGAAGTCTTCCAGGCCGGCAAAGGTCTCCAGCACGTTCAGGGGCGAGATGGACTTGGCCGCCTCCAGGGACTGGACGACCCTCTTGTAGTCATCGGTCTTGACCATCGCCGCGGTCTGGACGATGATCGGCGCCGCGGCTTCATAAGACAGCTCGCGGTTCAGCGTGCCCAGGGCGGCCGCCGCCTCCATTGCCCCCTTTTGCGTGACGGCTATTTCGGACACGCCGGACCTGACCATTATCGCGGCGATCTCGGCCATCTCCTTGGCCCCGCCCGTGGCGAAGGCCTGCACCCGCTCGGCTTCTTTTTGGATCCTGCCCAGGCTGATTTTTCTGGTTCCCGCGTCCAGGTTGGCCCACTCGGCGCTGATGTTCTGCAGGACCTCTTGGAGGTTGGCCGCCTCTCGTATCCCCGGCTTCATGGCCTTGGTCAGGCCGTAGCTGACTCCGCCCAGCAGCAGGCCTTTGCCGAAGGCGTTCCGCATCCGGACAAACTCGCGCTCGGCCCGGGCCGCGTCCTTGGCCATGTCGCGGATGTTCTGGCGTATCCGGCCCAGAACGGACACGGCCGAGACGCCCTCGGCGGCGATGCGGATGAAGACGGTGCCTCCGCCTCCGGCCAATGCAGCCTCCTAGTCGGGCGAGACGAGCCGGGTGGATTCGCCCGGCCTCTCTTCCCGGGGATAGGCCAGCTCCAGGACCGATTTGACCTTGGCCTGGCTCATTCGCCGGATCTCGACTCCGGTGTAACCGAGACGGCGGAGGCCGATTTCTTCGGCCCGGCTGGGGCGGAGGAGCCGCTCGCGCCGGGCAGTCTTTCCCCCAGGCGAGCGTCGGCCTCCACGAGCGCCTGGCCATCCTGGGGGTGCAATCCGTTCCGGAGGGCCTGGCGCAGGGTATTTCCGGTCAGCTTGTCGCCGTCCCCGGCCTCGGCCTGGACGATCCTGAGCATGAGCTTGGTCGGGCCGAACTGCGCCAACGGCATCTCGACCCCTTTCTTCTCCTCGTCAATCTCGATTACCCCCTGGGCCAGGAAGTAATCGGCCACCATTTCAGCGTCCCCGAACTGCTCGGCCCGAAGCGTCACCTTGGGGTAGACCTTCTCCAGCCAATAGACACCCACGGGCAGGGTCACCTCCTCGGTCAGGAGGCCTGGCGGCAGGGGAGCCGCCTTGTGGTTGTCGCTCATGCTGCCTCCTCTCAGGCGAAGGAGCCGCTGCGAGGCGGCTTGGCGTGGCCCCTGATGGTCCTCATGGCCGCCCCCTCGACGTCGTATTCGGGGCTGATTTCCTCGGTGTAGAAGTCATCATAGGCAGTGCGCCAGGTGCCGTTCGGAGTGGCGATCAGGATCGCGGCCCCGTCGATGGCCGCCCAGTTGGGCTCGTTGCCGTCCTCCGGGATGGGGACCACGAGCTCGATCTCGGTTTCCTTGGTCACATTGGCCCGGCTGTTGTCGCTGGAATCCGAGGTCATTAACGGGACGCGCACCCGCCCGGTCTTCTCAGTGGGCTTGACGGACTTGACCGGTATTTCCCGGCCGTCCACCTTCAGAATGATGGATCCAACCTTGTTGGCCACGGCCTCCCTCCTAGAAGACGATCCGCAGTTTAAGACCGATAATGCGCAGGCCGACCACGATCTGGGGGTCGGCCTGGCCGTCGATCCGCTGCGGGTTGGCGGCATTGTCCTGGAAAACGATCGAGGCGGCCCAACTGTCCGGGTCCACGACCAGGGCCACATCCGGGGCGGCCATCTTGCGGAAGAAGACCAGGCTGGCGCTTTTCAGGTCCGCGTGAATGCCGCCGTACTTCTTCTGCCGGGGATACTGCGCCTTCAGGTAGGAGATCCATTCCTTGATCAGGTAGGTGGCCGTGTCCGGGATGGGATGATCCCAAACCACGTCGGTCTCGGCGCCGCCGCTGTCGGTCACCAGGGTCGAGGGCTCCCGGACGATGACCAACTGGCCCTTATTGTTGGGTACCAGGGGGGCGACGCCGTTCTCGATCAGGGTCTGGCACTCATTGTGTTCCCAGACGTCCTTGTCCAGGAGCGGCACCCCGACGCCCTTGACTATCAGGTCCTGCCTGGGCCGGGCCGGGTCCTCCTCGCTGGCTATGGCCGTGGCGTAGCCGGCGGCCAGCTCATAGGGCATGGAGGGCGTCTTCACGGCCGGCAGGTTCATGTACCAGTCGTCAATGACCACGGCCAGGGCCGTCGCCTCGGAGAGGGTGCCCGTGGCCGCGCCGAAGCCGAAGCAGAATTTCATCACCGTCGGATCGGCCATGTTGTAACAGTGGTCGCGCAGATCCTGGAGGGTGGCCTCGGACGAGTCGCTGCAGACGATGTGGCTGGGCTGGAGGCCCAGGGACGGTGAGACCAAGGACGGCAGGACGCTGGCCATGTCCAGGCCGCCGTCTCCGTTGGCGAAGGCGCCCGGGCTGGCCGTGATCTCGTCGCCGGTGACGATCTCCCAGGTGAGCTTGTTGCCCACGGCCCCGGGGCACTTGGCCGTGACGTCCACCTTGGTCGAAGATATTACGGCCGCCGAGACCGGCAGGATGACCCGGTTGTTCACGGCCTGCGAGAAGGCGGCGGCCACGTCGCCGGCGCTCATGCCGGCCGTGATGGCGAAGGTGAACCGCTGGTTGCCTATCCGGGCCTTGGCCATGACGTCCGTGGTGGCGGTCGAACCGCCGAAGGACATCGTCGCCGCCGCGTCCACGGCGCCGGACTGGGGATCGGCCGCCACGGCCAGCAGCTCGACCAGGTTGTCGGTGGCCAGGGACGCCCGGCCCATCATGTCCAACTCCGAGCCCGGCCCGAAGAAGGTCAGCAAGTCGTCGGTATTGAAGATCCGCTGCAGCGAGCCGACCGCGGTCTCGCCGGCGGCCGTCTTCTGGCCGACCAGGCAGACCCGGCGGTTGACCCGGCCGCGGAAGCGCCGCATGGCCTGGGAAGGGTCGATCTCGCCGTACCAGCCCGGCACCTCCTCGGAAGGCTTGAGCCGGTCGAAGGTGATGGCAATGGCTTCGCTCATTTCTTCCTCCCGCCCTTGACCTCGGGCTCGGCCGCGGCCTCTGGTTCGGCCTGGACCTCTGCCTCGGCCTTGGCTTCCGCCGCGGCCTTGGCTTCCGCCTCAGCTTTAGCCTTGGCATCCGCCTCGGCCTTGGCCCTGGCCTTCGCCTCGGCTTTGGCCTTGGCTTCCGCCTCAGCCTTGGCCTTGGCCAAGAGCGTCCGGGCCTCGGCCTCCTTGATCTCCACCACCTCTCCATCGCGCAGGCGGCCAAGGATGTAGGTACTCTTGCCGTCCACCAGGGCCGGCCTCTCGGCCGTGATCGGGTTGCGGCGGCCGTGGCCGGGACCTCTGGGCACCGGCACGTCGGGTCTGGTCGCCTTGACCCAGATTGGCTCTCTCACCGTCAATCCTCCTCTCGTTCAAGCTGGGCCAGACCGGAGACGTCGGGCTCGTCCTCCGGCTCGTGCTCCTGCAGGTAGAGCCCCAGGCCGATCTGCTCCAGCCATTCGTCCAGGTATTCCCGCTCGATGCTCAGGTCGGCCGCCGCGGGGAACAAGAGGGCATAGATGCTCAGCTCTCGCCCTTGCTCCAAAACCGCCTCGTCCGGCCAGCCGAACGGGTCCATGTCCTCCAGGCCCAGGTCGCGGCCGACCAGGGCCCTCCGACAGTCCTCGATCATGCGGGAGGTCCCGAAGGTCCCCCGGCGGGCCGCCAGGGAACGGCGCATGGACTTGTCGGCCACGACAACCGTCCAGAGGTAGGTCACCCGCCACTCCCGGGCGCTGAGCCGCTCCCCGATCTCGCAGCCGCTGTAGGCCACCAGCATGGCCGGGAAGAGCTTGGCCGCCCGGCGGAGGTCGTCCAGATCCAGCTCGCCGTCGTAGAGCTTGAGGGTCTTGAGGTAGCTCTCGGTCTCGCCCGCGAGCGTGGTCTGGACCCGGAGAGCCTCCAGGATGGCATCCTCGATCTGGGTCAACAGCGGGATGGGCACTTCAGAAGTCCTTCATCGAATCAACCGTGTACCGCCTCGGGGCCGAGGTAATGTCCACGCCCGCCCCGGCCGGCGCCGAGGGGGCCAGTTGGCTCTCGGCGCCGGGGACCACGGCCTGGCCCAGGGAGATGGATTTGAGCAGTCTGCGGGCCTCGTCGGCCGCGCTCTTCCGGGATTCCTGGTCGCCCAGGTCCCGGCGCTGGTAAAGTCGATGCAGGGCCAGGTCGATGCAGAGCGAGCGGATCAGCCCGGGCGTCGGGCTGAAGGGTACCGTGTAGCGCCCTCCGCACCAGGAGTCGATCTCCCGGCCGGCCTCGCTGATGGCCTGGCCGACCACGGCCGAGTCCACCTCGGAACCGGACTCGGCCGTCAACTCGGCCAGCTCCTCTTCGCTGATCCGGGTCAGCAGATCGTCCTGGCCGCAGTAGCCCATCTAGTCCCCCTTGGCTTTGGCCTCGAGGGCGCTCCAGGCCCGGTCTCGGTCGGCGGCGCTGATGCTGCGTTTGAGAATCTTTTCCATGCCTTCGACCGTGGGCTTGCCGTCCTTGGTCGTGTAACCGAGCGGGATGCACTTCCTGGCCGCCCAGATCAGCTCCTCCAGGGTTGCCTCCGGCTCGGGTTTGGCCGGCTCCTCCTCGGCCGCCGGCGCCGCCGCGTCATCGGCCTTCTTGGTCTGAACCGGCTCCTCGGCCTCGACGATCTTCACCTCGAGCTGGGGCTCGGCCTGGAGCCGCCCCAGCTCCTCGGGGGAGAAGCGGTCGCCCGGGTGCCCTGTCCAGTCATGGGGGTGGAATATCCCGCAGCGCCAGAACCCGCGCTCCGGGATGGCCCTGATGTTCACGGCCTTGATCATCTCAGCCCTCCCCTAGGCCAGCCAGGAGCAGACCATCAGGTCGGCCGTGCCCTTCCAGGGGTTGTCCTCGCTGGTCTCGCCGGTGATGATCTTCTCGTTCTGGAGGAGCTTGCGGGCGGACGCCTCCAGCGTGGGCGGCACCACCAGCAGGGGCTGGCCCTGGCCCAAGATGTTTAAGGGCCTGCCTTCCTCGTTCTTGAGGCTCATCATGGCCGCCCTGGCCGCGGCGTAGGCGGTCCCGTTCAGCTCGGCCTTGCTGCCGAAAGCGAGCTGCGGCAGGCCGTAGCCGACGTTGTGCCGGGCGTCCACGCCGAAGAGGTACTCGGCCCGCATGAACACGTTCTCGTCCCGCGGGTCATCCAGGGAGGTGAGTTCGATGGGCCTGCGCTGCTGGTAGATCAGGGGCTTGAGCGGCCGGGAGACATCCAGCAGATACCAGGGCGTGGACGAGCCGGAGCCAACGTTCGACCAGGTCCCCTTGCTCGTGTCCGAGCTGTCCACTGGGTGGTCGCCGTCGAAGAAGTTCTGGCCGTCGTGGCAGATGTGGTCGAACCCGTCCGCGAGCAGGCCGAAGATCAGTTCGTCCGGATGCAGCTTGGCGGCCTGGGCCAGGTTCTGAATAATGGACCTGTAGATGCCCAGTTTCTCGTCCTCGACATGGTCCCTTTTAAGCCCTACGGTGGATTCCCAGGACTTGTTGACGATGGTGTAGCCCACCGTCTCCAGGGACTTGATCTTGCGATCGCCGATCCACTCGCGCAGGCCGGGCAGGGATTTGAGCCAGCCGTAGACCTCCTGGCTAGTGCTGGAGGGCACCAGCATGGCCACCCGCTCCCAGAAGGTTTTGGTTTCGTCCAGGGTTTCCTTGAAGACCAGGCGCAGGTTCTCGTAGACGGCCTTCAATACTTCCGCGGTGATGATCATGTCCTCAATCCTCCTCTAGGCCGCCGCGGGGGCGACGATCAGCCAGGTGGAATCGATCACCTGGGCGATCTTGCCGACGGCCCGCGAATTGGTCGTGGCCAGCCCGACCGTGGTGGCGGTCTGCACGTAGACGGTCGCGCCCAGGTTGCCCGCGGCTGGGGAACTGGTGCACTGGATACGGACGTGGTCCTTGGCCTCGGCGACGACATCGATCTCGCCGTTGGAGCCTCCGGAGTTGTTGGCGTCGAAGGCGGCGAACATCCCGGTGAAGGTCAGGGTCGAGAGGTCGGCCGCGGGCAGGACGTAGCCGGCGGCGTTGCGGGCGATCATATCGCCCTTGGTAAGGATAGCCCCGGCGGCCACGGGCAGGCTGACGTAGAATTGGAACTCCTCGTCGATCTCCAGGTCCAGCCTGACCATCGCCTTGTTGGCCGAGACGATCTCGACGATCCGGCCGACCTTGATAAAGTTGCCCGTCTTGAGGTCGACCTGGCTGTCGTCCTTGACGAAGACCGGCCGGCCAAGGTCGGTCTGGGCCAGGGTTGAGACCACGGTCAGCTCGAAGACCCCGCCGGTCCAGACCTCGATCTGCTTGTCGCCGTCGCCGCCGCTGGAGTTGTCCGCCTGGTGGCGGGCGATCCCCCGGAACTTGAGCCCGGCCGTATCGGCCGCGGGCAGGGCGTAGCCGGTCGAGTCGACGGCCACCAGGCCGCCGCCGTAGACCTTGGTCGTGCCCTTGACCGGCAGGCCGAGCACCTGCCCTTCCTGCCGGGTGATCTTTATGTCGGCTGACAGAGCCATTTAGCCCTCCTTTGCCAGCATCTCGGCCAGCTTCTTGGGGTCGTTGCCCATCAGGCTGGCCACCTGGGCCGCCTCGGGCGTCAGGCCGCCCTCGGTCGGCTTGACCGGCCCCAGGCCGGCGGTCTTGGGGTCGCCCAGGGGGACGAGCCGGGGGGCGTGCTGGACGTAGGCAGTGGCCTGGGCCAGGTTTTCCCCGGCCAGCTCCTCCAACCAGCCCTTCTGGGAGGCCAGGATCTTGCCCTCCTTGAGGGCCTGATTGACCAGGCTGGCCACCGCGGCCTGCTTCGAGCCCTTCTCCAACTCGGCCACCCGCTCGGCCAGGTCGCCCGCGCCCTTGGCCCCGGCCGCGTGGGCCTGGACGGCCCCCAGGATCTCGGGCTCGGCCGCCTCGGGCTTGAGGCCGGCCGCCTGGGCCACCTTGGCCCGGAACTCGCCGCCGCCCCCCGTCTTGGCCGCGGCCGCGGCCAGCTCGGCCACCTTGGGCTTGAGGTCCTCGGGCTTGAACTCGCCCGGCTTCAGTCCGGCCGCCTCGGCCGCCTGGGCCAGCTCCCGCTGGGCCTGGGCCGCCGCGCCGGCCAGCTCCAGGGCCGTGTCCTCGGTCAGCTCACCCGTGACGCCCAGGGCCTGGGCCAGCTTGCCTAAAAATTCCCTCAACCTGTCCACAATGCCTCCTTGTTCTTGTTGGGCGACCAACGGTTCAGCGAATAGGGTCGCCGGTCGATTGGTGAGACTCAGCGCCACAATCTCCATCAGGCGCCCGGTTTGCTTCTCCATCCAAAATGCGGGACTTACGTATCTAAACTCCCGGTCGGCCACTTGTTGGGCTGCCTGTGGGGTCCACCGAACCTTGACCGCCCAGAGGCCGTCCGGCCGGGCCTCGAGGCGGCACCAGCCCGCCGCTGGGGCCGTCCGGTCGGCCCTCAGATGGGGATTGTCCGGCCGAAACTCCGGGGTGGATTGATGGTGAAAATCGATCACCAGATCCACTCCTCCAGCCATGAGCCGGTTAACCGCGCTTTGCATCCCGGCCTCATCGACCAGGACTCGATCGCCATCACGCAGATTGATCCAGCCGACTGGCCAGATCCGGAACTCGGCCGGCGGCGCCTGGCCCTCGGCGGCCAGGGCGATTTCGATGATCGGGCCGACGCCGATTTGTGAGTCTTTGCCCATTAACCTCTCTCCCCGGTGGCGTGCCGGGCCAGCAGGGCCCTGATTTCCTGGTGATCCTCGGCCTGGAGCATCAGGAAGGGCCGCGCCGGAATGATCGTCTTGTGGCCCCGGCCGGCCCGGCCGCCGAAGTGATGAATGGCCGCGTACTTGAGGTTGGTCCCCACCCAAACTTGCCGCCGGCCCGGCCGGGCGTTGATCGAACGGAGCAGCCGACCCGACCGGATCAGGACCTTCTTGCCGGCGGCGAAGCGCTTGTACCCGGCGCTGAACTTGCCGCCGGCCTTGACCGCCCGCTTGCGCTTTCTGGCCCGGTTGCCGGCGGTCCACTGGCCCCGGATGGTCGAGGCCTTGAGCGGCCGCCACTTCTCGGGCCGGCCGCCCTCCTCGAAGTTGCGCCGGATCGAGGTCACGGCCAGTTGGCCGATCGCGGCCATGACCGGCCTGAGGTTGCCCAGGCGGCGCTCGATGCGCCGCAGGTTCCGGTCAACCCGCGAGCCGTCGATCTTGATGCTCAGCCCGGCCATAAGCCCTTGACTCTCCCGCCATTAGGGGTTATTCTAAATTTGCAAACTCGGTCCGGGTCCGGGCCCGATGGGCCGAGGGAGCGTGCAGCAGCCGCTCGGAGGGCTGGCCTGCATTTTATTTTTCCGCCCACTGCAGCACCCCCCACCGGAAGCGATCATTGACCCGCCTGGCCGAGCGCTCGGGGTAGGTCGTCAAGGCCACCCAGGCGCCCTTCTGGTACTCGGCCACGGTGACCACGCCCCGGCCGCCCTTGCGCTCGAAGGACTGGATGTAAGCCCGCCTCATCACCACCCGGCCGCTGACCTCGGAACGCAGGGGTTGGAGCCAGATCTCGGCCGGTCCCTCGATGACGTGGGGCAGGAGGGGTAGATAGGGCCCCCGGCCGCCGGCCTGGGCCAGGTGCCGGGCCAGGTCCACCGTGGCCAAAACCGGCTTGCTCTGGGGGTCCTTGAAGACCTTCATCTGGCCGCCCAGGATTTCCTCCAGGAGGGCTTCGGCCTGCTGCCTGCTCTCGACGTCGGGACCCAGGCCGGTCGGAGATTCTTTGGTATGGAGAACTTCCGGCCGCCCGGCCTCCCGCCAGCCCCCCTTGACAAGGGGCTTCCAGCCCGGCCCCAGGGTCTGCTCGTAGCTCTGCCTGGCCCGCCAGGCCGGGGGCCGGCCCCAGGCCGTCTGGCCGGGGTTGTAGGCCCAATTCGGGTCGACCATCAGCGGCCTGGCCGGTTGCCTGTCCCGGGTGACCGGGTCGAGGGGCTCGACCATGATCTGGCCCGTGGACCCCTCCACCTCGAGGCCCTGGGCCCGGGCCTCCTCGGCCGAGAGGCTGTCCACGGTACAGCGGCAGCCCCAGTCCAGGGGCGGCCAGTGGGTCTCCCAGAAGGCGTCTTTCAGGGGCCAGACCCGGCCGTGCAGACCGGCATGAGACGGCCGGGTGCGGCTGTCCATCATGGCGTGCCAGCGGCCCAGGGGCCTGGCCTTGACCACGTCCGGGTCGGTCATGGCCCGCCAGTTGCCGGCCGAGTAGGCCAGGTTCATGTTGGTCTCGAAGATGGTTTGCAAACGGAAGGGGTTCATCCGGCTGTAGCCCAGGGCGTCGAATTGTGCGCTTATCGAGCGCTTGAAATCGGCGTAGGTCTCGCCTCCGGCCAGGGCCCGGTAGACCTGGCCGTAGAAGCCCTCGACCAGCCCCTCCTGGTTGACGTGGCTGATCCAGAAGGCCCGGGCGCGGGCCTCCCGGCTCATCCGCAGGACCTGATCGTGGCTTAGTGGTACTTTGCCCAGAAAGTACTCTATCGCCTGATCGAAAGGCTGGTTAAAGACCTCGGCCACTAGCCTCGATCCCCTTGATTCCTGGCCCGGCCGGCCAGGTCGGCGAGCAGCATCGCCTTGGCCAGGAGGGTTTGAAACTTCTCGTTGGGCATCCGCCCATAAATCTCGCCCAGGCGCTCCAGGAGCTCCTCCTCGTCGGCCGCCCCGGCGGCGATCCGCTTCACCTCGCCGTCCAGGTCCAGGCCGGCCGCCCGGTCCACGGCTAGGTCGACGAAGCCGTCCAGGGGGTGGGTCTCCCCGCCGGCGGCCGAGGCCGTCCGGGAGGCCAGGAGGGGCTGCCCGGCCGGGACGCTCATGACCGTCTCACCCTTGACCGGCAGGCGCAGCCCGGTCCGCTCCGAGTAGAGCTCCTGGCTGACCGGGAAGCCGTCGCGGAGCGCCCCGCCCAGCAGATCCCTGTCGGCCTTGATCTCCTCGGCCGAGCGGGGCAAGACGAAGTAGATTCGCGGTATGGGCGCGTCCCAGCCGAAGTTGAAGCCGACCAGGGGAGCGACGAGCTGATCCTGGAGGGTCTCAGCCAGGGCCCGGGCGTCATCCTCGAGCAGATCCCGGCGGACCTGCTCGTGGACCTTGGCCGCGGCGTAGCTGCCCCGCTCGCCCACCTCGGCGCTCAGGGTCTGGCCCAAGATGGCCTTGGACATCTCGGCGTTGCAGACCTCGATCAGGACCTTGTGCGGGCTGGCCCCGGTCCGGCTGGCCGCCTCGATGATCTCGATTTCAGCTTCCTTGCTGATGATCCCGGCCCCATCCAGGCCCAGGGAGCGGACCGCCGCGGCCAGGGTCTTCTTGTCCTCGTCGCTGGCCGAGGGCTCGAACTTGCCGATCCGGTAGGGCACGCCGAACGATTCTAAGAAAATCATCCAATCCCTGAGGCCGTGGTGCTTGAACAGGTAGTACCAGGCCAGGGTGCGGTAGAGGCCGCCCCGGGCCTCCAGGCCGGACAGGGACTCGTATCTGTGATAGATGAAGCGGAACGGCTCCAGTTCGGCTCCGGTGGGCTCGGCGTCGGTGATCAGGAGTGGCTGGAGCGAATTGACGAAGGTGATCCTGGCCGGGTCGACCCCGTGCAGGCTGGGCAGGTAGCGGTTGCCCTCCAGCCGCCAGGTCAGCTCCTCCAGGGCGTAGCCCATGCCCACGGCCCCGCAGAGGCGTCGCTGGCTCTGGCCGAAGGCCTTCAGGCCCTCCAGGGTCTCGCCGGCGAATGCGGCGACCTGGGACGCCCGTTCCGACTTGTCGGCCGGCGAGATCTCCCAGGGCAGCCCGGTCACGGCCGAGACCCGCTTGCCCATCTCGGAGCGCACGTGGGCATCCCGCTCGTAGATGGCCCCGAAGAGCTCGGCCTGGCGGCGGACGTCGCCGGTCTCGGCCTCCCTGAGGATCGCGGCCAACTTGCGCGGGGTCAGGCCCGTGGCCGCGCTGAAGGTCCAGCGGTCTACCAGCCGGGGCCCGCCGCGCCGCTCGTCGGTGGGCGGCCGGCGCATGGCTTTGGCCTTGATGAGCCGGCCGAAGAGGTCGTGGAGAATCGGCATCAGAAGACCCCCCGGACGGCGGTCAGCTCGCGGATAAAGCCGGACTCGGCCCCGTCGTCGTCGGTCCGGCCGTGCCAGTCGGTCCGCTTGTCCACCGGCTGGTAGCCGGCCGCGCCCTTGGGCAGGCTCTGGACGATCCTGACGGCTATCTCGGCCGAGTCGGCCTGGTCGTCAGGGGTGGAGCCGTCCAGGATGTAGAGCAGTTCCTCCTTGAGCGCCTCGGCCTCGGGGTCGTCCTCGGGCAGCAGGATGTGCCCGGCCTCGACCAGGGGGCTCAGGGTGCCCACGATCCTGGCCTCCTTGTTGGCCGAGTTGTGGACTTCCCGGAGGGGCAGCCGGCGGCCGTGGCGCTTGGCCGCCTGGTCGACCGCCTCCTTGAGCCAGTCCTTGAGGGCGTTGTCCTCAATCCCGCCGGCCACCCAGCCGTGGTGCCGGTGAGAGAGGTAGAGGGCATCCAGCAGGCCCGAGGGCGAGAGCTTCTTGCCCCAGGTGCGCAGGAGGTAGATGACCATCGTCAGGGGGTCGAGACCGACTACGGTGTGGCCCTTGTTGTCGCCCTGGGCCGTGGACGAGGGGTCTGTGCCCGAGGCGATCAGCAGCCGGCGGCGGACCAGCTCCAGGTCGGCCCGGCTGTAGTATCTGAACCACTCCTCCCGGAACGGGGACTCCTCGTCCTGGGGGTTGTTCTGGTACTCCTTGTTGAAGGCGACCGTGCCGACCTGGCGCTTCTTGGCCAGGAGCTGGTTAACCGGCCAGCGCGCCGGCCAGAGGGCCCGGCCCTCGGGGTCGATCGCCCGGTAGCAGCGCCGGGTCCAATGCTTGTAGGGCTCCTTCTGGCTGTGAATGACCTGGCCCAGGGCCGAGCGGCGGGCCAGGATCGTCCCCACCCAGACCAGGGCGCCGTCGGCCGCGATGGCCGGCAGGACCGCCTCGGTGACCCACCTCAGCCGCGCCTCGACCAGGCGGGGGTTTTTGACATTTTGATCGTTTTCCATGTCATCCAGGATGAACAGGTCCGGCCGGTGGGGGCCATGCTTGACGCCCCTGAGGCGCTGGCCCGAGCCCCGGGCCAGGATCCTGACGCCCGTCCCGGTGACGAAGTCGTAAACCGACTGGTTGGGGTCCAGGAGCTGGCCGAAGTCGGCCGTCAGGCGCTCGTTCTCGACCATCTCCAGGAAAAGATAGGCGTTGAAGTCCGCGGCCAAGTCCTTGGTATCAGAGCCCAGGATGGTGAAATGGTTGCGGCCGTAGACGGCCCGCTGGAGCGACTGCAGGAGGGTGATGGACGTGGATTTGGCGTGGTCGCGGGGCGCGGCGATGACGATGGGCGGCTTGAGCTCGCCCGGCTCGGCCGGGGCGTTGATCAGGGCGTCGGCCTCCAGGTGGAAGTCGGCCGCCTCGCAGTAGAAGTAATGGGGCAGATAGGTCCGGGCGAAGTTGAAGATGTCGGCCCGGCCCCTCTCCCGCCTGGCCCTGGCCGCCGCCTCGGACAGGTCCTCGAAGGGGCGGACCTCGGTCTTGAGCAGGCGGAGGATCTCCTCGACCCGCTTCTTGAACTGGGGCCGGGTCAGCTTGCGCTGGAAGTCCGGATGCTCAAGCAGGCCCACGCTCAACCCTCGACCTGGGCCATGAAGTTCCTGACGTGGCCGGCCAGGCGCTCCAGGAAGGCCTTGTCGCCCTCGACCGAGTTGAGCCAGCGGGCGAATTTTTCAAAGACCTCCACCGCCGCGGCCGAGAAGGCGAAGGTGCCCCGGCGCACTTTCTCCAGGACGACGTACATCTTCTGCAGGCCGTCCAGGTCGCCCGGGGTCAGCTCCGGCTTCTCCTCCAGGGCGGCGATGTGGGAATGGATCAGCTCCTCCATCCGCTCGGCTAATTGCCGGCCCGAGGCCACCTTGAGCCGGCGCTCCTTGTCCCAGCCGTGATAGTCGGCCCACTGCCTGATGGTCTTGGCCGAGACCTGGAGCTGCTGGGAGATGGCCTCCGGGCTGTAGCCCTTGAGATAGAGGTCCCGGGCCAGGGGGCCGTATTTAGGGAGCTTCGCCAATCCCCACCCCTGGGTCCGCCTCGATGTTGCCGTCCAGCAGATCGAGGCCCTTGGCCGTCAGCTTGAAGACCTTGCGGCGAAGCTGGCCTGTGCCCCTGTCCTCGCTGATCAGGTAGCCCTTTTCCTTCAGGTACTGGCAGTGGCGGCCGATTTCGGGCTCGGTGGTGGCCAGGTCGACGCCCAGGAGCACCCTGGCCAGCTCGGACAGGTCCAGGCCGTCCGGGTAGATGTGAGCCAGGCCCTTCAGCAGCCAGTGGCGCACCTGGCGCGCCCTAAGCGCAAAGTCCATCAGGCTTTCTCCTTGGTTGGCGCCGGCAGCCGGCTCAGGATCTCCTTGATGTCGCGGCCGTATTCATCCAGCTTCCGCTCGACCCCCGTGGCAAATACCGCGAAGTCCGACTTATCCACCTTGCATCCCATCTCCTCGTCCACTTCCCGGAGGTCTTGCTTGGTCGCGTATTCCCTGGCGATCTCGGTCTTTCCATCGGCGATCGCGGTTCTCAGATCGGCTACTTCCTCGCGGGCCAGCCGTGAATCCCGCTTGGCTTCCCGGAGGTAGTTGAAGGCGAAGAACTGAACGACGGCTCCCAGGCCGGCGAGGGCGGTCGCCACTACAGCCGCGGCTATGGCTATCCAGGCGGTATCGCTCATCGCCCCCTCAAGGTAGGGCCGGCCGGGGCGGTGGCTTCAGGCCGCCCCGGCCGGGTCTTTGGGTTGGAGAGAAGAGAGATGGGAACGGGTTTCCCCCGGGTCGCAACCCGGAGGGGGCCAGGCGGCCTTCAGGGCCCGCCTGGGGATGATCGCTATGTTGAAAGAGGCCTGAAGCCACTCGGCCCCGCCTTTTTGTTGGGCCGGGTGGTCAGCGCCGAACAACCCGCCTCACCCGGCCCGTTCCTTATCGGCGCAATGCGCCATTTATATCGAGGCTGTGGTAGGGATTAGGATAATCAGGCGGGACTATGAGGGAGGGCGCTTGTGTCGCTTATGTCGCTAAGAAAAAGGGGGGTTGGGGAGGGGAAAGGATTAGCTTTCCTGCAGATCAGGATCTTCAGGAACCGGAAGCTGTTTATACTGCTCGATCTTCTTTTTGTCGTCGCGCCATTTTAAGAAGACGTCTGCCAGGACAGCGATAAGGCAGCCGGCACTCAGGGTTACCGAGCCCAAGTCGCCAGTGCTTCGGTGGATAAGTTCCGCCAGGGGCAACACTCCCAGGTGCATGCCGAAGTGCTGGGTCAAGTCGCCGAAAGTCTCTCCAATCCGGGACCAAAATCCAGGCTTGTCCTCGTTCTTGGCCAGGGCCTCTCGAAACAAGGCGGTCAACTGGATGACGTCATCTTGGCTAAAGGCAACCTTGGCCTTGTCCGTCTTCTCCAGGAGAGGCTTAAGGCCGTCCAGGGTTTCCAGGTTGAGGCCCTGCAATTGCCTGGCGATCTGTTGGATATGCTCGTTCTGATGATCCAGAACGCTTTGGATGGCCACCACACCCTCTTCAATGCGCTCGGCCTTGGCCATCAACTGGTGCAGGTTTGTCTCAATCCTTTCCCCTTGGGCGAGAAGCCCTGCTTCCTCGATGCTTTCAGTAATTAGCCGCTTAAGGTCATCAGAATACACCTTGATCTGGAACTTAGGCTTCCCGGCTACCAGGACGGACTGCAGCTCCCACTCCCCGGGGTGAGCCCGTTGTAGTCTCTCCAGCCATTGGGCCATTTCCCTGTGCTCCGAGAAAAGCCAAAGTAGGACATATGGTTCTGGGGGCTGCTCGCCAGGCTTGAGACGCCAGTGAATCAGATGACGGTCTTCCGGCTTGCCGATCCAGGTTCGGGCGTCTACGGCCTGGTGAAAGAAGAGACGGGCGCCCTTCATCTGCGCGCCATTCATATTGCAGTTGGCAAGCTTGGCGTCCTCCAGGTTGGCGTTTTCCAGGACAGCCTCGACGAGGGAGGCGCCGGTCAAGTCGGCTCCCCGGAGGTTGGCTTTGGTTAGAGTCGCATCGCTTAGATCGGCATCAGACAGGATAGCACAGATCAGGCTAGTCTTACTTAGATCGGCCTTGCTCAAGTTCGCTTTGTTCAATTTGGCCAAGGCCAGGTTGGTCTCACTCAGGCTGGTCTCAATCAGGTCGGCGTTGCTCAGATTGGCCCCTTTCAAGTCGGCCCTGGCCAGATCAGCCTCGATCAGGTTGGCCCCGACTAGGTTGGCCCCGGTCAGGCTTGCCTCGGTCAGGCTGGCCCTCCGCAGTATAGCCCCTAAAAGGCTGGCCTCGGTCAGTTGGGCCCCTTTCAGGTTGGCCCCCCTCAGATTAGCTCCGTTCAGGTTGGCTGCAGTCAGTTCAGCCCCGGGCAGGTTGGCCTCGGCCATATAGGCCCCGATCAGATAGGTCCTGAAAAGGTTTGCTCCGCTCAGGTTGGCCCCGCTCAGGTTGGCTCTGTTCGGGGTGGCCCCGGACAGGTCAGCCTCACCCAGTTTGGCCCCTTTCAGGATGGCCCCAGCCAGGTAGGTCTCGATCAGGCTGGCTTCGGAAAGATTTGCCCCGCTTAAATCGGCCTCGTTCAGCTTGGCCCCGTTCAGGTTGGCCCCGGATAGATCGGCCTCGACCAGGTTGGCCCCGGACAGATCGGCCTCGACCAGGTTGGCCCCGGACAGGTTGGCCCCGGATAGATCGGCCTCGACCAGGTTGGCCCCGTTCAGGTTGGCTCCAGACAGGTCGGCTTCGGAAAGATCGGCCGCATTTAGTTTGGCTCCTTTCAGGTAGGCTCCGGAAAGTTTTGCTCCGCTAAGGTCGGCTTCGATCAGGTTGGTCGATAACAGTTTTACCCCGGTCAGGAAGGCCTCACTCAGATCTGCTTCACGCAGGTTAGCCCCATTCAGGTTGGCCCAATACAGATTTGCCCTGTGTAAGCTGGCCCTTTGCCCATTCGCTCCCATGGATTGGACCCATTCATGGTGGGCGGCCAAGATTTGTTTTAGCTCCTTGGGAGTGACGGTGATGAGTGTCTTTGGGGCCATATGAAGTACTATAGCACTTTAGACGTTGTGGTGGACAGACTTAAGGTTTCGGTCGAGCACTGAGGAGTAGTGCGGAATTTGAGATGATGGGAATTCAATAGGGTCCAATCGGTTGGATGGTGCTGACAGGAGCTTGAATTGGCCGTGGAGTATGCCTCCCCCGGCCCACCTATTAGTGTGTTTTATGGATCAAGTGTCACATCTTCAATATATATAATAATGTTTTCTAACCTCTCCTTGCCATTTTTGTATAATTATTTCGTATTGTTTGATTATTTCATTAGTAATAGAATTAATCGGCATGTTATGTATGAACACCTTTGAAGCACCACTATCAAATATTCCCCCGTTAATTTCCGCCTCCTTGAAAACCAACAGAGGTATTTTAAGGCTAAATAAAATACCTGCTTCGAGCTGATTCCAAGGCGAAGGGAAACAGATAGAGCCTGAAACTTGCTCTTGTTCGCTCGTATCCGGCTTCCATGTGCCCGAATCTGTAATAAACTGCTTGAAACCGAGTATAATTCCGCCCGAACAATGCCTGGCGATCGCAAGGACCTCCTGAAGAGGGTTTTGTGTCGGGTAGTCGGAACGTCCTAAAGAACGTGGCTCTAAACTATATTTTTTTAATATTTTGATAATACTGTTGCGTAAAGAGCTTTGAGCCTGGCTAAGGGTTGTCGGACAAGAAACAAAAACAGGGATTTCCATAAATTCACCTCCGATGGTCGACCAACGGAATAAAACGTGAATGCCAACCTTTCGGAATCAGTTATTGGGCCTTACAGCTCCGAAAGACTGTCACCCTTTACACAATAAGCATAATGGTTCCAATAACATACAATACGGCAAACACTACTGGGATCCAATTCTCAATTTTTGTGAGCTCACGATATAGTTTTGGCTCCTGCCCCTCTCCCAAACACTTCCACTCGGCGCAATAAGGACAAGCAGGAAGCCGCTTCTCTATCTCATTGATTACTTTGAACTTAGCTTCATTAAGTTTCCTGTACGATTTGACAATACACCACCAAGAGAAGCAAAGCGCAAGCAGGGCTATCAGGGGGCCAATCAAGGTCCACTTGCGTCCGATATGGACTCCCTTATCTAGTGCAAACCCGATAGCAGCAATTATTCCCGTGTTCAGAGTAAGGAAGAAGGTGTTAGCGAGATTACGCCTTGAACTCGTTCTGTCCGCCATCTCGACGTACAATTTGTACTGTTCCAGTAAATGTACTGAATACGTTTGGCCCGTTCCGTACGTATCTGCGTCTATCCCATGGTCGAAGAGACCTGGTAACATGTTTTCGGGATGGCTAGACACAACCGCTACCGCGCTCCGCCAATAAGTTTTTTAAGATTATCCCAAGTCCAATTGTATACCTTATCAGAATCCTTGGCTGACTTGGGCTTCTTGCAGATTTCGTCTTTATAGCCTCGCAAAAGGAAATACGGCTTCTTTTCCTCTTGGGCAATGATAAGTTCGGCTGATACACCAGTTGCAGTGTCAGTCTTCATGCCACAGATCACTATCATCTGATCCACTCGTTTTATTCTCTCCCTTACTTTCTTCTTCCAGTCTCCAGTCATTGCCTCCTTGACTGACCAGTCGGCCAGCTCGAAAGGTGAGTCGGTGTTCTTGGCTTGTCCAGCCAAGAGGGTTCGAAGATCCTTGTCATTATCATAGTCGAAACTCATGAATACTCTTGTTTTTGCCATTTCTCGGCCCTCCTTCACTTCCAAATGTAGTACATTATATTTCAGAAGTGACTCTCTACTCTCCTCTTGCACCGCTCGACCTTACTCCTCATTCTCGGTTGTACTGTTCTTATCTGTTGATGCCCGCTTGCTCCTCACCTTCTTCTTTCCGTCCGCATGGTCTTTATCCGCTTTAGGCTTCTTTTGGGACTGACGTGGCCTTGGAAGGGCTCGCTGAGGCTGCGGGCTCGCCTCCAGGGACGGGCCGGCCATCTGTTCAGCCAACCTTTGCGCCAGCTCTTTCTCCCGTTCGATCAGCCTCCTGATTGGCCCCATCGCTTCAGCCACCCTTTAGGACCGGCTCATTCACTTGATCGATCAGCCTCCTGAATGGCTCCATCGCTTCAGCCACTCTTCGGGCCGGCTCATTCACTTGATCGATCAGCCTCCTAAATGGCTCCATCGCTTCAGCCGCCATCCGGGCCGGCTCACTCACTTGATCGATCAGCCTCCTAAATGGCTCCATCACTTCAGCCATCCTTAGGGCCGGCTCATTCCATTGGTCGATCAGCCTCCCGATTGGCTTTAGTGCTTCGGCTGCCCTTTGGGCCGGCTCGGCTGTCTGTACCATAACCATGCCCATCCAGGGTTTGGCAACTCTTGACAATTCCGCGCTTACTACTTTTATCTTTTCTTGTTCTGGTTTTGGCGGTCTCTCTGCTGTGTTCAGTATAGCCAACAATCGATTCCGCACTTCGGTTATTTTATCGAGCTCCCACTGGTGAAATGGCCTATGGTGCATGATCTTATTTCTGGCTGGGATAACATGTTCTTTTAATTCTATGCTCATTTGGCTCCAGGAATCCTTATCGGCAAAGTATAGGGCATATATGTTATCCCATGCCGAACGAGGGGTTGTTCTTTCAGCTAGTAAATTCTTTAACTCTTCAAATGTATTACATTCATTAAGTATTTCCAAAAAGCCTGAAATCGTGAAAGCCTGCTCACCGCTCAGTTCTCGGATATTAATAGTGATTAGATCGATGAGATGATCGAAATCTATCAGCTCAATCGGATGCTGAAAGCCACCTGTGTCCCGCGCCCTTTCCAGCACGGTTACCGCCCTGTTCCGTGCGGTTGGGGAGCTCCATTTCTCCCACCATCCAAAGCCGACCGTCTCAGTCGTGACCCTATGAATAAATGCGCGAAGTGCTTGCTCGATTTCGGCAACTACCCGGAAGGCGTTATCTCGCAGTTCTGTCCCTGCCTCGTCAATAGTTCGAACTGCAAAACCAGACTTGATGAACTTTTTATTCAATCTCCCATGGGCCCTATCAACAGCCGACAAGGATCCTTCGATGCACAACCGTAGCCGTTTGCCAGTTTCTGGCTCAACTTGTATATCGAGGCCTTTTTTTAGGGCCCCAAGGGCAACATTGACTTTCTTCAACATACTCGCGGTGTTATGCTTGCCCGCATCTAACAGAAACTCTAACTTATATAGTTTCTTAGGTGAAGTCATCAGGAAAGTCCTCTATTAAAATTTTTATGATATGGTCCTTTGGATGTCAAGAAAAAGGACAGCGCCAAGCTTCGATAGATTTTACTCTGCCTTATCGGCCGGAGGTTCCGGTTGATCTTTGCTCTGTATGTAAGCTGGTGAAATAGCGCTAATGCTCAAGCAAGGTGGGCTTCAAGGTACTGTCTGATCGACTCCACAAGGACAAAGGTCTTCCGGGCCGAGTATCGCCTGACCCGCAGCTTGCCTGCCTCGATCAGCCGGTAGACCTGTCTCTCCGAGAGGCGGAGCCTCCTGGCCGCCGCTTTATTACCAGCGGTCTGTCGTTTTGTAGGCAATATCCATCGTAACGCTATTTCTGCCACCCAGTCACGCGGTCTTTCTCAAAGTAAACGTACGTTGGCCTTACGTAGTTGCCCGCCGGCTTCAATCCTCCATAAACCCACTGTTCTCGAGACCAGGTCGCGCCGACACTTTTATGGATTTTGTCAGGCGAGCCCCAACTAGCCTCAACCTGCTCTGCAGTCATGCCTATGAATATTTGGCCTTTAAGAATCGCCTCCCGTGTCTTGTCATCGAGACCCGGATGGGAGTTCACGTATCTTTCCCGGAAAGTTATGCATCCACTCAACAGGATCAGGCTGCACACTATCGCCGCTATCAGCACTCTACGCGCGATCATCCCGACCTCCCCGACTCTCTGGTTTTGTCCGCTACAGACCCGCCCTGGCTCCATCCAAACTTGAAGGCTGAAAACCTATCTCAATCGAATCCCTGTCATTGAGGCTTGCCCGCGGAGAGTCAGCTAGAGCAGAGGTTCTAGTTCGAACGATATTCAATAAGATTGTAACTCCGCGTGAAACACCTAAACCTAAGCAACTCCCTTAGGTTTCTGTATATTACGGCAATTGTTCAAATGTCAATAAAAAGTAGTGGTTAGCTGATATTTATATTAATGACTCAAGAAGGTATAATAAATCATGTAACTTTGATGCTGTATGGAGCCTATGTCGCCACAAGATTATTGATGTCACCGAATCTGAAGATGCTCAAGCGAGGTGGGCTTCAAGGTATTGCCTGATCGACTCCACAAGGACAAAGGTCTTCCGGGCTGAGTAGCGCCTGACCCGCAGCTTGCCCGCCTCGATCAGCCGGTAGACCTGCCTCTCCGAGAGCCGGAGCCTCCTGGCCGCGGCAACCACCGGGATCTCGTCGCACGTCCTCATCCCCTCTCCACCATCTCCTTGAGCCCCTCAATCACCCGCCCGGCCGTCTGGCTGTCCAGCCAGGCGACCTGGGAAACGTCGAACCTGGCCCGCAGGAAGCCGCCCAGGGCCTGCAGATCCCTCGGCTCCCTGGCCCGCCGGCCGGGCTGGCTGCGGTACTTCCGCCAGAGGCTCCAGAGGTAGCGGAGCTGCCCCTGGCTGGCCATGCCCCTTCTCTCGCCCAGCGCCTTCAGCTCTTCCGGATACTCGACCCGCCAGGGCGGGGTTATGCCCACGGCCCGCATCCGGTCTTCCATCCGCTCCAGGGCCGCCTCGGCCTGAGCCTGGCTGAGCTGCTTGCTCGAAGGCCGGCCGCTCACGCCCTCGATCAGGGCCTCGTAGGAGACCCGATCGAGCTTGAGCAGCCCGGCCCCCCAGTGAAGTCGCTTGATCTGGCCGGCCGTGGCCTTCACTCGGCCTCCTTGAGCTCGTAGCTGAAGGTCTCGGTCCTCTTCCGCTCAGTCCCGATCTCGATCAGCCGCTCTTCCGGCCAGCCCTCGATCACGTCCCAGTCCACCGCCTCGGTCACCCGGACAGCGCTGAGCCCGATCCGGCCCAGGGCCTTGAGGGCCTCCACGGTCACGGCCCTGGCCCTCTTGACCCGGCGGCTCACGCCCCAGATCAGGGAGCCGTGCTCCAGGTTGGCCCGGTCCCGGCCGCCGAATAGCTCGTTCCGCTTCTTCTTGGCCAGGGTCTTGAGCTCTTTTTCCAGGTAATCCAGATCGGCCCTGGCGGACTCGATTGAAGGCCGCCACCGCCCCCGGACCCCGTTCAGCTCTTCCTCGGCCGAGGCCTCCAGAACCCCGAGCTCGCCCTTCGCCTCGGCGATCCGGGCCAGCAACGCGTCGGCCCTTGCCCGCGCCTCGCTCATGACATCTCCCCCTGGGGGCGGAGGTTGAGCTGGATCTGGCCCAGCAGGGACGGCAGGCTGACCCGGCGCAGTCTGGCCTCCTGGGCCAGCTTTTTGAGCGCCTGGTGGCGCAGCCGCCGGCAGTAGTCGTCCAGGTCGCTCGTGGCCGCGGCCAGGTAGTAGCCGCCGCCGTCCGGGGTGGAGACCGAGCAGATGGGCAGCCCCTCCTGGCGCAGGGCCGTGATGGCCCGGCGCAACTGCCGGGTGGAGTTGATCCGGTGCTCCCAGCGCTTCAGGTACGTGGCCTCGTAGAGCTCGCCCATGCCCACGACCCGGCTTGGGCCGACGTGGCGGGCCAGCTCGGTCAGGAGCCGGGCCTTGATCACCGGGTCAAGGTTGGTCTTGGCCATCAGCAGCCTCCTTCAGGCGGTGGCGCGGCCGTTCCCGCCGTTGGTCCAGTTGCGCACCGTCCGCCGGCTCACGCCCAGCATTTGGGCCACCCGGGCCTTGTTCCCCCGGCACTCGATCAGGGCTGCATCGAGCATCCCGGCCCTGACGGTTTCGATGCTTTGCCCCAGGCGGACCAGCTCTCGGATCGTCGCGGCCATCTTCGTCTCCGCTTCCGTCTCCTGCGCCTTCGATTTTTCTTGCGAGCTCAGCCCCTCAGCCAGTTCCCAGGGTTGTTTGCCCAGAGCCTGGGCCACCCGTTGGAGCGTTCCCGGCCCCGGCCGTTTTTTCCCGTTTTCCATCTGGCACCAGTATTGTTTGGCGATCCCCATGCGCTCGGCCGCCTGGGCCTGGGTCAGGCCGACCTCCAGCCGCGCCGCCTTGATCGCCAGGGGCAGATCGAGACTCAACCTCAACGTGTCCATGTTCAGCCGCTTCTCCAGCAGATCCCCGACCCGGTTGAGCTCGTCGGCGATGCCCTCGGCCACGGCCACGAGCGTTTGAAACTGCTTATGATCCATCTTCCCTCCCCCAGGGGCCCGGCCCTTGTCCGGGCCCTCAGGGCAGGGGGCGGCCCTCAGGCCGCCCTAGCGATCAGGCGCAAGTTCTCCCTGGTCCGCCGTCTGGCCAGCCGGATGACCCGCCGCCTGTCGGCCCGCTTCATCGAGTCCGGGAAGACCACCCTGGCCGTCAGGCCCTTCAGGGTGAACAGCGCCTCCAGGCCCATCGTTCCCGCTTGTCCCGTCATGGCCGCCTCCTTCCGCCGCTGCCCGGCACCTCGGGCAGAGGCAGTCCAGGCCCAGGTCCCGGACGCAGATCGGCTGGACGCCTGAGAGATTCATCTCGCCCCCTCGGCCAGGGCCGCCAGGACCTGCCAGATCAGGCCGCCCATGACGGCCAGGCAGGCCAGGCCCGAGACCAGGTTGACCAGGTGGGCCTTCATCGCTGCTTCCTCTCCTCGGCCCGCCGGTTCCAGCGCGGCGCCTCCAGGGGCGCGCCCGGGGCCAGTCCGTAGCCGCCCCGGCGGGCGACCAGGTGCCCCTGGCCGGCCAGCCAGGCCAGGTAGCGTCCGGTGTAATCGGGCGAGGCCTCGGCCAAGCGGGCCGTCTCGGCCGCTCTGATCGCCGGCCGGGCCTGGCCGAGCCCCCTGACCACGGCCCAGATCCGGCCCTGGAGAGCGGCCCGGCCGGCCCGCTCGGGCTGGTACAGGTAGGTGTAGTCGCCGCTCTCCATCAACTCCCTGCGCCGGATCAGGTAATCCAGGGTCCGGTTGATCTCGCGGACCCTGAAGCGGCTCTCGAAGGCCCGGTAGAGGTCGCGCAGCCGGCCCCGGGGGTGTTTTGCCAGCCAGGGCCGCAAGGCCTTGATCGAATGGGGGGTGGGCATCAGGCCACCCTCAAACGCCGGCCCAGGGTCAGGGCCGTCTCGGTGGTGATCTTGTCCTGGTCGTTCGCCTGGGCCAGGCGCAGGGAGGCCCGGAGCAGGTTCACGTAATCCCGGAACAGTCCCGAGGCTTGGGCCAACAGCTTCTTGGCCGCCTCGGCCTCGATGGTCACCCCGTCGGGCAGGAGCTTCTGGGCGATCAGGTGCGCCTCGGCCTCGGCCAGGGCGCTGAACGTCTGCCAGTGGACCACCCGGCTTCTCAGCCGGGTGTGCTTCTCCAGCTCCTCCTTGATCTTCTGCTCGCCCAGCAGGACCAGGGTCAGTCCGGCCTCGTCGTGGAGATCCCGGAGCACGTTCAGGGTGTACTGCTTGAGATAGTTGGCCTCGTCGATGATCAAGGTGGTCCTGGCCGTGTCCCCGACCCGCTCGATCAGGGCGTCGTAGGCCTTGCCCGAAGTGGAGGGCATGTCCGACCGGCCCAGGGCCCGGCCCAGGTCCTGGAGCATCTTGATCGTGGACCAGACCTGGAGGGCCCGGACGTAGATCCGCCGCTCCGGGTCCGCCCCGGCCAGCCAGATCCCGGCCGCGGTCTTGCCCCGTCCGGCCGGTCCGAAGCCAACCACGATCCGCTCCAGGGAATCGGCGTCGGCCTCGAGCTCGCCCAGGGCCTGGGCCAGGCGCTGGGGGTTGCCCGTGGTCACGAAGACCCGCTTCAAGGAGCTGCTCTTTTTCGTCACTTCCCGCCTCCTTTTTGATCGGCCTTCCTCTCTTGAATGAACATGTCCTCCCGGTCGTCCAGGGCCTCGGCCAGGGCCGGGTTGGCCTCGCGGAAGCCGTCGTAAAATTCCTGGTCGGCCAGGCTCACCTCCCTGTCCAGGCCCAGTTGCCGGGCGATCCAGTTGACCCGCGACAGGGCGTCCGGGAAAAGCGCCGGCCGCTTGTCCTGGTCTTCGGGGAGAATCTCCGCCTCGGGCAGGGCTGGGGCCGGCTCGACCGCGACGGCCGGCTGCTCCGCCTCTGTCTCGGCCGCCTCGATCAAGGCCAGCCGCTCCCGGGTCCGGCTGGGCAGGGCCTTCATCGGCTCGGCTCCCAGGGCGGCCAGGCTCTCGGTCATCTGGCGGCGCTGGGCCGCCTGCAGCCGGGCGTGCTCGGCCATGCCTTCCTCGCTGATCCAAGAGCCGCGCCTCAGCGTTCTGGCCCAACAGGCGAAGCGGCCCTGGCGGAGCACCCGGCAGGCCTCGGGATGGCCCGGGTCGTAGAGCACGCTGACCCGCTGGCCGCCCAGCTCGTTCAGGAGCGCGGCCAGCTCGGCCGGGTCCTCGTGCCAGAGCTCGTACTCGCCCAGGAGAGGCAGCCGGAAGCCCCAGGCCCTGACCTTGACCTGCCTGTGCTCGAGGAGGGCGAAGTCCAGCACGGCCGGATCGACGCTCTCCGGTTGGGCCAGGGAGTCCCAGACCTGGCGTGGACTCAGACCGTCCATGCCGTGCCCGCTATGGGGCTGTTCGTGATAGGTGTGGGCCAGAAAGTTTTCCCACTCGGCCTCGAGCCGCTCCATCGTCAGCAGGTGGGCTCCCGGGTTCTTGAGCTCGAAAACGAGCTTCTCGGGCTTCTGATCGGGATTGGAGCCGCACCAGCCGGGCAGCCGGCGGCTGAATGATCTGACCACCTCGCCGAAGGCCCTCTCCACCGGTTTGGCCCAGGGATGGTAGGCCGTGGCGAAGCGGGCCCGGATGGCCAGCCGCTGAAAGACGCCTCCGATCCTGACGCCCTTGACCACCAGCTCCCGGTTGCCCCGCTTGAGCTTCCAGACCCCGTCGCGGGGGTCGTAACGCATGTCCAGGTAGTAGGGGTCGATGCCCAAGGCCCGGAACTGCTCGACCTCCTCGCCGAAATCGACCGCGCCCAGGCTGATCTCCTCGCCGCGCAGGCTCAAGGCCCGGTAGTCCTTGCCGTTGTCCACGTAGACCGAGACGGGCAGGCCGTGCATGGGCAGGTCCGGGTTGTCCTTGGGCAGGATGGCGTGGCGCAGGGCCAGGGCGATGGTCCTGGAGTTGGGCCTGAACGACCAGGTCCAGCCGACAAAGGCCCGGGTCCGCAAGTCCATCCAGGCGGTCAGCCAGGGCCGCCGGGGCCGGTCGCCGGGCACGTGGACAAAGGCGTCCAGGATGTGGTGGTCGCCGACCAAGCAGTAATTTGGCGGCAAGCCGCGGTAGTCCCGGAGCTTCTTGGCCACGCAGCGGGCCTCGTAGGCCCGCCGGCCCTCCCGGGCGCAGACCAGGGCCGCCTCCGGCACACGCTCCTGGATGATCCGCCGGAGCGAGTCGCAGGAGCCGGTCTGCCAATCCTGGAGCCTGCCCTCGGTCAGCACCTCCTTGTGAACGTCAGTGAGGCTCAGGTGGGATTGATTAAGGAAGAGGCCCAGGGCATACTCCACGGCCGCCTCCTCGAAGGCGATCCGCTTGCCCCTTCGGCCGCCGTAGCCGTCGGCAAGGGCGGTCAGTTGGGCCTCCAGGGTGTCCCGGCCGGCCTTGGTCGCCTCGGCCAGGGCCTGGTCGGCCTTGCGGACCCATCGCTGCAGGCTGTGATAGGAGACGCTGGCCTCTTCCCGGGCCAGGCTGGCCTTGGCCGTGAAATCGCCGTCCAGGCCCCTGGCTCTCTCCACCAGGGCCAGGCGCCGGAGGGCCCGGTCGCGCTTGCGCGCCGGCCAGGACGAGGTCGCGGCGCCCAGGGGCGGCCGAGCCCCATCATTATTTAGAGAGGGAATTGCCTCGGCCCGTTGCCGCTCCGCCTCAAGCAGGCGTTCGACTTCTCTGGCTCTGACGGCCGCCTGGACAGGTACGGGCAGACCTTGTAGCTCGTAAAGCTTCTGGGGGCTACCCCGGCTGGCTTTGGACTGGAAAGGCCAGCCTTCCTGCCCGGCCCGGCGCCGGATGCTGCGCTCGCTCAGGTCCATTGCCTCGGCGATCGCCGCGGCGCTGTAGTGGCTGGCCATGTCACGCCGCTCCCCTCATGTCCTCGGGCAGGCCCAGGATCCTGTCCGGCACGCCCAGCTCGATCAGGCGTCTCAGGACCTTGCGGTTGTCGTTCTTGCCGTGGATGCAGTTGTTGACCAGCGTGTTGGCCACGCCCAGGTCCCGGGCGATGGCTCGCTGGCTGACTCTGTGCCTGAGCATCCAGATCCTGATCTCCAGCGGGTCCCGGCTCATCCGTCGATCTCCTCCTCCAGCTTCTTCATCCGCCGCCGGGCCGCCCTGGCCCGCCGACAGGCCCGGCCCCACTCCAGCAGGGCTATCTCCTGGGGGCCGATGACCTTGAAACCCAAGGGCCGGGCCAGAACTTCAAGGGGTTCGGCGCTTCCGACCACGGCGCAGAAAATGGGCAGGGCCTTGACCGAGACGATCCGGCCGGCCTCGCTCGGGCTCTGGTTGAGCCACTTCTCCAGGGTCTCCAGGCTCAGCCTTCGGCCGTTGCCCGCGGCCAGGCCCACCCCGTAGCGGGCGGCCAGGTCGTTCATCCGGTCGACGATCTCCTCCCGGCTCAGTCCGCACTCGCGGGCCGCCCGGTTCATGGCCTCTTTGAGGTCCGGGGTGACGTTAAGAGTGGGCTGGTCAAAGAGCTGACTTTGGCGCATCTCGCCTCGCCGTCCGGCCGTCCTTGCTTCTCACGTCCGATATTTTTCCTAGCCCGGACGTTGACCCGGCGCTCGGCCGTGGGTTAGGATCGGGCTGTTGGGGGTGGGCGTGTACATTGGGCATGACCTAAGGCTACAGTAATGTTGTCGTCAAAGTCAACAGAAATGTTGATGTCCGCTTGGATTACAAAGGGGCGACCAACAGAAATGCTGTATTATCTCGTGGCTTCAAACGCTTGCGCCCGCGTCCCCTCCCGAGCGGGCCTGTCCGCTTTCACGTCCGCTTTTAGAGGAGGTAAGCGGACATGACCGAGCCGTCAACATTGAAAGACCGCATCAGGCAGATCCGCGGGGATGAGCCCCAGTCGCACTTTGCCAACAGTATTGCTGTTCACAAAGAGACGCTCTCCCGGTGGGAGAGGGGCGAGACCAAGCCGGACGTGGAGGCCCTCCAGAGGATCTGCTCCCTGTACGGCGTCAACCCGGCCTGGCTTCTTCTAGGCGAAGGCCCCATGCGGCTGGAGGACTCGGAGGTCCGAGAAGCCAGTTATGCGAAGCTCGCCCGCCAGGAGCGTCCTTCAGCAAAATCAGAAGTCGTCCTGCCCGAGTCTCCTCCCTTCGATCCCGGCCGCTTCGACCTGGTTCCCCTGGCTGAGGCCCACCTGGAGGCCGGCGGCGGGGCCGTGGTCCTGAGCGAGAGTACTGACAAGTGGCTGGCCTTCCGCAAGGACTGGCTCAAGGCCTATACCAGCAACCACAAGCAGGTTGTCCTCATGCCCGTCAGGGGTGACAGCATGGAGCCGACCCTCAGGACCGGCGACGTGGTCATGGTTGACTTCGGGCGCAGGCGGATTTATGACGGCGGCATCTACGCCCTGGGCGAGAGGGACCTCATCATGGTCAAGCGCCTGTTCGTCCTGCCCGACGGCCGGCTCAGGATCTCCAGCGACAACCCCGACCCCAAGTACGAAGCCTACGAGATGCCCCACTCGATGGTCCGCATCCTCGGCCAGGTCATCTGGTTCGCCCGGGAGCTGATCTAGAGATGGCGCCGCATAGAGGCGGCGCGGCCATCCTGGCCGTGTTGGTCGGGCTCTGGCTACTAGGCTACGCGCTTCCTGCCGTCGCGGAGAAGGCCAAACAGGCCGGTCTCGGCGTCCAGATCGACCAGGTGATCGAGATAATCAACCCGGAACTACCCCTATATCTCAAAGACAAGTCGATATTCGATACTGGCCGGACCCTCTGGACTTACGATAACCCCGCCCTGCCCGAAACGAGGCGCAACCTGGGCTTGGGCTGGCTTCTTGATATCTATACCGTTTATCCTGCTATGGCGGATCAGATCAAATTGTCCGTGTGGTGTGGTTCACCGGGACACCCTTTCACCCCTCAGATGATCAAGTCCACCTTCACCGCCGCCAAGGGGATAGAAAGGCTTATCCTTCAACAAAAGGCATCGTTCTCTTTTTATAAAAATTGGCGCAGGGTTGTAGTAGGTAAAGGCTACGTTGCCGAAATTATCGATGGCGTATATGTTAGTCGCAGCATGGCCGTATTAAATGATCAGTACGTCTTTGTATTTGAAATCCGCCCAGAGCGGCCCGATGACCGCGAAGACCTTGAAGAGGACGCTGAAGAAGAGGCCGCCGAACAGAAACAATGAGCCGAATCGCCGCCATCTGCCTGCTTTTCTGCCTATGTACCTGCCCGGCCGCGGCCGCGGAGCCCCTGGGTATTCCTCAGGCTCAGTACATGATGGGCCTGACCGATTACTTCATCGGCCCCAAGCTGACCGGCGAATATGAAGGCCATCAGGCCTGGCGGGCCGTGACCATCGACCGCACCCTCTCATTGGCCATAATCGGCCCCCTGGACAATCCCCAGCGCCTCGTCGTCTTGTTCAGTTACCCGCCCAAGAACAAGATGGCCAAGGCTACCAACCGCCTGATCGCCCTGACCGTTCTAAGCAACGTCGCCCCAAGTTGGACCGACCCGGCCGCCTGGTTCGACCCCGCCTCTAAGCGCGTGCGGGGCCTCACCGAGGGCGACGTCAAGTACCCCAAGACCGATAAAGAAGATCATTCCAGCGATGGCGTCCGATTTACCCTCTCATACTCTCGCGTCAGCCGGGAGTTCAAGCTGGTCATCCACCGCTGAGCGTTTGCATCCTATCTGCGCCAGGCCCCGCTTGAGGCCCCCCGATTTGCAAACTAAAGCCGCCCGGCCTCATCGGCCCGAGCGGCCCCGTTTGTTCAACCTTTTCGTACCTTTTCAGCCCTTCCCGAACCCCATATCCCTTGATTTGCACGTTTGCAATCTACCTGCCCCCCCACAACCGCCGATCCCGGTCCCCAGTCTGCTGCCCGAACCCGAGCCTTTAACCGGTCCGGCCCTTTAGTGCGGCTACCAGACCGGCCGGCCCAGCTTGAAGGTGAAGGCCGGCAGGTCGGTGTCCAGGACCTCCTTGACCAGCTTGGAAGCCTCGATGAGCTTCTGGAAGTCTATGCCCGTCGAGACGCCCGCCTCTTCCATCATGTTGACCAGATCCTCGGTGGGCACGTTGCCCATGGCCCCCACGGCCGTGGGGCAGCCGCCCAGACCGCCCACGGAGCTGTCGAGGATCCGGATGCCGGCCTCGTAGGCGGCGAAGGTGTTGGCCAGGCCCAGGCCGCGGCTGTTGTGGAAGTGGGCCACCAGGTTGACCCCGGGCACGGTGTCCATGAGGTCGGCCACCATCTTCTTGACCTGGACCGGATTGGCCATGCCAGTGGTGTCGCCCAAGAGGACCTCGGGCACTCCCATGTCGGCGTAGGCCTTGAGAATGTCCTTGACCTTGTCCAGGGGCACCCGGCCTTCGTAGGGACAGCCGAAGGCGGTGACCACGCCGCCGCGCAGGGCCTTGCCCGCTTCATGGGCCAGCTTGGATACCTGGGCCAGGGCCTTGAGCGAATCGGCCACGGACATGCCCACGTTCTTGTGGTTGTGGGTCTCGCTGGCCGAGACAAAAAGGTTCAGCTCATCCACCCGGGTCTCCAGGGCCCGCTGGCAGCCTTTGAGGTTGGGCACCAGGGCGCTGTAGGTCACCCCGGGCCTTTTTTCGATCTTTTCCAGAACCTCGGCCGCGTCCCTGAGCTGGGGGATGACCTTGGGGTGGACAAAGGAGGTCACCTCTATCTTCTTGACTCCTGTCTGGGAAAGCCGATTGATCAATTCTATCTTTTTTTCGGTCGGGAAGAAGACCGATTCCTGCTGCAGGCCGTCTCGAGGACCCACTTCAACTATGGTCACTTCTTGATTCGAGCTCATGGATTCCTCCTTGAAGAGTCGTCTCCGGACCTGATTTCCGGCTTCTCAAGCTCACCGCGGCCCTTCCCGCTCTTCGAAACCCAGGAGAGCGGAAATTTCGCGGCAGGCCTTTTTGAGCAGCGGGGAAAAGACGCGGATCCCTTCTTCCAGGGAATGGCGGAAGAGGGGGAAAGAGACGTTCATGGCCGCCACCGCCTGGCCGGTGAGATCGCGGATCGGTACGGCCACGGCGGAGAGTCCGATTTCAATCTCCTCGTCGGACAGGGCGATTCCGGTGGTTCTGACCTTTTCTATTTCGTCCCGGAGTCGAGCGACCGAGGTAATGGTCTTGGCGGCTCTCTTTTCGAAGCGAATCTGCGCCAGGACGTGCTCCAGCCTTGCCTCGGGCAGAAAGGCCATGATCGCCTTGCCCTGGCTGGTCCAGTGGGCCGGCAGCCTGTCTCCGACGCGCAACTGGGAGCTGATGATGAACCTGGCCTCGATCCGTTCGATGAAGACGATCTCCACGCCGTCCAGAATTGCCAGGTTGACCGTTTCGTCAGTCTCCTTTTTGAGACTCTCCATGAAGGGCCGGGCGATTTGACGCAGGTTCAGGTTGCTCAGGGCGGCCGCGCCGATCGAGATATTCCGGGTGCCCAGGCGGTAGCCCTTGGAGGCGAGATCCTGCTCCACGAAACCCAGGCCCTTCATGGTCTGCAGCAGGCGAAAGCAGGCCGTCCGGCTGTAACCGATGGCTTTGGTCAATTCCTCCAGGCTGAGGGCTCGATTATGTTGACTCAGCATGACGAGGAGTTTCAGGCCTTTTTCTAGACCCTTGACTCGATCAGTTTCCTTCATGGCCGGTGGTCTTACCTTCCCTTCAGGATTTCTTGCAGTATACCAGCAATGTCGCCCGGGTGTTTGGCCAGATGAATCCCGGCCCTTTCAAAGGCCTTCACCTTGCTCCCCAGGGTTCCGGTCGAGCCGCTGACCATGGCTCCGGCGTGCCCCAGCTTGGTCTCCACCGGCGCGGTGTAACCGGCCAGATAGGCCGCTACCGGCTTGCTTATTTCGCCGCTTTCGACCACCGCGGCCGCCTCTTCCTCCATGGAACCGCCGATCTCTCCGACCAGGAGGACGGCCTTAGTCTGAGGATCTTTCTCCCAGAGGCGGAGGGCCTCGGCGAACCTGAGACCGACGATGCGGTCGCCGCCGACGCCGATGCAGGTACTCTGACCCAGCCCGGCCGCGGTCAACCGGGAGACGAGCTCGTAGGTCAGAGTGCCGCTTCGGGAGGCCACGCCCACCGGTCCGGGCAGGAAGTACTTGGCCGGAACGAAGCTGAGCAGGGCCTTATCAGAGGGGGAGATCATGCCCGGAGTGTTGGGGCCGATGATGACCGCGTTTTGCCGGCGCTTTTCCTCCATGATGAGCATGGCGTCGTGGAGGCGGACATGCTCGGCCAGGATCACCAGCAGCTTGATACCGTTGCGCATGGCCTCCAAAGCGGCTTCCCTGACCCGGGCAGCCGGGATGAAGAGCACCGAGGCATCGATTCTGTTGTTCCGGCAGGCTTCGGCCACGGAGTCGTAGACCGGCACGCCGTGCACTTCCTCGCCCGCCGCCCCGGGGCGGACGCCGCCCACGACCCGGGTTCCGTAGCGGAGCATGTCCTCGGTCACCTGCCGGGCCGCTTTGCCGGTGATTCCTTGAATGAGAACGTTGGTTTCCTTGGTGGTCAGTATGCTCACGAGCGCTCCTCCGTCACGGTGATGGCCTGGTCGATCGCCGGCTCGAGTTGAGCGATGGGTTCGATCCCGATGCCCCGGAGTATTTTTCGGCCCTCTTCATCACGGTTGCCGATCATCCGGACAACCACTTTAAAGGGGGGCTGGTGCTGGCTCAGGTAATCCTTGATGCCCTCGGCCAGGAGATCGCAGCGGTTCAAGCCGGCGAAGATGTTGACCAGGACCGTCTTGATCTTGGGGTCATGGTGGAAAATGAGGGTGAAGGCGTCATAGATCCCCTGGCGGTCCATGGCCGTGGTGTCCAGGAAATTGGCCGGCCGGCCGCCTTTGGAGATCATCAGGTCCAGGATGGCCATGGCGATTCCGGCCCCACTGGAAAGAACGCCGATGTTGCCGTCCATGGGCAGGTAGTTCCAACCTTTTTCCCGGTATCTGGTTTGCTGTTGGTACTCTTCTTCACTCATGCCCCGACGTCTTATCAAATCCTGATGAAGATGCAGGGCCTCGTCGTCGATGATTGCGGCCGCGTCCAGGGCGATCAGGGACCCCTCCCTGGTGGCGGCCAGGGGATTGATTTCAAGCATCTCGCAGTCGTATTGGCTGAAGACGCCGTAAAGGCTCAAGATGGCATCCCGCAGGGCCTTTACGTCCAGGCCGGGCAGGCGCGGCGCAATCTTCTCGGCCAGGCCCTCAGCCTGGGCCGGAGAGACGCCCTCCGCGGGAGAAACAACCAGTCTGCTCACCAGATCAGGGTTGTCCTTGGCCGTCTCTTCGATGCTGACCCCGCCGATGGAGCTGACGATGATCACCGGTTGGGCCAGAGAGTAGTCAACCACCACGCCCAGGTACAGTTCAGCCTGATGATCGACTTTTTCCTCCACCAGGATTGACTCCACTTTCTCCCCGGCGTGTTCCCGGCCGAAGAGGCCCCGGCTGGCCTGAGCGGCCTCCTGGGGGTTGTCGGCAAAGGCGATGAGTCCGCTCTTGCCCCTTTGCTTGATCAGGGTTTGGGGTTTGAGGACCACCGCCCCCCCCAGCTTCGAGGCCCAATCGGCCACCTCTTCAGGGCTTTGAGCCATGCCGGAAGCGGGCACGCTCACGCCTTTCTCCTTGAGGAGTTGTTTGGCTTCGTTTTCGTAAATTCTCATCCTTTTAATCCTCCCAGAATCCGCGGCCGAACCTCTGTGGCCAGGCCAGGACGTTCGGCCGGATCGCTTTGGCAACGGGATTACATCATCTTGGAAGGCAGCCAGAGTATCAGTTGGGGCCAGATGATGACCATGGCCAGTCCGACGATGTCCAGAATCATGAAAGGCACGGCCCCGACGATGATGTCGGACAGGGTCACGTCATCCGGGGCGACGGCCTTCATGATGTAGAGGTTGAGCCCCAGGGGCGGGGTGATTTCGGCCAGCTCCATGTTGACCACGAACATGACGCCGAACCAGATCAGGTCGAAGCCCAGGGCCTCGACCATGGGCGCGAAGATGGGGATGGTGACCATGATTATGGCCGCCGGGTCCATGACGCAGCCCAGACCGAAGAGCATCAGGTTGATGCCGATTATGACCATGTAGCGGTTCAAGCCCAGGCCGAGGACCCATTTGACCAGGTTCTGGGGGACCTGCATGTAGCTGAACACGTAACCCAGGGCCGAGGCGGCCACCAGGATCCAGAGAAGAAAACAGGTCGTCTTGACGGTTTTCAAGAGCGACTCTCTGAGGGCCGATCCGGTCAGGCGGCGGTAGGCGAAGCAGATGATGATCGAGGCGAAGGCACCCACTCCGGCAACCTCGCTCGGAGTGGCTATTCCGGCGTAAAGAGCGCTGAACATGAACATGGCCAGAAGCAGGAGGGGCAGGATCATCCACAACGAGGACATCCGCTCGCTCCAGGTGACACCCCTGACCCGGGGAGCCATCTCGGGCCTGACAGAGGCGATGATTATGAAGTAGGCGATCCGCAGGGCCACCAGGACCAGGCCCGGAATAATGCCGGCGATGAAAAGCTGGCCTATGGAAGTCTCCGAGATCACACCGTAGATGATCAGCAGAATGCTCGGCGGGATCAGGACACCCAGGGCTCCTCCGGCGGCGATGGAGCCGGTGGCCAGTCGTTTGTCGTAACCGTGGTGGAGCATTTCGGGCACGCACATGCCGCCCACCACCGCCGTGGTCGCCGTGCTGGCCCCGCAAACGGCGGCGAAGAGGGTGCAGCCCAACTGCGAGGCAATGGCCAGCCCGGCCGGAAGCCCGCCGATCCACTTGTTTAACATGATAAAACCGTCTCTGGCCGCCCCGGAGACGATGATTAATTCAGCCATGAAGATGAACAGCGGCACCGCGACCACGCTGAAGGAGTTGACCTTGCCGAAGGCCAGTGTCCCGAAGAGGAAGAGAAGCCGGGGGCCGACAAAGATTATCGCCAGGCTGAAGGCCAGGAACCCCAAGCTGAAGGCGATGGGCACGCCGATGAGCATCAAGGTGAGCAGCAGAACGCTGGAGAGGATGAGGACTACATACCATTCCATTCTAATTGTCCTCTGATGAAAATATATAGTGGATGTTGATGACTATTTTGCCAACGAAAACGAGACAAAGAAGGAAGGCGCCAATGGGGATCAGGACCTGGGAAGGAAAGAGGGGCCAGGCCATGGCCTCGGCTGAGCGGGCTCCGATCTCCCAGGAATGACTCGACAGGACGACCCCCTGCCAGGCTACGACGGCGCTCCAGCACAAGCCGATCAGGCCGATGAAGGCGTCGACGGCGGCCTTTTTCTTGCCCTTGAACCTGGAGTAGATGAAGTCGATGCGGATGTTGCCTTCTTCGAATTCGGTCATGGAGGCCCCCAAATAGCCCATGGCCACGAGTAGATATCCGCTCAGCTCCAGGGACCAGTCAGAGGGAGAGTTGAAGAAGTAGCGGCCCACGACCTCGCGCATGATGGCGACCATCAGGACCAGGGTCAGGCCGCCGGCGATCAAGCCGGTGTGATAGGACAGCCACCTGAAGAACCACCACAGCCTGCTTATCATTCCTGACGGTTGGTTTGGCATCGCTCCCGCCCTTTTGCTGTTTTGGGGTGATGATGGCCCAATCCGTTGGGCTCCCTCCCTCGGGGAGGAGTTGCGTCCCCCCCCGAGGGAAGAGAAACCAGGATTACTGCGCCTCGAAGCGCGCCCTGACGATCTCCCTGATCTGCTTGCCTTCCTGTTCCAGGCCCTGCTTGGCGCAGTTCTGGACGTAGAGGTCCCAGACCGTCTCGGTGGCGTCCCACATTTTCTTCTGGTCTTCGGGCGGCAGGGTGTAGAACTCAACCCCCATCTGCTGGGCTTTTTTGATGATCCGCATGTCGTCGAGGTTGTTGTAGCTGATCCAGAAGGTCTCCAGTTTTCGGGCCTCATCGACCAGGATTTCCTTGATTTCCGGACTCAGTTGCTTCCATTTGTCCAGGTTCATCCAGACGAGTGAGAAGCAGTGGCCGAAGATGGCGGGCAGAATTGCCTGATCGCAAACCTCCCAGGCCTTGTAGCTTTCCAGGGCATAGATGGGTATCAGCCCGCCGTCGATGGTGCCGCGCTGCAAGGCGGTGTAGTACTCGCCGCCGTGGGTGTGGACCGGTGAGCCTCCCAGGGCCTTGACCGTCTCCATGGGCATGCCGCCGCCCGCTCTGATCTTCAGACCCTTGAAATCTTCGAAATGTCTTATTTTTCTGCTCCGCTTGCTCAACTGGAAGTTTTCGGGCCCGAAGATTATGGGGAACACGACCTTGGCGTTGGCCCGCTTCTGATAAGCCGCGTCGACCAGCTGGCCCAGGGGGCTGTTCCACCACAGGTCATAGACGTCGGCGTCCGTCCTCAAGTTCTTGGGCATGGCGCAGATGTCGGTAATGCCAACCTTGCCGGAGTAATAGGGAGGGAAAGCGGTCAACATGTCGATGACCCCTTTGGACAGACCGTCCAGGGCCTCCGTGGCCGGAAGGGGTTCGCCGGCCCAGTGGACCTCCAGGTCGAGGATTTTGCCCGCTCTCTTCTGGACGTTGGTAAACCACCTCCCGAAGCACTTCTCGCCCATTCGGGCGTGGCCGGTCGTATAGTTGTTCTGGAAGACCAGTTTGGTTGGTTTGTCGGCCGCCGCGCCCAGGCCAGGCAGCAGAAAAGCGAGAAGTGCCGCAGCCAGGATGCAGTGAAGGAGCACGGTTTTCCTCTTCATTTGGTCCCTCCTCGGTTTTTGCCGGTGAATCAATTTTTTTTAATTACAGAGGCTCGGCTCGCGCCCGAGCACGAGGAAACCGGAAAAACGCTGCCTATTACGCGCGGCTCCGCTTTGGCTTTGTTGGAGACCTGATTCCCATGCTTGACCCAACAGACGAAATGTTTCCGTATTCCGGAATCAGTTTTCTTATTTATACTGTGTCCGGCCCAGTTTCGTTTGTCAAGATGTTTCTGGCGCCGCAGGGAATTAATCCGTTAGAATATCCTGTAAAATACTTAATTTATGGATATTGCTGGCCGCCAACCGGGCTGGAGCCTCGGCGTGCCCCCAGGCTTGGGACGGGCTGAGGAGACGTCTCGGCTCTGGGTTCAGGGAACCCGAGGGGAGTCGCGGTCCGAGACGGGAGTCGGATCAGGCGTGGAAAAAGGGCCTGGAGGGTCGCTCAGTCTCGTTCGGGGGCGCCCGTCAGCCCTTGGCCGCCGGCCGGAACTCGGTCAGGGGGGCGATGGTCTTGCGCAGCAGTATCTCGGCCTGGCCGGGGATGATGTAGTCCTTCAGGTCGCCGACGACCTCGAAGCCGAGCCGTTCGTAGAGCTGGCGAGCCCTGGGGTTGAAGGAGGAGACGCAGACGAAGGCGTTGGGGCTCTCGGCGAATATCCGCTCCTCGGCGAACTCGATCAGCCTGGCGCCCACGCCCCGGCCTCGCCAGTCGGGCAGGACGCCCACGGTCTGGATGTAGCCCCTGAAGGCGCCGTCCAGGCGGAGGATGATCAGGCCGACACTCTGGCCCTTGGCCAGGGCCAGGTAGGTCTCCCGGGCCGGGTCGGCGAACATGGCCAGGCCTGCCTCATAGGAGCGGCGCAGGGTCTTCCAGGGCTCGGATTCGGCCATGAAGCGGGCCCATTTCTCCGCCTCGGCCTGGCCCTGGAGCCGTCTTATCTCCACCACGTGATTGCCGCTCTCCTGGCCCATTCCCGACCTCCCAACTCCGGCGGTGTGGTTGAATCAGACGAAAACCAGATACGCTCCCGATCGAGCCCGATCGGCTGGCCCGGCCGGGTGTGATGTCCCTGGGGGAACATCTTGCCCTTTCGGCCATGGCCGGGCAAGGAAAACCTGCTCCCCTGGGCCGGACTAAATTTTCAGGTAAGGGTCCGCTCCGAGGGGCTGACTCTTCTATGAGGGTACAGTCATCTCATCATCATCCTGGGCAGAAAAAGGGCGATCGACGGGAAGAGGGTTATCAGGAAGACGATGAAGAAGATGGCCAGGAGGAAGGGGGCGACGCCTCGGAAAATGGTCTCCACCGGGGTGTCCTTGGCCACCCCGGCCACGGTGAAGATGTTGAGCCCCATGGGCGGGGTGATCAGGCCGGCCTCCATCATCAGCACGGCGATGACGCCGAACCAGATGGGGTCGAAGCCCAGGGCCAGGATGACCGGGTAGATGACCGGCATGGTCAGGACCATCATGGAGATGGCGTCCAGGAAGCAGCCCAGGAAGAGATAGATGATGATGACGAGGGTGTGAATCCAGTAGGGCGAGACCTCCAGGCCCGAGGCCCAGGCGGCCACCTGCATGGGGATGGTGGACAGGGCCAGGAAGTAGCTGAACACGTTGGCCCCGGCCACCAGGAAGAGGACCATCACCGAGATGCGGACCGCCTCCTGCAGGGCGGTGATGAGGTTGGACCAGGTCAGCTTGCCCTTGATCAGGGCGACGAGAAGCATGAGAGTGGCTCCGACCGCGCCGGCCTCGGTGGGGGTGAAGAGGCCGGCGTAGATGCCGCCCATGACCAGGATGAAGAGCAGGAGCGGCTCCCAGACGCCCAGGAGCGAGTTCAGCTTCTCGCCCCGGGTCACCGGCTCGGGGCTGGCCGGGGCCAGGCTGGGGTTGATCTTGACCAGGGCGACGATGATGAGAATGTAGGCCAGGGCCAGGCTCAGCCCGGGGATCAGGCCCGCGACCAGGAGCTTGCCGATGGACTGCTCGGTCAGCATCCCGTAGACCACGAAGCCGATGCTCGGCGGGATCAGAAAGCCCAGGGTCCCGCCGGCGGCGATGCTCCCCGTGGCCAGGCGGGGGTGATACTTGAAGCGCTTCATCTCCGGCAGGGCCACGGTGCCCATGGCCGCGGCCGTGGCCACGGAGGAGCCCGAGACCGCGGCGAAGCCGGCGCAGGCGCCGATGGTGGCGATGCCCAGGCCGCCGGGCAGGCGCCGGAACCACTTGTCAAAAGCGCCGTAAAGCTCCCGGGTCATCCCGGAGCTGCCGGCGAAGCCGCCCATGACGATGAAGAGGGGGATGACCGTGTAGGGGTAGTAGGCCGAGGTCTCGTAGACGGTCCGGGCGACCACCGGCAGGGCCGCTCCCGGGCTGGAGAGGTAGCTGAGGCCCAGGAAGCCCACCAGCAGGCAGGCAAAGGCGATGGGCATGCCCAGGAACAGGAGCAGGAACACGGCCAGGATGCCGATAAAGCCGACGCTGACCGGGTCCAAGGCTATCTTCTCACCAGCTTGCCCAGGGAGACGCCCAGGTCGATGATCAGTTCCAGACAGAGAAGGCCGCCGGCCACCGCGACCAGGAGGCGGAAGGGCCACTGGGGTATTCTGAGCATGTCGGAGACAGTGGTCTCGTCTATCCCTTGCACCCAGCCCTGCCAGGCCAGGATCGAGATTATGAACAGGCTCAGGAGCGTGGTCCCTATCTCGGCCGCCAGGGCCGCCCGGCAAGGGAGCTTGGAGACCAGCATCTCGACCCGGACGTGCCCCCTGACCTGGTGGGTGTAGGCCAGCCCGGAGAGGATGAACACGGCCAGCATGTAGCTGGACAGCTCCAGGGTGCCCGGGATAGGCCGGGACCAGACGGCCCGGCCTATCACCTCACCGGTGGTCAGGAGCATCATGGGCAAGAGCAGGAACATGCCCCCAAAGGACAGGGCCAGGGTGAGCCACTGGATCCTCCTCCTGATCGCGGCCCAACGCTCCATGGCTTCCCTGTCCGCCCGTCAGCGGGCGATCACTTCCATTCCGGCGGAAAGGCGGCGCAGGTGACGCCGTTCTTCTGGGTCACTTCGTTGAAGGTCATGACCGCCTCCTTGGCCGGCAGGCCCTTGGCCTCCAGATCCTTGACCCACTTCCTGGTCTCCTCCTGGAATCCGGCGAACCACCTGGCCTGCTTCTCCGTGCTCAGCTCGTAGAGCTCGACGCCCTTGTCGGCGATCTCCTTCATCATCACCTTGTAGACGTCCCGGTTCAACCCGCCCGAAGTGCGGAAGGGGTTGCCGCAGACCTGTTCGATGATCGGCTTGAGGTCGTCGGGGGTCTTGTTCCAGGTTTTCTGGTTCACGATCACGCCTTCGGAGACGCAGCCGAAGGTGGCGATGACGCAGTGCTTGGCCACCTCGTAGAGCTTGTAGGCCAGGACCAGGGGCGGGCAGGTGACCAGCCCGTCGATGGTTCCGGTCTCCAGGGCCAGGTAGACGTCGCCCAGGGGCATGAAGACCGGCTCCGCGCCCAGGGACTTAATGTAGTTGGTCTGGTGGCCGCCCGGGGCCCTGATTTTCAGGCCCTTGCAGTCCTCGACGCTGCGGACGGGCTTCTTGGTCCAGAGAAAGGCCTGGATGCAGCCGTTCAGCTCGATGAGCTTGACCCCGGGAAACTCCCGATTGAGCAGGCGCTGGTACATTTCATTGCCGATGTCCACGGCCACGTCCTTGCCGTCCACCCAGGCGGCCAGCGACAGGACGTCGGTCAGGGGGAAGCGGCCCGGCGTCCAGGTGGCGGTGAAGTAGCCCATGTCCGAGAGTCCGTTCTTGACGATGTCGTAGTGCTCGGGGCCCTTGCCCAGGGCGGCGCCGGCGTACATGGTGTAGCTTATCCGGCCGTTGCTCTTTTTCTTGAGCGCCTCGAGCATGGGAATCCAGACCGTCTTGACCTCCCGGCTGACGGGTGGATGCCAGGTGCTGAATTTGAGCTGCAGGTTCGATTTGGATTCAGCCGCCAGGCCTGGGCCCGGAAGGAGGCCGAGCATCAGCGCGAGCGCCAGGACCAGGCCTGTCAGAAACTTTGTGTCGGTCATTTGAGCCTCCATAAAATAAACGTGTGGGCCAAGTGTTTCTCTTGGCCGTCAAGCCCCGGACCTCCGCCGCGGCCGGCTGCACGGCCGCCTACAATTCCCAGATCGAAAACGCCGAGGCCTCGCCCTCCATGGCCGTCCTCAAGCGCATCGCCAGCGCGCTGGGTTTCCTAATAGTCGACTTCTTCGTCGAGGAGGTCAAGGACGAGCCTGTCGTTCTGGATCGGGACCAGCGGGTGAAGGTCGGCCCGCGCCGCTGGCTGGCCTCACTGGGCGGGGTCAGGCCGTGGCCGGGCTCATCAGGGCCGAAAGCCTTGACCGGGCCATCGAGTGGATCAACAATGGATCTGACCTGGGCCCCTCGGCCGGCATCATGACCGACAGCGCCAGAAAGGCGCGCGAGTTCGACCTTAGGAAAGAGGCTTGTGGTGAGAAGATCGTGCGCCTGGTTTCTGGTCCTCCTGGTAGCCGCCGCGATGATCTGCCTGGGCCGGCCTCTCCCCGGAGCGGCCCAGGGGGAGTCCTGGCAGCAGAGCTGGTTCAAGGTCTACGGCGGCAGGAACGAGACCCTGAACCCGCTGCCCTCGGGCGACCCGATCGAGACCGGCTACCTGGTCGGCACGGCCGCTCTACGGACAGAGGACGGCAACTTATTGGCCGCCGCCTACACCCGGCCCACGGCCGGTCGGCCGGTCGACCTGGCCCTGCTCAAGGTCAGGCCCGACGGCGGGGTGGTCTGGTTCAAGGAGTACGCCTCGCCCCGGCCGCGCAAGTGGCTGGGCCGGGTCAATGCGCAGGACCAGTTCACCTGGGCCAGCCTGATCGCCACCTCGGACGGCGGGGCGGCCCTGGTCTTTGACTCGGTCCTGCTCAAGATCGACGGGCAGGGCAATCCCCTCTGGTCGACCCAGTACCTCAACCCGGTCAAGGACAAGCACGGCGCGGCCTACCGGGACTTCATCCTCAAGTCAGTCGTCCAGGTCCAGGACGGCTTTGTCCTCTGCGGCGTCTACCCCAACCACCCCATCCTCCAGCGCCAGGCCGACTCCGTGGTCCTGATCAGGGTCGACAACCAGGGCGGTCTGATCGGGGCCTGCGAGTACCCCAACCTGGGCCGGCGGAACCGGCCCCAGCTCCGGCTGACCGGCCAGGGCAAGCTCATCCTGGGCGCCAACCCGCTGGCCCTGCTCGAACTGGATCTGGACGGGCGGGTCATCTGGTCCAAGGCCCTGGCCTCCGAGAAGTTTGAGCGGGGCAACCCCAGGCGGCCGGACAGGGGCAAGCTCCTCTGGTCCCAGTCCCTGGAGCTGGCCGACAACGGGGACATTCTCTTCTCCGGGGCCTACGACCTGTCCTCCGGCTCCTACAGCGCCCCCGGGTCCCTGATCTGCCGTCTCAGCCAGGCCGGCGGGCTGATCTGGTCCAAGCGCATCCACAGCCCGACCCACGGCGGCGAGACCCTGGTCCAGGGCCTGGCCTCGGCCGGGGAGGACATCTATTTAGTCGGCCGGAGCAGCGAGTTCGGGGCGACCGAAGACAGGATGAACGAAAACGCCCTGGTCATGAAGATGAGCGGCGGCGGCGACCTGAGTTGGATCCGCTCCCTGGGCCGCAAGAAGAAATCCGGGGGTCAGGCCGAGTACGCCAGGGACCGGGCCATCAGCCTGGCCGTGACCGGAGACGGCGGGCTTTTCGCGGTCGGGACGACAGACTCCTTCTCCCACCCCCTGCCCTGGATCCGGCAGGTCAGGGAGTGGCCCAAGCCCCACTACGACCTCCTCCTGGCCAGGCTGGGCCCGGACGGCTCGATCAACAACCTGGCCGCCGGCCGCTACCCCAGGCTGCTGAGCATCGCCGACCCGGGCGACGAGAAGAAAGTGGAGGTTCTCTCGCCGCCCATCTCGGTCAGGGACCTGACCGTCGAGCGCCGCGACCTGGCCGTCACGGTGGAGCCGGCCGACTACCGGCTGGCCGAATCGGCCGGCCTGGCCATCAGGTACTCCACGCCCTTCCCCGGCATGACCAACCGGCTGCCCGTGGCCGACTTCAAGGTCCTGCCCCCCTTTAGCGACGGCACCTTGAAGGCCCGCCTGGACGGCTCCCTGTCCTCGGACCCGGACGGCGGGACCATCGTGGCCTACGACTGGGAGTTCAAGCCGGCCGGGGGCACGGCCACCGGCCAGGCTGTCGAGCACGAATTTCCCCGGGCCGGCGGCTGGGAGGTCAGCCTGACCGCCTACGACGAGCAGTGGAACGCCTCGACCCCGACGACCAAGACGGTCCTGATCGGCCACGTGCTCCGGGGCCACAACGTCGAGCCGGCCCTGGCCTGCGGCGAGCTGGTCGGCTACGAGGTCGAGGTGACCACCGGCGACCTGCCCGACGCCGGGACCAACGCCGGGGTCTATCTGTCCCTCTTCGGGCCCGAGGACGAGCAGGGCCGGCGTTGCGGCAGCATGGACATGTGGCTCTACGACACCGTCTCCGAGAACTACGACGATCCCTTTGAGCGGGGCCAACTGGACGCCTGGCGGCACCACCCCGGCAGCACCGGTCTGGGCCGGTTCTTCAACCTGGACGAGATCGAATACGCCATCCTCCGCCACGACAACTCCGATGACAAGCCGGGCTGGTTTGTCCAGGGCTTCCGGGTATTCAACCAGAGCTCGAACAAGGAGTGGTACTTCATCCCCCAGCAGTGGCTGGCCGACGACGAGCCGCCCGACAAGCGGACCTGGGGCAAGTTCTATCCGGTCCAGCCCTATCAGCGCGGCCTCTTCTTCGGGGGCCAGGAGCGCTCCCGAGGCCTGACCGAGGCCAGCGACAATGTCTTCATCCTGCCGGCCGGCGTGGAGCAGTTCCACTTCACCCTACTTGACCGCGGCGGCCAGCTGGAGGTCTACCGCAACGGCTTCCGCGAGGGTTTCCAGGCCCCGGGCGGCCAGGGCCAGGTCAGACCGCCCTACATCAAGCAGGCGGACTGGGGTATAGCTTACCAGGCCGCCCAGATAACCGCCCCGACCCAGTTCACGGTCAAGGTCAAGAGCGGCGGCCGCTGGCGGGAGGGCGCGGTCTGGGTCTTCCCGTCCAATTGGGCCGGCCGCGAGTCCACGGCCCGGAAGGCGGCCGTCCTTTACCCGCTCAAGGACCGGACAGCGGGGATCTTCAGCTACGGCGAGAACGCCCAGAAATACATGCAGGACCTGGAGGTGGACCTGGAGGCGGCCCTGGCGTCGATCATCGAGTACGGCTCCGAGGCCATCGGCATCTTCGGCGACATTCCGGACACCAAGCTGATCAGTTACGTCAAGCCGGCCGTGCGGCAGTTTCTGGAAAACAAGCTCATCGCCATCACGGCCAGCAAGTCGGTCAATCTGGCCCTGGACACCGTCTCGACCATCGAGACGATTCTGACCAGCCTGCTCAACGCCGCCGAGTGGGGCTCGCAGGCCAGCTCGGTCACGGACGATGCCCTGGCCCACGTCAACGCCGCACCCCTGCTCCAGCAAATGGCCGGCTATCAGATCCCCAGGGGCGAGTACATCGAGGATTCCAGCTTCGTCGACTGCGTCAAGATGATGTCCGCTCTTGGACCCAAGGTGGACCAGCTCATTCAGAAGCTGGAGGCCAACGACCCGGCCGGCTGCGAGAGTGTCCTGCAGGAGATCAAGGGGCTGGTCCTGGGTGATATCGCCGACGTGACCTCCGAGCAGATCCAGGCCCTGGCCCAGGACCCCCAGGCCTACGAGATCGATTACTCCCAGTACGGCGTCATTGGCCGGGGGAGCGGCTACCCCCTCTTCCTGGAGCTGGTCCTCCAGCTCAGGCTGGCCAGGCAGGTCTGGGGCGACGCGGACGACGACACCTACGCCCCTTACTTCGGGAGATGGATGGAGGGGCGGCTCAGCCAGTCGGAGAAGAAGAATGCCAGCGTGCTGGCCATGGAGACCTTCGAGCCCATTCTGGAGAACATGCTCCAGGCGATCAGCATGATCGTGGACGTCTGCCTGCTGCAGTGAGGCCGGGGAGGGGGCTGTTCAGCCCAGCTGGAAGTAGGCCCGCTTGATCTCCTCGTTGTCCCTGAGCTCCTGACTGAGGCCTTCCAGGCGGATCTTGCCGTGCTCCAGGATGTAGACACGCTGGGTCAGGTCCAGGGTCAGGCTGGCGTCCTGCTCCACCAGCAGGACGGTTATCCCCGATTTCCAGATGTCGACGATGCTGCCGATGAGCAGGTCCTTGACCAGGGGCGACAGCCCGATGGAGGGCTCGTCCATGAGCAGCAGGTGGGGCTTGCTCATCAGGGAGCGGCCGATGGCCAGCATCTGCTGCTCCCCGCCGCTCAGGGTGCCCGAGACCTGGCGCCGGCGCTCGGCCAGGACCGGGAAGAGGTGGTAGACGTGCTCCATGTCCTCCCGGATTTGCTCCTTGTCGTTCCTGAGGAAGGCGCCCATCTCCAGGTTCTGGGTGACGGTGAACTCGCTGAAGAGCTGCCGCCTCTCCGGGCAGTGGATTATCCCCAGCCGGACGATCTCGTGGGGCCGGGCCCGGTCGATCCTCTGCCCGTTGAAGACTATCTCGCCCTCCACCGGCACGACTCCTGAGATGGCCCGCAGCAGGGTGGTCTTGCCGGCCCCGTTGGGCCCGACCACTCCGACCAGCTCGCCCGGGTCGAGGGCCAGGCTGAGGCCGTTGAGGGCCATGGCTTTGCCGTAGAAGACCCGGACGTCCTTGACCTCCAGCAGGGACACCTAGGTTCTCCTTTCGCCCAGGTAGGCTCTTATCACCTTGTCGTTGCTCATGATATCTTCCGGGGTCCCCTCGGCGATCTTCTGGCCGAAGACGATGGCCACCACCCGGGCCACCAGTTTGAGCAGATCCTTGAGGCGGTGCTCGATGATGATCATGGTCTGGCCCCGCTGGTGCATCCGCTGGATGGCTGTGGAGAGAACGGCCGCGTCCTCGGCGTCCAGGCCGGAGAAGGGCTCGTCCAGGAGGAGGATGTCCGGCTCGGTGGCCATGGCCCGAGCGATGTCCAGGAGCCTGAGCTGGCCGAAGGCCAGGTTTTTGACCAGCTTGTCGGCGCTGCTGCCCAGGCCCACTTCCTCCAGGAACTCCAGGGCCACCTGGCGAGGCAGCTTGCCGGCGTGCTTGCGAATCCTGGCCCGGTGGGAGAAGCAGGGGACCATGACGTTCTCCAGGACCGTCATCTCCTTGAAGAGGTCGACGAGCTGGAAGGTCCGGGCCATGCCCCGGTTGACTATTTCGAAGGGCTTGAGCTGATTGATCTTCTCACCCTTGAGCCAGACTTCGCCCGAGTCGGCCCTGATGAAGCCGGTGATCAGGTTGAAGACGGTGGTCTTGCCCGCGCCGTTGGGTCCGATCAGGCCGCAGAGGTCGCCCTGGTTGACCTGCAGGTCGAACTCGGAGAGGGCCTGCAGGCCGCCGAAGGCCTTGCTCAATCTCTTGACCTTGAGGATCGATTCCATGGTTCAGCGTCACTCCATTTCAGCGCCGGTCGAGATCACGGCCCCGCCCGCCCGGCCGGTCAGGCGGCCCAGGCCCCGGCCGAAGATGTCCAGGAGGCCCTTGGGAGCGAAGAGAATGATGGCCACCACGGCGCTGGAATAGATCAGGAGCCGGAACTCGCCCATGAACCTGAGCGACTCGTTGGCCAAGGTGAGCAGGTAGGCCCCGATGATCGGGCCGATGATGCTGCCCATGCCCCCGACCACGGCCATGATCAGGACCAGGGAGGACAGGGAGTCGTGGGCCATCTCCGGCCCGACGTGCATCTGGGCGTGGGCGTACATGGCCCCGGCCACGCCGGCGATGAAGGCGCTGATCATGAAGGCCACGATCTTGTAGAAGGTGGTGTTGATCCCGGAGCCCAGGCTGGCCGTCTCGTTCTCGCCGATGGAGCGCAGGATCAGGCCGAAGGAGGACTTGGAGAGGAGGTAGAGGACGAAGATGACCGCCAGCATGAGCAGGGCGGAGAAGTAATAGTTGCCCGCGGCCGTCTCCATGAGCCAATCGATCCCGGACAGCCCTTCCTCGCCGCCGAAGATCTCGTAGCGGATCATGATCCACTTGTAGAGCAGGGTGGCGAAGCAGAAGGTCACCGCGGCGAAGTAGGGCCCCTTGAGCCGCAGGGTGAAGGAGCCGACCACCAGCCCGCACAGGGCGGCCACCAGCCCGCCGATGGGCAGGGTCAGCCAGAAGCCCCAGCCCAGATGCAGGTTGAGCAGGGCCCCGGCGAAGCCGGCCCCGCCGATGAAAAAGGCGTGCCCGAAGTTGACGTTGCCGGTGAAGCCGGTCAGCAGGTCCCAGCTGCAGGCCAGGATGACGTAATAGTGACACAGGAAGAGCAGCTCCAGGTAATAGATGTCATTAACCACCAGGGGGGCCAGGAGGACCAGGACCCCGAAGACGCCGAGCCAGAGCAGCCTCTTGTAAATGAACCTGGGTTCGTACAAGCCGTTCAGGTTGAGCATGCCGAATCCTCTCTCGCCGTCCCTCAGTGGGCTCTCTTGCCCAGGAGACCCCTGGGCCTCAGGACCAGGACCAGGATGATGGCCACCAGGTAGACCATGTCCGGGTAGTTGGCCGAGATGAGCACGCTGACAATGGTCTCGGAGTAGCCCAGGAGCATACCGGCGATGATGGCCCCCTCGATGCTGCCCAGGCCGCCGATGATGACCACGGCGAAGGCCTTGAACAGGGGAAAGGCCCACATGGTCGGCACTGCCTCCAGGATGGGGGCGATGAAGACCCCGGCCACGGCGGCCAGGCCGGCCGAGACGCCCATGGTGGTCAGATAGACCCTTTCGGGCTGGATGCCCATGAAAACGGCCGCGTCCCGGTTCTGGGCCACGGCCTCGATGGACCGCCCGGTCTTGGTCTTCTTGATGAAGAACCGGAGCAGGACCACCAGGGTGCCGGCGACGAAGAAGGTCAGGACCTTCTGGTAGCTGACGTGGACATCGCCCAGGATCATGTCACCGATTACGAAGCTCTTGACCGCCTTGCCGTGGGGCCCGTAGAAGGCGTACATGAGCTCCTGGAAGAACAGGGCGAAGGCCAGGGTTATGATCAGGACGTAGACGTGGGTCTCCCTCATGGGCCTGATGCCGAAGCGGTCGATGAGCATGCCGATGGCCGCCGTGGCCGAGACGGCCAGCAGGGCGGCCAGGACCACGTTCATCCCCAGCACGGTGATGAAGGTGTAGCCCAGATAGGCGCCCAGCATGTAGAAGGCGCCGTGGGCCAGGTTGATGATGCCGGCCACGCCGAAGATCAGGGTGAAGCCGACCGAGATGAGGCTGTAGAGCGCCCCCCAGATCGCGCCCAGGACGAGGATGTTGACCAGCGTGCTCATGGCCCTTCCCAGCCTCCAGAAGTTACAGTCGGTCGGTGCCGCCAAGACCCTGACGGGATCGATCATCAGGGATCAACGGCGGTCCGAACCGGCCGCCGTTGATCCCTGGAAGGTCTTGCTCTAGGCTACTTCTGCCACCAGGCGGGCGGGACGTACTCGCCCGTCTTGAGGTTGTCGGGCCAGATGGTCACCTGCTTGCCGCCTTCCTGCCACTGGACCATGGGCATGACGTATCTGCCCTCGAGCAGGTCGTGGGTCTCCTTGTCAAAGGCGGTGTCCGGATGGATGACGCCCTTGTAGGAGAGGTTCTCCAGGCCGGCGATGATGTCGTCTGACTTGAGGGACTTCTTCTGCTTGATCACCTCGGCCAGCATGTAGACGGCGTCATAGGTGAAGCCGGTGGTGTAGACCGGGTTGGTCCCGAACTGCTTGACGTACTTGTCCCACATGGGGATGGTCCGGTCGGTCAGGGGGGCCCGGGCGATGAAGTTGTAGGTTATTTCGTAGAGGCACTTACCGCCGGTCATCTCCCAGAACTTGGAGTCCATGCCGGCCACGTTGCACAGGCCCATGGGCGCGGCCTTGCTGTCCTGCCAGGCCTTGCTCAAGGGGATGCTGGCCGCGTGGCTGAGGATCTGGGCGATCCACTGGGCGCCGCCTGACTTGATCTTGACGAAGGTCGGCGAGAAATCCTTGATGTCAACGTCGAACATCTCGTAGAAGGTCACCTCGAACTTGGCGTCCTCAAGGTCCTTCTTGAGGTTGGGGGCGTACTCTTGGACCCACTTGGTGTTCTCGGCCAGGATGGCGAACTTGGTGTAGCCGAGCTTGCCGTTGACGAACTCCTTGAGGAACTTGGTCGCCCATTTCTGCTGGCGGACGTCGGAGTTGATCATGTGCCGGAAGAAGTAACGGTACTTCTTGTAGTCTTTCTTGACGTTGTTGGTCAGGGCGATGGAGGCCGTGCCCGAGGCGAGGTAGACGATCTGGTACTTGGGCAGGAACGGCTGCAGGGCCAGGGCCACGCCGCTGGAGTAGCAGCCCACCAGGGCGTCGACCTTGTCCTCCAGGACGAGCTTCTTCATGGCCGTGATGCCCTTTTCGGGCTTGCCCTCGGTGTCGCCGATGAATAATTCGAGTTTCTTGCCCTCGATTCCGCCGGCGGCGTTGATTTCCTCTACGGCCATCTTGGCGGCGTTGTGGATGCCGATGCCCGGGACCAGCTGGACCGGCCCCAGGGACCCGATGCGGATCGTCTCGGCCTTCTTGAAGTCGCGGTTGGCCGCCAGGGCGCCCGCGCTGGTCAAGGCCAGGGCCGCCAGGACCAGGAACAAGATCAAAGCCAGCTTTCTTAAGGACATGTATCCTCCCTCCTTTCAAGGTTGAAACGGCAGAGGAAACTCTCCCTTAGTCCCGCTGATCCGAATACCTTATTAGGTAGCTGTTTTTAGCGATTCGTGGTCCCCGCGGTCGGCGGCAGCCAGATAATCTCGATCAGGAGCGCCGCGGGGGGCCAGAAAACCCTTAGAAACCGAGTGGTAGTATGGCCAGACTTTGGACCGGCTGTCAAGGGCGGTCTGGCCCAAGGCTGGCGAGTTGCGTTTTTTTCCATTGACAGGACTATGGCCTTGTGACACACAGCGGTGTATACTTCAGCCGCTCTAGAGGGCGGTTTTGTAATGGTCCGGGGGCGGAGCGAGGCGACTTGCTTTGGCAGCGGACTTATTTTTGAGACGGCTTCAGGGGCCGTCTTCTAGGCAGATCGGAAGAGGGACCGCGGACGAGACTGGGCCGGAGCGGGCTGAACCAGGACCGTTGATCGGTTGAGACCTGCTGCCATAGTAGGCCGCCAGTCGTCTGAACGGGATTAGTTCGTGCTGTTCAACTTCGCCAACGTTTTCGTCTTCATCCTCTTCGGCCTGGCCATGGTCTTTGTCAGCGTGGCCGCCTCCAGGATGCTGGCCCCCCAGGTCCGCGGCCTGGCCGACAAATTCACGACCTATGAATGCGGCGAGCGGCCGGTCGGTCCGGCCTGGATTCTCTTCAACTTCAGGTTCTACACCGTGGCCCTGGCCTTCCTGATCTTCGAGATCGAGATGGCCCTCATCTTTCCCTGCGTTGCCGTCTTCAGAAAGTGGCTCGGGGCCGGAGCCGGCGCCTGGGCCCTCATCGAGATCGTGGTCTTCATCGGGATTCTTTTCCTAGGCCTGCTCTACATGCTCAGCCGGGGTGATCTGAAGTGGGGCAAGGAGGTACCAGCGGAAGCCGGAGACGAAGTCGTGCTTCCCTGAGCGTGCTTTCCCCAGCGTGAGAACATCCGGCGGCGGCCGGGGCCAAACAGCGAGGACGGAGTGATCGAGATCTACCATAGAATGCCTGATGAAGGGTTGTTTGGGGTAGTTTTCACAAACGTGGATCGGGCTCTCAACTGGTGCCGGCTGTCCTCGGTCTGGTACCTTCTCTTCGGCCTGGCCTGCTGCGCCATCGAGCTGATGCAGACCGGCGGACCGCGGACCGACATCGATCGGATCGGTTCGGTCTTCAGGGCCACGCCCCGCCAGTCCGACCTGATGATCGTGGCCGGAACCCTGACCTACAAGATGGCCTCCCGGCTGCGCCTCCTCTACGACCAGATGGCCGAGCCCAAGTACGTCATCGCCATGGGCAGCTGCGCCAACTGCGGCGGCCTGTTCCAGCCTTCCTACTCCGTGGTCAAGGGCGTGGACAAGATCGTCCCGGTGGACGTCTACGTGCCCGGCTGCCCGCCCCGGCCAGAGGCTCTGACCAACGGCATACTCAAGCTCCAGGAGAAGATCCGCGGCGAGCGTTTCCTGGTGAAAGAGGCCCATGGAACAGCAAGCGCTGGTCGCTAGGCTCAAAGACAAGCTCGGCGATGATCTGACCTGGGTCGAGGCCGAAGCCGGAGAGCCCTACTTAGTTCTGCCCGCGGCCCGGCTCAAAGAGGCGGCCCTCTTCCTCAGGGACGACCCGGAGCTGGGGTTCGACACCCTGATGTGCCTGAGCGGCGTCCACCAGACCGGGGAGGGCGAGTGTCTGGAGGTGGTCTACCACCTCCATTCCCTGAAGCAGGGCCACCGGCTGACCCTCAAGGTCAGGCTGGAGCGGTCAGCGCCGAGCCTGGCTAGCGTCTCCGACATCTGGGCCGCGGCCGACTGGATGGAGAGGGAGGCCTTTGACATGTTCGGCCTCAAGTTCGACGGCCACCGCTATCTGGCCCGGCTCCTCCTGCCCGAGGACTGGGTCGGCCACCCCCTCCTCAAGGACTACCGGGAAGAGGCCGAGTATCACGGAATCTCCACCACCAGGGAAGAGACCGCTCCGGCGGTCTCGACCGGCGGGGACTAGACCGGGGCGTTTGGGATGCCGCTCAAGACAGAGACCATGATCCTGAACATGGGCCCCCAGCACCCCAGCACGCACGGGGTCCTGCGCTTCATCCTGCGCACTGACGGCGAGATCATCTTCGCCTGCCGGCCGGACGTGGGCTTCCTGCACCGGGGCCTGGAGAAGATCGCCGAGCAGGTGGCCTACGCCTCGTTCACGCCCTACACCGACCGGATCGACTACCTGGCGGCCATGAACTGCAACCTGGGCTTTGCCCTGGCCGTGGAGAAGCTGGCCGGCGTGGAGGTGCCGCCTCGGGCCGAGTACATCCGGGTCCTGGTGGCCGAGCTGAACCGGATCATCAGCCACCTCATCTCCGTGGGCACCTTTGCCCTGGACCTGGGCGCGGTCACCCCCTTCACCCACGCCCTCAGGGAACGGGAGTGGGTCAACGATCTCTTCGAGGAGCTCTGCGGGGCCAGACTGACCTACAACTACGTCCGCATCGGCGGCGTGGCCTTTGACCTGCCCGAGGGCTTCCTGGACCGGGTGGCCCGCTTCCTGGACTACTTCGAGCCCCGGCTGAGGCAGTTCAACCGCCTCATCTCCAACAACAAGATATTCAAGGAGCGCCTCTGGGGCCTGGCCGTGATCAGCCCGGAGCTGGCCCTGGACTACGCCCTGGTCGGCCCCAACCTGCGGGCCTCGGGCGTGGACTGGGACCTGAGGCGCGACGAGCCCTACTCGGTCTACCCCGAGCTTGACTTCGAGGTTCCCCTAGGCCGCCCGGAGTACGGGGTCGTCGGCGACTGCTACAACCGCTACTGGCTGCGCATCCACGAGATGGAGCAGAGCGCCCGCCTGGCCCGCCAGTGCCTGGAGAAGATGCCCGAGGGCCCCTACTGGAACAAATCCAAGAAGAAGCTCAAGCCGCCGGCGGGCGAGGTCTACGTCCGGACCGAGGCGCCCCGGGGCGAGCTGGGCTTTTATTTGATCAGCCGAGGCGAGGAGCGGCCCTACCGGCTCAAGATCAGGACCGGTTCCTTCTCGGCCATGAGCATCGTCGGGAAGATGGCCTCCGGTCTGATGGTCGCCGACATGGTCGCCCTGATCTCCAGCCTGGACGTCATCGCCCCGGAGATCGACCGCTGACGGGCCGGCCGGTCAGGGAGCAGAGGAAGGACTGATCTTGGAGAGCCTGGTCAACTTGCTGCTCAGGGACTCCGCCCTCTTTCAGGCCCTGGGCTACGGCCTGACGGCCGCCCTGGTCATGTTCGTCTGCGGCTTCATCGTGGTCAACTTCTTCGGGCTCATGGCCGGGGCCTACATCTTCCTGGAGCGCAAGGTGGCCGGCTGGACCAACTCCCGGCGCGGCCCCACCCGGGTCGGGCCTTACGGCCTGATCCAGTTCGTGGCCGACGGGGTCAAGCTCCTCCTCAAGGAGGACGTCATTCCGGACGGGGCCGACCGCCCCTTCTTCAGGTTCGCCCCTTACCCGGTCCTCCTGGGCACGGTCCTGTCCTTCGTGGTCGTGCCCTTCGGTCCCAAGCTGATCATCGGCGATCTGAACCTGGGCCTGTTCTACCTCATGGCCACCGGGTCCTTCACCGTCATCGGCCTGATCATGGCCGGCTGGGCCTCCCGCAACAAGTGGTCCCTCCTGGGCGGGATGCGCTCGGCGGCCCAGATCGTCAGCTACGAGATCCCCAACGCCCTGGCCTTCCTCCTGGTCGTGCTCACGGCCGGGACCATGAGCGTCCAGGGCATCATCGGCGCCCAGGCCGGCGGGATCGGCCGCTGGTTCATCTTCTCCAGCCCCTTCGCCTTCGTGGCCTTCTTCATCTACTTCATCTCGGCCGTGGCCGAGATCAACCGGATCCCCTTCGACATCCCCGAGGCCGAGTCGGAGCTGGTCTCGGGCTACAACGTCGAATACAGCGCCATGCGCTTCGCCATGTTCTTCGCCGCCGAGTTCGGCAACATCTACGTCGTCTCGGCCGCGGCCGTGGCCTGCTTCCTGGGCGGCTGGCAGGTGCCTCTGACCGGCGGTCCGGACGACCTGGCCGGCCTGGGCCGGGTCGTGGGCCAGTTCCTGGCCCGGCCGGTCCTCCTGGCCGTCCTCCTGGTCGGGGCCCTGGCCTGCTTCTTCCTGACCTGGCGGTCCGGCCGCGGCTTCGCCCTGGACCTCAGGCGCAAGCTGCCCCAGTTCACCAACCGCCTGGTCCGGGTCAACTCCGAGCTGGGCCTGCTGGCCCTCCTCTTCGGCGGGACTGGCCTGATCCTGGCCCTGCACTGGCCCCTGAGGCCCTACCTGGCCGGAATCTACGCCTTCCTCTTCGTCTACCTGGTGCCCTTCCTGGTCTTCTTTATCAAGGCCATGGCCGTGTCCTTCGTCATCCTCTGGTGGCGCTGGACCCTGCCCCGGCTGCGGGTCGACCAGCTGATGGGGGTCGCCTGGAAGTACCTGATTCCGATCGGCTTCTTCTGCCTGCTCGGTCAGGCGGTCTGGCTGATTATCTTCCACTCTCCAGGGACGGCGGGCTGAGGACGGCGGCAGTGAGTTACTTGAGCAATATCTACGAGGCCGTGTCCACCGTGGCCGTGGGCATGTGGATCACCTTCAAGACCGCCGTGGCCGAGCGCAAGATCACCATCCAGTATCCCTCCTTCGACATCGAGGCCGGCCGGCTCAAGGACGGCCCTGACCCGGCCGCGGCCAAGTCCACGAGCCTCTTCGAACTGGTCATGGGCAACAACCAGGACTACCGGGGCCCGCTCCGGCCCCAGGTGGCCGAGCGCTACCGGGGCCTCCTGGGCTACGACGAGGCCAAGTGCATCGGCTGCCTGCTCTGCGCCAGGACCTGCCCCATCGACGTCATCACCGTGGAGGGGGTCAAGCTGGAGGGCCGCCAGGGCAAGGCGCCGGTGGTCTTCCGGGTCAACTACGCCAAGTGCATGTTCTGCGGCCTCTGCGTCGAGGCCTGCCCCACCCAGGCCGTCTTCTTCACCCATCACTTCGAGGCGGCCACCTTCCGTTTCCCGGACCTGGTCAGGGACTTCATCGACCCGGAACTGGGCCGCCAGCGCCTGGCCCAGGCCGAGGAGGCCAAGAAGACCCAGGCCGAGGAAGCCAAGAAGGCCAAGCCCAAGGGGGAAGGGGAGGGCCAGTCTTGAAGAACGTCATCTTCAACCTCTTCATCCTTCTGACCATCGTCCCCTCCTTGTGGGTGGCCTTCTCCAGGAGCATCGTCCGGGCCGCCTTCTGCCTGCTCTTCACCTTCTTCGGGGCGGCCGGGCTGTACGTCATGCTCGGGGCCGACTTCATCGGCCTGGTCCAGGTGGTCGTCTACATCGGGGGCATCCTGGTCCTGATCATCTTCGGCGTGATGATGACCCAGGGGGCCAAGCTGCCGCCCCTGGGAGTCAAGCTGCCCGGCCGGCTCCTGGCCGGAGTCCTGAGCGGGGTGGTCCTGATCGTCCTGTCCGCGGCCGCCCTGACCACCAAGTGGCCCCAGGCCGCCGCCCTGGAGCAGCCCCAGCCCACGGCCGAGAGCGTGGGTGACCTGCTCCTGGGCAAGTACCTGATTCCCTTTGAGCTGGCCTCGCTGCTGCTCCTGGCCGCCCTGGTGGGCGCGCTCCTGATCGTCAGGCGCAGCGTCAGGGAGGACTGAGCGTGCCATACACCCTCCAGAGCTTCCTGCTGGTCAGCGCCGTGCTCTTCTGCCTGGGTCTCTACACCATCCTGACCCGGAGCAACGCCATCGGCATCCTGATGGGCATCGAGCTGGTTCTCAACGCCGCCGGGGTCAACTTCGTGGCCTTCGCCCGCTTTCTGCCCCGGGGGCTGGCCGCCGAGCCGGTCAGCGGCCAGGTCTTCACCCTGTTCGTCATCACCGTGGCCGCGGCCGAGGTGGCCGTGGCCCTGGCCATTGTCCTGGCCATTTACAGCGGCAGCAAGACCATCGAGGTCACCGAGTTCAAGGAGCTGAAGGCCTGAGATCGGCCGGCCGATCTGGGGAGTGAATCGTTGGACCCGCAAGTGATCAAGGACTTTCTCTGGCTCATCCCGATCCTGCCCCTGGCCGGGGCCGCGATCAACGGCCTGCTGGGTTACCGGCTGCCCGCCCGGGGTATCCATTCCATCGCCTGCGGCAGCATCCTGCTGGCCTTCGTCGTCTCGGCCCTGGGCTTCCTGAGCCTGGTCTCCATCCCCGAGGGGGAGGAGCGGGTCCTGATCCTGAACGTCTACCAGTGGATCTCCACGGCCTGGACCACGGGCGGCCTGAGCCTGAGCGTCGCCTTCAGGCTCGACCCCCTCTCCTCGGTGCTCTGCCTGGTGGTCACCGGGGTGGGCTTCCTCATCCACCTCTACTCCGTGGGCTACATGGCCGGTGACGAGAGCCAGGCCCGCTACTTCGCCTATCTCAACCTCTTCACCTTCGCCATGCTCCTCCTGGTCACCGGCGACAACCTCCTCCTCATGTTCGTCGGCTGGGAGGGGGTGGGACTGTGCTCCTACCTGCTCATCGGCTTCTGGTTCACCGACCAGGAGAAGGCCCGGGCGGGCATGAAGGCCTTCATCGTCAACCGGGTCGGCGACTTCGGCTTCCTGGTCGGCCTGATGCTCCTCTTCTGGACCATGGTCCAGACCGGCGGCGTCTCGGCGGCCGGGCTGGGTTACGACCACCTCCGCCTTTCCGTGCCCCTGCTCCTCAAGGCCGAGCCGATCCTGGGCCTGAGCCCGATCACCTGGGTGGCCTTGCTCTTCTTTGTCGGGGCCACGGGCAAGTCGGCCCAGATCCCCCTCTACGTCTGGCTGCCCGACGCCATGGCCGGCCCGACGCCGGTCAGCGCCTTCATCCACGCCGCGACCATGGTCACGGCCGGCGTCTACATGATCGCCCGGCTCAACTTCATCTACGCCGCCGCGCCGGTGGCCCTGAGCGTGGTCGCCCTGGTCGGAGCCCTGACCGCCGTCTTCGCCGCAGTGATCGCCCTGGCCCAGGACGACATCAAGAAGGTCCTGGCCTACTCGACCATCAGCCAGCTGGGCTACATGTTCCTGGGCGTGGGCCTGGCCGCCTTCGGGGCCGGGATCTTCCACCTGGTCACCCACGCCTTCTTCAAGGCCCTCCTCTTTCTGGGCGCGGGCAGCGTCATCCACGCCGTCCACCACAACGACGTCCGTCTCATGGGCGGGCTCAAGAAGTACATGCCGGCCACCTTCGTCACCTTTCTCCTGGCCTACCTGGCCATCTGCGGCGTGCCGCCCTTCGCCGGGTTCATGAGCAAGGACGAGATCATCCTGGCCGCCTTCACCGCCCACCTGCCCGTGCCCGGTCTGGCCCCGCTCCTGGGAGTCCTGGCCCTCATCGGAGCCGGCCTGACCGCCTTCTACATGACCCGGCTGGTGGTCCTGACCTTTGCCGGCGACTTCAGGGGCTCGGCCGAGGAGAAGCACCACCTCCACGAGTCGCCCCTGGTCATGACCGGGCCGCTCATGGTTTTGGCCGGGCTGAGCGCCGTGGGCGGGTTCATCGGCCTGCCCGGGCTGACCGGCCTGCCCAACCTGATCCACCACTTCCTGAGCCCGGTCTTCGCCTCGGGCCACGGGGCCGCCGCCGCGGCCCACGGCCACGGCCCCGAGGGGCCGCTCATGGCCGTGTCCACGGCCGTGGCCGTGGGCGGGATCCTGCTGGGCTGGCTCTTCTACATGAAAAAGCCGGACATTCCCGGGGCCATCGTCGCCCGGCTGGCCGGCCTGCACCGGGTGGTGCTCAACAAGTTCTACGTGGACGAGGCCTACGCGGCCCTCTTCGTCAGGCCCATGGTCCGGCTGGCCAATCTGTGCGGCGTCTTCGACAACAAGGCCATCGACGGCCCGATCAACTTCTCGGCCAAGGCCACGACCCTCTTCTCCTTCCTGATCGGCTGGGAGGACCTCAAGGTCGTGGACGGCCTGGTCAACGGTCTGGCCGATCTGGTCAAGCGGTGGGGCGCGGCCCTGCAGGGCCTCCAGACGGGCCGGATCCAGGATTACCTTTACTCGGTGGTGCTGGGCCTCTTTGGGCTGTACCTGATCAACCTGCTGTTCTGAGATCGGCCCCCGGGCGGCCGGCCTTGGGGCCGGACGGGTCAGGGGCGCAGGAAACGGGGACAAGAAATGATCCCGGACCAATTGCTGACGTGGATGATTTTCTTCCCGATGATCGGCTTCTGCTGCATTCTGGCCGTTCCCAGAAGAAATCCCACGCTGATGAAAGTCATCGCCCTCCTGGCCACGTTGCCGCCGCTGTGGTGGGCGGCCCAGCTCTACGTCTACTTCGACCGGACCGCGACCGGCTTCCAGTTCGTGGAGAAGACGCCCTGGATCGCCGCCTTCGACATCCAGTACTTCCTGGGCCTGGACGGCTTCAGCGCGCCGATGATCCTCCTGACCGCTCTCCTGGGCTTCATCTGCATCCTGGCCTCCTGGAACATCAACCAGCACGTCAAGGGCTACTTCACTCTCTTCCTTCTCCTGGAGACCTCGATGATGGGGGTCTTCTGCGCCCTGGACTTCTTCCTCTTCTACGTCTTCTGGGAGCTGATGCTCCTGCCCATGTACTTCCTGATCGGCATCTGGGGCGGTCCCAGGAAGGAATACGCGGCCATCAAGTTCTTCCTCTTCACCCTGGTCGGCAGCGTCCTGATGCTGGTGGTCATGCTAGTCTTCTACTTCGGCTCGACCGACCCGGCCACCGGCCGCCACACCTTTGACCTGACCGTCCTGGCCAGCCAGGCCAGCCACCAGTCCTTCCTGACCCTGGGTTCGATCAGGTGGTGGTGCTACCTGGGCCTGCTCATCGGCTTCGCCATCAAGATCCCCATCGTGCCCCTGCACACCTGGCTGCCCGACGCCCACGTCGAGGCGCCCACGGCCATCAGTGTCATCCTGGCCGGCATCCTGCTGAAGATGGGCTCCTACGGCCTGCTCAGGATCAGCTACCCCGTCCTGCCGGACATGGCCCGGGCCTTCGCTCCGGTGGTGGCCGTCTTCGGCCTGATCAGCATCATCTACGGGGCCTTCTGCGCCATGGCCCAGAAGGACCTCAAGAAACTGATCGCCTACTCCAGCGTCAGCCACATGGGCTTCGTGGTCCTGGGCATGTCGGTCTTCACCAACACCACGGCCCTGAACGGCGCTGTCCTCCAGATGTTCAACCACGGCACGGTCACGGCCATGCTCTTCCTCCTGGTCGGCGTGGTCTACGACCGGGCCCATCACCGGGACATCGACCGCTTCGGCGGCCTGGCCAAGAACATGCCCATCTACGCCGGCTACACCGGCCTGGCCTTCTTCGCCGCCCTGGGCCTGCCCGGGCTGTCCAGCTTCATCAGCGAGGCCCTGGTCCTGATCGGTTCCTTCGGCCGCTACCGGGCCATGACCGTCATCGCCACCAGCGGCATCATCCTGACGGCCGGCTACATGCTCTGGACCATGGAACGGGTCTTCCTGGGGCCGGTCAGCGAGGTCAACGCCAAGCTGCCCGAGATCAGCTTCCGCGAGGCCTTCGCCCTGACCCCCCTGGCCCTGATAGTGGTCCTCCTGGGTTTCTACCCCATGCCGGTCCTGAACATGATCGGGGCCACGGTCAGGGAGGCGGTCGTCCACCTCCTCAAGTGAGCGGGGCGAGATTAGCATGATCCCCCAAGACCTGATCCGCAGCAACGCCCAGGGCCTGGCCTTCCTCGGCCCGGAGATTGCCCTGACCGTGGCCCTCCTGGTCGTCTTCTCCCTGGGGCTTGTCCTGTCCCACTGGCGGAACCGCGGCCTGTCCACCCTCCTCGGCCTGGCCGGCCTGGCCGGCGCCCTGGTGGCGGTCTGGTCCCTGCCCTCGGCCTCCCCGGCCAGCCTCCAGGCCTCCGGGCTGTTCCTCTGGGACGAGGTGACCGTCTTCTTCAAGTTCTTCCTGGTCGCCGTGGCCGCGGTGACCATCATCCTCTGCCACCTGAGCGACGAGATCGAGCCCTCCGGCTACAGCGAGGCCGTGGTCCTGGTCCTGTCCGTGACCGTGGGGATGATGCTCCTGACCGCGGCCGCCGACCTGCTCCTCCTCTACCTGGCCTTCGAGACCATGGGCGTGCTCAGCTACCTCCTGGTCGGGCTCAGGACCCGCAACGCCAAGTCCAGCGAGGCGGCCCTCAAGTACGTCCTCTACGGCGCGGTCACCTCAGGGGTGATGCTCTACGGCTTCTCCCTGCTCTACGGCCTGGCCGGCACGACCAGCCTGGCCGGCATCGCCCAAGCCGTGGCCCAGGCCAGCCTGGAGCCCCAGAACAGGATCCTCCTGGTCCTGGCCACGGTCTGCATCCTGGCCGGCCTGCTCTTCAAGACCGCCTCGTTCCCCTTCCACTTCTGGTGCCCGGACGTCTACGAGGGCGCGCCCACGCCCATCACCGCCTTCCTCAGCGTCGGCCCCAAGTCGGCCGGCTTCGCCCTGTTCATCCGCCTCTTCTACCCCGTCTTCGCCGCCGGCGCGGGCCAGGAGACCTTCAAGGCCCTCAGCGGCCTGGAGTGGCCGACCATCCTGGCCCTGCTCTCGGCCGCGACCATGACCCTGGGCAACCTGGCCGCCATGAGACAGAACAACCTCAAGCGGCTCCTGGCCTACTCCAGCATCGCCCACGCCGGCTACCTGCTCATGGGCCTGGCCGCCCTGAGCGGCCGGGGGCTCAAGTCGGTCCTTTTCTACCTGGTGGTCTACCTGTTCATGAACCTGGGGGCCTTCGCCGTGGTCGCGGTGGTGGCCCGCGACGGCGGGAGCGAGGAGATCGGGGCCTACCGCGGGCTGGGCTCCCGGGCGCCCTTTGCCTGCGTACTCATGAGCGTCTTCCTCTTCTCCCTGATCGGCCTGCCGCCCTTTGCCGGCTTCGTGGGCAAGATCTACCTCTTCTCGGCCATCATCGACCGGAGCATGTACTGGCTGGCCGTGGTCGCCGCCCTGAACACGGTCGTCTCCCTCTATTACTACCTGCGCATCGTCAAGGCCATGTTCCTGGAGCCGGCCGAGGGGGCCTTCGAGCCGCGGCTGAGCCTGGGCAGCCAGACCCTCCTGACCGCCCTGGCCGTGCCCACCCTGGGGCTGGGCGTCTACTGGCAGCCCCTGGCCGGGGCCGTGGCCCGGCTCTTCTGAGCCCCGTCCAGATAGAGGTCAATGCCTCCCCGGCCGAGCTAACTCGGCCGGGGTTCTTTTTTAGGGACTACTCTCCGGTGGCGGCCGCGACCATGGCCCGGACGTTATCCAGCTTGGCATTGGCCGGGATGTCGCAGCCGGAGTGGAGGATGAAGCCCTCCGGGCCCAGCTCCCGGATCAGCCTGGTCGAGTAGGCGTGAACCTCCTCCGGCTCGCCCAGGTAGAGCAGGCTGGCCGGCACGTCGCCCATGAGGCAAAGGTGGTCGCCCAGGACCTCCTTGGCCTTGAAGATGTCGGTCTCGCCGTCCAGGGACATGACGCAGCGGCCCCGGGGCAGCTCCCGGAAGCGGGCCAGCTCCCGGTCCCAGCAGGAGTCCAGGTGGAGGATGGCGATCAGGCCGGCCTCGACGACCTGGTGGACCAGCCGCCGGAAGTAGGGCCAGGCGAAGCGGTTCCAGATCTCGGGCGAGAGCATTGACGGCGCGGCCCGCCAGCCGCCCACCCAGACGGCCGGGAAGCTGCGCTCCCTGGCCCGGTCAACGGCCTTCCCGGCCAGGTGAGGGACCATCTCGTCCATGACCGCCTGGAGCTTGTCCGGCCTCTGGAAGAGGTCCAGGGCGAAGCGGGGCAGGGAGCGGGCCCCGCAGAGCAGCTCCAGGGGCGTGGTCACGTCGCCGCCGCTGAGAACAGGCACGCCCAGGCCGGCCCACTCGGCCCGGACGTCCAGGGGCGGCTGGCTGCCCGGCAGGAGCCCGGGCGCGGCGTCGTCAAAAATTTTCTCCTTGAGGAAGGCCTTGAAGAAGGCCGGCCAGCCCTGCTCCAGGATCAGGTCGTAGTCGGCCGCGGTCATCAGCTCGGACTCGACCACCTGCCACATCTCGTCCCGGTCCAGCTCGATCCCCGGGACTCGGACCTTGGCCAGGAAGTCGTAGCAGAGGACGTAGGGCGAGAAGGTGCCGTAGTTGACGGCGTCGCCGTCGCCGATGAGCCGAAAGGCCCGGATCATGGTCTGGGTGGCCCGGGCCGGAGAGGAGACGAACTCGGCCAGGGGCGTGCCGGTCGCCAGGGCGGCGAAGGCCGAGTACTCCAGGACCACCGGCACCCGGTCCGGCCTCTCCAGGGTGACGGCCTGGAGGACCCTCCGGCGGCGCTCCTCCAGCCGGGCGGCGGCGTCCATCCTCCGGCTCAGTCCGGCCCGCCGGCGGCCAGGTAGATCAGGTCGGCCGGGTCGCCGCTCTTGCGGGCCAGGTTCTCCAGGGCGGCCCGCTTCTTGTTGGCCGAGGCCCGCTTGAGCCGCTCCAGGTTGCCCTGGGGGACCTCCCGGAACTCCAGGCGGCCCTTGTCCCGGGCCAGGTCGAGGAGGGCCTGGCCCGCCTCGGTCCTGACGATGACCTGGTTCCAGGACCTGGCCTCGGCCCAGCCTTCCGGCAGGCGGGCCGAGCCCACCGAGAGGTCGCTGAACTCGGCGGTCATGTCGAAGCAGTACTGGCAGGCCTCCCGGACGCAGGGCAGGACCTGATCGAGTGAAATTTCGATCGGGCCCCGGTCGGTTTTGACCTCCAGGCAGTGGTGCTTACTGGGCGGGATGTCCAGGCCCAGGACGGCCCGGCCGGGAACCGCCTCGGCCAGTAAGTCCCTGAGCCCGGCCCAGGAGAGGGCCCAACCGCAGAAGAGGCCGATGACCAGTTTGAGCTTGTCTATCTCGGGATCGGCCTGGGGAAAAGGCTTTTGCCGCCGCTTGGCCAGGGCCAGGGCCTGGCAGGGCGTGGCCACCAGGCCGATCCTCCGGGCCGGGCCCTTGGCCGCCTGGTTGAATGTCTCCACCACCGGCGCGGCCACGAACTTGCTCCCGGCGAATGATCTCACCTCGGCCGGATCGCTCACGGCCGCGGCCCGGGGCTGCAGCCCGTCCCCGGCCTGGACCAGGACGGCCGTGTCGATGAGGCCCGCCTCCAGGGCCAGGCTAATCAGGCCGGTCACGGTGCCGCCGTGCTGGGCCGCGGCTCTGGTCCGTTCCTCGGCCGCCCGGGTGACGTGGAAGCCCTTGAGCGCGCCCAACTCCGGGGTCAGGTCGGCCGGGTCGAAGAGGCTCCGGCGGAGGCTCTCCAGGTCGGTCGGGGTCCGGGGGCAGAAGGCGAAGCAGCGGCCCTGGTCCCGGTCGCAGTCGTGGAGGAGCACGGTCCGGTCCCTGGTGGAGGCGAAATAGGGGCACAGGCCGACGCAGGCCCCGCAGCTGGTGCACAGGCCGGCGTCGATGACCCGCTCCCTCAAGTACTTCTGTCCAGCCAGCTTGTCTTGGCCGTTCATGGTCTCAGGACTCCTCATCGGCCCGGACCGAGGCGCCGCCCCGGTCAAAGGCCTCCATGTTGGCGGCCAGGCGCTTGGCCGGCAGAGCCTCGGCCAGGGCCGCCTGGAACTCGGCCCGGCCCAGGGGCAGTATCTTCAAGGCTTCCAGGGCGCCCAGCAGGGCGATGTTGGCCAGGATCGGCTCTCCTAAATCCAGGGCGATCTGGGTGGCCTCGACGGTCCAGAGCCGGGCGCTCAGGCTCCTGATCCTGGCCAGGACCAGGTCCAGGGCCGGGTACTCGGCCTCTCCGGCCAGCACGGCCAGGGGCAGGACCGGCCGGGTGTTGGTCAGGACCAGGACCTCGGGCTGGCCGAAGTGGCCCAGGACGCGCAGCCCCTCGACCGGCTCCAGGGCCAGGACCAGGTCGGCCCGGCCCTCGGGAATCAGGGGCGAGAACTGCTCTTGCCTGGAGAGGCGAAGGTGGCTCATGACCGAGCCGCCCCGCTGGGAGGCGCCGTAGGTCTCGCCGATGGTCACCTTGTAGCCCCGTTCGACCATGAGGCGGCCGATGATCTGGGAGGCCAGGACGTTGCCCTGTCCGCCCACGCCGGTGATGATCAGGTTGTAGGGGTCCTTGAGCTGATCCATCTAGACCGCCTCCGTGATGATCGCCCCGGCCGGGCAGATCTGGGCGCAGACCCCGCAGCCGGTGCAGAGGGCCTCGTCGATGCGGGCCTTGCCCGTGGCCGGGTCCCAGACCAGGCCCGGGCACTTGAAGACCCGGGTGCAGAGGCGGTTGCAGCCGCACTCCTGGCCCAGGCAGGCGGCCTGGTCGACCCGGACCTGGAACTCGGCCGGCCCCCGCCTGGCCCTGATCAGGGCGCATTCCCGCCTCAGGATCAGGATCCTGACGCCCTCCTCCTGGAGCAGGTCCTGGATGACCCGGACCGTGGCCTTGAGGTCGTAGGGGTCCTGAAGGCTGGTCTTGAGACCCAGGGACTGGCAGAGGCCCTCGATGTTCACCTCCGGGCCGTACTCGCCGGTGGCCGTCCGGTTGAGGCCGGGGTGGGGCTGGAAGCCGGTCATGGCCGTGGCCGAGTTGTCCAGGACCAGGAGCAGGAAGCCGGCCCCCTGGTGCCGGGCGTTGATCAGGGCCGGGATGGCCGCGTGGAAGAAGGTCGAGTCGCCGCAGACGGCGATGATGGGCTGGTCCAGGCCGAAGTCCTGGAGCTGGCCCATGCCCGAGGCCAGGCCGGCCCCGGAGCCCATGGCCATCATCGTGTCCATCTGGTAGAACCCGGCCGGCCCGAAGGCCAGGGAGTAGCAGCCGATGTCGCCCAGGACGAAGCCGTCCCGGGCGTCCAGGGCCAGGGCCTGCTTGATGGCCCAGTAGGTCGCCCGGTGGGGGCAGCCGGGGCAGAAGCCCAGGTCGCGGTTCGGGGCGGACTCGGCGGCGGCCTGGCGGGCCGCCTCGGCGTAGGCCGGCGGCCGGGGCTGGTAGGACAGGTCCAGGAGCCGGGCCAGGGCCTCGATGACCAGGTCCGGGGTCAGCTCGCCCACCTGGGGCAGGTCGCCCGAGGCCTGGCCCAGGAAGGTCTTGATCCCGAGGCGGCGGCCCTGCTGGGCGCAGAGCTCCTTGACGTTGCCCTCCAGGAAGGCGTCGCCCTCCTCGACGAAGAGGATCCGCTCGGCCCGGGCCAGGTGCTCGAGGAGGAACTGCTCGGGCAGGGGCCAGGTGGCCCCTAATTTGACCAGGCCGACCCGGTCAGTGAGGCCCAGGGTGAGGAGGGCCTCCCGGCAGTACATCAGGCCCGCCCCGGCCGAGACGATGAGCAGCTCCGGCTCCTCGGGGCCCTGGTAGGAGTTGAAGGACCAGGTCTCGAACTTCTGGCGGCAGCGCTCCAGCTTGGCCTTGAGGGCGGCGTGGTAGCGGGCCGGGCCCGGGACGCTCAGATAGTGGCGCTGGCGGTCGAAGCGGGCCCTGGGCCGGTCCTGGGCCAGGGGGCCCAGCCGGACGTTGCCCCGGGCGTGGGAGACCCGGGTGACGCTGTGGACCAGGCAGGGCAGCTCCAGCTCCTCTGACAGCTCCAGGGCGGCTCTGACCATGTCCTTGGCCTCCTGGAAGCTGGCCGGCTCCAGGAGGGGCAGGTCGGCCATCTTGGCGAAGGGCCGGGAGTCCTCCTCGTTGGTCGAGGAGATGCCGCCCGGATCGTCGCAGACGACCACGGCCAGGCCGGCCCTGCTCCCGGTCAGGTTCAGGTTGAGCAGGAAGTCCGAGGCCACGTTGAGGCCGTTCTGCTTCATGGCCGTCAGGCCCTTGAGCCCGGCCAGGGAGGCCGCCGCGGCCACCTCCAGGGCGACCTTCTCGTTGACCGACCACTCGACGTGGAGGCCCATCTCCGGGCCGACCCGGGCCAGGGCCTGGATGATGTCCGAGGAGGGGTTGCCCGGGTAGGCGGCGCAGACCCTAACCCCGGCCTCGATGGCCCCCCGGGCGATGGCCTCGTTGCCCATGAGCAGCACTTCGCGGCCGGGCGCGTCGACGGTCAGCGGATTCATCGAGTCGTCTCCTCATTTTTCGAGGTCCGGTTCAGGGCAGGCTGGCCATCATAACCCATCGATCCCAAGGCTTGAAGAGGAAATGATCTCGGCCAGGAGCGAGAAGTCGATGTTGCCCCCGCTCAGGAGCACGGCCGTCCGGCGGCCGGCCAGCTCCGGGATGCGCCGGTGGAGGACCGCAGCCAGGGCGGCCGCCCCGGCCGGCTCCACGACCAGCTTGGCCCGCTCCAGGAGGAGGAAGATGGCCTCCCTGATCTGGCCGTCGCTGACCGGGACGACCCGGTCCACGGTCTCCCGGATGATCTCGACCGTGCTCTGGCTGGGCATCTTGACGGCCAGGCCGTCGGCGATGGTCTCGACCCGGTCCAGCTCCACGACCCGCCCGGCCTCCAGGGAGCGGATCATGGCCTGGGCCCCCTCGGGCTGGACGCCGTAGACCTTCACCCCGGGGCTTAACTGCTTGACCGCCGATGCCAGGCCGGCGATGAGGCCGCCGCCGCCCACCGGGACGACGATGGCCTCCACCCCGGGAACCTCTTCCAGGATCTCCAGGCCCAGGCTGCCCAGGCCGATCATCAGCTCGGCGCAGTCCAGGGGGTTGATCAGGCGGGCCCCCTTCTCCCGGGCCAGGGCCTCGGCCTTGAGGTAGAGCTCTGTCGAGTCGCGGCCGAAGAGGACGACCTCACCGCCGTAGCCCCTGGTGGCCTCGGCCTTTTTGGGGTTGGCCCCCTGGGGCATGACCACGGTCACCTCAAGGCCCAGGCGGGTGCCGGCGTAGGCGGCCGCCTGGGCCCAGTTCCCGGCCGAGAAGGTGCAGATACCCTGGCCCGGCCGCTCCTGGGCCAGCCGGGAGCAGAGGTAGAAGGCGCCCCTGAGCTTGTGGCAGCCGTTCTTCTGGAGGCACTCGGCCTTGAGAAAGACCGGGCCGCCGGCCAGGTCCGAGAAGGTCTGGGAGAAGTGCGTCGGGGTGGGGTTGATCACCCCCCGCAGCAGCTCCCTGGCCTTGAGGATTTCTTCAAGGGCTAGTCGGGCCATCCTCCGGCCTCCCGGCCTCAGTCGGCCTTGAAGCGGACGATCATCTCGATCTCGACCGGGATGTTCATGGGCAGGTTGCTCGTGCCCACGGCCGAGCGGGCGTGCTTGCCCCGCTCGCCGAAGAGCTCCACGAACAGGTCCGAGGCTCCGTTGATCACCTCGGGCTGGCGGTGAAAGTCGTTGTCGCTGTTGACGAAGCCCAGGACCTTGACGATCCGCTCGACCCGGTCCAGGTCCCCGATCCGCGACTTGATGGTGCTCAGCAGGTTGAGGGCGGTGATCCTGGCCGCCTCGTAGCCCTGCTCCAGGGAGACCTCGGCGCCCACCCGGCCGATGTACTTGGGCTTGCCCTCGACCATGGGGCCGGCCCCGGCGGTGTAGATCATCGGCCCGTCCAGGACCGCGGTGACGTAGTTGGCCATGGGCTCCACCGGCTGGGGCAGGCTCAGGCCCAGGGCGGCCAGCTTTTCTTCGACGCTCATTTCTTGCCCTCCTCTTGTCCGGCGGCGATGGCCGGGGGGTCATCCCGCCGCGGAACAACCTGCCCCAGAATGCCCGAACCGGGCCCCGGAGTCGAGCCCTTATCCAGGGGCGGGCCGGGAAAGAGGGCATCACGGCCCGGGGGCGGCCTCCGGGCCGGCCCCGGGCCCGCTTTTTTCCGCCGAAACCCTTTGACCGCGGCCGGCCTGAACTGGCAAGATCGGAAAATCAGGTTCACCGCTTGGGGGGAAAGATGGCCATCAGGACCTTCGAGGATTACCGGGACCGGATCTACGGGATGAAGCCCAACGTTTTCATCGGCGGCCAGAAGGTGGAGCGGAGCGACCCGCGCCTGCAGGGCGGGATGAGGATAGTCAGGGAGACCTTTGACCGGGCCAACGACCCGGAGTTCGCCGACCTGACCACGGCCCGCTCCCACCTGAGCGGCCAGGCCGTCAACCGCTTCTGCCACATCCACCAGAGCGCCGAGGACCTCTTGAAGAAGCAGGGGATGACCCGGGCTCTCTGCCACCGGGTCGGCGGCTGCATCCAGCGCTGCATGGGCATCGACGCCCTCAACGCCCTCTCGGTGGTCGCCTTTGAGATGGACCAGGCCCTGGGCACCGACCACGACGCCAGGTTCAGGGCCTACCTGCGGTATTTCCAGGACAACGACCTGGTGGCCAGCTGCGCCCAGACCGACGCCAAGGGCGACCGGCTCAAGCGGCCCCACGAGCAGGCCGACCCGGATCTCTACCTCCGGGTGGTCGAGACCAGACCGGACGGCATCGTCGTCCGGGGAGCCAAGATCAACATCACCAACACCCCTTACGCCGACGAGATCATCGTCGTGCCCACCCGGTTCATGACCGACAAGGACAGCGTCTACGCCGTGGCCTTCGCCCTGCCGGCCGACGCCGAGGGGGTCAAGCTCCTGGTCAGGCCGGCCCATCAACACCCCCGGCGGCACCTGCCCGCGCCCATCGCCGAGATCGGCGACGCCGAGGTCTTCGTCATCTTCGACGACGTCTTCGTACCCCACGAGCGGGTCTTCATGAACGGCCAGGGCGACCCCCGGCAGACGGCCTTCGCCGGCTTCCTGGCCCTCCTCTTCGCCCACTACCACCGCCACAGCTACACCGGCTGCAAGCCGGCCCTGACCGAGGTCCTGGCCAGCGCCGCGGCCCTGGTGGCCGAGTACAACGGCATCGAGAAGCAGGCCCACGTCAAGGACAAGATCTCCCACCTCATCGGCACGGCCGAGCTGATCTTCGCCGCCGGCCAGGTCAGCGCCTGGCGGGCCGAGGCCTCGCCCTCCGGGACCTTCGTGCCCGACGAGATCCTGACCAACGCCGGCCGCCGGCTGGCCGGGGAGGAGATCTACAACGAGTACAAGATCCTGGCCGATCTGTCCGGCGGGCTGATCGCGACCATGCCCTTCGAGGCCGACTTCTTCACCGAGGAGGTCGGTGCCCTGGCCAACAAGTACCTCATCCGCAACCCCAAGGTGACCGCCCAGAACATGCACCGCTGCTTCCGGGGCATCCAGGACCTGATCGTCTCGGAGTACTCCAGCATGATGCAGGTGGCCGGGCTCCACGGCGGCGGCTCGCCCCAGATGGAGACCATCACCATGATGTCGCGCTACGACCTGGAGGGCCTCAAGAGCATCGCCCGGTTCCTCTTCGGCATTGACCAGAGCCTGCCCCGCTTCGAGAGGCCCACGGTGAACCCCAGGGCCATGATGGAGCGGTTCCGCAAGACCTACGGCGGCTGAGGCCGAGGGGGCAGGGCATGGCCGGAGAGCGCGTTCTTCTGGATCACGGCGGCGGCGGCCGGGCCTCGGCCGAGCTGATCGGCCGGATCTTCATTCGCCACCTGGGCAACGAGACGTTGAACGCCCTGGAGGACGCGGCCGAGCTGGAGGCCGGCCCGAGCCGGCTGGCCATGACCACGGACGCCTACGTGGTCTCCCCGATCTTCTTTCCGGGCGGGGACATCGGCTCGCTCTCGGTCCACGGCACGGTCAACGATTTGGCCATGCGCGGGGCCAGGCCCCTGGCCCTGACCGCCGCCTTCATCCTGGAGGAGGGCCTGGCCCTGGACGAGCTGGAGCGGGTCGTGGCCTCCATGGCCGGGGCGGCCGAGCAGGCCGGGGTGGTGATCGCGGCCGGGGACACCAAGGTGGTGGATCGGGGCGCGGCCGACAGGATGTTCATCACCACGGCCGGGGTGGGGGTCATCCCCGAGGGCCGCCGGATCAGCGTCCACCTGGCCCGGCCGGGCGACGCCATCCTGATCTCCGGCGGCCTGGGCGAGCACGGCCTGGCCATCCTCTCGGCCCGGTCCGGCCTGGCCTTCGAATCGCCCATCGTCTCGGACAGCGCTCCCCTGAACGGCCTGGTCGAGGAGCTGGCCCAGGCCCTGGGCCCGGACCTGCACTGCCTCAGGGACCCCACCCGGGGCGGCCTGGCCGCGGTCCTGAACGAGATCGCCCAGGCCTCCGGGGTCGGGGTCGAGATCGAGGATCAGGCCCTGCCCGTGGATGAGGCCGTGGCCGCGGCCTGCGAGCTGCTGGGCCTGGACCCGCTCTACCTGGCCAACGAGGGCAAGCTGGTCGCCCTGGTCTCCGGCCCGGCCGCCGACAGGGCCCTGGCCGCGCTCCGGGGCCACCCCCTGGGCCGGAAGGCCGCCCTCATCGGCCGGGTGGGGGCCGAGCGGCCCGGCCGGGTCGTGGCCCTGACCCCCGGCGGCGGCCGGCGGCTGGTCGACCAGCCCCTGGGCCAGCCCCTGCCCCGGATCTGCTGATTCAGTCGAGCTGGTACTTGTAGTAGGCCGAGCAAGTCCCCTCGCTGGAGACCATGCAGGGCCCGACGGGCTTGTCTGGCGTGCAGGAGCGGCGGAAGAGGGGGCAGTCGGGTGGCTTTATCTGGCCCCTCAGGACCTCGCCGCAGCGGCAGCCCGGCGGGTCGGCCGCCTCGGGGACGCTCAGGTCGAAGCGCCTGGCCGCGTCGAAGCGGGCGTAGGCCTCCCTGATCCTGAGGCCGCTGCCGGGGATCGGGCCCAGCCCCCGCCAGGCCGCCTCGGCCGGCTCGAAGACCCGGAACATGATCTCCTGGGCCCTGAGGTTGCCCTCCCAGGTGGCCCCCCGGCGGTACTGGTTGAGGACGCGGCGGCGGCCGGCGGCGATCTCCCGGACCAGGACCAGGACGGCCTGGAGGATGTCGGTCGGCTCGAAGCCGGCCACGACGCAGGGCCGGCCGTACTTCTCGGCCAGGGGCTGGTAGGCCTGGGCCCCGATGACCGTGGTCACGTGGCCGGGGCAGAGGAAGCCGTCCACGGCCACCTGGTCCGAGGCCAGGAGCGCCTCCAGGGCCGGGGGCATGAGCTTGTGGCAGGACAGGACCGAGAAGTTTTTGAGCCCCTCCCGCTCGGCCTGGAGCAGGCTGGCGGCCACGGTCGGGGTGGTGGTCTCGAAGCCTATTCCTAAGAAAACCACTTCCTGGTCGGGCCGGCGGCGGGCCAGGTCCAGGGCCTCCAGGGTGGAGTAGACCACCTCGGCCCGGCCGCCCTCGGCCTTGGCCTGGAGCAGGCTGCCCCTAGAGCCCGGGGTGCGGAGCATGTCCCCGAAGCTGGCCACGGTCACGCCCGGCTGTCTGGCCAGGCTGACGGCCCGGTCCACATCCCGGGTGGCGGTGACGCAGACCGGGCAGCCCGGACCGGAGATTAGCTCCAGCCCGGGCGGCAGCAGGGCCTTGAGGCCGAAGCGGAAGATGGCCATGGTGTGGGTGCCGCAGACCTCCATGAGGCGGATGGGGCCGCTGGCGGTCCGGGCCAGAGCGGCGCCCAGGCGGCCGATCTCGGCCGGGTCGCGGTACTCGCTGATGTATTTCACGACTCGCCCGCGGCCTCGAGCTGGCCGAGCAGTTCCAGGGACTGGGCCGCCTCCTCGGGGTCGAGGCGGTGGATGGCGAAGCCGGCGTGAACGATGACGTAATCGCCGATCCGGGGCGGCTCGTCGCAGACGGCCAGGCTGACCCGCCGCCTCACCCCGGCCTGGGCCACCTCGGCCATGTCGCCCTCAAGGGCCACGATCTCCATGGGCACGCCCAGGCACATGGTTCAGCCTCCCAGCCCGACCAGGGCCTTAGGATTGGTCCACAGGTCCATGTCCCCGGCGGCCAGGGCCATCCGGCCGGCCAGGGCCTGGCCCAGGCTCAGGCCGCCGTCGTTGGCCGGGGTCTCCCGCTGGCTGAGAGCTTCCAGGCCTATTCTCTCCAGCCAGCCGGACAAATCGTTCAGGAGCCAGGCGTTCATGAAGCAGCCGCCCGAGAGGACGACCTGTTTCAGCCCGGTCAGGCCGCTGGCCCACTGGCAGGCCTGGGCCAGGGCCCGGGACAGGCCCCGGTGGAAGCGGGCGCTGATCGCCCCGGCCGTCTCCCCGCCGGCCGCCTCGACCGCCGCGGCCCGGACCAGCGGGCCGGGGTCGAGGACCAGGCCGTCCTCTTCGGGCCGCAGGTCAAAGTGGTAGGCTCCGACGGCCCTCTCGTCCAGGGCCGCCTCAAGCTCGGCGGCCGCCTGGCCGTCGTAGCTGGCCCGGGAGCGCAGCCCGGCCAGGGCAGCCAGCCCGTCGAAGAGACGGCCGGCCGAGGTGGTCCAGGGCGAATTGAGCCCCAGGGCCATCATCCGCTCCAGCAGGTCGGTGTTCCCTCCGGCCTCCTGGGCCAGGCCGGCGGGCAGATGGGCCGGCCAGTCGGCCCCGAAGGCCAGGTGGAGCAGGCCCACGGCGGACCGCCAGGGTTCCTTGGCCGCCCTGTCGCCGCCTAGGAGGCGGAAGCTGGCCAGGTGCCCTAGGCGCTGGAAGCCCTCGGGCCCGACCAGGAGCAGCTCGCCGCCCCAGATGGTCCCGTCCGGGCCCAGGCCGGTGCCGTCCAGGGCCAAACCCAGGACCGGGCCGGACAGGCCCAGCTCGGCCAGGCCGGCCAGGACGTGGGCGGCGTGGTGCTGGACCCTGATCAGGGGCAGGTCGGTCCTCTTCTCGGCGTACTGGCTGGAGAGGTAGTCGGGGTGGAGGTCGGCCACCAGGACCTCGGGTTTGACCTGGAGGAGCCGGCTCAGATGGCCGATGGTCTCCTCGAAGTACTCCAGGGCCTCCAGGCCCTTGAGGTCGCCGATGTGGGGCGAGAGAAAGGCCTCCCGGCCCTTGGTCAGGCAGACCGTGTTCTTGAGCTCGCCGCCCAGGGCCAGGAGGGGCAGGCCCTGGCCGTCCAGGGAGACCGGCCGGGGGGCGTAGCCCCGGGAGCGGCGGACCAGGTGGGCTTTACCAGAGGCGGCCAGGACCACCGAGTCGTCGGCCCGGGCGTGGATGTCCCGGTCGTGGAGGAGGAGGAAGTCGGCCACCCCGGCCAGCCGGTTCAGGGCGGTCCGGTTGTCCACGACGATGGGCTCGTCGGCCAGGTTGCCCGAGGTCATGACCAGGACCTCGGGTCCGGCGGCCAGGAGGAGGTGGTGGAGCGGGGTGTAGGGCAGCATCACCCCGAAGTACTTGCCGCCGCCGGCCACCCCCTGGGCCAGGCCGTGACCCGCCTTCCGGGGGGCCAGGACGATGGGTCGGACCCCTGAATCGAGGACCTCGGTGGCGACCCGGTCCAGCTCGACCAGCCGGCCGGCCGCGGCCAGGTCCCGGACCATGACCGCCAGGGGCCGTTCCTCCCGCCGCTTGAGGGCCCTCAGCCGGGCCACGGCGGCCTGGTCGGCCGCGTCGCAGGCCAGGTGGAATCCGCCCAGGCCCTTGACCGCGACGATGGTCCCGGCCCCCAGCCTGGCCCCGGCCTGGTCCAGGGGCTCACCGGCCAGGAGGCGCCCCCGGGAGTCGACCAGCCAGACCCTGGGCCCGCAGACCGGGCAGGCGTTGGGCTGGGCGTGGAAGCGGCGGTTGGCCGGGTCCTCGTACTCGGCCCGGCAGTCCGGGCACATCTCGAAGGCGGCCATGGTCGTCCGGGGCCGGTCGTAGGGCATGGCCCGGATGATGGTGTAGCGCGGCCCACAGTTGGTGCAGTTTATGAAAGGGTAGTGGAAGCGGCGGTCCCGGGGGTCGAACAGCTCCCTGAGGCAGTCCGGGCAGACGGCCGTGTCGGGCGGGATCAGGGCGGTCAGGGAGCTCTCGGCCAGGCTGGGCAGGATGGTGAAGCTGGTCTGGCCCAGGGGCTCGATCTCGGTCTCGGTCAGGCGCAGGACCTGGGCCAGGGGCGGCTTGCGGGGCAGGAGCTGGCTGACGAAGCCGGCCACGGCCTCGGCCGGTCCTTCCAGCTCGACGACCACGCCCTGGCTGTTATTGGCCGCCCAGCCGGCCAGGCCGTGCTCCAGGGCCAGGTTGTAGACAAAGGGCCGGAAACCGACGCCCTGGACCTGGCCCTCGACCAGCAGCCTGGCGCGCACGGCCGGCCCTTGCCTCAGCCGGACCGGCCCTGTTGGACCGCGGCCGGCAGGTCGCAGGTGACGATGGTCCCCTGGCCGACCATGCTCTCGATCTTGACCGTGCCGCCCAGCCGGTCGAGGATCTCCTTGACGATGACCAGTCCCAGCCCGGTGCCCTCTTCCACCAGGGCCTTGGCGTTCTCGGCCCTGAAGAACTCGGAGAAGAGCCGGGACAGGTCGCCCTCGGGGATGCCGATGCCCGTGTCCGAGACCTGAAACCGGACGGTGTCGTCCCGGCCGGCCGAGATCTTGACCCTGACCTGGCCGTCCTTGGGGGTGTACTTGATGGCGTTGGCGATGAGGTTGGAGAAGAGTTCGTCCAGCATGGCCTCCTGGGCCATGACCCGGGGCAGGCCGTCCGGGGCCTGGAACTCGATGCCGACGCCCTTTTCCGAGGCCTGGGCCCTGAAGAGCGGGGCCAGGGTGTCCAGGACCAGGCTCAGGTCGATGGGCCTCAAGGCCGGCAGGCCGGTCTCGCGGCGCTCGGCGGCCAGCTTGAGCAGGTCGGTGATGACGTCGCCCAGGATGGTGAGGCGCTTCTCGCACCTGGTCAGCGTCTCCAACTGCTTCTCGTTGGTCGGCCCCAGGTAGCCCCTGGTCAGGAGGTGGAGCATGCTCAGGACGGCGGTCAGGGGCGAGCGCATCTGGTGGGCGGCCTTGTTGAGGAACCAGGCCTTGGCCACCTCCCGGCCGAGCCTCTCCATGGCCAGGGCGGTCAGGTCGGTCATCAGGGAGAAGAAGTCGGCGTCGCCGGCCGTGAACCGGTTGGGCTGGCCGCTGTAGACGCAGAACACGCCCAGGGTCTTCTGGTCGACCTTGAGGGGCAGGCAGAGCATCGAGCCGATGCCCTCCTTGCGGATCTCCTCGGGGTACTGGAAGTAGTCCTCCTCGTCGATCTGGCCGATGGCGTAGACCGAGCCCTCGATTATCTTGCGGTTGATGGCGCTTTTTTCGAGGCTTATGCAGTCCTTGGACAGGTAGTCCTCGCTCAGACCGTAGGTGGCGGCGAAGCGGAGGCACTCCTTTTCCGGGTCCAGGATCTTGACCGAGCAGGCCTTGACGCCCATGATCCTGGCCGCGTTGCGGGTGGCCGAGTTCATCAGCTCCTGGAGCTTGGTGTGGAGGCTGACCTCTTTGATCATCTCATAGAGGGAGGTCAGCTTGGCATTGCTGGTGTCCAGTTCGGCCGAGATCCTGAGCAGCTCCCGCCCCTTGACCTGGAGGGCGGCCCTGATGGAAGTGGTCAGAAAGGCGGCCACCAGAATGCCCGCGCCGAAGACCAGGTGATAGATCAGGGCCCCGGTTTGTTGGCCTCGATCCAGGAAGGCCGGCGGCTGAATCGGGGGCAGGCCGACCTTGGGCCAGAGGATCAACCCGCCCAAGGCCAGGAGGACCACCACGGCGTAGGCGTAGCAGCTTTTCGGAGAGAGCAGGATCCCGGCCAGGATGACGTGGAAGATGACGAAGATCAGAAGGGGGCTGGACGCCCCGCCGGTGAAGTAGATGAGCAGGTAGAGGGCCAGGAGGTCGAAGGAGATCTGGGCGTGGGCGAAGACCTGAAAGGCGCGGACCTCGGGCGCTTCCGATGTCTCCAGCCGCCTCCCGGCCCAGACAAAGACCAGGTTGTAGGCCGCGATAAAAAGGACAATGAGGCTCAGGGGCAGGAAGGGCAGCTTGAGCTGCAGGAGATGGCCTCCGGCCAGGCTGACCGCTCCCGCCCCGGCGGCCAGCCATCTGAGCCGGATGAACCAGTAGACCCGCTCTTTTAGCTCGCGCCCAAAGAACAGTTGTTGTCGAATCAGCTCATACCCGACTTCCATGGGGGGCCTCTCCCTTGAGAAGGGCCGCGACGACGGAAAGAAGCTCCTCCGGGTCTATCGGTTTCTCGAGGAAATGCGAGACCGGCCAGCTTTCACCCAGGATGTGCTGGAAGCTCTCCGGGCCCTGCTCGGCCATCTTCTGAGCGAAGCCGGTGACCATGAGAATCGGAATCTTGTTGTAGGCCGGGTTCCGGTTGAGCTTGTAGGCCAGGTCAAACCCCTCGGTGTCCGTGGCCATCATCACGTCCAGGACAATCAGATCCGGCGATTTCTGTTCTATCTTCTGATAGCCCTCCCGGCCGTCGTAGGCCGTCCTAACTTGGTAGTCCTTGCTTTCCAAGATGATGCGGATCGAATTGACCAAGTCCCGGTCATCATCAATGATGAGGATGTCAGGGCCTGCGACCATGTTCAGTCCTCCTTGGACACGAATTCGGCCAGGTCAGCGATGACCTGACGAGCTCTCTCCTGCGCTCCGGGGGAAAGGCCCTCGCCAAAGCCAAAGTCATCACCCTGGATCGAGACAAGCCAGGTGGTCGGCGGCCTCTTCTTGAACAGGCCCATTAAGCCGACCAGGAACTCCGGTCTGAAAGAATGGGTCAGCTGGGGTGAGTCCCCGAGGCGGGGTCTCACCCTCGTCCGGCGCCAGCCCCCCCGGAGTCGGTTGACGGTGGCGTCCACCAGAATCACCTGCCCGGCCTCAGCCAGATCCTCTGCCAGTTCGGGCTCAAGTTGATGCCGCACCAGGAAGTGGAGCCGCTCCTTGCCCTTGAGCGCCTGGCCGAGTCCGGCGACGACGTGGGGGCCCAGTCCGTCATCCCGCCGTTGAGGGTTGCCATAGCCCACAATACACCAAAGCGCCGGCCTGGTTAAGTCCGGGTTTGTTTCAGTCCCGGCACAACTCATGGATCAGTTCCCCGCCGGAGGCGTAGACCTCCACCTTGAGGGGCATCTGTCCCAGGGCGTGGGTCGCGCACGAGAGGCAGGGATCGTAGCAGCGGATGGCCCCTTCGATGCGGTTCAGGACGCCCTCCTTGACCTGGCCGTTGCGGATGTATTTCTTGGCCACCAGCTCCACGGCCCGGTTCATGGCCAGGTTGTTGTGGCCGGTGGCCACGATCAGGTTGGCCTTTTCCATGGCCCCGTGCTCGTCGACCCAGTAGTGATGGATCAGCGTTCCCCTGGGGGCCTCTATGACGCCGACTCCCTCTCTCCGGGTCGGCTTGCCCATGGCCCGGATGTCGGTGTCGCAGATGCGCTCGTCGCTGAGCAGCTCCTCGGCCCTCTCCAGGGCGTAGAGCTCCTCGATCAGGCGGGCGTAGTGGTACAGGAGCGAGCCGCCGGCCAGGCCGTTCCCGGCCATCTGGCGCAGTTCATTGAGCTCGGCCGCGGCCTTGGGGGTGCTCAGGCCGTCGGCGGCGTAGAGCCGGCCCAGGGGGCCGACCCGGTAGAGGCCTTCGGGGAAGCCCATGGGCTTGTAGAAGGGGAACTTCATGTAGGACCAGGGCTCGACGTGCTCGCCGATGTAATCCAGGTACTTGGCCGACTCGAACTCGGCCATCAATTCCCGGTCGGCGTCGACTATCCTGATCCGGCCGTCGTAGAGGTTGACCCGGCCCTGGGAGTCGACCAGTCCGGTGTAGAGCGATTTGAAGTTGGCGAATTCCTTGACTTCCTGCTGGTTCTTCTCGACCCAGCCCTTGACCAGGCTCAGGCCCAATGCGCAGGTCTCGAAGGCCTCGGGGAAGCCGCTCAGGAGCCGCTCCCGGTCCTTCTCCGAGAGGGGATCGGTCACGCCGCCCGGCACTGAATAGGCCGGGTGGACCTTCTTGCCGCCCAGGGCCTTGATGATCTCCTGGCCGAACTTCCTGAGGCGGACGCCCTTCTTGGCCGCCTCGGGGAACTCGGCGATGACGCCAACCACGTTGCGCTTGGCCGGGTCAGCGTCCCAGCCCAGGAGCAGGTCCGGGCTGGCCAGGTAGAAGAAGTGAAGGGCGTGGGACTGGATGTACTGGCCCATGTGGAGAAGTTCCCTGAGACGGCGGGCTGCGGGCGGGATCTCCCGTCCCAGGATGGCGTCACAGGCCTTGGCCGAGGCTAATTGGTGGCTCACCGGGCAGATGCCGCAGATCCGCTGGGTGATGATGGGCATCTCCTCGAAGGGCCGGCCTTGGGTGAAGGCCTCGAAGCCCCGGAATTGGGTAATGTGGAAGCGGGCATGGGATACCTGGCCGTTCTCGTCCAGATTGATGGTTACCTTCCCGTGCCCTTCCACGCGAGTGATTGGATTTATCGTGATCTTGCGCGGGGCCATCAGGAGACCTCCTCAGTCAAAGTGAATCAGGCCCGTCGGAACGGTCGGGATTCTGCCCTGGGTGACCTCCCTCAAGGCGTAGGCGATGGCCTCCGGCGAGGGCGGGCAGCCCGGCACGTAGATCTCCACCGGGACGACCTGGTTGACGGCCAGAACCTCGGACAGAAGGGCGGGCAGCTCCTCGTGGATGGGCAGAACCCCGGCCACGGTGCTCTCTGTCTCGATGAACCCCCGCCTGAGCAGAGCTTCCACTGGGATCCGGTTGCGCATGGTGTTGATGCCGCCGAAGACGGCGCAGTCGCCCCAGGCCATCAGGAACTGGCACTTCTGGCGCAGCTTGTGGACTATCTCCATCTGTTCGACGCTGGCCACCGCGCCTTCGATGATGCCCAGCGTGGCCTCGGGGAAGTCATAATCCTTGAAGTCCGTGACCGGGGTGACCGTCAGATCGACCACGGCCAGGACGTCCAGGAGAGCTTCGTCCAGGTCCAGAAAGGACATGTGGCAGCCGGCGCATCCCTCCAGCCAGACCGTGGCCACCTTTGGCTTGCTCATGAATCAGCCTCCATTTCCGTCAGCGCCGGCGCCCTTCTTGGGACTTGCCGGGCTCTTGGCCCCTCCGGCGGCGCCGGGTTTCAGACGCGCGGCCAAGGCGGCCAGCGTCTTCCCGGCCGGCTCCACCCCGGGCGGCGGCTCGAGGACCTTGGTCTTGAAGCGGCTGGCCGAGCCGTCGGCCAGGGAGTACGTGCCGTCCTCTTCCAGCCAGGTCGGCTTGGGAATGAGCACCTGAGCCCGCCCGGCCAGGACTTCGGAGAAGTAGGGGGTCAGGGCGGCCAGGAAGTCCAGCCCGGCCAGGCTGTCAGGGACAACCTCTTCGCCGGCCAGGCAGGCCAGGGCGGCCTTGAACCGGCCGCTGCCGTTGAGGCTCTGGCCGGCGGCCAGGCCCAGGCCCCAGGCCCCGGCGCTGTTGCCCCAGGGCTTGAGGACGATCAGCAGGGTCCCGCCCTTGGCTTTGGCCAGGCCGACGACCTGCTTGAGGGCCGTCGGGTCGGCCTGGGCGGTCAGGCCCTGGCCGGCCACTATTACCGGCCGGGATGAACCCTTCAGCAAGGTGACCACATCCTGGAAGCCTCGCTCGGCCCAGGCAGTCGGCTTGGTTGCGGGATCGGCGAGGGCCTGAACCAGCTTGTTCAGTTCGCCCTCGGCCGCGGGCAGGTGGACGCTGGCCCAGGGGCCCAGGGCGTTCTCCGTCCCGATCACGGCCAGTTTGGCCTTGTTCTCCAGAATGGCCCGGCGGATGAGCGAGCAGATGATCGGCTGGCTCTCGCTGGGAGAGGCGCCGATCTGGAGAATCAGGTCCGCCTCCAGGATGGCCTGCCAGGGGGCCTCCCCGAGCGAGGCCGGGTCCCCGCCAGCGGCGGCGGCCACGTTCCTGAAGTGCTGGCCGTCCAGGGTGTCCAGCCGGCCGGCCGGCCAGCCGCCGGCCACCAGCTCCTTGAAGGCGCTCAGCTCCTCGTTGGAGCAGCGGCTGGAGGCCAGGCCCAGAACCTGGTCTCCCTTGAGTCCCTCGGCAACGCGATCAAGGGCCTCGCCAAGGGTGGCCTTCCGCCAGTTCCCCTCCCCGTCGCGGATCAGGGGCTCCGTCAGCCTGGGCGCGGGGCTCTTGAGGGGCTCGAAGCGGCCCTTGCGGCAGAGCTGCCCCCGGTCCAGGGCTTCGGAGGGCAGTTTGCCCTCTATTTTGAGCAGATTGTTGCCCCGAACGGAATACACCGCCGGGCAGAGCAGGCCGCACTCGGGGCAGTAGGACTCGATCTCCTGCCAGTCCTTGGGCTTGCCCTTGACGGCGTAGTGGGTCCGGTGCCGGCTGAAGATGGCCCCGGTGGGGCAGACCTGGACGCAGACTCCGCAGGAGGCACAGGAGGAGTCGGCCAACTGCCCGGCCAGGTCCACACCGATCATGGTCCGGCCGCCCCGGTTCTGGAAATCCAGGACCGCGTTGCCGGCCAGTTCCCGGCAGGCTCTGACGCAGCGCCCGCAGAGGACGCAGCGGTTGTGATCCAGGACCAGATCCTCGTGGCTGGTGTCCACCGGGAAGTCCTGTCCCAGCGGGGCCACGGTCAGATGGTCCATCTGATACTCGTAGGCCAGGTTCTGAAGTTCGCAGTCGCCGCTCTGAGCGCAGAACATGCAGTAGTGGTTTCTCTCGGCGAAGAGGAACTCCAGGATGGTTCGGCGGGCCTGGGCGATCCTCTCGTTGAGGGTCACCACCTCCATGCCCTTGCGCACCGGCATAACGCAACTGGCCACCAGCCGGGGCGCGCCGTCCACCTCCACCACGCACAGCCTGCAGCCACCGTAGGGGGACAGGGCCTCGTGGTGGCACAGGGTCGGTATCCGAATCCCGTTTCGGCGAGCCGCCTCCAGGATGGTCACCCCTTCTGGGACCACCACTTCCTGGCCGTCTATTCTTAGGCTGATCTGAGCTGTCGCTTCCATCGGATCTCCCTTGGACTTGGTTGTCGTCACCTCTAAGCAGAGATCTACGAGGCCGCCTCTGACTGCCCGATGGCACCCTCGGCCGCCGATTCCTCAACTTCCTTGACGTCGCACCTCAAGCAGCGGCAGGCCTCGGCCAGAGCGACTTCCTTGGTGAACCCGAGTTCGACCTCCCTGAAGTCGCCCTTCCTTTCGGCCGCCGAGAGTTCGGGCATGGCCGCCCGAGGTTGTTCCTTGACTTCCTCGTCGATGGTCTGGGGCACGTCTATCTGCGGCTCCGGCGGCGAGGCGTAGGGCGCTTCGCCGTTGCGGAGGCGGATGGCGGCGTCGATCTCCTCGGCCGCGGCCCGGCCGGCGGAAATGGCCAGGATGACCAGGCTCGGCCCGGTGACCACGTCGCCTCCGGCAAAGATCATGGCCTCGCTGGCCCTGGTCTGCGTTTCTTCCTTGATCTTGATCAGGCCGCCCTTGGTGACCTCGACCTCGCCCTCGGGGGCCTGACCCGCGAAGGGCAGCTCCGGCCTCTGGCCGATGGCGGCGATGACCGTGTCCACCTCGAGGGAGAACTCGGCCCCGGCGATGGGCAGGGGCCGGCGCCGCCCGCTGGCGTCGAACTCGCCCAGGTTCATCCTGTGGCAGAAGATCCTGGACACCCGGCCGTTGGCGCCGGTAAGCCGGCTGGGCGAGACCAGGTATTCGAAGCGGACGCCCTCTTCCTCGGCGGCGTGGATCTCCTCGTTCTGGGCGGGCATGTCATCGCGGAGCCGCCGGTAGAGGATGGTCACCTCCTTGGCCCCCAGCCTTATGGCCGAGCGGGCCGCGTCGATGGCCGAGTTGCCGCCGCCGACGACGGCGACCCGGTCCCCGATCTGGAGTTTCCGGCCCAGGTTGAGCTCCCTGAGGAACTCAACCGCCCCGATGACGCCCTCCAAGTTCTCGCCTTCGGCCCTCAGGCCAGTGCTCTTCTGGGCGCCCACGGCCAGGTAGATGGCGTTGTAGTCCTCCTTGAGGCTCTCCCAGGAGACGTCCTGGCCGACCTTGGTCCGGCAGCGCAGTTCCACGCCCAGCTCCAGGATGGCGTCTATTTCCTTCTTGATGATCTCCCTGGGCAGGCGGTAGGCCGGAATGCCCCAGCGGAGCATGCCGCCCGGCTCGGGCAGGGACTCGAACACGGTCACGGCGTAGCCGCGCATGGCCAGCTCCCTGGCCGCGGTCAGACCCGACGGCCCGGCGCCGATGACGGCGATCTTCTCCAGCCGGGAGATCCGGATGGGGGCCATTTTCGGCAGGGAGACGGCGTCGGTGATGTATCTCTTGAGGTACTTGATGTTGACCGGCTCATCCAGGGTGGACCGCCGGCACTTGCTCTCGCACCTGTGGTCGCAGACCCGGCCGCAGACGCTGGGGAAGGGGTTGGTCTTGAGCAGAACCCGGTAGGCGTCGTCCAGCCGGCCGGCCCGCACCAGGGCGACGTAGGCCGGCACGTCCATGCCGGCCGGGCAGGCGTGCTGGCAGGGCGCCCGGTAGAGATCGGCGCAGGCCACCGCCGGGCAGCGCTTGTCCTTGATGTGAGCCTCGTACTCGTGGCGGAAGTAGCGCAGGGTCGACAGGACCGGGTTGGGCGCGGTCTGGCCCAGCCCGCAGAGGGCCGTGTTCTGGATGATGGACGCCCACTTCTCCAGGGCCTCGATGTCGCCCTCCCGGCCCTGGCCGTGGCAGATCCGGGTCAGGATGTTGAGCATCTGCCTGGTTCCGACCCGGCAGGGGGTGCACTTGCCGCAGGACTCGTCGACGCAGAACTCCATGAAGAAGCGGGCCACGTCGACCATGCACTTGTCCTCGTCCATGACGATCATGCCGCCGGAGCCGACGATGGCCCCCAGTTGGACGATGGACTCGTACTCCACGGGCGTGTTCAGGCCCGAGACCGGCACGCAGCCGCCCGAGGGGCCGCCCAGTTGGACGGCCTTGAAGTTCTTGCCCTTGGGGATGCCGCCGGCCAGGTCCTGGATGATCGTCCCCAGGGACATGCCCATGGGCACCTCGGCCAGGCCGACGTTGGTGATGTCGCCGGTGATGGCGAAGATCTTGGTCCCCTTGCTCTTCAGGGTGCCCAGTTCGGCGTACCACTTGCCGCCCTTGAGGATGATCTGGGGGATGCTGGACAGGGTCTCGACGTTGTTGAGAACGGTCGGTTTCTTCCACAGACCCTGAACCGCGGGGAAGGGCGGCCGGGGACGCGGCGCGCCCCGCTTGCCCTCGATGGAAGTCATCAGGGCCGTCTCTTCGCCGCAGACGAAGGCGCCGGCGCCCCGGTAGATTTCGATGTCGAAGTCAAAGCCCAGGCCGAGGATGTCCTTGCCCAGGAGCCCGTATTCCCTGGCCTGTTTCAGAGCGATGTTCAGGCGCTTGACCGCCAGGGGATACTCGGCCCGGCAGTAGATGTAGCCCTGGTGAGCCCCGATGGCCTTGGCGGCGATGATCATCCCCTCCAGGACCGAGTGGGGATCGGCCTCCAGGACGCTGCGATCCATGAACGCGCCCGGGTCGCCCTCGTCGGCGTTGCAGAGGGTGTACTTGACCTCGCCCTTGGACTTGGCCGCGAACTCCCACTTCAGACCGGTGGGGAATCCGGCCCCGCCCCGGCCCCTGAGGCCGGAGGTCTTGACCTCGTTGACGATCTCCTCGGAGCTCATCGAGGTCAGGGCTTTGGCCGCGGCCATGTAGCCGTCGGTGCCGATGTATTCCTCGATCCTCTCGGCCGCGATAAGGCCCCGGTTGCGCAGGACCCTGGCCTCCTGCATGGCGAAGAAGGGGATGTCATGCAGGCGCGGAATCGGCTTGCCGGTCTGGGGATCGTGGTACATCAGCCGCTGGACCGGGCAGCCCTTGAGCATGTGCTCTTCGATGATTTCATCGACGTCTTCCGGGACCAGGAACTGGTAGAAGATTCCGCCGGGGAAGACGTTCATCACCGGGCCCTGGGCGCAGAAGCCGTTGCAGCCCGTCTCGATGACGATCACTTTGTCATGAAGGCCGGCCTGCTCGATCTTGGCTTCGAGCCGTTCCTTGATCTCAATGCTCTTGGAGGCGTGGCAGGCCGTCCCGCCGCAGATCATCAGGTGATAGGGATAAGTCGGCTGGCCCGGCGGCGCTATTTCAGCCATGTAGCGCACGGCCATGAAGCGGGCCATGTCCAGACGAAGATTGTTCAGTGTCTCTGGGGTCAAGCGAGGCATCGACACTCCCCCTTCTTCCTGTCGGGATCCTCTTCGGGTCTTCAGATCCTCAATCCTTGCCTTCCGGAGCCGGATCAGCCGCCGCCCCGTACCTGCCCACGATCTCTGGCAGCTTGGACGGCTTGACCCCAGGGAAGGTGTCTTCGTCGATCATCATTACCGGAGCCAGCCCGCAGGCGCCGAGGCAGCGGACCGTCTCCAGGGAGAACTGCCTGTTCTCCGTTGTCTCGCCGGGGTTGATGTTGAGAACCTGGATCAGCTTCTCCACGTTCCGCTGGCCCCCTCTGACGTAACAGGCCGTGCCCAGGCAGCAGCGGACGGTGTGCTTGCCCCGGGGGGCCATGTTGAAGAAGTGATAGAAGGTGGCTACCCCGTAAACCTCGCTCAGAGGCACGGACAGACCCATGGCCACCCGGGCCTGGATTTCTTTGGGGATGTAGCCCAGGAGTTCCTGGATCTCCTCCAGGACGGGGATGAGTGATCCTGGTTTGGGCTGGTAACGCTTGATGATGGCGTCAACCGCAGCCAGTTGCTCAGGGCTGAACTCCTCTTGTTCGCCCGAGTTAAGCTCCCTGGGTTCACCTTTACTGTCCACTGAGCCCTCCTCTGACAAGCTCGCCGATTCCGGAAAATCCTGTTTCCGCCTTGGCCCTTCTTGGGCGACCGTTTCCCCCTCCTGGTTACACTCCAACCCGCAACTCAGAGACGCAACGGCTGTGCCAACGGAAAGCTTCGAACCCCGGTTCGGCCGAAAGCCCCGTGGTTGAGCAATCTGGAGGCCAGGCCGTCCCGGAGGGTTGGGTCGGACAGAGGGAGGTGTCAGTTTTTCTTACGGTCTGTAAACATAACATTACACCATTCACGAGAGCACTATCTGCGCCTGAGGACAGTTATCGGAAGATAAGAAAGGGTCTTGGGCTCGGCCCCAGGAGGCTCTCTAGGCCGGCTTCTAGCCCTGACCTGACTTCAAGGGGAGGGTGAAGAGGAAGTTGATCCAGCTTCCTTCCTCGGACTCGGCCCAGATGGCGCCGCCGTGCTTGCCGACGATTTCCCGGGTGATGAACAGACCCAGGCCCGTGCCCTTGGCGTCGTCTTCGGGGCTGGTCTTGAAGCGGACGAACTTGCCGAAGAGCCTCTTCAGCTTGTCAGGGGCGAGGCCCTGGCCCTCGTTGAAGACGTTCAGACAGTAGTGGTCGGCTTCCCGAATCAGGCCCAGCTTGATCTGGCCGCCCGGGCGGCCGTACTTGAGGGCGTTGCCCAGGAGGTTCTTGTAGACGATCCGGAGCAGGGTCGGGTCGCCGTCCAGGGGCAGGTTTTGGGGCAGGGAGCTGACCAGTCTCATGTCCTGATCGGCCAGGGCCTGTTTCAAATCCTCGAGCACGGGCTCGACCACGTCCTTGATGAGGTCTATCTCCTGGGTCTTGACCCTCAACTCGCCCTTCTCGATGCGGGTCAGGTCCAGATAGTTGCGGGTCATGGTCACCGCGGTCTCGATGTTCCGGGCGATGCCGCTGACCAGGGAGGCCTGTCTCTCGTTCAGGTCCCCGGTCAGACCGGCGTCCAGGGCTCTGGCCGAGGTGTAGATCACGCCCAGGGTGTTCTTCAGTTCGTGGGAGACGAAGCCGAGCATGTCCAGGTAATTCTCGTTGAGCTGCTTGAGGGTGGCGTTGGTCCGCTCCAGTTCGGCCCGGGCGGCCTTGAGTCTCTCCTCGCGGTCGTGCAGCGAGGCGGCCATGGAGTTGAAGGCCCGGGTCAGATCGCGCAGCTCGTCGTCGGCCTTGGGCTCCGGGACCCTGAGATCGAGCTCGCCGCCGGCGATGCGCCGGCTGGCCTCGCCCAGGCGGCCGACCGCCCTGGTCAGGCGACCGGAGAAGACCAGGCCCATCAGGGCGACCAGCAGGGCCGCGACCACGGAGAGGCTGATGTAGATCTTCCACAGGTTGCGCCTGATCTCGTCGTATTTCTTGGCCAGGACTCCGACGTAGAGGATGCCGATGACCTTGCCCTCGACGTCGTGGATGGGGTCGTAGGCGCTGATGTACCAGTCGTTGACCACGAAGGCCCGATCGTACCAGCTTCGGTCATTCTCCAGGACCTGGTCGTAGACCACCGAACTGACCCGGGTGCCCAGGGCCCGGTTGCCGTTGGGCAGGATGACGTTGGTCGCCACCCTGACGTCCCACTGGAAGATGGTCACCGTGCCGATGGGCCGGCCCTCCAGGAGCTCGCCCTCGAAGACCAGGGACCTGATCTGATCGACCAGGGCGTGGTTGCGGTTGAGGAGGAAGCCGGCGTAGATGGCCCCGAAAACCTTGCCGTTCAGGTCACGTACCGGGGCGGCGGCGACGATGGCCAGCCCCGAGGTCTCGGCCGTCTTGGCCCTGGGCTTGGCCTTGGGGGTCGGCTCGAAAACCATGAAGGCCCGCTCCTGGAGGTCGCCGCCTTCCAGGCGCAGCCGGCCCGGGGTGAGGACGTAGAAGCCGCTGTTTACCTGACCCTTGAGGGCGCCGCTGATAAGGGGATCGTTGGACAGATCGTCGCCGTCGTAGTGGGGCGCCGTGGTCCGAAGAATGACCCGGCCCTGGTGGTCGGTCAGACCGAGGAAGTCGAGGCCGAACTCCCGCCTGACCGCCTCCAGGAGGATGCGGTGGTTCTGGCCGCCCGGCTCCTCGTAGACGCCGGCCACGCGCTTGCCGGTGCTGAGGACGTCCATGAGGAGGGACAGCTCCTTGAACTTGCCCTGGATCACGCTCCAGGCCGAGCGGAGGTCGACGCTGACCCGGCGCTGCTCCTCGCTGATGGTGGTCCGGTTGATGAAGATCGTGCCCAGGATCGCGCCGACCAGAGCGAAGACGGCGATGACCAGAACAAAATTCAACAAAATTCGGTTGCGCAGGTTGATCCGCATTCTCTAGATCCTGAATTCGTCACAAAACAGGCAGCAAGGGACGTGCCAGGTTCGATCGGCCGGCGGCCGGTCCGGAGCGACCACTGCCGCCGGGAACCGGCGCCGGACGCCTTCAGGCCGGAGTCGCCCTCATTTTGAGCAGATAGCCGGACGTGGAAACGGCCAGGTGCAGAATCAGGGTCAGGCCGAAGGACCAGGCCAGAAGGGCCGGGGAGGGCCGGAGCAGCCAGTAAGTCAGGACCCAGATCCCGCCAGCCAGGTCGATCTGGTCGAGGACGAAAAAAAGCGCGGCCCAGGCACCCTGACCCGAGCCGCCGGGGGGGATGGCCAGCCGGCGCTTGAGGAAGCTGTTGGGCAGCTCGCCCAGGGTCATGCCCAGGCCCAGGAGAAGGCCCAGGATAAGCCAGTGCCGGCCGTAGTCGGTCAGGGCCAGCCAGTCCGGGATCGACCCCTCTCGGGCCAGAAGGCCCTGGAGGGCCGCGCCGCCAAGGCAGCCGGCCAGGTTGACCAGGAATCCCCGGAAAGTCTTGTGGGCCCCGAAGATCGGGCCGCCCCTGAAGGTCAGGCCCAGGTCCAGGGGCCGCTTCAGCCGGGGCAGCCAGTCGTGTTTCAGGACCAGGCCGTGGAGCAGGGCGGCCACGAAGAGGGGCCAGCCCAGAAAGAGAACCTGACCGGTCAGGCGCAGCATCGGATATGGCCCCGACTCCGGCCGCCTATTTGACCAGCCGGCAGACCAGTTCGGCCGCCTCCTGGTGACTGATCAGGCTGGTGTTGATGACCAGATGATAGAGGCGGCTCTCGTCGGGCTCGCCGGCCTCGAAGGCGCGCAGGAAGCTGAGGCGCCTCTTCTCGCCGTCCCGGGCGATGGCCACGGCCTTGGCGCGGCCGAGCCGGTAGCGGGCCATGAGCGAGTCGATCCGGTCCGCCTCCTCGGCGATCAGGAGGACCCGGATGGCCGCCGGATTGGACTTGAGGACGAACTGGGCCCCCCGGCCCAGGATGACCACTCTGCCCCGGCCGCCCATGTGGGCGATGACCGTCTGGAGAAAGGCCCGGTACCTGGGTTCGTCAAACTTGGTCGAGGTCCCGGGCAGGTAGTGGACGAAGTTCTTGTTGGCCAGGATCTTGGGGACCAGGCGGGCCATCCAGTCGCCGGCCTCCCGCTCCATCTGTCTGACCCAATCGATGGAGATCCTGGCCTCCCGGGCGACCTCGTCCAGGATGGCCTGATCGACGAGCTGATAGCCCAGCCTGTCGGCGACCAGCCCGGCCACGACGCTGCCGCCGGCGCCGTACTGTCGGGATATGCTGATCGCGGACATCCGGCGCCTCTCCTGGCTCAGCCCACCCGGGTGTGCTTCCTGACCCACTGGGGGATGTGGCGCAGGTTGTAGTAGTGGCCCATGGTGTAGAAACAGGTCGAGGAGCAGTGGGGCAGGCACTTCTGCTTGACCTGTTCCAGCTTGTCCGAGTCAAAGCGCGGCTCCCAGATGTGGCCCCAGTCCTCGTCGTAGCAGATCAGATCAAAGCAGGGGCTCAGGCTCCCGTCCGGCCTGATCAGGGCCCCGTTCAGGCCGGCCCGGCAGTCCCAGTTGTTGATCCGGCCGCGCATCCGCGACTTGAACGCCTCCAGGTGGGCGATGGAGTTGACCATCGGCCAGTTCTGGCGGTGCTTGTCGATGATCCAGTCCAGCAGCTCGTCCACCTGGTCGTACTGATCCGGGGTGACGTGCAGGCCGTCGTCGCTGTGCTTGTAGTGCTCCACCGAGGTGAAGCCCTGGGGCGGCTCGTTGAGGTGATAGTCGGTCCCGATCTGGAACTGGTGGGCGATCTCGGTCAGGCGGCGGACGTCCTCGAGGTTGTTCCGGCAGATGTTGATGTTGAGGAAGACCAGAAAGCCGTATTTCTTCTGGCTCCCGACCAGGTAGTGGAACTGGGACTCTATCTTGGCCAGGGCCTTGGGCAGGCCCGGCTTGAGCTCGACGCAGTCCACGGCCAGGTTGACCGCGGCCACCCCGGCCCGGCCCATCTCCTCGATGAAGGCCCGGTCCAGGAGCCGGCCGTTGGTGGGCAGGTAGACGAAGAAGCCGTTGCGGGTGCCGTAGCGGATGACCTCCAGGACGAAGTCCTTCCTGATGAGCGGCTCGCCGCCCATCAGGGGCACCACCCGGCAGCCCACCGACTTGAGCCAGTCCAGGGATGACTTGGCCGTCTCCAGGCTCATGCCCGGCCGGGAGTTGTCGTACTGGAAGCAGTAGTGGCAGTCGATGTTGCAGCGCCAGTCAGTGTAGAGGTAGCACAGCACCGGCCTGAACTGGCTGGGGTGGAGCCGGGAGTTGATGTAGGGGATGACCCAGCGTCTGAAAGCCCGGACCCCGTTGACACTCTTGTAGCGCAAATCGTTCATCATCTCTGGCCTCCAGGTGATGCTTCGCTTCTTCTGGCGAGGGCAGGATCACAAACGGGCTTGAAGGGAGCGCCGGCAAGCCATCCGGGTTGAGTGGGGCTGGAGAGGCCGCCCCGTTCGGCGGGGAAAAAATCATCTCGGTCCGCGTTCATGGATCCCGCCTCCTCAGGGACCGCATCGATCCGGAACACGAACTTCAGATATTCAACCTCCGGCCCGATCGGCTCGCGGGCAGTGAGCCGCGATCGGATGAGCCGGATCATCTTCTAGTATATCCTTTTGCGGCCCCGGGTCAACTGGCCGCCCTTTCGGACCGAGAAGGGCCGGTCCGGGTCGCTCCTTCGGTTTGTCGGCTCAATAGTGATTGATTTTACTTGTGATTCATGTCATTATTCTTTGAGTGTCGCCTGGGGGGCCAGGTCGCCCCGCCAAGGCGGCCAGGGCTTTCGAATCGGCTTGGGCGCGACTGGTCCGGCCGGGTCAATCCGATTCCGCTGCTTCAGTCTTTGGATCAGGCCAAGGCCCCTGGAGGTTCGCCGCCGGGGCGCGGTCCTCTCCCGGGCGGCCGCTTGGATCGGACAAGGCAGGGAGTGAATCATGGCCATCATCACCGTCTCCAGGGGGTCGTTCAGCCGGGGTAAGGAAGTGGCCGAGAAGGTGGCCCAGAGGCTGGGCTACGAATGCATCTCCCGGGACATTCTCCTGGAGGCCTCGGACCGATTCAACACCCCGGAGATCAAGCTCATCAGGGCCATTCACGACGCGCCCTCCATCCTCGACCGCCTGGGCCACGGCAAGCAGCGCTACATCGCCTACATCAAGGCCGCCCTGCTGGGGCGGGTCCGCCAGGACAACGTCGTCTACCACGGCCTGGCCGGCCACTATTTCCTGCAGGGCGTCTCGCACGTTCTCAAGGTTCGCATCATCGCCGACATCGAGGACCGCGTCCGGGAAGAGATGAGGCGGCGGGGCGTCTCGGCCGAGGAGGCCAGGCGGATCCTGACCTGGGACGACGAAGAGCGGAGCAAGTGGGGGCTGGGTCTGTACGGGGTCGACACCGGCGATCCGAAGCTCTACGACATGACCCTGCACGTCAAGACCCTCCTGGTTGAGGACGTCGTCGAGTTGATCGCCCACGCGGTCTCCCTGCCCCACTTTAGGACCACGCCCGAGTCCCAGCAGGCCCTGGACGACCTCTGCCTGGCCGCTCAGGTCCAGGCCGCCCTGGTGGAGAGCTGGCCCGAGGTCAGGATCCAGGCCGACCGGAGCCGGGTCAAAATCCTGACCCGGGCCCCCCTGTCCGCCACCGGGAGGCTGACCGAGGACATCGCCCGGCTGGCTCGCGGGGTGGCGGGCGTCGAGGAGGTCGAGGTAGAGGTGACCCCCCTGGGCTACCAGGCCTAGTCGGAGAGCTTCCCTTGGCGGTCCCGGCCCCGGAATCGGCCGGCGGGCGCGGGCGCGTTTCCTTTTGACAGTCGGCCGGAATGCGGGCATTGTTGGCCAGAAACTCAGCGGCGGCGGTCATGGACTCTCTTCCGGGTTCAATCAGGCGCTTCACCTCGGCCTTGTTGGCCAGGACCAGGCAGTGGCTGGGCCCGTTCCCGGCCGACGTCGAGGAACCGGCCGTCCGCTACCGGCTGCTCCGGCGCAACCTGATCATCCTCATGCTCCTGGTTACCCTGGTCCCCTTCGGGCTCATGGCCGCCTTCAACTACATCCAGTACCGCAAGGCCCTGACCGGCGAGATTTTCGAGCCGCTCCGGATCATGGCCAACAAGACCAGGCATTCCTTCGAGCTCTTCCTGGCCGAGCGCCTCTCGGCGGTCAACTTTATCGCCTCGGCCTACTCCTTCGAGGAACTGAGCGACGAGCGGGTCCTGAAGCACATCTTTCGGGTGATGAAGCACGAGTTCAAGGGCTTCGTGGACCTGGGCCTGATCGACTCCAACGGCCTGCAGCTGGGCTACGTCGGCCCCTACGAGCTCAAGGGCAAGGACTACCGGCAGCAGGGCTGGTTTCACGACGTCCAGGTCAGGGGCTCCTACATCAGCGACGTCTTCCTGGGCTACCGGAAGTTTCCCCACATCGCCATCGCCGTGCAGCACATGGCCGAATCCGGGAAGTGGTGGGTCCTCCGGGCGACCATCGAGACGACCATCTTCGACGACCTGATCGCCTCCATGGGCCTGGCCCCCCAGAGCGACGCCCTTCTGGTCAACCGCGAGGGGATAGTCCAGACCAACTCCAAGTTCTTCGGCAAGGTCCTGGACAAGTGCCCGGTCTGCACTTTCCCGGCCAGCCGGGAGGCCGACGTGGTCGAGCTCATCGACCCGCACGGCCGTCAGGTCCTGGTGGCCTATTCCCAACTCGTCAACTCGGATTTCGTCCTGGTGGTGGTCAAGCCCAAGGCCGACGTGCTCAAGGCCTGGTACACCCTCAAGAGCGAGCTCTTCTACCTGGTCGTGGGCAGCGTGATCGTCATCATCCTGGTCGTCCTCAGGCTGACCGGCCAGCTGGTCCAGCGGATCAGGGAGTCCGAGCGGAGGCGGGAGCTGGCCTTCCGGGAGATGGAGCACAGCCACAAGCTCTCCTCCATCGGCCGCCTGGCCGCCGGGGTGGCCCACGAGATCAACAACCCCATGGCCATCATCAACGAAAAGGCCGGCCTGATGAAGGATCTCATCGAGCACGGCCGGGAGGACTTCCCCCGCAAGGATGATTTTCTGACCCACATCGCGGCCATTCTCCGCTCCGTGGAGCGCTGCCGGGGCATCACCCACCCCCTCCTGGGCTTTGCCCGGCGCATGGACGTCCAGGTGGAGCTGCTCGATCTGAACGAGGTCATCGGCGAGGTCATCAAGTTCCTGGAGAACGAATCCCTCCACCGGGGTCTGGAGCTCAAGGTGGCCACGGCCGAGAACCTGCCCCGGATCGCCTCTGACCGGGGGCAGCTCCAGCAGGTCTTCCTGAACATCCTCAACAACGCCTTCGCCGCGGTGGAGGACGGCGGCCGGGTGTCCATCACCAGCCGCGAGGAGGACGAGGACAGGGTGGCCGTGGCCATCCAGGACAACGGCGCGGGCATGTCCAGGGAGACCATGGAGCACATCTTCGAGCCCTTCTTCACCACCAAGAAGGTCCACGGCACCGGTCTGGGCCTGTCCATAACCTACGGCATCGTCAAGAAATTGGGCGGCGACATCAGGGTCGAGAGCGAGCTGAACGTCGGGACCACCTTCACCGTCTATCTGCCCAAGAAGTCTGCCTGGGAAGCGGGGGTGCTTGATGGCGGGCCTTAGGGTGCTCCTGGTCGACGACGAGAGGGATTTCGTCTCGGCCCTGGCCGAGCGACTGAGCCTGAGGGGCTTCCAGGTGGCTACGGCCTGCGAGGGCGAGGAGGCCCTCCGCCTGGTGCCCCTGGAGCGGCCCCAGGTGGTCGTCCTGGACGTGAGGATGCCCGGCCTGAGCGGATTCGAGGTTCTCAAGCGGCTCAGGACGGAGAGGCCCGAACTGCCGGTCCTGCTCCTGACCGGCTTCGGCTCGACCCAGGACGGCGTCGAGGGCCTCAGACTGGGCGCTTGCGGCTACCTAGTCAAGCCGGTGGACATCGAGGCCATGATCGAGAAGATCAACCAGGCGGTCGGGGCCGAGGGCTGAAGGCCCGGGAGGGGAATTTGGCCGGGGAGCAGAGGGAAGCCGCCTTCATGGGCCGGATCACGGCCGGGGTGACCCACGAGGTCAGAAACGTCCTGGCCATCATCCGGGAGTCGGCCGGCCTGGTCCAGGACCTGATCGGCCTGGCCGGCGGGGAAGGGCTGCCCCACCGGGACAAGCTGACCAAGGCCCTGACGACCATCCAGGGCCAGGTCAACCGGGGCGTGGAACTGATGAACAACCTCAACGGGCTGGCCCACAGCACGGATCAGAGCCGGGCCAGCCTGGACCTGAACCAGGAGGCGGCCCGGATCGCCTTCCTGCTCCAGCGCTTTGCCAGGCAGAAGGAGCTGGCCCTGGAGGTCCGGCCCAGCCAGCCGCCCCTCTCGGCCAGCCTCAACCCCCTTGGGCTCCAGATGGTCCTGGCTGGCGGCGTTGACTGGCTCATGGACCGGCTGGCCCCGGGCGGGGTGATAGTCTTGAAGCCAGGCCAGGGCGGCTCGGGCCCGGTGGTGGAGTTCCTGGGCCAGGGCCAGGCGGCCGGAGCCGAGAACCCGGCGGCTTGGTCGGATCTGGAGCAGGCGGCGGCCCGGTTGGGCGCCGGGCTGGAGCGGCTGGAGGGCGGCCCGGGCCTCAGGCTTCTCCTCTGAGGTTGTGATCGAGAAGGACGGCGATGAGTCAGATCAAGGTGCTCCTGGTGGACGACGAGGAGGAGTTCATCAAGGCCCTGGCCGAGAGAATGACCCTCCGCGACCTCAAGACCGAGGTCGCCCTGGACGGCCAGGAGGCTCTCCAGGCGGTGGCCCGGGAGGCGCCAGAGGTGATGGTCCTGGATCTGCGCATGCCCGGCCTGGACGGCCTGGAGGTCCTGAGGCGGGTCAGGCGGAGCCACCCCCAGGTCCAGGTCATCGTCCTGACCGGCCACGGCTCGGACAGGGACGAGCAGCAGGCCCGCCGGCTGGGGGCCTTCGAGTTCCTGCAGAAGCCGGTGGACATAGAGGACCTGGTCCGGACGGTCAAGCAGGCCCACTGGGCGGCCGGCGAGCTTGAGGGCAGACCCAAGGCAACAGCTTAGCAGAGGGAAGGGCTCATGAATGTCAAAGTGATGCTCGTCGACGACGAGACCGAGTTCGTCGAGATGCTGGCCGCCCGCCTGGAGGCCCGCGAGTTCGCCGTGGCCACGGCCGGCAGCGGCTCTGAGGCCCTGGCCAAGCTCAGGGACCAGGGGGCCGACGTGGTCATCCTGGACGTGGTCATGCCCGGCCAGGACGGCGTCGAGACCCTGGCCGAGATCAAGAAGATCAATCCTCTGACCGAGGTGATCATGCTCACCGGCCACGCCACGGTCGAGACGGCCATCGAGGGCATGAAGCGGGGCGCCTTCGACTACCTGATGAAGCCGACCGAGACAGAGGACCTGGTGGCCAAGATCAGGAAGGCCCAGGAGCGCAAGGCCGAGCAGGAGGAGCGGATCAAGCAGGCCGAGATCAAGGAGATCATCGGCCGCAAGGGCTGGTAGCCCGGTGGTGAACCATCGGCCGGCGGCCCGATCAGGGCTCGGATTGATCCGGCCCGGGCTCGGGGAGGGAGAGGAGGGTCTCCAGGTCGCTCCTGATCTTGGAGCGATAGTAACTGACTGATTCCGGGCTGGACATGATCATGTCCAGCTGCCGGGTGTGCATGATCAGGTAGCCGACCACCTTGAGGCGCTCGACCATGGCTGCCTGATCCAGTCCCTCCAGCCTGGCGAAGGCCGTGTCCTCCTTGATCTCCACCCGGAAGTCGTGCTCCTCCAGGACCTCGCCCAGGAAGCGGACCCGGGCCAGGCGGCGCTCGAAGTCGGCCGCCCCGCCCTTGAAGAAGAGGCTGACGTAATTATCCCGCTGCCTCTCGCCCACCAACGACTCCACGGCCGAGAAGTGAAAGCCGAAGCGGGACTGGAGGTTGAGGAAGTTCCTGGAGATCATGAAGTAGTTGCGGTTGGCGTAGGGCGACTTGAAGGGACTGACCAGGGCCGGGTTGGCCGTGGCCTGGAAGAGGACCGAGGCCAGCCCGCCGCCGCTGACCGCCGGCGGCCCCTCCCAGGGAACCCGGGTCATGCCCTCCCAGAGGGCCAGCATGGGGATGCTGGCCACGTTGTCCAGGGTGACGTACTTGTCCTCGACCTCCCGGTTGAACCCGTCGTCCAGGTTGATGATCCACCACTGCATCGGGACCTGGTGGAAGAGCTGCTTGCTGGAGCGCTCCGGGAAGTGGTGCTCCTGGCCGAAGCTGAACATCTCCTGGACGGACTTCTCGTGGCAGAAGCGGGTGATGTCGTGGAGGGTCTGGCAGTTGGTCGTCTTGAAGGTCGGCGCGTCGGGGTCGACCAGGGTCAGGGGGGTCACCAGTTCCAGGACCCCCTTGAGGGTCTGAAAGACCGGGCTGCCGGCCATCAGGCTCCTCTTCCGGACGCCCTCGGCCAGGAGGGAGTCCACTCGGCCCTGGTAGACGGCCAGGCCGTCGGCGTCGACGGTGACCAGCTCCCCGTTGCCCAGGCTCTCGGCCGCCTCCCCGAGGCCGAAGAGGGCGGGCAGGCCGTACTCCCGGGCCATGGTGGCCAGGTGTCCGGCCGCGCTGCCCTGACGGGCGATGACGGCCGTGGCCTCGCCCAGGAGCGCGGCCCAGCGGGGCAGGGGCTGGGGCACGACCAGGACCGCGCCTCGGGGGAACCCCAGGGCGTCCGAGTTCTTGCGCACCCAGTAGACCGGCCCGGCCGCCACTCCGGGGCTGACCCTGACGCCCCCGGAGAGGAGGGCCCTGGCCCCTTCGATCGAGGGGCGGGCCTCCCCTGGACCGGTGGAGGCCGGCCGCAGGGGGCGGCACTGGAGGATGACCAGCGAGCCGTCCTGGGCCACGGCCCACTCCACGTCCTGGGGCGAGCCGTAGTGCTGCTCCAGGCGGCTGACCAGCCCGGCCAGGGCCAGGACCTGCTCGTCGCTCAGGGAGGCCAGGTCGGCCTCACCGTTGGTCAGGGCCGTCCGGCAGACGCCCTCGGCCGGGTAGCAGATGAACTTGGACTCCTTGTGGGCGATCCGCCGCTCCAGGATCCGGGGTGGGTCGGCGCGCTCGACCACGAACAGGTCGGTGGCCGTGTTGCCGTCGACCACGGCCTTGGGCAGGCCCCAGGCCGAGGTGATCTGGAGGCTGCGGTCGCGCAGGTCCAGGGGGTTGCGGGAGTAGGCCACCCCGCCCGCCCTGGCCTCGACCATGGCCAGGCAGCCGACGCACATGGCCACGTCCTCGTCCCGGAGGCCCCGGACGAGGCGGTAGTGCATGGCCTGGGGGCTGTACTTGCTGGCCACGACCTCCTTGTAGGCCTCGATGATGTTCTCGGGCCGGACGTTTAATTGGGAGCCGTACTGGCCGGCGAAGGAAGCCTCGGCCGAGTCCTCGCCCAGGGCGCTGGAGCGCAGCGAGACGGTCACCCCCGGCCCGGCTTCCTCCTCCAGGCGGCGGTAGGCCTCCTCGATGGCCCGGCCGAGCTCCTCGGGCAGCTCGGCCCGGGTGATGAGCTGCTGGATCTCGGAGCTGAGGGCGAAGAGCTGGTCGGTCCGCTCCAGGACGTTGGCCTGGATCAGCCGGTTGATCTCCTCCTGCAGCTCGCCGTGCTGGAAGAATTTGAGGTAGGCCGCCGAGGAGATGACGAAGCCGGGGGGGACCTTGAGCCCCAGGCGGTTCCGCACCTGGCCCAGGTTGGCCATCTTGTCGCCGGCCTGGTCGGCCCAGTCCCGGTCGATCTCGGCCAGGGGCAGGATCAGGGGGCCCTGGTCAAGGGGCTTTCTCTGGGCCAGGAGGCCGTCGATCCGGCCCTGGATGTCCCGCAGGCGCTCGAAGAGATTGACGTACCTGTCCGCGGCCAGCTCGTTGAGATTCTTGGCCATCTGGTAGACGGCCACCCCGATGGCCGTGCAGCGGGACTGGACAAAGGACATGCCGAAAATGTGCTCGCCGGCGGCGGCACCCTCCATCTCGGCCATGAGCTCCAGGGCCTTGTTGTTGGCCGCCAGGAGGAAGCGGAAACTGTGGTAGCGGGCCTTGAAGGTGGCGGCCAGTTCGGCCGGAGACTCCGGCCCGCGCCCGGAGGGACGCCCGGAGAAGAGTCCTCGCCACCACTGGAGAAACTTGTTCACGATCGGCCTGGCTCCACCGGTATCGGCGCGGCTGGGAAGATCATCGAGGCGGCCCCGTCCCCTCGAGAGCCCGGAGGGTCCTCCAAGGCCAGGGCTTGAGCCCGGTCCCGGGAATGAAAGCTCCCCCGCCGCTCAGGCCTAGGGTCCGTTCTGACCCTCCTGGGCCTGGGCTTGAAGCTTGAGGGCGCTGATCTTCTTCTCCTGGAAGGACTTCTTCTGAAAGGCGTCCTGGATCTTGTAGACAAGTTCGTCGATGGCCGCCGGCTTGAGCAGGTAGTCGAAGGCGCCCAGTTCCATGCCCTGGATGGAGGCCTGGAGGCTGGCGTGCCCGGTCAGGAGGATGACCTCGACCAGGGGATGGGATTTCTTGATCTCCTTGATGGTTTCGATCCCGTCCATGCCCGGCATCCTGACGTCCAGGACGACCACGTCCACGGGCCTGGCCGTCAGGAGCTCGAGGGCTTCCGGGCCGCTGGTGGCGGTGATGACCTGGAGGCTGCGCAGGCTCAGCCGCTCGGTCAGACTGTCCAGGAAATCCGTCTCGTCGTCGACCAAGAGGACGTCGATCTGGTCCACTGCCTCACCTCCTGGCTGCCGGCCGGTCAGTGCTCCAGCCGGAAGCCGGTGCCTTCCAAGAGGAACATGACCGCGTAACCGTACCAGACGGTGTAGATTACGTAGAAGAGCAGGGAAAAGGCCACCACCACCCAGCGGTCGCCGATGTTCTGGGGCTCGATCCGGTAGTAGTTGTAGGCGCACTCCACGGCCTTGGTCTGGACCGTCTCCACCATCTTGGCCTGGGGGAATTTCTTCTGCCGGTTCAGATCCTTCTGCATGGCCTTGAGGACGTTCCACCAGGTGAAGAGGGTCCGTCTCTCCTCCAGACCGTAACGGTCGGCGATTTTCTGGCCCCGGTTGTGGAACATGTCGTCGGCGTCGTCCAGGCAGCTCTTGAGGACCTCGCCCAGGCCGCCGCTGACCTTGACCTGGGAGGCGCTGAAAGACGCCTCGGCGCCGGCGGACTTGAGAAGAAGCGCCGCCCGCTCGGCCTCGGCCTGGTCGGCCAGAGTCAGGCTCAGCTCGACCGCCTGGCCCAGGTACTGGCCGCTCTCCTCCTTGACCTTGGGGATGTAGTAGGCCGAGGCCTTGGAGATGGAGTTGTAGAGGCTGTCCAGGTAGTTCAGGCCGTTGTGGCCGCCGAAGAGAGGCAGGAAGATCAGGATCAGCACCAGGGCGAAGCCGGCCAGCAGGGACAGGCTGAGGAAGAGCTTCTTGCGCCGTGCCGCCAGGTTCATGGTCAGGCCTCCACTCGCCTGAGGGTCCGGATGTTGGCCACGAAGGTGCCGACGACCCAGACGCCGAAAACGCCGATGACGATGAAGAAGGCCCAGATGCCGATCTGGTCCAGGACAGAGGCCGCGCCCTTGGAGAGCTTGAAGACCCCCATCTCGCTCAGCTTGCCGGGCAGGGCGAAGGCGCGGTTGACGAAGCCGGCCAGGACGGCCATGGCATAGAAGCCGCGGATGGTGATCCCGGGCACGACCATGGTGACCATGGCCCCCACCTGGATGCCCAGGAGCGAGCCCAGGAGCATGCCCATGGCCAGGGTGTAGAAGATGAAGCCGAAGACGGCGTACTGGCTGATGGCGGCGTAGCCGGCGGTGAAGACAATCTGGAAGATGTCCGTGCCCACCGTGGTCATGGAGGAGACGCCCAGGACGTAGACAAAGATGGGGAAGGTCAGGAACCCGCCGCCCACGCCCATGATCGCCGCGGCGAAGCCGACCAGGAACCCGCTGGCCACCAGGAAGAGGGCCGAGATGCGCCGGCCGCCCGGCACCAGTCCCTGGTCAAAGGTGACCAGAGGCGGGATCTTGACCGCCTGGAGGCGCTGGGGCAGGCCGCCCAGATCGGCCCCCTCGACCTTGCCGTGGCCCAGGTCGCAGGTCCCGACGGTCTTGCGGCAGCGCAGGAAGTCAATCAGGGCGTAGGCGCCCAGCAGGCCGAGCATGAGGACGTAGACCGTGGTGATGAAGGCGTCGCTCAGGACAGGGTTGATCTCGTAGAGCTGGCGGTTTATCACCCCGCCCGTGGTCGCCCCGCCGATGGCCCCGATCAGGAAGATGGCCGCCAGGGCCACCGAGACGTTGCCCAGCTTGCGGTGGATGACGCTGCCCATGATGGCCTTGGCAAAGATGTGGAAGAGATCGGTGCCCACGGCCAGGATGCCCTTGATGCCGGCGCTCATCAAGGCCGGGGCGATGATGAAGCCGCCGCCGGCGCCGATGCAGCCGGTGATCAGCCCTGCGGCCAGGCCGATGAGGACCGAGGCCAGGAAGATGCCGACGCTGTAGAAGGCCGGGCTGTAGGCCTTCTTCCCGCCCAGGAAGTGAGGCAGCGTCTGGCCGATCTGGTCGGCCAGAGCCACCCCGCCGAGGATGATCGGAATGGTCAGGAGTCCCAGGACAAGGAGTCTGCGTCGGTCTCCCAGAATCCGCCGCGACACGGTCAGCTCCCACTGGGCGTGGGCCCTGGCGGCCGACATCATGAACTGGCCCCACTGTCTGAACAGGCTCATGAGCGATTCCTTCCTCGGACTGATGACTGGCCCCGGCTCTCAAGTCTGACCCGCCGTCCGCCTCTGGCTGGAAAACGCCCTCTCCCCGACTCCGGCCGCGACCGGGCCGGACAGCCGGGCGGGCGCTCCTCTCTCCGGCCAAAGATCAGCCTCCCGGGTCGGCTGGCCCTGCGAGCACGTCGCTTATACCTGAAGGCCGCCCCCGGGCCCCCTAGGTCCGCGAGATCCACCGGGTTGGTTCGGGCCGCGGCGACGCGCCCGACCCGGCGGCCCCACGGACAATTTTCTGGTCAATGATTAACCTTCTCGACCAGGGCTTGTCAAGAAGTCGTTCCTTTTGGTTTTACGTTGCTTCCAGCCTTGCGCCGCGTCCAGGGCCGGGTCGGCTCCGGCCGGGCGGGCCGCGGCCCTTGCTGGGCCGAACTTCTGCCAGAGGTCACCAGGCATTATGCCATTACGCATAATGAAATCTGGGGCAACTCCCCGGCCCCGGCCGCGGGATCGGCCCGATCGGCTTCAGGGCAGACCCATAATCGGAAGGGCCAGGTCCGCCGCCACATGCGGCCAGGGGCGGGTTCCCCGGAAACGGCGTCCAGGTCCCCGGGCCGGCGGCGGACTTGGCCGGGGATCGGGGCGGCTAATTCGGCCCCAATGGCATGCTTCTTGATGCTTACACAATGTGGTTGGGCGACGATTGAAATAAAAAATTCGGTAAAATAGGACATTAGAACAAACGGCCGCTATTCGAGCGTTTGTTCGGTATGCATAATTGCATAAGGCTGCTGCCCCGGCCCAGAGCAGGGGCGGACAAGGGTCGGCCCCAGAGAAGAGGGCCTATTTACCGACCGGAAGGAGCCGCTGATCCCCTCAGCGGCCGCCTTGGAAGACAAGGAGTCTGCGAATGTCTAGTTGGACTGAGTTGTGGACCGAGAGACGCCGGAAGCACGTGCCCCTGGGAGTGGGCAATGTGTCGCCGTTCTTCATAGCCCGGGCCCAGGGCGCCTGGATCCAGGACGTGGACGGCAAGGAGTTCATCGACTTTGCCGGCGGGATCGGGGTGAACAACGTCGGGCACCGTCATCCGGCGGTGGTGGAGGCGATCAAGGCCCAGGCCGATGAGTTTCTCCATTCCTGCTTTCACGTAATGATGTACCAGACCTACATCGAGGTGGCCGAACGGCTCAACGAGATCATCCCCTGCCGCAAGCCGGCCAAGACCATGCTGGCCAATTCAGGGGCCGAGGCGGTCGAGAACGCGGTCAAGATCGCCCGCCACTACACCGGCCGGATGGGTATCGTCTGCTTTGACAACGCCTTTCACGGCCGGACCTTCCTGACCATGGCCCTGACCAGCAAGATGAGGCCCTACAAGCTCAAGCTGGGCTCGATGATGGCCCCGGGCATTTTCCGGGCCCATTACCCTTACTGCTATCGCTGCCCCTGGGGGAAAAGCTATCCCCAGTGCGGGGTCTACTGCGGCCAGGACTACTTCGAGGGGGACTTCTTCAAGCGCCAGGTCGATCCCGAGGAAGTGGCCGCGGTGATCATCGAGCCCGTCCAGGGCGAGGGGGGCTTCATGTCCCCGCCCCAGGAGTACCTGGCCAAGCTGCGGCAGGTCTGTGACCGCTACGGCCTGGTTCTGATCGTGGATGAGATCCAGTCCGGGTTCGCCCGGACCGGCAGGATGTTCGCCACCGAGCATTTCGGGATCGAGGCCGATCTGGTGACCACGGGCAAGTCCCTGGCCGGCGGGCTGCCCCTGAGCGCGGTCACGGGCCGGGCCGAGATCATGGACTCGGTCCATGCCGGCGGACTGGGCGGCACCTTCGGCGGCAACCCCTTGGCCTGCCGGGCCGCCCTGGCCGTGCTGGACGCCATCAGGGACGAAGATCTGGTGTCCCTGAGCGAGGAACTAGGGCGCAAAGTCAGAGCCGAGCTGGAGCGGCTCGAGGCGGCCCACCCGATCATCGGCCAGGTCAGGGGCCTGGGCCCGATGCTGGCCCTGGAGCTGGTCAAGGACCGCCAGACCAAGGAGCCGGCCGCTGACGAGGCCAAGGAGCTGGTCAGGTATTGCCAGCAGCACGGACTTCTGATCCTCGACTGCGGCACCCTGGGCAACAACGTCCGCACCCTGATGCCCCTGACCATCACCCCGGAGCAACTGGCCAGGGGCCTGGAGATACTTGGAGACGGGCTCGGCCAACTGAGCCGCTGAGGACGGGAGGGCCGGCGGCCGGACTGGCTTGAGGCCGGCCGGCCTCTCCCGAAGATGACCGGAGTTCTGAGGAGGAGAGACATGGAGCCAAGGACGGTCAAGGAGTTGATGGCCTTGCGGCAGCAGCACGTTCCCCGGGCGGCTTTCAACACCACACCGGTATTCGTCAGACGGGCCAAGGGCGCCCTGATCGAGGACGTAGAGGGCCGGGAGTACGTCGACTTCGCCGGCGGCATCGGCGTGGCCAACATCGGCCACTGCGCTCCCCAGGTGGTCGAGGCCATCAAGGACCAGGTCGACCGTTACATGCACGTCTGTTTTCACGTCGCCCTCTACGAGCCCTACATCGAGCTGGCCAGAAGGCTGAACGAGCTCACCCCCGGCGACTTCGCCAAGCAGACCCTGCTGGTCAACAGCGGCGCCGAGGCGGTGGAGAACGCGGTCAAGGTGGCCCGCTACGCCAGCAAGCGGACGGCCATCATCTCCTTTGAACACGCCTTTCACGGCCGGACCTACATGGCCATGAGCCTGACCAGCAAGGTCAAGCCCTACAAATGGAACTTCGGCCCCCTCTGCCCCGAGACGTACCAGATGCCCTTCGCCTACTGTTACCGCTGCCCCTTCGGGCTGGAGCACCCCGCCTGCGGGATTTACTGCGCCGAGCACCTGGAGAAGTTCTTCATCAACCGGGTCGCCCCGGATGCCGTGGCCGCGGTCATTGCCGAGCCGATCCCTGGGGAAGGCGGGTTCATCGTGCCTCCCAGGGACTACTTCAAGAGGATCAAGGCCATCCTCGACAAATACGGCATCTTGTTGATCATCGACGAGATCCAGTCCGGGATGGGCCGGACGGGCAAGCTTTACGCCATCGAGCACTTCGGGGTGGTCCCGGACCTGATCCTGACGGCCAAGTCCCTGGCCGCCGGGCTGCCCCTGGCCGCGGTGACCGGCCGGGCCGAGCTGATGGACAGCCCCCACGTCGGAGGGCTGGGCGGCACTTACGGCGGCAACCCGGTCTCCTGCCGGGCCGCCCTGGCCGCCCTGGATCTGATCAACCAGGACCTGCTCGACCGGGCCGCCCAATTGGGCGGGACGGTCAGGGACAGGTTCCTCAAGCTGCAGGAAAAATACGAGATCATCGGCGACGTCCGGGGGCTGGGCCCCATGGTCGGCCTGGAGCTGGTCAGGGACCGGAAGACCAAGGAGCCGGCCGCCGAGGAGGCCAAGGACCTGGTCAGGCGCTGCCACGAAAAGGGACTGATCATCCTCTCCTGCGGCAATTACGGCAACGTTATAAGAACACTCATGCCCCTGGTCATCACCGAGGAACAGCTGGAGCGGGGCTTCTCCATTCTGGAGGAGGGCCTGGGGGAGCTTCGCTGAAGCCGCCCCTCCCGGTCGGGGCGGCCCCCGGCCCCCGGGTCTGGGGAGGATGCGCCCCGGCAAAGAGCGCCGATCGGGTAGGGGGAGCGCTCTCTGGCCGCGACCAGCTTTGAGATAGACCCAGGGTGGTTGCCTGATAAGCGGCAGCCAAAGGGATTAGGAGGATTAAGGTCGGCGATGAACTAAGAGAGGAGGAAGGAAGATCATGAAAAGGACCCTGCTTTGCGTCACGGTTTTGCTGCTCGTCCTGGGGCTGGGCCTCCTGGCCGGCCCGGGGGCCTGGGCGGCCGCGCCCAAGGAAATTGTGATCGGAGCCACCGCGCCCCTGACCGGGCCAGCGGCCGAGGCCGGCGTGGCCCTGAAGCAGGGCATGCTCCTGGCCGTGGAGGAGTGGAATGCCCAGGGCGGGATCCAGGTCAAGGAGGCCGGCAAGAAGATTCCGGTCAAGATCCTGATCGAGGACTGCCAGTCCAAGCCGGAGGTAGGGGTCAGCGTCGGCGAGAAGATGATCACCCGGGACAAGGTTAAAGTCCTCATGGGCGACTCCTTCCACAGCTCGGTGACCATGGCCATGATGGAGCTGGCTCCCAAGTACGGCCTGCCGATTATGAGCGTCGAGCCGGTCAGCGGTGAGATCGCCAAGAAGATCGCGGCCAACCCCAAAAGGTACTGGAGCTTCTGGAAGGGCGATTGGAACAGCGACGCTTACGCCAACACGGTCTTCAGCACCTACAAGTACCTGCTGGACAACAATCTCTTCAAACCCAAGAACAAGACCGTGGCCTTCGTCGTCGAGGACACGGACTACGGGCGGTCCAACGCCCAGAAAACCAGCGAGTTCTTTAAGGAGATAGGCTGGAAGACGCTGACCATCGAGACCGTGGCCCTGGGCTACACCGACTTCTACCCCCAGCTGAGCAAGCTCAAGGCCATGGATCCGGACATCCTGGTCACGATCTTCACCCCGCTGGCCTCGGGCGTGGCCCTGTCCAAGCAGTTCCACGAGGTCGGGCTGAAGGCCTCCCAGTTCGCCATCTACTACCCCCTCCGGCCCGAGTACATGCCCCAGGCCGGCCAGGCAGGCGAGGGCCTGATGTGGGCCCCCCTGACGGTCGACCCGGTGAACAACCCGCAGCACAAGGAATTCGCCGAAAAGATCAAGAAAATGTTTAACGTGAGCCTGACCAGCGACCACGCCTCAGGCTACGACGGGGCCAACAACGTCATGGACGCCATTGCCAGGGCCGGCTCCCTGGAGCCCAAGGCCATCGTCGAGGCCCTGGCCAAGACGGAGAGGAAGGGGATAATGGGCCGCTACGTCTTTGACCAGGCGACCCACACCATCAAGGACGGCGAGGAGTTCCTGCCCGTCCCGGCGGCCCAGATCCAGGGCGGCAAGAACTTTGTCATCTGGCCGCCAGCCATGGCGTCCAAGAAGTACCAGAAGCAGCCCTGGCTGGCTGAATGAGCTGACTTGTCCGGGTGAGCCGGCCGGAGCCGGCTCACCCCCGGGTTAGACACTTCAGGAAAAGGGCGCTGGTCATGCAGAACACCGATTCCTCACGGCAATTCGAGAATCAACCGCCCATCCTTTCTGGAAGAGGATTGTCTAAGTTCTTTGGCGGCCTGGCCGCCCTGAGCGAGGTGGACTTCGATCTCCACGAAAATGAGATCCTAGGCCTGATCGGGCCCAACGGCGCCGGGAAGACGACCCTCTTTCACGTCATTGCCGGGGTCCACAAGCCGACCCGCGGCAGCGTCAGCTTCCGGGGAGAGACCATCACCGGGCTCAAGCCGGACGCGATCTGCCGGAAGGGCATCGGCCGGACTTTTCAGATTACCAAACCCTTTCTCCAGATGAGCACCCTGGAAAACGTGATGGTCGGCGCCTACTTCGGCTCCCCTGAAAAGACCTCGATCAGGAGGTGCCGGGCCGAGGCGGAGGAGATCCTCAAGCTGGTGGGACTGGCCGACAAGAGCCGGATCCTGGGCGCCCAACTGACTCTGGTCCAGCGCAAGAGGCTGGAGTTCGCCCGGGCTCTCTCGACCAAACCAGCGGTTCTGCTCCTCGACGAGGTCGTGGCCGGCCTGAACCCGACCGAGACCGAGGAGATGGTCAATCTGCTCAAGGAAATAAGGGAAAGGGGCATGACCATCCTGATGATCGAGCACGTCATGAAGGCGGTGATGGGGACCTCGGACAGGGTCATCGTCCTCCAGCACGGCCAAAAGATCGCCGAGGGCGATCCGGCTCGGGTGGTGGCCAACCCGGAAGTGGTCGAGGCCTACCTGGGAGGGATGGCCCATGCTTAGCCTGAGCAATCTCGACGTCTTCTACGGCGACGCCCAGGCTCTCTGGGACGTGAGTCTCGAGGTGGCCCAGGGTGAAATCGTCACCCTCCTGGGCTCCAACGGGGCGGGCAAGTCGACCACCCTCAAGACCATCTCCGGCCTGCTCAGACCCAAAAAGGGCCGGATCACCCTGGGCGAGGTCCGCCTGGACACCATCGAGCCGTCCAGCATCGTCGGCCACGGCATCGCCCACGTGCCCGAGGGGAGGCGGCTCTTCCCCAACATGACCGTCTCGGAGAATCTCCGCGTCGGGGCCTACAACGCGGCGGCCTGGAACGGGCGCCAGCAGATCATCGAGACGGTTTACGGGATCTTCCCCATCCTGTCCGAGAGGCGGAGCCAATTGGCCGGCACGCTCTCGGGCGGCGAGCAGCAAATGCTGGCCATCGGCCGGGCCCTCATGTCCAAGCCGACCGTCCTGATGCTGGACGAACCCTCCCTGGGTCTGGCCCCCAAGGTTGTGGAGGCGATTTTCGGGATTCTGGTCGAGATCAACCAGCAGGGGACGACCATCCTCCTGATCGAGCAGAACGCCCACATCGCCCTGCAGGTCGCCCACCGGGGCTACGTCATGGAGACCGGACGGATCTCCATCAAGGGCCGGGCCGAAGAACTGAGCCAGGACGAGCACGTCAAGAAGGCCTACCTCGGACTGTGAGAGGGGGAAGTCGATGACCGCAACCAAGGGGCCGGATTCTTCCAAAGGAGCGAAGGAATGATAACGGGCAAACTGGTCATTGAACAGCTCCTCAACGGGCTGGTGCTCGGCTGCATGTACGCCGCCGTGGCCAGCGGCCTGACCCTCATCTGGGGCACGATGAAGATGCTCAATTTCGCCCACGGCGAGTTCTACATGCTCGGCGGGTACGCGCTCTACTTCGCCATCAGCTCCTTCGGCGTCCCGCCCATGATCAGCCTGATTCTGGCCGTGGCCGTTGTCTTCCTGGTGGGGGCCCTGATCGAGAGGGGGATCATCGATCCCCTGCTCGACCGGCCGGGCTGGGAGCTGAGCCCGATAGTGGTCACGGTGGGCCTGTCCATCTTCTTCCAGAACATGGCCCTCAAGATCTGGGGGGAGAGGTTCAAGAATCTGCCTTATTTTATGGACGGGACCGTGGAGGTCTGGGGCGTGAGAATGGCCTACCAGCGGCTGTTCATCCTGGGGGTCACCGCGGCGGTCATGCTCGGCTTCTGGCTCTACATCAAGAAGGCCAAGTTCGGCCTGGGACTGAGAGCCACGGCCCAGGACCGGGACGCGGCGACCATCATCGGGATCAATGTCAAGAGGGTCTACACCATCACCTTCGGGTTGAGCTGCGCCATGGCCGCCCTGGCGGCGGCCCTGCTGGCCCCGATCTTCTCGATCAACCCCTGGATGGGCAACGGCGCCCTGACCAAGGGCTTCATCACCGTTGTCCTGGGCGGCCTGGGCAGCTTCGAGGGGGCCATCCTGGGGGGCATGATCCTGGGCACGGTCGAGAGCATCTCGGTGATCGTCTTCTCCTCCGAGTGGAAGGACGTGGTCGCCTTCGCCGTCTTCATTCTGGTGCTGACCATCAGGCCGGCCGGCCTGTTCGGGACAAAGGAATGGTAGAGATGTCGGATAAGAGAAGCCTTCTGGACGTTTTTTTCCGGGAATCCAGGCTCAGGAGCGACCGCAGCCTGCTGCTGGGGGCGATCATCCTGGCGATCCTGCCCGCCTTTGTCCGGGATCCGTACATCCTCAACATCCTCATAATCTCCCTGATAGCCGCGGTCCTGACCATCAGCTGGAACATCATCTGCGGTTACACAGGGATATTCACCTTCGGCCACCAGGCCTTCTTCGGAATCGGGGCCTACTTCTCCTCCCTCCTGGCCATGAAGGCCGGGATCTCGCCCTGGCTGGGCCTGCTCCTGGGCGGCCTGGTCGCCGCGGCCATAAGCTTTCTCATCGGCCTGCCCTGCCTCAGGCTCAGGGCGGCGCCCTACGTGGCCATCATGACCCTGGCTTTTTCGGAGATCACCCGGATTACCTGCATGAACCTGGTCGACCTCACCCGGGGGGAGATGGGTCTCTGGGGCATTCCCAACTTCCCGGACATCCCTCTGCCCGGGGGCGCGGTCATCAGCTTCACCGGCGGGGGACGGATTCCTTACTATTACCTGATCCTGGCCATATTCCTGGTCATGATGCTCGTGGTCTACCTGGGCCTCAGGTCCCACATCGGGCTGGCCTTCAAGTCGATCCGGGACTCCCAGGACGCGGCCGAGAGCCTGGGCATGAACGTCACCTACCACAAGCTCCTGGCCTTCGTGGCCAGCGCCTTCTTCGCCGGGATGGTGGGCAGCTTCTACGCCCACTACATCCTGATTCTGACCCCGACATCCGTCTTCAGCGTGGGGCTGATGATCGAGATCCTGGCCATCGCCCTGATCGGCGGCCTGGGCACGTTCATGGGGCCGGCCGTGGTGGCCTTTGTCCTGACCATCGGCCTGGAGTACCTGCGTTTTCTGGGAGAGTATCGCTTCATCACCTACGGGATCTTCCTGGTCCTGGCCATAATCTTCATGCCCGAGGGCATCGGCAAGAAGCTGTTCCGGGACAGGGAAGTCATCGACTGAGGCGGGGAGGAAGCCGTGAGCATAAGAGTCACCGTCGTCCAGATGGGCGCGGTCGGGGCCAAGGAGGAAAATCTGGCCAAGGCCAGGGCTCTGCTGGATTCCCTGGCCCGCCTGCAACCCGGGCCCGATTTCGTCTGCCTGCCCGAGATGTTTTCCTACCTGCCCGATCCGGCGGACGACTTCGAGGCCATTGACCGCGTCGCCGAGGAGATCAACGGACCCACGGCCCAGATGCTCTCAGAACACGCCCGCAGGCTGAAGTGCCACCTCATCGGCGGCAGCTTCATCGAGAAGCGGGCCGGCCGGCACTTAAACACCAGCCTCCTCTTCGGCCCGGAGGGTGATTTGCTGGCCCAGTACAGCAAGACCCACCTCTTCGACGCTCCGGATTTCAAGGAGTCCGACTTCGTCGCTCCGGGCGATCACATCACCGTGGTCCAGACCGATCACTGCCAGATCGGGATGATCGTCTGCTACGACATCAGGTTCCCCGAACTCCTGAGAACCTTGACCCTCAAGGGCGCCGAGCTGATCTTCTGCCCGGCCGCCTTTCCCGTGGCCGGAGCCTCCCCGGGCTACGACCACTGGCAGATCCTGACCCGGGCGGCGGCCCTGCAGAACATGGTCTACCTGGTGGCGGTCAATCAACTCGGCATCAAGAGTCCCCTGACCTTTTTCGGGCGCAGCGTCGTTGTCGACCCCTGGGGCATCGAGATAGCCGTGGCGCCCAACCAGGAGGGCTTCTTCTCGGCCGAGCTGGATCTGCATTACCTCCGGGAGATGAGAAGGCAGAGGTCGCCCCTGGACCATCGCCGGCCGGACCTCTACGATCTCTGATCCGAAGTCATTGTCAGAGCCGACCAAGTCAAGTCGAGCAAAGGAGTGATCCAGAAATGCCAGAAGCGGACAAGGGCAAGGCTTTTGTAACCTCGTGGATAGACCAGAATCACCAGCCGTTCGTTGAGCTTTCCGACGCCGTCTGGAGTTACGCCGAACTGGGCTGCGAAGAGTTCCTCTCCTCCCGGCGGCACGTGGAGGTCCTTGAGAGCCGCGGCTTCGAGGTCCAGGCCGGAGTGGCCGGCCTGCCCACCGCCTTCGTGGCCAGTTGGGGTTCGGGCGGGCCGGTCATCGGGATCAACTGCGAGTACGACGCCCTGCCCGGGCTGTCCCAGCAGCCCATCCCGGAGAAGAAGCCGGTCGTCCCGGGAGCGCCAGGCCAAGGCTGCGGCCACAGTATCCTGGGCAGCGGCGGAACAATGGCCGCGGTGGCCATCAAGGAGTGGCTGGCCGCCACTGGCCTCAAGGGCCGGGTGGTGGTCCTGGGCACCCCGGCCGAGGAGGTCTGCGTGGGCAAGCCCTTCATGGCCCGGGCCGGCCTTTTCCAGGGCTTCGACGCCATTATCGACTGGCATCCCTGGCAGTACAACGGGGCCAACTTCGACACCTGCAACGCCTACTTCAACGTCAAGTACCACTTCCAGGGCCGCACCGCCCACGGCAACGCCCCCTGGGACGGCCGCAGCGCCCTGGACAGCGCCGTCCTGGCCGGCCACGCCATCGAGCTCTTGAGGGAGCACATCACCCCGGGCTGCCCGGAGGCGGCCAACACGATCAACTACACCTTCTCCGACGTGGGTCCGGAATATCCCAATGTGGTCCCGGACCGCTCGACCCTCTGGGTCATCGGCCGGATCACCACCGCCGAGGAGATGGCCAAGATCATCGAGCGGATTCACAAGTGCGCCGAAGCGGCCAGCCTGGCCACCGAGACCTCCTGGAAGATGGAATTCCTGACCGCGACCCACGAGAAGATCCCCAACAAGACCCTCTCCACGGTCCTGTACCGCAACCTGGTCGAGATCGGACCTCCCCGGTTCGACGCGGCCGAGCAGGAGTTCGCCCGGAAGATGCAGCGCGACCTGGGCGTCCAGGAGACCGGCCTATCCACCAAGATCCTGGAGTTCGGCGGCGGCGCCTCGGGCGTGACCGACAACTCCGAGTTCAGCTGGTTCGCGCCCTTTGCCATGGTCTGGACCGCGGCCGGGCCCGAGAACATCGGCTGGCACAACTGGCAGGTCACGGCCTCGGTCAAGGGGGGCATCGGCCGGAAGTCCATGATCGCGGCGGCCAAGGTCCTAGCCGCCTCGGCGGTGGAGCTGTACACCCAGCCCCGGATCCTGGAGGAGGCCAAGCAGGAGCAGGCCGAGCGCCTGGCCGGTAGAGAGTACCGCCCGGTCATTCCCCAGGAGGCCGAGCCGCCCGTCGAGATCAACCGGAAGACCATGGAGAAGTACCGGGCCCTGATGAAGGAGCATTACGAGGAGGCCGGCCAGGGCTGATCGTTGGCCAGGCCAGTGAATCCGCCTCTGCTGTCGGCCTGATCTTCGGGTTCGGCCCGGAGCCGGCCCTGGGGGTGGATGAAGGAGGAGGCCCGGCCGTGGCCGAGTCGTTCTCGAGTTACTCCAGGCTGGCCGGCCGGGCCGCCCTGATTACCGGCGCGGCCAGCGGCATCGGCCGAGCCACGGCCCTGCTCTTCGGCCGGGAAGGGGCCAGGGTCGCGGTCGTTGATCTGAACGAGGCCGGGGCTAGAGACACGGCCGAGGAGATCCGGGCCGGCGGCGGCGAGGCCATCTGGCTCGGCGCCGACGTATCCCAGGCCTCGGCCGTGGACCGGATCGTGGATCTGAGCCTGGCCGAGTTCAGGAGGCTGGACATCCTGGTCAACAACGCCGGCATCGGCGGCCGGCGGGCCGGTTCCGGATCGCTCCTGGAGACTTCCGAAGAGGCCTGGGATCGCATCATGGCCGTAAATCTCAAGGGCGCCTTTCTGCTCTGCCAGGCGGTCGTGGCCAGGATGATCCCGCAGAAAAGAGGCGTTGTGATCAACATCGCCTCCGTCTTCGGTCTGGTCGGCTTCGCCGGACTCTCGGCTTACGGCGCGGCCAAGAGCGGCCTGATCAATCTGACCCGCTCCCTGGCCATCGACTACGGGCCCCAGGGCATCCGGGTGAACGCCATCGCCCCCGGCGTGATCCAGACTCCGATGATCGAGGAGAGACTAGAGGATCCGACCTACCAGCGGCGGATGATCGAGGCCGTGCCCCTGGCCCGACTGGGCACGCCCCAGGACGTGGCTCAGGGGGCCCTGTTTCTGGCCTCGGACGAGGCCGGCTACATCAGCGGCCACACCCTGGTGATCGACGGCGGCTGGCTGGCCTGAACTCGAGGTCCGGGATGATGGGGCTCGAGGCGCGGAGGATTCAGGTGGACGCAAAGGTGAAAGAGGCGCTCTTGCAGGCCGTGGACCGGATGCGTGACGAGATGGTCGAGACCCTGCAGGGCCTGGTGCGCATCCCCAGCCCGGTCGGGAGCGAGGGCCGGGCCCAGGAGTTTGTTCGCCGGGAGTTCGAGGGCCTGGGCCTGGAGGTTCGCTCCTTCGAGGCCGACCGGGCCAGGATCGAGAAGCACCGAGCCTTTGTCGACAGCGGGCTCTCCTATGAAGACCGGCCAAACATCATCGGCCTGCTCCAGGGCGACCCGGCCAAGCGTTCGCTCATCCTCAACGGCCACGTCGACGTGGTCTCGCCCGAGCCGGTCGATCAGTGGACCCGGGACCCCTGGGGCGCCCAGGTGGAGGGGAACCGTCTCTATGGCCGGGGCTCGGTGGACATGAAGGCCGGGCTGGTGGCCAACCTGTTCGTCGTCCGGGCCCTGCGGAAGATCGGGCTAGATCCCGGCGGGACAATAATGCTCCAGAGCGTCATCGAGGAGGAGGCCGGCGGCGGCGGAGGGACCCTGGCCTGCTTCATCGAGGGCTACACCGGCGACGGCCTGATCATCACCGAACCACACCCGGTCGTCTGCATCGCCCACTCCGGGATCCTCTACTTCCGGGTCAAGGTCAGGGGCCGGACCGCCCACGCCGGCCGGGCCCACCTGGGGGTCAACGCCATAGGCAAGATGCTCAAGATCTACCAGGCCCTGGAAGAGCTCGACCGCGTCAGGGCGGCCGCGGTCAAGTTTCCCCTGTTCGAGAAAAGGATAGGCCGCTCCTGCCACCTGAACGTGGGCAGCCTCAGGGCCGGCGACTGGCCCTCCACCGTGGCCGGCTTCGCCGAGCTGGAGTGCCGGATATCGTTCATCCCGGGGGAGAAGAGGGAGGACATCCAGAAGACGGTCGAGGCCGCCGTGGCCGAGGCGGCCGGGGCCGACCCCTGGCTAGTCCAGCACCCGCCCCAGGTGGAGTGGTTCGGCTGGCGGGCCGACCCCTGGTACCAGGACCCGGCCGGGCCCTTTGTCCGGGTGGTCCTGTCCAGCGCCGAGGCGGCCAGCGGCCAGAAGATGGAGGTCGTCGGCAGCCCGGCCGGTCTGGACACCCGGTTTTCCCAGTACTTCGGCTTCCCGGCGGTCTCCTTCGGGCCGGGCGGTGACAACACCCACGGTTTCGACGAGTACGTCGACCTGGACACGCTGCCCCTGACCGTCAAGGCCCTGGCCCTGGCCGCGGTGGAGTGGTGCTCCCGGGAGAGGAGCCCCCTGGGGCGGCCCTGACTCGATAGAGGAGGTGAGGGCGATGCGTTGGCCCGACCAGGCCCGTTGCGCCGTCAGCCTGACCATCGATCTGGACGGGGAGCTGGTCTGGCTGAACAAGGTGGCCCAGAACCCGGCCTTTGGCAGCCCGGTCATCCGGTCCATGGGCCGCTTCGGCCCCCAGGTCGGCGCGCCCAGGCTGCTGGACCTGCTGGACCGGTATGGGATCAAGGCCTGCTTCTTCATCCCCGGTAAGAACGTGGAGGCCTACCCGGAACTGGTCAGGGAGATCCACTCCCGGGGCCACGAGATCGGCTTTCACGGCCACGACCACAAAAACCCGGCGACCATGACTCTGGAGGAGGAGAAGGAGGACTTCGCCCTGGCCCTGGCGGCTTTCGAGAAGACCATCGGCGAGAGGCCGCTGGGCTACCGCTCCCCGGCCCTGGAGATGAGCGGGAACACCTGGGACCTGCTGGCGGCCAATGGGTTTCTCTACGATTCCGGGCTGATGGACGCCGATTACCCCTACCTGCTCCAGACCGGCGGCCACAGATTGGTCGAGATTCCGGTCCACTGGCTCCTGGACGACTGGGTCCATTTCGGCTTCAACATGTACCCGCCCCTGCCCTACATGAGCGGCATCAGCAGCCAGGAAAAGGTCTTTGAGATCTGGTCGACCGAGTTCGAGGGGATGTACCAGGCCGGCTGTCACTTCGTCCTCTGCCTCCACCCCCAGTTGATGGGCCGCCTCTCCAGGCTGAACATGCTGGAGAGGCTGATCAGGCGCATCAAGAGCCGGCCCGACGTCTGGATCGCCCCTCCGGTCGAGGTGGCCAGGTGGGTCCTGGCGAGTCAGGGAGCGAGCTGAACCGCGGGTCCGAGCCGTCCTTTCCATCAACGGTCCGATCAATCCCAGGAACAGAAACAGAAAGCGGGCCGCCCCTTTGAGGGGCGGCCCGCTTCGCAAGGGAGCCCGGCCCGGCTAGCGGGGCACGAACCCGGATCGCTGGTAGTCGCGGTGGAAGGTCCACCAGGGCGTGGGCGAGCCGACCCTAGCCGTGGTCGACCAGGCCCAGAGAGCCCCGGTGCCGTCGCCCTTGCCGCCGGCGACGACGATGTCCAGAAGGCCGTCGCCGTCGATGTCGGCCACGGCCGGGGAAGCGAAGAGGCTCCAGTTGGTCACGTAGCCGATGTTCCTGGCGCTGCGGGGTCCGGTCAGGAGGCGGCCGGTGTGGTCGAGGACGACGACCTCATAGCGCCAGCTCACCAGGATCTCCAGGTCCCCGTCGCCGTCGATATCGGCGACCACGGGCGAGGTCCTGACCGCGGTCAGGTCCGGGTCGGAGACGGTGTTGGCCGATTGCCCGTTGACGTCCACCAGTAGGGTCCGCCAGCGGATGCGGCCGTTGTTGTTGATGCAGTAAACCCGCCCGTCCTCGCAGCCGATGATGGTCTCCAGGCGGCGGTCGCCGTTGGGCCGGTTGCGCCGCACGTCCAGGTCGGCCAGGGCCGGCGAGGACATGGTCGACCCGCCCAGCGGGGCCGGCCAGCCGGGCAGGTTGGTCCCGTTGGCCCGCCAGCCGAAGACGTGGCGGCCGGTTCGGGTGCCGGTGCACTCGCTGCCGCCCCGGCCGTTGGCGCACCAGTAGATTCCCGTGCCGCAGACGATCTCGTACTGGCCGTCGTTGTTGATGTCGCCGATGGCCGGAGAGGAGTAGAAGGTCTGGTTTGACTTCAGGGCCGCATCCCGCGGCGAGACCTGGTCCCAGCCGTGCCAGACCGTGCCGCTGCGATTGAAGAACCACATCCGGCCCCCGTTGTGGGACCAGTTGTTGGCCGGGTTGAGGCTCAGGTCCGAGCCGACCACGATTTCCTTGTAGCCGTCCCCGTTCAGGTCGGCCACGGCCGGGGTGCCCCAGATGGTGTCGTGGCAGAAGAAGGGCCAGTTGGAGCTGTAGAGGGCTCCGTTGCCGTAGCGGCGGGCGTAGACGTGGTGGTCCCAGCCGCCGTAGACCAGTTCCGGGTTGCCGTCGCCGTCCAGGTCGCTGACGTTGATCGCCCCGAAGACGCCGTCGGGCACGCCGTTGGCCGCCGCCGGAGTTACCGCCTGGTCTAGGCTGAAGCGGCGCTCAGTGCCGTCGTTGCGGTCGCGGCCGGCCACCTGCCAGGTCTTGGTGAGAGTGTTGGGGTTGATCTTGGCGATACCGCCGGGATTGCGGTTGCGGACATCGGCCCCGTAGCCGAAGTAGAGAGGCGACCTGACATCGCCGGTCCACGAGGAAGGGGAGCTGGAGATGGGGGCGGAGTAGATCAGGGCTCGCTTGGAGATGGACACGACCCTGGCGCTGCGGCGGATGATGTTCACCTTCCACAGACGCCCGCCGCCGTCGCCGACGAAGATGGCCGAGCCAGAGGCGTTGGGCAGGACCAGAACCGAGGACCACTCCACCGGCCGGGTGCCCAGATTGACCGGGAAGCCAGCCTTGGGAGTTGCCCGGGTGTAGGCCTCGGCTCCGCCCGGCAGACTGAGCCCCAGAACCAGGGCCAGCCCGAAAATAATCTTCGACCAACGGTAAAACCTCATGTCTTACTCCCTCCAGTTTCCGGTGACTTCCTAGGCGGCAACTATTCCCCCCTAAGCTGATGATAGGCCACAAGCGCCGCCAAGGCAACCCCGTTGGTTGGGGAGGTCTAACAAGATGGTGTGTGGGTTGTCTGGGATGGGCACTGGGTCTAGACGCCTGAATGAACCGTCAGGGCTGGCCTCGGCCTTGGCGGGCCGCCCTCCAGAAGCACCTTCGCATCCAACCCTATTCGCCCAGGTAGGCCTTCTTGACCTGCTCGTTCTTGAGCAGGGCCGAAGCCTTGTCGGCCAGGACTATCTGGCCGGTCTCCATGACGTAGCCATCGGCGGAGATGTTCAGGGCCATGTGGGCGTTCTGCTCGACCAGAAAGATGGTCGTGCCGCCCTTGTTGATCTCCAGGATGGTGTCGAATATCCTCTCGACCAGCTTGGGGGCCAGGCCCAGGGAAGGCTCATCCAGGAGCAGCAGGATCGGCCGGGACATCATGGAGCGGCCGATGGCCAGCATCTGCTGCTCGCCGCCGCTCAGGGTGCCGCCCAGCTGGTGGCGCCGCTCCTTGAGGGCCGGAAAGAGGTCGAAGACCTTCTCCATGTCCCTGGTCACCTCTTCCTGGTCGGTCCTGAGATAGGCGCCCAGCTCCAGATTCTCCATGGTGGTCATCTGGGCGAAGATCTGGCGGCCTTCCGGGGTCTGGGCCACGCCCCTGGCGGCCACCTGCTCGGGCCTGAGGCCCTGGATCGGCTGGCCCTGCAACAGGATCTCCCCCTTGCTGGCCCGCTGCACGCCGAAGATGGTCATCAGGGTCGTCGTCTTGCCGGCGCCGTTGGCCCCGATGAGGCAGACGATGTCACCGGCGGGGATGGAACAGGAGATGCCCTTCAAGGCGTGGATGTTGTCATAGTAGGTGTGGACGTTCCTCATTTCCAGAAGGGGCTGCTGACTAGCCATCGGCTCAGTCCTCGTGTTTGAATTGTTCCGCCATGTGCAGTTCCCGTTTCCGGCGGGAGGCCGGGATCAGACCTTCGGGCCTCAGGACCATCATCACCGTCATGGCCAGGCCGAAGGCCAGCATGCGGTAGGTCTGCAGTTCACGGAAGACTTCGGGGATGGCGATCAGGGCGATGGCGGCCAGGATGACGCCGGGGATGCTGCCCGAGCCGCCCAGGACGACGATGCAGAGCACGACGCAGGATTCCATGAGGATGAAGAAGTTGGGGTTGGTGTAGGCGAGCTTGGCCGCGAAAAAGGCTCCGGCCACCGAGGCGAAGGCCGCGCCCAGGGCGTAGGCCAGGAGCTTCAGCCAGGTCGTGGGCACGCCCGACAGCTCGGCCGCGACCTCGTCCTCGCGTATGGCCACCCAGGCCCGCCCGATGCGGGAATTGTTGAGCCGGTGGGAGCCGATGATGGTCAGGGTGGCGAAGAAGAGGATGAGGTAGTAGAGGGAATCCAGGGATTTCATCTCGAATCTGACCCAACCCAAGCCCCCTTCGGTGAACCAGGGGTAGAAGAGGATCGGCTTGGACATGCCCAGCAGGCCGTTGGGTCCCTGGGTGAGCCGGTCCCAGTTGTTGAGGACGATGCGGATGATCTCGCCGAAGCCCATGGTCACGATGGCCAGGTAATCGCCGCGCATCCTCAGGGTCGGATAGCCGATGATGCAGCCGCAGAGCATGCCCAGGACGATGCCGGCCGGAATGGCCAGCCAGAAATTGACGCCCAGATAGAGATTGAGGCAGGCGTAGGAATAGGCCCCCACGGCGAAGAAGGCTATGTAGCCCAGGTCTAGAAGGCCGGCCAGACCGACAACGATGTTAAGGCCTAACCCCAGGCTGACGTAAATCAGGCAGGTGATGGCCACGTCGATCATGTAGTTGTTGGCCCGCAGGGGGTAGACGATGGCCCCGGCGGCCAGAAGGACCAGGTAGACCCAGGTAGGCACCCCGGCGAGCGAGCCGATGGCCTGGCGGAAGGCGGCGCCCAGGGGGGCCGTGGCGCTCTTGTAGCCGGCGCTCCGCCTCAGGTTCTTGATCAGCAGGCCCAGGCCCAGGATGCCGACCAGGACCCCCCACACGCCCAGGGCGCGGGGCGCGTCGAAGCTTGTGGTGGGCAGACCGACGATGGGCACGAGGATGATGCCCAGGAAGAGGGAATAGACGAGGAATTTCTTGAGATCGCCTGGCATTTCAGACCCGCTCCTGGCTGACGCGTTCACCTAGGATGCCGCTCGGTCTCAGGTACAAGACCAGGATGAGAACGATGAAAGTGGTCACGTCCTTCCACTCGCTGGGCAGGAAGGCCGACCAGAGAACCTCCACCCCGCCGATGATCATCCCGCCCAGCATGGCTCCGGGGATGGAGCCGATGCCGCCCAGGATGGCCGCGGCAAAGGCCTTGATCATGTAAATGAAGCCCATGTCGAAGCGGACCGAGCCGTAGTAGAGGCCGACCATGACCCCGGCCGCCCCTCCCAGGGCTGGGCCGATCATGAAGGTCGTCCGTATGGTCTTGTCGATGTCGATGCCCAGCATCCGGGCCATGGTCCTGTTCTGGGCCGTGGCCCGCATGGCCTTGCCCAGCTTGGTCCGGTTGACGAACAGGTTCAGGGCGACCATCAGGGCCACGGACAGGAGGATTATCAGGATCTGGCCGTAGGTTATCTTGGCCTCCATGAGCCAGATGCCCTCGGAGCCCAGTATGGGCGGGTAGGGCCGGTCCGAGACGCCCTGGGAGAGCATCATCCCGTTGGACAGGAAGATCGACATGCCCAGGGCGCTGAGCAGGGCCGAGAGGCGCGAGGCGTTTCGCAGGGGCCGGTAGGCGACCTGCTCGATGGCCACGCCCAGCACGGCCACGTAGACCATGGCCAGGCCGAAGACGATTATCAGGGTCAGAATAAAGTGCGATTCGGCGAAGCCGGATTTCTGGAGAAGGGCCAGCACGATCACTCCGGCGAAGGAGCCGGCCGTGAACATCTCGCCGTGGGCGAAGTTGATGAGCTGGATGATGCCGTAGACCATGGTGTAGCCCAAGGCGATCAGGGCGAAGATGCTGCCCAGGAAGACGGCGTTGATCGACTGCTGTAAAAAGAAGGACGCGGTATCCATCGGCGACGATCCTTATGCCTCAGCTCGGCCCAAAGCGAAGGACCGGGCCAGGGGCCGAGGCCCCTGGCCCGGAAGCGGCCTAGAAGTACTTGCCCGTCATCGGGTCCCAGTAGCGGACGTACTGGCCCTTCTTGACCACCCAGACGATGTGGGCGATCTTCCGGTCGCCCTTCTCGTCGAACTCGATGCCGCCGGTCGAGCCCTTCCACTGGTTGCCGCGGATGGTCTCGGCCACCTTGGTCGTCTCGGCCGAGCCGCACTTCTTGATGGCCCCGAAGAGGACCTGGGTGGCGTCGTAGGCGTAGTAGCCGTAGGAACCGACCTTTTCAGCCTTCCACATTTCCTTGTACTTCTTCTCGAAGTTGGTCCGCTCCGCCGTCTCCGGAGGATTGGCGAAGGTCAGGTAGCAGCCTTCGGTGGCCGGGCCGCCGACCTCGAGGAACTTGGGATGGTAGACCGCGTCCTCGGTGATCAGCTTGGCGGTGATGCCCAGGGACTGGATCTGACGGACCATGAGCGAGCCCTCGGGCTGGTAGACGCTCATGTAGATGACGTCGGGGTTGAGCTTCTTCAGCTTGGTCAGGACCGCGGTGAAGTCCTTGTCGCCGGGGGTGATGTGCTCCAGGGCCACGATCTTGACCTTGCCGTTCTTCTCGCAGAGCTTGGTGATGTTCGTGGTCAGGCCCACGGTGTAGGTCTGCCGGTCGTCGATCAGGGCGAGGGTCTTGGCCTTGAGCGACTCCTCCAGGAACTTGACCGTTGACCAGGCCTGGGCGTCGTCCCGGGGGCACATCCTGAAGATCTGTTTGTAGCCCCGCTCGGTGATCTTCTCGTTGGACGAGGCCGGGGTGATCTGGATGATGTTGGCATCGTGGATGGGCACCGAGGCCGGAATGGTCGCCGAGGAGCAGTAGGCCCCGATCACGGCGTTCACCCCGCTGTTGATCAGCTTGTTGGCGGTCATGGTCGCCTTGCCGCCGTCGCAGGCGCTGTCACCGGGAATGACCTCGATCTTGTCGAAGCCGGGCACCCCGCCGGCAGCCACCCACTCGGCCACGGCGGTCTTGACGCCCTGGAGGATGTCAGTCCCGTCCTGAGCGTAAGGGCCGGTCAGGGGACTCATGGTCCCGATGATGAGGGTCTTGCCCAGGGCCAGGCTGGACAGGCCCAGCACCAGGGCCAGACACAAGACAAGAACGCCGACTTTCTTCATCTGTAACCTCCTCCTCTGGTCTTCAATGAAAAAGCGGCCAACCCTGGGGCGTTGGCGGTTTCAACTCCACCGGATCCTCAAGCCTGGGCCTTGGCGTACCTGGTGCCCAGGTAGGCCTCGATGACCCTCTCGTTCTGCTGGATCTCCTTGGGCGAGCCCTCGGCGATCTTCTGACCGTGATCCAGGACCGTGACCATGTCTGAGATGCCCATCACCACCCTCATCTGGTGCTCGATGAGAAAGATGGTCAGTCCGGTGTCGCGCAATTTGAGAATGAGGTTCATCAAATCCTGGGTTTCGCTCGGGTTCATCCCGGCCGCCGGCTCGTCAAGGAGCAGGGTCTGGGGCCGGGTGGCCAGGGCCCGGGCTATCTCCAGGCGGCGCTGGTCGCCGTAGGACAGATTGGAGGCGTAGTCGTTGGCGTGAGGGGCCAGGCCGAGGAAGTCCAGGATCTTGAACGACTCCCTGACAACCTCCTTTTCCTCGCGGATCTCGAAGGGGGTCTTGGCCAGGGCCCGGAGGGCCCCGCTCCTGGTCCGGCAGTGCATTCCCACCTGGACGTTTTCCAGGACGGTCATCGACTTGAAGAGCCTTATATTCTGGAAGGTCCGGGCAATGCCCTGGGCGATGATGCGGTTGGCCCTGAGGCCGTTGAGCTTCTTGTCCCCGTAAGTGATCGTCCCCCGGCTCGGGGGAAAGACGCCGGTGATCATGTTGAAGACCGTGGTCTTGCCGGCGCCGTTGGGCCCGATCAGGCTCAGGATCTGGCCAACTGGAACCTCTAGATTGAGACCCTCGACGGCCAGCAGTCCGCCGAATCTCATGGAGACTTCGCGCAAAACCAGTTTAGCCATGGTTCCAGCCTCAGCTCTCGTGTAGTAAAGGTAACCCCAGGCCGGCGCTCGAAGCGCCTGCCCCACTATGCCCGGTGTGGCTTCAAGTCGTCCACGTATTTTTTGACCCGGGCGATCTGTCCTATTCTTTCCTCGGCCAGGCGGTCGGCGGCCAGATAGGTCGGAATCTTGTCCCGGTCGGCGATTTCGAAGACCAGCTCCATCTTCTCGTAGATCCGGGAGACCTTTTCCTTGCCCCGCTCGTGGGAGTAGCCGCCCACGCCCAGACGGTCGGTGTCGTATATGGTTCCGCCGGCGTTGGTGATGTAGTCTGGCGCGTAGACCAGGCCCATCTCCTCCAGCTTCTGGCCGTGCCGCTCCTCCCGGAGCTGGTTGTTGGCCGAGCCGCAGATTATCTTGCACTTGAGCCGGGGCAGGGTCTGGTCGTTGATGATTCCGCCCAGGGCGCAGGGGCAGAAGACGTCGGCCTGGACGTCGTAGATCGCCTCCGGAGCGACCCGGTCCGCGCCGTGCTGGCTGGCCATGGCCGCGACCTTTTCCGGATCGATGTCGGTGATGACCAGCCTGGCCCCCAGGTCCTTGAGCTGGGCGACGACGTTGTGACCGACCGCCCCCAGGCCCTGGACGGCCACGGTCTTGCCGGCCAGATCGTCCGAGCCGAAGACCCGCTGGCAGCAGGCCTGCATGGCCCGGATGGTCCCCCAGGCGGTCATGGGCGCGATGTCGCCCGCCCCGCCGAGGTAGCGGGGCAGGGTGACCACGTAGGGGGTCTCCATGAAGATGTATTCCATGTCCTGGAGGGTCGTGCCCACGTCCTCGCCGGTCCAATAGGCCCCGTCCAGGCGGTTCATGAACTTGCCCAGGGTCCGGAAGACGACCTCCCGGTCCCGCCGCTTGGGATCGCCGATGATGACCGTCTTGCCGCCGCCCAGGTTGACCCCGGCCGCGGCGTACTTGTAGGTCATGCCCCGGGCCAGGCGCAGGGCGTCCTCGATGGCGTCCATTTCGCTGTCGTAGAGCCACATCCGGCAGCCGCCCGTGGCCGGGCCTAAGGTGGTGTCGTGGATGGCGATGACGGCCTTGAAGTCAACCTCTTTGTCCTGGCAGACGAAGACGTTTTCGTAGTCGTATTTCTCCATGTAACCGAGGATCGACTCCATCGCTCCATCTCCTCACTGGTCGGCTTCGGGCTTGGCCTCGTCGGAGTACATCCGCTTGACCTCGGCCCGGCCGCCGATGATGGCCTTGACTATGTCCACGTTGTTGGGCGGGCAGCCCTTGACGTAGCGGCCGGTCCGCTTGTCCTTGGGCATGCACTTGCCCACGGTGACCACGCCGCCGGGCTCGACCCCCAGGGGGACCTCGGCCGCCCCGGTGACGACGGTCACGCCAGGCAGGTAGGCGAACTGATCGGCGTTCTTCATGTCTATCAGGGCGCTCAGGACCGTGTTGCGGCAGCCGGTGCAGGCCACCTCGCCGTGGATGAGCTTGAAGCCGTCGACCTCGCCCACCGGGTTGGCCTCCACGGCCCGGACAAAGCGGCGGGCCACGCTCTCCAGGGGCACGCCGACGACTCGGATTTGGTCCGGATCCATCACCCCCAGGCCCCGCTCGGCCGCCTTGACCGTGAGCAGGGCGTCCTCGGGCTGGTAGCCGATCAGCCTGGCGCAGACCGAGTCCACGGCCACCAGGTCCTTGCCGGCCAGAATCAGATCCATCTCCACCGGGTCGCCGAAGACCGGGCCGACCCCCTCCTGGCAGATGATGGCGTCGACCACGGCCAGGCGGGGCTTGACCGCGGCCAGGAGGTCGGTGACGGCGTCGAAGAGGCCCTCCTGGTGAAAGGACCGCTTGGTCTTGTCCGGGAGCAGCCCCTTTAGCTTCTTGATGGCGCAGGTCATCTCGGTCTGGTCGTGGGTCTTGAGCGTGGGCAGGCTGATGACCACGTCCGCCTGTTTGACCAGCTCATAGGTGGTCATCGGGTCGAAGATCACTCCGCCACCCGGCACCGGGAGTTCGGCCGAGGGGTTCTTCTTGAGGTTGACCACCTCGTAGCCCAGCTCCCTCAGTGCGGCGTGGCCCGACTCCTCGATGACCTTGTCGCAGTCCACGCCCACGGCCGAGGACTCGGCGATGACCGGCCGGGCGCCCATCTCCTTGACTATGTCGGCCACGGCCCGGCTGACTTCGGGCCAGGTGCAGGCGCCCGACTGCTTGTCGGCCGGAGAGGCCACCCAGCTAGGGTTGATGAGGACCAGTTGGCCCGGCTTGATGATGTCCTTGAGGCCGCCGATCAGCTCCAGGGCCTCTCTGACGGCCTTGAGAACGGCAGGGTACTCTGGCTGAGGCCCGGTCTTGACGATGGAGACAACGCTCTCGGCCATTGAGTCTCCTCCGGGAGTCGGGATCGCCCTGAAGGCTCTATTTATAAGCGCAAATGTACGAGGACGCCCCGGCGGCCTTCAGGTCGAACTTGATGCCCCGGGGGATGATGATCCTGTCGCCGACCTTGAGTGAAACCCAGTCCTGGCCCGGCAGCCGGAATTCTATCCGGCCGGCGGTGACTGTCAGATGCTCTTCCTTCTCGGTGCCAAAGGTGTACTGGCCGGGTTCGACCACTCCGGCCGTGTAGGGCAGGCCGTCCGATTCAAAGCCGAGGCTCTTGACCCGGCCGCCTTCGTACTCGTTGACTTTGATCATGACCCTCTCCGTGTTTGCTCGGCCGGGCTCTGTCCGCTCTTTGGACCTGGAACCTGAGAGCGGCCGAGCGCAACATTTCCGCTGGCTGTCACAGGTTAAGACCGCGGTCAGCTAAACAAGGAAGTGACGGCCTTCAGCCTGGGGCCGAAGTGACCATCGTTGGTATTCTGGTCTCCCGAGATCGAAAAGTCAAGCGCTCTCCCCCTTTCCCCTCTTGGTTTGAACCAAGCCCAGACCCGAGCGCCGCGCCTCCGGGCCGACCGAACCCCTGGAAGAGGCGGCTATCAATAAATTTCATATAATGAAATTACATTTCAATTTTTACCAGTGTATAACCCGGGCCGATCGCCAATGTCAAGGCCGCCGTCATCTCTCCATTTTATAGTTGAAGTCTGGGGGAGGGGGTGGCCCTGGAGATGAATGTTAATGAGCGGGAACGATGGGTCTGGATTAGCGGGCGGCCTAATGATCCGTTAAGCAGGTAGAGACAATGAATTTTAATGGTTAAGCGGGCAATTAAGGCGGGTGCTGCGGCGGTATGAAACGGAAGGACATAAGAGTCGGTGCATTCAAAATCGGGCCTTTCTAATCCGCTCTGACAGGGCTCTCTCCACGGGCCGGCCGCGGGCTTGACACTGTCGTTTGGAGGAGACTAATCTCGGAATCCGGGGTCTAAGCCGGCTGGGGGCCGGTCAGAGCAGGTCTCGCATGACAACAGGACAAGGAGGCCCAATGAGTGCTTCAGCCCAGGACCAGGCCATGACCATGGGCGCGGGCGGGCAGACAGGCCTGCCCCGCATCTACGGCGACACGCCGAGTTTTCTGGGCGTCGAGCCGATCAAGCTGCCCCAGGGGGCGGCCGACCGGGACGTCGTTTTCCTGGGCGTGCCCTGGGAGGGGGCGATCACCTGGGGGACCTACTCTGGCTGCGAGCTGGCCGTCAAGACCATCAGGCACGCCGCGGCCCGCTACCACAGCTATCTGCCCGAGTACGACCTCGACTTCCGGGATTCCCTCAACCTGGCCGACGCCGGCGACGTGGCCGTTGTCCCGGGCGACGGGCCCGAGACCATGGCCCGGATCAAGGCCGCGGCCCGGGCCGTCTACGCCGCCGGGGCCATCCCCTTCAGCTTCGGCGGCGATCATTCCTACACGCCCGAGATCGTCGCCGCCCTGGCCGAGCAGGTCGGCGGCCAGGTCGGGGTGATCAATTTCGACGGCCACCTGGACAACATGCCCAGCTTCCAGGGCGACGAGCTGGCCCGCTGCTCGCCCATGTACCGGGTGGTCAACTGCCCCGGCGTCCGGCCGGAGGCGGTGGTCCACTTCGGGGTCAGGGGCCCGCGCAACGCCCGGCTCCAGATGGAGGTGGCCCGCCGGGCCGGGGCCAAGGTCATGACCCTGCCGGCCATCCGCCGTCAGGGCCTGGAGGAGGCCCTGGCGGAAGCCCTGGCCGCGGCCAGGGAGGGCACCAGGGCCGTCTACCTGAGCATCTGCTCGGACATCCTTGACGCGGCCTGCAATCCCGGAGGGCCGCCCGACTTTGACGGCCTCATGCCCGGCGAACTCTTCCGGGCGGTCCACGCCGCGGCCAGGGCCGGGATCAGGGGCCTGGACTTCGTCGAGATCTACCCCCTCCAGGACCCCTACAACCGCTCGGCCCACCTGGCCGTCTGGACCATGCTTCACGCCCTGTCCGGCCTGGCCGCGGAAAGGGGGTAATCAGCCTCTCACTTGCCCGGCTCGGGCAGGTCCTCCTCCAGGCCGGCCAGGGTCTTGGCGTAGCCGGCGTATTCCTCCAGGGGCGAGGCGGCGTAGACGACCATCCGGGCCCCGTCGGGCGAGCCTCCGCCGTGCATGCAGCCGGGCACGCCGGCGCCAAGGGTCAGCCACTCGACCAGCCGGGCCACCCGGGCCCTGGTCTCGCCCGAGCCAACCCCGGCCTTGAGGTACTTCCGGATGAGCTGGCCGTACTCGGGGTTGATGAAGTCCTGGTAGGACGGCAGGCAGCCGGTCTCGACGATTCCGCCCCCGATCTCCTGGCAGAGCCGCTTGGTCTCGTAGGGCAGGGTGGCCACGTGGATCTTGTTGGCGTGGGAGGTCAGGGGATCGGCCAGCCAGACCCCGGAGGGGTGCTTCTGGCCCAGGGCGATGGCCCCCACGCCCATGGTGAAGGTGGTCTCGTTGTTCAGCTCCATCTGGATCAGCTTGTCCCGGAAGGTCTTGGCGCTCAGCCCGTTGGCCCGGGCGATCAGGGCCGCGGCCCCGACCATGACGTCGCCCTGGCCCGCGACACAGGCCCCGATGCAGGCCCGGTAGGTGGCGGTGAAGCGGCCGATGACCTTGCCGGTGTACTGGTATTCCCCGGCCAGGAAGACGCGCTCCCGGGGCACGTAGACGTCCTGGAAGAGGAGGTAGGCCTGGGTGATGCCGGTCCGGCAGGGATTGTCGAAGCCCTCCTCCAGGTCCCGACCGTCACTGGGATGCCTGGTCTCGACGATGGTCAGGCCCTCGATGTCCCTGGGGATGACGCAGACCAGGGCGAAGTCTTTATCTGCCTCTCCGTAACCGCTCCCGGGCAGGATGAAGATCTCGTCCGAGGCGGCCACGCCGCAGATCATCAGCTTGGCCCCCCGGAGGACGATCCCCCCGTCGCGGCGCTCGACGATGCGCAGGTTGGTGTCCAGGTCCGGCTGCTGGCTGGGCTTGAGCTTGCGGTTGCCCTTGGCGTCGGTCAGGGCGCCGGCCACGAGCAGTCCCTCTCTCTGGAACCTGAGGCCCCATTCCTTCAGGCGCGGGTGGTAGTCCGTGCCCAGGGCCTCGTCCATCTCCTGGGTGACCGACCACATGACGTTGAGGGCGTTCCAGCCCACGCACAGGCCCCCGGTGCAGGAGCCGGTCAGGTGGTACATCTTGCGCTTGAATTTGGGATTGTAGGCCATCTCCTCGGCCGTGGTCATCAGGGAGGTGTTGCGGTGGATGACCTCGCCGCTCAGCTTGGAGGTGGTCGTGAACATGTTGGCCAGCTTGGGGTCATGAGCCGCGTCGATGCCCCGGGCGTGGCTCTCGACCACTCGCCGGGTGGCCGGGTGGCTGGTCACGTCTTCGATGAGCTGGCCGAACTTGTATATGTTGGGTCTCATCCGCTTGAGGGCCGCAAAGTACTGCTCTCTGGTTCTCAGGCTCATGCCAGCGCCTCCTTGAAGGTCTGAGGTTTGAGGATCAAGGTGTTTTGACCGTCTCCGCGGAGAAAACCCGGCTCTGCGGGACCGTCAGCGGGCCGAAGAAATCCGGGAGCCGGCCGGTTTACACCGGGGAAGCCCTCTGACTCAAAAATATAGCACCTCCCGGCCGGATGTTAAACCCCGCCCCAGACCTGGAGTCGTTTCTCCGGCCGCAGGAAACCGCGCTTCAAGATGGGCTGATCCTGGCCAGACAATTAGCATGATGATATAATTATTCTCCCAAAGGGACTGGATAAGGCTCACCTCCAGGCACCCTGATCGGGCGTGGGGGGTGGGTGAAACTAAGATGATCGATCAAGCGAGCCCAGCGGATCAACTCAGGCGAGAAGTCGAGGAACTGCGCCGGCAAGTGGCCGAACTCGAGGCCAGTCAAGCCGAACGCCGGCTCGTCGAGGAGGCGCTGCGCCAGTCGGAAGAGAAGTATCGCCTCGTGGTCGAGAACTCCCGGCAGGCGATTGTCGTCGCCCAGGACGGGATTCTTCGCTTCGCCAACGCCGGAGCGGAAGAGATAGTCGGTTTTTCCCGGGAGGAGTTGGGACAGGCGTCCTTCCTCGATCTGATCCACCCGGAGGACAAGGCCCTGGTGGCCGAGAGCCACGCCAGGAGGCTGAGGGGTGAGGAGGTTCCCTCCGAGTATCATTTCCGGGTGCTGCGCAAGGACGGTCAGGTCAGGTGGGTCGAGATCAGCGCCGTGGCCATGGACTGGCAGGGCCGGCCGGCCACGCTCAACTTCCTGACCGACGTCACCGAGCGGAAGCGGGCCGAGGAGGCCGTCCGGGCCGAACGCGACAAGGCCCAGATGTATCTGGACACGGCCGAGGTCATTTTCCTGGTCCTCAACGAGAAGGGCGATATCGTCTTGCTGAACAAGACGGGCTGCCAGATCCTGGGCTATGAGGAGGGCGAGCTCCAGGGGCGGAACTGGTATGAGACCTGTGTTCCGGAGAAGGCCCGATCAGAGGTCCGCTCGGCCATCGGCGAGCTGTTTGCCGGTCGGATTGAGCCCCACAGGTATCGGGAGAATCAGGTCATTACCAGAACCAGAGAGGTGAGGGATATCCGCTGGCACAACGCCCTGGTCAGGGACGAGGCCGGCCGGATAACAAGCGTCCTGAGCTCCGGAGTGGACATCACCGAACGCAAGAAGGCCGAGCGGACCCTGGCTCGCTCCGAGGAACGGTATCGCCGCCTGATCGAGATGTCGCCGAACGCCATCCTAGCCCACTGCCAGGGCCGGATTGAGTACGTCAATCCGGCCGCGGTCAAGCTCTTCAGGGCTTCTCGACCTGAAGATCTGATCGGCCGATCCTACCTCGATCTGGTTCATCCCGACGATCGGGCCGAATCAGCTCGCCGAATGAGCCGGGCAATCTCCGATGGCCGGTTCGCCCAGCCACGACGACACCGCTTCGTCGCCCTGGACGGCCAGGTGATCGACGTCGAGTCCACGGGCACGGCCTTCGATCAGGAGGGCAGGATTGTCAACCAGACCATTGCCCAGGACATCGGCGAGCGCAAGAGAGCGGAGGAGGCGCTCAAGGAGAGCGAGGAGAGATTCAGGCTGACCTTTGATCAGGCGCCCATCTGCACGTCCATCGTCGGCTTCGACGGCCGCTACCAGCGGGTCAATCCCCAGTTCGCGCGCTTCACCGGTTATTCGGAGGAAGAGCTGGCCGGTATGACCGTGGCCGACACCACCGCCCCTGACGACGTGGCCGGGACCCTCGCCCGGGTCGGCCGTCTGGCCAGGGGTGAAATCTTCAGCTCCCAGGTTGAAAAGCGCTTCCGCCGCAAGGACGGCCAGATTGTCTGGGGCCGGGCCCTGGTTCAGATCATGAGGGACGCTTCCGGCCGGCCTCTCTGCCTCCTCTCGCAGATAGAGGACATCAATGAGCGCAAGCGGGCCGAGGAGGAGAAGAACAAGGCCGAGGCCCGGCTGCGTCAGTCCCAGAAGATGGAGGCCATCGGTACCCTGGCCGGAGGCATCGCCCACGATTTCAACAACGTCCTGGCGGCCATGCTGGGCTACACCGAGCTGGTCATGAGCGACCTGCCCGGAACCCATCCGAGTCAAAGCCACCTGAACCAGGTGTTCAAGGCCGGGCAAAGGGCCAAGAAGCTGGTCCAGCAGATACTGAGCTTCTCCCGGGAGGGGGAGCAGAAGCAAAAACCGGTCCGGATGGGCCCGATTATTCAGGAGGCGCTGAAGTTCCTGAGCGCCACCCTTCCGGCGACCATTGAAATAAAGCTGGCGATAGAAGAGACGTCGGACTGGGTTCTGGCCGACCCGACCCAGATCCACCAGCTTCTGATGAATCTTTGCTCCAACGCCTCTCAGGCCATGCGGGACAAGGGGGGCCGCCTGACGGTCAAGCTGGAGAGAGTGGAACTGGATGAGTTCCTGGCCGATCAGTTCGCCGAACTGGCCCCGGGGGCTTACGAGCGGCTGACGGTCAGCGACACCGGCGTGGGCATGGATCAGGCGATAATGGACAGGATCTTCGAACCGTTTTTTACCACCAAGGAGCCAGGCCAGGGAACGGGCATGGGTCTGGCCGTGGTCCACGGCATCGTCAAGAGCCACGGCGGGGCGATGGCGGTCTCCAGCCAGCCGGGCCAGGGCTCGACCTTCCAGGTTTACCTGCCCCTGCTGGGCGACGAGCCCGCGGTTCGCCAGCTCGCGGATGGGGCTGTCGTTATCACCGGCTCGGAGCGGGTCCTGTTCGTTGACGACGAGCCGGCTCTGGCCGATATAGGGCGGCAGGCCCTGGAAAGACTGGGCTACAAGGTCACCACCAGGACCTCGAGCCTGGAGGCCCTGGGCCTCTTCAAGGCCCAGCCGGACAAGTTCGATCTGGTGGTCACCGACCAGACCATGCCCCAGATGACCGGCGTCGAAATGGCCCGGGAGATGCTCAAGATCAAACCCGACCTGCCCATAGTCCTGTGCACCGGCTTCAGCGAGCAGATATCGGCCGAGAAGGCCAAGACCATGGGGATAAAGCGCTTCGTGATGAAGCCCTTGGTCGTTCGCGAGGTCGCCGAGGTCGTCAGGGCGGCCCTGGACGAAAAGTCCTGAAATTGAAGACGGGCCTGTTCGGACTCCTGGCCGCGAGGTGGATCACGTGGAAAAGAGGTCCGGCAAAGCCTTGGATGCCAGGGTGGCCGAGCTGGAGGGCCGGTATCGCCTCATCGCCGACAACCTGGTGGACGCCATCTGGGTCGCTGACGCCGAGAGCCTGTAAATAGTCTTCATCACCCCTTCCATTGAGAGACTCAGCGGGTTCACTCCAGAGGAATACCAGGCCCTGGCCGAAAAGGAAAAGCTCCTCAAAGAGAACAGGGTCCTGCGGGAGCTCCTGCCCATCTGCTCGGGCTGCAAGAGAATCCGTGACGAGCAGGGCAACTGGTGGCCTCTGGACCTCTAACTCTCCCGGCGCACCGATTCCAAGCTGACTCACACCATCTGTCCCGACTGCCGGCGGGTGATCTACCCCGAGATACAGACGAGCGTCCGTCCGGGCCTTTTATCATCAAGCCGCTCGTTCGGCCGATTACGAGACGAACCGGTCGAATCACCGGCGGCCCGGCCGCGCCCCTGCCGCTGGGGTCAAGCGACCCTGAAGCAGTGGCCTGACTTTACCGGGCTCCCTCGGTTCGGAAGGGCTGGCGACCGGCTCCGAGCGCCTCCCGGATGGGCTGATTCTGGCTTGCTAGGTGCATCTGAAGTGGTTATATTTACCTAACGAATAAATAGCCCCTCATTATCTGGGTCTGGATGAGAATCAATGATTGGGTGGGACAGCTACGCCTGGGTGCTCACCCTGATAGCCGGCGGGGTCTGCCTCAGCGGGGTTCTGCAGCTCTGGAAGCGCAGGAGAGAGCTGGATGCCATGAGCCTGATTCTGCTCATGGCCGCCATGGGCGTCTGGAGCGTCTCTTACGCCCTCATGCTGAAAGCCCCGAACCTGGATGGCAAGGTCCTGCTGGTCAAAGTCTCGACCTTGGGCGCGGCGGCCATTCCCCCCGGCGTTCTCCTGCTGACTCTCTGCTACGCCGGGTATGAGAAGTGGGCCAGCGGTCGAAATTATTTACTCCTCCTGGCCCTCTGGGCCCTGGTGGTCTCCCTGTCTTGGACTACCGAGACCCATCGGCTGGTAGTTCGGGAATTCTGGCTCGAGCCCGACTCTCAGGTGCTAAGATTCAAGGTCGGCCCGGGCTTCTGGAGCCTGTTTATTTTTTATCCTCTCTTGTTAATTAGCTTTTGCGCGGCCTTGCTTTGGAAAAAATTCCCTCAAGTCAAGGACGACCATCGACTCAAGATAGTCCTCCTGGTCATCGCTCTGGCGGTCCCCTCCCTGAGTACACTGGTCTACTTCTCGGGCCTGATACCGCCTAACCATCCCGACCCGACTCCTTTTCTTTTGATCGTGCCGGGCTTCCTATTCACTTACGGCCTGTTTCATCAAGAAAAGTTTGACTCATCCGAATTGGCGGCCGACCCACTTGCAATCGAGATGAACTTCAAACTCAGGGTTGCCCGGGCCATGATGGCGGTCATCGTCCCGATATTTTTTGTGTTCACCTTCGCCGGCGTGTTCCGGGGCGACCATCTGGTGGCGGGTCTCCTGGGACTGCTGCTGAGCACCCTGGTGGTCGCATTTCTTCTGACCCTGAGCGCGCCTTCGGTCCGGCGTCAGGACCTGGTCATTAAGATCGCGATCGCCGTCACCCTGCTGCTTTTGGGCGCCATCATAATCGCCTACACGGTCGGGAGATTCGATACCACCAGGACGCCCTGGATTTTTATCTTTCCCGTCCTGGCCATCTTCGGGTTCGGTTCGCTGAGGGGCCTCCTGGCCACCGGTCTCTTCGCCGCCGTCCTTCTCCTCGCCTCCTCTTATTCCGGCCGGCCCGAGGCGGCCTGGCTTTCCGAGATCGGGCTCAGATCTCTGCTCGCCTTGTTCGTGGTCACTTTCTTGGCCTTCCAGCTTGAGAGGAAGAGGGTCGCCGCCATCAGGCAGGTCTTTGATCAACGGGACGCCCTGGCCGAATCGGAGCGGCGCTACCGCGATCTGTTCCACGGCATCAACGACCTCGTCTGCACCCACGACGCGGAGGGACGCCTCCTCAGCGTCAACCGCAGCATGGCCGAGGCCCTGGGCCTCCGGCCAGAGGAGATGATCGGCCGGCCGATCGCCGAGTTCGTGCCGCCCAAGCACCGGCAAGCCGTTTACGACGAGTACCTGCCTCGGGTCAGACGCGACAAGATGGCCGAGGGGGTTCTGAGCGTCGTGGCCAAGGACGGCCGGAAGCACTATTTCGAGTACAGGAACTACCTGGTCCAGCGGGAAGGGGGCGAGCCTTTTATCAGCAGCGTGGCCCGGGACATCACCGAGCGGGTCCTGGCCGATCGCGAAATGAGGCGGATGGAGGAGGAACTGAGCCAGGCCCGCAAGGCGCAGGCTCTGGGGACTCTGGCCGGGGGCATCGCCCACGACTTCAACAACATTCTGGCCGCGGTCATGGGCTACACCGAGCTGGCCTTGGACAACCTGCCTCCAGGGAACGAGAACCGGCGGCATCTGGAAGAGGTGCTCAAGGCCAGCCATCGGGCCAGGGGTCTGGTCGGGCAGATCCTGGCCTTCAGCCGCCACGGCCGGGCCGAGCGGCGGCTGGTTCGTCTGGGGCCGATCATCGAGGACGGCCTCAAGAAGTTCAGGGATTCGCTGCCTCCAAACATAGAGGTCAGGAACCACCTCCAAATCGAGGCCAGGTTGGTGCTGGCCGACGTCAGCCAGGTGCACCAGGTCCTGGTCAACCTCTGCGCCAACGCCGCTCAGGCCATGGGGGAGAAGGGCGGGCTGCTGGAGGTGTCCTTGGAGGAGGTGGAGGTCGACGGCCGGGATGAGGCCCGGCAGCCGGATCTGGCCCCGGGCGTCTATGTCAGGCTCAGGGTCCGCGACACCGGTCACGGCATCGCTCCGCAGGTGCTGGATCGGATTTTCGACCCCTACTTCACCACCAGGGGACCCGAGGAAGGGTCCGGTCTGGGTCTGGCTGTGGCCCAGGGCATCGTCAAGAGCCATGGGGGGGCGATTGAGGTTGAAAGCCGGCAGGGCCAGGGGACGACCTTTGACGTTTATCTGCCCTCATTGGGCCGCGGGCCTGATGAACAGCGGCTCGTCGAAGTAGTAAAATCCACGCCGACGGGCAGGGAGCGCATCCTGGTTGTCGACGATGAGGCCTCGTTGGCGGACATCGGCCGGCGAGCTCTGGAGCGCCTGGGCTACCAGGTCATTTCCCAGACGTCAAGCCTGGCGGCTCTGGATCTTTTCAGGGCCCGGCCGGATGAGATCGACCTGGTCATCACCGATCAGACCATGCCCCTGATGACCGGGGTCCAGCTGGCCCGGGAGATGCTCAAGATCAGGCCGGATCTGCCCATCATTCTTTGTACGGGATTCAGCGAGCAGGTCTCGGGCGAGCAAACCGGGGTTCTGGGGATCAGGCGCTTCCTCATGAAACCCCTGGTCAGCCGCGAGATCGCCGAGGTGGTCAGGTCGGCCCTGGACGAACCGGCCAGGGCTCGGGCGGCCAGTTAGCCCGGGCGGTCAAGCCCCTCGAACCCGGCCCGGTCGGCCAGGCTCCCTGAGGGTCGTCCTTCCGTGCCCCGCCCTAAAATACTCCGCCCTCCCTGAGGGGCCGGTTGTCCAGGAGCCTCTGGGGGCTGAAGGCGCTCAGGTCCAGGCTGGGCCGGCGGTCCAGGATCAGTTCGGCCATGTACCGGCCCACGGCCGGGGCGTGCATCAGTCCGTGGCCCGAGAAGCCGACGGCCAGGTAGAATCCCTCCAGGCCCGGCCACTGGCCCAGGAAGGCGTTGCCGTCGAAGCGGTTCTGGCTGATGATCGCCGCCCAGCCGCGAACGAGCTTGCCGGTGTCGAAGCTGGGGATCACCTCGGCCAGCCTGGGCCAGACCGTCTCGACGAAGCGCTCGCTGTCCCAGCGGAAGTCGAAGCCGATGGCGTCGATATCGGCGTGATAGCCGATCAGGATCAGGTCGCCCGTCTCGGAGCGGCAGTAGAGACCGGAGGGGGCGATGATGAAGGGCAGCGGCCGGGGCGGGACCAGGGCGGGCCTGAAGGCGAAGACGTGCCTCATCACCGGGTCGATGGGCAGCTCGACCCCGACGCTCCGGGCCAGGTCCATGGCCCAGCCGCCGGCGGCGTTGAGCACCGTCCCGGCCTTTATCACCTCACCCGAAGCCAGGCTGACCCCGCTGATCCGGCCCCGGTCCTTTATAAAACCGGTCGCCTGGGCCTTGAGATACCCCGCCCCCAGGGAGGCGGCCTTGGCCCGGTAGGCCATCAAGAGGGCGTAGGGGTCCAGGTGGCCGTCCCCCGGGCTGTAGACGGCCCCGGCCAGGCCCTGGGTTTGCAGGAGCGGAAAGCGCTCCTCCAGCTCGGCCGGAGCCAGCCACTCCACCTGGCAGCCCAGCTCTTGTTGGACCCGGAAGGCCGCCCGGCCTCTTTGCTCCTGGTCGAGGGCGTAGAGGAAAAGGTAGCCGTCCCGGCGGAAAATGAGACCCGGCGGCTCCCTGTCGACGGCCATGTCCTCGTCGAAGCGCTCCAGGACCTCGAGGCCGTAGCGGGACATCAGGACGTTTTCCCTGAGGCTGAACTGGACCCGGAAGACCCCCAGGGAGAGCGGAGTCGAGGCCCGGGCGTAGGTCGGGTCCGGCTCGAGGACCGTGAGGCTCAGCTTCGGCTCCAGGGACTTGAGATAGTAGGCCGCGGCGCTGCCGATGATTCCGCCGCCGACAATGACCACGTCAGGCAACATCTTCCCCCCTCATTCAGCCGGCTCTCCGCCTTCAGGCCAGCCCCTCCAGGGCGGTCCCCAGGTCGGCCAGGAGATCCTCGACGTCCTCGACTCCAACCGAGTAGCGGATCAGGCCCTCGGGAATGCCCAGGGCCTGGCGCTCTTCCGGGCTGCACTCCACGTGGCTGGTCGTGGCCGGCGGGCCGGCCACCGTCTCCACGGCCCCCAGGTTGGCGGCCAGGTGGACGTAGCGCAGGCGGGGCAGGAAGCTGCGGACCGCCTCGAAGCCGCCCCGGAGCATGAAGCTGAGCACCCCGCCGAAGCCCCGCATCTGCCGGGCGGCGATCTGGTGGTTCTCGTGGCCGGTCAGGCCGGGATAGAAGACCTTGGCCACCTCAGGCCGGTCCTCCAGGAAGCGGGCGATTCTGAGGGCGGCCTCATTCTGGTGGCGGACGCGCAGATGGAGGGTCTTCAGGCCCCTCAAGAGCAGATAGGCCGCCTCGGGGTGGAGGATGCCGCCGGTTATCTCCCGATAGTGATAGATGGTCCGGATCAGTTCCGCCGGGCCGCAGACCACGCCGCCCAGGGCGTCGGCGTGGCCGCCCAGGAACTTGGTGGCGCTGTGGATGACCAGGTCAGCTCCCAGGGCCAGGGGATTCTGGTTGATCGGCGTGGCCAGGGTGTTGTCCACCACCACCCTGGCCCCGGCCTTCCGGGCCGCCCCGGCCAGGCGGGCCAGGTCGATGATCTTCAGGGTCGGGTTGGTCGGGCTCTCCAGATAGAGGATCTGGCAGCCTTCGGCCATCTCGGCCTCGATGGCCTGGTGGTCGGTCGTCTCGCAGACGACGACCTCGATCCGGTAGCGGGGCAGGAACTCGCTGAAGAGCTTGTTGGTCCCGCCGTAAGTGTCCTTGACCGAGACGACCCGGTCGCCCGGCTGGAGCAGGGCGAAGAGGACGGCGCTTATGGCGGCCATGCCCGTGCCGAAGCTGACCGCCGCCTCGGCTGCTTCGAGCTGCCTGACCTTCTCCTCGAAGACCCGGACCGTGGGGTTGTCGTTGCGGCTGTAAATGTAGCCGGGCCGCTCCTGCCGGGCCGCGGCCAGCCACTCGTCCACGTCCGCGTAACCGAAGGAGACGCTCTGGACCACCGGCGTCTGGGTGGCCCCCTGGCACAATGATTCGGCTTCGCCGGCCCAGACCGACCTGGTGCCGAGACCCGGGAGCTTGGGATCAGACATTTAGTTTTCCTCTGAACAGGTCAAGGTTATGGGCCTAGGAGGCGCTCCGTTGAGAGGGCGCCCCGTCTGCCTCGGCTTCAGTCTCCGGGCGGCCGGGCCTCGTCGGTTTCCAGAAAGGCCAGGGCCGTGCGGACGTGCATCTCCACACCCAGGGGCAGGACGTCCTCGTCGATGTCGAACCTGGGGTGGTGGTGGGGATAGGTCGTCCCCTTGGCCTCGTCGCCGGAGCCCAGGAGGTAGATGGCCCCGGGCAGGCGCTCGGTGAAACGCGAGAAGTCCTCGCCGACCATGCTCACCAGGGAGACGACCCTGTCCGGGCCGCCCAGGGTCTCAATCGCCGCCGAGCGGACCAGTTCGGCCAGGGCCGGGTGGTTGATGACCGCCGGATGGGCCAGCTTTGTCTCCAGCTCGTATTCGACCCCGTGGGCCTGGCAGACCGAGACTATGATCCGCCGGAAGAGCTCCCGGACCTGGTCGGCCTGGTCGTGGAGGCAGCGGATGGTCCCGGCCAGCTCGACCCTCTCGGGGATGACGTTGGCCGCGCCGCCGCCCGCGATCCGGCCGAAGCCGATCACGGTCGGCTTGAGGGCGTCGGTCTGATGAGTCTGGACCATCTGGCTGGCCTGGACCAGGTGGGCCGCGGCCAGGATCGGGTCGGCCGAGAGATGGGGGGCCGCGGTGTGGCCGCCCCGGCCGCGCAGGATCAGGCTGAACTCCTCCAGGCCGGCCATTACCGGACCCGGCCCCACGGCGATGGTCCCGCTGGCCAGGCCCGACCAGAGATGAATAGCCAGGGCGGCCTCGACCCGGGGCTCCAGGAGAACCCCGTCCTCGATCATCAGCCCGGCGGCCGTGCCCTCCTCGTTGGGCTGGAAGGCGAACTTGATGCTGCCCCTGAAGCGGTCCCGCAGGCCGGCCAGAACCTTGGCTGCGACCAGGAGCATGGCCGTGTGGCCGTCGTGGCCGCAGGCGTGCATGATCCCGGGGTTGACCGAGCAGTAGGCCGCCCCGGTCTGCTCCTCGACGGGCAGGGCGTCCATGTCGGCCCTGAGGAGGAGGGTCCGGCCCGGCCCGGTCCCCCTGAGGAGGCCGACCAGGCCGGTCCGGGCCAGGCCGCGGCGGACTTCCAGGCCGCATTGGCTCAGGTAGGCGGCCGCCTTCTCGGCCGTCCGCTCCTCGGCGAAACCCAGCTCCGGGTGGCGGTGGAAGTCGCGGCGGAGCTCGATGACCTCGTCCTTCAGGGCGGCTGTCCTGGCCTTGAGGTCCATGGCCCGCCTACTTGACGAAGAGCTTTCTGGGGAAGTCGGCCAGGGTCCGGCCGCCGCTGGCCGTGACCCGGAAGGCCTCGCTGATCTCGATGCCCCAGTCGTCCAGCCAGATGCCCGGGATCATATGAAAGGTCATGTTCTCCTCGAGGACGGTCAGGTCGCCCGACCTGAGGCTGGCCGTGTGCTCGCCCCAGTCGGGCGGGTAGTTGAGGCCCATGGAGTAGCCCAGACGGGATTCCTTGACCAGGCCGCTCCTGGAAACGCTGTGCCGCCAGGCCGCCTCGACCTCCTGGCAGGTCGCCCCGGGCCTGACCGCCTCCAGGGCGGTGTTGAGGCCCTCGACGACCACCGCGGCCGTGTCCTGGAGCCTGGCCGGCGGCCGGCCCAGGTAAAGGGTCCGGGCCATGGGGCAGTGGTAGTGGTGCCGGGCCGCGGCCAGCTCCATGATCACGGCCTGGTCGCTCTGGTAGGGCTCGTCCGACCAGGTCAGGTGCGGCGTCGAGGTCTTGGGGCCCGAGGGGAGGAGGGGGACGATGGCCGTGTAGTCGCCGCCGAAGTCCGGCGTGCCGCTGATCTGGGCCTCGTAGATCCTGGCCACGGCGTCGCACTCGCGCACGCCCGGCGCGATGGTCTCGATGGCCCTGGCCATGACCTTCTCGATGATCAGAGCGGCCTGCTGCATGTACTCTATCTCGGCCGGGGACTTGACTATCCGGACCCAGTTGACCAGCAGGTCGGCGTCCTGGAATCTGGCCCGGGGCAGGGCCTGGGTCAGCTCGGCCAGGCAGCGGGCGGTGAAGTAGTAGGCGTCCATCTCCACCCCGATGGATTGGGCGGCCCAGCCCTCGGCCTCGAGCAGGCCGGCCACGAACTCCATGGGGTGCTTGAGCGGGGACTGGACGTGGTCTTCGGGGTAGGGCCGGATGCTGTCGGGCTGGAGATAGGTCGTCAGCCTGGCCGCGTTGGCGTCCATGGCCCGGCCGACCCAGATCGGCTCGGCCGCCTCCAGGGCCACGACGAGCATCTGGTGGACGTAGAACGACCAGGAGTCGTAGCCGGAGAGATAGTTGATGTTGGCCGGGTCGCTCAGGAGCAGGACCTGAAGGCCGGCCCGATCCATGCGTTTCTTGGTCTTGTCCAGGCGGTCCTGGTATTCGCTCCGGTCGAAGTAGAGCATGGCCTCCCTCCTTGCGATCCTGTCCGGCCGGGTTCCACGGCCCCCGGTCTCAGGCGTCCTGGCCGACCAGTTCCCTGGCCAATTGCCTGGCCCGATCCCTGACCTCCTGGCCCAGTTCGTCGGGACTGGTGCAATTGCCCACGACCAGTTCCCCGGCCAGCTTGGCCTTGGCGTAATCGACAATGCGTTGGAATGAAGTGACGACTAGTTCGGCATTGTTTTCGTAAGCGTCGGCGGCGGTGACCAGGAGGGCCTGGCGCTGGCCCTCGATCAGGGAGGCGTGCCCTGGCTGGCCGTACTCCCTGACCAGACAGTAGCCCCGGTCGATCAGGGCCTTCATCTGGGAGCTGAAGCCCCAGAAGTAGAGGGGCGAGGCGTAGATGACCGCGTCGGCCGAGAGCTGCCGCTCCAGGATGGCCGGGGCGTCGTCCTCCTGGACGCAGCCCAATCGGTCCGGGAAGCGCCGGCACTTGGCGCAGCCCAGGCAGCCGCCAATCTTCCTGGCCGCCAGATTGATCCTCTCCACAGAGTGCCCCAACGAGCGCAACTCCTCCTCGACCCAGCCGAGAACCGTGGCCGTGTTCCCCTTTTTCCGGGCGCTGCCCAGGAAGGTGAGGACGTCCATTCTGCCTCCTGAATAATATATTTAAGGATGACTGACCAAGGCTCGGGCCGGCTCGGCCCGAACCTCGCAGCCTTCGGCCCCGGGGTCCCGGCCTGCCTGCCCTTGGCCAGGCCAGCCTAACAGAATTGTTCCTCCTCCTCAAGCCGGCCGGATCAGTCGCGGGCATCCCCGATCCGAAGGAGATTGCGCCGGACACCGGCCGGGGAGGCAGTGAATCGGCCAAAATACCGAGATATTCACCGTCCCTCTCCCGACCAGAGGCCCTAAGGCGGGTCCGGCGGGCAGACGATCTGGTCGGACGAGGCCCCGGAGAGAGGCGATTGCCGGTCGAGGTCGACAGGTCTCCTGGTCGAAGGCGGCGGTCTGGGATTGCGGTAAAAACCTTAAAGCTTTGCTTGACAGCGCACTGGAGCGCGGCTAAAGTTTCCTTCACGTACCGGGTTCAGGAGAGCTGGGAGTACTTGAATCCGGGCGGGGCTGAGGCGACATCAGCTTGGTGAAGTGGAGGATCGGCACTCGCTGATTTCCTAAAGAGTTGACAAAGCACAATGAATCATGTAGTTATGTACTTAAAGTTGTACGGGGCGGGTGGCCGTTTCATATCCCGATTGGGATGGGAGGCCGAGAGATGAAGGTGCGCAGTTTAAGGGGAGCGTGGCTTTGCCTTACATTGGCTTTAGCTCTGTGCCTGGTGCCGGCGCTGAGCCAGGCGGTCACGCAGGGCCAGACCTTGGCCCTCGCCAAGAAGAACCTGACCGACGGCATGCCTGTGGATCAGATCGTCGGTCAGGCCCTGAGCGGCTGGTCCGAGGGCGGCTTGGCCCCGGTCGACGTCATCGCCCCGCTGTCCGAGAGTCTCCTGGAGAACGGGATCAAGGCCGGCAAGGACGGGGTGCGCTACGCCGCTGGGATAGTCTGCGCGGTCCTGGACTGGTCCATTGCCAACAACCTGTCC